>ERZ1026792.3-NODE-3-length-390989-cov-14.673762_pt1 | contig 390989 bp, 268 predicted proteins | sample MGYA00520884_ERZ1026792 | MGnify/ENA primary metagenome ERZ1026792 (study PRJEB33270, sample SAMEA104284473) | anaerobic digester metagenome | biome: Anaerobic digester microbiome; feature: mesophilic sludge digester; material: Anaerobic digester biomass | place...
AACATCGACCAGATCCAGAGCTTTACCCGCAAGCCTCATATTTTCCGCGGGAACACCGAATTCAAGGGTTCCTTCGGTACCAACGACGACGATAGCGAATGGATTTATGCCGACAGGCCATACTGGGTAAGCAGGGGTTACGGATGGCCTGTGGACATCCTGATGATCTGCTCGGGTTTGGGCAGCCACTTCATGAATGAGGTTACGGTATATAAATCAACCATCAACTCCATTGCCTACAAGGTAAGTGAAGGGTACGGACCCGATGAAACCCTCCGCGGGGTCAAATCCAATACGACTGTTGACGACTTCCTCACCAGGATCCTCAAAGCCGATCCGGGACAAACCCTGACACTCAAGAATGCCGCCGGCAATGTCCTGACCGGAACCCAGAAACTCGTCAACGGCGACAAACTCGAGGTCCTTTCGGCCGACAGCGTCAACACATCGGTTTATACCCTCGATGTGACCGAGAAAGGTCTGAGTTCGAACGCCATCCTCACTTCGGCGACCTATTTCATCAGCGTGGACGTGACCACCGGAGGTATTTATCTCATTCCGCAGGGAACGAAACTGGCTGACGCCATCGCCAATGTGGTGGTGCCCGAAGGAGCCACCCTGACCGTGATTGATGGCAATAGCGCCTGGGTGCCCTTCAAGAAACTCAATTTTGACACCACCTACGTTGACGTGATCGTCACCAACGACATCTATTTCGAAGTAGTGGCCGAAGACGGACAGACCATGGTACGCTATCAGCTGGTGCCCGATTCAGAAGACAGCGACGCCTTTGTGACTTCCGACCTCTACGCCGTCGACCAGTCAACATTGCTCATCAGCTTTGTGCCCAGGGGAACCGAAGTCTCCTCCTTCCTCAGGAATGTATTTCCGGTCAGAGGCGCCACCATCAAGGTAGTTGACAAGAACGGCCTGGAGCGGACCAGGGGAGCCCTCTATCAGGACGACATGCTGGTGGTGACCTCCAAGGATGGCAAGGTAACCAAGACCTACTACCTCGATATGCTGAGGACCCAATTCCTCTCCACGGCGTATCTGGCCTATGTCCTCTCCGACACGTACACGGTCGACCAGCTTGGCAAATTGATTACCAAGCCAATGGCAGAATCTGACATCAGCGCTTTCCTGGCCCAGCTCACCCCGGCCTTCGGTGCCCAGATGGCCATCTTTGACAAGAACGGCGTAGCCAAACCGTCGGGCAAACTGATGCGCGGTGACGTGCTGAAGGTGACCTCCGCCGACGGAAAGATCGTGAACATCTACGCGCTTGAACTTGACTACACCGCTGCCAAAATCATCAGAAGCGAAATCAGCGTCTATCCCAACCCGACCGACGGAGAAGTCCAAATCACGGGGCTGCAGGCCGGAAACCGCGTCAGGGTCATTAACCTGACCGGAGCCCTCCTGTTTGACAGGGTGGCCGGCAACAACATGGAGATGATTTCCCTCAGGAACCAGCCATCAGGCATGTATTTCATCACTGTCAGTGACGCCGATAACGTGATCGGCCAATACAAGGTGATCAGAAAGTAAAACCACTTTTTCCCATAAAACAAGAGCCTGTTATACAGGCTCTTGTTTTATATACACATTCGTAAAATAAGAGGAAAGCGATGGCCGCCTTTTAATCAAAGATTTTAATGTACCAGTTTTCGGGATTCATCAGGTAATTATACATGGCCTCCCGCTGTCCGGGAGGATATTTCGCCGATACCCTGGATGCCAGGAAGGAGGGTTCACCTCTCCGTTTGGCGATGCGCATCAGGTCATAAAAACGTTCCCCTTCAAAGGCAAGCTCCCGGGCCCGCTCATCAACCAGCTGATCCTCAAAATAGAGCTGTTTGGCTTCCAGGTTGCCGGTTAAATCTTTGTAACTGACAATTTCATTGGTGTAGGGATGATGGAAGTAGTTGATATTGGAGACCTTAATGCCATCAGTGTTTCCGCCGAAACCCACCCGGCCGCGAACACCCAGTTCTGCCCGTGTACTCAGGGGATTGTAATGGGCCCCGTTGTTAACGATACTCAAAGCCGTAGGCAGCTGTGTACGCAGTATGCCCCCCTGCATCACCTCCCACCAGTTGTAAATTTCGGCCAGATAGAGATGGATATTCCCGGCACGGTAAATATGAAAATGGGCGTCCTGGGCATATTTATTCTTACCAATGGAATACTTCCACACCACCGTGTCATAATCGGCTGTCATTATTTCCGCCGTCCGCATATCCTCTTCCCTTTTAAGCAAAAGCATCGATTTTACACTTTCGGTATCTAGCATCACCTCATCCTTGATGTAGGCATAGGAAACCCCGTGACCACGGTGAAAATCTCCCGGTATGCCAGGATTGAGGACTTCAGATTTCCAGGGGTCGTTGCTTTCTAAAATGGTGTAATTATCAAAAATGCACTCCCAATACATCACGGCGGCACGTGTGGGTTTCAGCATATAGCGGTGGGGAGCGATGGGTTCAAAGAAATACTGGAACTGGTTCTGCTGGAAATTGGCCTTGTTAAACCACAGCGTGAAGATATGTTCCTTAACGTCGACATTGCCGAAGATGTTCCGCCAGTTGGCATCCCGGAAAGTGGCGTCAAGATGATACCTCAGATCTTCAGAAGTGTTTTTCGTGATGTACTCAAAATGACTGGCAGCTCTGGCCAGGTTACCCTGATAGAGGTACATCTGCCCCAGCAGAGCATGCCATGCATAGGTGTTCCAAACGGTGACCTCCCAGGTGATGTCGTTGTTGTCGATATAGTGGTTAACCCCGACCGCCTTGACCTCCTTCTCCAGTTGATTGGTGAAATAGTTGACCACCATTTCCTGGGTGTAGTATTTCTTTTCCAATTGGAGGCTCACAGTGGAAAGGGTATCGTTATGGTATCCGTTCCGCCCGAAGACAATATTCACGCTGTCGGTATAGGTCCCGGGTGATTCCACATAAGCCTCGATCTCTTCCATGGTAACCAGCGATTCGTGAATAAAGGGAACTTTCCCGTAGATGCGGGAGGCGTTGAAATAAGCCCAGGCACGCATGCAGAGAGCTTCGCCATACAAGCGGTCATAGTTGGTCACTTCGCTTCGGGCATTGAGGACCTCGGGGTGTTCCCGCTGCAGCAGTCTGATAAAATTGTTGCTGGCAGCAATCAGCTTGAAAAAATTGTCGGGTGCCGCATACTTGTTCTTTTCCGATATCCGGAAATTGTAAATTTCCACCATATCAGGGTCGGCATTGGGGGTAATGGTGAGCAGATCTCCCCTGAGCTCACCCAGGATAAGCAGCTGTTCCACCAGTTGCTGCTGAAGGCCATACATCCCCATGGCCAGCGACCGGTATTCGTACCAGTCGTTCAACAGCTTCTCCTCGGTCACCGACAGCTCCTGTTCAGGATTCAGAAACTCCTTGCAGGAGGTGAAGAACATCACCGGAAAAAGAAACAAAGTGGAAAACAGAGCATATTTTAACAGCCGTTTCATACTATTTCTGTATTTTGGTTAGAGTCCTAATTTAATTCCAACAATGAACTGCCTGGGATGGGGGGTCAGGCCGTAGTCGATACCCTGGCTTGCGGGTTCGCGTGAGTACCCGAATTCCGGATCATAGCCGAGGTAATCCGAAAAGGTAAAAAGGTTGCTTCCGGCGACGTAAAACTGTGCATTACGGAAGCTGAGAAACTCGTTGGGGATGGTATAGCTCAGCACCACATTCTTAACCCTGAGGTAAGAACCATCTTCGATCCAGCGGGTGGAAAAGGCGGAATTTCCGATGGGGTCATCCCAGAGGGCCCGGGGAACCGAGGTTTGTTGTCCCTCATACTGCCAACGGTTCAGCACATGGGTACTCTGGTTTTCCAGGCCGCTCATCTTTTCATTCTCATAACGCACATAATTAAAGACCTCATTCCCCGACACAAACTGCACAAACGGAGTGAGCGCCCACCGCTTCCAGGTGAGGGTGGTGGAAATTCCCCCGAAATACTCGGGCAGGGAAGAACCGATAGAGGTTTTGTCGTATTCGTTGATCACCCGGTCGGGAACGCCTTCGGGCCCTGAAATATCCCTGAAACGGACGTCTCCTCCCACGTAGGCCATGTTCCGGTTATTGACCAGTCCGGAAGCCAGGGCTTCCGCGGTAGTGGCAAAAACACCTTCGAAAATATAGCCGTAAAACTCATTGGCAGAAGATCCCTTCATGTTGACGATCTGCCCACCGGGAATATCGGAGACCAGTTTGTCTCCCTTGATCTCAGTGATGCAGTTCTTCACGTGTGAAAGCGTAAAATGCACATCCCACTTGAAAGCAGGACGGTCGACAATGCGTGCGTTCGTGGCAACCTCCCATCCCTTGTTCTCCATCTTACCCCCGTTTTCAGGACGGTAACCATATCCCAGGTAGGAGGAAATGGGCGTGTAGATCAACATGTCGGAGGTGACCGAATTAAAATAGTCAGCGCTGACCATCCAACGGTTGCCCCAGAGGGAAAGATCGATACCCCCGTTGAGCTGGCCGACACGTTCGTAGCTCAAGGTTTCATTGGGATAGGTAGCAGGAAAGAGCCCGACGGTCTCTCTGAACTTTATAGAATTGTAGTAGCGTGTGGCATTGGCTTCCCCCACATCGTCGTTTCCGCTGATCCCGTAAGAAGCCCTGAGTTTCAATTCCTCCAGCCAGGAGAGATTGCGCAGGAACGGCTCACTGGATACCCGCCAGGCCAGTCCGCCCGAATAGAAGAACCCAAAGGGAACCCCGCCAATTTTCAAGGTCTTGGCGGCATCCTTCCCGATCCTGGAGGTGCCGTCCAGGGAAACGCTCGCCGTGGCGATATAACGGTCCTTGTAGGTATACACCAGGCTCTCAAGCAGGGAAGCCCAGGTCCACAACCGGTTTTCGCCGCCGATCTCCCGGAGATTGTCGGTGCCCTCCTGCAACATCCGGTACTGGTCATTCTCATGGGCATTCTTGGTCAGACCCCAGTCAAATTCATAATTATTACTCATGATGTTAATACCGGTGACGGAGGAGAACTGGTGGTCGTTCCCGAAACTCTGGTTGTACTTAAGGTAGGTGTGGTTGTTTAAGGCTGTAATGCTGTTGTTGGAAGCCTTCGCCACGTTGATGGCCTCGAAGTTGTAATAATGCTCCATCCCCCTGTTGGGCATGAAGATCTGCTCCTTAAGCACATTAAAGGTTAGACCGAACATGGTCGAAAGCAGCAGGTTCTTTCTGAGAGTGGCTTCAAAACCCAGGGTAGAGATAAAATTGTAGTTGGTATTTTTGGCTTCGTAATTATTGATGACGGCCAGAGGATTGCTGACTCCCAGTTCTTCGACATCAGCAAGCAGGGTGAGTTCCTTACCTTCATTATCATACTGGTAGGGATTGAGCATGGGGGACTTGGCCAGGGCCGTAAGAATAGGACTAGTCTGACGCACGATGGCCGACTCTTTCATCCGGGCGATATTGTAGTTGAGTGACACAGAGGCATTCATCCTGAGCCAGGTAAAGATGTTCAGAAGACTGACAAAACGCAGGTTATAGCCGTTATTTCCGGTCTCCTTAATAATTCCCTTGTTGTCGTTGTACCCGAAGGAGAGACCATAGCGGGCAATTTCGTCGCCCCCTTTGACCATCACGTTGAAATTGGTGAACATGGAATTGTTAAAAATCATCTCCTGCCATTTCGTATCATGTTGGTAGTCGATGTAATCCTCATGGTCTGATTGGATGAAGAGGTTGGGGTAGAGATACCTGATTCTTTCATCGAGCAAACCCGAAGAGTAAAGAACCTCATTGACAAGGGTTTTATGCTGAGCGGCATTCATCTGGGGGATCAGGTTGGCAGGGGCAAGGGAGACGCCGGTGCGCAGGTCCACATCGATAGTAGTTTCCGTGGCACTGGGGTCAAGGGTTTCGATGATGATCAGGCCGTTGGAAGCTTTCGAGCCATAGGCGGCTGTCACGGCAGGGTCCCTGATAATGGTGGTTTTGGAGATGTCCATGACATTGATACCCAATAGGGGATTGTACCTGTACCCATCGAGTTTGGAACTGAAGGTGCCGGGAGGAGTCATCGGAATCCCATCGACGATAAATAAGGGCTGGCTGGTAGTATTCAGGGAGTTGGTCCCCCGCAGCAGAGTTACGGCCCCGCTGCCTGGATCCCCGGATCGGTTGGTGACGTGCATCCCGGGAGTGAGCCCCTGCATAAACTGATCGACCGACATGGCCGGAGTATGCCTGATGTCAGAAGTGGAAAGGGTGGAAAAGGCCCCAATCATGTTTCTGCGGGGTAACGATCCTACCAGATAATTGATCCCGTCGTCTCCCGAAACCATATCCAGCGGAGTGAGATAAATCTTCAGCTCCCGCATGTTATTCAGGTACACCCGCTTGTCTTTGTAACCGGTATGGGGGGAGACGATCAGCCAATGACTGCCCGAGGGGGAGACCACGCTGAAACGACCCTTTTCATCAGTCACCACGGGAAGTTCAAAGGATCCTTCCACCCCTATGGAAACCCCGGCCAGGGGGGTATTGTCTCCGTTGACCACCACCCCGGTAACCTTGATCGAATCCTGCGCCTGCAGACCCGTCCTGACAAACAGGGAAAACAACAGCAACAAAACCACGCTTAGTCTGACAGAATGTTTATTCTTCATAATGTTCTGATATTGAAAAGGAGTTGCACGGCCGGCCTGGCAGGGCTGACCATGGATATTGAAACTCCTCGCGGCAGAGCCAGCGAGGAATTCGATTCCGTCAAGGACTTCTTTGGTGTTTTGCTCGCTATCCCCGCAGCAGAGCCGACGGGAAATGCGCTCGCCAGAATTCAAGTTTCCGGTGATGATTTTTGCATGTGACAGATTCCGGTTCTCCCTTGGGGTACCGGAGTGGCTCTCGCCCGGCTGTGGAAATCGGTTTTTCATCCTGGCAAGGTTTTAATAGGGAATAAACTCAATATAGTCGATGACCAACCCGTTCCCGGTCACGCTCGACGGCCCCTTGTATTCGAATCTGAGGACCGCCTGGCCATATTCGGTTTGGTTTTCCATCCAGAAGTCAAACCGGTTAAAGCGCCCTTCCTGGGCAAAACGGATGGGGGTCTGAACACTGGGAAGAACCCCCCTGTATCTGACATAATCGTAAAAATCAAAGCTCCTGGCCAACTTGTTGTTGGTATAGATGTCGTATTTCCCGCCGATATCCATCTGGGTGCGGACCACTACCCTGTACTTGCGCGGGAAGAGGTTGCGGGTCTTGAACTCCACGATAAACCGCTGGTTATATCCCTTGTTGAAAGAAACGCTGAGAATGGAGTCTTTCGAGGCACCGGGAATATACTGACGCAGGGGGGCGAAGGACTGGTCGCTGACCAGTTTAACGCTGTCCCTCCAGGTAAATTTGTTGACCCCCACTTCACGAATCAGCCATTCGCCTTCGAAGCGGCTCCTTCCCGAAAAGAGAGAGTCGGAAATGACAAAACTCTCATAATCGTATGCGATACCGTTGCTGCATATCGCCCGGTCGACCGGCGTATAATCGATCGCCACGCTGTCACCCAGAATGTTGAGCAGCTTCAGGGTATCCTTCCAGGCAGGCTTTACAAACTCCTCTTCATCGAGCATGTTCAGGAAAACCCCCTTCTCCAGAAGATAGGGGATCAGAATCTCGTTCTGCCAGGCCACGGGAATGTCTTCGTGGGTTTGGTAATTTCCTCCCAGTTTCTGGGCCATCACCGTAAGGGCGTCCTCATATTTTTCCTTCCTCGGAAAAACGATGGTCCCCGTAATGTTGCGCAACTCCTGTTTGACAGGGAAATACTTGATCTCAAAATTATTGAGCGTAACGGCTACCGTATCATAGATGGTCATCCCTTGTTCGTTGAATCCGATAGGCCGGCTTTTCTCGCGGTCAAGCACGACACTGTCGCGGCTGTCGATGTAATTCTTGAGCAGGGGGTTGTTTTCGACATAATACTCATAAAAAGTTGGCTTGGGCATGGCCACCTGTTCCATTTTGTAATACTTGCCGTTCCGGTAAAGGGGACTTTCAAAACCCAGGGGAATGCCGTCATAAGTCGAATTGCCGCCTTTCCTTTCAAACAAGGCCAGTTTCAGGGCCAAGGTCTGCACCCGCCGCTTCTCTGCTATGCTGTTCGCCTGGATAAAATGGGTGACAATATGATAATCCAGCACCGCTTTGGTTATGGGATGCTCCGCCAGGAATTGATTGATAGCCTGGTTGGTCGGAATAAAGTAGGTATAAACCTTCACCGACTTAAAGATGGTATCATACTTGAACTCCTTCAGCGCGTTCACAAAAAGGGAAACCTCCTGATCCTTCTCAAGGACATCCCAGATATCCTGGTCAGTGGTCTCCGGCACCTCATTGTAATGCTTGTCCCAAATATCAGAGCAGCCTCCGGCGATCAGGAGGATGATCAGAATGATGAAACCGGGAATATTTTTCATTTTCTTAATTATTTTACGGGTTCAAATCTTACATAATCCCACATGAATGCCCCCGGAATCAGGGAGACGACTCTGATGGTATGGTCTTCGTATCTTTGGAATTCGACGGTTCCGATTTCTTTGCGGCCATAAGGATAGGAGGAGTTTCCCCCGGTAGTGAGGTCTACCAATCCTCCAATCTTTTTGTTATCGAGAAAAATCTCAACCAGGGCATTGTCTTGACTAAAAGCGTGTGCTCCCAGGAAGACCTTGTATTTTCCCTGGATGATTTTGGGCATTGTGTACGAAATCGTAAAATCGCCGTTCAGGAAAAGATAATCCTGGTTCCAGGCCGGATAATTGGTGTCTTCCGACTTCACAAAGAACAGGTCAGCGCCGCTCCACTCAATCCTGCTCAGCAGGGAGGGATCTTTAATCTCGTAACTACCTGGTTCTCGCCGCAACTCACTGAACAGGGACTCCTCCCAGAATTCGTAGTTGCGGATGGCGGGAGCCGGGGAAAACTGGCGCATGATCTGATTGATGAAATGGACCGAGCCCGACTGAGTGATCATGTTGCTGGCGTCGTACAACACCCCCACATAATCAATCAGGGTGGTATCACCATTGGCATGGAAAATGGAATCAAACACCATCCGCCCTTTGTTGATGGCAATGTCAATTCCCATCCCGTTCACCGAGAGGGGAATGTCGGAATAAGTGTTGTAATTGGAGGCCACCCCTTCAAAATCGTCGAGGAACAGGCTTCCCTCCAGAATATGGTAAGCCATGAAATTGTAAAGAAGGTTGGACTTGCTGGCATAATTGATGTTACCGGGGCTGATTTGGTTGGCCAGGTCCTGGAAGGAACGGATATTCCGCCGGTGAAAGATGGAGTCATGTTCGACCAGCAGGGTGTGAGGCCGCAATCTACGGGTATCTGTTTTCAGATTGATGTTAAGGGTATCCTTGAGCCCGGTGGCGTCGAGAGCTGCTTTGAAGATGGAATAGCCCGGGTTTTGGGCCAGCCACCCATAGGTGGTGAAGGTCACCGGCGTTAGCATGGTCTCCATCACATGAACATAACCGTTCGAAGCTTCTATGTTGGGGAGAATGATCGCCGCCTGGTTGTTAATTTTATAATAGGAAGTGTCGGGTTCTATGATGAAGCTCACGGTGAGCTGGTCTCCTGAAAGGGTCAGCTCGGGAAGGGCGCCAAAGGGAAAGTCATTGGTAATGATCCCCATGTTCAGCACGTGATAACGGCTCAGGGCCGTGACATACACCTCATCGTTGAGAAGCTCGTTGAGGGAGTTGTACTGGGGATGCTCATTGATGAACTTGTCGATGGCTTCGTTGGTGGGGAGAAAAAGGGTATACTGAAATTTACCATCCGTGGCATTGGGGTTGAATGCGCTCATGGTCATGTCAAGCCCGCCTTTTTCCATGATAGCCAGGAAACTGGAAAAGGTATCCTTTTTTTGCACCAAATAATCGTAGATGGTCATTTTGATCATGTCCTTAAACTCCGGGCTCGGATGTTCTTCTTCCTTGCAGGACCACTGAAAGAGAAGTGTAGCGATGAGGACTAAAAGGAGACTACTTTTTTTCATGGCTAATTGATGTAATAAGGATTCTGAACAAGATTTTTATTTCTCTCAAGTTCATCTTCGTGAACCGGCATATACCAGCCCAAGGGATTGGTGAGTTTGACGGCCTGGATTCTCTTCTGTGTGGAGGGTACGTTGCGTACGATCACCTCAATAAGTGTTTCTTTTCTGGCATAGTTGTTTCTGCGGCCCATTCTGAGCAGGTCAAACCACCTTTTTCCTTCGAAGGCAAGTTCCAGGGCCCGCTCTTCGAGGATGGCATCCTCATAAGCCGTGGCTGAATTGGGGAGGCCAATGGAACCCACATTGGCGCGATCCCTGATCAGGTTGATAATGTCGAGGGCTTCCCCATAGCGGTTCAACTGGGAGAGGGCTTCGGCCTTCATCAGCAGCACATCGGCAAGGCGGTAGACGATCCAGTTCGCACTGTTTTGCAGAGTTCCCGTACGTATGGTATTGCCGTCGGGAGCGCTCCCCACATATTTCCAGATGATATAATCATCGTCACCATATCGTTTGATGGAAGCATCCTCTCCGCGTACCAGTTCCTTGGCATAAAGACGGGCAAACATCTCCAGAGCCGTCTGGCTGGGATCATAATTATAGGAATTCCGGTTGGTAAGGCCGTAGAGCTGGTTGCTCTGGTTTTTTCCCATATCGAACTGAAATTCAAAAATGCTCTCCAGGGCATTTCCGGGATAGTAGAGTTCGAACCATTTTCCGCTGGGCATCAGCACGATATCCTCGTTGGCCTCAATGCGGCTTACATGCTCCAACACCTTGTTGTAATCGAAATTCCAAAGAGCGATATCGGCCAGGAGGGCATCGAAGGCCGCCTTAGAAGCCCGTCCCTTGTTCTCAGCCAAGGTAGAATACCCGTCGGCAATGGCGAAGTTGCGGTTCTCCTCCAGGTCCCTGGTGATCTGGGCCAGCACCACCGCTTCCTCCGACTTGGGAATGTAAAAATCGGTATCGTCAGTTTCTGAAGGCTCCAGGATCAGGGGAACATCCTTGAAAATACGCACCAGGTAAAAATAGGTGAGCGAACGCAGGTAATAGGCCTCTGCCATCCACCCCTTCAACTGATAATCGGTAAAGGTATTGTCCCTCTCCTGCACCAGGGGAGCATTCTTGATGATCTCGTTGCAATAGTTGATCACCTGGTAAAACCTGTTCCAGTTTGCCAGGCCGTTATCAGGATAGATATTGTTCTGGGCCATTTTCTTCTGGTCATCTCCCTGGTTTATGTCGCCGATTACCATATCGGCCCTGATTTCCCCGTAGAGGAAAAAGAGATTGTCCATTTTTGCCATGATGCTGTAAGCCCCGCTCAACATGGCTTCCACATCCTCCTTGGTCTGCCAGAACTCTTCCCGGGTAAGGCCGCTCGGGGGTTCCAGTTCCAGCCAATTATTACAGGATACCTGGGCCAGTACCGCCAGGAGGATCAAGCTATATTTAATATTCCTTTTCATTTTTCACCTGTTTTTAGAATCCGACCAATAAGCTGACAGTAAATGTTTTGGGTGGAGGGGTATTGGCATTGTCTTCCCCTATCCAGAAAGGATCGGCGGCATTCTGGCCTACCTCGGGATCCTGCCCCGAGTATTGGGTAATGGTAAAGAGTTTACGGGCGCTCAGAGCCAGGTTCAGGCTGCGCAGACCCAGGCGGCTGCAAGTTTTCTGGGGCAGTTGGTATCCGAACTTAACATTGTTGAGCCGCATAAAATCTCCCTTCTCCACATACCGGTCAGACCCTAGGTTGTTGGCAGGATGGTTGAGGTAAGCCCGGGGCAGCATTCCGGGATCATCCTGACCCTGCACACGCCAGCGGCTGAGCACCGCCTTGCTCTGGTTGTTCCGGTTAAGCATCCCCTCGGTATTGATGGCCACCCGGTTGACGATGTCAAAGCCCAGACGGTAATGGAATCCGAAGGAAAAGTCAAAATCCCTGTACTTGAGGGAAGCTCCGAACCCCCCGATAAAGTCGGGATTGGAGTCACCGATGTACACCACGTCGTTCAGGTCAATGACCCCGTCATGGTTGATATCTTCGTAGCGGGCATCCCCCCCCTTAAATATATAGGATCCCTGAAAAGTGAGCGGAATGGGTTCGCCCTCCCCGTCGAGCAGGGGATTGCCGTTGGCATCCCGTGCCACCACATCCTCATCGCTGGGCCACACCCCCAGATAACGCATTCCGTAGAAGGAGCCAATGGGTTCACCCTCTTTGACCAATTGGGGAAACGCCCCATTGGTGAGGGAGGTGTTCCTCTCCTTATTGAAATTCTCGGGTACCATGTTGAAAGTGTTCACATTGCGCGAGGTGTTGAAATCCAGGAAAAGGGAGAAATCTTTGGTCCTGAACACTCTCCAGTTGGCCATTAACTCCCATCCCCGGTTTTCTAGTTCTCCGCCGTTGAGGAACCGCAGGGAAGTGAAACCGGCACTGCCGGGAATGTTGTAGTTATTGAAGAGCATGTCGGTGGTCAATTTCTTGTATATGTCAGCCTGCAGGAAAACCCGGTCGTCAAACAAATTTAGCTCAATCCCGTAATTTGTTGAGGTGGTATTGGACCATTTGAGGTTATTCAACTGGATATTGCTGGGAATAACGGCCGTATTATCGATATAGTTGGTGGTAGAAACATAGGTAGCAAACCGGGCATAGGGGTCTCCAGGCTGCTGGCCGGAAAGGCCCCAGCTGGCTTTCAGCTTACTTTCACCCAGCCATTCCAGGGTTTCCAGCCAGGGTTCGCTGGAAAAACGCCAGAATCCCGAAACCCCTGAAAATATACCCCACCGGTTGTTAGCTCCAAAGGCAGCATTGGCATCAGCTCTCACATTAGTGGTGATTCCGTAACGGTCCAGAAATTTGTAGTTCATATTCAGGGTGGCAGCGATGTCCCTGCCTTCTCCCATTCCAGTTCCTATCCAGTTGATCTGGGCATTGATGGCGGGATCCTGGATATCAGTGCTGGGGGTGCGGTTACTCTGGATGTTCATCCATTCGTACTGCGACTGGTTGGTAAACCAGGTGGCCGCCCCTGAAATCACATGCTTTGAAGATTTGAACGGTGAGTTGAAAAGCAACTGCGTCTCAGTCTGGATCGAAGAATTGATGTTGTTGCTCTCTTCCGCTTTATTGATCTGCCAGTCAAGCCAGTCAGCCCCGAGCGCATTGTAGGGCAGGAAATTCTTGGACTTGGCTCCGGTATACTGGATAGAAACCGTTTCGTTGAAAATCAGCCAGCTGTTAATGGTGTAACGCAACCTGAAAGTATTGTCAAGGGAATTCTCAACCCTGTCGTTACGGCCCAGGGTGGCCACAGCCACGGGGTTGAAATAGGAGGAGCCGCTTCCCTGGTAACTGTTAATGGGATTGAAATACTCCCCGGTCAGGTTTCCGTACTGGTCCCGTTCCCAGATACTCATGTTGGGGGCCTTGATATAGGCCATGGAACGGACATTGTTTCCGCCAAGGGTGACATTTCCGTCAATGGCGTTGGAAATAAAGCTGAAATTGACCGTGAAGAGAAGCTTCCTGGAAAGGTGATAATCGAGGTTGATACGGGTCGAAAAGCGTTGGGCGGCGGTACCCAGGGTGGTCCCCTCCTCATCGAGGTAGCTCAGCGAAGTAAAATAGCGGGTACGTTGTCCCCCTCCCGAAATCTTGAAATAGTGGTCATGATTCATCGAGTTACGGGTGATGGCCCCAATCCAGTCGGTGTTGGCCGAATAGTTGTAAAAGTCGGCGAAGTCACGGTCGTAGGCGATTTCCGGAGGCATGTTGAACACCCCGTAAGCATTGTGCCACTCTTCGTGCTGAAGCATGATGTATTCATCGCCGTTCAGCATCGGTATGGCCGGAGGCTGGATGTTAAACGTATTCTTATACTGGTAGTCGAACTGTACTTTTCCCATTCTCCCTTTGTGGGTTTCAATCAGGAGAACCCCGTCGGCCCCCCGGGAGCCGTATACGGCGGTGGAGGCGGCATCCTTGAGGACTTCGATGGACTTGATGTCCTGCAGAGCAATGTTGATCAGGTTACTGATATCTTCCTGGTCGGCCGAGGCCAGGTCAAAATCGCGCGATACCCGGTCCTGCGGCACCCCGTCAATGACGATGAGTGGCTGACTGTTTCCCATGGAACTCAGCCCCCTGATGACCAGGGAGGATCCTGACCCCGGGTCGCCCGAAGCACTAAGGATATCCAACCCCGAGACTTTCCCCTGGAGGGCATCGGCAGCCGATACCAAACCGGTCTCAGTCATCTCCATGAGATCGATTTTCACCGAGGCCGTGGCATTGTCGCGCTGGTCGATGTTGGTCAGACGGTTCGACGTGGTGGCCTGGGCGGTCACTACCACCTCCCCGATTTCCACATCCGAAGGATCGATCTCCACCATGATAGTTTTCGAGGGATCAGGCTTGATCTCTTTCGAGTTGTAACCGATCACGCTCACCAGCACCTTATTGCTTGCACTGCGCATTTCCAGCACAAAGTCGCCGTTCACATTGGTGATCGTACCCCCTACCACACGATTATCACTGTCGTACTCGACAATATTGGCCCCAATGACGGTTGTCTTATCCGAACTGTCTAAGACCCTGCCCCTGATAACAACCTTTCCCTGGGGATATGCTTCCATAAAGCTACAGATGGCCAGCAGAAGCAAAAGGAGACTTTTTATTCTTTTCATTTCTTTCTTAAACCTTAGGTTTAGTGAATCGGGTTAAATCACGACTACTTGGTATCTAGTGCAGCAAAATCCAGAACTTTGTCAATTTCATGGATCACCCCGTTGGTAATGGTGCTTCTTATGGTTTCAGTGCCTTCACCCAGGCCTTTCCCCAAAATGATATTGGTATTGGAAGACTCCTGAACTTCCACGTAGGGATTGCCGTCCTTGCCCATGATCCCAATGACGTCGATACCGGGCTGGATCCTGATCTGGGTGTAAAAGGTAGCATATTGTGAGGATGCTTCGGAAGTGCGGGTGGTTTCGTAATACCCCGGCGATTTTTTGCCATCGGTGAAGATGATGTGCCCGGGAACAAAATGGAGGAGCACCAGTTTTTTGAGCTGGTCGGTCGTCAGTCCCTCGGTTTCATAGGCGGCCAGCGCGGAATCGCTGGGTACGAAAACGGTATACACTTCACTTTCTGAAATGAAACTGTACCGGTATTCCTTGGCCAGATCAAAGCCAGCGGCTTTAAGCAGGTTATGGAACCGGGGATAATCAGAGGAGATGACGGAATAAAGGCTTACCGCCGAAAAACTGAACCAGTTGTTAATCTCATAGGTGACCCCGTTATCGGCATTGCTGCTGATCTGCCGGGGAAATTCCTGGACCACCTTTGACCCCCCGTAACCTTCTTTAGTCACGTCGGTTCCGCGTACCTCTCCGGTTTCATTGTTCACAATCAGATAGGTTCCTGCCTGGGTCGGAATGAATTCCTTGCGGGCCAGCCCCTTGGGCCGCTCCAATCCCACATGGTTCAGCAACAAAGTACGCAGGTCACTCTTGGTCATGCCAAACTCCTGAACAGAGCCGGGAGAGATCATAAAGGCCGAAAACCTCTCCCTCACCGGATCATATACCAGTGAAGAGTCCTCCTGCAGATTCAGGTCTGACTCTACAAAAAAGATATAATCCTGGTTATGCCGCTTCAGGGAGGAGAGCAACCCCGAGGACTCTATGGCGTACATCACCCGCGAGTAGCCCCGGGAGAGGTATACAGGACCCGTCACGCTTTTAAAAGCTCTGGGAACAATGGGATTTTTAACCCCCATAAAGGTACAGTTGCTGCCATACTGTTTCTGAATGATATCTTCCCGATCGACCGTGATCAGGTCCAGTTCCCCGTTATAAAACCCCTTTTCCAGATCGGTGGGATAAATCGGATTGATCGACATGTAAGTGTTGACGATGATCCTTTTGATATGATCGGGGGCATTTTTCAGGCTTCCCCACCGGGTGCCGCCCACCAGATACTCGTTGACAAAAGCATTGAAGGCCTCATCGGTCGGAGCGATCAGCCCGTGATGATACCTGATGGCTACGTTCTCGGGAAGCCCGTAAGTGCTGGGGGGTGCCTTGGTCTTCTCCCGGTTGATGTTAAAGGTCAGCTTGGGATAGGTGAGGTCAAAGAGCGAATCAACCGCCAACCCCTTGTCCGCCCCGGGCTGATCCAGGGTTTTTTTGTTGTTGTAGACAAATTCGGGAAAAGTGTTGATCAGATCAAGAAAGGCGGTATAGGAATAGGGACCCGCCTTATTGCTGAGGATCTGGTAACCGTTTTTCAGAGGCTCCACCACCCGGTCGATTTTGTAAACAAAACCGTTTTCAGCAAAAATCTCATCTCCCGTCACTTTTGCCCCGGCATAATATATGTCGGAGGGTGTATCGATTGGCCGGTTGAAATAAAATTCATAATCGGAACTGCTCAATTCATAGATATCAAAATACTCCTTGTAAAAAAGAGGGGCATATTTACGGGAATCAACCGTTTCCCTCCTTTTCCATGATGTGGCCGTGGTATCAACAATGGAGATGTAGTTACGCAGATTCCTCTTTTCCCCGAAAATACCGTAACGGGGATCCTTATCAAGCAGCAACGTCTCTCTTTTATAACCTTTGGGCTCGCTGTTGGTCAGGTCCTTGGGATCGATCCACCCGTATACGTCAAGAGAACGCAGCTGATTCTTGCTCCACGGATTCTGAACGATATGGTATTTCACCAGGTCATTCAGGATATCCAGCGGGATGTCCTCCACCTTTTTATAGCTGCTGTTCTGCTGAAAAAAGAGGTTAAAGGCTTCATCGGTCGGCGCAAATACCGTATAAGTTCCCGAAACGTCCAGAATATCGTCATATCCGGTTAATTCCAGGCATTTGGCAAATGTTGCAAGATCAGGTTGCCCTTTCAACTGGGTGTAAACCTTTCCCGACAACCATTCAGGCCTGGCATATTTGTCTATATACGAATCATCCCGGCAACTGCTGAAAACAAACAGCAGAAAAGCCAGGAAAATGACGAATTTAGTTATGACCTTCATTTTGATAACTTTAATTTCATAACAACAAAGAAAATTGTCAAAAATAGAATAAAATCTTCCAAAAAAAATCCAGAACAAAAAGATCTCTGGTCAAAAGTAACAATTTCTCCCGAAAAGAACCTTTCCGACAACCGAGCAAAACAAACGAAGCCTTAATCCTTCATCATTTCCGTGAGAGAACCTGTTTTCCATTTCTTTTCGAAAATCACCAGACTTACCGAAAAAAACTAATTGGATATCAGGGCACTAAACAATTCTTAGGAGGGATAGCTGTATCGAAGGAGTCAGTACATCGGGCTGATCAGGTGGGCCAGCGATTCCTTCATCCGGGAAATCCGGAGACGTTTCTTCCAGTCACTGTAAATAATTTCCCGGCTGTTGCGGAGGTCGTGACTGAAATAAGCCTCCAGCTGACGGGTAAAGGCTTCATCATAAACAAAGGCGGTGACCTCGAAATTGGTCTCGAGACTCCGGAAGTCCAGGTTTGCCGTGCCGATGGCCGACAACACCCCGTCGACCATAATCAGCTTGCTGTGTACAAACCCTTTCTGGTAAAAGAAAACTCTCACCCCCGCTTCCAGGAGTTCTTCCACAAAAGAAAAAGAACACCATTTTGAAATAATGGCGTCAGAAAATTCGGGGATCAGGAGTTTCACCTCCACACCTCCCAGAGCAGTGGTTTTCAGGGCGGTGACGATAGGCGGGGGGGGCATCAGGTAAGGAGTAACGATGGCGATTCTCTTTCGGGCTCCTGTAATGGCTGCGAAAAAGGCCTGCCCGATATTGTCCCAGTCCGAATCAGGTCCGCTGGCGGTAATCTGAACCGCCGGTCCGGGCGACTGGGATATGGATGTGAAATAGTCTTGTCCGTAAAAGCTTTCCTTCGTGATAAAATACCAGTCGGCAGCAAAAATCACCTGCAGATAAGCCACCGCATCCCCTTCAACCTGAAGATGAGTGTCGCGCCAGGGACCTATGCCGGGCAATCCTTTCAGATAACGGTCAGCAACGTTGATCCCCCCCGTGAAACCAATCACCCCGTCAACAACGACGATTTTTCTGTGGTTCCTGTAATTCACCCGGGGGGTAAGCCTGGGAAAACGAACCTCCATGAAAGGTCTTACATCTACGCCTGCACTTTTCAATTCCCGGATGTATTTTCTGGATAATCCCCAGCTTCCCACGTCGTCGATGATCATCCTGACCTCCACACCCTCCTTGCTTTTGCGCATCAGGATATCCTTCAACCGGTTACCGATTTCGTCATCTTCCACAATGTAATACTCCAGGTGAATATGGTGCCTGGCCCTTTCCATGGCTCCAAAAATGGCGTTAAAACAATTTTTACCGTTGTTAAGGATCCGCAGGCGGTTTCCGGTAGTAAGAAGGGAATGGGAATTGTTCATCAGCAGCTTGACTAACTTTTCCTTTTCCCTGGCGGCTTCAGGCAACAGGTATTCATGGGCCTGCAGTTTCCGGAGCTGCCGGCTTGACAAAGACCGGAATTTTCCCAACGTCTTTAAACCCCGCCTTGAAAACATCTTCTTCTTCCGGTACTCCTGTCCGAAAACCAGATAAAATACCAGCCCGATAACCGGCAACAATACCAGCGCAAGGATCCAGGCAGCGGTTTTGTAGGGCGACCGCTTTTCTGAAATCACGATGATGGCGATCGCAAGCGAGGTGATAAGAAAAAGAAGCGATATCGCGCCCCATAAACTTGGATGTAAAAAACTCCAGCTCCCCCACATAAAATTATGGCAACAACATTAACTACCGTAAAAATAACAAACTTCTGCCGATTGTCATGTGATATTAAAAAAACCGCCCCTTTGTACAGGAGCGGTGGAGCTATGTGGAGTAAGAAGCCAACCCGTAAAAACGGAATGACCCCTTACGAAGGGCGCAGGTATCCACCGGCGCATTTTCTATTATTTCAGCCTTGTTAAAAGTTCAACTTCTCAAACCGAAGCTACGCTACAGCCTATTTCACTTCCGATCCGTTTTTCACCAGGCTCTCCGGGGAGACCAGCACCAGTTTTCCCGACGGATCCTGGGCACACAGGATCATCCCCCTGGATTCGATGCCCTTGAGTGGCCGCGGTTCCAGGTTGACCAATATGCAGACCTGCTTTCCGGTCATCTCCTCCGGGGTGTAATGTTCCGCAATCCCCGACACCACGGTACGGGTGTCAATCCCCGTATCGATGGTCAGCTTGAGGAGTTTCTGGGTTTTGGCCACTTTCTCCGCTGCAATCACGGTACCGGTACGAATGTCCATCGCGCCGAACTGGTCAATGTTTACAGGATCTTTTGCAGGTGAGAGTCCCGCCATGGTCGCTTCATTGGCTTTTTTGACATCCAATAGCTTCTTGATCTCTCTTTCGATCTGATGATCTTCGATCTTTTCAAAAAGGAGTGCCGAAGGATTCAGCCGGAGGCCGGCAGACAGCAAGTTGGTACGGCCCAGCTCATTCCACCCGAATCCCCTGATATTTAGGAATCCCCGCAACTTTTCCATACTGAAGGGCAGGAAGGGTTCCAGGGCAATGGTCAGGTTCGCCGTAATCTGCAAGCTGACATTCAGGATGGTCTTCACCCGTTCCTGATCTGTTTTCACCACTTTCCACGGCTCCTCGTCTGCCAGGTACTTGTTCCCCAGCCGCGCAATATCCATCGCGTTTTTCAGGGCTTCCCGGAACCGGAAATTGTCAAGGCTCTTTTCAATCTCTCCCCGCAGGGCAGATACCCCTTCAAGGGCCTGGCGGTCGGAAACCGTCAACTCCCCAGCAACAGGAACTTCCGCCCTGAAATATTTCTCGGTAAGCACCAGCGCCCGGTTGACAAAATTCCCCAGGATGGCCACCAACTCACTGTTGTTGCGGGTCTGAAAATCCTTCCAGGTAAAATCGTTATCCTTGGTTTCCGGAGCATTGGCGGTAAGCACATATTTCAGCACGTCCTCCTTTCCGGGGAATCGCTCGAGGTATTCGTGCAGCCATACCGCCCAATTGCGGGAGGTGGATATTTTATCGCCTTCGAGGTTCAGAAATTCATTGGCAGGAACATTGTCGGGAAGGTTGTAGCTCCCTTCGGCCTTGAGCATGGCCGGAAAGATGATGCAGTGAAAGACAATGTTATCCTTTCCTATGAAGTGAAGCATCCGGGTATCCCGGTCTTTCCACCACTTCTCCCATTCCGGGGTGAGTTCCCGGGTGGCAGATATATAACCGATGGGGGCGTCGAACCATACATAAAGCACTTTCCCGGGGGCATCTTCAAGGGGTACGGGAACACCCCAGTCGAGGTCACGGGTCACGGCACGTGGTTGCAATCCGCTGTCAATCCACGACTTACATTGGCCGTAAACATTGGCTTTCCACTCCGTGTGACCTTCCAGGATCCACTCCCGCAACCACGGCTCATAGTGATCGAGCGGAAGATACCAGTGTTTGGTCTCCTTAAGCACGGGCGTGTTGCCGCTGAGTACCGAACGGGGATTCACCAGTTCGGTGGGGCTCAGTGACGTGCCGCAGCTCTCGCACTGGTCGCCGTAAGCCTTCTCAAAGCCGCATTTCGGACAGGTACCCACGATGTAACGGTCGGCCAGAAAATGATGGGTCTCCTCATCATAATATTGTTCCGATGTCTTTTCCACAAATTTTCCTTCCCTGTAAAGTTTCATAAAAAAGGCCGAAGCCGTTTCGTAATGAATGGGGGCACTGGTCCGGGAATAAACATCGAAGGAGATGCCCAGGCGGGCGAAGGAATCTTTGATCAGAGCGTGGTATTTGTCGACCACATCCTGAGGGGTGATCATTTCATTGCGGGCTTTCAGCGTGATGGGAACGCCATGTTCATCTGATCCGCCGATGAATAGCACCTCTTCTCCCTTCAGCCGCAGATAACGGGCATAAATGTCAGCAGGCACATAAACGCCGGCCAGATGACCGATATGGACCGGGCCATTGGCATACGGCAAAGCCGAGGTGATCAGGGTACGTTTAAAATCAGTCATGAATGGTCTGTTTTATTGCGGGCTGTAAAGATAGTCGATTTTTTGCCCCCGGCTTTGGAAGAAAGGGAGATATGACATTGTAAAGAATTATTTAACCCCGGAGACCTGAAATTGCAGGAGATAAAGCCGGAATTTCAGGGATTTTTTTCTTCGGCGGAAAGGTGAGCGATATTGTCATAGAAAAAAAACTCGTCGGTAGTGCCGTAGATGATGTTTCCGCTTCCGCCGTCTTCGGCGCTTCCCATGGCGGAGGGGCCGTCATGCCCCGGGAGGCCGTTCCGTCCCGGAGGATTTCCTTGTCCCCCGTGACCCGGAGCCCCCCCTCTGCCACCGTTTCCGTGCATTCCCCCGCTACCCCCGGAACTCAGGGCTTTGATCCTGTCTTTAAAAGGCCAGGCATCATCGGTAAAAAAAAGGCTGATATTTCCGCCATAACCGCCAAGGCCTCCAATACCGCCCGGGCCGCCCCAGCCTCCCGAACCACCCTCTTCTCCGGGCCCCTGCATCGGAATTTCTACTTCTACCAAAACCTCAACCTCTTTGTATACCGTTTCCTCCACCTCCACATCGACTTCCACCTCTTCTTCCGTCCCGTCAGGACCGGTGACCTTCCGCTTTTCTTTCCGGATCACTTTTTGCACCACAGGCTGTTTCACCACTCTTTTTTCGATTCGTTTCTCAATCCACTTTTCTCCCTGGCGGCCATCACCTCCCGCCCCTCCATATCCGCCGTCTCCGCCGCGGCCGCCGTCCCCACCCCTGGAAACTACGGAAAGAGTGCCTCCGTCAGGATTGATAAGGTAGCGAAATTCCTCGCCCGTCAGGTCGTTCTCGGCAAATACGTACAACAGGTCACAGTTCAGCAGGGAATCATAGTACAGGTCCGCCCAAACGCTGATGTCGGGCCCGTCATAGCCCCACTCCCCGTCCTGGCCGGGATACCCGTGCTGACCATGCTGCCCCGGACCGCCCGAAGCTCCGCCGGATCCGGAAAATCCGGAATCACCGCTGCTACCCCGGAAGGAAAGATTATAGTGGTGGCGATAATCTAAAAATACCGAAAAAGTGTCGGTAACCCAGGTGTTCCGCAACGATTCCACATAAAGGTCACTCCGGTGATCCCTGATTTTCATGAAATCAGGCTCTATGATGAATTTGCCATTGTCCCAGTATCCGCCGGTTGCCCAAAACCGGAAATATGCCGAAGCGCGGCTGTTGCGCAAATCATCATAAACCCTGATCATGCCGTTGTCGAAATAAGCCACCAACTCCCCTTTGATCTGACTTCCGGGGGATTTGTCAAACCTGGAAACCGGACGGTATTCAATGGCGGTCTCATAATTAAGGGGGATCAGCAGTTCCCTGGCCAGCCGGGACTCTTTTCTCGGGTATACCCGCACACTGATGTATTTCCCCCGGCTGGGCATGAGCCGTTCGTTCACCGTTACCTTTCCCGACGAAAAGCTTCCCCCGGTCACCTCTACCCGGTATTTCCACCAAAAATGAGACCCTCCGGCCAACCCGACGGTCTTCTTGACTTTGCCATTTTTCAGCCACGATTCCACACCGATCCTGAAGGATTCGCCCGGTAACCGCAACTGCGTCTCGTCATAATACAAGCGGATGGAATCATACTCCGAACGAAACAATCCAGCTTCAGCCTTTCCGGGGAGAACAGCTGCAGCAACAACCACCAGGACCACGATCCTGTAAACCATTGTCTTCATTTTTCCAAGGTTTATCTCATGAAGAATTTATCAAAAATCATTCCATTCTCCCTGTGCCGACAGGAGTTTTACATGCATTCCGGCGAGCGCATTGAGTACATCTGTTCTCTATGACAGGTAAGCATTAATGCCTGTTCTCAACGTATGGCTGATCCGCTGAAGAAACCCGTCGAACTCATCCCGGTTTTCCGGGATTCGTTTCCCTGTCGGCTCTGCCGAGGGGAGTTTCAATCCTTTCCTGATTAAAAAAACATCCCAAAACAGAGACTTTTTCCTTATTCTTCAGCCGATTTTGTAATTTTATGTTTTATTTGGCATGATGCAGTCACCTCCTTTTATCAGGCCCGGATCTCTCATCCGGATTGTCTCCCCGGCAGGGGCTATTTCGTCCCCGGGGGTTTTGGAATCCATGGTTTCGCGTCTCCGGGAAGAAGGGTATGAAGTCGAAACCGGAAGTCATTCCCTGGGGTGTCATTTTCAATATTCAGGAACCGATGAAGAGCGGCTGGTCGACCTTCAGGAGGCCCTGGATGACCGGAAAACAGCCGTTATTCTGAGTTCCCGGGGAGGGTACGGAACCATCCGTATCGTGGAACAACTTGATCTCAGCAGTTTCAGGAGATATCCCAAGTGGGTCGTTGGATACAGCGACATTACGGTGCTCCACAACCTGCTCCAGGTTACCGGTTACCAGTCGGTCCACGGAATGATGTGCCGGATCGGATTCAAAGAGAATGTTTTCCCTTCGGAAAGCCTGGAATCGCTCCTTCAGGTGCTGCGAGGGGAAAAACCCGGATATCGCTGGCCTTCCCTTCCGCAGAACCGTGCCGGAAATACCGCGGCCCCGCTGACGGGGGGAAATTTGGCTATCTTGTACAGCCTGACCGGAACACCTTACGATATTGATACCCGGGGGAAAATATTGTTCATCGAAGATATCGGTGAATACCTCTACCAACTCGACCGGATGATGATTAGTCTCCGACTGGCGGGAAAATTTGACCACCTCGCAGCTCTTCTGGTGGGTGACTTTTCCGAGTTGAAGGACAATGACAATCCCTTTGGAAAGGATTACCGGGAAATCATTCTCGATGCCGTCAAAGGATACAATTTTCCCGTTGTTTTTGGTTTTCCTGCCGGACATGAAATGCGGAACCTGGCCCTCTTACTGGGCGGAAATTACCAACTCCGGGCCAAAGGCGGAGAGTGTTCGTTGAAACTTCTCGGGAACAGGTAGTAAAATGAAAAGAACAACCAAGGAAACTGGCGATACCGCGGAGCATATCACCCGAAGCTATCTCGAAGGGAAAGGGTATAAAATTCTGGATACCAACTGGCGGATCGGACATCTCGAACTGGACATAGTGGCACTGGACGGCGAAGAACTGGTCATCGTCGAAGTAAAGTCGCGGAAAGGATCTTCTTTCGCCCATCCTACCGATGCCCTTTCAGAGGGAAAGATAAAAAAGATCATCACCGCGGCGGAAGCTTGGGTCCTTTTTCATGACTGGAAGAAAGATACCCGCTTCGACCTCATCCTGGTCACCCTGCTGGGGCCCGGCCGGTTTGACCTGGAACACTATGACAACGCCTTTAACCCAACAGCGACATGACAATGAACATAGAAGACATTCGTGAATACTGCCTGTCAAAACCCGGAGTGACCGAGGGATTTCCCTTTGATGACACCACGCTGGTTTTTAAGGTGATGGGAAAAATTTTCTGCATTGCCGACCTGGAAGGAGAAGCCGGGATTGCCCTGAAAAACACCCCCGAAAAAGTGATTGACATGCGAGAATCCCATGCCTGCATCTCCCCGGCATCCCATCTGAGTAAAATACACTGGAACCGGATTCAGGCAGATTACACCGTTTCACCCGGACAATTAAAATTGTGGATTGACGAGTCGTATGAGATCGTGATTGCCGGACTGACGCGCAAACTAAGGGAAGAACTGAAAAAAATGAGCAGCGGGGAGTTCCAATACATTTTGGAACAGGAGTATATCGAGCTTATCAGTCTCTTGAAATACCTCAGGCTGAGTGAGACCGGGGGTCATGCCAAGATGATGGTTGACGCGGGACTGGTAACGCGGAACGGCGAAACCGAATACCGTCGTCGCGCGAAGATCCGTGCTGGAGAAATCCTGGAAGTGGAAGGCCACACCATCCGCATCATTCCGGGCAGGCCTCGTCAGGAAAGGACGGTTTAGCCGTCAGCCCTGTTGCGGCAGACATTTTCGGGCCCAAACCCTGCCCGGTCGGGGAAACAGACATCCCGTCGGGCACAACGTACCCTGCGGGGTGCTTTTTCAAGGTTATCCCACCTCGGCACATGCCAACGTGGCAATGCTCACCCTGGCGGCTCCCGCTTCCTGCAGGGCCACGACGGCCGCTTCGAGGGTTGATCCCGTGGTCACCACATCGTCAACCACCAAGAGGTGCCTGCCGGTAAATTCTTCTGGCTTCAGTACCTGAAAAATCCCCTCCACATTCTGCCACCTTTCAAAGCGGTTCTTCCGGGTTTGCGTGGAGGTAAACTTCTCCCTGACCAGGTTGCCGGTCGAAAGGGGCAGCGAGAGCGACGCCGCCATCCCAGCGGCGATCCGCTCACTCTGATTGTACCCACGCTCCCTGAGCCTCTGCCAATGGAGGGGTACCGGCACCACCACGTCAACCGCCGCAAAGGGAGAGGACCTAAGATCAACCCCGAAGAGACGCCCCATCTCGTCGCCAAGCTCATGCAATCCCTTATACTTCAGAAAATGAATGAGACGCTGGTACCGGCTTCCCTTACGGAAATACAACCAGGAAGTGGCCATTTCCACAGGTACCCTTCCCCAGAAAAGCTGCGCTACCTTGTTCCCGGGATCCTTATGAAAACCGGTACGCGGCAGATCATGAAGACAGTGGAGACAGATGTATTTCTCCTGGGTGACCAGTTTTCTGCCACAGGTCACACACAGCGAAGGATAAAACAACTCCAGGAGATCATTGAAAAAATCCCGCATCCTCTTCTGTATTTCTAATTTCCACCGAGGCGGAGCTGACGGGGAACCAGCCTGCCCCGATTTGTCAATTTACCCCAATACCGCCATATTTCAAAGCCCCGGAAAAAATCTATACTCTTTCTAAATAAGCGTTAAAAAAAGAAGCAGAAAGCCTTCCCAATGATAATTTATTAAATTTGAAACCCGTTTTGCTTTTTATCCGGGCCAAAACGAAACCCTGATCTGGTTATGCCGAAGAAAGTCCGTTCAGTTTTCAGGAAAAGGTCGTTGTTACTGCTTTTGTTTGGTTTTGCACTGGGCATGATCGGTGCGGTTTTCGCCCACAAAGGGATCAAAGCCACAAGTACCGATAAGTTCTGTGAAAGGTGCCATGTGCACCCCCATGTTTTTAAGTCCCGGAAACTTTCCTCTCATTACGCCACGAAAAGCGGAATGCTAGTGCGATGCGTGGAATGCCATCTTCCCCCCGAAGGGGAGGGATATCTGAAGGAAAAAATCAGGCTAGGAGCCAAAGATATTTATGGTTTTTTGGTGAAGGACAGTGCTGATTTCAACTGGGAAGCCCGGCGCACCGTTGAGATGGCGCAGCATTTCACTTCCCAGCGGTCGTGTTTGAAGTGCCATGAAAATCTTTTCCCCCTGACGCTCACAAAAGAAGGGCAGGAGGCCCATCTTTATTACACACAGAATGAAGATGAACTTTTGTGCCTGAACTGCCATATCGATGTGGGCCATTATGATCCCAACCGGATACATGACAGGAATGTGGGATTCGGAAGCACGACCGTTGCCAATGCAGATGTATTCACCGTACCGGCAAGGGTTTCGGCACTGGAAACTTTCACGGAGACCGTTCCCGGCACAACGGTTTCTTTTAAGATGGTGGCTATTCCGGGGGGCATTTTCCGGATGGGGAGTCCCGAAGATGAACCGTTGCGGAAGTCCGATGAAGGTCCTGCCACAGACGTGGAAATCAGTTCCTTTTTCATGGCCGAGACCGAGGTGACCTGGGATGAATACCTGGCTTTTTATTCAGCTACAGGTGCCGAAGGCCGGTCCACCGATACGGAGGGACGACGCACCCTGGACGATGTGGATGCCATCACCGGACCCACACCCCCCTATGGCCAGCCTGACCAGAACTGGGGAATGGGCAGCCGCCCAGCTATCACCATGAGTTATTATGCCGCCGAAACTTACTGTAAATGGCTCTCCCTGATCACCGGCAAGAACTACCGGTTGCCTACGGAAGCCGAATGGGAATATGCCGCACGGGGAGGTACCGAAACCCCATACTTCTTTGAAGGAAACCCCAAAACATTTACCGAAAAGGGATTCTTCGGAAAATTGTTCGGAAAGGAAAATGAGCTGATCGGAAAATATGTGATTTACAGGGCCAACAGTATGGGCCGGACGCAGGAACCCGACAGGGTGGAGGCCAATCCGTTCGGGCTGAAAAATATGCTGGGGAATGCTGCAGAATACTGTTCCGACTGGTATGCCGCCGATGCTTACAGCCGCCTTCCCGAAAAGGTGAAGGATCCCCGGGGCCCTGCCTCCGGCGAAGAACGGGTCATCAGGGGAGGAACCTTTAAAAGCGATGCCGCACTGGTACGCAATGCAGCACGCGACAAAACCCAAACCGATGCCTGGCTGAAAACCGATCCCCAGATGCCCAAAAGCAAATGGTGGCTCTCCGACTGCAACCATGTGACTTTCAGGGTAGTATGTGAATTTGACGAAAATACAGGTAAACAACAGTAATCACTATTTATAATATTAATTATGGCAAACAATAATTTTTCAAGAAGAAAATTTCTTGCCGGGGCAGCAGCCGTTGGTGCTGCCGGAGTGGCAGGCTTTAATCCTTTGGTCTCCTGTTCGGGAGGAGGAAGTCAGAAGTCAGGTTCCCTGGTCACAGGGGAGCCCTTTAAGAAAGTCAGCGATCTCTTTATCCCTCCCCTGCTTGACAAAGCTCCTGACGGTCAGCCCCTGAAAGCGGGCGTGATCGGTTGTGGGGGACGCGGCACGGGGGCAGCCCTGAACTGGCTGGCAGCTGGACCCAACCTGACCGTAACGGCCTTGGGCGATGTTTTCCAGGACCGGGTGGATTCCTGCCGTGAAAGAATAAAAGCCGATTTCAACATTGAAGTTCCCGAAGAAAACTGTTTCGTGGGTTTTGACAACTTTCAGAAGGTGATTGACTCCGGCGTTGATGTGGTTCTTCTTTGCACTCCGCCGGTATTCCGGCCCATCCATTTTGAAGCCGCGGTCAAAAACCGTAAACATGTCTTCATGGAAAAACCGGTGGCTGTCGATCCTGCAGGCGTCCGGAGTGTCCTGGCATCCGCAAAGATGGCCGAATCGCAGGGACTGAAGGTGGTATGCGGAACCCAGCGGCGTCATCAGCGCGACTATATCGAAGTGTACAAACAGGTGGCTACCGGCGCCATCGGCGATATCATTTCCGCCAATGCCTACTGGAACCAGAACAAGCTGTGGCACCGAAACCCACAGGCGGAATGGAGTGAAATGGAATGCATGATCCGTGACTGGGTCAACTGGTGCTGGCTCTCGGGCGATCACATCGTGGAGCAGCACGTCCACAATATCGACGTCATCAACTGGTTCACAGGTACCTATCCCACAAGGGCCGTAGGCTTTGGCTCGCGCCAGCGCCGGCTTACCGGCGACCAATACGACAATTTCTCCGTCGACTTCGTCTACGACAACGGCATGCATATGCACAGCATGTGCCGCCAGATCAACGGATGCGCAGGAAATGTCAGCGAATACATCAGGGGTACAAAAGGGTATACCAACTGCCAGAACAGAATCTATGACCTCGCAGGAAATGAAATATACAGCTATCCATACCCCCTCGACGAAGCCGGAACTCCTATGAGATCGGTGGCCGTAAATCCTTACGATCAGGAACATATCGACCTGGTGACCTGTATCCGGGAAGACAAACCCATCAACGAAGCCGAAGCCACAGCCATGAGCTGCCTGGTGGCCGTCATGGGACGGGTGTCAGCGTATACCGGAAAAGAAGTTACGCTCGAAGAGATGCTCAATTCTGACCTGAAACTGGGTCCTGAAACTTTTATCATGGGCGATGTGGGCATCATGAAAAATGCGGTCGTTCCCATTTCCGGGGAAGCAGCAAACTAAGGTTAAGGCTGCCACCTCCGCTAAAGCTGCGGTGCCTGAAGAAGTTGAGGTTGAGGTTAAAATAATCGGCAAAGGGGTCGAGGTTACGGTCTCTTCAGAATCCAGCGGTCGTAAATCCAGAGGAGAACAACGGCTGTGACTGCAATTCCGCTGTAAAGATACCAAATCCGCGAGGGATGGTAGTTGTTCCACAGAAAGGTCTGGAGCCCGGAAGAACTCATTTCGAGCCTGACGGCAGCTTCCTGCCAGAACTCATTTTTCGAAAAAATATCCGAAACGGCAGGGAGTGAAATTCCGCGTTGTGACAGTTCCAATCCCAGGAGGTAATGTTTGTCGGAGATCCGTTCAAAAACGCCTCCCGAAAGCCATCCGGCCAGCTGATGGCCGGCAGCAACCGGTAAAAAGGAGGTTCCCATGTAAAGGGCTTTTTTGTCGTCGGGAGCAATCCGTCCGATGTATTCGGTGAATTTTGGCGAACTCGCCATTTCTCCCAATCCGAAAACAAAGATCCCCAGAAGGATCAGCCACCCGTTCTGGTTGGAAAACATCAGTGACAGTCCGCCGGCAACGACGAGAATCCCGCCCATCATGGCCGTAAGCGGCCTGTACCGCATCACAAATGCCGATACCATCAGTTGAAAAACGATGATGAAAAATGCATCCATGCTCGAGAGGGTCACCGCGGACAGGGTGCCTTCCTCGGTTCCAATAGTTCCGGCAAGCGAAGGCGAGACTGCTGAAATCGCCCTGTAGAGCATGCTGGTATCCACCCATTGATCCACAAAAACAGGGAAAGAATAATAAAGCTGGTTAAAAGCGGTCCAGAAAAGGATCATGATCATCAGAAAAATCAGATACCTCCAGTTGACAAGGGTTTCTCCGATATTTCGCAGGGCCCTGACCATATTTTTCCATACCGGCAGGTCGCTGCCGGCAATATGAGGTTCCCGGAAAAAGAAAAGAGTGATCAGGAAATTGACCCCGATGGCTGTCATCGACATGTAAAAGACATCATCCCAGCTCTTGTTCAACAGGATCCCCGCGGTAAAAGGACCGATAAAACCGCCGATATTAACCATCATGTAAAAAATCCCGAAACCGATCGAGGATGTCTCGCTATCGGTGGTCCGGGCAATCATGGCCGAAATGATGGGTTTGAAGAATGCGCCACCGGTGCAGGTCCAGACAAAAGCAAAGAAAACCCACCCGAAACTGTCAAAGCTTCTGATCATATAAAAACCCGAAAGATAGAGGATAAAGGCCACAAACAGCATTCGACGGTACCCCAGCTTATCGGCAAGCGCACCTGTGAACAGCGGTAACAGGTAAAGCAGCATGGAGCCGGTTCCCATGATGATGCCCTTCTCTGCCTGTGACAAGCCGAGTGCCCCGGTATCCTTTGAATTGACAAGGTAAAGGGCGAAGGCCATGTAAAAACCGTACCACGCCCACCTTTCAAACAGCTCAATAATGTTGGAAACCCAAAACAGGGAATTGTATTTTCTGAAAATCTGAATGATGCCCACGTCGGTTATTTCTCATTAACGACCCGAAAGTAATCATTCTGCTCAGAAAATATTAAAATCATCAGAAAAGAGGGAGAGGGAATCACTATGATTTATTATCAGCAAAAAGGTTTATCGTAAGGAAACTTTGTCAGAATAACGGATTTTAAATAAACTTGCAGCGCAAAACAACGTATGCAGGTTTTGGTTGACAGCAATGATTAAAAAAAGAGAGATGCTTTTAGCCATTGATATAGGGAACACGAATATTGTTTTCGGAATTCATTCTGGTGAGAAATGGGTTTCTGACTGGAGGATCCAGACGAATACCAGGAAGACCGCTGATGAATATGAGGTTATTTTCAGATCTTTGATTTTCAATGGTCATGTATTGACGGGAGAGATCAGGTCGGTTGTAATGAGCAGCGTGGTTCCGACCCTGGTGCAGCCGTTCATTGACATGATTTCAGGCTTTCTGAACTTACGTCCCGTTATTGTAGGGCCCGAGATCTATGACCGATTGCCCCTTGGCATATTGAATCCTTATCAGATCGGTTCCGACCTGGTTGTCAATTCCCTGGCGGCATACCGGAAATACGGGGAATTCACCATGGTCATTGATTTCGGGACGGCGCTGACTTTTACCACCATCGGCAGGGAGGGATTAATTCTGGGGGTTGCCATTTCTCCGGGGATGAATACGGTGGTAAACGCCTTGGCCGGAAATACCGCCCAACTGCCCCAGGTTCACCTGGTTCCCCCGCCATCGGTTCTGGGTCAAAATACCATGCATGCCTTACAGGCGGGTATTGTCCTGGGCTATGCAGGGCTGGTGGAATCAATGATCAGGCGCACGGAGGAAGAGTTGCAACACAAACTGACCGTAGTGGCCACCGGCGGTCTTAGTACGGTGATGGCTCCCCTGATTCCGGCCATTACAAACATCGAACCCAAGCTCACCCTCGAAGGCCTCAATCTGGTCAATCATTATATTACGGCAATCTGATCCGCTTTCTGAATTCCGGTGAGCGTCCTGACTGTTTCCGTTCTTTGTGCCAGGTAAGCATTCATGCCTGGTCTCAGCTTATGGCCACGCAAGTCATGCCGGCATGACCCGGAGCCGATGCCGGAAATGAGCAGTGAATCCACGGAATTAATGTATCTTTGACAGCCGAAATCATTATTAATGGAATCGTTGAAATACAATCTCCTTCAGTCCATCAACAATCCCGAAGAGTTACGAAAACTCAGCAAGGAAGATTTGCCGAAGGTGTGCAGTGAACTTCGCGATTTCATCATTGATTCAGTAAGCACCAATCCCGGGCATTTCGGCGCCAGTTTGGGCGTGGTGGAATTGACCGTTGCCCTCCATTATGTCTTCAACACTCCTTATGATCAGCTGGTATGGGATGTGGGCCACCAGGCTTACGGCCACAAAATCATTACCGGGCGACGTGACCGGTTCGACACCAACCGCAAGATGGGTGGAATCAGCGGTTTTCCGAAGCGGAGCGAGAGTGAATATGACAGTTTCGGCGTAGGCCACTCTTCCACGTCAATCTCTGCCGCGCTGGGCATGGCTGTCGCCAGCAAACTCAAACATGAAAACCGTAAAATTGTGGCCATCATCGGCGACGGGGCCATGACCGGCGGTATGGCCTTTGAAGGATTGAACAATGCGGGATTCCTGAAATCAGACATCCTGGTGATCCTGAATGACAATAACATAGCTATAGATCCCAATGTGGGAGGTATGAGCCAGCACCTGCTCAACATCAGCAAATCACAAACCTATAACCGGTTAAAGGACGAAATCTGGGAAGGCCTTGGCAAACTCCGGTGGCTGGGCCCCCTGACCCGGAAGGCAGTCCAGAAGATGGAAAGCGCACTGAAATCCCTCCTCTTCCACCATAGCAATCTCTTTGAAGGGCTGAATTTCAGATATTTTGGCCCCATCGACGGACATGACGTGATTTACCTTGCACAGGTGCTTTCTGCCCTGAAGGAAATCAAAGGCCCCAAATTGCTGCATGTCATTACCCGGAAAGGAAAAGGCTTTCCTGAAGCGGAAATGAACCAGACCAAATTCCATGCGCCCGGAAAATTTGACAAGACGACGGGGAAAATATTAAGCTGTGACTGCGAGCTGGAGAAAGCTCCCAAATTCCAGAATGTCTTCGGGGAAACCATTGTGGAACTTGCCGGGATGAATGAAAAAATCGTAGGCATCACCCCCGCCATGCCCTCGGGATGTTCCCTGAATCTTATGATGGAAAAAATGCCGAACCGTGCTTTTGATGTCGGGATTGCCGAACAGCATGCGGTCACCTTCGCCGCCGGCCTTGCCACCCAGGGGATGGTCCCTTTTTGCAATATCTATTCCACCTTTATGCAACGGGCTTATGATCAGGTGATTCATGATGTGGCCTTGCAAAACCTCCATGTCGTCTTCTGCATCGACCGGGGCGGACTGGTCGGGGAGGACGGCGCCACCCACCATGGGGTCTTTGACATGGCTTACATGCGCTCCCTGCCCAACATGGTGGTTGCAGCCCCCATGGATACGCCGGAACTCCGCAACATGATGTACACAGCTCAACTGGAAGGTCAGGGACCTTTTTCGATCCGTTACCCCCGTGGATGCGGTACCTGTGTGAATTGGCGAACCCCGTTTGAAAAAATAGAACCCGGAACTGCCAGAATGCTCTCCGAAGGAACCGACCTGGCCATCCTGACCATCGGGAAACCGGGAATTTTCGCCCAAAGAGCCGTAAAAAAACTGGCCCGCGAAGGAATTTCCGCAGCTCATTACGACATGCGGTTCGTCAAACCCCTCGATGAAACCACCCTTCTCCGCGTCTTCTCCTCATTCGATAAAATCATCACCGTCGAAGATGGCGTCATCACCGGGGGTTTCGGAAGTGCCGTGGCGGAATTCATGGCCACCACCCATTGCACTTCCCGGCTTACCATCCTGGGAATCCCCGACCGGTTTATCGAACATGGAACCATTGATCAACTTTACAAAATATGCGGTATTGATACCGAATCTCTCTTCCGGGCTGCACTTATTCTGGCAGGGAAATAATTTTTCCCTTCTTTATTGCGTTCATTGGTTTGTAACTTGGCAACTTATTGGTTTTGGACATTTATCTGAAAAAACGACGCTGGAAAATCCTGCTATTCCTGGCAGCGATCATCATTGGAATAGCCTCGCTGAAATACACCAACTGGCTCACCGATAAACTCTCACAGGAAGAACGGAAAAAAGTGGAGCTGTGGGCCGAGGCCATCAAACGACTCGCCAGCGATGAAATTACTACGGAGACCGACATCTCCCTGATTGAAATGATCAGCAACCAAAATACCTCGATCCCGCTGATCGTCACCAATGCCGATGATTCCATCATGATCCATGCCAATATTTCGTTTACTCCCGCCCGACAAAACGAGATCCTGACCCGGGAACTCAAAAAAATGAAGGCACAGAATCCCCCTATTGAAATCTTTATCTCCGAAAATATCAAACAATTCCTCTATTACCGGGAATCGTACCTCCTCAGGAACCTGAGGCTTTTCCCCATAGTTCAACTGCTGGTCATCTTTCTGTTTATCGGGGTGGCTTACCTGGCGTTCAGTGCTTCCCGGAGCGCCGAGCAAAACCAGGTTTGGGTGGGAATGTCAAAAGAAACCGCCCACCAGCTTGGCACCCCCATCTCATCTCTGATGGCCTGGGTTGAACTCCTCAGACTGCAGAAAAACGACCCGGCCATTGTCGGGGAACTGGAAAATGACATTCAGCGACTTGAAAAAATCACCGAACGATTCTCGAAAATAGGATCGAAACCGGAACTCCTCCATACCGATATGGAAACAGTGATCCGTTCAACCCTCGAATACCTGAAACGCCGTTCCTCGGGAAAGATAAAATACGAATTCCATACCGACGGCACAAACAAATGGGAAGTCCCCCTCAATGAGGCCCTCTTCTCCTGGGTCATCGAAAACCTGTGTAAAAATGCCATGGACGCCATGAACGGCGAAGGAACCATCACTATAAGCCTGAAGGAAAAAGAAAACAACGTGATCGTCGACCTTAGCGATACCGGCAAGGGACTCCACAAGTCACAGTATAAAACCATTTTTCAGCCGGGATACTCCACCAAAAAGAGAGGATGGGGATTGGGACTTTCGCTGGCAAAGAGAATTGTGGAAAACTATCACAAAGGCAAGATTTTCATCAAAGAATCGGAAATCAATAAGGGGACCACTTTTCGAATCCTGCTGAAAAAAAACGCATAAAAGGGATAACCTTCAATATTTTGACAGGTTTTTAATGTTTGTATTGCAAAAAAAACATACTTTTGCAGCACTTTTTTGAGTTTTGGAAAAATTGTCAACATACAACATTGCTTTCAAGGGTTTAAAAGAAGGCAATCATCTATTTGACTATCACATAAGAAATTCGTTCTTTGAACTTTTTGAAAATAGCCTGATAGAAGAAGCGGAGGCTGATGTCACGATCAGCCTGGAAAAACGGAACACCTTTATGTCATTGCATCTTGACCTGAAGGGGAGCGCCAGGCTGACCTGCGACCGGTGCCTCGATCAGTATGATCAGGAGATAGCAAACAAGGCTGATCTGATCATCAAATTCGGAGATTCCGGATATGAGGATTCCGATGAGGTGATCTGGCTCCACCCCGAAGATTATCAGTTCAATGTGGCCCAGATCATCTACGATTACATCGTCCTCGGCATTCCGCTGAAACATATTCATCCTGACCGGCAGGACGGGAGCAGTGAATGCAACCCTGAAATGCTTGAAAAACTGAAGGAATATTCCCCCCTTCATGAAGGAAAGGGGGACCAAAGATGGATACAGTTAAAAAATTTATTGAATAACAATTAAAATTTACATAGCTATGGCACATCCAAAACATAAACATTCGAAGAGTAGAAGGGACAAGCGCAGAACGCACGACAAAGCCGTTGTGCCTACCCTTACCACCTGTTCCAATTGCGGGGCAACCGTCAAAATGCACACCATTTGCGGCGAGTGCGGACACTACCGAGGGAAACAGGTAATAGAAAAAGAGATTGCTGTTTAAACAGCCCGGTAAAAAGATCAGAAAATTCTGATCTTTTTTTTTAATTTTACACTCCTTGAATTATCAACTAACCAGGTAAAATAATTATCCCGTTATGAAAATGACACAGAAACCCACACAGGAGACCCCCTCCCAGAACATTAACCTGATCAGCAACGGCACCAGGATTTCCGGTGATATCCATGCCGAGGGCGATATCCGGATCGACGGGTACGTAAAAGGAAACATCAAATCCAAAGGCCGCCTGGTGATTGGCGCCGCAGGAAGTATAGAAGGAGATATCCTCTGTACCAACATTGAAGTTTCGGGGAATTTCAAGGGCAAGATTTCGGCCTCCGAACTGCTTACCCTGAAATCCACCGCCGTGGTTGCCGGAGATATCATTGCCACCAGGCTGGCCGTGGAACCCGGATCGATATTTACCGGCACCTGCCAGATGGGTCCTGTGGAAAAAACCGCTGAAGAACCCCGGAAATCTTAAATGGAAACCCCGGTCCGCCGTTTCCTCCTGCGCCTGCTTTTACTTACAGCCCTGGTCGCCCTGGCTGGATTTGTCCTTTTCCGGTTCTTCCTAAGCAAATATTACCATCCCCTCTTTTTACCGCTCCTGCTATTCGTGGCATTTTTCTCCTTTATCAGCTTTTTCTGGATTGTCAAAACCGCACATAAAGATACCGGCAGATTCGCCCGGGCAAGCATGATGGTGACCATGGTCCGCCTCTTTGTCTACCTGTCCATCGCAGTAATCTGTTTCCTGACCATCAAAAGCAACGCCCTTGCCTTTGTGATTTGCCTTGCAAGCCTTTACCTGATCTATACTCCATTCGAAGTTTCCGAACTGTCGCGATACCTTCGGAACAGTACAAAAAAGAATACGGCCCGGCCCGGGGAGAATTCCTTTACTTTATCAGATCAGGAGAATAGCCATAAACAAAATTGACTACATTTGCCGGTGTAAGACAGTTATTATCTGTTCCGATCATGAATCAAGCCGGGAAACTACTATTTCTTTGTCTGTTCCTGATCTTCTGCGGAATGGTTTTGCATGCCGCAACGCAATCTCCCGAAAATGTCACCGGGACCGAAACAGGACATGAAGCCGCATCGTTCGATGCCGGCAAGTATGTCGTTGAACATGTGTCAGATGCCCACGAATGGCATATCGTCACCTTCGGAAAAACACACGTCTCCATACCGCTTCCCATCCTGTTATATAGCAAAACCAGCGGACTCCACCTCTTCCTTTCCTCCCGGTTCCAGCACGGCCATTCCGCGTATAAGGGATTTGCCATCGCTACGGAAGGTCAAGAGGAAGGGAAAATTGTCGAAGTAAACGACGCAGGGGAAATCATTGGGAAACCCTTTGACCTTTCCATCACCAAAACCGTGGCCGGAGCGTTGATTTCCGCTGTTATCCTGGTGCTGATTCTTCTTGCCGTTGCCCGAAGCGCTGTCAAAAGCAGGGGGAAAGCCCCCTCCGGACTGCAGAACCTGATAGAACCGGTCATCCTTTTCGTACGGGATGAAATCGCCATCCCCGCCATCGGAAAGAAAAACCATGAACGGTTCCTTCCCATCCTGCTTTCCTTATTTTTTATAATCCTGATCAATAACCTGTTCGGCCTGATTCCCGTTTTTCCGCTCGGCGCCAATGTTACCGGAAACATCTCCGTTACCCTAGTCCTGGCTTTGATCACTTTTTTTATCACCACCTTCAGTGGGAACAAACATTACTGGAAAGAAATTTTCAACCCCGATGTGCCGTGGTGGATGAAATTTCCCGTCCCCCTGATGCCGTTTGTAGAGTTCTTCGGCATGTTTACAAAACCTTTCGTACTGATGGTCCGGTTGTTCGCCAACATGATGGCGGGACACCTCATCATCACGGTGTTTGTGAGCCTGATCTTTATTTTCGGAAACCTCTTCGGAAGCGCAGGCGGACTGCTGATCAGTCCTGTTTCGGTGCTTTTTTCCGTTTTCATTATGATCCTTGACATATTGGTATCATTCATCCAGGCCTATGTTTTTACCCTTTTATCGGCGCTCTATTTCGGAATGGCTACTGTAGAACATCATTAAATAATTGATATACAACTTAACATTTGAATTATGACAACGTTATTTGTTTTATTGGCTGAAGTGGCTCTGGCTTCTTTCGGAGCGGCCATCGGAGCGGGAATGGCGACCATCGGGGCAGCAATGGGTATCGGACGCATCGGACAGAGTGCCATGGAGGCGATTGCCCGTCAGCCTGAATCGAGCGGCGACATCCGTTCCACCATGATCATTTCGGCAGCCCTTATTGAAGGAGTTGCCTTTTTCGCGGTGATTACCTGCATTCTGGTGATCTTCCTCGGAGAAAATTAATATAGGAGATCCTCCCTGTCAGGCTGCCTTCGGGAAGCCGGAGGCGGAATCCTTTTTATTCCGTTATTAATTTATACTGTTATGGGCTTAGTAACTCCAAGTGCGGGAACCATATTCTGGATGGTCATCATTTTCGGGGTGGTGGTCTTCATTCTGGGCAAATTCGCCTGGAAACCCATTCTGAATGCGCTCAGGGAACGGGAAGAAGCCATCCGTGATGCGCTGAATTCCGCGGAACTGGCACGCCGTCAAATCGGCGACCTCAAGGCCGAGCAGGATCTTATCAGGGCTGAAGCGGTAAGGGATAAGGAACAAATCCTGCGGGAAGCCAGGGACATCAGGGACCAGATGATTTCGGAAGCCAGGGAAAAAGCAGGGCAGGAAAGCGCCAAACTCATGGCACAACTCCGCGATCAGATGGAAAATGAGAAAAATATGGCCTTGGATGAAATTAAACAACAGGTAGCTGAGCTTTCCGTGAAAATCGCCGAAACAATTCTCCGGGAAAAACTGGACAATACCCCGAGCCAGGAAAAGATTATCAGTGCCCAACTTGAGGAATTTAAGCTGAACTGAAAGGATGAACCAGAGCAAGATCAACGTGAGGTATGCGAAAGCGTTCTTCTCCCTGGCCAGGGATGCCGGAGAAATGACCGCCCTTCACGATGATATGAAAAAAGTGTACGCCCTTTGCCGCGATTCTGAAGATTTCATGCAACTCTTGCATAATCCGGTAGTTAACGTCTCTCAGAAAAAGCAAATTCTGAAGGATCTCCTTAAGCCGCACGTACATGAAATGACTCTCAGGTTCATCCTTCTGATCGCCGAAAACAACCGGGAAACAGAACTTCCGGGTATTTGCCGTAATTTCACGGAAATGGTGCGCAGGAACAAGGGAATCATACCTGCCACAGTCACCACTGCTGTTGAAATGAGTCCCGGGATCCTGGAACAGATCAGGCGCATTTTGGAACAGGAAACCGGAAAAACCGTGGAATTATCGGGAAGAGTAAATTCCGCAATCCTGGGAGGGATGATCCTGCGCATCGATGACCTGCAGTTTGACGGCAGCATTTCCACCCAGCTGAAAAAGATAAAAACTGCCATGTTGGCAAAATAAAGAACCTAACAGATAATATAAAGATGCTATGGCTGAAATAAGACCGGCAGAAGTCTCAAGTATAATCAGAAAGCAACTGGAGCATTTCAGGGTGCAGGCCGACCTCGACGAAGTGGGAACCGTCCTGCAAGTGGGGGACGGCATTGCCCGCATACACGGGCTTTCCCATGTGGAAGCAAACGAAATGATCGAGTTTGAAAGCGGAACAAAGGGAATAGTACTCAACCTGGAAGAGGATAATGTCGGTGCCGTATTGCTGGGACCGTCGGAATCGATCAGGGAGGGAGATACCGTAAAAAGGCTGAAAAGAATTGCCTCCATCATGGTCAGCGAAAAGGTGATCGGCCGGGTGATCAACACCCTGGGAGAACCCATCGACGGAAAAGGGCCCATTACGGGGGAACTGTTTGAAATGCCCCTGGAAAGGAAAGCGCCCGGCGTCATTTTCAGACAGCAGGTGAAACAACCGCTCCAAACCGGTATCAAGGCCATCGATGCCATGATTCCCATCGGTAGAGGCCAGCGGGAACTCATCATCGGGGACCGGCAAACAGGCAAAACGGCCGTAGCCATTGATACCATCATCAACCAGCGCGAAAATTACGAAAAAGGCGAACCCGTTTATTGCATTTATGTTGGTATCGGCCAGAAAGGCTCAACCGTGGCAACCCTGGCTTCCATCCTCGAAAAACATGGGGCCATGGATTATACCACCATCGTGATGGCTTCGGCATCCGATCCCGCCGCCCTTCAATTCTATGCCCCCTATGCCGGTGCAGCCATCGGGGAGTATTTCCGGGATACGGGCCGTGATGCGCTGATCATCTTCGACGACCTGTCAAAACAAGCCGTCTCCTACCGGGAAGTATCCCTCCTCCTGCGCCGGCCTCCCGGAAGGGAAGCCTATCCCGGCGATGTCTTTTACCTCCATTCAAGACTGCTGGAAAGGGCAGCTAAAATTATCGAATCGGACGAAATCGCCGCCCAGATGAACAACCTCCCGCCTTGCCTGAAAGATAAAGTAAAAGGCGGCGGTTCCCTGACCGCTCTTCCCATCATCGAAACCCAGGCAGGCGACGTATCGGCATACATCCCTACCAATGTTATTTCCATTACCGACGGACAGATTTTTCTGGAAACCAACCTCTTCAATTCAGGCGTCCGCCCTGCTATCAATGTCGGAATTTCCGTGTCCCGCGTGGGAGGATCCGCCCAGCTGAAAGCCATGAAAAAAATCGCGGGAACTCTGAAACTAGACCAGGCACAGTTCCGTGAACTCGAGGCCTTCGCTAAATTCGGCTCCGACCTCGACGCATCCACCCTTCGGGTCCTTGACAAAGGCCGGAAGAATGTGGAAATCCTGAAACAGGGCCAGTACCAGCCCATGAAAACAGAACATATGATCGCAATTATATACTGCGGAACCCAGGAATTACTGCGAAAGGTGCCCGTCGAAAAAGTAAAACAGTTCGAAACGGAATTTCTGGAATTCATGGACCTGAAATACAAGGATGAACTAAAGAGCCTGAAATCGGGCATACTTACTGGGGAAATTGAAAAGGTGCTCCGGAAAGCCGCTGCGGTAGTCGCAGAGAAATTTGGTTCCGCATAATAACCGTCATCTCTTATTATTTCTGAATTATGTCAGGGCTGAAAGAAATACGTACTCGCATCGGAAGCATCAAAACCACCCGTCAGGTGACCAGTGCCATGAAAATGGTTTCAGCGGCCAAATTGAAAAAGGCGCAGGATGCGGTGATTCATTTCAGGCCTTATTCTTCAAATTTCAAACAACTTCTGGAATCGGCCATTAAGAACTTCAGTGGCCTGATTGATAGTGAATTAACGAAACCCCATGATCCCGTCAGAATTCTGATCGTGCTGATCTCTTCGAACCGGGGTCTTTGTGGGGCCTTTAACGCTGCGGTTATCGGGAAGGCCTCTGACCTGGTGAATGAAAAATACCGGCAACAGGCTGCGAACGACAATGTCAGTTTTCTGACAATCGGGAAACAAGGCGAACGTTTCCTGAAAAGCCACAAGATCAAAGTCTCCCGGAACAAAAACGACCTGCTCGACAGGCTGAACTTTGAAAACGCGTCCGAAGTGTCTGCTGAATTGCGCGATCTTTACCTAAAGGGGGAATACGACAGGATTGAACTGGTTTATAATGATTTTATCAATGCTGCACAATATATCCAATCCACGCAGACTTTTTTGCCGCTTCAGTTTCCTGCACCTGATGAAAATTTGTTGCGAGGAGACATTATTTTTGAACCCTCACCAACAGAAATTGCAGAGGTGATGTTTCCTATGTGGCTCAATACTATGTTTTACAAAACCTTGCTGCTCTCCTGTGCTGCCGAACACGGCGCCCGCATGACAGCCATGCACCAGGCCACCGATAACGCCACCGATCTGCTCGGGGAACTGACCTTACAATATAACAAAGCCCGGCAGGCCGCCATCACCAAAGAGATCCTCGAAATTACGGGGGGTGCCGAAGCGCTTCGCTCATGAGCCGATCCCTTCAGCGATTTTATATTTTCCCATTTGTTTCTTTTTTTAAAAAAGAAAATTATTTTTGTAGCCGCTACGTGGAAAGATTTGTGATTGATTGCAACCACTAAAAAATGCTAAAACAATCCGGCTTTTGGTGCCGTTCACATTATCTCCTGTAGTCATTAATTGTTGAACCGTGCCGGCGGTTGCTGGCATATTAAATTATGGATAATGAGCTATTTATTCACTAGTGAATCTGTATCGGAAGGTCATCCCGACAAGGTGGCAGACCAGATTTCTGACGCTTTGCTGGATCATTTTCTGGCCTATGATCCCAACTCAAAAGTAGCCATCGAGACCCTGGTAACCACCGGGCAGGTTGTCATTGCGGGCGAGGTGAAGTCGAATACCTATGTTGACATTCAGGAAGTTACGCGGAATCTGATCAAAGAAATCGGATATACCAAAGCGGAATACCGTTTTGACGGGAACTCCTGCGGAATTTTTGTGGCCATACACGAGCAGAGCGGTGACATTAACCGGGGTGTGGAACGGCAAAAACGTGAGGACCAGGGTGCCGGAGACCAGGGGATGATGTTCGGGTATGCCTGCAAGGATACCGATAACTACATGCCCCTCGCCCTGGAACTGTCACACCGGATTTTGATTGAGCTTGCCGCCATTCGCAGGGAGGAAAACAGCCCGATGCCTTACCTCCGTCCCGATTCCAAATCACAGGTGACCATCGAATATTCCGACGACCATCATCCGATACGGGTCCATACGATCGTGGTCTCCACCCAGCATGATGAGTTTGATGATGACCTGCCCATGCTGGCCAGAATCAGGCATGACGTTATCAATATCCTGATTCCTAGGGTGGTGTCACAACTTCCCGAACGTTTGAAAAAGCTCTTCAACGGCGAAATCCAGTATCATGTCAATCCCACGGGAAAATTTGTCATCGGCGGCCCTCACGGAGATACCGGCCTTACGGGAAGAAAAATCATCGTAGACACCTACGGGGGAAAAGGAGCTCACGGCGGCGGCGCCTTCTCGGGGAAAGATCCCTCCAAGGTAGACCGTTCAGCAGCCTATGCAGCACGCCATATTGCGAAAAATATGGTGGCCGCAGGGGTCGCCGATGAAATCCTCATCCAGCTGGCTTATGCCATCGGGGTGGCCCAGCCCGTCGGCATCTATGTGAATACCTACGGCAGAAAAAATGTAAATCTCAGCGACAGCGAAATCGCCCTGAAAGTGAACGAACTTTTTGACCTTCGCCCCGCCCTGATTGAAGACAGACTCAAATTGCGAAATCCCATTTACCGGGAAACAGCAAAATATGGCCATATGGGTCGTACACCGCAATTATCCGAAAAGAAATTCAATCCCCCCTACCATACCCCCAAATCAATGACCCTGGAGTTGTTCACCTGGGAAAAACTCGATTATGTAGATAAGATCAAAGAAGCTTTCCTCTTGAAATAATAACCTGAATTTGCCGTATCCTAAGGGTGCCTGCAGGTGAAATAACCCTGCACGCACCCTTTTTTCAGACTTTGCCTTTGATTTAAGCCGCCATAGTGTAACTTCTTGCGCGGTTTTCACGAATACTTTGGCAACAGTTTAAAACAGACCGCCATGAACAAGAAACTTCTGACCATTGCAACACTGCCCTTTGTAAAAGCACAAATGCTGAAAACCCTGCTTGAAAAAGAAAAGATCGAATGCGTCCTGGAAGACTTAAACCTTCTTGAAGGCACCTCAGCCATGGCAGTCCGCGTCCAAATCCGTGAAGATGACCTCGAAAACGCTTTTCCCATCCTGGAAAAGTTCCTGGGAAAATCATCCCCCCGGCATCCTCCCCTGAAAGAATCGGAACGCCAAATCCTGGTACCTGTTGATTTTTCAGATTATTCCCTCAAGGCAGCCAAAGTCGCCTTTGACATTGCCCGGAAAGTGAATGCCAAAATGGTCCTCTTTCACGCATATCCCAATCCCATCGTTTATTCCGTTCCCTTCAGCGATGTATATGCTTTTGACACTGGACTGATGGCACATCTGGAGAATGCCGAAAAAACGGCGCAGGGCCATATGGAAACCTTCCTGAAGGAACTGATCCGGCTTTGTTCCGCTGAGGCCTGGAGCGGTGTGGAAACCGAATACATCATCAAGGCCGGCGATGCCAGGGATGACATTCTCTCCTTTGCCCACAGGCACCAGGTCATGGTCATCGTAATGGGAACCCTGGGAAAGGCGGGAAAAGAACTCGACATCATCGGAAGCGTAACTGCCGAAATTATCATTTCTGCCCGGGTTCCCGTGCTTGTCATTCCTGCTGAAACACGCGCAGATATCGCTGAGAATTTTCATAAAATCCTCTATGCCACTAACTTCGACGAAAAAGACTTCGTGGCCATCGAAAAACTGATGCGGATCATCAGACCCTATGAAGCGGAAATCCATTGTGTCCATGTGGGCCGGAGCGAAGAGCCGGTGTGGGACATGGCCCGGCTGAAGGGAATGAAGGATATTCTGCGTTCAAAATACCAGGATAAAAAATTCGAATGCCACCTGATTATCGGAGAAGACATTTTAAGCGAACTGCAGAAATTCATCTCGGAACATCAAATCGACGTCTTCTCTCTTACTACCCGGAAAAGAAACATGCTGGCAAGGATCTTCAATCCGAGTATCGCCCGGAAAATGTTGTTCCACACCACCATTCCGCTCCTGGTGTTTCATGCCTGACATCAGGAATCTCCCGTTTTGTCTTTTATATAACAGGCAGCCGTATGCGCAATGGCATCCGGAATGCTTCTGTATCTGAACCCAAACAAACGGGTGATCTTCGATCCGTCAAAAAAGACTTCCGCATTGGAATTTGTCAACGCTTCCCTGGTAATCAGGGCAGCCTTGCCGATTATCCATGACCATAAGGCCGCTGCCCTCCATGCAATTGCAAGGAGGAAGCCGGAAGCAAAATATGGAGGCGCCGGTTTCCCCAAAGCCGTGGCGATCTGCCTGAAAATATCACGATAGGCAACATTTTCTGCCGAGATCAGGAATTTCTGGTTGACAGCTATTTCAAAATTTTTGCTGTCGGTTAACAACAGCATGGTATCCACAACATCCCTGACATCGACAAAACCGGTAATCCCGCGGGTATAAAACTTTAATCCCCTGTCAATCAACCGGAAGAAGGTGGTGCTCCCGCGATCCCAGTCACCGGGTCCTATGATAAAGGAAGGATTCACCACGACCGCTTCCAGTCCTTCTTCCACGCCCCGCCAGACTTCCGCTTCTGAAAAGAATTTGCTTTCCGAATATCCTGAATTTTTCCGGGAAGGTACCCAGCCGGTCTCTTCCGTCACCGCCATCCCGTCGATTGTTGTACCCAACGCTGCATTGGAACTCACATGACATATCCTTTTCACCCCGCAGGAAATCGCTGCATTTACCACATTGGCTGTTCCTTCGATGTTGTTGTAAAGTATCCGTTTCCTTTCCCGGCTTTCAAAAGAGACAACGGCTGCGCAATGATAGATCAGCTCCACCCCCTGAAAACCCTTCTCCAGAGAGTATATGTCATGGATGTCCCCCTCCACCCACTCTATCCTGCTGAAAAACCTTTCGGGATCAGGGACATAATACCCAAAGACCTTCTTTACCCCGTCAGTACGGCTGACCTTACGCTTCAACGCACGCACCCTGTCATTTTGCCGGACAAGCGACAGCAACAAATGACTCCCCACTAGTCCAGTACCTCCTGTTACAAAAATCATAGAATGATTCAATAAGGTGGCTGTTTCCTGATCTCCACGTTACGCATGATCCTCCCCTCTCTTTTTCCAGGGTGTCTCCGCCCTGGCACCAAACCTGCGGGCACTGATTTTCAGGATACGAACCCTGATAACCCCTACATTGAAAATGGACGGAGCGTTGAATTTAAAAGAACGCGAGCTGTATTGGGCCATTATTTTTCCCATGCACTCCTCCTTTTCATCTGGATTCTCTACAAATTCCGCAATCCCTTCCACCAGAACCGATTGCGACTTGACCCGGTAACTGCAGCCAATATGGGCATCCTGCCATGCCAGTTCCTCCCCAAGGGTCCAGTTCAGACATACCTTCGGATTCTTCTTCAAAGTATCCCACATCCGCCCCGACTGCGCGGAATGTAACAGAACAGAATCCCCGTCAAGGGCAAAATTCATAGGCAGCACATAGGGCTGCTCACCCTTACACATGGCAAGGTAACAGGTCTTGCAGGAACGAATGATCGTTTCCATCTCACTCCTGTCCTCGATTTTAATTGTACGCATATTCAAACTCCTGAAACGATTTCCTAAAATACGGAATAAATGTGATTCCCGGTTACCGAAGCCACCTCTCTTTTTTACCCTGACTTCAGCTAAAAAAATGTACTTTTGGAAATTATAAGTACGTACTATGGAACAATTCACCACACGACAGAATAAAATAGCCCGGCTTATCCAAAAGGAGATGGCCGGATTATTCCTCAGGGAACTGAAATCGGAATTCAACAACCTCCTTATCAGCGTCACGGTTGTCCGGATTACTAGCGACCTGTCGCTGGCACGATGTTACCTGAGTATCTATCCGCCCGAAAAGGCGAATGACACAATGAACCATATAAAACATATAACCAAAAATATCCGGGGTTTGTTAGGAAACAAAGTAGCAAAGCAACTACGTATTATTCCGAACCTGGAATTTTTTATTGACGACAGTTTTAATTATCTGGAAAATATCGACCGGTTGCTGGAGAAATAATCCCCGGCCGGCAAAAATACAGAGCGCCCTTGAATTTGCCTTTTTTCATAGCCAAGCGGTATTTGATTTCCGGTAAGAAACAGCATATCATCAACATCATCTCGGGAATTGCTGCCACGGGGATTTGTGTCGGGACATTTGCTCTGGTGGTTGTATTGTCGGTTTTCAACGGATTCGACGGATTAATCAAGTCTTACTTCAGCATCCTGGATCCCGACTTGAAAATGGTACCTGCCCAGGGGAAATTTTTCGATCCCGACTCGCTTGCCAGCGGCGTTCTGGATGACATTCCGGGAGTTGCAAGCTATGCCCGGGTGATTGAAGGGAATGCCCTGCTGACTTATGAGGGGAGGCAATTCATTGCCTCCATGAAGGGGGTATCGCAGAATTTCAGTGAAATCACCGGGATCGACTCTCTGATTGTCGCCGGCGGTTTCCGTCTTGAAGCAGGCGGTGAAAGTCTTGTTGTCGCAGGACAGGGTGTGGCTTCCTATCTGGGAATAAGCCTCAATTTCAACGAACCCATCCGGTTTTATGTTCCCCGGAAAGGGTTGCGTGCCTCCTTCTCACCTGAAAAAGCATTAAATGAAGCACTTGCTTTCCCTGCCGGAATTTTTGCCCTCCTCGAAGAAGTCGACGCCACCACGGTGTTTGTTCCCCTTTCGTTCGCAGCCTCCCTTTTTGAAACGGGAAACCATGTCAGCGCCCTGGAGATCAGACTTGCCAATGGAGTGCCTGAAAAAAAGGTGCGAAGGGAAATTCTGGAAAAATCAGACGGACAATTCCTCGTGAAGAATAAATACCAGCAACATGACGCCCTGTACAAAACCATGAAAACGGAAAAATGGGCAACTTACCTGATCCTGGCATTCATCCTGGTCATTGCTTCCTTCAACATTCTCGGCAGCCTTTCCATGCTGATCATTGACAAAACGGAAGACATCACGATTCTGCGCAGTATGGGGGCCTCCGACCCTCTTATCAAAAGGATTTTTCTGCTTGAAGGCTGGATGATTTCCCTGGTGGGCACCCTTGCCGGCATATTGCTGGGAATTGCCGTTTGCCTGGTGCAGATCCGTTTCGGACTTATCAGGCTTCCCGGTGAAGGATCCTTTGTCATTTCTGCTTATCCCGTTGATATTCAATTTCAGGACCTGATCCTGATCTTTACCGTGGTTTTGACCATCGGGTTCATCGCTGCCTGGATTCCTGTCAGCTACCTCTCCCGGAAGAAGTTGCAGCTGAATCCTTCGGCCCGTGAGTAAAGTCAAATTTTTTTGCTATTTTTAGTAAACCATATTCCTGAAAAAAGTACCCGAATGAAAGCGTTGGTTAAAAGCAAACCAGAAAAAGGCATCTGGATGGAAGAAGTTCCAATACCGGTGCCCGGCCCCAATGATGTTCTTATAAAAGTAAGTAAATCAGCTATTTGTGGTACTGATTTACATATTTACAAATGGGATGAATGGGCACAGCAGACCATCAGGACCCCGCTGATCATCGGACATGAATACATGGGATACGTCGTGGAAACCGGAGCGGAGGTAGACAATGTGAAGAAGGGCGACCGGGTGACCGTTGAAGGGCATATCTCCTGTGGATACTGCAGGAATTGCCGCCGGGGAAGGCAACATATCTGCGACAATACGATCGGAATCGGTGTCAGCCGGGACGGGGGATTTGCAGAATATCTGGCAGTTCCGTCAAAAAATGTACTCCACATCGATGCCCGGATTCCAGATGAAATCCTGTCCATTCTCGATCCTATGGGGAATGCTACCCATACCGCCCTTTCATTTCCGCTGCTCGGTGAAGATGTGCTGATCACAGGTATCGGAGGCCCCATCGGCGCCATGGCCGCCGCCATCTGCAAATTCGCAGGCGCCCGAAATATCGTAGGAACCGACCTCAGCCCATACCGACGCAACCTGGCTATGAAAATGGGAGCCACCCTGGTCCTTGATCCTACCCGGGAAAACCTCCGCGAAAAAATGACCAACCTTCATATGGTGGGCGGATTTGATGTTGGACTGGAATGTTCCGGTTCTCCTGTTGCTTTCAACGATATGGTGAATAATATGTACAACGGCGGAAAAATAAGCCTTCTCGGACTCCTTCCATCATCCACCCAAATCAACTGGAGTAAAGTGATATTCAAGGGTTTGACCCTTAAAGGTATCTATGGAAGAGAGATGTATGAAACCTGGTACCAGATGGAGATGATGCTTCTTACCGGCCTTGACATATCAGAGGTGATCACCCACCGGTTCCCAGCCGAAAGATTCCAGGAAGCCTTCGATATCATGGAATCAGGAAACAGCGGAAAAATCATCCTTGACTGGAATGAATAATCCCTCCCGATTGAAAAGGGGAATCGTCATAAAATCAACCGGCAGCTGGTTCACCGTTAAAGATGATAACGGCCTGAAATATGAATGCAAAATCAAGGGCAACCTCAGAATCAAGGGATTAAAAACAACGAGCCCCGTTGCTGTAGGGGATTATGTCGATTTTGAATTTCTGGAAAAAGAGAGCAGCGACCGGCCAATTCCGCTCGGACTGATCTACAGGGTTCATGAACGGAAAAACTACATCATCCGCAGATCCCAGAACCTCTCCCGCCAGGCGCACATCATCGCCGCTAACATAGACCAGGCTTTCCTGATCATCACCATCGCCTACCCGGTCACTACCACCACTTTCACCGACCGCTTCCTGGCATCGGCCGAAGCATACAGAATCCCTGTAATCCTGGTCTTTAATAAAACCGACCTGTATGACCAGGAACAAAACAAACAACTTGAAGAGCTGTCCCGCATCTACCGGAAAATCGGGTACACCTGCCTTCATACCTCCGCAACCACTGGGGCTGGACTGGATGAACTTCAGAAATACATGACAGAGAAAATCAGCGTTTTCAACGGACACAGCGGTGTGGGAAAATCAACCCTGATCAACAAACTACAGCCAGGGCTTGAACTGAAAACACGCGAAATTTCAGATTATCATGAAAGGGGAAAACATACCACCACTTTTTCAGAACTCCATGAACTCTGGTTCGGCGGTTACATTATCGATACCCCCGGGATTAAAGCCTTTGGCATGCTTGAAATGGAAGCCTGGGAAATCTCCCATTACTTCAGGGAAATCTTTCAGACTTCATCGGAATGTCAGTATAACAACTGCTCGCATACTCATGAACCCGGCTGCGCTGTCAAAAGTGCAGTTGAAAAAGGGGATATCGCCGTTTCGCGGTTTGTCAGTTATCTCGGACTCCTCGAAAGTGACCAGAAATACCGGCCGGCTTACTGAAAATGTTCCACGTGGAAAAATCGGGACGCCATTTGTTATAAACCTTTTTCTGCCGCTTTGATTGAACCCTGGAGGCTGACCGTTTCAGACCAGGCATTCTCCGGCCATACATTTTGTTAAACAAAAGGTTATTATCCTGATTATAAACCTATTGGAAACATTAATCGTTCAAATTTGTTTCCTCTTCCGGCCCTGTTTCCGGGTTGTTGCTGAAATGTTGCAAGATCAGCCGGGCTTTAACGGCACCTGTTTCTGCACAGAGCTCCTCGAAGGAGCATTGGCGTAAATTCTTGACCGATTTGAATTTGGTCAACAGTTTCCGGGAGGTGACGGGTCCGATCCCTGCAATCTCGTCCAGTTCGGAAACCAGGAAACCCGATGATCTTTTTTGCCGATGAAATGTAATACCAAACCGGTGGGCTTCGTCGCGAAGTTGCTGAATCAGTTTGAGGGATTCTGACTTTTTATCGAGATAGAGGGGAATCTGGTCTCCCGGGAAATAGATCTCTTCGAGTCTTTTGGCGATTCCGATGATGGTGATATCTCCCCGCAAACCGAGTTTTTCAAGGGCCGAGGTGGCAGCCGAGAGTTGCCCTTTGCCCCCGTCGATGACGATCAATTGCGGGAGGGGTTGGTTTTCATCCAATTGTCTCCGATAGCGGCGCGATATGATCTCTTCCATGGAAGCAAAGTCATCGGGGCCTTTCACATTTTTTACATTAAAATGGCGGTATTCGCGTTTTGCCGGTTTCCCGTTGATAAAAACCACGCAAGCCGCAACAGGGAATGACCCCTGCAGGTTGCTGTTGTCAAAACATTCAATTCTTACCGGAAGATCCTTCATTCGGAGGTCCTGTTTCAATCGTGCCAAGATCCGTTCATAATGCCGGAGCGGTTGTGAGCCGGAAACTTGTCTTTCTTTCTCGAGCCTGAAATACCGGGCATTTCGTTGTGATAGTTCTAGCAATTTTAATTTATCTCCTTTCCGGGGAACCTGGAATTTTACATTTCTCAGGACAAAGTCGATATTAAACGGGACAATGATTTTGCGGGCGTTGCTGTAAATTTTCTGTCTTATTTCGACAATCGCTTGCAGTAAAAGGTCTTCCTGCGTCTCATCGAGTTGTTTTTTGATTTCCAGCGAATAGGTTTGCACGATCGCGCCCTTGATGATTTTGAGATAATTGACCACTGCCGAGCGATCATCGGCATCGATGCTAAAAACATCAACATCTGTGATATGATTGCTCACCACCGTGGATTTGCTCTGATATCTTTCAAGTGCAGCGATCCGTTCTTTGATCATCTGTGCTTCCTCATACCGGAATTCTAAGGCATATTGCCGCATGAGGTTTTTCAGCTTCCCGATGACGGAGGAGATATTTCCTTTCAGGATATCTCTAATTTCCGCGATTCCCTTGTCATAATCTTCAGGGGATATTAGGTTTTCACATGGACCTTTGCAATTTCCGATATGATATTCGAGGCACAATTTGAATTTTTCCCGTTTGATATTTGCTTCTGTGAGTTGATGGTTGCAAGTTCGCAGCCTGTATAGTTTTCTGAAGAATTCCATGAGTGTGCTCACGGTGAGCCATGAAGTAAAGGGACCGAAATATTCAGATCCGTCCCGAATCACCTGGCGGGTTTTAATTACCCGGGGATACCGCTCATTTTTAATGCACAACCAGGGGTAGGTTTTGTCATCTCTTAGCCGGATGTTATAGCGAGGCTGATATTTTTTGATCAGGTTGTTTTCCAGGAGCAGGGCATCTTCTTCCGAATCGACCACCATATGCCGTATTTCGGCAATATTGCGGACCAGCATGGCTGTTTTCCGGTTTTCGGGGGTTTTGGTAAAGTAGGAGGCTACTCTTTTCTTGAGGTTTTTAGCCTTTCCAATATAGATGATCATCCCGGTATTGTCGTAATATTGGTAAATTCCGGGCAAATCGGGTAAAAGCGAGATCACCCCTTTCAGGTAATCCGCGTTTTTATTGGGAATGGTCTTTGCCAAAGTATGCTCCTATTCGTATTTTACCAGGATATGAGGCCTGTACTCCGCCAGTTTTTCTTTCAATGGGGTTTTAATGAATTCCAGGTCACAAAGGAAGCTGAAGTATACGGATCGCACATGCAATTTCTCTACCAGTTGGAGTGCTGCGTTGGCTGTTCCGCCCGTAGCCAGCAGGTCATCATGGATCAGAACCACGTCTTCGGCTTTCAGGGCATCCTGATGGATCTGGATCATATCTGTTCCATATTCCAGCGCATAGGACATAGAAATGGTGGCAGCCGGCAGTTTTCCGGCTTTGCGGATCGGAACGAAACCCGCCTTCAGTTGGTAGGCCAGGGCCCCCCCGATGATAAATCCCCTCGATTCGAGCGACACCACTTTCGTTATCCCCCGCCCCTGAAAATAACCAGCGATGTTATCCACCACCTTCCTGAAAGCTGTGGGATTTTTTAACAAGGTGGTAATGTCGATAAAATTGATGCCGGGTTGCGGAAACCCGGGCACCTGTCTGATCTGTGCCTTAAAATCCATGCCTTTTGTATTTAAATTGTTCCACGTGGAACAATTATCGTCCCAATAAAATTAATAAAATATTGATGTCCGCAGGTGATACCCCAGGAATGCGGCTTGCTTGCCCAATGGTCCGGGGTTTTACGGTCGATAACTTCTGTCGGGCTTCAATAGAAAGCGAAATTAACTTCGTGTAATCAAACTTCCCTTCAATTTCAAGGTTTTCCAACCGCTTCGCCTTATCAGCAAGGGTCTTTTCCCGATTGATGTATCCTTCATACTTAACCCTGATTTCAGCCGATTCGAGAATCTCACGAAACCGTTCGCCAAAATCCAGCTTTTCAATAAACTTCCTAAAAGGTTCAATGTGCTCAACCAAGTCAAATATCGACACCTGGGGACGAAGTAAAACGTCGACCAATTTAACAGGGTGCTTAAGGGGCGAAGTCCCTTTAATTTTAAGTAACCCGCTGATAAACAGTGGTTTAATGCTGAATTTTTCAAGAAATCCAACCACCTCGTCCCGTAATCCAATCTTTCTTTCTAGGAGTTCCAACCTTTCCCCGGAAGCCAACCCCAATTGATGGGCATTCCTCGTCAACCTTTCATCTGCATTGTCCTGTCGTAGTAAAATGCGATATTCCGCCCTACTGGTAAACATCCTGTACGGCTCATCAACACCCTTTGTGATCAAATCATCGATCAAAACTCCGATGTAAGCTTCATCCCTTCCCAAGACGAAACCATCCTGATTTCCAAAGGCTTTCAGATGCGCATTAATGCCTGCCATCAAACCCTGAGCCCCCGCCTCTTCATACCCCGTGGTGCCGTTGATCTGACCGGCAAAAAAAAGATTACCAATCAATTTTGTTTCCAAGGTCGGAAATAACTGTGTAGGATCAAAATAATCGTACTCAATGGCATAACCCGGTCGGTAAATCCTTGCGCTCTCAAATCCAGCAATCCGTTGCAGTGCCTGGTACTGGATATCCCACGGAAGAGAAGAAGAAAAACCATTAAGATAATATTCATGGGTAGTTTCCCCTTCCGGTTCCAGAAACAACAAATGGGACTTTTTTTCAGAAAAAGTCACAAGCTTTGATTCAATACTGGGACAATAACGGGGTCCAGTGCTTTTTATCGTTCCATTGTACATGGGAGAATCATCGAAACCTGATTCCAGGATCCCATGCACCTCCAGGTTTGTATAGGTTATCCAGCATGAACGTTGTTTCAATCCTGATTTAATACTGGGTAAATAGGAAAATTTGTATCCGTCTTTCTCCCCCTCCTGCTCTTTCAAAACGCTGAAATCAACTGATCTACCGTCTATCCTTACCGGAGTTCCCGTTTTCAACCTTCCAGTAATAAAACCAGCTTCAGCCAACTGATCACTAATTTGATAGGAAGCAGATTCCCCCATTCTTCCCCCTTCTATCGTGCGCCTTCCAACATGCATCAAACCATTCAGAAATGTACCATTGGTGAGTATCACCGTTTTCGAAAAGATCTCAACACCTAGCAGTGTTTTTATTCCCTTTACCCTCCCCTTTTCCAGGAGTATCCCAGTGACAGTATCCTGCCACAATTCTAGGTTCGGAATATTCTCAAGCACATTCCTCCATTCTTCTGAAAACCGCATTCTGTCTATCTGGGCCCGCGGACTCCACATCGCTGGACCTTTAGATCGGTTTAACATGCGAAATTGGATAGAGGTAAGATCAGAAATAATTCCAGAATATCCACCCATCGCATCTATTTCCCTAATTATCTGACCCTTGCCAATACCACCTATCGCCGGATTGCAGGACATCTGGGCATATTTGGTCATGTCCATGGTAACAAGCAACGTCCGGGATCCCAGATTTGCAGCCGCCGCTGCCGCTTCACACCCGGCATGCCCCCCGCCTACTACAACAACATCATATGCTGGAAACATTGTGCTTACAATTCAATATTACAATAATCAAGGTAGTAATTCTCCCTCTTCCTCATAACCTCAATTTCTTTCTCTCCCTTATCATTATATCCCAGCAAATGTAATACGCCATGAATAATTACCCGCATGAGTTCATGCATAAAGCTAACTGAATAAATCTTACTGTTTTCCCGCACACGGTCTGCGCTGATATATAGTTCACCGGCAATTTTTCCCTTCCCGCTGTTGTCAAAGGTGATAATATCGGTAAGGTAATCATGATCCAGAAACGACTTGTTTAAATTCAACAGATAGTCGTCGGTACAAAATATAATATTAATCTCTCCGATAACGTGTTTTTCATCTCTGGCTATTTGCCTGATCACTCCCCTGACAAAAACCTGTTGAATACGAATTCGCGGAACATCCACAAAATAAAACTTAATCGTCTCCACCTAATTCTATCTTAAATTCAATAATGCTCCCCTTTTGCCTGAAGTCCGTCCGGTCAGAAATCTTTTTAATAATATAAATACCTCTCCCGGTTTCCTTTTTCAAATTTTCAAGGGCGGTCGGATCAGGAAGATTCTCATAATCAAAACCATCCCCCTGATCAGAGATCCTGAAATAAAGAAATCGTTTGCAAGAATAGCTTTGAATTCTGACTTGCTTTAACGGATTGAATTTATTCCCATGTATGATTGAATTGATCACGGCTTCGTTCACGCATAATAGAGCTTTGAAAAAAATATCAGGTTTGACATCATTTTTAATAAAAACTTCCTTTAAAAAATGCTCAACCTGGCATAATTCCAATGTCTCTGACGCTATTTTAATTTCCATTCGGGAAAGTGGCATGGGAGTTGAATTTTTCAAGATAATTTTTAAACTTGTCTTGATAAAAATTATTTAGCTTCAAACTGTTACGTTGAAAATTCTCTAAGGTTATGGTTCTCTCCTGAATCTTTTCAAAAAACAGGGCAGGATTGCTGTAAAAGGTTTTATCGGCAGTATTGGATTCTCTTTTATTCTCCTGGTCCCTTTCCATTTCCGATTTTTCAGCTTCCAGCAACCTAGTAAATATTTGATTCTGCCGGTGCACAAGGTTTTGCCCAATCCTTTTGTTCATGATTTCCCTACGGTTTTGCTCCAGAAACTGGTCAACCTGTTGAAGCTGTTTTCTGGCGTCGTCACCGATATTTCCGTTATTCATCAAATCACGCAGCATTTGTTGCATCATCTCATGTTCCATCAGCGATTGGGCCATTTCACGACTCATCTTCCCGCTATCGCCTTTCTTCATCTGTTCAATCATCTTTTCCAACTGGTTTCGAAGATTTTCTGATTGTTGTTTAAGGGAACCCATTCCCCCACCCTTTCCTTTTCGACAATTCTGATCGCCGGCCTTTCCTTCCGCCATCTGTTCTTCCATCTGCATAAGCGCATCGCTGAGAATCAGTGCCAAATTGTTAACGGCGGTCATCACAAGCTGTTGATTAACGCCAGCCTGTTTATAAAAGCCTTCTCCCATAAGTTCCACTGACCGAACCAGGTTGATTTCAAGCGCTAAAAGTTCATTATTCACCACATTGCCAAAGGCAGCAGTTCTTTCTCCCAGTGCATAAATTGAATCTTTAATGACTTGGGACTGTTCCACAAGTTTTCTTTGTTCCCGGCTGAATTCCCGCATAACGGGATCCCCATCTCCCGCTGCTTTAACCCCCGACAATACCTCTTCCTGACGGATTGAAAATAAAACCAGGTTCTTCAGAATCTGCTTCAGATTTTGAATGTTCTCCGAATTCTCCTCCATTTGGTTAGAATCAATCATCCGCTGCATGGCAAAAGCCAGGTTCCCTAGTTTTTTTCCTGTTTCCTTCATGCTCTCTGAAGAACGCCTTTTATTTTTCTTCCCTAGTTCCAGCAGGGAATTATTCATATTATCCTTGATTTCTCGGAATTCTTCCTTAAAATCATCAAACAAGTAAGGTTCTTCTAATTCATTGTTCCGATCAAGAATGCCACTCAACTCCTGCTTTATATCTTCAATTTCCAATATATTATTTTCTTCATTTTTGATACCAGAATCAAAATCATTTTTTTCCATCACCTCATTGGCCAGCTGTTCTTCTTTTTCCTGAAGCAATTCCACCCTATTGACAATCTGTTCCAACTCCTGCTCTATTTTGATCTTTTTCAGCATCTCCATATTTCTGTCCAGTTGTTTAGAAAGGTCTTCAAAAGAAAAATGCATTTTTTTACTAAGTTCATTCAGCATTTTACTGTTAAAGTCTTCTGCCAGTTTACTGAATTCTTCAAGCAATTTTCTTAATTCATCAGTCATTACATCCTCAAGCAAATCCTGTATCTGCTCCTGTTTTTTCAGAATTTCATCACTGACTTCATTAAACGTATTCTGGTAATTATTAAATTTTCTATTCCTCTTTTCTATTTCATCCAGAATGGATTCCAAAATATTTTTTTTATTCACTACATCTTCTACCAATTGGTTCCTTTCCCAGTCCGAAAATTTGTTATCCATATTTTTCTTCTGCAATTCCAGGATATCATTTTTTATTTCACGAACCATTTTTTGGCTCTCTCCAATTAATTTTTCAATGTTTTCAAACTCTTCCTTCTGCTTTCCACCGATCATTCCCTGGTCAGGAAACAAAAAGACAAAACTATCAGAGGTTGTTGTTTTGGGACCATTTACCTGATCATTATCGGTAACGGAGAAGTAGTAATCCATTCTGTCCCCAATTTTAATATAATCCTTAAAATCAACAGTATAATAAAAATCCTGGTTGTTCAGTAATGGAACAAAAGGTATAGAAAATGAGCTATCTTCTGCCTCAATATTTAAATGAAATTTAAGACCCGAAAAACCATAATCGTCAAAAATACTACCCTTGAAATAAAAACGGGTCATTCTTACTGAATCCTCCGTTCTAAGAACCTTAATTTCTGGAAAATAATCCTCAGTAACAGATATCACAAAGTTCATTACAGATTCAAACTCCGTTTTTAAATTTCTTACCAGAACTTCGTATTCAGTTGGCTTTTTAAACTGTCCGGTCACAGTAAAATTCCTGTCATTTATTTTCTCTCCTTGATAAAATGTACCTTCTTTAATTCTAATTATTAGTGAATCTGTATCAAAACAATTAAAATTCCAGGTAACCAGGCTTCCTGCCGCAATTTTAAGGTCCCCGATATTTTCAAGTTTCATACCCGGTAAACCAGTATAAGCCGGAGGATTTATTTCTACCGAAAATTCATTTATAACAGGTATCGGAATAACCTTCAGCTCATAATTAACAGAATTAAATACAAGGTCGGTAAAATAAAACCCAACAGACCTCAGTACAGAGGACAATTCATATTCAAACCTATTATTACCGGTATATTTCATCACAAAATTGTTTCCACCGATATTGATAAAAACAATCGAAGGAATATTTTTTCCCCGGCATTCAACCTTCACAATAAAATTTTCTCCTTTTTTTACGATCAGTCCATTATTCAGTAACACAAACTCATAAGGTGAAGGCTTTACAAACTCCCGATTAAAGTGAATAATACGGTTCCCAGGACCTGTAATAACAGAACTATCAATAAAATAAAGGGAAATAACAATAAAAAAACTTAAAATAAGATAATTAAAAAGAGTTAGAAGGTTTTTCATCCTAACAGCTCCCGAGAAATCAATAAACCTGAGGTCATTGATTTTTTGGGAAATGGCCGCTTCGGTAATTTCCCTCGAATAAGCCGGTTCAAAATTATCATGTAATTCTATAATGTTCAAAAGTTTATCTTTTACTCCCGGAATATACTGTCTAATAATTTCAGATATTTTTCTCCTATTCAACACATTTACCATTCCCAGAAATTGCATTGCCGGATAAATCACATACCTCAAAAATACTAATCCGAAAAATAAGAGGTTTGTAAGAAAAAGAATTTTCCTCCAACGTGATGGCATGTATAGTTTATATTCCAGAAAATTAAGCAACAGCCAGGCTCCAATAAAAACCAGTATGGTCATCATTAAACCCCTCAGCACCTGATACAGGGTGTATTTTTTTCTAAATGCCTTAATTTTCCTGTTAAGTATGTTAAAATCGGAATTCATCAATTTCCTAAGAAATTAAAAATCAAAAGTTTAATAATAATTACCCATCAATAAGAATGTTCAAAAATACCTTAAAAATTTGAATAAATTCATTGGTTCTATATTTGGAAAAACGAAACAAATTATTATAGCACTTTAATTTTAAAAAGCAAAGCTGAAATAGTTGTTTTTATTTTTAAAATACCAACACACTTTCTCCTGTTAATTACATCCAGATACCATATCGCCCAACTTATAAACAAATCGTGATAAATATCAATTTACAATTGATTTTAAATGATTTAAAGATTTGGAAATTGTTGAAAAGGGATCAGTAAAATTGTTGAATTGAAGTTAATTAAAAAGGGTAAAAAGCTATTAACACAATTAACATGTTACCATTATTTTTATTTTTAATTTTATATTTTTTAAAAATGATTAAATCACGTAAAATACTTGTTATTGAAGACAATCTCCTGAACCAGAAGATACTCTTTTTTCTTCTCAGGAAAAAGCATGAAATTAAGATTTGTTCTTCGGGGGAGTGTGCGCTGCAATTATTTAAAAGTGAATGGTTTGACATTGTTCTGATGGATTTGATGCTGCCGGGAATTGATGGTTATGAGACTGCAGGGCGGTTGCGGGTTATGGAGAAAAAGTTGTACGGTAAAAGGAAGATGATTATCATTGCATTGACTGCGAATACATTGGATAATGATAGAGATCGTTGTCTGGCAAGCGGGATGAACGATTATCTCCCGAAGCCTTTCAACATGCAAAAATTCAATGATATCCTCGCTTCTTTAAATTTTTCTTAAATGGAAGATATGACCGATTTTCTGGATATCAGGGGAGGTGATTATATTGACCGGGAATTTGACAATCAGTTAAGGCCGTTGTCATTTTTAGAATTCCACGGGCAGGAGCAGACGGTGGAGAATTTGCGGATTTTTGTAAAGGCTGCCCGTCAGCGCGGGGAACCCCTTGATCATGTTTTGCTTCACGGTCCGCCCGGACTGGGGAAAACCACCTTATCCTCTATTATTGCCCATGAGATGGGGGTAAGCATTAAAGTTACATCGGGTCCTGTTTTGGATAAACCGGGTGATCTTGCCGGTTTGCTGACAAATCTGGAATCGCGCGATATTCTTTTCATCGATGAAATACACCGTTTGTCACCGGTGGTGGAGGAGTATCTCTATTCGGCGATGGAAGATTTCAGAATTGACATATTGATTGACAAAGGACCCAGTGCCCGTTCTATACAACTGGAGTTAAATCCGTTTACTCTGGTAGGTGCGACCACGCGATCGGGGTTGCTCACTTCTCCGCTACGGGCCAGGTTCGGCATCAAGTTTCATCTGGAATATTATGATGTGACGGTATTGACAAAGATTGCAAAAAGATCGGCTGTCATACTCAATGTTCCCCTGGAAGATGCAGCCGCCCTGGAAATTGCTTCCCGAAGCCGTGGCACTCCGCGAATTGTGAACGCCTTGTTGCGCAGGGTGCGTGACTTCGCTCAGGTAAAGGGAACCGGTGTTATTGACCTTGACATTACCAGGTATTCTCTGGAAGCACTTAATATTGACAAGTACGGACTTGACGATATGGATAACCGGATCCTGGTTACCATCATTGATAAATTCAGAGGCGGACCGGTTGGCATTTCCACGATTTCCACGGCAGTGGGAGAGGATGCAGGTACCATTGAAGAGGTATATGAACCCTACCTGATCAAGGAAGGGTTTCTAAAACGCACTCCCCGGGGAAGGGAGGTGACAGAATTGGCTTACAAACATCTGGGTCGGGTTCGCTACGGTGATACGCCTACCCTATTCTGAAATGATTACTTTTATTTCGAACATCCGGGGCCACCGTTTTCCGGTGACCAGCAGGTGACCTGTTGAAGGCATCAGCGCAATGCCGTTCATCACATCCAGACGATCCGACTGATTCAGGGGTAGTGTGCCAAGTAGACCCTTCAGATCGACATATCCGGTAATCCTGCCGCTTCGGGCTTCTATGCGCAATATCCGTTCCGATCCCCATACATTGGCCCACAGGTAACCACTGTCATATTCCAGTTCATTCAGGTACTGGTAAATCTTCTCATGGTCGGCAACCTGAATACTCCTTTGAACGGAAAAACCGGCAGGATCAATCCATGTCAAAACAGCCGAACCATCGCTCATAATCAACGATTTTCCGTCGTTGGTCAATCCCCAGCCTTCTTTAGATGCATACCTGAAACTGTCAACAAGGGCAAAATCTGCTAAATTGTAAACAAAACCAATCTGGTTTTTATAGGTGAGCTGGTAAATTTTATCTTCCAGAATGGTAATTCCTTCACCAAAATAGCGATTATCCATTTTTACCGAATTGACCACCCTGCCGGAAGGGAGATTTTTCCGGTAAATGGCGGAAGTACCGTATTCCCCGGTTCCTTCAAACAAAAATCCATTTCTGATTTCCAATCCCTGGGTGAAATGTCCCGTGTCATGCGGAAAGTCGCGAATGACAGTATACGAGTAATTTACAGGCACCACATCGGATAGAAGGGTGAAATTCCGGATCACTACGGCAGAAGAACCGTCGTTTTTCTCCGAAAAGACCCGGAGCGTGTTGACGCCGGTTTCCTGTAATTCGGTGATGGTGTAAGAAAACTCACCGGAAGTCTCAGTCACCAGCAGTCGGTTGTTGAGATAAAGATCGGTCTTTTTCAGCGTTCCTTCCCTTACTTTTGATTTTACACTAACGGTCAGAGATTTTCCGACCACGAGAGGTCCGGAGGAAGGTGTCAGTTCCACCGTAATGACCGGCTTTGACGGACGTCTTGATTTTCCGGCACAGGAACAGATAAAGATCAGTGAAAGCACAACGACCACCACCGACAAAGCGCATTTATTCATACCATCGGATCTATTTTTGATGCAAAAGTAAACAGAACTATCCTGAAATTAAATGAAACGGTTTTATTTTGAATTTTATCTTTGTTAAAAAAAGATTGTTTTGAATCCTTTCAGAAAATTACTGGGAGATACAGCCATTTATGGGATCAGCAGCATTGTGGGCCGGTTTTTGAACTGGTGGCTGGTACCTTATCATGCCGGTATTTTCAGACCCGAAGAGTATGGGGTGGTCAGTAACCTGTACGGATATGTGGCTTTTGCCATTATTCTGCTCACCTACGGTATGGAAACCGGATATTTCAGATTTGCCTCCCAAAGCGATGACCGTGAAAAGGTATTTTCCACTTCGGTCATTTCCCTTTTTACCACCACGTTGTTATTCCTGTCGGTGATGTTTTTGTTCAAGAAGGAGATTGCCACGGCCATGCAATACGGGGATCATCCCGAATTTGTATGGTGGCTGGCGGTTACCGTGGGTCTTGATGCGGTGACTTCCATTCCGTTTGCACAACTGCGGCTGCAAAGCCGTCCCGTAAAATTTGCCGTCGTAAAACTGATCAACATCGCCCTCAACATTGGCCTCAACCTCTTTTTCCTTTCCCTCTGCCCATTGATTATCCAATATTATCCCGAAGGGATAATTAGCAGGGTATATGATCCATCCGTCGGTGTTGGCTATGTCTTCATCGCCAACCTGCTGGCATCACTCTCCACCCTGCTCCTGCTGATGCCCGAAATCCTGTCGGTGCGTCTTGAATTTGACAGCTCCCTCTTCCGGAAAATGATGGGTTACTCTTTCCCCATTCTGGTGATCGGCCTGGCCGGAATGGTCAACCAGAACATCGACAAAATCCTGATCCCCTTCCTGATTCCTGCCGAACAAGATCCCATGTTCCAACTGGGTATCTATGGCGCCAACTATAAGCTGGGAGTGCTCATGAACATGTTTATCCAGGCATTCCGCTATGCCTTTGAGCCCTTTTTCTTTTCCCGCAGCTCCTCCGAAGATACCGAAAATCCGAAAATTTATGCCATAGTGATGAAATATTTCATCATTTTCGGATTGCTCATTTTCCTTGGAATGACCCTTTACATCGACATCGTCAAACTATTGATCCCCCCCGAATACCATCCCGGACTCAAAGTCGTTCCTATCATCCTGATGGCCGATCTCTTTTTCGGCATCTTCTTCAGCGCTTCCATCTGGTACAAACTAAAAGACCGCACCTGGTACGGCGCCTATATCGCCCTAACAGGCGCCGTCATCACCATCCTCCTCAATTTCCTGCTGATTCCCCTCATAGGATATATGGGATCAGCCATCACGGTCTTCATCTGTTTCTTTATCATGATGGTAATTAATTATTTCTGGGGACAAAAATACTACCCCATCCCATACGACCTGAAACGGATCGGCATCTATTTTGCCGCAGCCATCCTTATGTATATTCTGTCACGCTTTTCCGCCCCACTATTCCCGGCCCTTAAATACTTCCTCAATTCACTGCTGTTGCTGGCCTTTCTGGGCATCATTTCAGGCCTCGAAAAAAAGGAACTTCTCTCAATATTAAAAAAGAAAAAAGGATAAAGAAGTAAAAAGTATTAAATTTGTTGCAACCACCGGAAAAGCAGGGTGGTTTTAAAAGGAAGTTTATATGAGCGGTTTTATCATTGCCCTGGCAAGTGACCATGCGGGATTTGCCAGGAAGCAGGCGATCATCGCCTATTTCAGGGAAAGAGGAATTTCTTTTTCAGATCTGGGATGTTTTTCTGATGAAAGCTGCGACTATCCCGAATATGGGCATGCGATAGCCCAGGCGGTGAGCAGCGGTGCTTACCCGTTTGGCATTACCTTTTGCGGAACGGGACAAGGAATCAGCATGACAGCAAACAAACATCCGAAGATTAGGTCGGCGTTGTGCTGGAAACCCGAAATAGCCCGATTGGCCCGGCAGCATAATGATGCCAACATATGTTCTATTCCCGGCCGGTTTGTTACCGATAGGGAAGCCATTGCCATTGTGGACGCTTTTCTGGATACTTCTTTCGAAGGAGGCCGCCACCAGCGCCGGATAGACAAAATCCCGATAGCGTCGTATAAGGAGTAATGTAAAAAGCCGTTGAAATTTCACTCATTCGATGACCGTGACTTCTCCCGCGAAAATAAAACCTTGAAATATGTTGTCTAATACTTGCAAGTACGCATTACGGGCTCTTATCTACATGGCCAAGTATTCCGAAAAAAATACCCGCATCGGGATCCGTAAAATTTCGGAAGACCTCCATCTCTCGTCCCCCTTTTTGGGGAAGATATTACAAAACCTGGTGAAACAGAAACTCCTGGTATCTACTAAAGGACCCAACGGCGGTTTCAGTCTGGCCCGGGAACCGGAGGAGATTTCCCTGTGGGATATTGTGATCAACGTGGATGGCGAGGAGTTTTTCACCAACTGTCTGATTGGATTGCGACCCTGCAAATCGCATGATACCACCACCCCTTTCTGCCCTGTTCATTTTAAATATGAGGAGCTCAGAAAGGACATCGCCCGGTTTTACAAGGAGACCTCCCTGAAAACCATTTCCGAAGACATAGAAAAATTTGAGGACCTGGTCAGGTTATAGCAGGGAAATTCTGTCAATTCGGGTGGTGTTATTCCGGATAGCATTGCTGTTGTAATCCTTCATGCATGGCGGGAATTTACGTTCACATCCCCTTTTGCCGTAGGCGTTGTCATTACTGTGATTTTTACAAGACCACGGAAGTGACACGGCTTTCTTTTTTCAAGGAAGCTTTGGTCGTGGAGGCGGAGCTGCAATCGGATTTTTTGAAAGGGGAACGGGTGAAAACGGTCTATTTCGGGGGTGGCACCCCATCCCTGTTGGGGGCGGAGGACGTGGCCTTTCTGATGGGGACGCTGAGGCGGTTTTTCAAATTAGACCCCTCTGCCGAAGTCTCCCTGGAGGTCAATCCCGATGATGTGGATTCCGGCGTTGCGGAATCCTGGGCGAGGGCGGGCGTCAACCGGCTCAGCATAGGCATTCAGTCGTTCCGTGACAGCCACCTCCGGCTGATGAACCGCCGCCATACGGCCCGCCAGGCCTTTCAGGCAGTGGATTACGCCCGCGGGGCAGGGTTCACCGACATCAGCATTGACCTGATCTATAGCATTCCCGGGATGACCCTTCCGGAATGGGAAAACAATCTCGACACGGCGCTGTCCCTTCCGGTGAACCACATTTCGGCCTATCACCTGACCTATCACGAAGGAACTCCCTTTTTTGAATGCCTCCGGAAAGGAACCCTCACCGAAACCACTGAAGAAGAGAGCCTTTCCCAATTCGACCTGCTGATGAAGAAAACGTCGGAAGCTGGTTTCGAACACTACGAAATCTCCAATTTTGCGAAAAACGGCGCCTATTCCAGGCACAACTGCGGTTACTGGTTTGGTGAAAAATACCTGGGTTTGGGCCCCTCGGCCCACTCCTACAACGGCCTGTCGAGACAATGGAATCTTGCTGACCTGGACCTGTATCTCGAGGCCCTGAAAGCCAGAAAACTCCCTTTCGACGAGGAAGTTTTATCTGAAAAGGAGCGGTTAAATGATTATTTGATTACCCGTCTCCGGACCCGGTGGGGGATTTCCCTGGCTGAAATCCGCAGGGTCTATGGAGACGAGGAGGCTGGGGGAGTTTTAAGGTCTGCCCTCCCTTATCTTCACGATGGTTTTCTGGAACAAGAAGGCGATGTGCTCCGGCTGACTCCTGCTGGGATTCTGATTTCCGACCGGATTCTCCTGGAACTGATCAGGGAATGATCGCCTTCTTACTGCCTGAGGAGGTAAACCCCATCGTCGGTACCTATCCAGAAGCCGTTTAAACGATCCACAGCCATGCAGTAGACGGTGAGGATGGGGAAGTCTGCCGGAGCCTCCTGCCACTGCTCACCGTCAAAAACCGAAATTTCCATTTTTTCCCCGGAACCAAACCCCGCAAGCCAGAGATAATCCCTAAGGTCGGCTTTCAGCCGCCAGGGATGAAAGTCAAACCGCGATTGTTCGGGTAGAATGTTATCCACTTTATCATCCTTCAAGCGGTAAACCTTGTAGTTCATAAAAGAGGAGGAGAGGCCGACATCATCAATGACATAAAGGGTGCTCTGGCTGCTTATATCCATTTCCGTCAGATAATACCCCTCTATGGGTAGCAATTTCCAGTCGTCGCCTGTGATTTCGACCACTTTTTGCCGGGTCACGGTACCGCCGGTGGCGATCCAGGTTTTCTTGCCCCGGCAGACGATACTCTTGATGAGATTGTCAGGGAGGAAGGAGTTCTCGGGGGTGAAAAACAGGAAAGATCCCTCCTCATAACAGCCGGCTCCTCCCAGGAGGTGGGCAGAACTGCTGAACCACACCCTGCCGTTGCTGTCGCAAGCGACGTGAGAAACCAAATCGCGGGGCAGTTTGTGGGAAGCTTGGGTGAAAAAGGTCACTTCCCCCTCCCCGATTCGTGCCAGTCCGGAGGAATGGGTCCCCGCCCACCACGACTGGTCCTGTTCGTTCCAGGCCAGGTCCATGATATCAGAGGAGAGAATATGATGGCTTTCCACACCGTTCCGGAAGAGAAAAACCTCACGGCCAACAGCAAAACCGTAGTTTTTCTCGTCCCTGGCCTCAAGTACTTTGATGACTTTTCCGGGGAAAAGGTGGTCACTGATCTCAAAGTTGACCTCCTTGGGGAAGGACAATGGTTCGTCGATTGAATCCGTCGTGCATCTCGGCTGCAGGAAGGGAGCCAGGAACAGCAGAAACAACAGGAGGTGGTTTTTCATGTCATGGATCTTATTCTGAATAAGATGTATTTCATGGATAAAAAGTTGCGTCCTGAGGGTAGACTTTTTCGCCGGCGATGTACGTCGCCACCACCGTGGCATTCAGGATTTCTTCGGGTGATGCCGTCATCAGGTCGGTGTCGAGGACCACGAAGTCGGCCCATTTACCGGGTTCCAGGCTTCCTTTTTCATTTTCTTCGAACGAAGCTTTGGCGGCCCATAGGGTCATGGAACGGAGGGCTTCTTCGCGGGAGAGGCTGTTTTCCATCTGAAATCCTCCTGTGGGGCAGCCGGTATGATCGGTGCGGAAGACTGCGGCATAGAAGGTATTAAGGGGGAAGATGGCTTCGATAGGGAAGTCGGTGCCGTTGGGAATCCATCCCAGCTGCTGAAGGAGCTGGCGGTAGGCATAAGCCCCCCGGAGTCGTTCTTCCCCCAGCCGTTCTCCGGCCCACTCCATGTCGCTGGTGGCGTGGGTCGCCTGTATTGAGGGCACGACCGAATATCTGGCAAAGAGTAAAAAATCGGAGGGATAGACCACCTGGGCATGTTCAATGCGCCACCGTCTGTCATTTTTACCTCCCAGGAAGCGTCCGTAGGTGTTCAGCACCAGCCGGTTGGCGCTGTCTCCGATGGCGTGGGTGGAGACCTGATAGCCGTACTGAAGCGCTTTGCTGCAGATGTCGTCGTAAAATTCCTGCGGGGCAATCTGCAATCCCCGGTTCCCCGGATCGTCGGAGTAAGGTTCCAACATAAGGGCGCCGCGGGATCCCAGCGCCCCGTCGGCATAAATCTTTATTGTGTTGACCTGCAAACGGTCGGTTTTGTAAATTCCGTTTTTCAGGAAATGGTCGAAATTTTCCTGATCGGGATTGATCATGGCGTTGATGCGGATTTTCAGGATCCCTGATTTGTGGAGGCTGTCCATCAGGAGAATGGTTGATTTGGGCAATCCACAGTCGGTCACCGAAGTGAGGCCGGCTCTGAGGCAGTTTTCCTGGGCGGCATGCAATGCTTTGATCTTCAAATCGCTGCCGGGTACGGGGATCAATCGGGTGACCAGTGTTCGGGCATTATCGATGAGTATGCCCGAGGGTTTTCCGTTTTTCAGTACCACCTCTCCCCCATCGATCCTGATTTCTGCCGTCACACCGGCGATTTTCAGGGCTTTGGAATTGCACCAACCAGCATGGCCGTCGATACGGACCAGATAGACCGGAATATCAGGAAACAGGCGGTCCAGCTCCTCATTGTCAGGGAATTCTTTCACCGGCCAGTCGTTCTGGTCCCATCCGCGTCCCAGCAGCCAGGGTCCTCCTGTCTTCTGAATATGTGCCAGCAACCGTGCATACACCTCTTTGGGAGAACGGGTACCTTTTAGATCGGCATATTCAATCAGGTTGATCCCATATCCCGTAAAATGAGCATGAGCGTCTATAAATCCCGGATAAACCACTTTCCTTTCCATATCAACCACTTCCCGGGCATTGAAACGCCTCGTCATTTCAGCCGTAGTTCCGGAGGCGGTAATTTTTCCGCCGGTAACGACAAAACTTTCGGCCCGTGAAAAGTAGGGGTCAACGGTATAAACCACAGCATTGGTGATGAGAAGGTCAGCTTCCTGCCGGGTGCATCCTGTAATCATGGTGAGGATTAAAAAAATGAGGAGTGCATGGGTTTTTCGTACCATGGCCTGAACTGTTCTGTTCATGCGGTTGGAAACCGTAAATCCTGGTGGAGGAGAAAGCTGAAATCATCAGTTTCACTGAGTTCCAAGGGTTTTTCCCCTTTCCTGAAGATGCGGGCTTTGCGACTTCCCTTCAGGGAGAGCTGGTTTCCTTCGCGGAGGAGCATGGTTCCTTCCCGAAGGCCCAACACCGTAACCCCGGGATTGATTTCCAGGAATTCGAGGATCCTTTGTTCGCGGGTCTCCCCGGCATGGCCGTCGGGGTTGGCATCGAGGTAATGGGGATTGATCTGGAAGGGTACCAGCCCGATGGTGTCAAAGCTATGGGGATCGATGACGGGCATGTCATTGGTGGTGCGCAGGGTAGGGCAGGCTACGTTGGCGCCGGCGCTCCAGCCGATAAAGGGGGTTCCGCCGTATACCTTTTCCCGGATCGCAATGACCAGGTGGTTGTCATGCATCATGCGTACCAGCTGCCACGTGTTGCCGCCGCCGACGACGATGGCTTCAGCCCGGCGAACTGCTTCCACGGGATCGGAAAAAGTGTGGATACCCGTCACCTGGTGGCCGATCTCCGAAAAACGCTCCTGAACTTTCTCTACATAGTCATCGAACGAAAAAGTAACCGCCGCATAGGGAATAAAAAGGGCATTCACCGGCTTATCCCCCAAAAACGCTTTGATTGCCTGCTTCGGATAATCAAGATAGGGCTCGCCAGGCATGGTCGAATTGCTGATCAGTAGTAATCTCATAACTTTCTTTTTTTTGCCGTTTATCGGCAAATTTACGTCTTAATCACGAAGATAAGCCATAATACCCGTATGTTGACCATGAAAAAATGCCTCCTGAATAAAAAATTCAGGAGGCATCCGGTTTTTGAGCGGAAAACCGCGACCGGTAACCATGATCAGTCAAAATTAAAGGTGACTCCGACTGTCAGCGGCCTGATATCAGGTCCTTTCCGGGCTTTAAAGAGAGAGGTCATTCCCAGGTTGGCATACAGCGAAATGGGGCCCATCCCGATACGTCCGGTGAAGTCATATTTCAGGGGGTTGATCTGGAAACTCCTGCGTTCCTTGGCTTTGGCATCAGGGTATTTGATCTTGGTGTGGGATCCGATGTTCAGACCGCCGATTACGCCGGCTCCCAGGATGAGGGGCGTCAGTTTCATCTTCAGGGGAGTGGCTACCTGCAGGATCATGGGAACAGTGAGGTAGGAGACTGCCAATTTTGACTTTTCCGCATCGTCGGACAGCTCAACCGGAATGATAATTCCGGTGTCCTCATTTTTTTTAATGCTCATGTCTGAATCGAACCGGTAATCCATAAAGCTCACCCCCATCCCGGTGACCAGGGCGAAGTTATTCTGTTTGTTGCTGAAACTGAATTCCGCAAAATTGAGGTTGACATTGATTGATTTCGGAGTGTTGATGTCGAAGAAACCTGCCAGGGAAGGGTCGTACTCGTACATGCTGTAATTCTCCAGGTGGAACATATTGGCTCCCAGCTCAACACCTCCCCAGGTTCCGGGGAATTTTTTCTTTCCATGTTTTTCTTTGCATTCTTTGGGCTCCCGGGAGGTTCTGATGTGGGTTCCATCCTCTCCGTCAACCACTTTGAAGATTCTCCTGCCGATCCTGATCCGCACGGTGTCTCCTTCGGAATTGGTAATCACTTCAATCCCTCTCTGATCCCCCACACGGACCCGGGTACCCAGGCTGTCCTCGATGACCGTCACCACTTCCTTGTCAATCACTTTCACCCGCGTGGCCACACTGTCTTCCGATATCGTAACGACCTCCTTGTCATTCACCTGTACCTGGGTGATCACACTGTCTTCCGATACCTTAACCTCTTCTTTTTCCGTGACCGTCACACGCGAGGTGTCCTGTGCCATTGCCGCATAAAAGGTAAAAATGACTGCGATAAGTAAAATAATCCTTTTCATAGTTTTAAATTTTTTGAATTCCGGTGATCGCGTTCCCCGTCCGCTCTGCAGCGGGGAGTTCCGATTCTGCCCGTATGACGGGCAAACCTGGCAAATGTTACAACTACTCCTTTCTGACGGGAATGGAGAGTCCGAGGAGTTTGGTGTCGAGGTTAAAAGCGATGATTTCTCCGTCGGCATTGGTGTTGTAGTTGAATTTTTCTTTTGTCAGGGTGGAGGCCAGTTTAAGACCGAAGCGGGTCACCTTGCTGATGGTGAGGTCATCGAGGTGGTCTCTGATCTCGTTGAGTCCTGTTTTTTCCAGGAGGATTTCATCCAACGGAAGTAATTCAGTTTCCGTATCAGCCAGAAGGGGTTCCTCTGCGGGCGGTATTGCTGCCTTTGCCAGGGTTACCGGTGGGGAAGCAGTTTCGAGCCCTGTTTTCCTGATCACGGGCAGTTCCGGAATGGTCTCCCGGTTTCGGGTGATTGTGGCGGCAGGGTTTTCGGCCGAAGGTGAGAAGGTACCGGAGGGGAGGGGAGAATTGCTTTCTTTGCGGTGGGTATCATGCCTGGCATCAGGCCGGTTATCGGCCATCATCGGCCTCTCTGTTCCCGGAAATGCCGTCTCATTCCCGGGACCGTTTCCGACAGCCTGCCCGGCGGTGTTGTCATCTCCTTTTCCCTTGTTCCGCTCACCACTATTTCGCATTTCCAATTCCGGAAGGGATTCCTGAAGATTCTCCCGATCGGGGGTGATGGTGCCGGTGATTTCGGTTTCCGCCACTTGGGTTTCCTTTCCCGGGAAAATGGCGTGGTTTTCCTGGATGACCCGGACCAGGACAGCCACCAGGAGAACTGCCGCAATTTGCAGGGCCCGGTTCAGGATCAGCCGGATCACCGGCGTACGGAGGAGCTTCTTCTTTCCGGGGAAAACAAGGGACGTATCAGGAACCAGCCGCGTCAACAGGAAAAGATCGGCTTCCCCTCGCTTTTCGGGATGGCGTTGCAGGTAATCTTCGAAACGCTCCATGCCGAAAGGTTCAAGGTCCCCCTCCATGCGGGCGATGGCCGCCTCGTCAAAGGTCTCCGGCAGGTCAAAAACCTCTTTTTTCAGCTTCTCCTTGCCCTCAAAGACCATCCCGCGATCATCCAGCGAAACCGCCTCATATCCGCTCAATTCCTCCTTCAGGTCGGGATTTTCGTGGACGAAACGGATGAATTCATCCATCATCCCCTCTTCCAGGCGGCCTTCCAGGTAATCGAGAAACCAGGATTCGTAATTTTCACGGGTGATCTCCATGGAACTTATATCAAAACATCGATTTTGCCTATGTAATTCTTCAAAAAAAGCCTCGCCCGGTAGATGTAAACTTTCACCTGTGATTCCCCGAGGCCCGTGATTTCCCCGATCTCCTGGTACGAGTACCCTTCATAATCGCGGAGGGTGATGACGATTCGCTGTATTTCGGGGAGTTTGCCCACCGCCTCATTCACCCTTTCCGTCACGTCGTAGCCGGGAGAAGCGAAACTTTCAGCCCTGTCGGGCAGCGTTTCGGCATAAAACATCCGTTTCTCTTTACGCACCCTGTCGATCAGGGTGTGATAAGCCGTGGTGAACAGGTAAGTCTTCACCTTTTCGCCGTTGACCTGCGACACATTTTTCCACAATTTTTCATAACTGTCCTGCACGATGTCCTCCGCGAAATGAAGATCCTTCACGTTCTTCGCCACAAACCGGTACAACCGGTCAGCATACTGGGTAACAGATTTGTTGTACTCCTCGATGGTCATGCCGCTTCAGAAGCTTTTCCCTCTTATGACGGTATTCTCTTCAAAATGTTACATTTTTTATTTTTATCTCCGGGATTTGAACTTTGAAAAGGGAGCGTTATTTTTGCGGTGGTTCCGGTTTTCGGAGAAACAAAAAAAGCGTATCATGACAGAGAAGAAACACAGGAAAATTGTGGTCAGCGGCATCCGGCCCACGGGCAATCTTCATTTGGGCAACTATTTCGGGGCGGTGCGCAGTTTTGTGAAGATGCAGTCGGAATATCAGTGTTATTTTTTCATTGCCGACCTACATTCGCTGACCACCCATCCGACTCCTGAAAATCTGCAGTCGGGCGTCAAGCAGGTGCTGGCCGAATACCTGGCCTGCGGCATTGACCCGGAACAGGCCACCATCTTCATTCAGAGTGATGTTCCCGAAGTGGTGGAATTGTATACCCTGCTGAATATGAACGCTTATCTGGGAGAGCTGGAACGGACCACCTCCTTCAAGGAGAAGGCTCGCCAGAATCCCGACAATGTAAATGCCGGATTGCTTACTTATCCGGTACTGATGGCCAGCGACATCATCATCCACAAGGCCAATTTCGTACCGGTGGGAAAAGACCAGCAGCAAAATCTGGAGATGGCCCGCAAATTCGCTACCCGCTTTAATCACATGTACGGACACCGCCTCTTCCCGTTGCCTAAACCGTTTTCCTTCGACGGAAAAGATATGATCAAGGTTCCCGGACTGGATGGTTCAGGAAAAATGGGCAAGTCGGAGGGGAATGGCATTTTTCTCGTCGAGGAAGCCGGGAGCATCCGGAAAAAGGTGATGCGCGCCGTCACTGACAGCGGTCCCACCATGATGAATCAGCAAAAGCCGGAACCCATCCGGAATCTCTTTACCCTGATGGGCATTGTCTCCTCCCCGGAGACGGTCGCTTTCTTTGAGGATCAATACAACAGCTGCCAGATCAGGTATGGCGACATGAAAAAGCAGCTCGCCGAAGACATCATCTCCTTTACGGAACCCATCCGGGAGAAGATCTTGGCCATCCGCAACGATGAGGCTTACCTGTCGCGCGTAGCCCGGGAAGGAGCGGACAAAGCGCGTGAATCGGCAGCCCGCACCCTGTCAGAGGTAAAAAAGCTCATCGGGCTCAACAGGCTTTGGTAAAGCCATTGCTGCCGATTCCCGGATTTCCGGGCGGGGCCGGGAGGAAAAGCAGCGCGAGGAATTCCGGTGAGCACATTGACTATATCCGTTCTTTGTGTGAGGTAAGCATTAATGTCTGGTCTATGCTTATGTCTGATCCGGTGCTGAAACCCGTCGAACTTATCCCGGTTTCTCGGGATTCGTTTCGTCGTTGCTCAGCGGCGGGGAGTTTCAATTGGTGATTCCTATTTCAGAACCTTCATCCTTTTAATGGCGATATCGTGCCGTGGCCGGTTGTTGCCGTCGGTTTCTACGGCAGCGATTTTGTCGATCACTTCCAGTCCTTCCACCACTTCCCCGAAGACGGTATAGCCTCCGTCGAGGTGGGGAGTCCCGCCCACCGTGGTATAGACTTCCCGCTGGGCCGCGGAGAATTTCATTTTCGGTGCCGCCTGGTACAGGCTGTCTGCTATGGCCTGCAATTCCGCTACTTTCATGTTAAAGGCCTGCTGATTGTTTTCCTGCCGCAATTTTTCCAGTTCCTGCTGTACCGGCGTGAAAACGGTACGCATGATATTTTGTTGAACGCTTCCGTTCATCCGGAGTTCGAGGGTGTCGAGTTCGCCAGAACGCCATACCTTGCCCTGGACAATGTAGAACTGGGAGCCGCTCGAAGCCTTTGCCGGGTTTACCTGATCCCCCTGCCGGGCAGCTGCCAGCGCCCCTTTCCGATGAAACAATTCAGGGACAAATTCCGCCGCTATCGTGTAGTTGGGACCCCCATTCCCCAGCATAACCCCCGGCTGAGCTCCCCTGGAAGAGGGATCTCCTGCCTGGACCATAAATTCCCGGATCACCCGGTGAAATAAAACCCCATCATAAAAACCTTCGCTGGCAAGCTTCACGAAATTATCGCGGTGTAGCGGGGTTTGGTCATACAACTTAACCCTGATATCACCCAGGTCAGTGGTGATCATCACCACCGTACCATCATGTGCCTTCGGCGTCTGACTGCAGGAACTTCCCCAGACCAGCATCAGCAGCATCCCTAATATTGCTTTCGTTCTCATCATCCTGTTTTTGGTTTTACTTAACTTTAGCGGCAAAGTTAAAAAAGAATCAGAATGGAATACCTGTATGTCGATGATGACCTTCATCTCGAAGAATTAAAACTGTCGCATTCCGCGATGATCTATGAAACCATTTGGGAAAACAGGACTTTCCTGCGACGCTGGCTTCCCTTTGTTGACCAGACCCGCACACAGGAAGACACCCGCCGTTATGTCAGCAGCATCCTCTCGGAATCGGAAAAAAAACAAAATGAAGTGTTTACCATCTGGTACAAGGGAGAATTTGCCGGACTAGCGGGATATAAAGAGATGGACTACGTCAACCGCAAGGCGGAAATCGGCTATTGGATGGCCGAAAGAATGCAGGGAAAAGGGATCATGACCCGTACGGTACGGAAAATGATCGACTATGGCTTCCGCAACCTCAACTTCAACCGCATCCAGATCAAGGTGGCTGTCGGAAATGCAAAAAGCGCCGCCATCCCGCAACGCCTGGGTCTTGTCATGGAAGGCGTTGAAAGGGACGGGGAATACCATTCCGACCGCTATTTTAACCTGGAAATTTACAGCATTCTCCGCAAAGAGTGGATCGCCTCCCTGACCCGGTCCTGAACCCGAAACCGGCAAAAGAATGGCATTTCCGTTACCCTGAGGTTCTTGAGATTATCCCTTCCTATGGTTAAAAACTGTTAATCGAAGGAAGTTGTATTTAAAAATGAATATATTTGACCCAAAAATTCGTTTGTTCGATATTTGAAACTCCCCGCTGCAGAGGAGTGGGGAATCCGATTTCGTCAAGGACTTTTTTAGTGTTTTGTACGCTTACCCCGTCGCAGAGCGGACGGGGAATGCGCGCACCGAAATTCAAATTACGGAAATCGACAGGTAATTGAAATCAAACTATGGAAAACAAAACGATCAGAAGAAACCTTTACCGGGTTTTGCGCAAAACAGGGGTCAGGAAAGAAGACATCTCCCTGGATGCCAAATTCAGCGAAGATCTTCACTTTGACTCCACCGACTGGACCATTTTCACCTATTATCTGGAGCATATTTTCAAGGTGGATGTGGAGGATGAGAAGTTGAAAAAAGTAGAGAGTGTAAACGACACGATTGATTTGTTAAAGGAATCAGCTTGACAGAATCAAGTAGTAATAAAACAGGGGGTGAAGAACACCCCCTGTTTTATTTTTCTCCCCACCGGTAGGGGTGATGAACAAACCGGGCCAGGTTCACGATGCGGTTAATAACAGTCATGGCAGTTTCTTCGGCGGTGCGTGGTTTCGAATAAAAGGATGGATTGGCGGGGCAGATGATACCTCCCGCGAGGGTGATCGTGCGCATGTTTTCAATATGGATCAGGTTGCAGGGGGTTTCGCGCGGCACCAGGATAAGGGTTCGACGCTCTTTCAGCATAACATCTGCGGCGCGGGTGACCAGGTCGTCGGAGATGCCGTTGGCGATACGTCCCAGGGTGCCCATGGAGCAGGGACAGACCACCAGGGTATCCCAGTCGGAAGAACCGGAAGCAAAAGGGGCTGTGAAGTCATCGTTTTCATACTGCCGGAAGGGGGGGGGTGGCGAAAAAGCTTTTTCCAGCTCATATTCCCAGATACGGGCAGCGTTGGCGGAGAGCATCACCGCAGCCTCTGCCACCTGTTCCTCCAGCCGGGACAGGGTTTCCATGAGCAGACGGGCGTAGATCGCCCCGCTGGCCCCGGTGACGGCAACGATGATCTTTCGCTTCATGTTCATTGTCGGGGTTTCATTTACCTGTTAAGCTGGTAATAAACGGCCAGCGAAATCACGTTGTTGAACTGGTTCTGCCGCCAGTACCAGAGGTCGTTATCGGGTTTTCCCCTGACGGGAAGTACCGAATAGGCCAGACGGAGGTCTATTTTCAACTGCTCTATCACATCAAACTGAAATCCCAAGAAAGGCTGAAGGTCCAGGATGTTGAAAGGCTTCTGGTCTTCAGGGGGAAATTTGCCGTCTTCGTTGATTTCCTCGGAACTCAACAGATAGCCAAAAGAGGCCCCCCCGATCACAGATATCAGTTCGCTGCTTCGGAACCCCGCATATACCGGAAGCTCCAGATAGCTAAGCCGCATGATGTATTTTTCGGGCACCGGATTTTTGGGATCCATTTTACTGCGGGCACCTTTTTGGGAAAATTTCAATTCCATGCCGCCGAAAACCGCGGGCATCAGGTCGGTCTGCACCCATGCCCCGGCGAGGATCCCGGGTTTGTGATACCCCTTGTAGGTGTCTCCCTCTACCTGGGTTCCGTTGAAACCGGCCAGCATGCCACCATCAAACCGCTGCGAGAAAACAGCCGTGGTGACGGCAAGAAAGAAGAAGAGAAATAGCGTTTTTTTAATCATCTCTCTGTCAATTTAAATATAAAATTTGCCTGATAATTTCATGCCAGCTCCGGGTTGCGCTTCCAGGCTTCCGGACCGGCCACTTCGGCTACATCGTACTGCTTCAGTTTTTAAAATTACAAGTTCCCGCCTTATTTCCATAAAAGGGGGTGCTAATTTTTTAATTTTGTTGTATGATTGACCGGGTGACTGTCGAAAGGATTATTGATGCCGCTGAAATAACAGAGGTGGTTTCCGATTTTGTTAACCTGAAACGGAGGGGGATCAATTATCTGGGATTGTGTCCTTTCCACAATGAAAAAACCCCTTCTTTCACCGTTTCCCCGTCTAAGGGAATCTTCAAATGTTTTGGATGCGGCAAAGGAGGCACCGCTGTCAACTTCATCATGGAGCACGAAAGCCTAACCTATCCCGAAGCACTCAAATACCTGGCACGGAAATACCACATCGACGTGGTTGAAAAGGAGGAGACGCCCGAAGAAAAACAGCAGAAGGACGACCGTGAAAGCATGATGATCGTGTCGGGATTTGCCCAGCGTTTTTTCACCCGTTATTTGTGGGAAGAACCCGAAGGGCGCCAGGTGGGGCTCAGCTATTTCAGGGAACGGGGATTCCGGGATGATATCGTGAAGAAATTCGAACTGGGATTTTGTCCCAGCGGGAAGAGCATTTTCACCGAGGCGGCGCAGAAAGAGGGCTACCTCATGGAATTCCTCGAAAAAACGGGGCTTGCCATCAGGCGGGAGGAGTGGGTACGTGACCGGTTCGCCGGGCGGGTCATGTTTCCCATTCACAATATTGCCGGGCGGGTCATTGGATTTGGCGGCCGCATCCTGAAAGCGGAAGCCGACTCTGCCAAATATCTCAATTCCCCGGAATCGGAGATTTATCACAAGAGCCGCATCGTTTATGGGATCTTTCAGGCAAAACGGGAAATTGCCCGGGCTGACAAATGTTTTCTCGTCGAAGGATATACCGATGTGCTGTCGTTTCATCAATCGGGCATCGAAAATGTGGTGGCTTCTTCGGGTACCGCCCTTACTTCCGACCAGATCAGGCTGATCCGCCGGTTCACCAGCAACATTACCATCCTGTATGACGGCGATGAGGCGGGGATCAAGGCCTCCCTCAGGGGGATAGACCTCGTTCTGGAAGAGGGGATGAATGTGAAAGTGCTGCTGTTTCCCCCGGGGGAAGATCCCGATTCCTTCGCCAGGAAGCACAGCTCTTCGGAACTCCTTCAACATATTGCAGGAAACGAAACTGACTTCATCAGGTTCAAAACGGCGCTGCTCCTCCGTGATGCCGGGAATGACCCCATGGCCCGGGCACGCCTGATCACCGACGTCATCCGCTCCGTGGCCGTCATTCCTGATTCCATCGCCCGGTCGGTATACATCAAGGAATGCAGCAAACTGCTTGGGGTCGAGGAAACGATCCTTTACAGCGAAGTCCGGAAAATCCTTCGTGCCAAAACAGGAAATCCCGCTTTTTCCCCATCTCTCGAAACCCCCGCAAGAACCCCCCGACAGGTCATCTTTCCCCAGGAAAAACCCGGCGAACTCGATACCGAGGAACTGGAACTGCTGCGATTCCTCCTGAAATATTGCAAAATCCCCCTCTTTGAACAGGAAGAGGACGATGGTAATCTCCCGGGGATCATTTCCGTCGGAAATTTCATCATCTCACAACTTACTGAAAGTGAAATCGTTTCTAAAAAACCGGTATTCCAGACCATCTTTCGGGAAATAGCTGAAAGGCTCGATGATCCTGATTTCAACCCCGGGAAATATTTCCTTTTCCACCCCGACAAAATTGTGAGCCAAACGGCCAGTTCATTGCTGGCGGAGAAATGGGTGGAAAGCAAAAGATGGAAGAAGGCGGGAGCTTTTACTGAAAAAGAGAGTGACGCCCTTGACTGGCTGGTCCCCCGGATTGTGAACGAATATAAATTGAGAAAGATCAAGGAAATGCATCTCCGGCTCGAAGAAGAAATCGGCTCCCTGCAAACCACCGGCGATGAAAACCGGTTGTTTGATCTGCTGGCAAAAATCCACAATCTGAAAAAGCTGGAAAAATTCCTTTCCGACAAATTGGGAAATCGGACGATCAATTGAATTCTGCTGTCTTACGGGTTGTTTCACTCCCGCCGTTAGTCTCCCGAAACATTAATAAAGTGTTGATAACTAAAAATATCTTTAAGTTACGGGTCATATTTTATAAGATATGAAAATATAAATTTAAAGTTAATTATTTCAGGCAGGTGACAATTCTATCAAGTGTCTGTTTTAGCGTATATTGGGAACAGGAATTGTTAGGGAAAGGAATACGGGGAATTTAAAAACGGATTGAAAAGCAGGAACAGGGGAGTGAAATGGTTAAAAGTATTTAAATATCAAGAATCAAAAACTATTTTTGCGTCACGAATTTAAAATGAAAAGTTGTATGAACACACAGGTTAGAAAACTCTCAGTATTCATGTTGTTACTGGTTTTATCAGTAACGACGGCATTTTCACAGGTTACGACCTCGGGTATGACCGGAAGGGTGGTATCTGATTCGAACGAGCCGCTTCCGGGTGCCACGGTAGTTGCGGTACATACGCCGTCGGGCACGCAGTATGGTACCATCACCAATGCAGAAGGCATTTATATTATTCAGGGGATGCGTTCGGGCGGACCATACGATGTAAACATATCCTTTGTGGGAAGCCAGACCGTCAAGGTAACTGATATTACCCTTCGTCTGGGCGAGAATTTTGTGTATAACGCTGTCTTAAAGGAGCAGATCACCGATTTGGGTGAAGTGATCATTACTGCGGGCAGAAATCCCATATTAAACAGTAACCGCACTGGAGCATCCATGAATGTCAGTTCCCGGGAATTGCGGATGCTGCCTTCCATTTCGCGGGGGGTTTATGATTTTGCCCGGCTGACGCCACAGGCGAGCGGCAATTCCTTCGGAAGCCGCGATGGCCGTTACAACCGTTTTACCATTGACGGTGCCGCCTTCAACAACAACTTCGGCCTCTCCAGCAGTCCGCTACCTGGAGGTACCGCACAACCCATCTCCATGGACGCTCTCGAAGAGGTGTCGGTGAACCTGGCTCCCTACGATGTGCGTCTTTCCCAGTTCACCGGCGGCAGCATCAACGCCATCACCAAGAGCGGTGACAACCAGTTCAAGGGAAGCGTATTTTCTTACCTGAGGCCCAAATCCTTCACGGGCAGCATGGTGGGCGACATCGAAGTGCCGGGTGCAAACGATCGCAGCAACAAAGTGCTGGGATTCACCCTCGGCGGACCGATTGTTAAAAATAAACTCTTCTTCTTCGTCAACGGGGAGTATGAAGATGAAATCGCTCCCAGCAACGGGTGGGAACCCAGTACCGACGGTGTTGCCAATATCGAGAAAAACATCTCCCGCACCACCCAGGCCGACCTCAAAACCATGAAGGATTACCTGATGAATACTTACAAGTACGACCCGGGGGATTATATGAATTTCAAATCCTTCCCCTCACAGAACTATAAGATTCTGGCCAAACTGGACTGGAACATCTCTGACGTGCATAAATTTTCACTGCGTTACAATACGCTGAAAAACAGCAGCAACAGTCTGACCAATGCCAGCAGCGGCCCTCCAGGGGTGACCCGGTCGAACTTCGCCCGTGTGTCTGAAAGATCGATTGCCTTCTCCAATGCCTTCTACGGATCGGAAAACAAAATCGATGCCTTCTCGGCTGAATTAAACAGCCAGTTCAGCTCCTCGGCCTCCAACAAATTCCTGGTTTCCTACACCAAGACCCTGGATCCGCGCCGTACCAGCAACAGCGATATCTTCCCCTTTGTGGAAATTTACAAGGACGGCGATCCTTATATGGCCTTCGGTTATGAATTGTTCTCTTACCGGAACCAGGTGATCAACAATACCTTCTCTTTTGTCAACAACTTCACCTATATGGTCAACAAACACGCCCTTACGGCAGGCCTTGCCTATGACAACATTTACGTGAACAACTCTTACATCAGGGAAGGAACCAGTTTCTACCGGTACAATTCCATGCAGGATTTCATGAGCAACGCCAAGCCGGCAGCTTTTGGGGTCACTTATGGTTATGACGGAAAAGCTATCGAAGGCGTGGAGATGAGTTTCGGATTGGCCAGTGCCTACCTGCAGGACGAACTTACCGTCCGGTCCAATTTTAAGTTGACCTTAGGAGCCAGGTTCGATTTACCCCTCTACCACAACAAACTGGCCGACAATCCGGCCATTTCGGAAAATCTGGAATCACTGAACGGTTATAAGCTCAATGTAGGCGAATGGCCCAACAGCCAGTTGATGATCAACCCGCGCGTCGGTTTCAACTGGGATGTGATGGGGGACCGTTCCCTACAGGTACGCGGGGGTACCGGACTCTTCTCAGGCGTTCTGCCCTTTGTATGGTTTACTAACCAGCCCTCCTCCTCGGGTACTGTCCAGAGTCCGGAAATCGGTCTGACGGCCGCCAAACTGCCCGATGATTTCCGTTTTAATCCCGACATGCAGGCCCAGCTGAAGAAATATCCCACCCTCTTCCCCGGCACCATGGCGGCCACCCTGCCTTCAGGATCCACCATCGCCGAAGTGTCGAAGGATTTCAAAATGCCGCAAATATGGCGTTCCAATCTGGCTGCCGACATAGAACTTCCCTGGAATTCCGTCTTTACTCTGGAAGCCATCTTTACCAAGGATGTCAACGCCACGGTGCAGAAAAATATCAACCTTCCCAACGCCCAGACCATCTTTGCAGGGGTTGATAACCGTCCCCGGTGGACCAGCAAGACACTCAATCCCGCTCTGTCATCGGCCATGCTGCTCGATAACTCCAGCAAGGGATACCAGGCTTCCTTCACCGGCCAGCTGACCAAAAACTTCTCCCACGGCTTCTCCGGAATGGTCGCCTATACTTACAATATGGCCAAGGACGTAACCGCAAACCCGGGATCAGCAGCCTACTCAGCATGGACCAGCAACCTTAGCTACAAGTCCCTTAACGATCCGGAACTGAGCTTTTCCAATTTCTCGATTCCTCATCGTGTTGTGGCTGCATTGAGCTACAGGATTGAATACGCCCAACATTTCGGAACCGCCATTTCGCTCTATTACAGCGGATCTTCCCAGGGCCGAGCCACTTACGCCTACAGCAATGACATGAATGGCGATGGTGCCTCAGGAGACCTGCTCTATGTCCCTAAAGACGCCAACGAAATTACATTCGCCACCTACAACAAAATGACCCCCGCTGACCAATCGGCAGCTTTCATGGAATTCGTGAACAAAGACGAATATCTCAGCAGCCGAAAAGGCAAATATGCCGAACGTTTCGGCATCGTGGAACCCTGGTATAACCGACTCGACGTGAAGGTTATCCAGGATGTCTTTACCAACATCGGCACCGACCGAAGGGGAACCCTCCAGTTCAGCCTCGACATCGTCAATGCCGCCAACCTGATCAACAACGAATGGGGCGTGTATAAGAAACACGGACTGGCAAACAATTACAGCGTCTATATGCCTCTCCGCTATATCAGCTCAGATGTCAACGGAACCCCGTCATTCGGACTTAATGCTACCAGCATCGATGATTTTAAGTCAAAAACCGAATATGTAAATCAGGCAACCACATCAAGCACCTGGGGAATGCTCTTCGGCATCCGTTTTATCTTCTGAAACCCGGGGATGAAATAAACCCGTTGATAATAATTTTTAAAAGGCCGGCCTGCAAAGGTGCGGCCTTTTTTAATTTGTTGATAATTAACGCTTAATTGTTGAGAGCTTTTTGTGCATGGCGTGTCATAAATTTGCAATGGTAAAAGTCTTCAGGACAAATCGTTATGAGATGTAGAAAAATAAATACTAAAAAAACAGTACTATGTGATCCAAGGTACTATATATATTATATATATTTGCAAAGCCCACTTCATTGTATCGAAAGGTATAGTTTTTAAAATAGTTCTTTGCGGTTGTAATGAACCGGGAATTGGAGATACAAACAAAAAAAGAGGTATGATTCGCGACCGGAGGCCATGGGCAGATAGCGGGAGCTGCCTCGAAGCCGGAACAGTTAAACAAAAGAAAGGAAACAAAATGAACATTGAAAACACAAAAGCGCAAATGCGGAAAGGGGTGCTGGAGTATTGCATTCTTCTGGTGCTCGATGGCAAGCCGTTGTATGCCAGCGATATTATCGCCGAGCTGAAGGAAGCCCGCATGATTGTGGTGGAGGGAACTCTCTACCCGTTGCTGACCCGTCTAAAAAATGACGGCTTGTTGACGTACCGCTGGGAGGAGTCATCGCAGGGACCTCCCCGGAAATATTACGAGCTGACGCCCGATGGCCGCACCTTTCTGGGAGAGCTGGAAAAATCGTGGTATGAACTGGTAGAAGCCGTCGGTAAAATCAAAAATCACAAAGCCTGAGAAAACAGAACGATAACTATTAAATAAACAGAACAATGAAGAAGACATTCACCATCAATATCAGCGGGACCCTTTTTCACATTGAAGAGGATGCTTATGAACAGCTGCTGGAGTATCTGCTGAAACTGAAAGAACATTTTGGAAGCGATGTTGAAGGCCGTGAGATTGTGGCCGACATAGAGAGCCGCATTTCGGAGTTATTCACCGAAAAGTCCAAAGGGGAGCAGAAAGTTGTAGTCAGCGCATGGGTGGACGAAGTGATAAAGACCATGGGGACTCCTGAAGATTTCAGGGAGCAGGGGGAAGCGCAGGAGCCTTTGGCGGGAAAGACAAGACGTCAGAGGAGGCTGTACCGCAATTTCGACAACCGGGTTATCGGAGGAGTTTGCAGCGGATTGGGCGCCTATTTCAATATGGATCCCCTGGTGATGCGAATCCTTTTTGTCGTCCTTTTCTTTGCCCAGGGGATTGGCCTTCTGGTCTATCTGATTCTCTGGATCGCAGTTCCCGGGGCGCGAACCACCTCCCAGAAACTGGAAATGCGGGGAGAAGAAGTAAATATTTCCAATATCGAAAAGAGCATCCGGGATGATGTTCAGGAGTCCAAAGAAGCTGCCCCCGATGGTGTGGTTTCCGAACCGCAACCTTTGCGGAGCAAACCTGTTTCCACGGGTGAACCGGTGACCGACGTCATGAAAGGGATCCTGAAGGTCTTTCTGAACGTCCTGGGCATCTTACTGATCCTGGCTGGTTTCTTCGGACTGATAGGACTGATTTCGTGGTTGGTCGTCGGGCAGTCTTTTTTTTCGTCGTGGCCTGAAATGTTTGAGGTTGACGGAACGGGGCTTATGGGTTTCCTCTCCCAGTTTATTTCCCGGGCAGGAGCTACCTGGGGGTTGGTTTTTACCGGCCTTCTGGTGGGGATTCCCCTGCTGGCAATGCTATATGTAGGATCCAAGCTGGTGTTTAACTACAAATCGAACATCATGGCCATCGGACTGGCAATGGCAGGGATCTGGCTGATCGCCCTGGTGGGGCTGACAGGCGTTGTGGCACGCGAAGCCGCCAATTTCAGAACCACTTCCAGCCTTACGGTTACTGATACCCTCAAAACTTCCCCCGAAAAAACCATGAATCTCCTGCTGGCGGAGGACAAATTCGACGAATTCAGCGACCTGGACCTTGACATAGACCGGTTCAGGGTGGTGATGGTGGATGACAAGAGCCAATTGCTGGGAAGACCCCGCCTCGATATCGCAAAATCCTCCACCAGCGAGGTGGTTATGGTCGTTAAGAAACGGTCACGGGGACAATCCCAGGCCGAAGCCAATAATAACATCCAAAAGATTATCTACAATTATCAGGCGACCGATTCCGGCATCATCTTCGATCCCTGGTTCATGGTCGGAGAAAGCGGAAAATGGCGTGATCAGAAGGTGAAGATCACCCTGAAAATTCCCGTGGGAACGTCGGTATTTCTCGGGGAAGAATTGAAAGAGATCATTGATGACATCGAAAACGCCGAAGAGATGTGGTATGGTGATATGATCGGGAAAAGCTGGGTCATGTCGCCCGAAGGGCTTACCCTGCCAAAAAGTCTTGCGGCAAAGAGCGACAGCATACAATAGTTTTCAACATAAAGGCGCCAGGACGCGAAGAGAATATTTTGTACCTCAGTGCCTTTGTGTGTGATTTCAGAAATAGCAGTAGATCAGGTTTTCGTCTTCATAGAGCCGCAGTACTGCATGGGCTTCTTTCACCTCTTCAAAGGCATGGAATCTGCCTGCCAGTTCCTGTTCCAGGAGGACTCCCTCTTCAGGTCCGTAATAATTACCCGCAATTTGCGCCATGACAATCCTTCCCTTTTCCACCGACAGGGAGATATCCAGTTTAAAACCTTCCGGGTTTACGTGCCGGCAGAAGGTGTACGCGGGCGAATATCCGAACTGCCATTCCCGGGAGGCGAATTTCTCAACGGCCAGTTTTCTGATTTTCGCAATTTTCTGTTCCGGGAGGGCATACATCCGGTTATCAGGATCCCCGGAGAGCTGGTAATCCAGAAGTTTCCCGATGAATTCGCCGGGGGTCATAGGGTGGGGGAGGAATTCCGAAATATTGGCCACCGTGCTGGGAATTGACGGGACGGCTTTTCCGGAATATCTTCCCGGAACCACCCGGATGGCCTCTCCCAGGTTGGCCAGGTCGCTGCTGAAAAGCAGAGTGCCATGGTGAAGTACCCGGTTTCTGAAAATGTGTTCCGCATTTCCCGAAATTTTCCTTCCTTCCACCAGCAGGTCATTGCGCCCCGAAGTCTCCGCAATGACGCCCATCTGCGCCAGGGCCCCCCTGACAGGTTCCGTGAACCTCTTGAAACTCACTTCATGAGCTCCTGCAACATTTTTTATATAGGTGAAATTGACGTTCCCCCGGTCGTGAAATACCGTGCCTCCCCCTGAAATCCGCCGGGCTACCCCGATTCCCTTCTCCCTGACATGGCGGTAGTTGATCTCCCCCATGGCATTCTGGTGCTTCCCCACCACCACCGTGTCGTAGCTTTGCCAGACCATGAAAATGTCATCGCCGTAATTTTTAAGCAGAAACTCTTCCGCCGCCAGGCAGAAGTAAGGGTCTTTCTCAGTCAGGTGAATGCACAGCATGTCCCGGTCATTTAGGTGTTCCGAAGATATGCATTTTCGGGGTTGTTATAAACAGGTCGTTTATAACGGCTCGGGTGTAACCCGAGCCGTTGATGCACAAGACCGGAAGTGCGAAGCACGGACGGATTGTTCAGATTGCGCATCAACTCTGGGATAATGCTGATCGGCGGCATAAACGTTCCGGTGGTGTTGGCCACCCTTCTCAGAACATAATTTTTTCCGTCGGGGGTAAGCCGGTAATTGCCGCTTCCGTCTTATTCCCATTCCACAATATCCGCTACTATTGTCAGTTTTTTATCAGCTTTGTCTTATAATTTTTTTGAAAGAATAAGCTGTTATGCTGAATAAAGGTTCAATTGTACCCGATTTTTCTTAAACTTGGAAAAAAAACGATGAGGGTGGTTATTCAGAGGGTTTCCCGATCACAGGTAGTGGTTGAGGGAAAGGAGGTTGCACTGTCGGGCCCCGGATTGCTGATCCTCCTGGGGATTGAGGAGTCCGATACCGGGGAGGATGTGGCGTGGCTTGTCAAGAAGATCGTTCAGCTGCGCATTTTTAATGATTCCGCGGGGGTGATGAATCTGTCGGTAAGCGACATGGGGGGTGATGTCACCGTGGTGAGCCAGTTCACGCTCCACGCCAATGTAAAAAAGGGAAACCGTCCTTCCTATATACGGGCGGCGCGGCCCGAAACTGCCATTCCGTTGTATGAACTTTTTCTGGAACAGCTGGAGGAATCCCTTAGAAAACCGGCAGGGAGAGGCATTTTTGGCGCCCACATGGAGGTTTCACTGGTCAATGACGGCCCTGTGACGATCATTCTGGATACCAAGAACAAAGAATTATAGGACGATCAGAGGATTGGAAAGATCTGGTATCAGAGGATCAGAATTATTCTGATATTCTGGTATTTTTGTACAATGGAAGTGATAACGATATGTAAAGCACAACCATTTGCGGATGGCTGGATCAGGAAGTGCGGGGTCCGGTATTTCAGTGAGTTGACCAACATGGCGGTTTTGACCGGGGAGGTGGGGGAATTGGCCGGCATCATAGCATGCAAGTATGGAGACCAGTCGTAATAAACCTTCGGATTATGGGAAGGACCAGGCTGATGAGATGGACAATGACAAGCTAAAATAGAAAAACATGAATTTTCCAATCTTTCCTTTCTCGGCCGGGGAAGTGGCTGCGGAAGCCTGCCGTCATTCTGCCGGAAGTTCGGAAATGATGACCGCTGACAATTTCAGGCGTGCCTTTTCCTGTATTGATCTGACCACCCTGAACGCCACCGATACGGTTTCACATGTGGCGTCTTTCACCCAAAAGGTGAATCTTTTTGAACGCGAGTATCCGGGCATTCCCCCTGTGGCGGCCATCTGTGTCTATCCCAACATGGTCGGCGTGGTGAAGGAAAACCTGGCTGTCGGCGTGGTGAAAGTAGCCTCCGTGGCGGGCGGTTTCCCTTCGTCGATGACTTTTGCGGAACTGAAGGCCGAAGAAGCCAGGATGGCGGTATTGCAGGGTGCCGATGAAGTTGATATTGTGATGCCCCTTTGGGCGTTTCTCGGGGGGAATGAAGATTATTGCCTCTCCGAAATCAGAAAGGTGAAAATGGCGATCGGGGATGCCCATCTGAAGGTGATTCTGGAAAGCGGCATCCTGGCCGATCCCGAAAAAATCTGGAAAGCCTCTCTGTTGTCGCTCGAAGCGGGTGCCGATTTCATCAAGACCTCCACAGGGAAGACGGCTGTTTCGGCAACCCCTGAAGCGGCGGTAGTCATGTGCCATGCCCTGAAATACTGGTATGACACCACTGGGCAAATGCGGGGTTTCAAACCTGCCGGAGGAATTTCCTCTCCTGCCGATGCCCTGGTTTACATGACGTTGGTCCTGAACATCCTGGGGGAAAGCTGGCTTGATAACCGGCTGTTCAGGATCGGCGCAAGCCGCCTGGCAAACAACCTGCTCAGCGAAATCACGGGAAGGGAAAACCACCACTTTTAACCCAACGGTGGCATCAATACCTGCCTGTCGGAATGCCCGTAAAAACCCAACATCCGTTATAGATGAAACATCAACCTGTTAAACCTGCTCCGGCCGGGATGATGAATCATTCGGATATTACCTGTCCTTCATGGAATTACCCAATAACGTGATAAATTTGTACTGATGAACAACGATAAAAAGCAAAGTGAAAACCCGGCGGGCCGGTGGCCGGTGAAGGTGCAACCTTCGGTAAATACCGCTGTTCTGGAAAAACAGATGACCCTGGCGCCTGAAAGGTGGAAACAGGCTTTTGACCTGCTGAACACCTGTGGTTTTTACAACCTGGATCCGGGTCGTTATGAAATCGACGGAAAGAACCTCTTTTTCATGGTGAACCATTATGTCACCAAAGCGCCTGAAGAGGTTCTCTTTGAAGCCCACCGGGAATATGCCGACATACAGTATGTTTTTGAAGGAGAAGAACTCATTGGTGTGGCACCCCGTGAGGAGGGAACGGAGACGGTTCCCTACGATCCTGAAAAGGACATTGTCTTTTACGAAGTGACTGCTGCAGAGAGCCACCATGCATCACCGGAACGGATCTTCATCCTGTTTCCGGAGGACCTCCATCAACCCGGGGTGATGGCCGGCCTGCCCAAGCCGGTGAAAAAGGTGGTGATCAAGGTGAAGCTGGAAAGAGACTGAGGTTCAGTACTTTCAGTTTTGGCAAGGATAGCGCGTTCATGCCATTAACCTCAACCTCATTTTATCCGTTCGGTGATGTAGTTCATCAGTGAGATAAGGGAAGTCCGGGCTTCGTTTTCAGGAAATTCCACGATGGCACTGATTGCCTTTTCCCGGAAGAGGTTCATTTGTTGTGTGGCATAGTCGATGCCGCCTTGCCGGACTACCATTCCGACCAGTTCCCGAACGGCGTCCCTATTTTCATTCTTCCGTTTGACAAGACGCAGGATCCTCAGCCTTTCTGCCGGCGATGAATTGTTCAGCAGGTACAGCAGGGGAAGGGTGATTTTCTTTTCCTTGATGTCATTTCCTGTGGGTTTGCCGATAATTCCCTTTTCCTGGTAGTCAAAAATATCATCTTTGATCTGGAAGGCAATGCCGGCATCCTGTCCGATGAGGTACATTTTTTCGATGACCGTTTCGTCGGAAGTGACTGAAGCTGCGCCGATGGCCAGGCTGGTGGCGATCAGTGAGGCTGTCTTTTTCCGGATGATATTGAAATAGGTTTCTGTGTCGATGTCGAGTTTCCTGCTTTTTTTGATCTGGAGGATTTCCCCTTCGGCCATCTCCTGGACAGCCCGGGAGATCAGGTTAAGAAATCTGCATTGTTTGTACTCCAGTTGAAGGAGGAGTCCCTGGGCCAGGATATAATCCCCCACGAGAACGGCCAGTTTGTTCCGCCAGAGGGCATTCACCGAAAAAACGCCGCGCCGTTCATACGACTCATCCACCACATCGTCATGGACCAGGGTGGCCGAATGAAGGAGTTCCACTGAACAGGCCGCCACCTGCGTCAGCTCATTGGTCTGTCCCAGCATGGCTGCTGACAGGAAGACAAACATGGGACGCACCTGCTTCCCCTTGGTGCGGTACATATAATTCAGGATGGTCCCCAACAAAGGAACGTCACTTGTCAGCGACTTCCTGAAAAAAGGTTCAAATTCAGAAAGTTCCCTGCGAATAGGAGCTTTTATCTCATCCAGCAAACTCATCACTTGGTCTGTTTAGAACAACGGCACTCCGAATTCCGGCGAGCGAATTCCCAATTGGCTCTGCCGCGAGGAATCCGATTCCGTAGAGGACTTTCCTATTGTCTTGCTCGTTACCCCGCGGCTGAGCCGACGGGGAAACGAATCCCGGAAAACCGGGATGAGTTCAGCAGATTTCAGCAAAGGATCAGCCATAAGCAGAGATCAGGCATTAATGCTTACCTGGCACAGAGAACAGATGTAGTCAATTCGCTCGCCGGAATTCAAAAAAACACGGAATACGCGAAAATTATGGAGCCAAATTAGCAAAAAACAGCTGTAAAGCAATTCTTTTGCATAAAAGAAGATTATTTCGGGGATTGCCCTGGTATGGGCGAATTCGCCAAAGGGGACGGGCAGGAACTAAAATATGTATATATTTGTATCCTTATACCTGCTTTTATGGAAGACAAAACCATACCCGATATCGAGAAACTGAAAATCGCCGCCGGAATCCTCAAGTCGATAGCCCATCCGATGAGGATCGCTATCCTCAACCTCCTGAAAGGGGGGAAGAAGATGACTGTGACGGAAATCCAGGAACTTCTGGGAATAGAACAGGCATCCACCTCCCATCACCTGGGGATCCTCAGGGACAGGGGCGTTCTCTCTTCACGCCGCGACGGCAAAAATACCTGGTATTACCTGAAGAATGACATCCTCAACCAGGTGGTCGATTGCGTGAACCGTTGTACATGCACTGACCAGGACCCGGAATGATTTTCCTGCAGAACAGAATCTCCTCGTTCCTCCTGGGGAAAAATTATGCGGCCATGTGCCTGTATCCCTTTTTGCTGGTTAACAGGAACTTTGACATTTCCCGTTTCCCGGAGACCATTAACCATGAAAGGATACATGCCCGGCAACAGATCGAAATGTTGTGGATTTTCTTTTTCCTCTGGTACGGTACCGAATACCTCTTCAGGTTTCTTTTGTACCGTTCGCATAAAAAGGCTTACCTGAACCTTTCCCATGAACGCGAAGCTTACCGGAACGCCGGAAACCCGGAGTATCTGCGGTCGCGGAAGTTGTTTGCCTGGTTTAAATTTCTGAAAAGCGCCAATTCCTGATATGACAAAACTTCTTTTTGCCACCAACAACCCTCACAAGCTGGTTGAGATCCGAAGCATGCTAGGCAGCCGTTTCACGGTATTGAGTCTTCAGGACATCGGATTCAGCGGGGAAATCCCTGAAGACCGGCCGACCCTGGAGGAGAATGCTTCTAAAAAGGCTTTTTTTCTTTTCCGCCGTTGCGGGTGCGACTGTTTTGCCGACGATACCGGACTGGAGGTAGAGGCCCTGGACGGAGAGCCGGGGGTTTTTTCCGCCCGGTATGCCGGAGAAGGAAAAAATGCCGATGACAATACGGCAAAACTTTTGCAAAAAATGGCTGAAATAAAAAACCGGCAGGCTCGTTTTAGAACTGTCATCTCGCTGATCTTTGACGGAGAGGAATTTCAGTTTGAAGGGGTTGTCAACGGCGAGATCATTGATGAAAAGAGGGGGACCGGCGGATTTGGCTACGACCCGGTTTTCATGCCCGAAGGATCGGAACTGACCTTTGCGGAAATGCAACCGGTGGAAAAGAACAAAATCAGTCACCGGGGCCGGGCTCTGGAAAAAATGGTGGAATTTTTACTCCGCAGGGCGTAAAGAACCAGCGACAGAAAGGAACAGTATGAAAAGGGCATTCTATATTTCACTTCTGATGGCAATGGCGATGGGTGCCATGGGCCAGCACAACCGGGGTTCCTGGCAGGAATACTCCTCGTATGTAAGTGCTACGCGGCTGGCCGATTCAGGCGATCAGATCTTTTGCGCCGCCGGGGGCGGACTTTTTTATGTGGATGCTGAAACCAGCAGCATCAATAAGATCACCGTAAACGACGGGTTGAGCGATGTCGGAATACAAATTCTGGCATGGGACGACAAGCGTAAAACTTTGCTGGTGGCTTACAAAAACAGCAATCTGGACCTGGTCACCAGCGACCGGATCATCAACCTGAGCGATATTAAGCGGAAACAGCTCACCGGCGACAAGACGGTTTACAACATACACATCAGTGAGGATGAGGCTTTTCTGGCCTGTGGTTTCGGCATCGTTGCCATCAACCTGACGCGTAATGAAATCAAGGGGACTTACGTGATCGGAGAAGATGGTTCCCAGGTCAGTGTGTTTGATGTGGCAACCGATGGAGCGGTCATTTTTGCGGCGACAGAAAAGGGAATCTTGGCGGCAGACCGCGATCATCCCAATTTGCTGGACTACCGCAATTGGCAGCGGGTGGGCGATATTCCCCATCCGGAAGGGAAATTTAAATTTCTGACCCTTTTCAACGGCCGGTTGATTGCTGTTTATACGCGGGATCAGTGGGATGGGGATGAAGCCTATATGTTGGATAACGGAACATGGCGGCGGATTTTAACGGAAGTGCCCTATTTTGTTGATCTGGATGCCTCTTCCGGTTTTCTGGCGGCCACGGCCCGGGAAGAGGTTTTCATCTATGACAAATCCCTTTCCGTCGTTCGTCGATTTCGGGAGTACAAGACCGGAAACCCGGCGATTACACCCATAGAACCCCGGGGATCGCTGGTGGCTGCCGATGGTTCGGTATGGGTCGCCGACTATTTGAACGGACTGATCAGGGTGAATGGCGGGCAGGATGAGCAGTTTCTCCCTTCGGGTCCTGTGAGCAACAACATATTTTCCCTCACTTACTTCAGGAACCAGCTGTGGATTTCAGAAGGCGGCCGTACCGATCCCTGGAACAACCAGTTCAGAACTCCTCTTTTTCAACGGTTTCAGGAGGGAGAATGGCGTTATTACAGTCCGAAGGAGTATCCTGAAATGAAAGGTTTTTTTGATATCGTCCAGGTGGTTGTGGACCCGAGGGATCCCGGTCACTTTTTTGCCGCCAGTTGGGGCGGGGGCGTCCTGGAATTTAAGGATGAAGAGTTCATCACGCGCTACAACAACATGAACAGTCCGTTGCAGACAGCCATTCCCGAGCAACCGCAGGAACCCTATACCCGCATTGGCGGGATGGCCTTCGACAGCGAAAGCAAACTCTGGATCACCAATTCGCAGTCGTCATACGGTCTTCACAGCCTCAACCATGCACGGGAATGGAAGAGTTACGAACTCACCGAAGTTTCCGGGTTTGAGTTTACCATCGGGCAACTGATTATTACCCGTAATGATGACAAGTGGGTGGTCGTCCCCCGCGACAAAGCCTCTGCAATGTATGTGGTCAACAAGAACGGATCCGCCAAAAGATCCCTCTCTGTCACTTCTTATTTCAACAACGGGGAACTGGTCATTTACAACAGGATGAACGACGTCTATTCCATCGCGGAAGATCTTAACGGTGAAATCTGGGTGGGCACATCCAAGGGGATCGCTGTTTTTGCCAATCCCGAACGGGTGTGGAAAGATGAGGAGTATTATGCCTACCAGCCCAGTCTGGAATTGAACGACGGGATTTATCATCCCCTTCTGGAGACCGAAACGGTTACTTCCATCGTGGTCGACGGGGCAAACAGGAAATGGCTGGGAACGCGTAATTCCGGGGTTTATCTCGTTTCATCGCGGGGCGATACCGAAATTCTTCATTTCACTTCGGAGAACAGTCCCCTGTTGTCAAATACCATCACCAGCATGGCCATGAATGAAAAAACCGGTGAACTCTACATCGGCACCGACAAGGGACTGATCTCTTACCAGGGTGATGCTCCCCCGGGAAAGGAGGACTATTCGGAGGCCTACGTCTACCCGAATCCCGTGCGGGAGACCTATACCGGCAATATTACCATTACCGGTCTGTTACAAAACACCGACGTGCGCATCACGGATATCGCTGGCAACCTGGTTTTCAAGGGGAAATCGCTGGGAAGCAACGTCGTCTGGGACGGGAAAAACCTTAACGGAAACCGCGTCAGCACAGGGGTTTACTTGATCTTCTGCGCCGACGCTTCCGGAGACAAGACCTGCATTCTCAAACTTTTGTTTATCAGATGACCCGAAACCGCCCGCTTCCTTCATGCGCCGATTGATGAACGTACGATCCGAGAAAAATGCTTGAAAAAACCAGGGGCATTGTGCTACATAGCACAAAATACGGTGACAACAGCTTGATTGTCACCATGTATACCGAAAAATTCGGCAGGCAGTCCTACATGGTGAATGCCACCCATGGCCGCCGTTCGGCAAACAAAGCCTCCGCCATGCAGCCCCTCTTTCTCCTGGAAACGGAATCGTACCAGAAGAAAACCCGGGAATTGCAACGCCTGAAAGAGAGCTCGATCTGGCATCCCTATGTCTCCCTTCCCTATGACATTCATAAATCCACGCAGGCTATCTTTCTGACGGAAATCCTCTGCAAAATACTGCAGGAAGAGGAGCCAAACCCCGATCTTTACGATTTCCTTGAAAACGCTCTCCTTTTCTTTGACACCATGGAAGAAGGCGTTGCCCTTTTCCACATGTGGTTCCTGGTCCACCTGTCGGCCTGGCTCGGAATTTATCCCCTGACCCGACACTCCCCCGACAAGGGATGGTTCGACATGAAAAAGGGGGTGGTCGTAGACCGTGAACCGCTTCATTCATCCTTTATGGATCAGGAAACCACGCACCTGTTGATCACTCTTCAGTCGCTGCAGGTCATGGACCTCTTCCGGGTGAAAACCACCAGAAATCAACGTAATATCTTGTTAAACAAGTTAATGGAGTATTATTCCCTTCATTTCGGAAATCTGAATCCGCTGAAATCGCTGCAAATTCTAAAAGAAGTGTTTGACGGTTGAGCGATGAGAATAATGATTACCTTTGTGGTAATCTAAAAACCCACCTGACATAGTTAACGATTCATTTTAAAGCGTAAGTTTTATGCAATCCAAAGTACCGGATACACAAGGAAGTTTTTTATGGAACATGCGGAATATGGCCATGGGCAAGGGCGCCATTGACATGTCCCTGGGGATTACGGAGTTTAACTGTCCCCCGAAACTTGCCGGACTGGCGGGATCGTTCGTAGAGCACCAGTATAACAACTACGCCCCTGTCGAAGGGATTCTTCCGTTACGTGAAAGAATCTCGGAGCAGTATTTCAATCAGTACGGAAAGCGGTACGATCCGCAAACAGAGGTTACCATCTGTGCCGGCGTTTTCCAGGCTATTTCCACGGCCATCACTACCGTTGTTAATGAAGGCGAGGAAGTGATTATTTTCGAGCCTTCCTATACGGCTTTCAGCCCGATGGTCAGGCTCAACGGAGGAACCCCCGTAATAATGCCTCTGAAAGAACCGGGTTTTAAAATTGAGTGGGAAGACCTGCGCAAAATGATCAGCACCAAAACGCGGATGATCATCGTGAATTCTCCGCACAATCCCACGGGTACGGTTTTGGGGAAGGAAGAGATACTTCAGTTGCAGCACCTGACCGCTGGGACCGGCATTTACATCGTGAGCGACGAAACTTTTGAATATCTTTCTTTTGATCAGGATAAACATTTGAGTCTGGGGGAATTTGAGAACCTTGCCAGCCGCAGTTTTATCATCTCCTCTCCGGGTCCCGTTTACCACATCAACGGATGGGGATTGGCCTGGTGCCTGGCGCCGGAAAACCTGATGACGGAATTCCGGAAAATCCACGAATTCGAAGTATTCAATGTCAATGCTCCGTTTCAGCATGCCCTGGCTGCTTACATGGAATCGGAAAACACAGCCAATGAGATAACCGAATTCTATCAGGGGAAACGCAATTACTTCAACCGGCTGCTGAAGGGATCGCCCTATATCCTCCAACCATCGCAGGGAAGCTTTTTTCAGCTGGTGAACTTCCGGAATATTTCCCAGGAACCCGACCAACTCTTTGCCAATCGTCTTATCGAAGAGGCGGGTGTCGCCGCCATGCCGCTTTCGTTATTTATGCATAAGGGGAAAAACACGGAATATCTCCGTTTCTGTTTTGCCAAGAAAAATGAAACCCTCGAGGAGGTAGCCCGCCGGCTCATTGCCTTCGCCGAAAAGAATAGAAAATGAAATTTTTCATTTTTTATTCTTAAAGACAATAGCTTCGTAGGTAAATAATTCCGCCGTCTTCCATCCTTCCCATCCCAGTCCGGCTTTGTCGCGCGAACAACGTCCCAGGAATTCTTCCCTGTTCCACCCGTATTTTTGCGCCACCTGGGGAAGGAAAGTCCCCGAGGAGAATCCCGATTTTATGTAGATGCCATGTTTTCCCATGATGATCTCTTCGGGGGAGTGGATTCGCTTCAGGGGAGTCAGCACGGAAATTTCCAGGATCATATTCTCCAGTTCATCTGTTTCAGGTGGATTGAAGCGGTGGTCCTGAGCAGCGGAAAATGCGGCCTGGTTTACCACTTTTGCCAGGGGATCCCCGCTGTTAAAGCTTCCGATGCAGCCGCGCAGTTTTCCGGAGATATATATGCTTACGAAAGCTCCGGCGGGTTCCGAGAGACGTCCTTCCTGGGGAAGCTCTTCGGGGAGGATCCGTTCGCCGGTGATGACTTTTTTCAGGATGGACTGTTCCGCGATCTTCAGCAACTCTGCTTTTTCCTCTTCGGAAAGAGAGAATGAAGATTCTTCTTTTCCAAAAACGGCCACGGCACTGTAGCCCACCACCCGGTCACGGTCGCCGTACATGGGTTCATCGCCCGAATTCCGGTAGTCAACCCAGGCATAATCCACTTCCATGCCCGTGGTGATGTTCAGAAGCGTGAGTACCGACGTCCACCCGCAGAGCGAAGTCGCCAATCCTTCGGTTTTCTGTTTTCGGTTCTCCTCGAGAACGGCAAGCAAGTGCGCCGGGGAATTGGCGAGAATGGCTTCCGTGGTAATCCTGTCGGTCTTCACGGCATCTTCATAGCTCGGATAATGAGATAGGTCGGAGCTGATGACGAAGAGGTTCCCGGGGGTGAAAAAAGGACGGAGGGTATCGGCCAGACTTTTGCATTCGGCAGGTTTTTGGGTTCCGAGGATGATGGGAACCAATAAAAAGGAGGGTGTCAGCTTCTCCTGGAGGAAGGGGAGCTGCACTTCGAGGCTGTGTTCGTCGAGGTGGGCCTCTTCCCGGGCGGTGAAGAGGGGGTTTTGTTCCGTCAGCTGCCGGCAGGTATCCCTGTCGACAGCTACTTCGCCCAGGGGTGTTTCATAATTCCCCGACATGAAAAGAGCGGCTCCGGGGAAATGATAACGGTGGCTGGAGGCGATCACAAAAACCCGTTCAGGGGAGACGGTGCCTGAAATCTGGCTGAAAGCTGAAGCGGCTACGCCGCCACTGAAGACATATCCCGCATGGGGCACGATAAGCGCCCGGGGAACCTCTCCGGGACGTAAGGGAGGTTTGGCATTCACAAACAATTCACGGACCTCCTCCCGGAGTCTTTTTTCCGTTCCCGGATAAAACCGGCCCGCCACAGCAGCCTGACGGTTCATCGTTTTTTTGGGGCCTGAAGACATATGCATTGCTTTTTATCCTGAATGTGTACGGAAAAAAGAGAATCAGGTTTTGTAAGGAGGGGGGAGATTGCCAAAATTTACCTACCTTTCAGGAGAATAATCCAAAACCTTATAACTGAAGCGTAAAACTATGACATCTACCTTAAAAATCAACCGCCGCAGATTTCTGGAGACGACAGCTGCGGCAGCGGCAGGTTTCACCATCCTGCCGCGGAGCGTATTCGGAGGACGTGGACACACCGCTCCGAGCGACCAGCTGGCCATTGCTTACATCGGCTGCGGCACACAGGGTCTCCGCGAGATGACCACCCTGATTGCCGATCCATCCGTCCGGATTGTAGCGGTCTGCGATCCCAACAAGTTCACTACCGACTATGTCGACTGGTCGGCCAACGGACTGAAGAACGACATACGCCGTGCCCTGGGGGATCCCTCCTGGGGTTCCAAAATGAGCGGCATTCCCGGCGGCAGGGATGTGGGGCAGGAATTTGTTCAGAAGTATTATGCAAAAGCAAAAGGAGTATCGCGGTATAGCTGTCCGTCGTATGCCGATTTCAGGGAGTTGTTTGAGAAGGAGAAGGATTTCGACACCGTGAAGATCATGACCCCTGATCATCTGCATGCTGCCATTGCCATTGCGGCGATGCGGAAAGGTAAACATGTGGTGACACACAAGCCCATTGCGAACCGGATGAACGAAGCGCGACGGACCATTGCCCTGGCGGGGACGGCGGGAGTGGGGAGTCACTTGCTGGCGTGGAGCTACTGTCCCGGATACGACACCATCAAAGGGTGGATCGATGCCGGTTTTATCGGCACCCTTCGGGAGATCCACAACTGGTCTAACCGTCCGGTTTGGCCGCAGTGGCAGGCCAACCCTTCTGAGGTCGTGCCGGTGCCCGGGGGATTTGACTGGCCTCTTTGGCTGGGACCCGTTCCCGACAGGCCTTACCATCCCCATTATACTCACGCTGTCTTCCGTGGGTGGTATGACTTTGGCGGAGGTAGCATCGCCGACATGGGTCATTACAGCCTCTTCCCCCTTTTCCTCACCCTGGGAATTCAGGAGCCTTCCGTCAGCGCTGAAGCTTATGGCACCACAACCTCCATTCTCGACAACGGGGTATCGCGGGGATTGAAAAATGATGTGGCGTTTCCGCTCTCCTGTATGATCCGTTTTCATTTTACTGCCGGGAAGACCCTGCCGCCCTTCGACCTGATATGGTACGACGGAGGAATGCGTCCCCTGGTGCCCGAAGAACTCCGGTCGGCAGGCAAAACCCTCTCCCCCGAAGGGATGATGTTCGTGGGCGACAAGGGAAAAATCATCAGCGGCTTCCGGGGTGAAAAACCGGTGCTGGTGCCCGAATCGAAGATGAAATGGCTGAAACAGGAGGAACAAGAAGAAGAGGGTCCACGCGGAAACTCAATCTGGATCGATGCGTTCCGGAACGGGACCCCCTCACCGGGAAGTTTCATCCATGCCGGTCCGGTAACCGAAACCATCCTGATGGGAGCTGTGGCCCTTCAGGCCGGGAAGATCGTGGAATACGACGCTTCCGCCATGAAAATCACCAACCTGCCCGAAGCCAACAGGTTCCTCACCCGCGAATACCGGCCGGGATGGGAGCTGTAATATTTGTAACACGAAGACACGTAAGAACGAAGAGAAAATTGGTGATCGACAGAATGCTTATTTCGGATTTCGGATGGCACCATGGGTGTACGTATGACAGCACAGGAAGAATCCGGACCCTTCCGCCAAAAATTGCAGTTGTGACTGCACATGACGATAAATTACAGCATCATTTTTACAGCGAAAATAACGGAAGCTAAATTTTACAACCATTTTACGATGAATATGAAAAGTATTTCAAGAAGAAAATTTCTGGGCGCGTCGCTGGCTCTCGGGGGAGCCGCGATGGTCACCCAATTGCCTTTCACCCTGCAAGCCGTGCCGGCGGGAAAAATGTATAAACTTCCCCTGGGATTTCAGGTGTGGACGATCAGGGAGGAGCTGTTGAAGGACTTTCCAGGTACCCTGAAGAAAATGGCCGGTCTTGGCTATGAAACCGTGGAGATGTGTTCTCCACCGGGGTATGGCTGGACTCCTTTGATGAAATATTCCGGCAGGGAGATGCTTATGGTCATTAACGATGCCGGACTGACATTTGAGAGTACCCATTACGGGATGGCTGAGTTACGTGATCACCTCGACGACCGTATTGCCTTTGCCGCAGATTCGGGACAGAAGCAGATTATCCTCTCCAGTTTCGGATTACCCGGAAATGCCACCATGGATGATTGGAAAAGGGCGGCCGACGAGTTAAACGAGATTGGCCGGAAGACCAAAGCCGCAGGCATCCAGACGGGTTTTCATAACCACCACGGCGAATTTGAAAAGATGGACGGGGTGTTGATTTACGACGAACTGCTCAGGTGGTTGGACCCTGACCTGGTAAAGATGCAATTTCAGGTTGCGGTGGTCAACATAGGTTTCCGGGCGGCCGATTATTTCAACAAATATCCCGGGCGGTTCATCTCAGCCCACCTGGCCGACTGGTCTTTTCTGCAGAACAAGAATGTGGCCCTTGGCCAGGGCGTGGTCGACTGGAAAGAATTTTTCAATGCTGCTGGAAAGGGGGGATTGAAAAATATCTTTGTCGAGATGGATCCTGGCACCTTTGAGGAGAGCGCCCGGTTTTACAACCAGGGATGACGGTTCAATCCTGTGCCGGGACCACCAGGCGGTCGCCGGTTCCCCCGATCATGATCCGTTCCCAGTCTTTTCCGTATCCCGGAAATTTCGGGGAGGGGGGTATGTTTTTGCCGTTTCCGTTGTCTAGGAGGCGGCGCCCTTGGGTGACTTTCATGTTGCCGTCGACGTATTTCATGAAGAGGTAGTGGTAAAAGGCTTTCCAGTCGGCCACCAGTTTATTCCCCGTATAGACCGAATAAGCTGTAACATAGTCGAAGGCGGCACCGGGATTCCGGAGGTAAAGTTCCCCTGCATGCTGGTCGACCATGGCGGTTTCGGTGAAGAAGCGGTTTTCGGTCTCCGCCTGGAGTTCTTCAATTTCGGGGTGAATACTATTGTAGCGGGTGTAGGCCCAGTTATTGACTTGGCTGAAGGTCCAGAATGCCGACGTTTCCGACCAGGAGATCATGGATCCGTTTCCCACGGCATAACTTTCGGGGACCTGGCGTATGCCGCAGTACATGGGGGCGTATACGCAACCGTCGGCATCGTCGACGCCGAACCAGAAGATGCCTCCCACGGGGTCGGGGAGTCCTGAACGCGATTGGGCCACGAAGCTGTATCCCGTTTGCTGGGTGGCCACGGCTCTTTCGTTGAGGTAGGTGACGCTGTCGACGGTGAACTCCATGGGGCGCCAGCGGTAGGGGAGGGCGAAGGGTCCCGCTCCCGGGTCATGGCGCATGTCGAGGGGAGTATCCTCGTAATGGTCGCGCATGGCGGCCATTACCTGCTGCAGGGTCACCGGCGCATCGGGCTTCACCCAGAGGGGAAGCCTGTTGGAGACGAAACCGTTGGGATTGGGGCTTTTGTCAATCATCGACGGGTGACGGTCAAAGTTGCCCATGACATAGCGGGTGTAGTCATCGTTTTCGCGGATCTCTCCGCTGATCTTCCTGAAGAAGGACCATACGCGGGCGTCGCAATAGCGGGCGCCTCCGAAATTCACGGGATTGTAAACATCGGAAAAACTGAAAGCATTGTCAGGACCTTTATAAAAGCCCTGTTTTTTGGCGAAGGAGATAACATCAGGGGAGTGGTAGACGGTCTGGGTGGCGTCGTCCCAGTTGTTGACCTTCTGGAAGGGAAAGGTGGTGATGCGTGCCTGGTTGGCGTGGCCGCTAACCATGCCGTCGGGGATGCGAAGGGCCACCCATACGGCTCCCTTCTCATATTTCCCTTTGCCGATGATTTCCATGATCCAGGCTTCATTCTTATCGGAGATGGACAAGGACTCTCCGTGGGAGGCGTATCCATATTCTGCCACCAGGTTGGTGATCACCTTCATCAGTTCGCGGGCGGTTTGGGCGCGCTGAAGGCCTATCTTCATCAGGGAGCCGTAGTCGAGAATGGCTCCCGGCTGTGACTGCAGGGAGTCATGACCTCCGAAGGTAGTCTCCCCGATGGCCACCTGGTGTTCGTTCATGAACTGGATCACCGAAAAGGTATGGGGAACTTCGGGGATGGTACCCAGAAGGCGGCCGTTTTCGTAGTGGTAGATTTCGCAGGCCGTTCCCGGGGCGTGGTCGGCGGCGGGATAAAAGGAAAGAGCACCATAGCGGGTGTGAGAGTCGGCGGAATAGGTGATCATCACCGAACCGTCGCTACTGGCCCCGCGGGTGATGATCAGGTTGGTGCACGCATGGCTGTCACGCAGCAAAGCCAGGAGCGCCACTCCGGCAAGCATCAGGAATATCTTCATTTTCATGGTAACCGTTTTTCACAAAAATAAAAAAATCCGGGTACCGGCAGAAACGGAACATTCGAGATGGCCGGACAAATTGAGAGTATTACAACAGATTAGCGGGCTTTCCCGCCCACGACGAGGAAGGGCGTTTCTCAGGGGCCCCGCAGGAGCCGGGTAAACACACGGTCTTCGGGATCTGAAAAGAGCATCAGTATGAATAGTGCCAATGCCTGAAGTATCCTGGTCATTGCCGTTTTATTCTGGTCAGTTACGGACATAGTATGCAATACCATTTGACATTCCCCGGCATGTGGCGATGTTTTATGCCTTGAATGTTGGACTTACAGAAATAGTCAATGCGCTCACCGGAATTCAACAATACGTATATCAATCTGCAAAATATTGAAAAGAACAAAAACTACGGAGCCACCCCGCAATTTTTACAAAGTATCCAAAACTTCAGGGAAATTTTGCTTTTTTCCGGTCGTTTATAAATATATTTGAAAAAATCAAAATAAGCCCGGCTTATTTACCAATCCAGATTAACGCATATGAAAAAACTAATCCGGTTGAGCCTGATTATGATCAGTTGCTTTGCATTGATGGCCCTGATGCCGGAATCCAAAAAAGCAACAAAACCGATTTACCTCAACACGGCGTATTCTTTCAGGGAGCGGGCCGCTGACCTGGTTTCACGGATGACCCCCGAAGAGAAGCAGAGCCTGTTGGGCAATACCATGGCTCCCGTGCCGCGGCTGGGAGTGGGGAGCTACAATGTGTGGGGAGAGGCGCTCCACGGGATAATGGGCCGCAACAACAACAGCGGAATGACGGCCACCTCGTTTCCCAACAGTGTCGCCGTGGGATCCACCTGGGACCCTGAACTGATCAGGCGGGAGACCTCGGTAGTGGCCGATGAGGCCAGGGGTTTCAATCACGACCTCATTTTCACGCTTACCTACTGGTCGCCGGTGGTAGAACCCGCCCGTGATCCACGGTGGGGACGAACTGCCGAGACTTTCGGCGAGGATCCCTTCCTGGTATCGCAAATCGGGAAAGGGTTCATCCAGGGGATGATGGGGGATGACCCGCTTTACCTGAAGTCGGTTCCCTGCGGAAAGCACTACCTGGCCAACAATACTGAATTTAACCGCCACTCCGGAAGTTCCGGCCTGGATGAGCGGGACATGCGGGAATATTACCTGGCGCCCTACCGGACACTCATCCGGGATTACAATCTTCCTTCCATCATGTCGGCGTACAATGCCGTGAACGGGGTGCCGGTATCGGCCAGCCAGTTTCTTATCGACACCATCGCCCGGAAGACCTACGGTCTGGATGGTTATGTCACCGGGGACTGCGGCGCTATCGACGATATGGTACGGGGTCACAACTTTGCCAAAAGCAATGAAGAAGCTACGGCCCTGGGACTTCTTGCAGGGGTTGACACCGATTGCGGAGGCGTTTACCAGAGCAATGCCCTCAAAGCCCTGGAGAAGGGTTTGCTCACCATAGGAGCCATCGACAAGGCGCTGGTCAACATTTTCACCATCAGGATGCGGATGGGCGAATTTGATCCTCCCCGGAAGGTCCCTTATGCAGGTATAAAACCCTCCATAATCAACGATCCTTCACACAACGACCTGGCTGTGGAAGTGGCTGTCAAAACGCCGGTGCTTTTAAAGAACGCAACGGTGGCCTCCACCGGAAAAATGGCACTCCCCGTCAATTTGAAAAATGTGGGAAAAATCGCCGTTCTGGGACCCCAGGCCGACAAAGTGGAACTGGGAGATTATTCCGGTCCCGTGGAACCCGAATTGCGGATTTCACCCCTTCAGGGAATTCAGGAGTTTATTAAAGCGAATGGGTTAACAACGGAAGTGGTTTCCCGTTCTTCGGGAAATACCGAAAGAAGGACCGATTTCTTCAACGTGACCAGTTTTTCCACCGTCAATACTGATGGGAGTACGGAAGAGCGCAATGCCGCGAAATTCAATGCTTCGGCAAACGGCATCATTGTGTCGGCGCGCTTCGGACAGGCTTCGATGCGGGGGATCAAGGACGGTGACTGGACCGCTTATAACAACATCGACGTTACCCATCTCGATTCTATCAGGTTTCAGGTGTCGGTGAGCGGTGACGGCGGTATCCTCGAAGTGAGGGAAGGTTCCGCGACGGGCAATATCTTGGCCACGGCCAGGGTGATGCCTCCTTCCTCGCGGGGAGGTGCTGGGCTCCGCGGTTTTGGCAGGTCTTCAACGCTCTCCGTCAAAACCGAAACCCTGGGCATCACGGGTCCCAAAACCCTGGTATTGGTATACCGTGAAGCGGAGGTGCCGGCCACCGACAAGGAAACCCTCGACATGGCCGCATCGGCCGATGTGGTCCTCCTCTTTGTGGGTACCGACCAGAACACCGGAAGGGAGGAGTCGGACCGTTTCTCCCTGGCCCTTCCCGGCAACCAGAATGAACTCATAGAAGCTGTGGCGGCGGTGAACCCGAATACCATCGTGGTCATGCAAACCATGGGAATGGTAGAGGCGGAATCGTTCAAAAACAATCCAAACATCCCCGGAATGATCTGGACGGGATACAACGGCCAGGCACAGGGCACTGCCATGGCGAAAATCCTCTTTGGCGAAGTAAATCCCGGAGGAAAACTGAACGTTACCTGGCATAAATCGGTGAGAGACCTTCCTGAATTCAACGATTATACCCTCCGGGGCGGGAGGCACAACGGGAGAACCTACTGGTACTATGATAAGGAGGTTACGTATGAGTTCGGATACGGCTTGTCTTATACCACCTTTGAATATGACAATTTCAGCATCAGCAGGAAAGAGATCACGCCCAACGACAAGGTTACCGTTTCCGTGGATGTGAGAAATTCCGGAGAGATGGACGGGGATGAGGTGGTACAGGTCTATGTCAGGACGCCCGATAGTGGTGCTTCCCTGGAAAGGCCCATCAAAAGGCTGAAGGGCTTTCAGAGGGTCACCATTCCGAAGGGACAGACCCGCAGGGTTTCCGTCGACATCGATTGCGAAGAGCTCTGGTTCTGGGATCCCAAAGAGGGAAGGATTACCTTTGACCCGGGCAGGTATGTTTTTGAGATAGGCTCTTCTTCCAAAGATATCCGGGGAAGTGTGGAAGCTGTCATGCGCGGCGTCTACCGGCCTGAACTGGCGACGGTGGTGGCCGAAACCGGCGTTGTGGTGCTGCGGCCTGGTGAGGAGACGCAAACCAGCGTCACCGCCTGTATGTCGGACGATAGCTTTTATGATATCGCGAAGGCGAAGGTGACCTACCGGAGCAACAATCCCGCGGTGGTCACCGTCAGTGAAGACGGCAGGGTGAAGGCCACGGGAGTCGGGGCAGTTACCGTATTTGCCGACGTAACCGTAGAAGGTAAAACATTGTCAGGCAGTTTTCCGTTGAAGGTGATGCCCGATCTCACCCCTGCCTCGGTTACTGTGAACGGGAAAAAGATTCCCGGTTTTCTGAATGAGGTAAAAGCTTACAGTTACCTTCTGAAGAACAAAGCCAAGATTCCCGTGGTGGCGGCATCAGTCGCGGGAGAGGGGATTTCGGTGGAGATAGAACAGGCCAGGGGGATCCCGGGGACGGCCGTCATTCAGTTCATCGACAACATCACCCTCGAAAAGAACAGCTATTATCTCAATTTCGATGTCGCTTCGGGGAGTGATGAGTTCAACGAGGTCTCCGTGGGTCCGCAGTGGGAATGGATCAGGGAGAATCCTGCGGCGGTGAGCCTCTCCAAAGTTGCCGGGTCTCTCTCCATCACCAGCGAACCGGGAGATGTGTCGGAGGGGACGAACAACGCCCGCAACCTTTTGTTGCAGAGTGCGAACAACGACTGGACCATTGACACGAAGCTGACCGCCTCCAGGATTCCCATGCAACCCGAGAATGGCGGGATCGTGGCTTACCAGGATGACCATAATTTCATCAAGCTGATGTTCAGGGCCGTGATCAAGACCTCACGGGGAGGAGCTCCCGGTGCCAGGATGCAGCCGGGCACCATCGACCTGATCATGGAGGAGAATGACATCGTCAAATCGATGGGCTCTTTCAACCTCACCGAGGAGATCACCGGCGAGCGGCCCCTGTATCTCAGGCTGACGAAACAAGGGAGCCTTTACACGGGGTATTATTCCCTCGACGGTGCCTCCTTTGAGAAGCTGGGGAGTGTCGATATGCTGCTGAAAGATGTCAGAGCCGGATTGATTGTTTGTGACGGGGTGGTTACTCAGTACATGAAAAGTACCTTCTGGTTCGATTCAGACACCACCAAGCCGCCCACTCCCTGGGATGTCTCATTTGACTATTTCAGGATCGTGAACGGCGGAATAAAACCCTAAGTGAAAATAAACGGCCGCCGGATCGCCGGGATTATTTCCGGTAGTCCGGCGGCCTTGTTATGACCGGTGACCGGGACGTTGGCGTCGTGACCGGTTATCCGGTTCCCGGTGTACTTACAGGTGACCCGGCCGCCAGCGTCCTTATCGGCCACCCGGTGGTCTCCGGGTTATTGCTTTTTCAGGAGCCTGATATAATAGACGGCGCCGGCGGTGCTTCCGGGTAAGGCCCGGAATTTCACCCTGATGTGGGATTTGCCTTGCACCATGGCATCGGGAATGTCATAGAGGACCTCCTGAAACCTGCTTAGGTTCCATCGGCCGGTATTGTCCTCGGAGAGGAGTTTTTCGTCGTCGATAAAAATGTCAAATTTCCGGTTTCCCCATTCGGCACCCCAGTAGCGGACCATCAGGCTCAAGCCCGTTTCCGAATCTGTGGACATGAGATAGCTGAAAAACCCTTCGTTGCGGGCATCGCGCCAGAAATGATCGTGGAACGTTCCGCTGGTGGACCGCTCGCGTTCCATCCGGTGATCGGCTTCGGGTTGCTGTTCCCCGGGAGCCACGAAATCCACGGTTCTTTTCTGAAGCTCCATCTTATTTTTCTCCTCAATTTCCAGGGAATCGAGGTAGGAGACGTACTGCGAAGGGGTGAGCCACATCCAGTAGATCATGTACCGGGAATCGTGGATCCGGGCAAAAGGCTGAAATTCCGGGTGGGCGTTGTTGGTCATCTTCAGTTCCGGGGCGGTGAAGGTGAAGGGTTTATCTTTTGCGGTGATGATTTTTCGGGCAATCTCACCGGGGCTGTCGGCGATAATAATGGGGGCTTTGTCTACGGGGAGCCTTTCGCCGCCGGCGATATGGGACCAGCGTCCGTCATCGGCCATCAACCCTTTCAGATCTTCATTGCCTGTTTTTGCCCCCAGCAGGATGGGACCGTGCATAAGGGCGATGTAATTGGGAACATTGGGCATGGGCTCCACCGAAGTTTGCATGGGCAGGACAATCTCCACACGGTCCCCTTTTCTCCAGGTTCTTTCAATGCCCACATACGAGGCGGGGCGGGCATCATAACCGAAGTGTTCCCCGTTGACCAGGATCTTCAGCGCCCCTTCCTTCACCCAGCCAGGATAGCGGACCATCAGGGTGAATTTCGATTTTCCTCCGATCACCTTGAGCGTGGTGGTTTCCTCGTCGGGGAACCGGGTTTCCTGCACCATTTTCACCTTTTTATCGCGCCACCGGAGTTCCGAGGGCACAAAGAGGTTGACGAAGAGAGAATCGTGCTGCCGGGTATAGATAAACTGGTTGTATTTGCTGTGGTTTTCCATACCGCTGCCCACGCAGCACCACATGGCCTGGTTGGGTGCTGAATACACCCGGTAATGCCGGGGCCGTGCCGGGGTGAAATAGACATAACCTCCGTGTTCAGGGTGTTGGGTGGACAGGATGTGGTTGAACATCGTGCGTTCGTAGAAGTCGGCATAGCGTGCCTGGGGACTGACCCGGAAGAGCGCTTCGGTGAGCTTCAGCATGTTGTAGGAGTTGCAGGTTTCGGGTCCTTCCACGTCGTCGACAAAATCGGTACACGAGGTCACGCTGGGAAAGTGCTCCCTGCGGCTGTTCCCGCCGAAGGCAAGGGAGCGTTTACCGGTCACGGTCTCCCAGAAGAAGGTGGCCGCCCTGGCATACCGCTCATCACCTGACAGTTCGGCAATGCGCTGAAAGCCGACCACTTTGGGCACCTGGGTGTTGGCGTGCTTGTTGTCGAGGTTGTCGCGGCCTTCAGCCATGGCGTCGAGCAGCATGCGGTGAGAGAAGCGTTTTGCGGCTGTCAGGTATTTTTCATCCCCGGTCATCAGGAAAGCGTCGGCAAAAATTTCGTTCATGCCGCCGTATTCGGTGTCGAGCATCGACTCCATCTGGCGGTCGGTAAGCGCCGAAGTGATGTTGATGCCCCAGTCGCAGAATTTCAGAAAAATCTCCCGGGCGTCCCTGTTTCCCGTAAACAGCCAGGCGTCGCGCAGTCCGGCATACAGTTTATGCACGTTGTACCAGGGGACCCATGCTGCGCGGTAAGCCGTAAAGTCCCCTTTCCGCAGGGTACTCCAGATCTTTTGGCTGTTGGGTGCACCCCCCACGTATCCCTTTCCCCAGTCAGGATTATTTCTGCCGTTGGCTTCCTGGCAGCTCTTCAATTCCCTGATCATGTAAAGCATACGTCTTTTGCATTCCCGATTGCCGGTGGAAGCGTAGTTCATTGCCAGGGCCGAAAGGTAATGGCCGCCGACATGACCGTCGAGGCCTTCCCAGTTGGGGTACAGGGTGGCCTTTGCAGGAAGACCCGCCTCCTTGCGGAAGGGGGCTATCAGGCGGTCGGTATCATATTCGAGCAGAACGCGGATATTGAGATCCCGGGCATGTTGAAAAAACCCCTCCAGCAATGTAACATCGCCGGAGGGGAATGTGTTGATGTAAAGATTTTCCTGCGCCACGCCTGTGAAACAGATCAGGAGGCTGACAACTGCTGCGGCTGTAATTTTTATGGTGCGGGAATTGCGAAAGGTCATAGGCTTTGTTTACTATTTGAATATCCGTTGTGCGAATTCGTACAGGCTGCGTCTCCAGGTCTGCCATTCGTGGGCGGTCTGGGGAGAGACATAGAAATGGGTGTTCATGCCCGCATTTTTGAGAGCTTCGGTATTTTCCCTGGGGTCACCGCCGAAACCGGCTCTGCGATTTTCGAGTTCGCGGCTTCCGAAGCTGACGAAGAGGAATTTTATTTTTTCCTTGAAACCGGGGGCATTGTTGACATCTTCAAGGCTGTAACTTCCGCCGCTGAACATGCCGACATGGGAGAAAACCTCAGGATTGGCCAGAGTGATAGCACGGGTTTGCATGCCTCCCATGGAGAGTCCGGCCATGGCGCGGTGAGGTTGATCGGCCAGCGTACGGAAGTTGGCATCGATCATGGGGATGATATCTTCGAGGAGGGTTTTGCTGAATCCTTCGGCAAAACCTGCCATTGACCTGAATCCGGCAGGGCGTTCACCCTGGCGGGGACGTTCGCCTTGCGGGGGGGCGGCTTGTTGGGCCGGCCGTTCCATCCGGGGCATTGCCCAGCTGCCGTTGTCCATGACGATGATGAAGGGCGTGGCTTTTCCTTCGGCGATCAGGTTGTCCATGATCAGGTTGGCGCGCCCCTGATTCGACCAGCCGGTCTCATCCTCGCCCCCTCCGTGCTGAAGGTAGAGCACCGGATAGCGGGTGTTCAGATTTTGGTCATATCCGGGAGGCGTATAGACAAAACAACGCCGCATGGAGTTGCTGCTCTTTCCAAAATAGTGGATTTCGCGGACCTGGCCGTGGGGTACATCCTTCATGGCATAGAAATCCTGGTCTTTTGCCGGAATTTCAACACCGCTTCCCCAGCGACTGGCGCCGTAAAAGTAAAGACTTCCCGGATCGGGCACCGCAGCACCGTCAACCCAGAGCTGATAATAATGGAATCCCTCATCCTGGGGAGCCGATTCACCGGTCCAAACCCCTTTGTCATCCTTCACCAGGTCGTATTTCACGGCACTGATGTCAAGCTGTACCCTGTGTGCTTCAGGTGCTGAAATTTGTGCACGCACCCTTCCCTCGGAATTGACCTGAGGGAATTGCTTGCCGGGCTGATTGATCACGGAGGGTTTGAAATCTTCCACCACCGCCGGCGGGGTGTCCTGCGCTACCACCGTCCAGGCAGTGACGGCGAGCAGCAGAATCATGATTACGTAATTTTTCATAGGTATAATGCTTTTAATTGTTTAAAGATAATGATAATTCACTGATGCAGGGGAAAGGAAAGTATATGAGTATATAAAGCCGATCCCCGAATTAACGGGAATCGGCTTTTACAATACCGAATTGTTTCCTGACGATCTATTCCCATCCCGGATTTTGAACCAGGTTAGGATTAATGGAAGTCACACTGAAAGGATAGGGGAACCAGTCGTGTTTCCCTGCCACGTAGCCAGTTTGTTTACCTTCGTTAGGCTTTGAAAATTCAACATATCCTCTGTGGGCAGCCTCGTTTTTAGTAAAGAATGCATCTTTAAGGGAAGGAATATTTTTTCCTGCATTCTTCGCTTTTTCAAATTCACCCCAACGTTTCATATCAATCCATCGTGCACCTTCACACCACAGCTCATAGTTTCTTTCTTTCTTGACTTCATCCAAAGTCAATGCGGAACTGACATGTTTAGATCCTGCACGTTGCTGAACCTTCCGGAGATACTGAAGACCATCGCCATCGCTTGTTTGGGCACAAGCCTCGGCATACAGAAGAAGGACATCGGCATATCTTGCCACTATGAAGTTGTTATACCTATACGAAAAAGTATGCAGCACATCTTTAGGCGTTGCAATATGCTTTTTCTGAAGGTAACTGCTCTGCCCGTAAAGGCCATCGATATTTGAGATTCCTCTGTTTTTGTCAGCGAGCTTCTGTTCTTTTGTCATGCTGTTGATGTCTCCGTTATCGCTGGGCCATTCCAGTTCGGTAATAAACTCCTCATAGGTGAGCATGGTGGCTTTACGGCGATAAGAATCTCCATCATTTGCCGCGAACTCATTGGCGAAGTTTTGTTCAATGGCCAAACCGCCCCATCCCTGAGCAGCCATATATTTTGGTTGTGCTGCGAGACGGGAAGTTCTCCATCCCCAAATGTTCATTTCCATCCAGGTAGAGCGTTGGATTTTTCCGCCCCAGTCACCGATGGCGGCATTTTCAGCGATATTCGACTCGAAAATTTTCTCTTCGGAACCGTCACCATCAATATGGAAAATATCGGCCCATTCTTCACCGGGAACAAGGTCATATTTGTTTGAAGAGATTATGTTTTTAAAGGCTGTTTTTGCATTGGCATAGTCCCCTTTGTACATGAGGGCCTTTCCCTGGACTGTCCAGGCAAAACCCTTGGTGATTTTAACAGCGCCATCCTTATCATCCTTACTTTTGCGTTCGTCGAGATATTTGACAGCATCAGCGCATTCATTGGCACACCACTGAAGAAGAGCCTCATGCCCATCGGCATAGTTTGTCGGTTTGTCAGTGCCGGAAAGGATGTGGTCAACAAGAGGAGGGTTGCCCCAGGCCATTGCAGCCATCATATGACACCATGCGCGCATCACCCTTGCTTCCGAAATACAACGGTCTTTGACTGCACTTTCCCCGTATTTGAAATTATCGATAATAAGGTTTGCGCGATAGATAACGTAATAGAAATGATTGTAGGCAAGTTGGACAACCGGACTTTGCGTGTCAAAACGGAACTCATTGATGGCGGCTACCATATCATTGTCTCCATAAAATTCTCCTGCTGCGAGAATATTGTCAGCGGGGTAGTTAAAAAGTATGTTGAGAGGAACATAGATATAGGCACCGTCATAACTCGCGATTTGTGTGGCGAAATGAGCATACATGGCGACAAGAGCGGACTCTGCGTCTGCATCGGTTTTGTAAAACGAATCTACGCTAATAACGCCCTTCTGCGGAATATCGAGCTTCTCCTCACTACATGCAGTGAATAACAACACGAGTAGCAAGGGCAGGATATATTTATTCTTTTTCATATGTCTAAGAATTTTATTAGAATGTAATATTTAAGCCGAAAATAACCTTCTTCGATTGAGGATATGTTCCATTATCATAACCTGCTGCCGAAGCGCTGTTGTTGGAAGCAGTTGCTGTTTCAGGATCAGCTCCCGGGTATTTAGTGAAGGTAATGTAGTCATCCAACGATACATAACATCTCAGCCTGTTGATAAGCACCTTTTGGGTAATCGAAGCAGGAATGGTGTATCCCAACTGTATCTGTTTAATCTTAAAGTATGCTCCGCTGAACATAGAAGCCGAAGATCCCCAGAAATGCCAGTCAGAAGACACAGCCTTGGGATCAGGCATAGAGGCGCCTTTGTTTGTTGGCGTCCAGGCATTGTCATAATAATACTTCAGAGAGTTACGCATTGGAGTATCAGCGCGGTAAAACACAGTGAAGATATCATTGCCTCCTACGCCGTTACCAAATATGTTCAGGTCCACTCCCTTATAAGCGAAGTTCAGGTTAATGCCGTAAGTGTAATCGGGAATTGCTTTTCCGATATAGGTCATGTCAGCATCGGATATAACGCCATCTGGTTTTCCGGTTGCAGGAGAAGGCAAATCTTTGAGTTTCGCGGCACCGGTTTCAGCGTCAACACCTTCATACACATAACCTCTGAAATACCAAATGGGTTGACCGACCTCGAATGCCGAGTGAATCGGGTTGTTGGTTCCGTCAACACCGCCGGTGGAACCGGTAAGGCGCGAAATGGCGGGATCGAGATAAGTAACCTCATTGTGCAGCGTAGAGAAGTTCGCGTTGATGGCGTAGCTGAAATCATTACCGATCTTATCCTTCCAGCCGGCTTCTAATTCGAAGCCGCGGTTAAGAACAGAACCTGCGTTGACAACGGTACTGGAAACACCAATTTCCGGAACAGGGTTGATGGTCACAAGAAGGTCATTGGTCTTTTTGTTAAAGTAACCAGGAGATAAAGAGAGTCTTTCATTCAGGAATCTCATGTCAATACCAAAGTCCAGCTGTTCGGAGGTTTCCCATTTGAGATCGGGATTAGCAAGGCCCGAAGGTGCAGAACCATAAGTGGGAGCACCATTATCGACTCCATATTGATACCATGCGCTGTTGTATGCGATGCTTGTGCTATACGGATAATTGTTCAGTACATTGATATTTCCATTTTGTCCCCATGAACCACGAAGTCTCATGAAAGTGATTGGAATCACGTCGGCGATACCCGCAAAGAAACTTTCGTTACTGATGGTCCAGCCAGCAGAAAAAGAGGGGAAGTAGCCCCAACGCTTTTTTTCTGACAATTTGGAAGAGTCGAATGCATCGGCACGGAAATTACCCTGGATGGTGTACTTGTTGGCAAACGTGTAGATCAAACGTCCGAAATATGAGATTTGCGTTGATTTGCCGGGCGAATTGTTGAAACTCTTGATCGTCTTTTCGCTACCGTCTACCACATTACTTTTTACATAATCAAGATAGCGGAAGTTCGGTGCGTATCCTGTCAGGATATCGGGACCGGAAGCACTGGCAGAGACGTTATCGGTATTATTTTCGGTGTAAGACATCCCGGCCATGGCTGTGAAGTCATGCTTATCGATGTTAAGATTATAGTTGGCAAAGTTTTCCCATTGGTAATAGAAGTTGGTATTTGCATTTGCCGAGATGTTGTAATCATATGACGATGCCTGCGGTGTAGCAAAATAGGGGGTGTTGTAACTGTGAACGTTGTTTTGTCCCACCCTGTAGCCGAAACGGGAGGTCACTACCAGTCCTTTCACAGGCTTGAGGTTTCCATAGATTACGCCGCGAAGGTTGATTCCTTTATTTTCCCGGTCTACCCGGTCTCTTTGAAGCAGCGGGTTTCCGCTGTCGTCGGTAATATACTTTGAGGTAGCATAGTAGAGACCATTGGAAGGATCTTTAAGAATAGGCCTGCCTGCATCATAAGCCTGCTTCATGGCTGCAGAGAACTGATCGGGCGTGGCATAATAAACAGGGGTCAGCGGATCAAGGGTCATCACGGAGTTCATTACTGAACCGTACTGCGACATCTGACTGACCGATTGTGTTGACCAGTGTTCGATGGAGTTGTTGGTACCTACCTGTAACCACTCTTTAACATTGTAATCAGCATTAAGTTGAGCAGTTAGACGTTTGTAAACATCCTTGTCGCCTTTAACCATTCCGTCATTATTCACATAATTGATGGAGGTGAAAAAATGTCCCTGGTTATTTCCGCCCTGGAATGTAAGAGTATGCTGCGGGCTCCAGGAAGGTTCGAACACCACATCAAACCAGTCGGTGTCGGTTCCGTCATAATTGTTTGCTGTCAACTGGTTTTCGATAGGAAGACCTGACATCTTCTTGTATTCGATAAAATCTGCGGCTCCGAAAATTTCCGGTTTTCTGGCAAGGCTTTGGCCGGTGTACTTCAGATCATAAGAAATGCTGGAAGCACCTTTTACTCCCGATTTTGTTGTGATGAGAATGACTCCATTGCCTGCCTGGGCACCATAAATAGCGGCCGAAGCGGCATCCTTTAATATTTCAACGGATTCAATCATAGACGGGTCAAGATACTGGATGTTATCAACCTTGAGACCGTCTACAATCAAGAGGGGGCCGATGTTGCCCGAGTTTGAAGAGTATCCGCGCACGCGGATGGTGGCCGCCTGCCCGGGAGCACCGGAATTGCTCAGAACCTGAACTCCGGAAGCCTTCCCCTGAAGGGCAGCGGCTGCATCACTGGTGGCCAGATTCCGGAGGGATTCCGCGCGCACTGATGAAATAGCACCGGTAACGTCACTCTTTTTTACGGTACCGTAACCTACCACAACGACTTCACTCAGGTCAGAAACGACAGTAGTCATTACCACGTTGATATTCCGGCGTCCGGCAACTTCAATGACCTGCGTTTCCATTCCCACAAATGAAAAAGTCAAAGATTTGTTCGCACCTTCGACATTGATCGCGTAAAGACCATTTGCGTCGGTAATCGTACCCTGCGTAGTTCCTGTTACAATCACAGTTACTCCGGGCATGGGAGAACCATTCTCATCCTTAACAGAACCATTTACGGTTAGTAATTGCGCATAGCTAAAGAACGAGAAAAACAACATGGGTAGCGCCAATAGCGCCACCTTCATTAATCGATTTTGTTTCATAGATTAAAAGGTTTAAGTCTTTTGACACAAAATTATCCCTGACTTGAGTTTATATGTTTTCGATTTCAGGTATTTGATATCTGATTTTAGATAAAAAAGCCGTTTATCCTGATTTTTGTCATCCCTCAGGTCAATACGAAAGGGCTTCCTGCACAAAGTAGGGATTACCCGAACAGGTCAGTGGTTGATTTTCCGTAGAAGTTTTTAAATGCCGTACAGAAATAGCTCACGCTGCTGAAACCGCACAATTCGCTGACCTCGGTCACGGTGTGTTGGCGTATTTTCAGCAGGTCGTAGGCATGACGGAGCCTGATGGTTTTTATTAACTCGGTAGGGGATTGGCCGGTGAGTGATTTGGTTTTTTTATATAAAAGGGAGGCGCTTACGTTCATTTCAGAGGCAAACTCATCTTTTCCGAAACCTGGATTGGCGATGTTCGTCCAGGCTACTTCCACCAGTCTTTTGACAAAATTATCGTTGATTTCGTTTGCAAACAGCTGTTCCTGAGTGTTGTTGTTCAGCATTCGCATAGCTTTTTCGCGCACTGTTTCGCGATTGCGGATGATGGTTCTGAATTTCTGTAGCAGCAGGTTGAAATCGAAGGGTTTGGTGAAGTAGTCATCGGCTCCCAACCCCAGTCCCTGTAGCTGCTGGGCCCGATCGGTCAGGGCGGTGAGCAGGATTACAGGGATATGGGCGGTTTCGTTGGTCGATTTTATCTGCCGGCACAGTTCAAAGCCATCTTTGCGGGGCATCATCACATCGGAAACGATGAGATCGGGCGACTGGGACACAATCAGCTGCCATGCCTCTTCTCCGTCCCTGGCAACGCAAGTGGAAAACTCCTCCCCGATTTTATCCGCCATATAATTGCGCAGTTCGTCGTTGTCTTCCACGATCAGAATGGTGAGCTTTTTCATGCTGGTGGTTTCGTGGGGGCTTTCCGCTGCCGCCGAAAGGTCACTGGCGCCATCGGGGAGGGGATAGGTTTCTGCAGAAGCGGGAATTTGTTCTTTGACGTCCACCTGCCTGTACGGAATCACAATTTTAAAGAGGCAACCTTCATTTTCTTGGCTTTCGACCGAAATGGTGCCTCCGAGAATGGAAACATAATTTTTTACCATCAGAAGCCCGATTCCCGAACCCACGATTTTTGCGTTGATGGCATTTTCGCCACGGTGAAACTCTCTGAAAAGCTTCCGCTGGTCCTTTTTGCCGATGCCGATTCCGTTGTCTCTGACGGTAAGGGACCACCTGTTTTTCTCTCCCCTGAATTCCATGAAGACCTCTCCGTCGTTATGAGAATATTTGACGGCATTCGAAATCAGGTTATCGATGACTTTTTCCATTTTGGACTCATCGACGGCAGTGACGTAACTTTCAGGAGAGGCGGAAACATGGATTTTCACACCTTTTGTTCCAGCCAGTGATTCGGCCATCAGTTTTCTTTGGGTTATCAGTTTGACCACATCGGTCATGGTCAGGGAAACGATCTCCCTGCCGACATCCACTTTTTGAAAATCCATCAGCTGGGTGATGACCGAAGAGAGTTGCCGGGCCTGGTTAACGGCGATTTGCAGGTGATTTCTTCCCTTTTCCGACAGATTTTTCTCCTGAGCCAGTTCTTCTACGGGAGCCTTAATCAGGGTGAGGGCGGTCCTGATTTCATGGGCGGTATGGGTAAAAAAACGAACCTTCTCTTCGGTGTGTTTTTGTTTCAGGTTGTGAATGTAGTAAAGGAGCAGCATGGTCACAATACCGGCAGCGGTGAGGATGACCAAAATGATAAACCATGATTTTTTCCAGAAGGGCGGGATCACCCTGATTTGGATAGACCGTTGGTCCAGAAGCCGCAAGAGAGAACCGTCGTACAGTTTCACCTGAAGGGTGAATTTCCCGCTGGGAATATTGGTATAGGTAATGATGCGGTTTCCCGAAGGTGTTGACCAGTCGTTGTCAAAGCCGTCGAGTTTCCATGAAAATTTAGCTCCCTGAGATACCAGAAGTGGGATCAGTTCAACGCTTAAGGAATTCTGGAAATATTTCAGGTCGATGTTTTCGAGTTGGTCAACGGGTACCCTGAGGTTGAAGACTGAGGAATCGCGTATGGTGCGGCCTGCCACGGTAAAATCCTGAAAATAGATTTTTCCCCGGGCGATGTTTTCGTTGAGGGAATCGGGGGTAAAGAACAGGGCGCCCCGGCTGGTTCCCCATGCCAGTTTTCCGTTTTTCAGGGCTGTCACCGCCCCTTTGTTGTAGGATATGGAGGATTGCGGGGATAGCGACGAGAAGGTAAGGGCGGTTTTTTCTTCGGGATCAAAGCGGCACAACCCGCTTTCGGTGCCCAGCCACAGGTAGTTCCCCGCCTCGATGAAGCAATTGACGAAGTCGGAAGGCAACCCCGACTTCGTGGTGTACTTCCGGGTATCTCCTGTTTTGGGGTCATACTCCACCACTCCTTCCCCGCTGGTGCATATCCATATTTTATCGCCTCTTATCAGGAGGTCTTGTACCACCAAATCCGTCAGCAATTTTTTTATGCTTCCGTCCTGTTTGTTCAGAAGGGAGAGGCCATAGCTGTGGCCCACCAGAATCTGTGAGGGCGAGAGTTGGGCGAAAGAACTCACCGGTTCATCGGGATAGGTGGTGAAGGTGTTTTTCCGGATGTCGAAACAGGCATACTGTCCGTTGATGCCGCCAATCCAGAGGTTGTGTTCGTCGTCTTCGAAAATGTCGAAGATGAAATTGCTGATCGCGGGCGATCCCGGGAGACCTTTCCCGTACCGGGCAATTTCCCTTCCCGTTTTTCTGTCGAGGAGGTAAACCCCCGAAGAATAGCTTCCTGCCCAGATTCTTCCCTTGTGGTCCTCGCACAAGGCGAGGAAAACCTGCGCCTGTTTCATATTATTATTGAAAAGGGCCTTCCAGAGCTCTTTTTCTGGATCCCAGATCCCGATGCCATTGTTGGTGGCGAACCAGATCTTTCCGTCACTGTCTTCCAGGATGCCATTGACATCGTTATTTACCAATGAGTTGACATTGTTGGGGTGATGGACGATTTGGGTGACGACGGGTGAAGAGACATCATAAAACGACACTCCTCCTGAAATGGTTCCCACCCACACCCGTTTTCCGGGTTCGTAAAAAATGGCGTAGACCCCGTTTCCAGGTAACGACGCCGGATCGTCGGCGCTTTCCTTATAGACATTCAGGACCCTGTTGCCCGTTTTATCCAGTTCCCAGAGCCCTTGTCCGTCAATGCCCGCGAGAAGTGTGGAATCGGAATTCTCGACGATGGCCAGGATGGGTTGTTTCGGAATCACCCCCGTCAGGATCCGGGAAAACCGGTTCGTGTTGAAATTGTATTGCATCAATCCGTTCGACAGCGTTCCCATCCAGAGGATATCCCGCTTCCTGTCCAGGAAAAGGGATGAGACGGAAAAGCGGTCTTTTTCGTTATTCCGGTAAACCGTTTGGAATTGAAGGGTCTCAACGTCGATTTTCATAATCCCTTCGCAGCCGGCGACCAACAGGTTTTGGGGATCATGCCACATCAGGGAGGTCCTTTCCCGGAAGCCAGTCTCTATCTTCTCCAGTTTTCCGGCATGATACCTGTACAATCCAATGTCCAGGGCAATCCAGTAATCATTTTTCGCATTTACCCGAAGGGAGTAAACGTCAAATTCTTCATTGGGGAGAAGCTTATTCAGATTTAAAAGGAGGTCGAAACGGTCGTTCACAGGATTGTAACCGAACACCTTTCCGTTATTTGTGTAGGCCGTCAATCTGGAGCTCTCATACGTCAGCCATACCATGAGTACCCCTTGTGTTTCTTCTGGAAGCTGATAAATGCGGTAATCATCTTCGGTCAGCCTCATGATTCCGGTTTTTGAGGAGGCCCAGATGAAGCCTTTATCGTCCTGGCAAATGGAGTTGATCACCCTGACGGAGATGCCGTATAACGTGTTTACGCTATTGAACTGAACGGCAGAAACGTGGGCCGGAAAGAGCAGGATAACGCACCAGAACAACAGCAGTTTCACCACCGGCGACAGGACCGGATTCATCACCGGGCCTACAGCCGTGGATTTCAATATGTTGTTCCTCTTGTCGGGCATTCTTGTTCCTCAAGGTGTTTAAGTGTCTGCCATTTTAAAGGTACAAATTACCAATTACCAAAAGTGATAAAAAAATCAGGATTTTCAAATTTCTTGGAGAAACGTACTGTTTTTTCCGGTAGGCAACTGAATTCCGGCGAGCGCTTACCCCGCCGCAGAGCAGCGGGGTAAGCGAGCAAGATACTAAAGAAGTCCTCTACGGAATCTTAATTCCGGCGAGCGCATTGACCCGATCAGTTCTCTTTGCTGTTGCACCATTCCGGATGAATTGCTAATATTGTCATCCGAAATTCCCGGTGCGGGTTATGTGACGATAATCATTTTCAATGAATTCTGGCGAGACAATAGAGAGATCCTCTATGGAATCGTATTGAATACATCCGTTCTTTGTGCCAGGTAAGCATCATGGCCAGGTCTCAGTTTATAGCTGATCTGGTGATGTAACCCATCGAACTCATTCTGGTTTTCCGGGATTCGTTTCCTGTTGGCTCTGCCGCGGGTCGGGATGTTTCATTCGCGCAGAACGGGTGAATATGAACCACATAAAAAAGGAGAAATGAAATATCCATGCATCATTTATGCACCAACCGGTATTAAATTGCGAAGCTATTCTTTGCGACTGCTGAAACGGACAACAGCCGCAAAAATAACCACATGGATATTACATCTGTTTCACGGATTTCACCATAGTAACTAAATAATTTAAACAGATGAAACAATTCTGTTTACTCGCTATCACTCTCAGTCTTCTGTGTTGCCGGCAATCGCCCCTCCCGGTTTCCGGAAAGGGAAAAGAGAGCGTCACGGTCAAAACGGCTGACGGGACCCTTTCTATCTGTCCCATGGCCGGTAACGCCGTCAGGATCAAATTTTTTGTAGAAAGAGAACCCGCCGTCCCTGAGTTTGTATTCACCGAAGGACACGATGTTCCCGGGTATGAGGTTGTCGAATCGGGAAAAACGATCAGGGTTTTGCTTGAGAACATGGTCGTTGAGGTGAACCGGACCACCGGTCATCTCACCTTTATCGATCGTACGGGAAAGGTTCTCCTGCGTGAGAAACCGGGATCGCGACTGTTAAGGCCTGATTCGGTCATGGGCGAACGCTGTTATTTTGTTGAGCAGGCTTTTGATTCTCCCGGCGACGAGTCGATTTTCGGGCTGGGTCAGTTTCAGGACGGGTATTTCAACATCAGGGGAATAAGCCGCAGGTTGACCCAGGTCAACAGCCAGATCGCCATCCCTTTTATATATTCCGGCAAGGGGTATGGCCTCTTGTGGCATCAGTACGGATTAACTGATTTCAATCCGGCCGGAAATTTTGTGACGCTCACAAAGCAGGGCCGGGAGGAGGGCGGCGATGTGGCAGCCGAAGTGACCACTACTGCCGGAACACAAAAAGTATTGCAGAACCAGTCGTTTTATCGGGGTACATTTTCAGTTCCCGTTGAGGGCGACTATTCGCTCTTTCTTGATCTGGGCGGCATGGGCAACCGGCATTACGTTGTCGTTGACGGTCATCCTGTTCTTGATCAGAGCAACATGTGGCTGCCTCCCTGTGCCGGGACTTTGGTTCACCTGAAACCCGGGGAACATGAGGTGCAGTTGGTCTGTAAATCCGATAACCAACCTGCCTTGTCCTGGAAGCTGACCGATCAATTCACCACATTCCGCTCTCCGAATGCCAGGATGATCGATTATGTGGTATTTGCCGGGTCAGCCGACGAAGTCATCGCCACCTACCGGACGCTGACCGGCCATGCCCCCCTATTTCCCAAATGGGCTTTCGGGTACTGGCAATGCCGGGAGCGTTACACTTCGGCAAGCCATCTGACGGAAACTGTAAGGGAGTTTCGCAAACGGGAACTTCCCATGGATGTGATTGTGCAGGACTGGCAATACTGGGGCAGCAAAGGGTGGGGCGTTCCTCAGTTCGATGAAAAGAATTACCCCAACCCGTCGGAGTTCATTCAAGAACTGCATGATTTGAACGCCCGTTTCAACATCTCCATCTGGTCGAATCCCGATAAAAACTCTGAAATTGGAAAAGCCTATGTTTTAAAAGATCGCTTCATCCCCGGAACCAAATGGCTGGATTATTTCAATCCGGAAACCCGGAAAGAATACTGGAATACTTTGAAAGAGAATATGTTCGACCATGGTGTCGATTCGTGGTGGATGGATGCCGTTGAACCTGAGAACGATGCGTTGAAGGGTGAAAGAACTCATATCGGACTGGGCGATTTCTACCGGTTGACCTATCCTCTGCTGGTGAGCCGGGCCGTGTACGAAGGCCAGCGGGAGGCGACAGATGACAAACGGGTTTGCATTCTGACCCGTTCCGCATTTTCAGGACAGCAGCGTTATGGCGTCATCAACTGGTCGGGCGACATTGGCGGCAACTGGGATGCCTACCGTCGTCAGATTGTCGCCGGGTTAAACTTTTCTTTGAGCGGGTTTCCCTACTGGACCACCGACATCGGGGGATTTTTCCGTCCGGGGAGGGTGCAGTACACCGATGAGAAATATCACGAACTGTTAACCCGGTGGTTCCAATGGGGGGCTTTCAATCCTATTTTCCGGATGCACGGATACCAGAGTGAAACCGAACCCTGGAAATTCGGTGAAAAGACGGAGAGCAACATGCGTAAAATGCTGCATCTCCGCTACCGCCTTCTGCCATATATTTACTCCGAAGCGTGGCAGGTGACCCACAAGGGTTCGACCATGATGCGTCCCCTGGTTATGGATTTTGGCGGCGATACCGCCAGCGTGAAGCAGCCGTATGAATATATGTTCGGGAAAGCATTTCTGGTAGCACCCGTTACCGAAGCAGGCGCAACACAAAGGGATGTCCGTTTGCCGGAATTTCCATTGTGGTATGACTTCTGGACCGGTTCGGTTTTCCGGGGCGGCCAAACCATCAGGGCCAATGCGCCGCTTGATAAAATTCCGTTGTTTGTGAAAGCCGGATCCATCGTTCCCATGGGGCCCATCGTTCAATATGCAGGAGAAAAGGAAAAGGAACCCCTTGAAATAAGGATTTACGAAGGTGCAAACGGTGAGTTTACCCTTTATGAAGACGAAGGAGACAACTTCAACTACGAAAAGGGGATTTATACTACCATTTCTTTCATCTGGGATGATGAAAACAAAACCCTGACAATAGATGACCGCAAAGGATCATTTCCCGGAATGCAGGCTGAACGGAAATTCAACATCAGGCTGGCATCCCGGAATAAAAAAGCCAGGGTTGATACAACCGGAGGGTTCGACAAAGTAATAGACTACAGAGGCAGGAAAGTCATCACTGTATTCCCATAGGGGTAATCTCACAGCACAGATACATTCTTTCGGCGGCTTTGTCAGACCAGGTGCCAGCTTTCTCTGGTCCCTTAACCTGGATACTGGATTCCAGCTGCCTCTTAAACCAGCTGCCAACTTTCGGCTGGCTCTTAAACTGGCTACCAACTTCCGGCTGCTCCTTAAACCGGTTACCAGCTTTCTGTTTCTCCTTAACCCGATTGCCGGCTTCCCGGTGTTCCGTCCGACCGGTAAGGAACTTCTGTCTTTCCGCTTACCGGAAGGGTGAACGCTGTCAGAGTTCCCTGATTTTGATGCTGCGGAACATGACGTGGTCGCCGTGGTCCTGGAGGAGGATGGGGGTTTCGGGGGTCATGCCGAAGTTTTCGAATTCGACATATTTGCTGCGGGCCACCAGGGCGCGGTAGATGTTGTTGCCGCGGGTGTATTCCACCACTTTGCGGCCGTTGAGCCAGTGTTCCACGCGGTTGTCAGGGCAGAGGACGATGGTGCCGCGGTTCCATTCCCCGGGTTTGTTGACAAAGCGGGCTTCCTTTTCGGCCGGGATGAGGTCGTAGAGGGATGCGAGTGTCCGGTTTCCGACGACTCCCATTTTGGCATCGGGATGGCGTTCATCATCGAGGATCTGGTATTCCAGTCCTATCGAGGGTCCGTTGTTGCCGGTGCCGTATTTTATGCCGCTGTTGGCCCCCGGGGCGAGGTTGAAGTCGAATTTCAGCTCGAAAGCCCTGAATTTTTGGTTGGTGACGATGTCACCGCCCCGTTGTTTCTCTACCGCGGAAGAGAGGACCACCAGACTGCCGTTGTCTACGGTCCACCCCTTTTCAGGAAAGGCTCCTCCGTTGGCGCGATTCCATCCGTTGGACGTTTTCCCGTCGAAGAGGAGCCGGAAGCCTTGTTTTTTCTCAGGTTCACTGAGGTTGTTGGGGATCAGGTTGACCACGGTGATGTCGTCGAAGGGTGCCGGCTGCAGATTGCGGGTTTTGATGCGGATGTTTTTCCATCTGATTTTCCGGCCTTCCTCTTCTTTGGTGTTTATGGCATGGACCTGGAGGGCGATAAACCCTTGTGGGGTCATGTCGTCTATGACCCAGGCTACCGGGATGCCGTTCAGCCAGGTGCGGATGCTGTTTCCGATGCACTCGATTCTGAAATGGTTCCAGCCGCCTGCTTTGAATGCTGTTTTAGATGCTGGGTTGAGGTCGTTGGTGTAGAGCCATCCCCGGCGGGCTTCGTCGTAGATGCCCCCCGACCAGGCCCTCGGCGAAGGATCCACCTCGCACTGGTAGCCGTGCACCCTTCCATCGAGGTAGTCGGCTTTGCTTTCACTCCGGAACTGGATGCCCGAATTCATGTCCGACCCAACCAGCAGGTCAAGCTCCAGGATGAAATCTCCGTATTCCTTTTCGGTGACCAGGAAAGAGTTGGGGGTGCCAAAAACGGTGGTGCCCACAATCTCGCCTCTGACCACTTCGTATTTTGCTGTTCCGTTGAGCTGTTTCCAGCCTTTGAGGTCTTTTCCGTTGAACAGCTTCTCCCAGCCGCCCTCTTTTCTTGCATTTGTGGTTACGGCACACAACAGAACCAGGGAGAGTAACAAAAACTTCTTCATAGGTTGGTAATTTTATTTGTTTTCCGTGAATTCCGGCGAGACAATAGAGAAGTCCTCTACGGAATCGGATTGACTACATCCATTCTTTGTGCCAGGTAAACATCATGGCCAGGTCTCAGCTTATAGCTGATCCGGTAATGTAACCCGTCGAACTCATCCCGGTTTTCCGGGATTCGTTTCCCCGCTGCTCTGCTGCGGGGAGTTCCAATACGCAATATTAGCGAAATGTTTTAACCGGTTAATAAAGTTAGACAGGAAAAAATCACACTGCCGTTGTTCCATGCCACAATCAACCAATTTTGTTACTTTTAAGACCAAATAAAACGGCTCAGAGTTTCCTGAATAATTATGCAACACAAATCATATTCCATCCTGTTCGTTTTGTGGACGGTCCTGAGCATGACGCTGTTTTTGACTACAGGATGCATGCTTAAGCGGTCTGCGACCGTTCACCAACCTGATTCTTTCACACTGCGCTTCAATGACGAAGGAAAGTTTAAAATTGCCCAGTTTACCGATATCCACTGGGAAAACGACTCCCTTGAAAAATGTGCCGATGCCTCCCGGCTGATCAGGCATGTTCTGAAAGAGGAACGACCTGATCTGGCTGTGCTGACGGGTGACATCGTCATACAACCTTCCGAAGAAGGGTGGAAAGCAGTCACGGCGCTCTTTACGGAAGCGGGGATCCCATTTGCGGTGGTGATGGGAAATCATGACGATGAGTCGGAATGGTCGAGAGACCGGATTTTTGACTTCCTCGAAACCATTGGCGGGTTTGTGGGAAGCAAAGGCCCTGAATCAATTTCCGGGGTGGGGAATTACATAATCGGAATCCGGTCTGCTGCGTCAAATACTGCGAAATCCTCCACTTCCGCATCCTCCGGCGCTGCGGCTACTTCCTTGTCGTCTGACACCTCCGGCACTGCGGGCACCAGCTTGTCCCCTTCCTCTTCGTCTTCTTCCACTTCCTCTACCCTTGCCACAGCCATCGCCTCCTCTGCGTCTGCCTCTTCTTCGTCAGCCTCCAATGACTCGTCCGACCTCTCAGTAACCTCCGGCAAAGCAGCTTCTGCTATTTCCCCTGCCTCCCCCGGCAGTACGGCCGCCCTGCTCTACTTCCTCGACTCCAACAGTTATGGGGGTGATGAGAAAATCAGTACCTATGGCTGGATCAAATTCGACCAGATTGCCTGGTACCGGGAACAAAGCCTCAAAATGACGATCCTGAACAGCGGAACCCCCTATCCCGCCCTGGCATTTTTCCATATCCCACTGCCCGAATACAAAGAAATTCCCGGAAAAGAGCAAACCATGGGCATAAAAAAGGAAGAGGAGTGCAGTCCGAAGATCAACACCGGCATGCTGGCCGCCTTTGTAGAGATGAAGGACGTGATGGGTGTGTTTGTGGGGCACGACCATGACAACAACTACATCGGGATTCATAAAGGGATCGCCCTGGCGTACGGACAGAAGACAGGATTCAGCAGCTATGGCTCCATTGGCCGGGGTTCGAGGATCATTGAACTCCGCGAGGGGGAGCGCAGCTTCAACACCTGGATCCGAACGCTGGAGGGCACCGCCTATCACTACAACTACCCATCAGGGAAATCCTTCCGTTAGGCAAGCTCTTTCTAAAGTTCAAAGGAGACGAAGAGAGCGATAAAATGTTCAATAAATTTTTATACTGGATAAAATATCCTGAATTTATCCAGTATAAGCTCCTATAATGGTTAGAAATGTTATTTTGCAGCAAAAAGAGGAAAAGGAAATGTTGGCAGGCATACCCTATCAGCCGCGCCTTTCCCCCAGGATTCCTGCTGACTTTCTCACATCGGGACTCATCAATTATCTCAAAACAGGGCCGATTATCGGAAAACCTGCTCTTTGTGGAATTAATCAGGCGGAATTTCAAGCTGGGACCTGACCTGTTTTATTACCGGACAAATAACGACAAGGAGGTTGACTTTTTATGCAGAAAGGGACATCAGATTGTCCAATTGGTGCAGGTATGCTTCGACCTTTCGGACCCCAGAACATTTAAACGGGAAATGAGCGCTTTGGCCACAGCGGCGAAAGAGCTTTTTTGTAATGACCTGCTGATCTTGACATGGGACCAGGAGTTTTCCAGGGAAGAAAATGGATATTCGGTTTCCATAAGGCCTGTTTGGAAGTGGTCATTGGACTAATTCCTTGTCTATTGGCGTTGAATGAGGTGTGGAGCATTCCTCCGGAATATCGGGTGACCTGATCTCCGTTGCCGTCGTAGCGTTCATCGCTGTCGCCGGCCAGGTCGGGTTGTTGTACTCTTCAATAATCGCTGTACAATCCGGGTTATCATTTAAAGAGTTCAAGGTATTCATGAAACGCGTAAATTTTGTTCCGCTGAGCACCTGTGATCTCTTTCAATATCCCCAGTTTTTCCAATTCTTCCAGCAGTTTATAACTCGTGGCTTTCGATTTCCCGGTTATTTCACCGATCCTGGTGGCATCGGTCATTGGCTGGTTGTATAACGAATTAACTACTTTCCTGGCTTCATTGCCTCTGCTCCCCAGTGTAGTAATTCTGGTTTCAAGGTTTTTCTGCAACTGTAAAATACTATCAAAGGTTTTTACCCCCTTTTGTGAAATCTCAATCACTCCGGTGAGAAAAAACTTGAGCCACTGGTCGATATCATGATGGGTGCGTACCCTCGTGAGATTATCGTAATACAACATTCTGTTCCGTTCAAAAAAATCAGAAAGGTAGAGAACAGGCTGTTTCAGAATCCCTCTGTTAACAAGATAAAGGGTGATCAGTAACCTTCCAACCCTGCCGTTACCGTCAAGAAAGGGATGGATGGTTTCAAACTGATAATGAATGATGGCAATTTTCAACAGATCGGGCAATGGATTGAGTTCATCATTGGCAAAAAATTCCAGGTCCGACATCAGCTCCGGGACGGAGGTATGCATTGGTGGTATAAAAACGGCATCAGAGATAGATGCACCTCCAATCCAGTTTTGGCTCGTACGAAATTCTCCCGGATTCCTGTGTTTACCCCGCACCCCTTCCAATAATACTTTGTGGGTTTGTCTGATCAGCCTGGACGAAAAAGGCAGGGTACGCAATTGAATTACAGCGTCATTCATGGCATGAATGTAATTCTGCACCTCTTCCCAATCGTCCTTTTTTTCCGCGGCCACATCCTTTTTCTCCAGAAAGGCTTCCTCCAGGTTAGTCCGGGTACCCTCAATCTTTGAGGACTGGGTGGCCTCCCTGGCTATGTGCATCCGGATAAAAAGTCCGATATCGACATATTGAGAATACATATCAAGTCTTCCCAGCGAACGGTCGGCAGTACTCAACAAATTCAGCAATTTCATATCATCCACCTGCCATTCCCTGTTAATCGGATGCGGCTGAAAACTCTTGTAGTATCCCTGGTTTACATACACCCCGGCTTTAAATGACTTCATGGCTATCTCCCTTGTAATTTTTGGTTGAAGATAAGAATAAAAAATTTCTTAGTTTAGTTTTTTGCCATTTTTTAGACTAATGAAAATGTTAGTCTGATTTTTCAGACTAATTCCATCATAACAAACAATCGGACAAATCCCCTTCGTTCAATGTCGATCTGAGCGATTATAAGTTGTACATAAACGATGCAGGACTTCTCACCATGAAATCGGGAATGGCCGTACAAACAATCCTTTCAACCCTTAATGAGGACGCCATGTTCCTGGGGATGATCAGCAAGAATTACGTAGCCCAGACTTTGGTCTGCAATGGATTTCCGCTAACCTGGTTTAGCTGATCTTATGCGCAGCGGCAGCGATCGCAATATAGATAACGTTATTATTGAAACATAGAATGTTACCCGTTAATCAATTCAAAATAACCTTTATCAACGTCATAGTTATAAATATCGCCTGTTTCAATTACATAATACCACCCGATAATACTTAATTTGTCGTTGTTAAAACGTTCAAGGATATAGGGATAAGTAAATAAATGATTTATTTGTTCCAGCACATTCATTTGTTCAGTCATCCATTCCCGTTCGGCAAAGGTGGCTTTGGGGAGCATTTGCATTACTCTGTTTTTTACCGGACGTGCTAATTCGAGCCAAAGGTTAGTATGAGCCAAATCCTTCATTTGTTCTTCGGTTTTATACAACGATGCACAGCCTCCACAATTTGAATGTCCACAAACAATAATATTCTCAACTTCCAAAGATAGGACAGCGTATTCTATAGCAGCACTGGTAGCCGGGAAATTATTTCCCTTTTTATAAGGAGGGATGATGTTTGCAATGTTACGTATAATAAATAACTCGCCTGGAATTGTGGATGTTATAAGCGAAGGCACCAAACGAGAATCAGAGCATCCAATAAAAAGGGTATGAGGTTTTTGCGCATTACTTAAGTCACCAAATAAGGCTTTGTGTGTTTCAAAATCCTTTTTCCTGAAAGAAATTGCGCCATTATATAAATTTTTCATAATTCTGATTTTTATTGTTAATCATGGGTGTTGACTATTTTTCTTTTGTCGGTTAACTCAGGCGTATTGCTCCGCCCTTGTCACCGGAGAAACGTGCCTGAATCTTTCGATTCACACGCAAAATGAATAAAGCGGTGGACAAAAGGAGTGTCAATGTATCAGAATGGTTCTGAACATCTGAAGCTACGGTTGCCGTGGTAATTTTATCAACCTGATTTCAGGGATATTGACCGAATTAAATCAAAATCACCGGGTAAAACAACACAGTTAAGAACGCAAGTCGTTAATAATCAAATTATTAATTACTATTAAGAATCAACTAATTACCGCACGTTTCATGAATCAGTCCCCATATTTACCCATCGGATCGGTTTTGATCAGAATGGCGTCAAAATCATTTCCCTTCTTTTGTGCGCCAGTAATAATCAGGCTTCCGTCGTTTTCCCGAAGGATATTGGTGCCAAACTGGTCGCCGGGAAGTTGGATTTCCTCTTTCCGGAGCAAAATTGCACCACTTTTATCCATCCAGAAAAGTGCTATATCGCTGTCGGTACCATTAAACACATGGCTCATTACGAGGAAACCTTCAGGGACGGTAAGCAATCGTGGGGGAAATTTAATCACATCGGCAGTTCGTGTTTTTCCTGGCATATCGACATCGCAATTCAGCGGAGTTATTTCATTGTCGACATTTTTAAGGTTTATCTCGCTGAAAACGGGATCCCCATAGATTTCCTTGGCCGAAAGGATGTAAAAATTTCCATTTTCCAGTTCAACAAGGTCGCAACCCCGGATATCCATATTGGACCGCATCAGGTGCATTACTCCATCCCCAGCCGCATTCACCTTGCCAAAGATTATTTCGCGAGGAGAGTTGGAATCCTTGTACCAGGTGCCGGTAATGGCAAAACCGTTGCCCGACATCGGAATCACACGGGTTGCCACCTTAAGACCGATATACCTGAAGGTCTTTCCCCGCGCGATCACCGGCTTCCCGTTCGTGTCGGCCTTCTGGAACCAAAGGTTGGCTTCCCCTTTATTATTGACAAGATTGGCCACAATTCCCACTTCATTTTTTCCGTTCAGAGTCATCCAGAGGTCTGAAAAACGGAAACCGGGATCGTTTGTATTGTTGTACACGACAGAAGGTTTTTCAACGTTCAGTTTCTTGTCGGCAAGAGAGATGGTCAAATCGTTGGGTTCATTTATTCCTGCAAGAATATATCCTTTGTTACCGGGGCTTTCCACCATATCAAAATAACTCCCGCTGATCTTTTTTTCAGAAAATTTCTCTTCTTTACTGTTGATAGATACGAGGGAAGAGCTATTTTTCCCTTCATTGATCAGTAAGAGATACTGTCCGGGGCCTGTGGCCAGCAGGGCTTTCCCGGTTTCATCCGAATTCTTGTTCCCAAACGTTTTCAGGAAAGTGGGATATTTCATAGAAATTAAAACTTCCTTGACCGTTTTGTCGGTTTTACCGGTTTTTGAAGAGGTTGCCTCAAGCGTAACCATGTAGGTGCCTGGGTTTTCAAAACGGTGTACCGGGCTGGGCCCCGTGGAGCTGTTGTTTTTGCCGGATGCAGGATCTCCGAAATCCCATTTGAATTTATCGGCATTCCTTGATGAATTGGAAAAGATAACATCTACCGGGGCATATTTCCCACCGGAAGAAAAACTGAATTCTGCGACCGGTGAAGCCACGGGCTCCAGAATATTGACCTTTCCTGTAACCTGATGACTTTTCCCCGTATTCTTGTCCAGTACCGTCAGGGTCACTATGTATTCCCCTGGTCTTTCGAAGGTATGTTTTGGATTCTTCTCCTCAGAGCTGTTGTTTACTCCCGATCCGGGGTCGCCGAAATCCCACCTGAAAGAAGTGGCATTTTCGGAAGTGTTTGAAAAACCGACCGTTGCGGGTCCGGTAACTGAATTGTTGTCGATTGTGAAGCGGGCAAGAGGAGGTTTTGCCGCTTCGGTTACAACAACATCTGCGGAATAGGAATGGGACGCTCCCGTTTCATTCTTCACAGTCAGGGTGACCTTGTATTTCCCTGCCCGGGAATAGCTGTGCGACGGATTTTTTTCCGTGGATATATTTTTACTCCCGGAGGGTGAATCACCAAAATTCCAGGAATAACTGGTTGCATTGGCAGAGTTATTTATAAATCGTACCGTTGCAGGAGCGATTTCGTTGTTGTTCTCTATTTCAAAAGCGGCTACCGGCGATTTACGGCCTTCGGTGATGATCACCTGGCTGGTAAATAGGTTGCTTTGCCCCGTTTTACTGCTCGATGCTTTTAAAACCACAGGGTATTTGCCGGGAAGAGTATAAGTGTGGACAGGTGATTTTTCAGTTGAATAATTTTTCTCCCCGGATGAGGGGTCCCCGAAATCCCAATCATAACTGTCGGCATCGGTCGAGGTATTGACAAAAATGACTGAGGCAGGGGAAATCACATTGTTGTTCTCAATTTTGAAGCCGGCAACGGGAGGTTTTGGGGGACCGGCGACAGTGACAAAATCTGAAAATTTGCTGCTTTTGCCTGACTGCTCGTGGGTGGCAATGAGGGTAACCTCGTATTTCCCTGCATTGGAGTATGTATGTGCAGGATTAGAATCAGAGGAAGTATTTGAATTCCCGGAACCTGGATCCCCAAAATTCCATTTATAAGAATCAGCATCGGTGGAAGTGTTATTAAATACCACAATCGCAGGTGCACTCTCCGAAGAAAGGGTAAATACAAAACGGGCTACAGGTGTGGATGGTGCTGCGATGACCACCTCCTTATCCACCTGGTCAGTTAATCCGCTCAGGGAACTTTTAGCCTTCAGGGTTACCCGATAGGTGCCGGCTTTTTTATATTTAAAGGAAGGATTGGCTTTTGAGGAGGTATTGTTTTTTGCGCCGGCCGAAGGATCCCCGAAATTCCAGGAGAGTTGGTCCGCATTTTTTGACAGGTTGGTAAATCTGACTTCGTAGGGTGCTTTTTTCCCGGTAATCTGAAAACTGAAATCAGCCTTGGCAGGTTCGTGCTTCTTAATTTCAACACTCTGGTAAAATGTGTTGCTGATGTCAAGCAGGGAATTTTTCCCTTCAAGGATGATTGTGTAGGTACCTCCGTTCTTAAAGATATGCGAAGGATCCTTTTCGGTGCTGAGGTTGTTCATCCCCGACTCGGGATCCCCGAAATTCCACCGGTATTCATTCACATTTGAGGAGCTGTTGCTAAATTTCACCTCACAGGGGGCATACCCGTTGTTGCTCAAAGAAAGGATCCGAAAAACCACCTGAGGTTCACTCAATTTGTAAGCAAACAAATTGACCTTGACCTTGCTGATATCTTCCCTGAAATCATTCTTATAGTACCATACGATCGATTTCTCATTTCCGGGGGGGATTTTGCTTCCGTAATCACCATAGACCGAGTTTACCTGGACCTTTTCCCCATTATAGGTAATCATGAGAATAACATCATAAAATTTAGCTCCATCAGGGGCGGGAGCATCATAGGTGATCAGCATCTTATCATCCGAAATTTCCGTTTTAACATTCACGGCATAGTTCTGCTGACCGGAAAGATGGTTGACCGACAGAAGGAGGAAAAAAGTGAGAAAGGTCAGTAAATGTTTCATGGCGCCGGCTTTTTGAAAAAAATCAATCTGCGATTTGTTCCGTTTATTCATTAATAATAAATACTCTGTAAGGAAGAAGGTTGACCGATTCCAGTTTTAACCTTGTCAGCAATCCTTCAGTTTTCTGTTCCAGATCCTCCCCTGAAAGGGTGCTTCGGGGGTCAAGGGTCAGGCTGATATCAACAGAGCGGCACAAGCCCTTATTATGGTCATGATGCAGATAAGTACCCTTGCTGATATCGGCTTTAAGCAGGTCAGATCCAAAATGTTCGTAACAGAGCGCTTTGATATCCTCAGGGGTAACAACCCGTCCTTTTGAAAGGAGGGTTCTCCTCAGTTTGTTCATTCTCTCCTCTCCTGTCAGTTTCCGTTTACCGCCGCTGGTGGCTGTAACAAAAACGACGCTGTTGGGATCAACTTCATTGGCACGGTGAACGGTCATTCTTGAGTCTGCCCTGATATTGTTCCCCATTTCACCGCTGGTTGACCAGAACTGAACAAAGGCTCTTTCAAAATTTGATTTTGAGTTAAGCATCACATAAGGGGTGGATTCCCTATTGGCATTCGTTGTATCAAGCCGCTGTTTTAACCTTGTGATGATCTGATCAAGTTGTTTCAGTTCCGTTGAAATCATGTCCGTTCCCAGCAGTGCAAACGAAGCACGTTCATCCCTGATCAGTTCTGTCAGGTGGTTTATTGCTTCAGCTGCATCAAGCGAATCGAACCGGGCAACACCTCCCTGCCTGATCCAGTAACCGTCATCCGCCGAACCATTGCTTTCAAAAGATTGCAGGGGCTTGAAACTTCCCCCTTTGGAATCGGTGATATTTCTGATATCAAAGAAAAGATCCTCGGTGTTTAAAGGAATGATATTTAGTCCCTTGGTGAGGATTTGCGAGAACTCCCTGAGTTCCCTGTTGATGACCGGGAAGCAATTTATGGAAACCACCAGGGCAGATATCATTTCAGGAGTAACCGGATAGGGCAAACAAAGCTCAATCCACAACAAATCTCCCGGGATCGATTTCAGGATATGGCCGGGGAACCTTCTCCTGATTTCTTCAGGGATTGAATCAGGCTGGGCAAGATGTTTCATCGAATAATTCCCATTCTCCAGAATCACGAACCTTTTCCGGTATAAATCATTCACATAGCGACAGATCCTGAATGAAAGATCATTCTCTTCTTTCAGCATTTCATTCAGGGCATTGCGGGGGAGTTCCGGTTCAGTTTCAAATCCTGGCCTGAAAACCACCTTCTGGTTATTAATTTTCCATGTTCCCGAAAGAAGCGCATTTAACATTCGCTCTTCATACTGTTTGTTTTTTAATGCAAACATCAGGGTGAGCCCGTCAAGCCTGTCGATCAGGGGGTCGGCTTTTATGCCGATAAAGAGTTTTGACAAGTCGGAAGGGATATGGGAAGAGGCGGTTCCTGCCGGTTCCTTGTATTGCTCAGATATTTCAAACAACTGCTCTCCGGCAGCCAGATATTTCACTTCAGCCCGGAAAAGATGAATCTCCGTCGTCGGAGTAAAATAGATGCTTTTATTCTCGTATTTCGTCTCCTTGTTTATACTCCGGGTAATTTTTCTGGTATGGCAAAATTGAGAAGTCTCGCCGATGGCAACCCGCGGCTGCAAAGGCTTGGCCCTGGCAATTCCATGTGCCGGCATATGGTTGTATCCATGCTGGTTGAAAAGGATATCCTGTAATTTTCCAAGTATCCGGGAATCGGTTTTTTTTATTTCGGTATAGACAGCATACAGTTCTTCTGCAAGGGCTCCCAAAATCATCCCTACAACCGGGTCAAACGAATTAACATCCTGGGCATCGGTGAATCCCCACAAACCCGAGGCTGTTCTGATCATCCTGCTTCTGATGGTATCTTTTGAATCTGCAATCATTGTGAATGAATAACTTTACATCATGAATAGGAAAGAGGGCCGATAAAAAACATTTCCTGGTGTTTAAACGCTTCATTGGTTTTTTCAATGGTCCCTGTTACGGAGATCATAATCCGCGTTTTTATTCTTTTATTTTTGATCCTTGTCGAAACTTCCACCTGCTCAAGTTGTAAATCCACGTTCACCTCGACCAGCCTGGGTTCATTCTTTTTGATGGTATTCTGCAACGATTTCCGTAGTTCTTCCCTGAAAGAATGGGGATTATAAATATTCTCAAAGTCAAATTTCCAGATATCGCATCCGAAGGAAGGATTGTGTCTAACTTCACCGAAGGAAGTAATATTGATCAGATGGATCATGTTGTGGATGGAATCTTTCAAACTGATCCTCTGAATTTCGGCTTTGTGCCTGACATCGCCGAGTCGTAACGGGATATTTACAAATGAAACGAACATACCTCCCCTGAAAATCAATCAGCCAGAAAACTGCGTTTCGTAGTATTCTCTTTTACGAAAATATTGGTTTCCTTTTTCTTTCCAATAAAGGCGAGTGATTCTAATTTGGAAAAAAGAGCTGTCATGATCTGAATAAATTCCTCGAACTGATCGACACTTCCGGAAATATCCCGGTGGTCATATCCAAAGTTAACACAATAAACCAACAATTTTTCAAAATCTCCCTGTTTGAGTTCCGACCAGTTGGTGAAATAATTGATCATCTCCTCTTTTTGCGCCGCTGTATTTGATTCGATGGTATTCCTCATTACGCGTGCAAAAGTGGCGATATTCCTGAACAGGTGCAGAGGGGGACGGTCAGGAAGTTCCCATCTGACAGCCAACAGCGTGGTATTGAGGTATCCCAGCAGGTTTTCGGAAAGCAGTAAAACCGAGGTGGCCAGCGAGGAATCCTGCCCCTTTTCCTTGATTTTGCCAATAATGCTTAACAGATAGATCTCCATCTGATTGAAGAACTTTTCCACTCCTGCATGAAACAGGGTTAACCTGGGATGGCTTCTTAACGACATGGAAGAGGGGATGTAATCATCGAAAACCTCCACACGGTCAGGTTGCACCAACATTTTCCCGATAAACATGGAAAAAGGGGTTATCCCGCTCCGGGCAACCTCTTTTTCATGAAAGATCGTAATTTTATAAGAGGGGGAAGAATTTGGGAAGCGGGGCGGTTCCTCCTCCCCGTCCAGATCACCCACAGGAACCCGGTCAAACAGATCAACCGATAATACGATATAGTGGATACCGCTCTCCTCCTTTTTTGAATTTTCGATATAGGTGCTAAGATCAACAGAAAATTCCCGCGGATTGATATTTTCAAGAATTTCAATCCTGGCCCCTCCCTCGGTAAGAGCCCTTACCTGAAAGAGGGTTGCTTTAAGAAATTTCTGCTTATCCACCTTGAACACCGCTTTAAAGGAACTCTCTTCATTGTTCCTGACCGGAATCAGTCCATAATTGTAATTCGTCAGAAAACAGCCTGCAGTATCCTTCAGCTTATCTTCAAAAGCATTTTCCTGTTGAACAAAATGCTCTTTTTTCATCTTCATCCCGTTAACCCAGTTAACTGTCGGGTATTTTAATGGTACCGGCATATTTTAGAATTTCTATGGTTTATATTACATTATTGAACAATTGAATTATAACCGAGACAAGTTACTTTTATTTCATCGGTATCCCCTAAAATAAAACTCCCGTCCTCCGTGTTCAGAAGATACCTGGTTTCCGTATCCACCCCCACGGGGATGAAGAAGTCATAAAAACATTTCAGAAATTTCTCCATCCCCCCGTTTTTTATCAGTTCGTCGGTCCGGGAATGCCGGACAGGACCAATTCTGATGATGAATTTTCTTAAATCCCCACTCACACGGTTTCCGCAGACCGAATCAAACCCCAGGTATGAACTTCCCAGAATACCGCAAAACCGCAAGGGATCCTCTTCATCCACTCCGGCAGAAATATCGGCAGAAGTGATATTCACCATTTCATTAAGAATAAATTCAAGACTTCCGGAAGTAAGTTCAGAAGACCCCGCTATCCGGTGTACCAGAGGCAGCAGTCTGACCATCCGGTGAACATATTCTTCCGGTAAATCCTCACTGATATTCCAGAAATCAGGAACTAGCCCCATGATCATTCTGGAAAACAAATCCCTCCCCAGCTGATTTTCACGGTCACTCAACCTTACTCGCTGGTAAAAAATTTCATTTTCAAAAGGCTGGAAAAAGCTTCTGGTTTCTTTTTCTTCCATTCTGAGTTTCATGGAGTCTTTGGCCATTTCTTTGCCCGAGACAGAGTCCTTATCCTGGTCGCTGTGGAAAATGGCTTCAGGCAACATATCGTAGATTCCGTCCCGGTTCAGGTGCAGCAATACTTTCTGATCGCCTGTTTCAAGCTTTGCCACATCAGTTAATGCAATATCTCTGCTCCACGATCTCTGCAACTGTCCCTCATATGAAATCAGAAAATCCTTCAGTTCATTGCCTCCATCCATAATTGCTGCAACGAGAACTTCCGCCTTCAAATCAACAGGAAGCTGGTTGATGAATTCTGATATTTCAACGGGTTTTGCCAATGGTAAAGGTTTTATCACAAAAGTAAAGAAATCCCTCTGATTTATTGCCTTTGGACCGTTAAATTTTCAGTGGACTGAATCATAGGGAGCCTCTCTTTAAAAGTGAATATATCCCTGTGGAGAAATCTTTACCGCAAATTGTTTGAGATAAGTGCAACAAAATAAAAAAAGATGCTTAAATTGATGCACGCAAATGATGTTAAACAGGTCTCCCTATGAATGGTGATATAAGTGCTTGGTTTTCAGAGGAATTAAAGAAAGTGGTCAACATTGCTCAATCTCTGGCGAAGGAATATTCGCATGAGAAGATTGGTCCTTCTCATCTTTTGAAAGCCCTTTTTCATAAAGAAGCAGGTCTCACTGATTTTCTTCTGTCGCTCGACAAGGACATCTATTATCTGGAAGAGTGGGCAGAGGTAAGGATGGAAAGCAGCCTGAAATCGTCCAGGGCGGGTGAAACTCCTGTAGGCGATGAACAGTTCAAAGCCGTGATGCGTGAAGCAGACAACATCAGGCTGAAACTTTCCAAAGAGGAGCTCGACCCGGTATGTGTACTGGCAGCTCTTTGTATTCCGGGGGTTGGATTCACCTACGAACAACTTAAATCATTCACACTCACGCAGCAGGAAGTGCTTGATGCGCTCACCTCCGCCAAGGAACTGCAACAGGTAATGGGAGAATCAGGGGGCGTGTCGCCTGCCAAAGAACAAAAAACAAAGACCGGTGTTCTGCTTAAATATTGTATTGACAAGAATGAACTTGCCCTGCGGAAAGCCCTGGATCCCATCATCGGCCGTGACAGAGAGCTCAGGGCTGTTGCCGAGATTTTAGGGAGAAGGTCAAAATCAAACGTTCTTGTAATCGGAGATGCAGGAGTTGGTAAAACCTCCCTCATCAACGGATTCACCCAGATGGTCACCGAAGGGAAAGTCCCTGACAACCTCAAGCCTGCCAGGATCTTCGAACTCGATTTCGGATCGCTGGTGGCAGGAGCCTCCTACAAAGGAGAAGTTGAAGACCGGTTGAAAAGCATCATCAAGGAGGTTCAGCAATTCGAAAAAGCCCTCCTCTTCATTGATGAAATCCATATGTTGTTCGACCCGCAGGGGGGTGCCTCAGGGGCGGTCAATATGCTGAAACCTGAGTTGTCGAGAGGAAACCTGACCCTTATCGGAACCACTTCCATCGACAATTACACCAAATTCATCGAGACCGACGAATCTTTCAACCGTCAGTTTGAGCTTGTAAAAATAGGAGAACCCGATGAAGCTGCCGCATTGAGGATGGTAAAGGAAATCATCCCTTCTTTTGAAAAACATCACGGGTTGAAAGCCGGAGAAGAGGTAATCTCAGAAGCCATCAGGTTGTCAAAGCGTTTTCTGAAAGAAAGGGCTCTCCCCGATGCAGCAATTGATCTGATCGACCATGCCATGGCAGGCCTCCGGCTGATGAGCGACATATCCTCCTCGAAAATTGAGGAGCTAAAACAAAAACTAGAGGAGATCAAACCCCAGGAGGGTGACGAAACTATGAGAAATGAGCTGGAATGGTTTTACAGCGACTTGAAAAACCAGATCTCCCCTATTCTTTTTTCCAAGCTGAATGAGGAGGAGAGCATCCAGCAATTCGATTCAGGAACAAATATTTACGATTACTGCAAAAAGATACTGGCTTCACTTGAAGAGCATGCCGGGAAAAAAATAGAGGCTCTTGACAAATCGGATATCGGAGCGATCGTATCTGCCCGCACCGGCATCCCTCTTGGAAAAGTCCAGAGCGGGGAAAGGGATAGGTTGCTCAACATAGATCAGCACCTCAAGAAAAGGGTGGTTGGTCAGGACCATGCCTTGAAAAGCATTGCTGAAGCCATTCTTGAGTCACGTTCAGGACTTAAGAAAGCCGGCCAGCCCATAGGTTCTTTCTTCTTTCTGGGACCTACCGGCACCGGTAAAACCGAACTGGCAAAAACGCTTGCGGAATTTCTTTTTCAGGATGAAACATTTCTGACCCGTTTCGACATGTCGGAATTCAAGGAGGAACATTCAGCAGCTCTCTTGTACGGTGCACCTCCGGGATATGTTGGATATGAAGAAGGAGGCCTCCTGGTGAACAAGATCAGGCAAAAGCCTTACTCTGTGGTGCTGTTCGATGAAATTGAAAAGGCCCACTCTTCGGTTTTCGACATCTTCCTGCAGATTCTCGATGAAGGGAAACTCCATGACCGGCTGGGCAAAGAAGGCGATTTTTCAAATGCCATCATTCTTTTTACTTCCAACATTGGAAGTCAGTATATTGTGGATTCTTTTGAAAAGGGGGAGATTCCGCCGTCGGATAAACTGCTGGAGATTATGAGTAACTATTTCCGCCCTGAATTTCTGGGCAGGTTGACCGAAATTGTACCCTTCGCGCCCATTAGCAGGGAGAATGTTGTTAAGATATTTGAAATACACCTGAAAGGAGTTTACAAATCGTTGCAGGACAAAGGTATACTTCTTGAAATGGACCCGGAAGTGAAAGAAAAACTTGCTTTATCGGGCTTTTCACCCAGATATGGGGCCCGGCCCATTGTGGGAGTCATCAGAAACCAGTTAAGACGTCCCCTCTCCAGGATGATCATTGCCGGAGAAATTGGCCGGGGATCAGTAGTAAAATTGTCACTTTCGGACAATGGAGAGGTAACTTGGAACGTTAAATAGTTTGAACAGGGAATTATTAATCATAACAAACAAATAATACTTAATTTATGGAAACATATGGAATAGGCGGCACCGAGGTGAAAGGGGATGCCAGTGAAGCTGTTGGTGATATCCCGCAGAACCGGACGCTTCTCGTTGAAAAACTCACTGCAGAACCACCGGTCAAGCCGCAAGTAGTGGAAGGACTGACAACCATCGAAGAGGTATTCGACAGGTTCAAACCTTCCGTGGATATTGAATTTGAGGATTCAGAAGGCAAAGGCAGGGAAGAACAACTCTCTTTTCGCGGTCTTTCCGATTTCGGGGTGAAGGGGATAGTCAACCAGAGCGCTTTTCTCCAGGGACTCACGCAGCAGAAGGAACAGTACCTGAAAATCATCAAACAACTGAAAAGCAACAAATTGCTGCGGAAGGCACTTGAGAATCCGGAAACACGTCAGGCCGTACTCAACGCAATTTATGCAATGAGCAAAGAGATAGAACAGGCACAATAATATTTAAAAACAGAAATATGGCACTCCAGGAAAAATCAAAACAAAATATTGAGCAATACAGGGAAAAAGTAGCAGAAAAAATCGGTGCTGTTGAAAAACCCGATGAATTGTTGGATACATCCATCAACCAACTGGCGAAAGTAGGAGGATTTGATCTGCTTGAATCTACCCTGGACGGGGTTCAGAACCTGAATCCCGAAAGAAAAGCCAGGAAGAAAATATTCCTGGCGGAAGCAGAGCGTAAAAAAGAGCGGGAAGAGCTCATGAAAACGCTGCAGCTTTGGGCTGCCGTCATCAACTCTTCGGAAGATATTTCCGCGATGATTGAGAATTGTGAGGCCAATGCTGAAATTGCGGACAAAACCCTGAAGAACAATCTTCAGACAGCCATGGAAGCGACCCGTGAACTTGAAAAATCGTACCGCTCGGTAGCACTTTTCTTCAAGAACACAGGCCTTGCCAAAGTCAAAAACATCAGTTTCATGAATGCTGATGCCGAGCAGTTGAAAGATTTAGACGACACCCGGTTTATCGATGCTATCAGAGAGGAACTGGTTCAGAAATATGACCGCCTTGACCTCAGGGAAAACTACAGTTTACTTGTTGTACCGGGTTACCTCGGATCTAATAAGGTGATTGAAAAATGGGCCAAAATTGCCCATGAGAACAAAGTGATGCTGGTGACCGATTTTGAACATCTCGACACCCCTGACGATGTGATGGAACTTTTTGAAGCCAGCAATCTTACGGGAGGGGATGCCTACCGCTCCAATGTGATCATGACCTGTAACTGGCTCGTCGGACGCGACAAATTTGCCGAAGTCGGCGAGGAGGAAGCTCTTTATGTCCCGCCATCCGGAGCATTAGCAGGGAACATCTATCAAACCCTGATGTCACAGGTAGCTGCGGGTAAAAAACACGGGAGTCTCAGTGAAATCGACGGGGTGAAATTCGATCTTAAAAAAAGCGAAATTGCCAACCTCGAAAAACTGGGTCTGATCCCCATGGTGAATGAATATGGGAAAGTGATGGCCTTTTCGGCTAAAACTCTGTTTAACGGCGACAATCTGGGTTTGCAGACCTATTCCGTTGTTAGAGTATTTGATTATGTGACCAAAGTACTGATGGATTTTCTCAACAGGAGGGCTTTCGAGAATTTCAACGTAAAAACCCGTAAAGAACTTCTGGGCCAGATTACCCGCTTCCTCGACGATATCACAGGACCCGGTAAACTGATTGAGAAATTTTCAGTGAGACGTTTTGAGCAGGATCCCGTACAAAAAGACCGTATTTACCTCGACATCCATATGACCCCTTACTTTCCGGCCAAAAACTTTATGATCAAAATGGACGGTCAGAAGGGAGATGACGGGAATGAATGGGATACTGAATATGCACAGAATTAAAGGAAACAATTTCTTTATGATAACCTTTTAAAAAATTCACAATTATGTCATTTAAAGCAAAACTTGAAGTAGATGGCAAGGAGTACAGAGTCGTCTACTGTAATTACAGTCTGAAACAATTCGTCGATGACACAGGTCGTCCTTCATCAACAGTCAGGGCAGGGACCATTGATATTATCGTTGAATCGACCGATGACACCACCCTTTTTGAGTGGATGTGCGACAGCTATATGCGGAAAGACGGAAAGATCACCTTCAACAAAAGGGATGAAGATGCCAAAATGAAGGAGCTCGAGTTTAAAGAAGCATACATGGTGTCGTACAAGGAATCGTTCGACAACGCCGGAACCGGTGCCATGCAGGAAAAATTTTCCCTTTCCGCCCATTCAATCAAGATGGGGAACGGGGAACATGAAAATGAATGGGTGATGTGATCACGCTGATCTGACAGAACCCAGATTGCTGAACCGGGGCGGGAAATGGTTATTCCGGCTCCGGATATTCTCTTGTCTGACTGGTCGGGGGAAAAGATCCCGGGGACCTGTTCATACATTTGACACTATTATATCCAAACTTTTAAGATATGTCCATTACTGCGAGATTGCATATAGAAGGCCACAGTAAGGAGAAAGAGGGCATCCGGGTGCTTTCCTGTAATTTTGGCTTTCGGCAGGATGTAGATGCACGTGGCATGCAAACATCACGGGTGAAACCGGGACTCATCAACCTGTCGGTGAAGGGAACCGAGGATGCGGAAATTGTACAGTGGATGTTCGGACAGGATACCATGAAAAACGGACGAATTTCCTATTCCGGTTTCACGGAATCCGGACCCGTCAGAAAAGTGATCTTCCAGGATGCGGTGCTGGTTAGTTACTCCGAGAATTTTTCTGACCAGTCCGACATCATTCTGAACCTGACCATTTCAGCCAGAAAAATCACAATTGCCGGGGTTGATTTTGAGAATTTCTGGTCTGACAAATTAAACAGATAAACAATATTGCCATGGCATTTTTGTCTGAAATCGAGGTAACGATCGACGGGGAACAATTCAGGGATTTTATCCGGATCAGCATATCCCAAAGTCTGTACAAAAACGGGCAATTCACAATGGTCTGCCGCTTCGATGCGATGGAAGATCCGGACACCTTCCTGATTCAGCAATCCCATAAAATGCTCGGCAAGCTGGTTGTTATCAAAACCAAAGCCAGGGAATTCAATGAGGATGAAACAAAAGAAGCTCAGGTATTCCGCGGAATCATCACCCATGTGACAGGGGCAAAGACCGGTATGGCTGAAGGAAACCAGATCATTCTCCGAGGAGGCAGTCCTGAAATTCTGCTGAACAGAAAACCTGTCAGCAGGGTTTGGCTGGATGTGTCGCTGAAAGATGTGGTAAGCCAAATCCTCCAGCCATACGATGCCTCCCTGCTCAACCCTAATATTGAACCGCGCAACAAACAAAAATTCAGCTATATCGTCCAGTATGAGGAAAGTGATCTGGACTTCTTAAGAAGGCTGTCGGTCCGTTACGGCGAATGGTTTTATTATACCGGTGAAAGACTGGTGTTTGGTGAATTGCTGAAAGATAATGTGGATCTCACCATCGGTATTGACGCACAGGAAATGAACTTTTCTGTATTGGCCAATCCCCTGAATTTTTCCATCTGCTCTTCTGATCTCCTCAACCGGGAATTGTATGAGGCCAATAACGGAATGACCAATGTCGACTCCGATCTGAACAGTTACGGGAAAGATGCAAAAAAAACTTCCCTCGACCTGTACCCTGAAAAGGGAAATGACTATTTTGAACATATCAGCATTGCCGAAAGCGATGTGAAGGACAAAATCTCCATGGCCGGGGAACTTATCGCCAAAGCAGATGCCATTAACCTTACCAGGATGAAAGGATCCTCAAAAAATCCTTTTATCAGGATCGGCTGGAACGGGAAATTCAAAATTGTAAAGGAAAAAGAGCGGGGAGTGGTTGATTATGGCGAATTCTCATTCACGGCAATCAATTTCCTTTTCGATAATATATTGAATTACTGGAATGATTTCCTGTGTACACCCTCCACTACCACCATCCCTGAAAATACCGACCCCTATTATGTCACAAAAGTGCATCCGCAGTTGGCTGTTGTGAAAGACAACAAAGATCCCGAAAAACTGGGCAGGATCAAGGTATGGTTTGCATGGATGCCGCAGGATCAGGTTTCCCCCTGGATCCATATGATCACTCCTTACGCAGAAAAATCTTCCGGCTTTTATTTCGTTCCTTCCATAGGTACCGCTGTTCTTGTGGGTTATGAAGCGGGCGACATTGAACGTCCGTTTTGTATGGGAACCCTTTATGAAAAAACCCTGCCGCCCGAAGCTGCCTGGGCAGGCAATTTCAACGACGACAATGCAAAAATCCATGCAATCAGGACTTTCAGCGGCAATACTGTTGAATTTCACGATGCCGATGGGGAGGAAAAAATCAGGATTTACGATGCCGGAGAGGAAAACGAAATTGTATTAGACAGCGCCAACAAAAATCTGAAAATAAAGGCCAGCGGCAGTATGAATATCGAGGTTGCCGGAACCTTGAATATCAGTGCCAAGAACATTAAGATTTCCACCGAGGAAAATTTCACCCAGCAAGCACAGGGGAAAGCCTCCATGTCAGCCGACATGGATATTGAAATCAATGCTGCCGCTAACTATAAGATCAACGCCGCCCAGAACCTGGAATTGCAAGCGAATGGCGGTTTAAAAATAAACTCCGACGCATCTGTGGAGATCAGCGGCCTTACCCTGAAAGCTGATGGGAAGACCAGCGCTGAACTTTCATCGGCGGCGCTGGCAGTAGTAAAGGCAGCTATGGTAAAAATCAATTAATGCTCAGCTTTAGGAAGTATGTTCCCTGCCGCGAGAATTGGTGATATGCATGTTTGTCCGATGGTTACCGGGTTGGTTCCACATGTAGGCGGACCTGTGATGCCTCCGGGCTGGCCGACGGTTTTGATTGCCGGCATCCCGGCTGCACGGGCTACCGACATGGTCACCTGCACCGGCCCTCCCGACGTGATCATTATGGGATCCTCTACCGTTCTCATTGGCGGAAAGCCTGCCGCAAGGGTGACCTCCACCACTGCCCACGGCGGAACCATCACCCTGGGCGCTCCTACTGTGCTTATCGGGGGACCATCAGTGGTCCTGAATATCAAACCCCTGGTGGTAAAGACCGGCCGCCTGGCTTCTTTCAAGGATTGGCTCAAATGTGCCTTCTCCAAGGAATATAAATTCAGCGACCATATTACTGTAAAGGGAGACCTGGCTTTCCGCCTGGAGACAAGAGAAAACCTCCGTAAGCTCTATGGTACCAATTCCGGCAGAGCCTTGCTGAACTCCTTGGAAACCAGCGGCAATAGCGTTAAAATCCATGAATGTGCCCACGGGAATGACGCTGCGGGGGATGGCCCCAACTGGGCCGATCCGGACCTTTTCAACGGACGTGGAAAAGATGCCTACGTCAAGCACAATCCGTACGGCGGTCCTTTATATAATAACGGCTCTGCCTGGGACAATCCCGATCCTGCTGTTACCCTGGGACATGAACTCACCCATGCCAGCCATATTGCCAACGGCAATTTACCGGGAGATATCACTAGCGGAAGTAAGGTCCCCAATGATCCTGTCACAGGATTGCCTTTAACCCGTGCACTTGAAGAACGGAGAACCACAGGACTGCCGGGCGATGCCGCCCATAACCTGCCCGATTACTCGAATGAACCCTTTTCGGAAAATGCCATACGCAATGAATTGGGCGAACCTCCAAGAACCAGCTATCTTAATCCGGATCAGAATTTATGGTAACCTTGTATATCATGATCGCAATCAACCTGCCTTTGGTTTTACAAACCAGCATCGTCAGAGAAAAGAATAACTTCTCCATCACCTATACCATACGGAATGATTCGGAGAAGCTGGTTTATCTGACCAACCTGAACGTGCGTTCCACCGATGAAAAAGGAGCGGTGCCTGACCCCTCCGTGGTTGAAATATTCCCGGAAAAGGATAAGCTGCACATCAGTAAAAGAAAACCCGTGGATCCTTCCGACCGGTTTTACACCCCTAAGCCTTATTACGTTACCCCTTTGCCGCCAGGTGACACCTTTCGCGAAACGGTGTCGTTGCCGCTTCCAATCCTGCTGATGGCTCCTGAAATGAAAGAAAAAAAGAAAAGGGAGTGGCTGAAATTTGACAAAATTTACTTTAGCTGTGGCTATTTCATCGGAAATGAATTCATCGAAGCAAAAGAAAAAACGGTTGCCGGGAAACGGGTATTTGTACTGGCTGCAACCGACCGGATAAAAAACCTTCAGCCTGATGAAAAAGTTCCCCCCGCCGAGGAATTATATATAACCTCCGGGATAATTACGGTTGAAAAACCTGTGGAAGTGGTGATCGATACACCGGGAAAATAATCCGCTTCTCGCTCCTCCCGGGGAAACACATCATCATCGTTTCCAGAATACCCGGTATAACCCTGGCCAATCGTTCCACCGGGAGAAAATCACCGATCTCTTTGCCCCCTGTCCTGAAGGCCAGGGATCGTAAACCCTCACCAGGGTTTCCTCTCCCGATGCGTTGATTCCTCCCCGGATACCCGCCAGAACCACCCAATGACCTTCACTGCCTTCCCCCTGAAAAAAAGTACGGGGATTCTCCGGTATCTCTACCATGGCCGGACCTTCGGCCAGGATGGGGTATATGGCGGCCGGCGTCAGTGACTGGGAAAAAAGCTGATACTCCAGTCCAAACGCAAAAGCAAATTCTTCCATCTTTTCATAAGCTGCCTGATAGGAATATTCCGGGTAATTCCTGAGCCCTTCCTCAGAGAACAGGGTTGAAGGAACCCGGTTAATCACCTCCGGAATACTCGATTGGGTAATCATAGCGGTACAGGCTGCATAACACTGGCTGTCATTTTCCTGTGCAATGAAAGGAACCTGGTGCAGTATCGGCCAGATTTCCTCAGTACCCATTAAAGCATTCCAGGTGGTGGCCTCCACCACGCCGTCTTCAATCAGCCATTCCGACCGCTGGAACTCCATCACCGCCCTTTCTGTTTCTTGCCCGAAAAACCCATCCTCAGGCAACCAGAAAGAGGATATCTGCCGCCGTTTCAGTTTCATCTGTATCTCTTTTACCGGCTTACCCGAAGAACCCAACTTGTACTCAATCCTGGCCATTCTGATCTGTAAGTATTCAATAATGTAAATTTAAAAAGAATTACGCTAAGAATTTCAGGTATTCAGCAAAAATCCTGATTTTAAGGGAGGATGATTTGCAGATACTCCATGAATAAATAGGCTTTCATTATAAAAATAATGATAATAAAAGGATTGGATTATATTCTATTCTTTCCTATTTTTACAAAACCATTGTGAAAGAAATATAAAATATGAGTTCTACGGGTATGACATTGAAAATTGCGGCCCTGGTTGCTCCCATGATATTTGCAGGGGGCATTTTTATGGTTTTGTTCAAACGGATTAAAGCTCTTAAAAAATATGGAATTATCTCCATGCTTTATGTTCTGCTGATTTCCATGCTTCTTGCCATTCCCACTCTTTTGAACCTGTTTGAATTGAACATCCGGGATATCCTCCTGCTTGTTTTTGCGCAGGTCTTCATTCTGTTGCTGGGTATTCTGCATGTGAGCACGACAAAATCTACCCTGCCCTGGTACAGGGATCAATCTTTCAGCATGCAGTTGCTCTTTGTCATTTGCATCTTGTTACTTGCCTATTTTTTCAGCAACCTGTCGCTCTCGTTTTTATCCGGTGCGAGGCTGCACATTGTATGGTATTTGTCATTGCTCTGGTTTTTAATTCCGGTTCTTTTAAATCAGACCGTTGAAGAACTGCTGAAAGTTCCTCCCAGGGTTTATAAGGAGTGGTATTATCCTCTCGGGCAGAGTATAGATGATCCAAGTGATGAAGAGCTTGAAAATCCGATTGTGATCAGCTTTATTTTCAGAAAGAACGAAAACAGCCAGGAGCTTACCACGTTCCGGGCCAAGGCGCCCATTGGAATGAAGCTGGGCCGTCTGTTTTACTTTTTCATCAACGATTATAACAGTAGGCATCCCGAGGGGCTGATCTCATTCCTGGATGAGGAGCGTGAACCCTGCGGATGGGTATTTATGAAGAAAAAGAAGTCTCTTTTTGGAGGGGAGGAGGCTTTGGATCCCGACGACCCGATTTATATCAACAGCATCAGGGAAAACGATATTCTGCGATGCTATAGAATCAAGAAAAACGAAAAGGAATAAAAAATGGAACCATTGAATAAAAAAGAGCGGGCCAACGCATTCAAAAAAGTGATCGGTTTTTTTGTGCTATCCTTTGCGCTGGCCATTTTTGTGGGATTCACCACCATGAATGTCAATAAACTGGCTGAATCAAAATCGATGAACGAGCTTAAAAAGCTCAAGGATAATCTGAAGTTCCAGCAGGACATTTTTGCCCCGAACATCGATCAGGCCACAAAAATAATGGCCAAAGTTCCAGTAGCAAAAGAATCGGGTGAAAACAGCGAAATCCTTCACCAGGACATTGCCACGCTGCTCAGCACCACAAAAAACAGCACATCTACGGATGAATCCTGGGAATCGAAGATGTATCAGAACATTCTGAAAGTATATTCCGACCTTCAGCTTGCCTATAAAGAACAGACAAAACTCAAAGAGCAGTTGGATGACTGCATGAACAATACCCAGGGAAGCGATGTTCAGCTTCAGCGATGCCTTGACGAAAAAAGGAGTCTTCAGAATGAACTGACCATGCTGAAACTTACCGGGGGAGGCGGAGGCGGCGGAGGAAACACCGCTGAACTTGAAAGAAATCTGAGAAATGCCAATGAACAACTCCGGCAGTGCAAACTGGAAAACAAAAGCCTTCTGAGTGAAATTACAAAACTGAGAAACAGGTAGTCTCCCCTTTTATCCGACAATTATGAATCCTTACCAGGATCCCGGGCAACAGGTCAATAGTTCGAAAACGGCAGCGATCATGATGGTCCTCCTTCTGATCGTTGTTGGCTCTGTAGTTCTCCTTATTTACTTTTTCAAACCGAAAACCAAGGATTTTGACACCAAAACCGGAGAGGTAAGAAATACCCCGAAAGAACATATCGAAGCCATCGATCCCCAAATCCTTAAAATATCCAATCTCTCGGCAGAGATAGAACTTTTCGATGAGCTTTTCGATGAGCTTGTCTACGCTGAAACCCCTGATGTCAACAGGATCGGTGACTTTGTGAGCCATTACCACGATTTTTCCTCTTTGTATGCCGCTGATGGGGAAAGGCTGAAAACAACCGTGACGGGTGAGGATGAGGATACCACCATAATAAGTTTCGCCCGCCAGAACAGGTATCTGAAAAGCAGTATATCAGCACTGCTCCTCTCCATTGAAAAGAAGAAAAAAGTCTTTATGACCATTCCTGTTACCTTTCCCATGGAAAAGAATGTTGCCAGGATTGTATCAGGATTTGGCCCGCGCCAACATCCCATCCTGAAGGAAATGAGGATGCACAGCGGAATTGACATTGCCGCTCCGGTCGGTACAGCGGTAGTGGCAGCAGCCAGTGGAAAAGTGATTCTGACCGAAGAAAAGCCGGGTTACGGCCGAAACTGCATCGTAGAACACCGGTTTGGTTATCAAACCCTGTACGGGCATCTGGTGAGGCTCGTGGTAGGCAAAGAGCAGTGGCTCCAGAAAGGAGATGTGGTTGGGTATGTGGGGAACACCGGACTGAGTGAAGCTCCCCATCTCCATTACGAAATCAGGAAGAACGGGAAACCCCTGAATCCTTCCTTCTTCATTTTTGAGGGGCTTAATAAGGAGGAATACAAAGAAATTATTACCCTCGGATCAAAAATCAACGAAGTGCTTTCGTTCTGAAAGAATCCGGCACACAGAGATGTTTTACCCTCCCTGAATCAGATAATATAGCAGTCAACATGAATTGTATAATTATGATAAGCCAGATTTAAACAGCGGAGTAAAAAGGCTTGTGGTGTGTGAACGGTTAATGAGCCTTCCGGAATATAAACCAAATATTCCGGAAGAATTTTTACAAGAAAGAGATGCAATTCTGAAAGAAATGGAAAAGGAGGATCTGACGTTTTCCAGGATTCGGACAAGTAGTGAACGGACGAATGAATTAATTGATTTTATGCAAGTTTTTTTAAATCGAAATCATAACAATAAATAGTATACTTATTATCATACGATTAACTCATATCGTTAATTTTCATGGAAATTGAAAACTCGTCTAGAATATTGTGGAGTATTATACTTTTTAAATATTCGATGACTTCACCATATTATCATAAAAGAATTCAGGAAGTAACCTGTAATTTAGCCTTTTTCGTCTGCAATTAATTTCAAGATATCCATTCTTTAACAAGTTAATCCATGAGTTTCTTTGTTTACTATCCTCTATATATAACAATGCATCAAGAACACAGTTGATGCATTGTTCATCAGAGCCATGATTTGCTGATTCTCGTTTATCGACACCATCAGCTTTAAAGATACATGATTGTACTCCACAGGGCACATGATTTGATTTATCTTTCATCTATGTAAACATGAAATAGGAGTAAGCCAATAATCCAAGAAAAACAAATAGAATTACCAACAGCATTTACAATAGTTCGTTAAAAACAATGTTAAATAATTGATAATCAACAAAATAAGCTGTAAATAAATTTGTTTAAGTCCATGATAATCAGTAAATTAACGGGATTTTCCAAAATCTTCGTTAACATGAGAATCAGGGACATTAAACCTTACAGATCATTAATTATCAATACATTAGATAAAATATCAAAATTAAACAAACGCAGGAAAGATTTCCTGTATGAAACAATCATTCTGTTCCTTTCCATCAAGGGAAGAATTTACTTTCTTCAACTTTCCAGGTTTGGAACGCATTGCGAGCAAAGGTACAGGATGCAATTCGAAAAACCATTTGATTTTATCGGTTTTAACAAAGAATTGGTACAATCTCATGGCAGCGGGCATTATGTGATAGCTTTTGACCCAAGCTACATTGACAAATCAGGGAAAAAGATACCTGGTGTCGGATGGTTCTGGTCCGGCTGTGCAAACCAGGCCAAATGGGGACTTGAAATTGGTGGTATCGCTGCCATAGACATTGATAACCATACTGCTTTTCACCTTGAATCGGTCCAAACCCTTATTGCTGCTACACTTTGTTGTGGGCATGGTTTTTTTTGATTCACCAGGATGAAATATGGTCTATATCCTTTCCACTATATGAACGAATTATACTCAATGCATCTTCGAAGTTTTTTGTTTTCCCGATGTCATATTTATCATCAGATATAAATCCAACTTTTACTTTATAAACATAATAAGTTCCATCATAGTAACTTACTTTAAATAAGTTACTTCCTCCTCCTTTTACAACAACCTTTTTCGCTTCCATAGTGTGAATTTTAATGTTTGTGCATACTTTTTTTGGGATTTTAAGCATTCTCCATTATTAAATTGGTGGCATGTAAAACTCAAATGGTTTCACATGCCACATTAAAATTACTTACGAACACCGCTGCCTCAGCATTAAAAAGGTCGTTTCACAGCCCGGATTTGGGGGTCAGCATGGTCCGGATTATCTATCAAGAGACGGACAGGAAATAAAAGTAGGAGATTATATTTCTTACGGTTTCGATCCGAGAAAGAAAGGGTTTCCTATAACGCAAGAATTTATTGATAATCTCAAAAAAGTAACAGGATTTAAGGAAATCGGAGGAGTATTATATCCAACCTATGAGATAGATAAGACCAAAAATTAACATAGATATGCCAAAAATTGGCATTATCCATCAGATCAATATACTATTATTCCCGATGCAGAAAAATTAAAAGGAATAAAACCAAAAGAACAGCCAAATGATAATATCGAGAGGCTGGACAGGTTTAACGCCAGTCATGTTCTTACTCCCCTGGAAAAGGCTATCTCGCGGAGCACGAAATCGAATTTATTTGTTGATGAATCTTTCAACTTTGAAGAAGGAGAAATAAACAACGCCTATGGAAGCAGTGAAGCCGATCAGGTTTCCCTGAAAGCAATTGAAACCGTATTAGAGAAAGGCGGTATCCCTGTCGAGTATGTAAGCGCGGAAGAAGCACAAAGAAAGCACGAGGAGGTAAGGCAAAGAGAGAGTGACGCGCAGATGAAGTTCGCGGATACGGGGAAAGAGTTTGATCGCGTACAGAAGGAAGCCGTAGCCAACAAAGGATTGGTTATGCCTAATCTGAATAGCGCGAGCGTAGAAGTGGTAAGTGTGCCGATGCATGATTTTAGCGGTACAGGCAAGCAGGCTATTGATAAAGCCAAACAATGGGCAAGCAACAACATAGTCGGACAACATACAGCGAAAAGCGGGACAGTAGATGAATTTACTTACAGTATTGACGAAAAAGCAATCGACAAATTCTTATCGCAATCAGCTACCCAAAGTAGTGAAAATTTAGGCGTTCATTTGGCTGTGTTGAAATCACTGCCTACTGTGATAGATAAAAGTATAGATACTGAAGTTCACGCTGATTACATAAAAGACAAAGGAGTAAGATGGTCAGAGAATGGTATCCATAGTACAGACACCCTTATCCATAGGTTTTATGGGGCTGTTTTAATAGATGGAAATATTTATCGTACAAAAACCACTATAAAAGAAAAACGCAACTCTGATAACAAACCCTATACGTATGAAGTAACAAAGGTTGATTTAGTTATAAGTGGCTCTACAACGAGCGATGCACTAACTAAACCAACCCTTGAAGTTGCAAAGTTACTGCAAGGAGTTGAGAAATCCTACGATAAAGGGAAATATTTGTTGGATGAGAGCCCCCTAACCTCTAAAGGGGTAATGGAGAGTACTCCGCTGTTTCGCATCGTAGGCGAGATAGGTACAAGCCGTATGGAAGGCGCTGAAAAGGTGCTTGCTGATTTGAGGGTAGCGAGGGAAATGGAAAATGGTCAATCTATCGAAAACGCCGCCGACTATTATTTCTCACAAATACCCGAAAATTTAAAAGTAGAAGCCCGGAAATACAATCGCGCACAAGACGAAGAAGCAATGGCTAAGATACAAGCTAACCGCGAAGCTAAACGAGCGTGGGCAGACTACATTAGGGCGCACGAACATTTAAAAGAGTGGCAATCATTAAACGAACAAGAACAAAAGAAACGTATTCGTCTTGCTACCGGATGGGAACGTGGTGCGGACGGTAAGTGGAGGTATGAGATACCGGATGAAAGATTTACACCTGAATTTATAGCATCACTCGAAAAATCGTCTGAAAGATATAAAGATGAAAGAACACAAGAAAGATATACATATATCGGAGAAATATACGGTGAAAATTCAGAGTTACTAAAAATATATCCAAATCTTTCCGAAGTTTCTATTAGAATAAATATTCATCCTGACAATAAGGATGAAGGGTATTTTATGAAAGGAACGGAAGGTGATAAATATACATTTGGCACATCCGATGAAATAGCAGTAAAAGCCACTTCAATAGAAAATGCTCAATCTATCCTTACACACGAAATACAACACGCTATACAACACATAGAGGGTTTTGCGAGGGGTGGAAATGTGAATGAATTTAAGAAAAAATACGCTGAATTAAACGAGCGTGTGGATGATTACAACAAAAAACTATCCAAAGCATCGAGTAAGGGCGAGAAAGAACTTTATGCTCAACTTATGAGTGAGAAAATGGATGTTGTAAAAGAAATACAATCTTTACAAGACGAGTATGGTGTTGTTGGAGTGAAACCGTATAATAATCTTGCAGGCGAAGTAGAGGCACGTAACACTGAAACGCGTAAAGATTTCACACCCGAACAGCGCAGAGAAAAACTATTGCAAGAAACAGAAGATGTTGCGAGAGCGGAACAAATAGTTTTGAGGAATACTGGATACCAAAGCAAAGGTGAATACAAGGAGAGTTATAACTACGTGGTGTTTGACGAAAACGCGCTGGAGATTGAAGAACATATTCAATTTCTCTCCCGTCCCGTACACGTTGGGAAAGACGCGGATGGGGCCACGGTAGTTTACGGATGGACCGAAAACGGTAAGGTTTATCTTGTGAAAGAGCGATTGAATCCTGAAACGCCGATACACGAGTACAGCCATATTTGGGATATTGCCCTGCAAGAGAACAACCCCGAACTGTGGAAACACGGCGTAGAGCTTCTAAAACAAACCAAACTCTGGGACGAGGTTAAGAACGACCCGAACTATTCGCACTTGAAAGACGACAACCAGGTAGCAAGCGAAGTGAAAGCAAGGCTGACCGGGAAGAAAGGCGCGGAAGTGTTTGCCCGAATGCAGCAGGAAGCGAAAGAGACAGGCGACACCGGGCTAATAGCCAAAGCGGACAAGCTTATCCACGATATTAAACAGTGGCTGAGCGATACATGGCATTGGCTAAAAGAGACGATGACGGATTGGAGCAGAGAAGAGATTGAAAGGGTAACGCTTGACGACTTTGTGAACATGACGATCGCGGATATGGTAAAGGGCACCCCTCTGTCCCCTAAAGGAGAAGAGAGCCGCAATGCATTGCGGCTGTACGATGCAGTTCCGAGTGAGGAGTTGGCGGAAATAAAAGAGCGTGCTATTTCCGACGGTACGTTTATGAAAGCCCCCAACGGGCGGCCTACCAACTTAACCGAAAAGCAATGGTTGCAGGTAAGAACACCGGCATTTAAAGAGTGGTTTGGGGATTGGGAGCTGGCTAATAAGCTGCGGATGATAAATAACCTTGCACCCTTAACTGTCAAAGGAAAAGAAATCAGCAATGATGAAGCTGAAATTATCTATAAGTCGTTATTGAACGGTAAAAACAAATTAGACAATAGAGAAGTCCGATTTGTAAATTCCACGTTCGGAAAGATAATCAGACATAAAGGGTTTGATGTAAGGCAAATAATATCCCAACTTAAAGAGATTTTTGACAACTCTGTTCCTATTCTATCAGAAACAGTACAGGTAAAAGAGGGACATAAACAACATTCAAACCTCAAAGATTATCATCACTATTTGGGTAAGATAAGTTTTGACGGACAAGAATATTATGTGCGATTTACTGTACAAGAACTTACTCCAAGCTGGAAAAGACGAGAGCGTATAGGACAAAGCCAATTACATAATACAGCAATATCGGACATTAATATATACAAAAAAAGCGACCCGTCCGTAACCACCGAAGATTATTCCATCGGCAACGACAACCGCGATCGCTTTGTTGACACAAAGTTACAAGAATTTTTTGAAAAAGCAAGGGAGGCGCAGGAAAATACGTCAAAGGTAGTGGATGAAAATGGAGAGCCGTTGGTGCAAGCTTTATCTGAATACATGCACGACATTGAAAAGTTAAATACAAGTAATTCAACTGGACAGAGCGACGATATAAGGTTCAGAAAAACATCTACTATTGGCTTCTATTCAACCGTTGAGGACGCGTTAGAAAAAATTACCCAGGAAAAAGGCACCCCGGAACAATTCAAGGCCATGCTTCTTAAAAACGGGGCTAAACAGGCTGAAATGGACTGGATGGGATGGGATGAAGAGTTTGCAAATCAGAAGTCAGTAACAAAAGCCGATATTCAGCAGTGGATTGATAAGAACAGAATCGAGGTAGAAGAAGTAACAAAATCAGACGAAAAAATCCTTGTTTCGGAATTAGGAAAACTGAAACTAACAGACGATCAAATACAAACATTAGAATACAAAATGATTGCGTATTATCCGGAATATGATTATATAAAATCCTTAATCAACGGAGCTAATGTATATATTGATAGAAGCGGGGTTGCCCTGTTAGATGAATCATATATTGAAGATATAGAAGAATACGAGGATAATTATGATAAAGTAGCTAATTTACTTTCAAAAATAAACGACAGGCTCAAAAAAGAAGTAATTGGTACAGAAAAAACAGAATACCCTCAAGCCACGACTTTTAAAGGAAAGAACTACAAGGAGTTGTTGCTCACGATGCCAGCCATCCCTATATTTGAAAAATGGGAGCCAGTAGAAATTAAAAATTCAGGGAAATACTTTCTAAAAAACAATAGGAAGAAATATAAAAGGGAAGGAAACATAATAGAATACCCCAATCTTGCAGAAGCTGAATTAAAAGCAAAAAAATTAAACAGAAGGAGGGCATTCCATTATAATGCTTATTATAAATCCTCTCACTGGGACGAACCTAACATTCTTGCTCACATCCGTTTCTCAGAAATAGAGCAGAACGGGGAGAAGATATTAGCTATCGAAGAAATACAATCGGACTGGGCACAGGAGGGGAAAAAGAAGGGGTTTGACGTTGAGATAAAAACAAACGCTCAAACTAATCTTGATAATTACAGGTTGACATTAGATCAAAAATATAATAGCAATTGGGATAGCGAAATAATAACAGAAGAAGAATATAATGAATTATCAAGATTAGAGGATTTAACCGAAGAAAGCATAGACTATGACCAAGAAAGGAATACTACTATTGATGATATGCCCTTCAAAAAAACAGACCAGTGGGTAAATCTTTCACTCCGGAGGATGATGCGCTATGCCGCAGAGCACGGGTTTGACAGGATCGCGTGGACCACCGGGGAAATGCAAGTCGACAGGTATGATTTTAGTAAACGGGTAGACCGGATAGAATATAAAGTAAAACCAGGAGTTCTACCAAACTCAAAAAGCTATTCATTAAATGTTTTCGACAAACAGGGCGACCTCGTGAAGAGCGAACAAGACTTAAACGAGGAATACATAGAGGAAATAATAGGGAAAGAACTTGCCAATAAAATAGCAAACGGGGAAGGATACTCAAAAGGCGATAAAAAAGTTCTTTCCGGGCTTGATCTAAAAGTAGGCGGTGAAGGTATGAAAGCCTTTTATGACAAGATCATTCCTTCAGCGGCCAGCAAGTTGGGGAAACCGTTTGGAGCCAAGGTAGAGCTTATAGAAATTGACGGTGCCGATGAATCAATTTTGAATTTCCCGACGAATGAAATTTTAACGGTTCAATCGCTTCCAGTTACCGAGAGCATGAAGGAAACCGCCATGAACGGGGTTCCTTTGTTCTCATTAAACAGGAATAAAAACTTTACTCGTGTTGACGACATAGAGACTGTAAGAAAAGCCATTCAAAACCTCCAGGACAAGGCTGTAAACGCCAAGCCCCTGTTCATGTATTCCAGCGAGGAAGAACTGGGCCGTCACCTTGACAAAGCCGGAATACCAAGGGGGGCTGCCAGGAAAGCATTAGCGGACGGCAACACAATCGGGTTCTATGATGAAGGCCGGGGAGTTGTTTTTATTGATCTCCGCAAGGTAGGAAGCGTTAAAGAGGGAGTTGCAACCTGGCTGCATGAAATGGGCATACACGCGGGACTGAGAAATATTATCCCCGCCGAGCAATTTGACAGCTTCATGGAGGATATTTACGACCTGTTCGAGAATAACGCCAAAACCTATAACGAAAATACGAAAGACCAATCTTCAAAGGCTGCAAAAAAGGTATGGGATGCCGTGATGGGTTCCTCTGCATACGACAAGGTATCCAAATCCCAAAAGGGTGAGGAAATGTTAGCTTACTTCGGCGAGAGGTATTCGCAGAGCGCGGCAAGAGGAGACATGAACCTTGACGACAGGAGTATATTCAGGCAGATCGTTGAGAAGATCACCAATTTGCTCCGGAAGGTATTTGGCCTTACTCCCAAGCAACTCACCCTGGAAGATGCTGAACTGATTGTAAAGGGAAGCATAAGAAGCATGTTTGCCACGGGAACCAGGCCCATTGATTCCATCAACCAGGTTCAGCAGGAAGGTAAATTGAGACCGGACGGGAAAATTGAGTACAAGTTTACCCCGCTTGAAAGAGCAATAAATAAGGCGGTAGGAATAAAAGCTTATGGGATGATTGAAGTTGACGGAATTATGAGGCCGACAACAAACAGCGAGGGTAGACCTATTGCAACGACACCGGAAGGACTAAGAAACTTTTGGAGATGGTTCTCTGATTCAGAAAAGGCAAAAAGGATTGAAAAGTTAAAAAATAGCAGTCCTGTAGAACTCTCATATTCAAACGAAAAGTCACTTCCTGAGTTTAGGAAAGAAACATATGAAAAGGGGAAATATCTAAGAGGCTCTTATGTAAATAAAGATACCGGTAGGGTCATAAAAATAAACAGGAAAAGCCTTGATGAAATAAGAAATCATTCATACACAGAATATGACGCAGCTTCTATTTTATTTATTCCTGAGTTTATTGAAAGATCAATTCTTATTGAACCTAATTCTGTAAATGATAATCCTACAAAATCATACATAAAATCATATGATTATTTTGTACTTGGAGCAAAAATTAATGGAGAAGACTATACGGTAAGGATTTCCATTGCAAATACAAAAGACGGTGAAGCCTATTACGATCATGGCTTAACAAAAATCGAAAAGGGAAAACTGATAGACTTTACACGCTTATCGAATGCGCTTGACATCCAAGAGTTACCCCTTTCAGACATCAAAGATAAGCGATTACTTTCAATTTTGCAAGTAAATACATCAAAAATTGTTGACGAACAAGGAAAGCCAATGGTGCTATATCATGGTACAGGTTCTGATTTTAATGATTTTAGATACACCCAGGATATCGGGTTTCATTTTGGTACCGCTTTCCAATCTTCAAATATAGCAGAACTATACGAAGAAGGAAGTGTCATGCCTGTGTATCTTAAAATTAATAATCCATTAAAAACGAAGGATGCTTTCGCATGGTACCACATACGCCCAACAATGAATGTGCTAATAGATTCAGGTGTTATTACTCAGGATGAAGCTGATGCCATTCTTAATGATAAACTGAAAAGTGAGAATGAAAAATTAAAAGATGTCAAAAAAATACTTTCTGAAAAAGGATATGATGGTATATTGTATGAAAATGTAACAGGTGAAGGAGAAGGTATTTCATATATTGTTTTCTCCCCTGACCAGATCAAATCTGCAACTGGAAACAACGGGAACTTTGACCAGAATGACTTCAATATTCTCCGAAGGACTATAACAACCCCGCTTGAAAATGTAGTCCAAAATGCTGCTGACAGATACGCCGAAGACAGGGCCATAAAACGTACATGGGACGAGACCAGGGACCAGATGATCCAGTTCTGGAAAGATATCGACCTCCCTATAAAAAGGCTTCAGGAGGAAATAGTAAGATTAGGAGGAAAATTATCAGACAACTCCAACCCGTACCGGGCCATTGACCTGGCAAAGGGGAGACTGGAATCGCTCTACACGAGGTATTTAAATAAAAAATTCAATCCTGTTTTAAAGGCTATTGCCGATATTAGGAAAACAGGGATAAGCGGGGCTGATATTCTACCTTACATGATCTCGAAACACGCTATTGAAAGGAACCCCGATCTAAGACAAAATGAGATTAATGAACTTGTTGAAAAATTTAAAAAGAGTTATCCTAATGCCACGCAGGATGAAATTGATATTTTCCGTATTGATTTGGAAAATGAGCTCAGGGATAAAGACTATTCCGGGATAATGCCTTTTGACAAAGACAAAGAAGGAAACAGCATTAACGGTTTTAAGAACCCGGAAGAACTTGCACGGGCCATTGTTACCGAATTTGAAGCAAGATTCGACACGCCGGAGAAAAAGCAACTTCTGAAAAAACTATGGGATGCCAACTATGAAGCAGGACAGGAAACCCTTAAAATATGGTTTGACGGTAACTCCATGAGTAAAGAGGAATACGATTACCAGAGAGAAAGATATAAATATTTTGTACCCCTTAGAGGATGGAGAGAAGGACCTGCAAACCAACTGATATATCATAAAGGAGAGGGTTTTAGCAAATCGCTTATTCACGCAAAAGGAAGAACATCGCTTGCAGAAAATCCGCTTGCATATATGAAGTCGGTAGCCTTTAAAGCATTGACGGAACAAGTTGATAATGAAGTACGAAGGGAGATGTTAAACCTTATTATCGACAACTGGAAGGTTCCAGGAGTTCAGAAGATGGTTAGACAAAAGCAGGCATATTATGTAAAAATATACGACACAATGGGTAATTGGGAATGGGATATTGCCAGAGACCCGATGACTGGCGAACTCGTTAAACCAGATCAGTCGTTAATTGATTCAGGAGAAGCGAAAGTAAAGGTCTATTCTCAACATGAAAAGTTAAGAACTTCAGCGCAAGCCATGGAGCATGAAGTTTGGGTACGCACTGCAAACATGGATGTCGTGATTGTTTTTGATAGCAGGGACAATAATATGCTTGAAGTAGCTCATGCCCTAAAACACATGAATACCGGTTTCAAGTATATGTTTTTACAAAATGTGTTTCAATTCCAGATTGGTGCGATTGGCAGTTTCAAACTTTATAAGGACAATATCGCCTTATATTAGTTTCAATTCCAGATTGGTGCGATTGGCAGTACACTGTAGTTCAAAGGATCGCAAAAGAATACGGTTGTTTCAATTCCAGATTGGTGCGATTGGCAGATTAACCGGCGTGCCAGATGCCAAAAAAAATCCTCGTTTCAATTCCAGATTGGTGCGATTGGCAGGAAGAAGAAGAAAAACCGGTTGTCAAAAAAGCAACTGTTTCAATTCCAGATTGGTGCGATTGGTAGGCCTTGTCGCGAAGGTCAATATATTGCTGCAACGCAGTTTCAATTCCAGATTGGTGCGATTGGTAGTTATAATTGGAGATGAGCTACTTGATTCGAACGACAGTTTCCTGACTTCGACAATGCGCCACCCTAAAAATCTTTCCAAAAATTTTCATCAAATAATTGAGCGATTGACCTGTGTCTGTTTGTCAGAAGCATCGTCTTGGTCATTGTGCTTCCACTGACAGGTAGATTTATCTTTATGGTTGTAATTGTTTTAGCAATATTCAAGACTTTGTCGGCACTCATATTTATATGGCTTTTCTTCAGCACCCTTTCAAGTTCTTTATAAACCTTGTATGCCACAAAACAAATACAAACGTGGGCTTCAATCCTTTTTGGCGTAAAATGGAACACAGGCCTCATTTCAAGCGTTCCTTTTGTAATCCGGAATGCACGTTCAACTGACCACAAGCCGCTGTATTGTTCATATACTTCTTTTGCAGGCAGGCCCGTGTTGGTAATATATCCTTTGAGGCCATCCCATTGTTCATCCTGCTTGATTTTATCCTGGTTAATGACAACCTTAATATTGTCAGGTATTTCAAGAAACTTATTATACCCGCGCTTGTTGATATTCTCTTTGGTGATATTGCCGCTCCGGTATGCTTTTTCAAGCCGTTTTACGCCTTTATCCCTGTTGTACTTGTCTTTCTTGGCCCTATTGTCGGAATAACCAACAATTAGCCTTGCAGTACCTTTTCGTGTTTCATAAAACTCCCCATCCTGCTTCGATAATGACAAAGCCCATTTTTTGACCGGGTTGCTCTCGTTTTTTATTCTTGCGCCAATGATGTATTTGTAATGGCCCGATTCAAGCAAGGTAATGTTGCTTTGATTCATTAACCCGGAATCGGCCACAATGATAAAATCATCAAGTTTGAACCTTTGGACAAAATCCTCCACTACCGGGAGCATGGTATACCCTTCGTATTGAGAACCGTTGAAAACCGAATATGAAAGCGGGTAGCCATCCTGGCTGACCAATAAACCCAAAACAACTTGTGGCTGGCTGTGTTTCCCGTCTTTTGAAAAGCCTGTTTCCCGGAGTCCATCTCCATAATCCGTCTCAAAATAGAGGGTAGTTACATCATAAAATAATAGACCTATCTTTCCTCCCAATATTTTACGGGTATGATCAACACTGATTTGCTGAATCTTTTCTTGTTGTGTATTGTATAGCTTGTCAAGGTAACGATAGATCCGGTGCAATTGTGCATCTTCGCCAAAGTGTGATTTAAGGTATTCGACCGTTGCCGACTTGCTCATCGGTTGGCTTAAACGGGCTATAACCAGTTGCCGGAATATATCGTCTTCAATGGCATCAAACCCTGTTAGTTTGAATACTTTGTTTAATATCAATTGTACTCCATTGAGCAGAATGTTTTCAATATTCGAAAGCAAATACTCTGTAACTTGCTTCTCTTCGATTGCCTTGTTATAGACCTCAAATACATCCTGCTCCCCAATATGATCGGATATCCATTTTTTCCCCTGTTTAAACAGAGATGCTATCTCGGAACTATTGTTACTGGTGCCAATGGTGGTAATTTCCCAATAGATGCCGGCACGTTTTTCAACAACAACAATGCTGGTCGTACCTGAACGATTTTTTTTCTTGCGTATGAACATACCCAAATGTAGGCCATTTTTTGGCTTGCGCCACCCAAAATGGTGGCGCAAATTTTACAACATGCTGGCGTTTAAACATTTATAAAATTAAGCTGTGAAAGTTGTCGAAGTCAGGAAAAAGAAGAAGATGGTACAACAGTTCCTTCATCTGGAAGGCGGGTTATCCTCAGATTCTCCCGGTTTATGAGCTACCAAACGTAAGTTCCAACCGATCCGGGAGCGAGGCGGACATTGGCCACCCGGCTGCGGTACCGGATTCTGAAAGAAGAAACATCCCCTGAATCATTGGCAACGATCAGTACTATCTTCCCTTCCGGAGTGCGGAAAGCCACATTGGGCAGGGTGCCTGTCTGTTCATAGAGAGCTACGCGTGTCACCTCGCGTCGTTCCTCGTCGGAAGTAAGACTGACGGTCATGTCACCGGGTTGTGTGGAACCAATCCTGACCGATCGGGGGGTGACGAATTTCGAAGCATGGGCAACCACATACCAGGCCAGGTTCCTGGTGACGATGTTCCCATCGAGGGTTACCGCTCCCTGACACATGGAACATCCGCCATCATCGGTGTGGGGATCGTTCAGGGGATCGGCGGCAAAATTCCAGAGAATCACATTACGGCTCCAGTTGGTCGTGGCACCGATGATCAGCCTTTTTACCTGCGCCGCGATTTCAATGGTTGGGCTTCCGGGCCTTTCAACCACCATCTGCTCCGTAAAGTAAAGGTGCTTGTCAGGAAAGGCCTGGTGTACAATGGTCATGGTGCTCATATCCCCTCCGTAATGATGGAACCCCGAACCATCGGCATATGGGGCCGTTTCCGGATCATTCAGGATGGAAAGCGGATAATCAGGCCTGTCAAGGTTATGGTCAAAGAGGACAATTTTCGTGTGCAATCCTTCCTTTGACAGGGCCGGTCCGAGGTGCTTCCCGATGAATTCTGCCTGTTCCCGGGCCGACATCCGCATGCTGGGCGTATTGTTGGCATTCAGCGGTTCATTCTGAACAGTGACCGCATCGATCCGGATCCCTTGCTTCTCCATTTCCCTGATGTATTTCACAAAATAGCGGGCATATACCTCATAGCATTCCGTTTTCAGGGAACCGGCCTTCACCTTGCCGTTGGTTTTCATCCAGGTGGGAGGCGACCACGGGGAAGCCAGGATTTTTATATCAGGTGAAATCGCGAGGATCTCTTTCATGACGGGGATCACATCCAGCTTGTCCTGTCTCAGGTCGAAGCGCTCCAGGCTGAAATCGGTCTCTCCTTCGGGCAGGTCATTGTAGGAAAACACAAAGCTGTTCAGGTCGGAAGCCCCGATGGTCAAACGTATGTAACTTACTCCGATATGGTCCTCATCTCGTGCAAAGAGCTCTTTGAGGAGTTTGCCGCGTGCGTCGGGGGTCATCTTCATCATCAGTTCGGCACTGCCTCCGGTGAGGGCAAAACCAAACCCATCAATCTCCTGCATTTGGAGGGATTCATCGATGGTGATCAACCCTCCCCGTCCGCGTCCTGTGTTGGTAAATGCTATTTTCTCAGAGGATTTTTCAAAGAGCGCCGAGCGGTCGGCATGGGTCACCCAGGCTTCGATTTCGGGCTGACTATTGTTATTCTGTGCATACAGAGAGGGAGAAACCATCAAAGCAAGCACGAACAGAATGTTAAGGCGATGCATAAGCTTCATTAAACAGGTTTTTTTCGCAGGTTGATGTTTTATTCGTCCCATAAGTCAGGGATTTGTCCGTGGCCGCGGGCCCGCAGGGGTTTCCGGCTGAAGGGCTCCGCCGTTCCCGCATGGACATCATACAGTCTTTTGGCGGTTTCCACCATGGCATTTACCTGGTGCGCATAAGGCCTGTCGGTGACATCCACCAGTCCACAGTTGTAATTCTCCCCGTCATTGCGCCGTCCCGTGAGGTCCTGGTCGCTCCACTGGAAATAGGCGGTTCCGATGAGGCCGGGATGGGCATAACCGTTTTCGGTATAATATCGGTAGGCCACGCCCCGTTCCTCCTGCGAATCGACCTGCCAGAGCGACTGCGCCAAGCCCCGGTCGACCGTCCCAAAATGGTACTCCCCGATGATCATGGGAAGTCCCGTGATTGCCAAGGCCCTGTCCATCATCTCTTTCCCCGGAACCAGGTGGTAACAGTTGAAACTCAGCACGTCGAAGGATTCCCTGCAGATGGACAGCAGTTCTTCGCTCATATTCGCGATGCTGCCAAAACGGTAGCCCAGGTTGAGATGGTTGGGATCGTATTTCAGCTGTGCCTCCTTCACAGCCCTGAGATAGGTCCTGAAAGCGTCGTATATGAACTCCCGGCGTCGCTCCGGCGTGTCGCCGGCAAGCAGGAATTTCTGAAATTCCGTTTTAATGGGGCGATCCCCGCCGTTGAGGATCAGTTCGCTCAGCCGTTCTTCCTGGTCGAGCCACGAAGGTTCATTGCCCACGAAATAGCCGATCAGCCAGGGATTGTCCTTGTAGCGGGTCACAAAACCCTTCATGGCTTCTTCGAGTTTTTCCCGGAAATCAGGGGCATACACATCGGCGAAACCCATCAATCCACGCTCCACACCGGCAGTCCGCATGGTGACCATAAAGGCTTTCCTGTTCATGGCCATGATCTCCCCGTCGGACCAGTTGCCGATGGTATTGATTCCCCACCTCTCCATTCTGCGGATGACCATCTCATTCCCTTTTTCCCGGAAATTCTCCCCATAGCGGCGGTAAAGATTCCAGCGACCGAAGTCGTAATCGTTCCGCCGGTCCGGCCTGTTCTCTACCCGGTTTTGAGGCCTGTTCTCAGCTCTGTTTTGAGATCTGTTGTCTGTCCGGTTTTGCGGATTGCCGGACAGCAGTTCCATGGGGGGAAGCTCTCCGTACATGTTCCTCCGTTTGTCCACTTCCTTGGCATTGCCGCCTCTTCCGGCAGCGACGCAATCAACGCCCACCGAAAGGAAGAGGTATCCTTCGGGATCGACGAACCACCAGCGGCCGTCGACCATTTCGGTGCGGAAGAAACCCGTGGCTTTCACCTGTTTCCGGAGGTAACCCCCATATCGGGAGTAGTCAAAGGCTTCTGCGGAATCCGTTTCCGCTTCCTCGGCAGCCCACTCCTGTTGCAATTGTTCCAGGGAGTGGATTTTCCCTTCATAGTCGCCCAGGTTCCACTGCCCGAAGGAGTCGACAGATGGAGTTGCTTCGAGGTATTCATCACCGGGATCATCCACCGCCAGGGCGATGGAACGGATTTCAAATTCAGAATGGCCGATGGGCGCCCGCATGCGGATTCCTATCGAGTCGACCCCATGCAGGGGACCCCTCCGGCCTCCCAGGTTGATCCACCCCGTGTAGCGCGGCTGGTTGTAGGTAGCCGCCAGATCGACGGCAGCACCGGGAAGCTCCCGGTAAAACCTCAGCGGAATGGCCAGCTTGTTCCAACCGCCGGGAACATAGCTCATCACCCGCAATTCATTGTACCCCCAATCGGTGGTGAACCCGATATGAAACCGCTGAGAGGTGGTGATCCGGAACTCCAGGACCACAAAGTTGTATTCATCCCAGTTGGAAGGCAACCCGGGCGTGATGTCGGCAATGGCAAACTTCTTTCCCGACACTTCCTTCTCAGGATCAAAAACTACTTTGAAGCTCTTGCTCCCCGAAATTCCGCACCCTGAAAATCCCAGTAACAGGACGAAAAGGAGCAAAAAAAATTTAAACGTTCTCATAAATTCAGGTTGGACATTATTGTTTCATAAAGATAAAAATCTCTGTCTAAAAGATAGAAAACTCTTCAAATGTCGGAAAAAAAGCAGAATTTCTGTTCAGTTCCGTAAGAAGAAATCGGGAAAACCATCAGAAACCGTGAGGGATTCATCGTAAATGACCGGAATTTCGACTGGCGCAATGACCGTCCGCTCTGCTGCAGGCGTATATGTTACAAGATGATGCCCGGACTTCAGCGTTGCTACGGCTTTCCAATCCATGCTGCAGGGCGTATATGTTACAAGGTGATGCCTGCTACTACAAAGAGTTGATCGGTGGTGGGATTCAGGATGACGCTGCCGGAAAGGGGCACGGTGAAGTGGTCGGTGATTCTGATCTCTTTTGTCGTGGAGAGGCCTATGTTGCAGATGTCGAAATTGCCGCCAGGGGTATGCCAGCCCGTACCTCCCCCGGCGAAAAAGTCAACCTTCCCGGCGGTATAGCCCGCTTCAAAATAGAGGTCCCCTCCGGAAGAACCGGCGCCCTCATTCAGGATGGAAACAACATCAAATGTAGTTCTATCATGATAAAACTACACTTAATGTTGTAAATATTTGGATTTTTACCTTATTTTAAAGTAACCAGCTTAATTTCTGGTAAGGGGAGGCAAGATTACTCTCTTCTATAAAACGGCGTCATTTGCTTCTGCATCAGAACGCCAGGTTGAGCCTCAGATAGATGTTGCGCCCGGGTTCGGTGCTGATGCTGCCCCTGTTTGTAGCCAGGTGGTTGGTATAACTCCGGTCGGTGAGGTTGTCGATGCCGGCGAAGAGCTGGATCCGGGTTTTTCTCAGGCGGATGGGTGCCGAGGTGAAGGCCAGGTCAAACCGGGCGTAGCTGCCGGTGGCCTTTTCCCCTGCGGCGATCTTATCCTGGCGTGTGGCACCGGCCATGGTAAGTTCCGCCGCTCCCAATTCCGGAAGGGTATAGCGCATTCCCAGCCGTCCGTTCATCGGGGGAATCCGCGGAAGGTCAGTTTCCGATCCGAGATCCTTTCCCCTGACAACCGACCCCGAAGCCACCACGACCATGTTGGGCCATACGTTGTACTGCATTCCGAAATCGGCGCCGTAGAGCATCGCCCTGCTGACGTTGTCGTAGATCAGCGCAGGAAGGGTGTCACGGGTTCCCTCCAGCGGACCGGTGTTGATAGTATAGATAAACTCCCCGGGGGTCTCAACCACCAGGTTGCCGATCCGGTTGACAAAACCGTTCACTTGCAGGTTGAACTTCGGCTTCCACATCCGCAATCCCAGGTCGGCCGAGGCACCGTTTTCCGGTTTCAACTCCGGATCGCCCAGACTGACATAATTCCCCAAGTCAATGTATTTGAAGAGTTCCTCGAGTGAGGGGGCCCTGAAGGAGCGGGCCAGGTTGAGCGTCAGGTCGGTCTCTTTGGTCGCCTTGTACAGCAAACCTGCGTTAGCGCTCCAGGAGAGGGTGTTATTTTTTCCTGCCGGAAAGGTGATCCGCTGGTTGGGAGGGGTGTCGTTTCTTACGCCGTCGACGATGAGGTAGTCGACGTCAGTACCCGCTTCGTTTTCAACCACGATGCCGTCGACCCTTCCGCCGGTGATCAGGGTGAGCCGGTCATTGAAGAGCCGGGCCTCATCCTGAAGGAAAATCCCCCCGCTGCTGAAACTCGATTTCGGAATCGGGGTTTCGCCACGCACCAGGTTGATGGTCTTGACGACGGTTCCCGCCGGGTTGACTACTTCGTTCCTGATAAACTTGGTGCGGACAGTGCGCATGGTGCGCGACCAGATGTCCACTCCGGCGATGAGCGTATTTTTCTCTCCCGGTGTCCAGGTCGTCTGGAGCTGTCCTCCGTGGGTCAGGTGATTCCCGATGGGTACTACCCGTTCCGGGGTGACCCGCTGCGTTCCCGCGGGAATTTTGGTCTCGGTCACCGTATTGGGGATCATCTCCACGTCGCGTTGGATATATTGGGTGAAGTAGTTGGCTTTCACCGAGGAGAGCAGGCGGGAGATTGCGGTGATCTCGTAAGAAGTCGAGAAAAGATGCCGGCTGATCTCGGTGTAGGTGGCCGTTGCCGGTCCGGGAAATGCCGATCCTCCCGGAATTCCCACATCTTCCGACCAGTTGTTTTGGTATTGCACCCTGAAAACATGGTTGTCCCAAGGTTTCAGCCCGGCTTTGGCAGTCACGTTGTTTGACGTAAACTGGCTGTTGGGAATCTTTCCTTCGGGGGTGCGAAGGTCACCGGCTTCGGCATGGGTACCGCTGAGCCGCAGAACCCACTTCTGTGCCCCGGCACTGACGCCGGCATGTTCGCTAAGGAGGTTGTTGACACCCCCGTATCCCAGGGTGGCGTTCCCCGACACGTAGGGGGAAGCGGCAAAATTGCCCGCTTTGGTGATGATGTTGACGATGCCCCCCATGGCCCCGGTTCCGTAGAGGGAGGATTGGGCGCCTTTGATCACCTCGACCCGTTCGATGTCGTTGACGTCGATCATGCTGAAGGAGGCGGTAAGGTCAGTGGCCGTCTCCACCCGGTGGCCGTCGACCAGCGTTACCAGCCTGTTCTCACCCAACCCCCTGATGTTGATGGTGGTGGACCACGCCCCGTCACGCCCCATGGCAATGCCGGGTTCCATCCCCAGGACGTTGGATAGCGTCTGCGATGACAATTTCAGAAAATTGCTGGCGCCCACCACCGCCATGGGTTGGGGCACATCTTTCACCCGGCGGTTGACCCGAAGGCTGGAGATTTCCACTTCCCCCAGGGGAATGGGCTCCTGGTTGAGGGAGTCGGGACTGGCTTTGCTTAATACACTTTCGGCAGGTTCCTCGTCAAACCAGGCATCCTGCCCGGTTCCCTGAAATGAAATCAGCAGCGCCAGGGCTGCCGTCAACAATACATTTTTATCCATGATCATAATTCTTTAAGAGTACCGATTTTACCTGGATGCCCTTCAACCGGCCCAATTGCCCGGTGAGGGAACCTATCTGATCGGTGGACCCTTCAAGAACCAGGGAGATCAAACTCATCCCATTGCCGCGGGGTAACCCCTGGCGCCCAAGAATAATCTCAAAATGGCGGGAGATGATGTCGTTCAGTTGCTGAACGCTTTCACGGTTTTCGATTTGAATCAATACGGTTCCTACTCTCTTTTCCATCAGAAATCCTCCGGATCAGTTTTGAAGGACCTGCCGCACCTTGTCAGGAGAAATGCCCCTGTCGCAGAAAACAGCAGATCGTTGGTTATTTTGCTGCAAGTTTAATCATTTGCAGCGGAATACACAAACAACATGTTTTATAATACAAAACCTATTTCTGTTTTGGGTAAATTTGCTGAAAATTCCTTTGCATGGAGCGTCTCATTACCGTTTTTTTACTTCTGATGGTCTTTCTGCTGCCGGGGTGCGGGGAGCCTGAGCCGGCCGGCCACTTCACCATCGCCACCCTTAAAGGCCCCTCTTCGATGGGGATGATCAGGCTGATCGACAGCCTCAGTAGCGACCGGCACGCCGCGGTGCAGGTAAAAATTCTCAACGAGCCCCTCCAGGTGCGCAAGATGATGATCGACGGAACGGCCCATTTCGCCGTTCTTCCCTCAACCATGGCGGCCATCACCTACAACAAGGGGATGGATTACCGCCTGGTGGCCGTCCCGGTATGGGGAACCCTTTACCTCGTAGGCCAAGATACTGCCGTGACGGAATGGGAAAACCTGAAGGGCAAACGGGTGTACGTGATGGCCCGGGGGATGACCCCCGACGTGCTCTTCCGCCACCTGCTGCGGAAAAATGGCCTCGACCCCGACCGGGACCTTCTCCTCGATTACAGTTTCCCCACCCACATCGACCTGGCGCAGGCAGTCAATGCCGGGCAGGCGGAGCTGGCGGTGATCTCGGAACCCCTGGCCACCCTGGCCATCCGAAACAATCCCGCCCTGCGGCGCCTCTTCTCCCTGAATGACGAGTGGAACCTCGTCGAAGGAATTCCCATTGCCGAAACCGCCTTTATGGCCCGGTCTGAAGTGCTGAAAAACCAACCCGGAATGGTCAGCAAACTCCTCGACAGCTATGCCGCTTCCACGGAATGGGTCAACAGCCACCCCGACAGCGCCGCCGCCCTGATCGTACGCTATGGAATCCTGCCCGACAGCGTAGCAGCACTCCATGCCATTCCGCAGATAAATCTTAAATTTGCAAGGGCCGGAGCCGTGGAGGAAGAGGTCAGGGAATATTTCGACGTGTTTTATAGGATGAATCCCGATATTATCGGGGGAAAAATGCCGGATGAAAATTTCATTTACAGGTAAACGATTTTGGAGCATTGTCTCGGTCATTTCCATACTTGCCGTTTGGAAGCTCCTTTCACTCCTGCCGGGATCTGACTTTGTCCTTCCCTCGCCAGAGAAGACTCTGGTGACCACGCTACGGCTTTTCGGGGAGAAGGGTTTCCTGGCGGTGGTAGGGACTACGGTACTGCGGAGCCTTGCCGGGTTTGCCATTTCCATAGTGTTGGGGATCAGCCTGGGGGTGCTTGCGGGGACCCATTCCCGTTTTAATGCCTTTCTGCAGCCCATCCTGGTTACCATCCGCTCCATCCCTGTCATCGCACTCATCCTGCTCGCCCTGATCTGGTTCAACCCCGGGTCGGTGCCTGTCTTCATCGCCATCCTCACCATGTTCCCCTTCATCTGCATCAACGTCATCGACGGGATTAAAAGTGTGGACAGGGATCTGACGGAGATGGCTTCCTTTTACCGGGTAAGTCGCACCCGGATCATCAGGGAGCTTTACATCCCCGGCATCATGCCCTTCATCATCAGCGGCGCCTCCAGCGCCATGGGCATCGGATGGCGCGCCATCATCACCGGGGAAGTGCTCAGCCAACCCCGCTACGGCATCGGAACCCTCATGCAGGGGGCGCAGACCTTCCTGAATGTCGACGCCGTCATCGCCTGGACCATCGTGGCCGTGGTAATCAGCTTCGCCTTCGAAAGGATAATCCGCTGGGGAGAACATCAACTCACCGCCTGGAAATTCTGACTATGCACCTCGAACTGCATCTTATCAGCAAAGCATACGGAGGGATCATCCTCTTCGAGGATTTCTCCATCGGCTTCGATGAGGGAAAGATCACCTGCATCCTGGGCCCATCGGGATGCGGCAAAACCACCCTGCTGAACATCATCGGGGGAATCATCCCCCCCGACAGCGGCTCTGTCATCGGATTCGTAAATCAGAGAATTTCCTATATCTTCCAGGACCCGCGGCTCCTCCCCTGGAAAACGGTCCGCGAAAATATCGGCTTTGTCCTGTCGCAAGACCTGCCTGCTGCAGAACGCAATAGCATCACCGACCGTTTTATCCGTCTGGTGGAACTCGAAGATTTTGCGGATTATTATCCCGCCAAACTCAGCGGGGGAATGCGCCAGCGGGTCTCCATTGCCAGGGCTTTCGCCTTTCCTTCGGAAGTAATCCTGATGGATGAACCCCTTAAAGGCCTCGATATCAAGCTGAAGCTGAACCTCATCCGCACCTTTTCACGCATCTGGGAAACCGACCGGCGGACGGTGATCTTCGTCACCCACGACGTGGAAGAGTCACTGCTCCTCAGCAACGAAATTCTGGTCATGAGCCGGCCACCCGTTCAAATCCTGGCCAAACAGAAGGTAGAAATAGCCGTGCCTGACCGGTCACTCAACTCAACCCACCTGGCCGGAATTAAAAACCAGTTGATAAAAGTCCTGGAATTCCGGTGAGCACATGCCCCGCCCGCTCTGCGACGGGGAGTTTCAAACATAAGAAAAAGGAAAAACCCACTGATTATTCCGGAATATTCTGTATCTTGTATAGCACTTAATGATCGCCGGTCTGCCTTTTCAATAAACAAATATAATTATGAACAACCTGATTCCCGGTTCAAAACCCGGACCACGTGCAAGTTACCCCCTTTTATCCTCTCTTGCCCTGCTGCTCCTGTTTTTCACATCCTGTAATGCATTGCGGGAAGCCTACACCCTGCTTGAATTCCGGGGAATTGAAAATGTAAACAACTTTACCAAATCCTTCTATCTGGTCAGCACCAGATCGGACAGCCTTCAGCCTGCCGCATTATTGGGCAGCAACGGAGACCTGTTTACGTGCGATGAGGCTGTTTTTGTCTGGAACGGGGACATGGCAACAACTAAGTTCTCATTCAACCGGGACGACAACCTTGTGTTTGTTAATGGAAAAATTTTCCTGATTGAACTCCCCGATAGCGGCATAATGAATTCATGGTCCGCCTATCCGGAGGAATGGGACCTTTCAAACCTTCAGTTTATCAGCATCAATTCACAATCTCCCGGCAATTTCCTGCCCTTTCTGCAAAGTGTTGTCAAAGACAAACCGGATGTGGGATTTCTTTACTCCGGAAATCTGAGTGACCTATCGGGCATACTTCAGGTTTTCAATCCCCGGTATCTGATCGGACCCACTCTTAACCCCGATGATTACGGAATTTTATCCGGGATGACCAATCTCGAAATCCTGATGACGACACCCGGAGACACTATTTTCAGTGAACCTCTGCCGGCAATTCCCTCGTTGAAACAGATTATTCTGTCAGACGTAGAAAGAAATGTCTCCCTGACCAATGAGTTCCTGGCAAACAACCGGCAGATCCAAAAAGTGGTGATCAACAAATCAGGGACCTTTGACCTGGCCATCCTGAATCCTTTGGAAAAGCTGAAAGAACTCTTGGTGTTCGGACCCGATGTGATCCTGCATGGTGATCTGATTAACAACCACCAGAAGCTGGAAGTTGTGTCGGTGACGGGCGTGGAAAGGGTGGTTGATCCCGGTCAGATCAGATTGCCCGCACTCCGCTGGATCTCTGTTGACGGAAAGGTCGTCCAGGAAGAATTCGATGCTTTTATATCATCGAACCCCCGACTGGAAGTCATCGAAATAATTGACAACGACACCGTGAGCAGTTTTCAAAGGTTGGCCACATTGGAAAACCTCCGCGGGCTGATCATTACCGATTCAGTAACCGACATCGAAACCATTAAAACACTGACAAACCTGGAATACCTGTCCCTGCCTGATACCTATCTTCAGGAAAACAAAGCTGAAATCGAAAATGCCCTGTCCGGAACGCGCATTGTGGCCAACCAAGGCTTCTGTCTGGGATCGGGCTGGCTGTTGCTGATCATTCCGCTGATCATCATCATCAGGTTCCTGGACCAAATTCAACGGAACAGAATTCATAAAAGAAAGTTTTCCGGTCTTTAACAATGCTTAAGAAAAACCGGCGGTTGCTGTTGCAGGCTGTAGTAAGCAGCCTGGCGTGCATGGTATTTGCAGGGTTTATCCATTATGAGTTTCCTGTAAGATGGGTGGCACTGCTGGGGCTTTTGGTTCCGGCGTTTATTTTCAGCAGCAATCTAAGCTCACCCGGTGATCTTAAAAAAATAACGGGAGAAGCGATTCACAGAGGGAGGACCTGGTTGTACCTCCTGGTGGGTTCCCTCATGGGTGTGCTCGTTGCCCTCCTGTACCGAAGGTACCTCGACATCAGCCTCCTGCCCGGCTCTTTCTTCTTCTTCACGTTGGTTGCTGCGTTGATCGGGAGCACGGAGGAGCTGGTATTCAGGGGATTCATCCAGGAATACGTCAGACCTGTCAACGGACTGTTATCGGTTGTATTCAGCAGTCTGGCGCATACCGGGTACAAATGTAGCCTCTTTCTCTCCCCAGCGGTCCCTTCGACTGTTGATGTCTGGTTTCTGGCTTACTGGACTTTTATCGTGGGGATTTTATTTTCCGCACTCAGGCATTTTTCCCGGAGTGTTTGGCCTTCGGTGGCTGCCCACGCCCTGTTTGATATTCTGGTGTATGCGGAATATGCAAAGGCTCCCTGGTGGGTTTGGTAATCAGAATTCTGGCAGCTCAGTCCCCCCCTGGGATCCCTCCAGTACCAGAAATTGAAACTCCCCAACGCAGAGCAGCGGGGAAACGAATTCTGCGAAAACGGGATGAGTTCGACGGGTTTCAACACCGGATCTGCCAATAGCGGAGACCAGGCATTAGTGCTTACCTTGCACAAAGAGAGATGTAGTCAATGCGCTCCCCGGAATTTAAAAAGTTAACGTTCGTCGTGCAAGGCACTCCCCATTCCTCGTCGTGGTACTGCCGCATCAGCGGTTCATTTCCCGGCCATTCACAACCCTGTTCCATTTACCAAAAGCAGGGGTTTCCGGTTATACAGGATCGTGGAAATTCTCTTTCAGGAGGGGTAATCCTCCGGGGCGTCTTACATTGTCGGGTACGGATCTCCACCTGTTAAGCAGTCCGTTGAGGTCAGGGATTTCTTAGCAGCGATACGGCGGTGCCGTCATAAGTCACCGAAGCCCGGGGAACTGCCGAAAGGTCAAAGGCTTGCGGTTGCTCTTTGGAGATCCACATCACGTTAAAGGTCCGGGTTTCGGGCATCCCGTTCCAGGATCCCTGGCGTGCCCCGATGGTGAGCTTTCCGGCGGCATCGTCCCAGGTGATGGGAATGGTGCTGAATTCCCCCTTTTCATAGTCATAGTTGACCCCTTCGTCCTCGTAGAGGGTGAAAGCGCCATCCCTGCCGGTGTAGACGTACAGGGTGACGGGGTCGGCTGCTTTTTCAGCGGTACTGGTAATTTCGGGTCCGAAGGGGAGGATGGCTCCTTCACGCACATAAAGGGGCATTTTCTCATAGGGAGCGTCGACGGTGCGGTACTCCCCGCCGGTCAGGAATTGTCCGGAATAGAGGTCGTACCATCCCGTGGCCGCCGGGAAATAGACTTCCCGGGTGCGGGCTTTATATTCATACACCGGGGCCACCATCAGCGAGGGACCGAACATGTACTGGTCGCCGATGTTATTGACGGTTATGTCACCGTTGAAGTCCATCACCAGGGGCCGCATGATGGTATAGTCGTTATGCCAGGTCATGCCTGCCAGGGTATAGACATAGGGCATCAGCCGGTAACGGAATTTGTTGTACCATACCATGGTTTTGTAGGCGGGATGGTTTTCGGGGGCGATGTTGTAGATTTCGCGGAAGGGGAACTGTCCGTGGCTGCGATAGAGGGGGCAGAATGCCCCGAACTGGTGCCAGCGGGTGTTCAGCTCGCGCCACTCCTCAAGGTCTTCGGAACCTTCCCGTGCCCGGGTGTAACGGTTTTCGACGCAGAAGCCGCCGATGTCCATGGTCCAGTAGGGAATTCCCGAGATGGCGAAATTAAGTCCGGCGGAGATCTGAGCTTTCATATCCTCCCAGCGGGTGCCTATGTCGCCGCTCCAGGTGGCCGTGGAATAGCGCTGCAATCCGGGGAATCCCGAGCGCGTGAGCAGGAAAACCCTCCGGTCAGGATCGGCTTCCCTCTGGCCGTTGTAAATGGCTTCGGCATTCACCAGGGCATAGGCGTTGAAATATTTCGCGGAAGGCCCCAGGGCAGTAGGAGTCATCAGCGACTTCCGGTAGTTGATGCTGGCATTGGAAAGGATGTCGGGTTCCGAAGCATCCATCCACCAGGCGTCAAAACCTTTGGGGTAGAGGTTCTCCTTCATCTGGTTCCAGAAGAGTTTCCGGGCTTCTGGGTTGTAAGCATCATAGAAGGAGCCGATATACCCTCTGCCGACCCAGTCACGGATGCTGTCCCGGGTGGCCCGGCGGTACATCCACCCTTTTCCGTCGAAAGCCTTGTAATGGTCGGTGGTATAATAAAATTTCGGCCATACTGAGATCATGATGCGGGCGTTGAGGCGGTGGACACTGTCGACCATAGCCGTGGGATCGGGAAAACGGGCGGCATCGAACTGGTGCGATCCCCAGGAGTCTTCGGGCCAGTAGAACCAGTCGAGGACGATGTTGTCGAGGGGAATGCCGCGCTGGCGGTATTCGTTGACGGCTTCCAGCAACTCGTCGCCGGTTTTGTAACGCTCGCGGCTCTGCCAATATCCCATTGCCCATTTGGGCATGATCTGCGCTTTCCCGGTAAGGGTGCGGTAGCCGCTGATCACCTCGTCACTGTTGTTCCCCCTGATGAAATAGTAGTCGATCTGGTCCCCCATTTCCGACCAGAAGGAAAGGGCGTTCTGCTCTTCCGCAGGACGGGGACTCAGTACCTTCAGCCCTAAGTAGGAGATCCCGCCGTCGGGTCGCCACTCCACCTTCACAGGATACCGCCTGCCGGCTTCCATCTCCTTCTTGAACTTATAACTGTTTGGATTCCAGGCCGTACGCCACCGCTCGGAAACCACCGGCTCCCCGTCAAGCCACACCTTCGTGTAGCCGGCATAGTAAAGCTTGAAATGGAAGAGGCCGCTTTCGGCAGGTTCCATTTCTCCTTCCCAGACGATCGTGGAATTGTTGAAGCGGAACCCTTCGGGGAAATTCTTTACTGTCTCCAGATTTTCGTAGTCTATGGCGGCTTCCGTCCTTTCCACGAAGATGTTTCCGGGGTCGGAATTGGTGAGGTAGGTGGCTGTCAATCCGCCCTCTTCTCCTTTGGCATTGTAAAGTTTGAAAAGGTCAAGGTTGGCATATTCACGCGGATCGCCAAACCTGGAAAGGGAGTAGTTGTCCCACAGGATGGCGTAATTGCGGTCGGAAACCACCACCGGAAGCGATACCTTGGTGTTGTACTGGAAGAGCTCCTCATTGCGCCCTTTGTAGTTGAACTCGTCCGACTGGTGCTGTCCCAGCCCGAAAAAGGCTTCGTTGGCGGGCGATTCCCATACCTGCTGCATGGTGTACCCCTGGGTGCCTTCCGCCTCGAAGGGTGTAAAACGGCGTCCTCCTTCCCGCTCCTGTAAAAGCAAGCTTCCGTCTTCACCGGTGAAGGTGACCTGCCCAGTGGCCAGCGACACCCTGGCATTCACCCCGGAAGTGGCCACAATGATGGATCCTTCCTCTTTGAGGACCGTGAACTGCGGTGTTGTCTCCTGATCGATGACCACCAGGCTTCCGGCTTTGCTGAAGCTTTTCCCGGGAACCGCGGTCACCCTGATGATGTTGTCGTTGACGACGCTGACCTTCACCGTCGATGCTTCACTTTTAGAAGCCGCTTTCAGCCGGATGACCGCCCCGTTCTGCGTTTTTTCCCAGGATTGTTGGGTACAGGATGCCAAAGCCAGGCACATGACCACCAGGAGCCATAGTTTCTTCATAGGTTACAGGTTAAATTAATAATCCCGGCGGAAATTCGTCATTCCTTTCCGGGTCCGATTTCAGCCAAAAATAGGAAATTATCTCAAAATGTAACGCTTCCCTTAAAAAGGGTTACCGGTTCTTTCTGCCGCGGATCATCCAGGATTACCCGGAATCCGGGATTTGTGCCATCCGGAAAACCGGTAAAAAGAAACTCCCAGGTGTAATAACACATGCATCTGCAATAGCAGTTTTCTTGCGGATAGTTGCACTGGTCGGTGAGCGTGACGATGAGGGAGTCGTTCAGGAGTATGTGTTCCGTTCTGAAGGGGGCGCAGCAGATGTAATTGATGCCGGTGAACATAACCAGGGTATCCTTCCGGATGCTGAAAATCACCGTGTCGCTACTTTCCGCGGCGGCGCTCTTCTGGTTAACAAATCCCATGTTGTTACAACCTCCCGGGATGGTTTTCACCAGGGTTATGGCTGCCGGTTCGGCATGGTCACCGTTGTCACTGCTGCAGGCGGCTGCCATCATGAGGATGGTCACGGCCAATGTCATTAACAAGTGTTTCATTTTGCTGTGGAATGGTATTTATTACTTTAGACGGGATTCAATGCCAAAAAGTTGCTTTTGATCCGGGAATTTTCAATAGGCCCTGCATGGCCGGCATCATGGGGTCAGATACCGGGCTGCAATATCATTGTAAATACGGAGCAAATCATTCACTTCTCCCTGGCGGCTTGTGGTGGTCTCTCCCCAGCGGAAGGGTTCCCAGATGCAGGTGCCCTTGCCCATGTCGCCGGGAAGGCTGAAGACAATGTCGTGGATTTCCTTCTTGTACCAGGAGTATTCCACCACGTTGAGGGGTTTGTGGTACCGTTCCGCAAGTGCCAGCAAATTGGCTTTCAGGTCGTCGAGGGTTCCGTGCCACCGCGGATAGTAAGAGAGCCCGATGATGTCGAACCGGACGCCCCGGGCGATCATGTTGTCGAGCCAGAAGACTGACTCGTCATGCTGTCCGCCGAGGGCTATGTGCATCATGACGGGTATCGCGGGGTCGACCGATTCCACGGCTTCCACCCCGGCCCGAAGCAGGGCCGCCAGGTTGTCGGGATTCCCGATATGCCCGTCGGGCCAGAGCATCCCGTGGTTGATCTCGTTACCCACCTGCACCATGGCGGGCATCGTTCCCTGCAATTTCAGCGCGAGCAACACCCTGGCCGTATGGACCGCCAGGGAATCCTTCAGCGCGCCGAAATTCCCGCTGGCCCAGGCCTGCGGCTTGTTCTGCTGCTGCGGGTCAGCCCAGTAATCGCTGTAATGAAAGTTGAGCAACAGCTCCATTCCCGCTTCCTTTACCCGTTTGGCCATCGCCAGGGTATGTGAAAGTCCGCAGTACCCCTTTCCCGGGGAATAGCCCTTTTCATTTCCGGGATTCACAAAAATCCGCAGTCTGACAGTGTTAAAGCCATGGTCGCGCAACAGGAGGATGCCATCTTTTTCCACCCCGTTGTCGAAGAGTTTGCGCCCCTGGTCCTCCATCTCGGGAAGCCATGAGATGTCGGCGCCGATCATGCGGTCAATGGGTTTGGTGGTGCGTGGGAGCTGGCTTTCGTCGGGCGTCATCATCAGAAAATCGCCCGGAAGGGTGTGCAACTCGTGGGAGCCGGGCCACAGCTTTCCGGAGGAGGCTTCCACCTTTACCTTCCCCGGTGTGGTGCCGGTGACGAAATAAAATGCGGCTTCTCCTCCCTTGAGGATGAATTGTGCCGTCGTTCTGCCTGCCGTGTCGGCAGTGATTTCCAAAGGTTTTCCCCGCAGGTCCGTCATTGTGCCTTCTCCGTCAATCGTAATCCTGATGGTATCCTTTGCCGAAAGGATCTCCCTGCCCAGACTGTCGGCCACCGTGAGCCGCATCATCGTTTGGTCGGCGCCATTGGCACGCAGGGTGGTGCTGTAACTGGTCAGCATGACGTGAACCGGCTTTCCGCTTTCCACCTGCCGCACCGATGCGTATTCTTCCGATGTTTTTCCTCCGGTTTGTCCGGATGGTCCGGCCTGGCACCCGGCCAGAATGACCACTGCCAGAAGCGATATCACGATTTCCATTTTCATGCCTGGTTTATTTATCACAAAATTAACCCTTTTAACTACGTGCTGAACGATTTTCGGGTCAAACCACCCGGAAAACCTCCCGGAGGGACAAGGTCAGGAAACCGGAGATCCGGAACACCCTGAAAACCATCGAAAACAAATTTGTCCACACTTCGCTGGAACATTACAACCGCTTCACCGTGGTCAACTTTGGAAAGGTCAAAATCCTGCGGAAGGAACAGAATGGCATCTTTCTGGTCCTCGACCATGAGCCCGATTTATGGAAGTATTGTCCATGTCTGCGGTTTTCCTGCCTGAATTTCAAGTTTTTCAGAATATACTTTTCTCCTCACTTTCAGGCCAGGAAAGCGGCGCTTTTCCGGAAAACCTCCCGGAAGGAGGCCTCCACCAGCGGTAGGTCGGCACGTCCCGTGGCCGGAAAAGGTGTTTCATGGCTGTATTCGAAAGGGAAGTCGAGCAGTTCAAAACACTCACCGGCAAGCTTCTTACCCATACAGGCTTCCACTCCGGAATAAGGCATTACCTTGTCTTTCAGAAGGGAGATCCCCGAAATCCTGCTTTTAAAGGAATCAAAAAAACGTTCTCTCTCCTCCTGATGGATTTCAGGCCTGATCATGGCATTGAAAGCCCTGATCAATCGGTCGTCCTCATTATCGGTCCGGGGATTCCCGTTGGACACCAGGGTAAACCATTCTTCACAATAAAACCGGAGCACCCGTTCATAGGCCACTTTGTCCATGATATGTTTCGATTCACCGTACATGTGTCTGAATATGGCTCCTCCGCAAAAGATAAAAAGCCGGGTAGAGGAAAAAAGGTTCCCGGGGTTGGCCATCAGCATGATTTCTGCAAGAAAGGAGCCTATGGAATAGGCAAACAGGTCGATTTCCGTTCCGGGGGGGAAAAGCGGATGTTTTCCCTCACCGATCTGACGGGTAAGCTTCAGGATATCCCCGATGGTTTGCCTGCCACTCTGATAAAATCTGAGGGGTTCTTCCGTCAGCCGTTCGCTGAGTAAGGCGTTGGCAAAACTGAGCGATCCGGGATTGCCCGATTTTTTCCTGCGGATTTCTGCTAACTGGTTCATGCTTCTTGGATTTAGCCAGGCTGAAGGTCCCCGGTTCATATGAAAGGCTATCGGGAAGAGAATGACTGGGTTTCGCGTGTTGAGTGCAAGGTATTCTGCCCATACCAGGTATTTATCCCAGTACCGTTCATTTAAACCATGGAGCAGGAGAAGAACTCTTTTCCCGGAATTTGTTTTCCGGGGGATAAATATAGGATAGTTGAACCTGCGGTTTTCCTCGACAGCCTCATCCTGCCTTAACAACTCGTCCTGGATTGTTCCGGCAGGCCCCGCACCCGCCGATTCAAAAACAAACTGCTCAACCCGGAATCCACGTGATTCCTCATCAGCCCTGAGACCATTACTGAAGGGTTTGAACCACCCTCCGGGCTCCAAAAAACGTTCGCCCATTTCTATTTTTTTTCAATCAGGCCATCCTCGCAGGAGAACCTTTCCTTGCAAAACAAAACCACAAAACAAAGGGCTCCAAATAAATGGGACGGGTGTCCGTCAAAGGGGGAATAAACCGTCATACAGGGATAAAAGGGGCCATTATGGGGTGAATGATGAGAAGAACCCTTTTTTAAATAGGGAGAATAGGCTACTTTTACCGATGAAATCCTGCTTCCGGAGTATCGGGGAAAAGCAATTTCATGAGCATATGAATCAGAGAATCCCGGAATACCTCTATGAAAAGGGAAATATCACCCGGCTGATATTCTTTACAGCACTGTTTGCCCTGGTATTTATCAATATTTACCAGCCCTTTGGTGCGCAAAACTGGTTTCCTGTCTCTGAAATCATGTTTTTTCTCTTTTCCAGCATGATTATCCTCACCGGCGTGCTCGTGGTAGTGGTCAGCAGGATTCTCATGATCCGCCATGGCCGTAAAAAAGGGCTGCTGATGTGGCAGTATGCCCTGTGGATTCTTGCAGAGATTGTGGCCATGGCCATGTTCTATACTCTTTTTGAAAGGATGATCCTCCACGACTTGAGATCCTTCAGGGAGATGTTCCGGCAATCGTTTATCAATACCTCCCTGGTCCTGTTGTTACCCTATTCCATTCTATGGCTTTATTTTGCCCTGCGGGATAAGGTTAAAAAGCTGGAGATTCTCAACAGCGGCAAAACTGAACCGGGAATTCCCCTCAACCAGATGCTTAACTTTACTGATGAAAAGAAGGAACTCCGGCTTTCGGTGCGTCACGACCAGGTTTTCTGGATCGAATCGGCCGATAACTACATCAGGGTATTTTACCTGAACAAAGGGAAAATGGCCGCTTTCATGATCAGAAACACGCTGAAAACCATCGAAAACAAATTTGTCCACACTTCACTGGTACGTTGCAACCGCTCTGCCATTGTTAATTTTGACAAGGTGAAAGTACTCAGAAAGGAACAGAATGGCATCTTTCTGGTCCTCGACCATGAGGAAGTCCCCGATATTCCGGTATCCAAAACCTATGCATCCAGGGTATTGGCCCGCTTTTCAGAATCGGCCTGACAGGATGCCGGTGGGCAGCCCGCTTCCTTTACCCCAATTCCGCTCCCTGCGCCCGAAACGGATACCCCCGCTCAGATTGATTTATTAAAAAAAATAAATACATTTGTTTTTTGATCATTGTGACATAAAAATGACCTGTAAGCTTATGATTTGTCAGGTGTCATTGTTCCCTGCCGGCCTGATCTGATTTGCCGGAAAAATCGTATAGTGGATTAACGAAAAAGGAAAAAACAAAAAAATGAAGAAAAAATCTTCTTTGCTGGTATTCATATGGGTGATAATCATTTCGGGAGGGTTTCCCGGATGTGATCCTCAAAAGGACTATTATGCAAGGCCCGAATTTCTGGCTCCTCCCATTTATCAGCAGTTGCAGGATTCGGGGGTTTTTACCCGTTATCTGTATTGTGTCGATAAATCGGGCTATGACAAAACCCTGAAAGGAGCCGGTTATTATACGGTTTTTGCACCTACCGACGAAGCTTTCACGAAATTTCTGGCTGAAAACGGATTTGCTTCCGTTGAAGAGATCCCCGCTGAGTTGGCCACCAAAATCGTAACCTATTCAATGTGTGTCAGTGCGGCATCTTATCAACAAATCGATGATTTCCAGACCTCCTCGGCGCTCGTGACCCCTGAAAACAAAACCGACCTGGCATTTAAACGGACTACGTTGAATTACAAGTGGGTTTACTCCGATTTTGACCATGTTGCGCAGGTGACACGCGATGTTATTGATATGAATGCCGTGGAGTCGGAAGTTTCGGTGCGCGGTAATTTTGAACTTGATGACTATAACCAGAAGAACATTCCCGTCTTTACCAGCAGCTTCATGGCGAAGAAGAACCTGTTGGCCGCCGATTACAAATATTTCTATCCCGATGCGGAGCTCACTGATTTCAATGTGTCTGATGCCCGGGTAGTAAAAAGGGATCTCTGGGCCGAAAACGGGATCATTCATGTTGTTGACAGGGTGATTGTTCCCCTGGACAACCTGGAGGAGATTCTGGCCAAAACGGATGAATGCGGTGAATTCCGGGATCTCCTGAACAGGTACATGGTGAGCTATACGCTGGCCGGCGAGGCTTTTCAGCTGAAATACGAACAATCCTCAGGCATCAGAAAAGAAGTTTATATCAAAGATTATCCGCAGGCCAGTTTTGCCCTGAACTGTGAAAATTTCCTCAAATTCGGGGGAGGATCGGAGATGGATGCCCAGATTGACGGATGGACACTTTTTGCCCCGTCGGACGAGGCCATGACGAAATTCTACAACGACAAATTTTTCAGGTTCGGCTACAACTCCCTTTCCGAGATGCCGGCATTTGTCATTCAGGAGTTTGTCAACGCCCATCTCTTCCGCACCACGGTCTGGCCTTCGAAATTTGCCATTACCACCAACCCTTACGGTGAAGAGGCGCGTTTCGATGCCAATGCCGATGTCATCAAGGCAAAAATCGGCAGCAACGGGATCTTTTATGTCGTCAACCATGTCCAGAATACCAATGCCTTCAACACCGTCCTGGGCGATATCATCCTGAATCCCGACTATTCGCTGATGTACCAGGCACTGTATGATCTCGAACCCCTGATTGCGACCCTGAAAAACCCGATCAGCAGTTACCTGTTGTTTCTGGTGACCAACGATCAGATGACAAAGGCTGGTTTTAAATACAATCCGGCGTCACTGGCGTGGGAATTCACCGACGACCCGAACCGGCCGGACCTCGGGACCCATCCCAGGACAGCCCTGTCGCGGTTTATATACATGCACATTGTCCTGCAGAATGTGGAAATGATGGCCGACGGTGTTGACCTGATCAACGGAACGGGTGTCCTCAAAACCTATGGCGACGAATATATCAAATACAACAAAGGTGAGATTTCCGCGGGAGGAAATCCTCCCGCCCAGCGTCCCAGGATCACCTCGGCCATTGACAGTAAGCCCGAAAACGGAAGATCCTACACCCTGGACAAACCGTTGCTTTTTTCCAACGGCAATATCGGTGAGATCCTTTCGGTATCCTCCTTGACTTCCCGGTTACGTGCCACCACCCTGTTGCGCTACCTCGAAAAAATCGCCGCCGCCAACTATTTCAACGATGACGGTGAAACGGTCTATGTTCCCGATTGTATTTTCAATGCAACCACCCGGGCGATCAAGGACATCCCCAATACGGATGTCATCACCGTATTTTTGCCCAACGACCCGGCTATGTCCTCCGCTGCCAACAGCGGCGTCTTGAAACCCCTGGCGAGTTTTGCACCCAATGGCAACGAAAATGTCCTCGGGGAGGACAATATGGCGCTGGGCCAGTTCCTGAAATACCATATCGTTAAAGGGAATATTCCCGTGGGAGAGAGCAGTGTGGGAGAATACACCACCTACAGGAAACTCGATGACGGAACCTATGCTACCCTTTTTGTGAACTGCGCGAAGGGAAATCCCGGCTCTATCACCATTACCGATGAAAAAGGGCGTACCGCGAATGTGATTACCAGCTCCACCACCACCTACAATATTTTGGGGAACAGGGCTATTGTCCATGTGATTGACAACTATCTGACTTATTGACCTAAATCTGCTTCGACATGAATAAACGAACAATCCTATTGGCAGGTATACAGCTTCTCCTGTTTACGGCTACGGTTTTCGGGCAGACTCGTTTCATTGTCCGCGGAAAGGTGAGCGATCAGACCGGAGGGCTTCCGGGGGTAACCGTGGTAGAGATGGACAGGAACAACCGTATTGCCACGGGGACTTCCACCAATATCGATGGAGAGTATGTCATTTCGATGACCGACGCCGCCAATAAACTTCAATTTTCGTTTGTCGGTTTCAAGGAACAGATTCTGGAAGTCAGGGGAAGGAACAGAATTGACGTGGTTCTGGAAGAAGATGTTTATACCCTTGAGGCCATTGATGTGGTTGCGCAGAAGGTGACCAATATCGGTATGGTCAACATTCAGGAGCGTGACCTGGCCATGCCGGTGGCCCGTCTTTCCGCCAGGGAGTTTGAAGATGTGCAGGCTTCTTCGATCGATGAAGCCATGCAGGGGCGTTTGTCGGGGGTGGATATAGCCTCCAACTCGGGTGACCCCGGCGCCGGAATGTCAATCCGCATCCGGGGGGTGAGCACCCTTTCGGCCAACTCCAATCCGATGATTGTCGTGGACAACATTCCCTATGAGGTGTCCATCTCTTCCGACTTCAGTTTCAGCACGGCCAACGAAGAGGGGTATTCCCAGATGCTGAACATCCCTGTCGACGATATCATGGAAATCACCGTTTTAAAGGATGCCGCCGCCACCGCCCTGTGGGGAACCAAGGCCGCCAACGGGGTGTTGATGATTACCACCAAGCGGGGAGCCAAAGGAAGGGAACCGGTCATCTCTTTCAATTACCGGGGAACCTTCTCCAAAAATCCCGGGCATATCCCCATGCTCAACGGTGACGAATACTCCACCATGATCCTGGAAGCCTACCAGAATTCCTATGACGTCCCGCTGAATACCAGCCTCCGTAAAGAGTTCCTCTATTCGGCCAATGATCCTTATTATTTTTATAACTACGGCGCCAATACCGATTGGATGAAAGCCATCACCCGCAACGGCCGTACCGGCAATTACGATTTTTCAATCACCGGAGGGGGCAACAAGGCGTTTTACCGCTTCTCGGTGAATTACCAGGACCAGGTGGGAACAACGCGCGGTACCGACATGAACAGGTTGTCTTCCCGTTTGAACCTCGATTATTTCATCTCCGACAAGCTGAAAATGCGTGCTGACTTCTCCATCGCCCACAGCAATACGAATGCGAATTACCGGAGCGATTTGCGGAGTGTGGCATACAAGAAAATGCCTAACATGTCAATCTATGAATACGACGCTTACGGCCATCTGACCGGAAATTACTTCTCTCCCGAAAGCAACGCCCAGGGTACCTATCCGAGTACTTACAATCCTGTGGCGATGGCAAATGACGGAGTTAACCGGATCCTGAACGATAGGATCACCACCAAGTATTCCCTCTATTACGATATTCTCAAGGGATTGCGGTATACCTTTGACATCTCCTTCGATGTCAATACCAACAAAAACAAGACTTTCCTCCCTCAAACGGCCACGGGGAAGGCCTGGACCGATTTATCGGTAAACAGGGCGTATGATTTTGACGGCGACAATTACTATATCTATTCCAACAACATGCTGACCTATGCCCGGAACTTCGGGGGAAAGCACGATCTCTCCTCTTCGTGGAACCTCATGACCAACGAGCGGATCGGGAATGCTTACCGGATTACCACTTCCAATACCGTTTCCCCGAGCCAGCAGGATCCGTCGAATCCTTCCAAAGTGAATGAAAGCGGACTGGGACCCGGGTCGGAACGCACCCGGGGACGCGACATCGGATCAGCCCTGATGGTGAATTACAAATACGGCGACCGCTATATTGTCAGCGGGGGAGTGCGTTACGAAGGAAACTCCCGTTTTGACGAGTACAACCGGTTTGCATGGTTCCCAAGCCTCTCCCTGGCCTGGAGGCTCTCCGGCGAAGAGTTCATGAGACCCTTCAGCCGATGGATGAATGATCTGCGGTTCCGGTTCAGCTACGGCGAAAACGGCAATCCGCCACGGTACGAAGGCATGTTCTTCAGCAATATCGGCTCCTTTAACTGGAACTATTTGGGAAACAGCGCTATCTATACTTCCAACATGGCACTCAAAAGCCTGAAGTGGGAATCTATTCATACCTATAATTACGGAATCACCGCTGACTTCTTCGACAGCCGCATCTATTTTGAAATCGACTATTACCTCAACAAAACCAAGGATATGTTCGGATACAATATTCCGGTCCAATCCTCATCGGGATATTCATCCAAAAGCATTGTCAACCTGGGAGCCATGGATAACGTGGGATATGACTTTTCCCTGAAGACTGTGCCCGTTCTTAAAAAAGATTTCAAAATGACCTTTGACATCAATATTGCCCGGAATTACAATGTGCTCCGCGAATTGGCCGACGATTATTCCAATGTCAGGAATGTTACCATCAGTAACGGTTTATATCAGAATATCGCGCAGATTGACAATCCGGCAGGTTCGTTTTACGGGTACCGTTACAAGGGGGTATATACCACCGAAGAGATGCTGATCGCCCGCGATGCCGACGGAAACAAAATCACCAACCCCAACGGGCAGGAGGTTAAAATGGTGTACGATTTCGATAATACCCGCTACTATTTTGAACTCGGCGACGCCATGTACGAAGACGTGAACCACGACGGCAATATCAATGCCAGCGACATCGTTTACCTCGGCAACGCCAATCCCGCCTTTACCGGCGGTTTTGGTTCCATGATCTCATACAAAAATTTTTCGTTAAACAGTTTCTTCTATTACCGGTATGGCAATGACATCATCAACAGGACCCGGATGTTTGGAGAAGCGATGTTCAGCTATGACAACCAGTTGAGATCGACGTTGCGACGATGGCGAAAGCCGGGCGATGAGACCGATATTCCCCGTGCGCTTTACCGTACCGGATATAATTACGTCGGTTCTGACAGGTTCGTGGAAGACGGTTCCTTCCTCCGCCTGAAATACATCACACTGACCTACCGTGTTCCCGGAAAATTCGCTCAAAAACTGGGCTGTAAAAGCATCAGGGTTTCAACAACCCTTAACAACCTGCTGACTTTTACCAATTATAGCGGGCAGGATCCGGAGATTACCATCCGGTCGGCCGACGATGTGATCTACACGGTCGGATACGACGATTCCAACACGCCCCGTTCCCGGGACGTGACCTTTATTCTTGCCATCACTTTATAACGGAGGAGAGGTGCTATGGAAAAAACAACAATACACCGAAAAGCAATGAAACGAATCCTGAATATTGTCCTGGGTTTGGCCTTCCTGGTTGCGGCCGGTTCCTGCTCCGACTGGTTGTATCTTGAACCCGAGGACGGGGTGATCGTTGACGAATTCTGGAATTCACAGGCTGACCTGAAAGCCGGCGTGATGGGGTGTTATGCTTCCATGCTTGGAAATAACGTTTCAGGCTCACTGAGCGTTACCGAACTGATGTTCTACTGGGGTGAAATCAGGGCCGACATGCTGATGCGCTTTAACAACACATCCCAGGACTTTATCCTGATATGGCAGGGGGATATCAAATCGACCAACGGATTTTGCAAATGGAATTCACTGTACCGGACCATCAACTACTGCAACAATGTGCTCGAAAGGGCACCTGTTATTCTGGAACTGGATGCTTCCTTTTCCCCGGTACTGATGAACCAGTACCGGGCCGAAGCCTTGACCATCAGGGCGCTGATGTACTTTTACCTCACCCGCACCTTTGACCGTGTGCCGCTCATCCTCCAAGCCACCAATTCCGATTTGCAGACCATAACAGCCGGCAAAGCGGAACGGCAGGCCATCTGGGATCAGATTGAAGCCGACCTCCTCGAAGCTGAGAAACACATCCCTTTCTCTTACGATAACGTCGCTGAAGATAAGGGACGGATCACCAAGTATTCGGTATGGGCCATCATGGCCGATTTCTACCTCTGGATTGAACAGTATGCCAAATCGGAAGAAGCCTGCAACAAGATCATCAATTCAGGCCGATTCTGGCTGGTGCCGGGGAACCTGGACTGGCTCTCCAATCTCTATGTGAAAGGGAACAGCCCTGAAGGAATCTTCGAATTGCAGTTCGACGTCGATATCCTGAATCCCTTTTTCAACACTTTCCGCACCCGGTCCAATTATCGCGCACACCCCGACGTGATGGAATTCTTCTGGCCTACCGATCCATTTCTGGCCAATGCCGACAGCGCCGATATCAGGGGGGATAAGGGAGCCTACAATTCGAGCCGCAATTTTTCGATCTGGAAGTACATAGGCCGTGATCGCACCTTTGAACTTACGGCAAATGAGGCCACCTCCAATTTTATCGTTTACCGCTATGCCGATATCCTGCTGATGAAAGCTGAAGCCATCGCTGCCGGACTAACCGCCGATGATCCCGCCCGGAGCAAAGAGGCACTCGACCTCATCAGAATGGTCCGCCGAAGAGCAAACGCATCGGCTCTGACCGATGAGGGAGAACCCACCGGACGGGATGGACTGATGATGTATATTCTGAATGAACGCGCACGCGAATTCGCTTTCGAAGGAAAACGGTGGTTCGACCTGATGAGGTACGTCAAAAGAGACAATCACAGAAACCTCCAGGTACTGAAAAATATCTACCAGCTGAGCGCCCCTCCCGACAAACTGCTCTCCATCCAAAGCAAGCTGAACGATTTTAACAGCCATTACCTGCCTTTGCCGCAGGCCGATATTGAGGCAAGTAACTCGCAATTGGAGCAAAATCCTTTCTATAAAGAGTAATCACAATATGAAATATGTGGAATTCATAACGTTCCCCGTTAGCAGTTCAAACCGTACAACACCTATATAATAAAGCACCATGTACAAAATCAAATATCGCATCATCCTCCTCCTCGCTGCCCTGGCAACGCTTTTTTCCCTGAAAGGTTGCCAGGAACCGGAATGGGTTGAACGGACAAATTTTGAGATCCTGATCGGGGAGTATCTGGAAAACAGCCCCGATTCATTCTCGATATTCGTGGATATGCTCAGGCAATCACAAACATTGGCATTCCTGAAAGCTTACGGCACCTACACCTGTTTTGCCCCTACCAACGATGCATTTCAGAAATTCTTCGCCGAAAAGGGGATCTCCGGACTCGAAGGTCTCGAGGCAGAGACTAAGAAAAACCTTGTCCGTTATTGTGTGATTTCCGACACTCTCAGTTCCGAAACATTTTCTGACGGAAGAATGGTCACTCCGACTCTTCTGGGCCAGTATCTGACCTACGGAACCTATTTCGAAGAAGGCAGGGTTGTGGGTAAGATCAACAAAAAAGCGGTGATCGGTCAAATGGATGTCAGGGTTCTCAACGGCATCATCCACGTCATGAACGATGTCCTGGAACCTGAATCCAAATCAATCGCCCAGTATGTGAGCAGCCTTGAAAGCTGTTCCATCTTCTCGGAAGCTTTGCGGGAAACCGGTTTGTTCGATCTCCTCAACATCCTTCCCGATGCGGAATCCGACACCGTCTGGATGACCCTCTTTGCCGTTCCCGACGAGGTTTACAAAGCCGACGGCATCCTTTCGGTCGATGACCTCAAAGAGAGGTACCAAACCGAAGAGAGACCCAACGGGCTGTACGATTATTTGGCCTACCACATTCTGTATGATCAGTACCTGTTTGTCAACGACCTGATTTCTTCCAAAGTGGTATCTACCCGGGTTCCTTCGGAAGTGCTGACCATCCGTACTATCGGACAGAGCGTCCTTGTGAATGACGATATTTTTGCAGGTGTGCATGAACCGGGCTATGAGATCAACCGCCCGTTGTCGGACCAGACTGCCGCCAACGGGGTGATCCATTTCATGAAAGGGAATTTCTTCATCAAGGTGCGCTATCCCTTTGCCGTTTACTGGGATGTCTGCGAACAGATGGAAATCATGAAAATGCCCGGGGTCTTCCGCAAAACCGGAGCATCAGGATTGCAGAACGGACAAATGGCAAATATCAGCTGGGAGAACGAAACGGCTACCATCGACTACAACGTAGGGGCCATCAACGGCGTATCTCACCACATTTTCAACGATTACTTCTACATCTATTTCAGGCCTGAGATTGTCAAATCGATAAAACTAAAAACACCCACCCTGGTGAAGGGATTCTATAACATATGGTATTGTGCCAGGACCCAGACCTCTTCGGCACGGCAATACCGCGCGTATGTCTATTTCAACGGGGAACAGACTACCCGAATTATCGACGGTTCAAAGGCCTACAACAGTTTCGGCGGCAACTATATCACTGACGGACAGTTGAATATGAATGGGTTTAAGATTTACCAGTACAATCCCTCCGATTTTGTGGTGACCGATCCGGCTACGATCCCTGACCTGATCGCAAAAGGACGTTCCGAAAACTGGCTCAACAGTGCGGCATGGTCGAGATATGCAGGCCAACTGGCCGGTACGGTGGAGGTGAAGGAGACAGGACCCCAAACAATCGAATTCGTGGCAACCGCCGGCGGAAACGGAAGTTATATGTACCTCGACATGATCCAGTTCATCCCGGTCGACGAAGACCAAAACTGGCCCAGGATTAACGTGAAGGATGGAACATTCGTCTATAAGGAAGATCTTGAAAACGGAAACTTCCCCCAATAAGAATGAGAAAAATGAGTGCTATGGAAAAAAATCGCCTGATCATCCTCTTTCTTGTGTCACTGCTGCTGGGCACCTGTACCGACGCGTGGGAGGAACATACCCGGATCAACGACAATGTGTCACAGGAAACCATTCTCGACTATCTCGAAGCTCACAGTGAATTCTCCCAATTTACCGGGCTGTTGAAAAGCGTGGGGATGGAAGGGAATTTCAGTTATCCCGGTTTGTTCACGTTGTATGCCCCGACCAACAGCGCCATGGAAAAGGTAAGTGCCGGAATGATAGACAGCGATGAGAAAAAGAAACTCTTTGTCAGGAACCATTACCTCAACGGCGTATATTCCGTCAGCTCCGACAAGGAGAAGATGTTTTTAACCATGAAGAGCGGCAAGGTCCTGGAATATGACCCTTTGAACAAAACCATCGGCGGGATGGGAATTGACGCTTCGATAGAGGCGGTTGTTTCAAACGGGAACATCCAGGTTATTGACGAGCCGTTGGTCCCCAAGTTTCATATCTGGGATTTCATTGAGCTGGAGGCCCCCCGGAACGAATTTGTTCGCTTCCTCAATTCATTGACTTCGCAGGTCTTTGACACCCAAAATTCAGTCCAGACCGGCATCGACAGCCAAAACCGCCCTGTGTATGACACCGTTTGGGTGAAACAAAACCTGTTCCTGAAAAATATCGCCGATCTCTCGTCCGAAGATTCCCTGTTTACAATGCTGCTGATCTCCGACGATGTGTTCATGGATCAGTTTGCGAAATTTGAGAGGAGTTACCGGGTCGACGACAAGATTTCCAATGCAATACCCACGCAACGGGATAGTATGAACATCAAAATGATGATTGCCCGAGACCTTGTTTTCCGCGGAAAGTACCCGTTACAGGGGAGCCCCGACACCCTGGTCTCCTATTTCGGGGTGAAGGTACCTTTCGTCAAACCGGCAGTGACCTCTTCCTATCAGGCCAGCAACGGCTACGTATACACCGTCTCGGACTGCAATGTGAAACGGGAGCATAAGATCCTTCCGATCCTGATGGAGGCCGAGGATTGGATTTACAGTTACCGGGGCACTTCCGGAACCCCCCATCCTTATTTCCGGGAAAGGGAGAATGCCTCGGGCGGTTCCGATTTTATCCTCGACAACTCACACGGAAGCCAGAAACTGACAGGTGCCCTCTTTAAAGGTCCTCTGGTTTCTTCCATCAAATACCGTGTCAAGATCAGGGCGATCAACGATTTCAGGAAATCCTACAGGGTTCCCGACGAATCGGTTGAGTTGCGTCAATTCCTGGGACAGGTATCCATCACCCGGAACCCGGTAACCAACATGATCACCAATATTTCTTCGGTTACCAATGCCTTCAGGACGGATACCCTTTACGGCAGGCCCGATTTCTTCTATGATCCTGCCGATGTCAACACCTATTATGTCCCCATTACCAAAACCCGGTATGCTCCGCTGGAAAATGCCGCGGACGACGAACTTGACCTGGGGTATTACGATTTTTCCCGTTCCGACAGCGTCTTTTTCCGGTTGGTTCCTTTTGCGGGAGGAATGGCCGTCACAGCCGATTATTTCCGTTTGGTGCCGATATTTGAATAAACTGAAAAATTGCCTACCATGAACTATTTGCTAAAAATACTGATTGCCATTGGTTTCATTGCATTTCAACCGGATGTGTCGGCACAAGAAACAGCTTCATCGGGCATCAGGGTCAGCGGTGAAGTTTTCAGTGTCCTTACCGGCAAGCCCGTTGAACTCGCCCTGGTCAATTGCGGCGATTTTTCATCCACTTTCACCGACGAAAAAGGGGAATTTACCATAGAAGCAAGATCGCCCGACGATATCATTTCTGTTTCCGCACAGGGATATCATCCCAAGGATATCCTGCTTTCGGGGAGGAGCAGGGTTTCCGTTTACCTTTCCGGTGAAGAAACCCATTCCTTTCAGGAACAAGCCTGGTTCGGCTATTTCTCAAAAAAACAGATTTACACCACCCAATCGGTGGCTTCGGTAAGGAATACCGTTGCTGAATCGGCGAAATCGGGCATCGGCTCCGGCGAGGCTGTCTTCGACGGGAGGGTGGCCGGACTGGAAGCCCGTGCCCGCAACGGGATCAAAGGGGCCGGTTCCGACCTTTTCCTGAGAGGCTACTCCTCGCTCTATGGCAATAACCAGCCACTGGTGATTGTCGACGGCATGATTTTTAACACCCAGAGCTACGGTACCTCCCTGATTGACGGATACCGCTCAAATCCACTCGCCAGCATTGCCGAATATGATATCGAAAATGTGACCCTGGTGCGCGATGCGGCATCCATTTACGGCGCCAAAGCTTCCAACGGCGTGGTCTTTATACGCACCAGCAAAGCCACACAACAGGCAACGGTCATTGACCTGATAATGAACGGAAACTACGAAATGGCCCCTGACAACATCCCCATGCTGGAGGCCGGGCAGTACCGGACTTACCTGAACGAAATCCTCCTTTCAAAAGGATTGACCGCTGACTCTATCAACCGCATGCCTTTCATGAATACCGACCCTTCGGTTCCCGGCTATTATAAATATCAAAATAATACCGACTGGCAAAAGAAAGTGTTTGCCGACAATTATTCCTCCAATGTAGGGCTCAGGATCAAAGGCGGCGACGATGTCGCCCTGTATGCCCTTTCGGTGGGCTTCTCGCAGCAGAAAGGAACGGTGAAAGGTTCCGACAACTCCCGGTTCAACTTCCGTTTTAATTCAGATATCAATTTCTCGCAGAAAGTAACCCTCAACTCGAACATCAGCTTTAACTACATCAAGAAGAATATTACGGCAACCAATATCTTCAGTTATTATGATGCTGTTTCGCAGGCAAGGGTCAAAGCTCCCTTCCTCCAGGAATTCATCCAGAACGATCAGGGCGTGGCTAGTCCCGACCTTACCAATTATGATTTCCTGTCGGTGAGCAATCCCGTTTCCCTGATTGAAAACGGACAGAATGAAGACATGAATAACCTTTTGTTTGCTTCCCTGAATTTCAACTGGGATCTTTCCCGGAACCTGACTTTGAGCAATCTGGTCGGCATGTCGGTTGACAAACAGCGGCAGTCGGTATTCATTCCGAGGGCGGGTATTGCTCCTGATTCGACAGACGCGGGCGTGATTGAGAACCAGATGAAAGCCCGTGTGCTGCGTCACTTTGTCATCAACAACGACATTCGCATCAAATACGAGCCCCGGCTGGGCGTCAACCACTCCCTGATGCTCCTTGCCGGCGCACGCCTGAACGTAAATACCCTGGAAGAGGATTGGGGAGCTGATTTTAACTCGGCCAACGACCAGATCCGTTCCCTCGGAAATGGCAATTACCTGCTGCGGCAAAAAGGAGGCACCATCGGTGACTGGAGCAGCCTGGTCTGGTATCTCCATTCCGATTACGGCCTGAAAAACAAATACCTGTTTACCCTGAATCTCGGGCTCGACGGATCCTCGCGTTACGGTTCCAAAGCCGACGGGATTCCCATGTTCGGGACCCGCTTCTGCTTTTACCCGGGGATGGCTGCGGCCTGGATCATCTCCGCTGAACCCTTCCTGGCCGGTTCCCGTGTTGTCGAACTGCTCAAACTGCGCGCCAGCTGGGGCCTGACAGGAAATGACGACATCGGAAATTACACCGCTCAAAAGTACTATGTCGCGAAGAACCTTCTCGGGTACCAGGGAACCATGATGGGTAACCTCTGGAATCCCGCCTTGGGGGCTGAAAGGAATTCAAGGATCAACGCAGGGCTCGACATGTCGTTCTTCAGGGAAAGGATTTCCGCTTCAGTCGACATCTTCCGGAACAAAACCTCCCGCATGTTCGACTACGTAACCGCCAATATCTTAACCGGTTTCTACGGCTATTACGACAACCGTGGCGGATTCACCACCAACGGGATCGATGCCATGGTCAGGGCCCGGGTCGCAAACCGACCCCTGGAATGGGATTTGGGGATCGTATTGTCAAAATATGCCACGAAAGTGGATGACCTTTTCGATCAGAAACGGATCACCCCGGTTTTCGGAGCCAACATACTTACCGAGGAAGGCCGTCCCCTCGGACTCTTTTACGGATATGCCACCAGGGGTGTCTTTGCCGGTGACGCGGAAGCCCTGCAGTCGGGCCTGTCAAACCGTATGGCCAACGAATCCCTGGTTCCCTTCCGGGGCGGGGATGTCATCTTTGAAGATTTCCATCCCGATGGCATTATCGATGAAAATGACATGCAGGTCATCGGTGATCCGGCGCCCGATCTGACCGGCGAAATATTCACAGAACTGCGCTTTAAACGGATTTCGCTTCAGGCATCGCTGGGATTCTCGGTGGGCAACGACGTATTCAACTATCTGCGCTATACGCTGGAGAACATGAGTACTACCAATAACCAGACCACGGCTGTTGTGAACCGGTGGAGATACCAAGGACAGGCGACGGAGATCCCCCGCGCTGCCTACGGCGACCCGATGCAGAATTCCCGTTTCTCGGACAGGTGGATCGAAGATGGTTCCTATGCACGGTTAAAACGGGTCTCTCTGACCTACCGGTTGCCCGTCAGGTCAAAATGGGTGCACTCGGCCGACCTGTTCGCTACCGGAATTAACCTTCTGACATTTACCAAATACCTGGGATTGGATCCCGAATTCAGCTTAAACGGCTTCGCCCTGTCACAGGGCATCGACGTGGGAATGATCCCGCAAAACGAAATGGTTCTGCTGGGTGTTAAATTAGGATTATGACATCTTGCCGGTTTTAGCTGCAGGATGTATGACCGATGAAGAATGCATAAAACAAAAAAGAAGATAGGGATGAGACCAACCAGATTATTGACATTTCCTGTGGTGGCGGCCATCACGCTTCTGTCGTGCCTGTCGTGCGGTGATCTGTTGCGGACCGGGGCCGACGAGGTGTTGCTGGCCGACGAAGTCTATCGCAATAAGGAGGATGCCGATGCCGCCATACGCGGAATATATGGTCAACTGATGGATGTGGCTACACAATATGTGGTCCTCAATGAGTTGCGTGCTGACCTGATGGATGTGACGAACAATGCGGGCCTTTCGCTGATGGAATTGTCGTGGCACATGCCTGTGTCGCACAATAACGAATGGGCCAGCCCGCGTCGCTTTTTTTCACTAATCAACAACTGTAACGATGTCCTGGAGAATTTCAGGATTATGTACAAAGAAAACCGCCTCACCCGGGAGCAGTATAACATGCGTTATTCCGACATTGTCGCCGTCCGTTCCTGGGTGTACCTGCAAATGGCCCTCCATTTTGCCGATGCCACACGGGGGGGTGTACCCTGGATCACAAAACCTCTGGGCGATACCGGGGAGGCCTCCGCTGAAACACTGACCGGTTTGCAATACCTTGACCTGCCCGTCCTGGTAGATTCCCTGTTAGCGACCATGGAATCCATACCCTTCAAGGATCACTATTCCGACGGGGGACTCATTACTACCATTGACGGTTACGAGAGCCGCCTGATGTATATCGACAAGGAATACCTGTTGGGGGAGCTGAACCTCTGGAAGGGCAATTACCTCAGGGCGGCGCAGTATTTCAAGAATATCATGGAGCGCGGACAAAGCGGCAACGACCAGTATGACCTTTATAAAATGGTATATGATGCGTCGGCTACCCTGGACCAGACCAGTTGCAGATTCAATAGCGGTTATCTCCGTTATTACGGCAACGACCGCCAGAGCGCCAAGAACATGTGGCCTTACATGTTTTATGAAACTCAAACCGCCAATTATCTCTACGAATGGATCTGGGTTCTTTATTTCGATCCCCTTTCCGAACCCAACTCCTTCATCGGACTCTTCGCCAAAGACGGGGGGAGTTATTTGCTGAAACCGTCTGCGCTGGCGATGGAGAAATGGGACAGCCAGGTTCAGAACAACTCTTTCAGGGGGGACTTCAGGGGATATTACGATAACCTGTACGGTTTGCCGGGATCCTATGTGGTGGAAAACGGAGACCCGGTCATCCTGAAACACATCTACAACCATTATATTGACGGTCACACTACCATTACCCAGCGTGCGGGGAAATGGCATCTGTGGCGTGCCGGCGGTCTTCATCTGCGTTACAGCGAAGCCGCCAACCGCAACGGGCAGCACCGGGTGGCCTATGCCATCATGAACAACGGCATCGGGGCCAATTACCCCGGGGCAGACCCGGATGCCCCTGCCAATGACTTCACCCTGCGCAGCCAGACCCTCCTGCCTTTCCCCTATGATTTCGATGCACGCACCACTTCCCTGGCGCAGCTGCCTCCCAACCTCAGGATGCCCTGGCACCGGAATACGGGCGTCAGGAACCGGGTGAGCCTGCAAAGAAACAGCGTGGAAGGCGATTCCCTCACCGTCATCGAAAACCAGATCCTGGAAGAGTGTGCCCTGGAACTGGCTTTCGAGGGACAGCGATGGGGCGACCTGGTACGAATAGCCCTCCGCCGTAACGACCCTGCGGTGCTGGCCGATGCCATTGCCGCAAAACTTAACCGTGCCGGCCACGATGGAGAGGGGGTCCGAACCAGACTCATGGACCGCAAAAACTGGTTTCTTCCGCTGGAATGAGTATATAATAACGTTTTATCAAATTTTTAAATGTTAAATTTAAACGATCAATTATGAAAAACTTCTACGTCTGCAAAAAAGTAAAGCCCGGATTTGTAACGGGTAAAGTGTGGCGGCTGACTGCCGCGTTGCTTCTGTTTCTGTCGCTCTCCGGTACGGCGTTTGCCCAGGTTGCCCAGACCTGGACGGGCGCTGAGAATACCCGGTTCACCAATGAGAACAACTGGGATCCCGCAGGTTCCCCCGTGGGAAATAACCTGACCATTCCCTTGAAGACCGATTCCACCCAGGCCCCGTTTCAACTGTTGGTCTCCGGAACTGACAATATTTCAGTTAACTGGCTGGAAGTGGCCTATGCCACCGACAACCAGTATCAGCCTACGGTAACCATCGAACTCGATGAAGATACCGCCGTTTTTAACGTCGTTACCGGAAGCGCCAGCAACTGTGACTACCAGTTTACCGGCACCATCGTCAAAAAAGGTCATTATACCAGTCTGAAATCCAATGTGGCCCGCCTCGACGAGGTAAATTCATGGCTCAGGGTGGAAGGAGGTATCGCCGAATTCCGCAACCTGCTGATGGGTAATTCCAATTCACCTTCACGCGGGGGGAAAATTTATGTCAGCGGGGGTGAACTCATCGTCAGGGACGGCTTCGGGCGTATGTGGACCGGCCGTGCCGGCGGCCAGGTGGAAATTACGAAAACGGGGAAAGTCACCGTCAGGACGAATTTTACGCCTCCCACGGAAAACTGGATCAACGGCGGCGAAGACTACCTCATCAAACGCACTTACGATGCGGTTTTCAACGTGACAACCTTTACCGCCTTACACAAGGATTCGGTATTTGATGTGTTAAACGCTGAAACCCAGGTGCTCGTTTTTGGCGAAGCCACAGATACGCTAAGATTGATGGAATCGGGAATATTAAGCAGTCCGACGCTGGTCTTGACCTGGAAGTACCGCAAGGAGGGGGAATTAGCATTCAAGTCCTTTACCGGTCCGGGAGCGGATGCCAAGGCCTTTGCCCCCGTCTTTTCTGAACCGGGAACCTATTTTGTGATCTGCGAAGGTGTCGACGGTGCCAAGGTGGTTCAGACCTCTCAGGTGATGTTCCTGGTCGCTTCCGATGCGATTACCCTATCTCCCAAAATTGACATGCAATATGTCAGGATTGGTGAAACCGGAGTGGAAATCACCGCCATCCCGGCCGGAGGTACCTGGAAATATTCCCGAATCCAGGGCGGGCCGTATATGGCCCTGGACTCCACGGTTACGGGAGGCGTGGAAAACAAGCTTTCTCCGGTATTCAAAGGCCCTGCGGGAAATTATTACCTGGTATATGAAACTGAAATCGGAGGAAAAATTCACCGCAGTTATGAGATGTTATATATCATCGAAGCTGCTAACTCGGCCGGAAAAACACTGACCTGGACCGGGCGCTTCTCCAATGACGCAAACTTCCCGGCAAACTGGACGCCGGTGGCCAATCCTTACAACAATACCCTGAACGTAAATGCGTTCGATTCGGCTTCCGTCCTTCCTTATCCGGTGTTTGCAAAACCGGGCAATTTTGCCATCTCTTCCTTTACCTTTGCCCCCAACAGCCGTGTGACCTTTGACGGTCCCGACACCATCAGTACCACCGGGTCGAACCGTTATGTCCAGGGAACCGTGGACCTTATAAAGGGTGTCATGACAGCGAGGCCTACCGAGAACAACCAGTATTTCCGTATCGAAAGGCCTGAAGCTGTCTTCACCCTGCACGGCACTTCCAAACTGTGGGTATACAACCTGTTGATGGGAAGCCACAGCTCTCCGACTGCGGGTACGGGGGGCCATCTCCACATCAAAGACAATGCGACGGTTATTTGTAGCAACATCGACCGTTTCTGCACTGTCGACTCCACGTACAGCCGGGTATACCTCTACGACAACGGGCAGATCCACATTGCGGGGGATGTCCGCTCAGCTCAGCAGGCCCGTATTGAAATGGGCAAATACCTCTGTCCCGTGGAAGACTGGGAACCTTTCATGTTTTTCGACGGGGAATACACCATCCTGAAAGCACGCAATACCAAATCATTCTCTATCGCCGATGCTAAAAACGCCTATACCACTGCCAACACACCCCTCGAAGAGGCGGTCACCCTGATCAATGTGGAAGGGATTACCGCCTGGGAATGGAAATGGTCGTTAAGCCCCCATGGCCCCTGGAATTCGTTCGATCCTCAGGCAACCAACCTGCCCGCCATTAATCCGTCGTTCAGCGAAAGCGGCTCTTACTTTGTGATTGCCGAAACTTCGGAGGGCGTTCAGACTTCCAACTTCAAACCTGTGACGGTGATAGAACTGGGGATAACTCCCGATGCCAGCCAGGAAATCGGACTGAATGTGAACGGCGATACCCTGAATGCCGTGGTTCCTGCCCAGTTTACCGTTACCTCCGTCTCATGGTACTACCGCCTGGCCGGTTCCGAAGATTATGTAGATACCTATGTCACGGGAATGCAATATGTTCCCAATTTCGGCACCGTCGGCGTGTACGAAGTATTTTACGTGGCTGAAGTGCAGGATGAGTTCAGCGTCCAGTATTTTCTGATCAGCAACAGCGTAACCATTACCGCCGGCAATGTGGGCATCCGGGACAACAGGGCGGAATTTCTGAATATCTACCCAAATCCCACTACCGGTCTGTTTTATGTCGACGGTGGCCACCAGGAATACCGCTTAGAGATCTTTGATCTCACGGGCAAGGTCCTCATGTCGCGTCAACTGACCGACGGAGGCCGCCAGACTATCAATTTCAACCGGAAGGGAATGTTCATCGTGAAAGTCCAGTCGGGTGACGAATTGAAAATCGGACGTCTGATCGTTCATTAAAGTATTTGCTAACTTCTAAATGCCAGGGGGTGAACTACCCCCTGGTTTTTTTCCTGAATATGGTGGTTGTTGTTAATCGTTATCTTCGGTACACCGGCAGCTATGCCCGGTTGGGAGTTGTCGTGCTGGTACTTTTGTCCTTGTTTCTTTTTTCCCCTGTCAGCAGGGCGCAGCGTCAGATGGAAGAGCTGGGACGGGGCCTCGTCGCTGTTCAGGTTCCCGGAGGGATTTTTCTCAGCTGGCGCATTCCGGGTGTCGAATGGCACGGCGTTACCTACCATGTCTACCGGAACGGGCAAAGAATTACTGCTGAACCCTTGCGGATTTCCAACTTCACCGATCCCGACGGGTCGGCGACATCATCTTACAGTGTCACCGCCGTGGTGAACGATGAGGAACAAGCCCCCTGCGGGGCGGTACAACCCTGGGCACAGCAATACCGGGAGATTCCGCTGAAACCCCGCAATACCTCCATATACCAGGTGAACGATGCCACTGCCGCAGACCTTGACGGTGACGGAGAGTATGAAATCATCGTCAAACGTATTGCACCGGGGTGGAATGATGACAACAAACACTATTCCTTTTTCGAAGCTTATAAACTGGACGGAACCTTTCTCTGGGAAATCAATGTGGGGCCCAACATCCTTCCCGACGTGGAAATCAATATTGCCGCCTTTGATTTTGACGGAGACGGAAAAGCCGAGGTTTTCATGCGCACTTCCGAGGGGACTGTTTTTGGCGATGGCGCCGAAATAGGGGATACCGACAACGATCAGATCACCAATTACCGCTTTTCGGTGGGGACCTCGGCCAACATGCAGTACATGAACAAAGGTCCCGAGTTTCTTTCGCTAATTGACGGGCTCACTGGCAAAGAGTTGGACCGCATCCCTTTCATACCCCGCGGGGAATCGGAGGACTGGGGGGACGGCTATGGCCACCGCGCCAGCAAATACTTTTTTGGAGCCCCGTATCTCGACGGTAAAAAGCCCAGCCTTTTCATCGGCCGCGGAATCTATACCAAAACCATCATGCGAACCTATGATGTGGTGAACAAAAAGCTGGTCTTCCGCTGGGAATTCCATTCGGGGACCAGCGGTCCCTGGTTCGGGCAGGGGAATCACAACTTTACCGTGGCCGATGTGGATGGTGACGGGCGTGACGAGATTGTCTGGGGGTCGATGACCATCGATGATGACGGCCGGGGGCTTTATTCCACCAGGTTGGGGCATGGCGATGCCATGCATGTGGGCGATCTGGATCCCTTCCGCAAGGGTATCGAGGCTTTCCGCTGTCTGGAGAACTATCCCGACCACGGCACGGTATTCCACGATGCCGCCACCGGGGAGATCCTGATCCATCACACCATCGATAAGGATTGTGGTCGCTGTTGTGCTGCCAACATCTCGGACGATATCCGCGGAAAAGCGCTGTGGGGAGGCGCCAGGATGTATTCGGCCTCTACACGCGAAGTTGCAGGCACCTCCGGGGGGCCCGAGAATTTCAGGATTTACTGGGATGGGGATTTGTTGGAGGAGTTGCTGGACCACAGCGGTTTTTCCACCGCCACGGGGTACGGGACAGGGGCCATTTACAAATACGGTCGTGCCGAGCCGTTGCTGCTGGCTCAGGGCGCCATTTCCTGCAACTACACCAAGGGAACTCCCTCCTTGCAGGCCGACCTGTTCGGGGACTGGCGCGAGGAGGTCATCTGGCGGAACCAGGCCAATACCGCCATCCGTATTTACACCACCGTGAATCCCACCCCTTACCGGGTATATACTCTGATGCATGACCACCAGTACCGACAGGCCGTTTGCTGGCAGATGTGCGGGTACAACCAGCCTCCTCATGTGAGTTACTTCCTGGGAGTGGCCGAAGGTAAAACAGAGCCCCCTCCGCCTGCCCTTTCAAACGGGAGACTGGTATACAACGGTACCGGAATCTGGGACCATTCCTCCGTTTCCTGGATGCTGGACGGAACAGCGGCATCGTTTAAAGATGGGGATCACGTGCTTTTCGACAGTTCGTCAGGTGACCAGGTAACCCTTCTCCTCGATTCCGTTACGGAACCCTCCGTCCTGTCGGTAAATTCCCCGGGCAACCTTATGTTGCTTGCCGGAGCCGGAAAACTCACCGGCGGCATGGAATTGTCAAAAAACGGAGCCGGTACCCTTACCCTTGCCGGAACGCACGATTATAGCGGCGATACCCGGATCTGGGGCGGAACGTTCAATTTTTCGGGAGAACTGCCCAATTCCCCGGTATGGATGGGCTTCTTCGGGGAAATGAATGCCTCTGGCATTCTGGGAAAAGGGTTAACCCTGTCGTATGGATCACTCCTCAGGATCGGGAAACCCGATTCCGTTGGCAATCTCCTTGTCAGCGGTCACCTGACGCTCGGTGAAAATGCAGGCCTTATTTTTGACCTGTCCCCGGCGCCCGCTCCGGCATCGGATTCCCTGGTCGTCAACGGCCCGCTTCTACTGTCGGAAAATGCCGTCTTCAAGATTAACGCCCTGCTGCCTCACGGTGTGGAAAAACTGCCTCCGGGTGATTATCTCCTGGTCACTTATGCCGGTGACCTGTCGGGTGATATTTCCAAAGTGCGCATCGAAGGCATGCAGGGTACCCCCTGCCGCCTGAAAACCGACGGGAAGAAAATCTTCCTGGAGGTTCAATCGGTGCGTTCGGCAGCCCGGGTGTACTGGAACGGTGACAAGCCTGGTGGCGTATGGGATCTGGCACTTACCGAAAACTTCCTCGCCGGCGGAAAACCTGATATTTTTGTGACCGGCGATACGGTCTTTTTCACCGATGCAGCCATCAGCAAAACGGTAATCCTTGCCGGGGAGGTCTGCCCGGTGTCGATGGTGGTGGATGCCACCGGCGATTACCGTCTGAAAGGAACGGGGAAGATCTCGGGGTCTGCCGGACTCACCAAGAGCGGAACGGGTACCCTGGCCATTGAAAATGCCAATGAATTTACGGGAAGGGTGCTGGTTTCGGAGGGAACCCTCAGTCTCAGCAAGATGCCGACAACACAAGCCCCCGGAGGGATCGGCCCCGCCAACGCATTGCCTTCCGCTTTCGAGCTGAACGGAGGGACCCTTCTGGTCAACGGTGAAAATAGTTCCAACCGTGCCATCCTGATGGGTGCAAACGGGGGAACCATCCGCAACACTGCCACACTTACCCTTCACGAGCCCGTGGCAGGGGGCGTACTTACCAAAACCGGCACAGGAAACCTGGTGCTGGCAGGCGTCAACACCCATACCCGGACCATCATGAAAGAAGGCAGAATAACCTTGCTGAATGACAATACCAATCCTGGGAAAACCATCGTCCTCGAAGGAGGTACCCTGCAGTGCAGCGATAACAGTTCTTCTTACAACACCCTTCCCTGGAATATCGAAGTTCCGGCGGGAAAGACGGCCTCGATCATGCTGGATTCCCGCGGGTACTATACGGGAACCCTGAAAGGCGGAGGAAACCTCTATATGTACATCCCCTTTGTGCGGTCCGACCTGAATGGCGACATGAGTGGTTTCTCAGGCACGCTGAATGTGTTTTCAACCTATTCCAACTCCCAGGGGTATTCCGCAGAATTGCGCATCAACCATTCCAAAGGATTGCCCAATGCCCTGGTGAACATCAACACTTCGATTTGGACGTCTAATACCGCAGGCACTACCGTGGTGCTGGGTGCTTTGTCGGGGGCGGGCGAACTGGGCGGTAATGAGACGTGGCAAATTGGTTCCAAAGGCATCAATACGGAATTCAAAGGCCGCATTACGGCAGGAAGCCTGATAAAAATGGGGATCGGCGAACTGAAATTGTCGGGATCGAACAGCTATACCGGGGGGACCACGGTCATGGCCGGAACCCTCCATGTGAACAACAGCAGCGGAAGCGCCACGGGATCGGGAAATGTGACCGTCAGAAAGGACGCCGTTCTGACAGGGCCCGGGACCATCGCCGGAGGGGTGACGGTGGAAGAGGGAGCTGTCTTACGGCCGGGAAGCGCCAATACAGGCTATAAGACAACGGTAAACGGAGCTGTGAACCTGAAACCGGGATCAGTGTTCAGCATCAGGGTGAATCCCCTGTTTAAAATTTGCGATGCGCTGGCCGTGACAGGAACCCTGGCCGTTTCAGGCCATCTTTCAGTGAACAATTCCACTGCGACGGAGTTACAGGAAGGCGACCGGTTTAAGATTTTCGAGGCGGGAAATATCACGGGAAGTTTTACCTCGGTGACCCCGGAAATCCCCGGAGAAGGACTGGAATGGGATTTTTCGGAACTCCTTTCCGGGGGAATTGTTAAAGTGACAAGGATAACCTCCGTATCTTTCCTGCAAAGGGATCAGTTTGCCGTAACGCCCAATCCGGCGGAGCATCTGCTGAAATTGAGACTGCCCGTTACCGGAAACAGGATGACCGTGGAAATTGCCGGCATCAACAGACAGGTTTATAAAAAGGAGTATTATGACCATGCCGGCGTGGTGGAAATGGATGTGAGTGGGTTGCCCTCAGGCGTTTATTTCGTCATCCTTCAGGCGGAAGGAAAACGGGAAGTTCGTAAAATTGTAAAATTGTAATTTGATGAGGAGGGTAATACCATTCATTTTGGCAGGGTTGTTATTCACAGCAACGGCACCCTTGCTGAAAGCCCAGATGCAGGTAGAACGGCTGAGTCGCGGAGCGGTTGCGGTAAGGAACGGCCAGGGTTATTATTTGTCGTGGCGTTTGCTGGCCCATGAACAATACAACACCGGTTTTAATATTTACCGTGGGAATACCCGCCTCAACGGAGAGCCGGTGACCGGTGCGACCTGTTATTACGATTCCGTGGCACCTGTGAACAGCCTTTATTATGTCAGGGCGGTGACGGATGGGGTGGAGCGGCAGGAGAGGCGTCAGGCCCGTATCATCAACCTTATGGAGGGGAGTAATGCCGGCTATTTTGATATCCTCCTCGACAGGCCTGCCAACGGCATTTTCGGAGGCGCATATGCTCCCGGAGACGCTTCCGCAGGTGACCTGAACGGCGACGGGGAGTACGAAATCGTACTGAAATGGGATCCTGACAATGCCAAGGACAATGCGCATAGCGGCACCACCGACAATGTTTATCTTGATGCCTGCACCCTCGACGGAGATCGCCTCTGGCGTATTGACCTGGGGCCCAACATTCGTGCCGGTGCGCATTACACCCAGTTTCTGGTTTACGATTTCGACGGGAACGGCAGGGCGGAAATCATGGTGAAGACCGCCCCCGGTACGAAGGACGGCACCGGGAAATACCTCAGTAAAGGTCCTGCAGCATCGGCCAATCATGCTGAGGTATACCGCAATGCGGGCGGCTATATTCTTTCCGGACCCGAATACATCTCCGTTTTTGATGGAACCACGGGATCTGAACTGGCTACCGAAAATTACTGGCCTCCCCGGGGTTCGGTATCGTCGTGGGGCGATAATTACGGCAACCGGGTGGACCGCTTCAATGCCGCCGTGGCGTATGTCGACGGGGAACGCCCCTCGGGGGTTTTTCAACGCGGTTATTATACCCGTATGACCTTCGCTGCCTGGGACTGGCGCAACGGAGAGCTGACCAGGAAATGGACCTTCGACTCCAATACGGCGGGGAACGGAGCCTATTACGGTCAGGGGAACCATTCGCTATGCGTAATCGATGCCAATGGTGACGGCCGGCAGGATCTCGTGACGGGTTCATCGGTCATTTCAGGCGATGGCACAGGCATGCATACCTCCGGGATGGGCCATGGCGATGCCACCCACGTTACCTTTATGAGGAAAAATGATCCTCGGCCGATGATTTTTATGCCCCACGAAAGTGGCGGACACGGGGTGTCGCTGCGCTATGCCGATAACGGGGAGATGCTCTTCAACCACCGCAACAGCGGCGATACCGGACGCGGCTGCGCTGGCGAACTGGACCCTTCCACTCCCGGCTTCCACTTCTGGGCCTCCGGCGGGCTGGGTCTTTATGACATTTCGGGAACCCGGGTGGGCAACGTCCCCAATTCCATCAATTTTGTCGTCTGGTGGGATGGTAACCTGAGCCGTGAACTGATGAACGGAAATACCATTGACCGGTGGAAGATAGGGATCAACAATGCCGAACGCCTGCTGACAGGAAACGGGGCCGGTTCCATCAACGGTACCAAATCAACGCCGGTATTGCAGGCCGACCTTTTCGGCGACTGGCGCGAGGAGGTAATCCTCCGGCGAAATGACAACAAAGCCCTGCGGGTCTATACAACGGTTATTCCGACAAACCATAAACTCTACACCTTCATGCAAGACCCGGTATACCGGGTAGCGGTTTCCTGGCAGAACTCCTCCTATAACCAACCCCCGCATCCGGGTTTCTATGTGGCTTCCGATATGGATTTTCCACCCCCGGCACCGCAAGGGGTACCGGTAGCCGGGTTCAACAGGGGATCGGGGGAAATCATCAAAGACCTGATGGTGTATGACGATCTTAATGCCATCAGATGGCAGGTAACGGACAATCTAAATGCCTCGGAATCGGTGTATGGCGATAAAGCTTATTTCCCTTCCCTCATGCCAGGATACCTGGAGGGAAGCGAATGGATCAGGACCTCCGCCATGTCGGCGGGATTTGAAAGCAGTGACGGCTTGGCCAGGTTCACCGTGCTCCGGGAAGCAAAAATATGCGTTATCCATCCGGCTACGGAGGAAAACAGGCCCGCATGGCTTTCTGCCTTTTCCCTGAAACCTGAAAAAGTGGTTTTGTCGGTGACCGGACAGGCGCCTGCCGAAATGAGCATTTTCGAAAAGGAGGTATCCGGAGGGGATACAATCCTCCTGGGAACCATCGCCGCCGGCCAGCCCATGTATTTTGTGACAGCCCAAAAAACCGACTCCACCACCCATATTCCGGTTACCGCCTCAAACAGCGGATTGGACCTGAAAGCCTGTCCAAACCCGTGTGACGGTATTTGCCGGATTGACGTTTTTTATGAAAATGAGGATTTCCTTTCGGTAGGGGTGTTTGACCTGAATGGCAGGTTGATCCAATCGCTGTTGCATGAAAGAAGCAGGGCCGGATATCATTCCCTTTTGTTTGACGGCACACATCTGCCGGCCGGAATCTATATCGTCAGCCTGCAAAACAACAAGCAGATGATCCGTAGAAAAATAATCCTCTCAAAATAACAACATTCCCGGCTTCCGATCGTAAAACCTGTGTATTAGCCGGTTATTTTGAATGAATTGTACGGTTTTCCCGTATGATAATAAGTCAGGCACAAGCTAAAGTGAAAAAGCAAAACGGACAAGCCGAACACCGTTTAAAAAGTAGGCGTAAAATAAATTTTTAAAGTTATGGTCAATCTACTAAAGTCATTTACCCATTCGGTAAAACATTGGTATGTTCCACTCATTGTGGGAATCCTTTTCATCATTCTCGGTATTTATATATTTACCGTACCCGTTGCAACCTATTTAGCACTCGCCATATTTTTTAGTGTGTCATTTTTGGTGTCGGGGCTCTTTGAGAGTTTCTTTGCTGTTTCCAATTATAAATCTTTGAATGATTGGGGCTGGTATTTAGTTAGTGGAATTCTTCATGTAGTTATAGGTATTTATCTTATGGCAAATCCCCAAATTTCAATGGTTGTTTTGCCTTATATAGTTGGCTTTACGGTTCTTTTCCGTTCATTTTTGTCATTAGGTCTGGCATTTGAAATGAAAAGCTCAGGTGTTTTAAATTGGGGAAATGTAGCCATTGCAAGTGTCTTGGGGATTTTGTTGTCATTTTTATTGATAGCCAATCCGATTTTTTCCGGATTATCATTGGTTGTGCTTACTGCATTGTCATTTGTGTTTTCCGGGATTGCATCAGTTGTAATCGCTTTTAATCTTAGGAAAATTAAACAACATCCTGGAAAATTAAGCGATGAATTAAAATCAAAAATTGAAGAGGTACAAGCAGAAATCGAACAACAAATAAAATAACAATATAAAAAAAGAGTAATTACATCTATATCCGCTACAGCTTATTGCTAATTATCGGATGTCAAAATGCAGACAAGAAAAATGCAGACGCAGTAAACCGCCACCGTCTTTGACGGTGGTGGTTTGCTTCAACAACCCATTAAAGCATTAATATTCAAATTGATTAAACTCATATACAAAATGACATGAAAACAATCTTTTTCATGATTCTGGTATCAATAGTTTTCCTTTCATGTGAGAAGGAAAACGTTGATGTTCTTATTGGCAAATGGAGGCTCGTTAAAGGTTATGCTATTATGGCTGGTGGTTATTACGACATCCCTGACGAATACCAAAGATTTGAAGAATATACTGACAACAATATGAGAATACAATCTGACTTAAGTGGAAATGAAATATCCAGATGTAATTATTCAGCGACAAACACCGCTGTTACAATTTTCGGGAAAGAAAATAATGGAGAAGAATGGAGCTCGACGTATAAGTATTGGTTTCAACATGACACTCTTGTAATAAAACATGATGGTGGTTGGGAGTACTATAATGAGTATTTTATTAGGGTTAAAACAATTCATGTAAAATGATATGATTCTTTTTTAAGGCTCCATTTAAAGATTTGAAAAAATATCTCCGGCTAACTGGTCAGTATATTTTATTGGTTGCAAACAAAATATACCGACCAACCGTTAGCGCCTGTTCCCCAGATAAAGCTACTCCAAAATTATTTTAAATAAAGGTAAAAATTCTACCGGGTTTATTGGCTTCGCCTGCTAATGAATTGCCGTACCTCAGCATTCAGGCTTTTTGTAAATCCGGTTTTTAAAATGGTATCACTGTCAGGATTACTGACCAGTCCCGGCGTCATTCCGGAATGGGATGAAAAATGAAAATATCTGGTACTGATAAGAAAAAAAATTGCTAAATTTGGTATTGATCCTAATGAACTTGGCATATTTTCTCAAGATAGATACCGCGAAAAACATAATTTGAAACAAGCTGATATTCAATTAGTTAATTGACATAAGTCATAATTTTAGGACGACCGTGCAAACTTAAACTGACAGACAAAAAGCGAATAATTAATAAAATATGGAAGGCTTAATTTCAGCAGACAGATTTCACTGCAGACAACCGATAGGTTATTCTGTTGCGGAGCAGTTGCTTGAATTGCCAAAACTTAAAGTCATTCAATTTCATGACATCAAACCTGATGCAACAACTCTAAAGGTTTTAAATGATGTAGTATTCAAGAAAAGAAAAGACATCACTTTAAGAGTTTATGGTTACCCAGACACTTGGGCAGATATTAGTTTCTTACACCTTCTTCCCGACCTGGAAAGATTTGACTGGGACACAGCAGTATTTGGTTCTTGTGAGCCGCTTTATAAGTTAAACAAACTTGTTCATCTTGGACTTGGTTTCACACAACCAAAACCAAAAATCAGTATAAAGTTTGTTGCTGACTTTAAAGAGACCATAGAAAGTATAAATCTTGAAGGAGATTACAAAGATTTTCTGACGACTATTCCATTACTCAAAAATTTAAAAACACTTTGGCTGTCATCAACTAAGCTAAAGGACTTCGACTTCTTGCAAGGACTTCCTTTGGAAACACTTGGCAACTATGGAAGCAGAGTTGAAAGTTTTGATTTTTTGCCTAATATTCAATCACTAAGGAGAATATGGATTAAGACAAATTCAAAGATTGAAAACATTGACTTCATTGAACAACTGCCAAATCTTGAGGACATAGAGCTTCAATATGTAGCTAAGGTTACAAGGTTTCCAAAATGCGACCATCTTAAGCATCTAAAAAGAATATTTGCTTTTGAGTGTAACAGACTTGAAGATATTAGTGAAGTGAAGAAGCTGAAAAATTGTGCTATACATATTTCAGGAAAGAAATTAGCAGGAAGACAATATAAATTTGAACTGACTGATGGGAAAATTTGAAACGACAGTTATTCGTGGAAAGATGATTCTTGAAAAAAGCAAAATTAACGATAATTTCGAACCTGATTTGTCTGAAATTGATGCGACAGGGCTAATTGATATGGATTGGTATGTTGAATTATACGGCAGATATGATAACGAGAATGATTTTAAGATAAGCCACAGGAATTTATAAAATTTGCAACAAGTTAATGGTTTGACTTTGTTGATTTTGGATTTACGTAGCATTTTATATTGAATGATTTAAATATTAGGAAATTTTTAGTACTAACAATTTAATTATAATTATATGAAACGATTTCTATTATATTTAATTTTGTGTATTTTTTCTATTAACTATGCAAATGGTCAAGTAACTCCAGGTAGTATAGTAGAAGAAAATATTGGGGTGTTTCTTTCCACGCCGGCAACTAATTACGTTAAAGAAATGCCTGTAGTAATTATTAGATATATACCCACTTTAGATGGTATAAATTTAGATGTTGCGCAAGCAACTGATTATTGGGATCTTGGTAATATAACAATTAATGATTTAAAATCTAACATAGATATTTATAATGCAAGAACAAAATTCTCGTTAGAAGAAGGCAGTAAATTTCGTGGTTATAAAAATGTAAACGCTGTTCCATACTTGGGGTACAAAGTACTGAAATACATAACAGTTTATAGACAAATTAATGTAAGTAATTATTTATTAGGTACTGAAGGCGGTAAAAATATATATCAACCAGATTATAAAAAGGAATTTGATGTCTTAAATTTGACTAACTTCATTAAGACAAATAATGTTAAAGAAGTTTGGATATGGTATGGTGAGCCTGCAAGACCAGGTTGGCCATCCTATAATGAAAGCATTCATGGTAATATTCAGAAGCATGTTTCGTTTGTTGAATCAAATATGGCTAGTCCAACAACCGGAGATATTTCAAATAGTTATAGGGTTGCAGATGATTTATATATTTTAGATCATACTTATGTAGTTTATTGTTATAATTTCAGAAGAAGCCAGGCAGAAGCAGTGCATAATCATGGACACCAACTTGAGGCAATGTACAATTATACAGCTGAACGACAAGATGGTAATATAAGCATGTTTGTACAAAATTTTTCTGGCTGGGGAGATAATAATTACCAAATACCTCCTATTGGAAGAGCTGGTGATTGTCACCACCCACCAAATACAACAAAGGATTATGATTATCAAAATACTGATTTGGTTAATAGCGATATAGAAGATTGGAAACCTTTAGGTGGAACAAAAAAGCTTGTAAATTGCAATACATGGGGTAGTTTAGCTTATGATTGGCCGGGTGCTGCTGATTTTAACCAGAAAACAGAAAGTCAATGGTATATTTACTGGATGCAAAATATGCCTGGATTTAATAATAATATTCCTTTTAATTCTTATAAAATGACAAATTGGTGGCAATTTACTTCAGATTGGGATTCTTGTTATAATAATAATATTGGACTATATGGTTTAGCGACAGGTTTACAGGATAATTCAAATGAAATTATTAATGTTTATCCTAATCCGGTTTTTGATAGAATAATAATAAATATCAATTCGTTTCCTGTTTATGCATATTTTTATTCATTAGAGAATAAATTAATAGATATCAAATTATTAAACAATAATGTAAATGAAATAAATGTTGAAAACCTAAGTAATGGAATTTATATATTAAGACTTTTATCTGACAGAGAAATTATAGTAAAGAAGTTTATTAAACAGTAATGTTTTAACAAATTAAATCAAATTGAAATTGACACTTAACGTGTGTTAGCCGGTAATTGCCGGCTTTTGTGCCAATTTGATTATTTGGTTCTTTTCACTAATCCGGGGCTTCCTTAATTTCATCGGTTGAAGGAGAGAGTACAATATATGAGCTTCCAAATGTTGGTTCATAAGAATAGTGGTTGAAGGGGATGGATGGGTAATACAACCAGACAAAAAGTTTCAGTATTGTTTCAGCAGCGCAATGAAAAATTTCGATAATCTTCTGACAAAGAGTTGATTGCGGAGGTTATTCGGTGCCCGGGGCGGGAATCGAACCCGCACGATATTGCTATCACTGGATTTTGAGTCCAGCGCGTCTACCAATTCCGCCACCCGGGCCGGCAGTGGTGCAAAACTACTACTTTTTTTAAATCAAAAATTCAATCAACATTTTTTTCCTCTCCATGTTTAAGTGAAGAAACACATAAGGCCGGGCAGGGGTGGCTGAAACATGCCAACCCGCGGTATATGCTTATGATAAAATTTTTACCTTTATTGACATATTTTCCGGCAGACGGCAGAATCTGCCAATGGTTCCGATGGAAGATCTGACTTTGTTTAACAGAATCCGAAACGGCGACCGGACAGCCTTCAAAAGTCTGTTCGACGCTTTTTATGCTCCGATGTGCCATTACGCCTCTCACTTCCTGAACGATGACAATCAGGCGGAGGAGGTGGTGCAGGATCTTTTTGTGAAAATCTGGGAAAGACGCATGGAGTTGGTCGTGGAAACCTCCCTGAAACATTACCTCTTCCGCTCGGTGCGCAACCAGTGCCTGAACCTAATCCGCCGCGACAAGGTACGCCAGCTCCATGCCATGAAGCTCCGCGATGCCCTGTTGTCGGAAGATGCTCCTGAAGATTATTCCATCTCCCCCGAAAAGCTCCTGAGAATTGAAGAAGGCATCGCCTCCCTGCCTGTAAAACGGCAGGAGATTTTCAGGCTCAACCGCGAAGAGGGACTGAAATACCGAGAAATTGCTGAAAAACTGGGCATTTCCGTAAAAACTGTAGAAGCTCAAATGGGGGCTGCACTTAAATCGTTGCGGGAAAAATTCCGCACGCTCCTCTTTTTTCTGGTTTTGGGATTAATGTGAGACATTGGATAGGGGTATTTTGCCGTTCACGTGTCTTAAAAGCGTAATGAAAGAAAAAAAGAACATAGAAGAGGTAAACTGGGATTTACTGGCCAAATTTCTGAGCGACGAAGCCAGCGGGTCTGAAAAGGCTGAAGTGGAAACCTGGATCGGCCGGTCAGGTGAAAACAGCGCCATTCTGAAATCGGGTGAAGAGATCATGAAAAAGGCCAGGTTGTATTATCATTCCCGGAAATTTGATCCTGCTGCAGCATGGGACAAGGTGGAAGGGGATTTGCATGCCGTGCCTGTCAGGGAGCTGACGTCCCCTCAAAGGGGCGCATTCTTCAGGATAAAGCTCCTGCGCGTGGCGGCATCGGTACTGTTGGCCCTGGCCCTTGGATCCCTTGGTTTTTACGCCGGTTTCAGGCAGCACAAGACCGCCGTCTTTACCGAAGTGATCTCAGACAATCAGCAGGTGTTGCGGGATATCACCCTTCCCGACGGATCACAGGTGACACTGAACAGCAGTTCAAAACTGACCTACCCCAGGCAGTTCGCGAAAAAAAACCGGGAAGTGCAAATAGAGGGGGAGGCCTTTTTTGAAGTAAGCCCCGATGCCTCAAAGCCATTTGTTATCTCAGCGGGGAATGCCCGGATCAAAGTGCTGGGCACTTCCTTTAATGTGAGTGCCCGGCCCGGCGATGAAGCCGTTGAGGTGGTCGTGGAAACCGGAAAAGTACAACTCATTTGCCCAAAACTGGCTCAGCAATCGGGCTCCGACCTCATCCTTCTGCCCGGTGAAAAAGGAGTCCTCATGAATGAAAAAAATCATCTGGTGAAATCGGTGAATGAAAATCCCAACGTGACATCCTGGAAAACTTTTGAACTGGTCTTTCAGCAGACGAAACTCGGGAACGTAATCGCTGATCTGGAAAAAACCTACCACACTGAAATCCAGCTCTCCGAACCTTCCCTCAGCGACCTGCTCCTTACAGCCCATTTCAGCAACCAACCGGTAGATTTCATCCTGGAAGTAATCCGGCTGACTTTCAACCTGGAACTATCGGCGGGAAACGGACAATATTTTTTGACAGCCGCAGAAAACAACCCTAAAAAGTAAAATGCCATGAAGACAATAAAATTGAATATGAGAACATTCCTGACGACTCTTTTCATGCTGGTATTCATACCGGCGATGGTGACGGCCCAGGAACGCCGAAAAACAGATCCGGCCCTCGACCAGAACATCAGCATTTACGCCGAAGAGGAGCCACTCTCGGGTGTGATCGAGAAGATCTGCAAATACCTCAATATCGATTACTCGTACAATGCTGATCTCATCGCCAACAAAAAGGTGAGCATCAACGTCTCCAACAAACCGGTCAAGTTTGTCCTCGATAAGCTGATGAAAGATTTTTACCTGATTTTCGAGATCGAGGATAACCTGATGGTGGTCAGGGAGTATATTCCCCTGGACCAGAGCATCGACATCGAAAGAACGGCCAGGGACTATGGCATCAACCGGGGTTTCCTCATCGAAGACCCGCGTAGAAAATCAGTCAACCTGAAATTCAAATCCGCCAGTAACCTGATCATTCTGCCGGTTACCATCAATGAATCGGATACCCTGAATTTTATCCTCGATACCGGGGTGCGTTTCCCGATTATCACGGAACTGCCTTTCATCGAAAAGCTGAATCTCAACTACATGGTTCCCGTGGAGATCCAGGGACTCGGGGATGGCGAGAGCATCACCGCCTACCGGTCGGGAAACAATGTAATCCAGCTCGACGGAATGGTAGCCCGCAACCAGGAGGTGCAAATGGTCATCGATGAGAATTTCCAGATTTCCCACATGCTGGGAATCCCGGTCCACGGCCTGATCGGTTTTAACCTTTTCAAGGATTACATCGTGAAAATCGATTACCAGGATCAGGAGATTTCCTTGTACCGGCCCGAACATTTCAAATACCGTGACCGCAGGAGCGATATCATATTGCCGCTTCATTTTGACGGGAACAAACCCTTTATCCGTACCAGCATCGTGACCGATGAAAAAACCGAAGTTCCCGTAAAACTGTTGGTTGACACGGGAGCCAGCGATGCCCTGTGGCTCTCCGAGAAATCGGACGAGCGGATCAGGGTTCCGCAAAATCACATTGAAACATTCCTCGGAAGGGGTCTCTCCGGCGATCTCTTCGGAATCAAGGGCAGGATCGATGCCGTGTGGGTAGGACCCCTGGTGTTACCCAGGCCCATTGTTTCCTTCCCCGAAGACAGCCTGGTTTCAGAACTTATTTCGGCCAACGACCGGAACGGTACCCTCGGCGCAGAAATCCTCCGCAGGTTCGTGGTCACAATCGATTACCGCAATGCCCGGCTGACCCTTTCTCCCACACCTCTGGTGAAGGAAGCGTTTAACTACAACATGAGCGGTATGGAAGTAATTAACCCGATGCCCGGACTGCCGATTTTCACCATTGCCAATATCCGGGAAAATTCTCCTGCCTATCTGGCCGGACTGAAGGAAAATGACCAGATTATTTCGGTCAATAACAACAGCCATGCCTCTCTTTCTCTGAATGACATTAACCTGATCCTTCAGAGTAAGGAAAACAGGAAAGTTAAAATGAAGGTTTTGCGCGATGGGGAACAAATTAGAACATCCTTTGAGCTGAAAAACTACTTCTGATGTCATATTTGCGGATAGTCCTTATTATCTGCACGTTGCTGCCGGCTCTCGTTTCACGGGGCCAGCAGCAGCGTGCGCCGGTTTTAGACAGGATCATTTCCGTGCATGCCGACGACAGACCCGTCTCCGATCTCCTGGAACAAATTACCCTCCGGAACGGAATTTTTTTTTCATACGACGCTTCCCTGATTACCACTGACAACAAAATCACCCTTCACCTGGAACAGCGCAGCGTCCATGATGTTCTGACGGAGATTTTCAAAGACGACGATTTCCGCTTTTTGGGAAAAAACGACCACATCATCATCTCAGCTGGTGACCTGGCCGAAGGGGAAGGTACGGAGACCGCTCTGCAATTGCCTGAACCCGTGATTCTTATTTCGGGTAAGGTAATTGACAGTTCGACGAGGGAACCCATGAATTATGTGAGCGTTTCCCTTCAAAACCAGCCTGTCGGCACCATTACCAATGCCGACGGCGATTTCATCCTTAAGCTTCACCCGGAATATGCCGGCGATACCCTGATATTCAGCAGTCTGGGCTATGCCAGGAAAAAAATGAGCGTCAATTCCCTCCACGATGGCGGGGTGATACCCCTACGCTCCATCTCAATACGCATCAGGGAAGTCAGGGTAAAGGCCGTTTCGGTAGACGAAATTCTCGACAACCTGAGGGAAAACATCACCCGGAATTATTCATCAAATTACCAGCTGTTCTCCGGTTTTTACCGGGAAACCCTCCGGCAGGACGATGCGTATATCAACGTGTCAGAGGCAGCCCTTGAGATTCTGAAAGCCCCTTACGGATTCCCTGACCGGGAGGATAAGGTCAGGTTGCTGAAAGCGCGTAAAAGTCCCGATGTGCAACCTTTCCACTGGGTGAATTTCAAAATGCAGGGGGGACCCTACATCATTACCATGCTGGACGTGATCAGGAAACTGGAGACTTTTCTGGATCCTGACTATCAGCTTCTATATCGTTACTCCATCAGCCAGGTGATCTGGTATAAAAACCACCCGGTGTTCGTGATCAGGTTCCGTCCGGCCCGTGACATCGATTTTCCCCTGTTTGTGGGTGAAATGTATGTGGATCGCGAAAGCTATGCCCTCCTGTATGCTTCATTCAGCCTGGATGAATACGGACTTTCCGTTGCTGGGGAATCGCTGATCAGGAAAAAACCCAAAGAATTCAGGGTGAAACCCCTGTTTGTTGACTACCAGGTCGATTTCTCAGAACACGGAGGAATCTGGTATCTCCACACAGCCCGCGCCAATGTGGCCTTCAGGGTGAAAAGCCCCAAGGACAAAATTAATTCGGTATTCCATACGGTCTCCGACCTGTTAATCACCGAGGTCAGAAATACCAGCCTTAAAAGGTTCCCGGTGAAGGAACTGTTTACGGTAAATGATATTTTCTCCGAAATCTCAATCGATTACGATGAGGACTTCTGGGATAATTACAACATCATAAAACCCGATGAAGATCTCCAAAAAGCTGTAAAGCATTTTACACAATACAGCACCGGGGACGTCATTTTTCAGGCAAGGTAGGGTGTAAGACTTGCCCTGGCATGGTTTTGGTTTTCTCCCCGGCGTAATGTAAAGGATAAACTTTATTACTTTTGCGCCGTTTAACCATGAAAAACCTGCGGGAAATGCTTTTGGAAAAGGGATATGTTTATGAACCCATTGATCCGGATATCCGTTTGACTAAGGAAATCAGCCGGATGCGGAAGGAGAAAAATGCCGTCATCCTGAGTCATTATTACGTGGATGCTGAGTTACAGGAAATCGCCGATTACGTGGGCGACAGTCTGGGGCTATCGCAGCAGGCAGAATTAACCCATGCTGACGTCATCGTATTTATCGGCGTTCATTTCATGGCTGAGACGGCCAAGATCCTGAGTCCTTCGAAAAAGGTGCTCCTTCCCGACCTGAAGGCAGGTTGCTCCCTGGCGGAATCGGCCCCTGCAGAAAAATTCGCGCAGTTCAAGGCCCGATATCCCGGACATAAGGTTATCTCCTACATCAACTGTACGGCCGATTTCAAAACCATGACCGACGTAATCTGCACATCTGCCAATGCGGTGAAAATCGTGGAAAGTTTTCCGCCGGATCAGCCGCTGATCTTTGCTCCCGACAAAAACCTCGGAGATTATATAAACAGCATTACCGGCAGAAACATGGTGCTGTGGGATGGCGCCTGCATGGTGCATGAGCAGTTTTCGCCGGAGAAAATCGTGGAACTGCTGGACCTTCATCCCGATGCCGAATTCATCGCGCATCCTGAATGCAAAAAACCGGTGCTCCTCCTTGCCCGGCACATCGGATCGACCACATCCCTGCTGAAATATGTTCAAAAAAGCACTGCCCGGAAATTTATCGTGGCTACCGAAAGCGGCATCCTTCACCAGATGAAAAAATCCTGTCCCGAAAAAGTCTTCATCCCCGCACCTTCCAATGACCCCACCTGTGCTTGCAACGACTGCTCATTCATGAAACTCAACACTCTCCAGAAACTATATCTCTGTCTGAAGCATGAAAAACCGGAAATCCTTCTTTCCCCCGAAGTGATCGAAAAGGCCAGAATCCCCATCGAGCGGATGCTGGAGTTGTCAAGATAAGGATTTCCACCATTTCTCCCGTCTTCTGCGGGTACACCTCCCGGTCGGGAGGAGAGACTTTGGTGGTTATTGGGGAATTACCCTCCGGGATACGGGAGAGGTAATTCTACAACCAGCGTAAGCGGGATGATCGCCGGCTGGATTATTTACCGACATTCTCCACCAGAAGGTTTTGCCGGGAGATTTCTATGGCTTTCAGCAGGGTCTTGTCAATTTGCTGAATGATGGGATAGAAACCTTCGTCGCCTATCATATTTCTGGCGATGTATGCTTTCAACTGGGTATTGATGATATGTCCTGAAGCCCTGATTCCTTCGGCATCGGCAGGAACGCCCCTGGAAGCGGCATAGGAGATAAAGGAATTTAGAACGCCAGCTTTTTCCAGATAATTGCCAATCTCCTGTGCGGTGGTCATTTCAGCAAGTTCTTCCCGGTGCTGGTCGGTATACTGAAATGCATACTGGGAAATGAGCATTTTCTGATATAGCTTCTCAAAATAGTCGGACCGTCCCGAGGTGTCGGCCGGGACAAAGATGTCGGGCATGATTCCTCCCCCTCCGTACACGGTGCGTCCTTTCCGGGTCTGGTACTTCAGGGAATCTGCAAAATGGATGCTGTCGACCGCTTCAAATTCGCCATGCACCATTCTGTTGATGAGGTCTGCAAAATACTTTTCATTTCCGTTTTCGTACGATTTCTGGATGCTTCTTCCGCTGGGGGTAAAATAGCGTGCCACTGTCAGTCTGACTGCCGAACCATCGGAGAAGGGGATTTGTTCCTGGACCAGTCCTTTCCCGAAGGAGCGTCTGCCAATGATGATTCCCCGGTCATTATCCTGGATGGCTCCGGCAAAAATCTCACTCGCTGAAGCTGAAAATTCATCGATCAGCACAAAAATCTGTTTTCCGGCCCAGGCGTTGAGCGAGTTGGCGGAAAATACCTTTTTGGGTTGCGCCTTTCCCTGGGTGTATAAGATGGTATCTCCCTTTTCCAGGAAATCGTTGACCATGCGGATCACTGCATTCAGGTAACCTCCCGGATTACCTCTCAGGTCGATGATCATCCGGGAGGCTCCCTGCTTGTCCAGTTTTTTCATTGCATCGGTAAACTCGGCATAGGTGGTTTCAGCAAAACGGCTGACTTTGATAAACCCGGTTTCCTGATCGATCATATAGGAAACATCGACACTGTAAATCGGGATTTCCCCCCTGACAATGTCAAAATCGAGAATATTTCTAAAACCCTTCCGCTGAATGGAGACTTTCACGTGCGTTCCCTTTTTCCCCCGGAGCAATTTCAGAACATCTTCATTCTTTATGCCCGTACCGGCCACCAGGGAGTCGTTGACCATGACAATGCGGTCGCCCGCTAGGATCCCCAGCGTTGCGGAAGGACCGCCCGAAATGACATCAACGATCATGATGGTATCCTGCATGATGTTGAACTGAACCCCGATACCTGAGAAATTTCCCTGCATTTCCTCTTCCACTACCTGCATATCGCGGGCAGGAATGTAAGAAGTGTGGGGATCCAGGTTTTCAAGAACCCCCGGGATGGATTTCTCAATGATTGCGGCGATATCCACGCTGTCGACATAGGCTTTTTCTATTAGATGTAGGATGGTGTTCATTTTGTTTCCTGAGGGAGAAATTTGCGGATTCCGGGAAAACAGGGAGCGCTCCCCCAGGAAATTGCCGATGCCCACTCCGGCGATAAACACCACAGTGAGAAATAGGGGAATGTATAAGGAAAACCGTTTGTTCATCTCATCAAATTAAGTCATTGTCTACCTGAACAACTTCGACATGGGCTCTTTTTAAAAGGTTGATCCCGGCATCAAGCCGGTAGTTTTCGGTGAAAACCACCCTTTTGATCCCTGCCTGGATGATCAGTTTCGAACATTCAAGACACGGAGAGGAGGTTACGTACAACGTCGCCCCGTCACTGCTGTTGTTCGATTTGGCAACTTTGGTGATCGCGTTGGCCTCGGCATGTAAAACGTATGGTTTGGTTTGATTGTTTTCGTCTTCGCAAACATTCTCAAATCCCGACGGGGTACCGTTGTACCCATCAGAAATGATCATCTTCTCTTTTACCAGCAGGGCGCCGACTTTCCTTCTCTGGCAGTATGAATTCTGCGCCCATATGGCTGCCATCCTCAAATAACGCTGGTCAAGCAAGGCTTGCTTGTTTCCGTTTTCCGGTTGTGTTGCCATACATTTATATCTACCCTTAAATTCCGAATGGTTACAAATGTAATTGGTTTTAATGAAAAAAACGGGGCGAATGGTCTTCACCCCGTTTGAAATGATATAATATTGAAGTAATAGGGACTGTGGGGCCGGACTATTTTTTTATCAAAAGCCAGGTGTCTGCATATTTCGGGTAGTTCTGCCTGATTTGCAGGAGGCGTTGCCTGGCGGGGGCTTCGTTTGCGTATGAATCTACCGTCACCCGGTAGTAGCCGGTTTCGCTTTGGACGATGATGGGGGTAAATCCCTCGGAAATCAGCGTTTGCTTATAATTCATCGCATTGTTCATGTTGCTGAAAGAGCCGATGATGATGAAATAGCTGTTTTGGTTTTGCTCTTCAGGCCGTGTGAAAGTGATGGCTTCTTCACGCATGGTGACAGGTTTTTCATCCGAAACGGCGGGTGCTGCCGGTTTGGTTTCGGGAACGGTAAAAACCTTGGGAGCCGGTGTGGTGGTCTCTTGCTGGGCTGCCGGCGTATATGGGCTTGTGGCTGCTTTCTTTGACGACTTGCAGGATCCCAGGGCAAGCGCCGTTATCAGTGTCAGAAACAATACTTTTCTCATTTTTCCTCAGTTTTTCTTAAGGTAAAAATAGATAATTGCCTTTCGTGGTTGTTTATTACTGTTGATGAGTTTTGCACATTCTGCTGTTGGTAACCTTCCGGAATACACAGGTCAGTGTTAATTCAGGGGCAGTTTTATGGTAACCGGTTCACCGGGTCCCGGGAGCAGGTTTCTGACCTGATAAGCCGTTCCGCTTTCAGTACGTGGCACCTTTAAGATGACGGAACTGCGGGCGGGCAACAGGGTAACCTTTTCCGGATTTTCCGATTCTGCAAATTCGAAGGCAAAGTCGCTGAGGTTGGTGAGCTGGAGGGTAGTGGTTTTTTCTCCTGCCGTAATGATACGCTGTGATACGCTTGCAAGGAAGAGTGTTTCGAGCCATTCTGTTTTTCCCAGGAGCAGGTTCCGGAACCACCCGACGGTCCGGCCTTGCTGCAGGGCTTCACGGATGCCTTCAGGCGAGCGTTCCGTGGCAAATACCAGGGTGATGGGCCTGCGTTCCAGATTTTCCTGCTTCAGAAAGTTAAGGATGGGATCATGTACGTCGGAATTGGCAAAAACCGTGAGGTTTTTGTCACGTGACCAGCCGAGTACTTCGGGATACCACTCGTAATGATTCACCACTTCGATGCCATTGAAAAGCCCTTCCCTGAAGAGTTCTTCATGTTCGGGCATCCATACCGCACCGTTGGGAGCCTGGGCTTTCCATCCGGGATGGTTCCACAGCACAAAGGCCCCCTGTGCTTTGGCTTCACGTAATGCCGCCCTGTAATCCTCCTGATGGATTTTGGCTTCATCCTTGACAAAGAGGGCGTTGAAATGGCCGGGAGGCATCGACTTTGTGATTTCCACCCCTTTGATGAGGATCAGTCCCAGCCCTGCCGCTGTCTTTTCAGCCAGCACATAGGGAGTTCCATGACTCACCGGGACATACTCCTTGTTTGGCGTATATTCCAGGTGATCGGTAATGGCGATGGCGTCCAGTCCTTCCTGCCAGGCTTCCCCGGCACGAACGGTAGGCCATACCGTTCCGTCAGAAAAAACCGTATGCATATGAAAATCACACTTCAACACTTCATATCCCGGAATGACCGGCACCAAAATCTCATTTCTGACAGATTGCGCGGTCGAGAGGAAGGTCCATAACACCGCGGAAAAGAACAGTAACTTTTTCATTTCTTGATTTTTTAAATGGGTATAGAACGATTTTTATGCTACCATGGGTTTTGTCACTTTTATTCGTCGGTTTTTTTCTTTCCGGTCATCCTGGTCAGTCCTGTCCGGACCCCCTTTTCGATATTTTCCCAGGGAAGGACTTCCCGGGCGATGTAAATGAACATTAAAATGATTCTTTCCTCACCGCACGATTTGTAAAAGGATGCTTTGTTGAGGCGGTATGCTTCTCTCATGCGCCGCTTCAGGAGGTTCCGGTCCACCGCCTTCTGGAAATTTCTCCTGCTTACCGCGAATGCTGCCCGGGCGGGGAAGGGGAGGGGATTGGCGGTTTTCATCCAGACGATCTTCACGGGATAGGCCACAAGGGATTCTCCTTCACAGAAAAGTCTTTCAATGGCCTTTGCCGATGTAAGGCGCTCTTCCTTGCTGAAATGGTGACTGATCCCGTTCATTCCCGGTCATGAAAAAGGCCGGTAAAAATGCCGGCCTTTCAAAATTAATATTTTGTAGTTATTATTTTGACTTGTTCATGTTTTTAATGTACTGCTCCAGGGCCATGGTCATCGACGGCGCCTCAGGGGTAGGGGCTTCAATGTTGAGTGTTAATCCGGCTTCCCTGACTGCCTGGGCTGTCGAAGTGCCGAAACAGGCGATCTTCGTGTCATTCTGTTTGAAATCAGGAAAATTCTGCAACAGCGATTTAATTCCGGAAGGACTGAAAAATACGAGAATGTCGTAATTTATATCCTTCAGGTCTTGAAGATCACTGCAAATGGTGCGGTATAAAATGGCAGTGGTAAAGTTGTATCCTCCTTTTTCAAGGAGCCGCGGAATTTCCTGTGAGTGAATGTCGGAAAGGGGTACCAAAAATCGCTCCTCCTTATGTTTTTTCATGATATCGAGAAGATCTATTATGGATCCGTTGGCATGAAAGATCTTCCTTTTTCGGTAAACGATATATTTCTGCAGATAAAAGGCTGTGGATTCCGAATTGCAGAAATATTTCAGGGAATCGGGAATGGTCACTCGTAATTCCTGGGCGATCCGGAAAAAGTGGTCAATGGCAGTGCGGCTGTTGAAAAGGATGGCCGTATATTCATTGATGTGGATGCGCGTCTGTCTGAATTCCCTGGCCGTAACACCCTCAATTTGTGTGAAAGGCTTGAAATCTATCTTCACCGATGTGCTTTCAGCCAGTTCAGAGTAAGGTGACTTAATAGTTGCCGGTTCCGGTTGTGTTATAAGAATTGTCTTGATCTTCAATGTTACAAAAATTTAAGTTAACAATCACCTGATACTGGATAAATCACTTTTATAAAAAGTAACATGGGCAAAAATTCAAGGGTACAAAGGTATAAAAAGAGATAAAAAACTGAAAATTGTTTTTTCAATAAAATTAGAACCCCTCTGTGCAGGGTCATCAGGTAAAAAACGGCGGTCAGCGCCATCCCTGCAAAAAGGAAGGGCGAGGGGTTTTGAACAGGGGCCCAGGCAGCGAGACAGACGATGGGCAGCAATGCCAATCCCAGCACTTTGTTGTAATTCCTGATATTGAAAAGGTATTCTCCGGTTTCCTTTCCGGTTTCGGTGATGAATCCCAGAAACAGGTAAGTTAAACTCTTCAAGAGAAAATAACTCAGGATGGTTCCTGAAACGATCAGGAAAAGGGAAAGACCGCCCAGGGCTGAGAAAAGCCCGAAGTATTTCATTATTTGAAACCCAAACAATCCGATTACCAGGAAAAACAGAATATCCAGATAGAAGGCTCCGCTCGCCATTGAGATGTTCTGCTCCCTGAAAAGGCGGGAAGAGGTCGGGTAATTGACCGTGCTGCGGAAGAGGGAATGAAGGTACTTTCTGAAGGAGAAATTGACAAGAGAAACGAGCAACAGGGAAAGACAAATCACAAGGGTAAACCAGTCGGAGGAATCACTCCTGAAATTCCTGGTGGGAAGAATGATATCTTTTTCTTTGAGGCTGACAAGGGGCAGGGTGATATTTGCATTCGGATTGACATATCTGTCGGAGTCTATCAGGAGGGTTTGTTCCTCTTTCCAGCGCATGTATCTCTCACGCGTCATGTTATAATTCCTGCGAATGACCTGTGGCTTGACGGTTCTGGAATCCTGCCTTGCTGTCAGCTCCTTCAACGATACCGGAAGGGAGGATGGTGACGCCTTGACATTGATTTCAGATGCCTGACCGGCGGCACTTTTAAGTGTAGTTCCGGTAACCGTGTCACTGTAATTAATAAAGAAAAAGTCCCCTGTACTCATTCCCGTATCTGTTCGGCCACAAAGATAGTCAAATCAACGATAACGGTCTATCCTCAAAAAGGCAGGGAGTGCCATGATTCAGCAATTTTCGTATTCATAGATCTCCATAAGGAGAATGAGTTTTGATAACTCTTCTACTTTTTCGCAGTCCAGTTCATTGTGAAGAATCTCCATGAAGCGCCTGAGCGCCTCCCTATAATCTTCTTCAGTTTCCAGCCTTTCTTTCATTTTCAGTGTGCATCCAACCAGTTTAACCCTTCGTTCATTTCCACCGTCAGAGGAACTTTCAGAATGACTGCCGTCTCCATTTGTTTTCGGACGATATCTTTTACCTGCTCCAATTCGGGTTTTGCAACATCAAAATTCAACTCGTCGTGTACCTGAATAACCATTTTGGATGAAAGTCCGGCTTTTTCAAACTCCCTGAAGATGTTGACCATGGCAACTTTTATGATGTCAGCAGCTGATCCCTGTATGGGGGCGTTGATAGCATTTCTTTCAGCCATTCCGCGTACGACCTGGTTGTTTGAATTGATGTCAGACAAATAACGCCGGCGACCCATAATTGTTTGCACAAAACCCTCTTTTCTTGCATTTTCAATAGATTTTTCCATATATTCCCTGACGCGTGGGAAATTTTCAAAGTAGCCGTCAATCAGTTCTTTGGCTTCGGTCCGAGATATGTTCAGCCGCTGCGACAGTCCGAAAGCCGAGATTCCGTAAATGATGCCGAAGTTGGCGGTTTTGGCTTTCCGGCGCATGTCGGAAGTGACCTCCTGGACGGGGATTTTGTAAATTTTTGCGGCGGTCAGCGCATGGATATCCTGGTTTTTGGCGAATGCCTCCACCATTTGGGGGTCATCGCTGAGGGCGGCCATGATGCGGAGTTCGATCTGGGAATAGTCGGCCGACAGAAAGAGGTGTTCTTCGTCGGAAGGGATAAAGGCTTTGCGGATCTCCCGTCCGTTCTCATCGCGAATAGGGATATTCTGCAGGTTGGGGTTGTTGCTGCTCAGCCGCCCGGTGGCCGTCACCGCCTGGTTGTATGAGGTGTGGATTTTTCCGGTGCGGGGATTGATCAATTCCGGAAGGGTTTCGACATAGGTATTCAGCAATTTCTTCAATCCTCTGTATTCAAGCACTTTCCCCACGATGGGATGCTGGTCTTTCAGCCGGGTGAGCACCTCTTCATTGGTTGAATATTGTTTGGTTTTGGTAAGCCGGGCGTTGGGGTCTATTTTCAGCTTTTCAAAGAGGATCTCCCCGAGTTGTTTGGGGGATGACACGTTGAATTCCATCCCCGCCAGTGAATGAATCTCTTCCTCCAGGTCAATGATCTGGCGGCGCAGTTCCCCGGCATAGTCGTTCAAAGCCCGGGTATCCAGTTTTACGCCGGTTCGCTCCATATCAGCCAGGACGGGCACCAGGGGCATTTCGAGACCGGTGAAGAGCGCCGTTAGCCCGCTCTCTTCCAGAAGCGGTTCCAGGACTGCTTTCAGCTGAAACGTCAGGTCAGCATCCTCGCAGGCATAATCGCGCAATTTCTCCTTTTCCACGGCCCGCATGGTGAGTTGGCTCCTTCCTTTGGGCCCAATGAGGTTTTCGGTGGGTATCTTCCGGTAGTTCAGGTAGGTCTCACTCAAGTAATCGAGGTTGTGTTTCCATTCCGGCTGAAGGAGGTAATGAGCCAGCATCGTGTCGAACATCTTTCCCTTCACCTCCAGCCCATACTGACTGAGCATCAGCAGATCATATTTCAGGTTCTGTCCCACTTTCAGGATGCGCTCATCTCCGAAAACCTCACGGAATTCCAGCACTACCTGTGTAGCTTCTTTCCGGTTGGGGGGGATCGGTACGCAGTAGGCTTCGTGATTGCGGAAGGCAAAGGAGATGCACACCAGTTCTGCGGTATGGGGATCAAGACCTGTGGTTTCGGTATCGAAACAAAATGAAGGCTGCACCGCCAGCTCGGCCCGCAAACTGGCACGCTGCATTTCATTTTCTACAAGGTAATATTGATGAGGAGTAGTTTCCAGGGTTTCTGCCGCCGGCCTTTCTTCAGGAGTGGCCGCCGGCGCTTCCATACCAAAGAGGGTCCCCTGAACCGGCTGCTGCTCCCGCGGTTTTTCCGCCGCTCCCGACAGCTGAAGCCTTTCCAGAAGATTGCGGAATTCAAGGTCTTCAAACAATGCCCTGAGCGCTTTCTGGTCAGGTTCTTCAATCCGCAGCTTCTCCGGCTCAAACGATACCGGCACGTCCAGCATAATCGTGGCCAGCTCACGTGACATCCGTACCTGCTGCTCAAAGGCAAGCAGGTTTTCTTTTTGCTTCCCCGTAATTTTGTCAATATTGCGGTAAATACCGTCAATGTCACCAAAATCGCTGAGCAGCCTGACGGCATTTTTGGGTCCTATGCCCGGACAGCCGGGGATGTTGTCAGAGGAATCTCCCATCAGTCCGAGTAAATCAATCACGAGCCGGGGATCCGCCAGGTCAAAATTCTTCCTTACCTCTTCCGCTCCCCATATCTCGATGTCGTTGCCCCCTTTTCCTGGTTTGTACATGTAGATCCCTTCACCCACCAGCTGCGCATAATCCTTGTCAGGAGTCATCATGTAAGTCTTAAAGCCTTCCCCGGCAGCTTGCCGCGCCAGGGTCCCGATGATGTCGTCGGCTTCATAACCCTCCTTTTCCAGAATGGGGATCCGGAAAGCTTCCACCATCTTCCGGATGTACGGAACCGCTTTCCTGAGATCCTCGGGCATCTCCTGGCGGTTGGCCTTGTATTCGGGAAACATCGCATGCCTGAAAGTGGGTTTTGACATGTCAAAGACCACCCCGATGTATTCCGGTTTTTCATTCTCAAGCAACTGGACGAGGGTGTTGGCAAAACCCAGCGCGGCAGAGGTGTTCACCCCTTTTGAGTTAAAACGAGGATTTCTGATAAAGGCAAAATAACTGCGGTATATCAATGCGTAGGCGTCCAGCAGGAATAGCTTCCTTTCAGCCTTGTCGGTGTTATCTGTCATGTCTGATGTTATTTCTGGTTTCTATCTGCCCGGTTTCACCGGTGGTTGTTGACATTAAACCTTTCGGATCATCCATCTGGAAATATTTTGGTTCTTAACTTCAACCTCGATCGGCGATTTGTCCATTAATCTGCACCTCAACCTGCACCTCAACCTCAATTATTATCCGTTGCGTACCACTCGGCAAAGGAGGTAACAGTTTCAAAAAGCCTGATGCTGAAAAGGGAAACGCCCTGCGGCATCAGGGGTTTCAAAATTCCGGCGATATACCCGACGAGGTTTTCTGTAGTAGGCTGAAAATCAACAATGAACAATCTGTCAGTCGTCGATTTCAAGGCATTGACCCGATTTTCGGGAATAAGCCTGTTAATCATCAGGGCATGGTCAAAGCGGTCGGTGATGTGGGTTTTGACCAGCGTTTTCAAATCGTGGAAATCAATCACCATGCCGTCGCCGTGATGCCCCGGTATGTGGCTGGCATCTCCCATGACTGTCACTTCGAGGTTATAGGAATGACCGTGAATGTTGCTGCACAGCCCCTGGTAAGCATGCAGGGCATGGGCCATTTCAAAATGAAAACGCTTTGTAATCCTGATTTTTGCCATAATTTTCAAAAAACAAAAATGTGAAGTTACTGAAAATTCTTTTCACTGCAATTTTGGTTATTTTTGTACCACAGTGTTCGGGCTTTGTGCAACGGTTTCGTTCTAAAACATGTAATTCAGAATATTTCCATGAGAAAATGGCGTATTGAAGATTCGGCTGAATTGTATAACATCAATGGTTGGGGGATCAATTATTTTTCAATCAACGAAAAGGGAAATGTGATTGTCACCCCCAGGAAGGATAATATCTCGGTCGACCTGAAAGAACTTATTGATGAGTTGCAGCTACGGGATGTGACACCGCCGCTGCTGGTTCGTTTTCCCGATATCCTTGACAGCAGGATTGAGAAGATGGACAGTTGTTTCCGGATTGCCGCCGAAGAGTACGAATACAAAGGCAAGAATTTCATCGTTTATCCGATCAAGGTCAACCAGACGCGTCAGGTCGTAGAAGAGATCGTCGACCATGGCAAGAAGTTCAACATCGGTCTGGAAGCAGGATCCAAGCCTGAATTACATGCCGTGATCGCCATTGACACCGACAGTGATTCGCTGATCATCTGCAACGGATACAAGGATGAGAGTTATATCGAGCTTGCTCTGCTGGCCCAGAAAATGGGACGTCAGATCTTCATCGTGGTTGAAAAGCTCAATGAGCTCAGGTTGATTGCCAGGGTTTCCAAACGTCTTAAAATGAAGCCCAATATCGGAGTCCGCATCAAGCTTTCGAGTACGGGGAGTGGCAAATGGGAAGATTCGGGGGGGGATGTGAGCAAGTTCGGCCTCAGTTCGAGTGAGTTGCTCGAGGCGATGGATTTCATGGAAAAGAACGGGCTGAAGAGCTGTCTGCGGCTTTTGCATTTTCACATCGGAAGCCAGGTGAACAAGATCCGCCGGATCAAGACTGCCCTGCGGGAAGCTTCCCAATTTTATGTGGAACTTTACAGAGCCGGCTTCAAGGTGGATTTCGTCGACATCGGGGGCGGACTGGGGGTGGATTATGACGGCACCCGTTCCGCGAACAGCGAGAGCAGCGTCAATTACAGCATTCAGGAGTATGTGAACGATGCCACCTACACCATGGTTGACGCTGCCAATAAAAACGGATTGCCGCATCCCAATATCATTACCGAGTCGGGGCGTTCGCTGACGGCCCATCATTCGGTGCTTATTTTTGAAGTGCTGGAATCGGCCACGCTGTCGCGGTGGGAGGAGGACGAAGATATCGAGACCGGCGACCATGAGCTGGTCCAGGAACTCTACCAGGCCTGGGAACTGCTGAACCAGCCCCGGATGCTGGAGACCTGGCACGATGCCCAGCAGATCCGCGAAGAAGCTCTGGACCGCTTCAGCCTCGGTTTACTCGACCTGAAAACCCGCGCTCAGGTAGAGAAACTCTTCTGGTCCATTGCCCGGGACATCATGCAGATGACCTCCAAACTGAAACATATCCCCGGAGAGTTGATGACCCTTCCCAAGTTGTTGTCCGACAAATATTTCTGCAATTTCAGCCTGTTTCAATCACTTCCCGATGCCTGGGCCATCGACCAGGTTTTCCCCATCATGCCCATTCAGCAACTCGATGAAAAACCTGACCGGTCGGTCACCCTGCATGATATCACCTGTGATTCCGACGGAAAGATCGACAATTTCATCAGTACCCGCAACATGTCCTATTACCTGCCCGTCCACAGCATCAAGCAGAAGGATTCTTACTACATCGGTGTTTTCCTGGTGGGTGCCTACCAGGAGATCCTGGGAGACCTCCACAACCTCTTTGGGGATACCAATGCGGTTCATGTGTCGGTCCATGAAAAGGGATATACCATTGACCAGGTAATCGACGGGGAGACAGTGGCCGAGGTGCTCGAATATGTGAATTACAGTCCGAAGAAGATGGTGCGCACAGTGGAAGGATGGGTGTCGGCATCGGTAAAAGCCGGCAAGATCTCTCCGGAAGAAGGGAAAGAGTTCCTTTCAATATACCGTTCGGGATTGTACGGGTATACCTATCTGGAATAACCTCGTGTCTGATAAAGCCTTGTCAGGAGGTTTCCTCCCGGCGGAGGAGTTCCTCCAGAATCTCCGTGGCTTCTTCCACATACCGCCGGCAACGGGTTTCTGACAAGCCCAGTTCCTTAATTCTGCGGTTTTCTTCCTGATCCAGCATGCTCAAGCCGTCGAGCAGGTCGCGGCAGTTGAGCGATCGGTGCCTCTTGACGAATTCTTCGCAGAACTTACGGGTAAGGAGATAGACTTCCTGTTTTTTGGTCTCAGGATCATGGGTGCCTTTTCCTTTTTCGGCACCGAGGGCCATCAGGGCGCCGGTCACCGCCCCGCAAACCAGTTGCTGACGTCCCAAGCCCCCTCCGAAAGGGGTAGCAATCCGCAGGCTTTCCTCCTCAGGAATTCCCGATTCCGGGGAAAAGGCGGCGAATACCGACTGCGCACAGTTAAAACCGTTGCCGAACAATGCTTTTGCTTTTTCTGACTTTTTCATCTTTCTCTACCCGGTGATGTGCCTGGCTGCCAGTTTAACGCAACTTTGCGGGTAACCCGGGCATCCAAAAATAACACTTTTCAGGGAAAAGGAAACCGGAAATTTCGGGCACCAATGGATTATCCGGCAAATTCACCTCGTTTACCCGGCGGAAAAAATTATTTTTGCGGAAGATCGTTGTTGCCTGAACTCCGGAAGCAAATCCGTTAAATTGATGCAAGTATGAAGAAAGTTTTGGAATCGGCCTGTTTTGCGGCGAAGAAACATACCAACCAGCGGCGGAAAAATGCCGGGAACACCCCCTACATCAACCATCCCCTTGAAGTGGCTCATTTGTTGGCTACTGTGGGAGGCGTCACCGATGAGGACATTCTTTCGGCGGCTTTGCTCCATGATACCATTGAAGATACCGAAACCCTTCCTGGAGAGATTTCTGCCAGGTTCGGCGATGTGGTTCTCAGCTATGTCCTGGAAGTGAGTGACGACAAGATGCTGCCAAAGGCGGAGCGGAAACGGTTTCAGGTGGAACATGCCCCTTTCCTGAGTAATGGTGCGAAACTCATCAAGTTGGGCGATCGTATTGCCAACATGCGATCCATTGTGCATGAGCCCCCGGCGGGTTGGCCCCCCCTTCGCCAGGCGGAATATTTTAAATGGTCGCAAATGGTTTTCCAAGGCCTGCGGAATACCAACGAAGCCCTTGAAAACCTCTTTGAGGAAGAGTTTGTACAAGGGTACCAGGTCATCCTGGCGCGAGAAAAGGATCCGGATTATACAAACAACTGATTTTTTCACGGTGAGGTAAGCTCCTTTGCCGTTAGGGACGGACAGGGGCGTTGCCGGGGAATCCGGGAGTTGTGCCAGGATGTGACGCAAATCAGGGCGGGCCCTTGAGCGTGCAGGCTGCTGCAATGAGAGGGATTCTGATTATTTCTTCGGATTTCGCCCCGACAGGGTGATCAGTCAAACCCTGTTGAAAACTTCTGTCTTGGTGAAGATGCGGTGGATGCGGTCCTTCACGGTCGGAAGCGTGATGAAAAGGGTATCGGCAATCTCCTGATTGCTTTTCCCGGAGCGGAGTTCCCTGATGATCTCTGCCTCCCGCCGGGAGTTTCAATGTTCAGCCAGAAGCAGGTCGCTGTAAGATACGGAAACCAGCTCTTCCTCCGCGATCCCGAATAAATTGAGATAGTGGTTGCATTGTTTCAGCAAGATATCCCTGCCGATGGTCCCTTCCTTGTCGATGGCCTCAATCTCCACAAAAGATCCGAGGCCTTTGACATGGTCAATGTGAAATTTTACATTCTCCTTATAGTAAATTTCCCGTACCTTGTCGACAACCACGAGGATTCCCAGTGCCCTGGCAAGGATTTCCCCCAGATCGGATCCCGGAATGGCCGGGCAGAGGAGTACGTCGGCCTGTTTGGGCCCTTCCTGGTTGGCACGCTCGTAAAAGATCAACTGGTTCTCGATGTTTCCCCTGCGAAGTTTCAGCCTTCCGCAGGAAACTTTATAATAGGTGTCGGTCTGGTAGTCGGTTCCCCGGAATTCGGCTCCCAATTCGCGCAGGATGTCACGAATGGCATCCTGTTTGTAGCTTCGGGCTTTGATTTCAATATTCGTAATGGACATGAGATAAATGATACTAATAGCACATACATTCTGACTGTCGAAGATAATAAAAGCGTCAAAAACAAGTTAAATATCAACGTAATGCATTACAAATAAGCCAGGCCCTATGAAAACCAGGTATTTTGCGCTATGGTTCGTCATGGCGGCACTCCTTTTTAACGCCTGTTCGTCACAGAGCGGCAGGGACCGGCAAGCCGCCCCTGCACAGGGAAAGGATGCCGCTACGGAGGCTCCCTCTTCTCCCGGTACTCCTCCCGGGGCTAATCTGGAGGCCCCCCTGAAAACAACCCCGGAAACCTATCCTCCCGCGTTGGGGAAGGTCATCTTTTTCCTTGAAAATTCCGAAAGCATGTTCGGATATGTTTCCGGCATATCCCGTTATGTGGGTGTAGTTTCGGAACTTGCTGAAAAACCCGATTTTGTGAAAGAGGATATTTCACGGGAGTTTTTCTTCATCAACGGGGACGGATCGGTGCTGACCCCCATCGGGGATGATCCCGTGGTGCTGAAGAAAAAGCTGAACACCGCCGGCTTCCGGTGCGGCGACATCACGCGCAGCAATTTGAACGGTATGTTCCAGACCGCATTGGCGGCTGCCGGCGGCGGCACCATTACCATCCTCATCTCCGACGGGATCTACGACATCGGCGACGGCGGCATGACTTCCCTGGTCACCTCCGGCAAAGAGACCCGCAGCCGCTTCATCAAACGGCTGCAGAACGGCAACCTGCAAACCGTCATGATTAAACTGACCTCCGAATTCCGCGGAAACTATTTTTACGCTTCCAGGAAAGGAAAGATCGCCATCAATTCGGAACGCCCCTATTACATCTGGATCTTCGGGGAAAGCAGCCTGCTGGGGAAATACTTCCCCGACAGTTACATTGCCGGGGAACTGGCAGGATATGAAACGCTGGCCCGTTTTCTGAAACCTGACAACGGCGACCTCCCCTGGCAGGTGGTTTCTGACAACAGCCTGGGATCCTTTCGCTTCGACCACCGGGTGAAAAACAGACTGGTCGGCGCAAAACCCGACCGCAACGGCCAGGGATTCCAGTTTACCGTGGCAGTTGACTTTTCCACGCTTCCGTTCCCTGACAGCTATTATCTTTCGGCCGCCAATTATGAAACGGAAGGAAAATTCGAAGTTTCAGAAGTCCGGAAAGCCGTGAAAAAAATCCACGGGCTCTCATTTACCCCGACGCACCTGATTTCGGTGAAAACCATGAAGAATCCTGCCGGGAAAATGTCACTCTCCCTGGCATCCAGGATTCCCGGATGGATCAGTGAGACCGCTTCGGAAGATGAGGAGGCCATCGGAACCGACGTTTCCCACACTTTCGGTCTGAATTACCTCACCGACGCCATCACCGATGCTTACCGGTCGGTGTCGGAAGAGAGGCATTTGGCGACTTTTACCGTTGAAATCCAATAAACACTGATCAATGAATGAATTATTTGCAGCGATGTATGAATCCCTTTTCGGGGTTTACAATGCCAACTACCTTGAGATTTTCACCACCCTGTTTGATTTCGGGGGGTATCTCAGGCTGGGGTTTCTTTTCATTGGGCTGCCCCTGCTTTTCTGGCTCCTCTTCTATTATCTGTGGAAATACCCTTACGGCAGGTTCCTTCACTGGCTGGTGTGGCTTCTGGCCTCGGCCGTAACGGTGTTGGTAGCCACCTGGCTGGTGGCTGACCACGCCATTTTTGATTCGGGGAACCAGGCCCTTGCCGATGCTTTGGGCGATGCGGAGTCGGGGTACAAAGCCTATGCCGAAGAACTTCCCATGCGGTATGCCCTGATCAACGCCGGGCTCTCCCTGGCGGTAGGATTTATGGCGAGCCTGGTTATGAAGCAGTTCAGCAGGATCCAGATGCATTTACCCTTTTAATTCAGTATTATGGCACAGAAACTTTATATTTTCGGCATCGGCGGCACCGGCAGCCGGGTGATCAAGGCGCTCACCATGCTTTTTGCGGCCGGGTGCCGTCTGGAGAACGGCTTTGATACCGTTGTCCCGGTCATCATAGACCCCGATACGGGCAACGGCGACCTGAGCCGCACCAAGGACATCCTCCGCCTCTACCAGCAGGTGCGGAACCAGGTCGACCATCCCGATGACTTTTTCGGTCAGGAGGTCAAGACCATCCATGAGCTGGCGGACCATTCGGCGGGCATCAACCCCGATTTTTTCCAGTTCAGGCTCAACGGGGTCGACGGCAACTCCTTCCGCAAATATATCGGTTTTGAAGAGCTGGGCGATAACCCAGAAGCGGGTGAAGATGACCGCAATTTCATCAGGCTTCTGTGGTCGGAAGCCAACCTCGATGCCGACATCAGTGTGGGTTTCAAGGGAAATCCCCACATGGGCTCCGTCGTGCTGAACCAGTTCACGTCGTCCGATGATTTTATCAGGTTTGGCCAGACCTTTTCCCCGGGAGATGCCATCTTCATCATCAATTCCATCTTCGGGGGCACCGGGGCGGCGGGTTTCCCCCTGCTGCTGAAAAACCTGCGGGGTAACAGTGAAATTCCGCACCGGGTGCACGTCAAGGATGCCCCCATCGGCGGGATTACCTACCTTCCCTATTTTGCCCTCAACCGGCAGGATGAAATCAACTCGGAATCCTTTGAGGAGAAAGCCAAGATCGCCCTCGACTATTACAACCGCACCATCATCGGGCAGAACAGGATCAACGCTCTGTATCTCATCGGCAACAGGGGAAATACCAATGTGATCCCGTATGCCGTCGGCGGAAAGGAGCAGAAAAACAACGCCCATTTTCTGGAGCTGGCAGGGGCTCTGGCCGTCCTGGATTTTTGTAAAAACAGGGACTTGCACGGCGTTTCGGGAGGAAAAGCGGTCAACGGCACCCGGGTGAAGGAGTATGGCATAGAGAATGAGACAGAGACCATTACCTTCGGAGACCTCAACCTCGATGATGTCAAAAAACTGTCGGGACCGCTCACCAAATACCGGCTTTTCACCGGATATCTCGAGAAAGGGCTTCCGCGAGCCCTGGGGGTTTCGCGGTGGACACGCAGCAACATCAGGTTGGTGCCCTTGAGCAACAATTCGGTTCTCGACCGCAGCTATTTCAGTTCCGTGGAGTATAACCTGCAGGTAAAAGCTTTCAATGCGCTTTTTGATGAATGGATCAGGGAGATGGGCGAGAACAAACCCTCCTTTATCCCTTTCAGGGAGATGACGGCCGATACGGCCCTCAACCTGGTACGGAACAGCGCCCCGAAGGGCAACCTGAGTTTCAGGGCCCTGGATGTCTGGAACTGCCGTTTGATTGCCCGTGATGACCTGCGGGCTCCGGTAGGGATGAAGCATTCCACCCTCATCAGGCTATTCGGGCTTTCCACAGAAAAAGTTTTAACAAAGAAGGAGTTAATTATCCGTTAGTTATGGCCAAAGTTTTTAGATTACACGAAGGAGCCAGTGGTACCGGGTGGTTTGTCAGCCAACCCCTGACCCCGGCCCAGCTCACCACCATCCGCACGGAAGGGAAAGAGGTCGCCACTTCCATTCCCAGTCCCTATGCCAGGATTGACCTGGTGAAATCGGCATTCCGCTGGGTCACCGGCCATGGCATTGACGGGAACAGCGCCCATCACCGGCTGGTGTCGGAAGCCCTCGACGTGGCGCAGCTCTTTTATCTCTCCCAAAAATACCGGAGTAAGATACAGGTGGTCTCTTACAATCCTGTGGCCCGTTTCAGGGCCCTCTCAGGTACCGGAGGCCTGGTGCGCCATAACCGTTTTGCGGAGACCCTGCAGCTTTATTGGGACCAGGACAGTGTGAGCCGTGAAGAAGCCGGCAACCTGGTGCTTTATAATTTCGAACATGTCAGACGCCTCTACCTTCTTCTCAACCGGGCCACCCGCCAGGTGATTGGGGGCACCTCTCCGGCCACCCTTTTCATTGCGGCTCCCGATGCCGGAAAAGCAACGGCTTCGTTGCACCTGAAAAGCTCTGACCACCGGTTTTTCGGCGAAAAACTCTGCCCGCTGTTCCAACGGGAACCTTCCTTTGTAAAATACCTCTATGCCCTGGCAAAACAGCCCGGGTTTCCCGTCAATTTCCCCGAAGTATTCGCCTACTTGGAGAAGGTACGTCTTGAAATGCTCTCCCATGAGCTTACCAGTGCCGTCACCAACCTCGACGCGTCAGCCCTGGCATCCTACAACCCCTGCACGGTGGGCAGCAACATGAACGATACCTGCGAAGTCCTGGGAATTCCCCTGGGGATTCAGCCCGAAGATGAGGAAGACGGCGGAATCGGCGAAACCAGTGACTTCACCATGGTCAGCGATTATCCCCCGGAAGCCCGGAAACCGCTGGTCCTCCCCCAGGGCAGGTTCCCCGGACGGTGGACCTATACCACGCCGGGCATCCTCTGGAATGAAGATAATACGGTGCCCCTGAAAAATGACCAGACACCCGAACTTTCGGTATTGCCCATCCAGGAAGACAGATACCCCTGGCTGTCGGAAGGCAATTTCCTGGAAGAGAAGATCATAGAACTTCCTTATCCCGTCGACGGATCCAAATTCACCCAGTGCGGTGCTTCGAACTGCCTGATCCCCCTGACGCCCCTCTTCTTTAAGTATTTCAGCGCTGCGAGTGCCGAACGCATGCTTACCCTCCGTAACCTTTCAGGAGGAGGAATCGAAGCGATCCTGGAAATCCCGGTGAAAAGGGGGAAAATCACTTTCAGGAAGATCTACAGCCAGCCCGACAAGGTAAAATGTGACCTTCACCTGGCTGTCATTCCCTATGTGCGGGTCGAGGACAAAACGTTTCCCTATACCATCGGGATCCTCGATGATGGCAGGGAGGAACCCAATCCGGTCAGGGTGGAATGTTATGAAACTGGGAAGGTGACCGGGATTTCGGAGCCTGTTTTCAGGAACCGCAGCAAAGTACAACGAAGTTATTATTACAAAACCTCCGGGAATTTCGATGTTGTCAGGATTACCTCCGGGGGTTCTGGCGGATGTGTTCTTCCCCGGTGGAAGCCGGCAGGGAAAGGTTATCATGCCGTTCACTTCGCCATAGATTTCGGTACCACCAATACGCATATGGAATACAAGTACGGGAACAGCGATGCCGTGGCCTTCGACAGTTCGGCCAGCCAGCCTGTATGGCAGTCGCTCCTCGACGTGCACCATCCTTCGGTGAATTTTCAGGATATCGCCGATGACCGGATTTTCGAACAGGAGATCATGCCTTACATTCTCTCAGGTGAGAATCCCGGGGAAATCCGTTTCCCCCTGCGTACTGCCCTGGCGTTCAACAAGGACCTGGATGCCAGGACCCTTCCGGAGCCTTTTCAGCATGTGAACAATTACATGCTTTATGAAAAGATCCATTTCCCGGTATATCTCGACATCCGTACCCAGCTGAAATGGAGCAATTATGCTGACACGCGCGATGAAACCCTGGTCAGGAGCTATATCGAAATGCTGGTATTGCTGGTTTTTTACAAGACTCTCATCCTGGGCGGGGATCCGGACCAGACCACCATCACCTGGTTCTATCCGGTAAGCATGGATGAATACGAACTGGGGGTTTTGTTCCGCACCTGGCAGCAGGCGTACAAGTCGGTATTCGGGTTGGAACCTGCGGGAAGCCGTATCAACGGCATTCCCGAGAGCATCGCCCCCTATCTCTATTACAAGTCGTCGGTCATCGGCCAGAGTCTTTCAATCGACATCGGTGGGGGTTCCAGTGACATGGCCGTTTTTGATGAGGCGACATCGCGGGCGAAGCTGATATCATCCGTAAAATTTGCGGGAAATGCCATTTTCGGGGATGGTTTCCCCACCGGGGAATTCCGGAACAATTCCGACCGCAACGGTTTTGTTCGCATTTTTTCGGCACCTGCCAGAGAGGCGGTGAGGGGGGATACCCTGATGGAGCCCATCCTGGAAAATATCCTTCAGCGCACCAAGGATTCCGCCGATTTCAGCAGCTTCCTCTTCGGTCTGGAGGCCGGAAGCCGTACCCCGTTCAGTTATACCCGCCTCCTGGAGAACCATAAGTGGATGAAGCTTCCCATCTTCATCTTTTACGGGGCTTTGGCCTATTATGCCGCCAACCTGCTTAAACTGTCAGGGGAGAAGGTACCCCGCTACATCCTGCTCAGCGGAACCGCTTCCAAAACGGCAGCCATCCTGGACCCGACGGCGAAACTGAACCAGTTGTCAGGATTGTTCCGGTTTATCTTCGGAAAAGTCTACGGGACGGAGATTCCGGTTCTGTCGGTACAGCTCTCTTCCATCCCCAAGGAGATCACCTGCAAGGGGGCCCTCAAGGTAGGCGTCGGTGAAAGCATCACCGGCAACACCATCCGTTTCTGGATGGGGGGAACCGGCGACGGGATATGGGGCACCGCCCTCGATAAGGAGAAGGAGATTCTGAAAACCCCGAAATACGGGGACATCGACGACCGGGCAATGGAGATGATCGAAAAGACGATCCTCGATTTCTATGCCCTCCTCGACGAATACACCGGCGGCGTTAACCTGGAAGGGGCCTTTAATATCGAACTGCAGGCTTACTGGATCTTCAGGCAGATGCGCGGGGAGAACATCCGGGAGTATCTTATGCGCGGATTAAAAGCCTTCTTCAAGAAGAACGAGAAACATGCCGAGGAGACCCTCTTCTTCTACCCCCTGATCGGGATACTGAACAAACTCTCTTTTGAACTTTCTGAAACCGGCGATTGATGGATTACTTTCTTTATGCAGCAGCATTTTTCCTGGGGGTGGCTTTCATGTACCTGATCACCCGCCAGGTGATCAGGATCTACCTGAATGATGAGATGAGGGCTTACCGGAGGGAGATCCGCAAAAAGCGGAAATGGTGGAAGCCTGTCCTCTTTCCGGAGGTGAAAGTGCTCAAGCGTCACAAGGACCACTACAAGCGGGAGGTTGAAAAATTGCAGGGCCAGCTGGAAGAGGAAGCCTGGCAACTGGATCAGCACAAGCAGTCAGGTCTTGACTTATTGCGGAAGGTGGAGGAATTGCGTCGTGAAAACCGGGAACTGAAAATCATAGTGGCTTCTCCTGCGGGCTTGAAAAACAGGGTGCCGGGCACCCGTGGCGCCTCTGACATCAGGAAGGGGGATGCTGCCCCTTCTGACGACACCGTCACCCTGTATTTCGGCATTCCTGACCACCAGGGCCATTTCCCGGCTGACCGGAGCGAGCCAGAGTATGACAACCGGAAACTGTTCATGGTTGTGACAAAAAAGGATAGCGACCGGGGAGAACTTCATTACCTTTCCGGGGATTTGGACCTGAAAGCCATCAACAACGTGGATTATTACCTTCTCCCGGTGTGTGAAATTTCCAACATCGCCGGGCGGAATTCGGCCAACCGGGTGGTCCAGGACGAAAAAGGAATGGTGGCCCTGGTATCGGGGAAGTGGATCTGTAACAAAAAAATCAGGGTTAAGCTGGTCTGATCATGATTTCCGAAGAACCGGTTTACATTGCCGAACTGGCTGTCATCGTGGCGGTGGTTCTCTTCCAGGTGGTTCATACCTTCAGGGTGTATCTGAATATCCGCAGCCTGCGTTCGGTTTTCCGCGACCTCCTCCTGGTGAGGAACGGCTATGTGGAACGGCGGTACCTGGGCAATTCCGACCTGATCCTTGCCAATACCGTTTATCTGTCGCCGGGAGAGGATCCTCCTTCGGAAGCTGCATATGCCCGGATCACCCTGACGGAAACGGAAAGCAAACACGAGATCCTTCTCCGGATCAAAATGGCGCTGAACACTTACCTGCTGAACAATTACGGGGCTTCGGTAAATTTCGGCATCATCAGAGACCTGGTGGACAGGGAGGTGGACAGCAAAGACGAGGAGATCAGCCAGTCGTTACCCACCCCTTTGTATCTCGGGTTGGCGGCTACAATGGTAGGGATTATCTTCGGATTGTTTGCCATGCCCGATATCGACGGGCATAATTTCACGCAGGGGATCAACACTCTGATCGACGGGGTGAAACTGGCCATGACGGCCAGTCTGAGCGGGCTGTTGTGCACCACGGTGCTCTCCTCGTTTTTCTACAAGCGGGCCAAAGCGGAGACCCTGCGGCGGAAGAATGCCCAGCTCTCCTATCTGCAGGCACGGTTGCTACCCGAGTTGATCAGGGCGGAGGATACCGGAGTATCGGGGCTGAAGGCCAGTCTGGACCATTTTTCGCGCGAAGCCACCGTGATCGTGGGCAAGGTGCATGAAGCGGCAGAAATTACCAGCCGGAACCTTTACCATCAGCAGGGGATCATCTCCCGGCTGGAGCGAATGAATGTGACCCGGGTATCGAAGGCAAACCTGGAGCTTTTCGACAGGCTGGAGGGGAGTGTGGAAGCCCTGCAGCACTTTTCGCAGTATCTTTCGGGCATTGAGGCCATCGCTGCCAATCTGAAGGAGTTTGCCAGCAGCACGGTCCGGGTGGATGCCATTGCCGGGGAAGTCAACACCACCCTGGCCCAGTCGAGGGAGCTCACCCGTTTCCTGACAGCCCATTTTGACAGGATTGAGCAGGCGGGATCTGCCGCCCTGCGGGCCGTGGACCTCACCGAATCCCACTTCGGGGAGGCGATCGGCACGTTGCGCGAACGCACGCAAAACAGCATTCAGACCCTCTATGCCTTGTCGGACCAGACCGACTCGGCCTTGCGGGAAGCCTTCGGAAAAGTGGTGGAAGAGCTGAAAAGTGTCACGGCGAACCATCTCAATGAGTTCATGGCGGCATACCGCAATGCCGTGCCCCGGTTTGAGCAGCTGAAAAACCTGGAATCCCTGGGTTCCCTGCAAAATACCATTGACGGCCGGGCTGCCGAGATGATCCGGAAAACGGAAACTTCAAACCGGGAGGTGCTGGAAAGCCTCCGTGAGCTTACCTTTGCCCTCACGGGAAAATCCCCCCTGAAGCGGCCTGCCGGGAAATGGTGGGAAAAGGCGGAAATCCTTCTGCGCATCCTCGCCTTGCTGGGAATCATCACGGTGACCGCGGGAATCGTGCTTTATTATTTTAACCTGCTGTGATTCCATGCGCAAGGACAATTTCTTTTGGATCAGCTATTCCGACCTGATGACCAGCCTCTTCTTCATCATGATGGTCCTCTTCGTGGTCACCATCGGATATCTGCAATACCAGAAGAACGCCACCGAGAAACAGCTGGCAAAGATCCAGGAGCTCCAGACGGCGGTGCAGCAGCTTCCGGCGGAATATTTTGAATACCAGCCCCTTTACAAACGGTTCAGGCTGAAGGAGCAAATCCAGTTTCCGAGGGGTTCGTCGGCAATCCCCGACAGTTATCGCCCCTATCTCGTTAATGTAGGCCAGTCGGTATTCAGGCTGGTATACCAGATGAGCACCCATCCCGATTTCAGGGAACTGGATATCAAATACCTGATCGTGATCGAAGGAATGGCTTCCAGAGACAACTATCCCCTCAACTTTGAGCTGAGCTACAAGCGGGCGTTGTCTCTTTACAACCTCTGGCGGATGGAAGGGATCGTCTTTGATCCGGAATACTGCGAGGTGCAGATTTCGGGGAGCGGCACCCGGGGTATCCGCGAATATTCGGGTGATCAGGAATACCGAAACCAGCAGTTCCTGATCCACATCATCCCCAAGATGGGAAAGATCACCGAGGAGTAGATAAGGTTATCTTCCCGGGGCTTTGTGCTAAGAAACAGGCTGCCGGGGCTGATCTGGGGACGATACGTAGCAATTATTGTTGTATCTTTTACAGTCGTTAAATCATAGTAAATCTAAATTAAATGAAGAAGATCAAAATTGTTGTCAGATTAGTCCTCGTGCTGGGCATTTTCGGCTTGGCAGCCTGGTCGTGCCAGTCAGGCGGGAACCGCGAGGTCAGCACCATGAGCGATATGAAGCTGGCTTCGAAAACGACTTTTATCGGTGAGGAAGCTACGGCTCCTCAGGGCGATAATGCTTTGCCGGTAGAGGAAGTGCGCAAAAAGATAATCCGTGATGGCCGGATGGGGATCAAGACCAGTGATCTGGAGAAGAGCAAGACGCGGGTCGATACCCTGGTGCGTAACAATGGGGGGTACTACTCCAACGAAAGTTTTAACAACAGTGATTACGAGTCAGCGTGGAACCTGAACATCCGCATTCCTGCGGCGGCTTTTGACGGATTTATCGCCGCCCTGGAAGCAGGGGAGGGGGAAATCCTCTACAAGGAGATTGGCGCCCGCGATGTGACCGACCAGTTCATCGACCTGGAGACCCGGCTAGCTAACAAGCGGGAATACCTCGAACGCTACCGTGAGCTGGTGAAGAAAGCCGTCAGTGTCAAAGAGATTCTCGAAATTGAGGAGAAGATCAGGTTGCTGGAAGAGGAGATCGAAAGTGTCACCGGCAGGTTGAAATACCTGGGCGACCAGGTCGATTTCAGCACCCTGAATCTGACCCTCACCAAACACAAGGGATTTAAATACAGTCCCGACCGACCGGGCGATTTCGGCGAACGGCTGAAACACTCCCTCTCCAAAGGGTGGCACGGATTTGTCAGTTTCCTGCTCTTCCTGATCAAGTTGTGGCCCTTCTGGATCCTGGCCGTACCCGTTGTTTATTTCTGGAGGAGAGTCCGCCGCTCCCGTGGAAGAAAAGGGGCTTAACCCTTAATTACACGGAGTTACCATAACTTCCGGGGAATGACTTCCGGCGGTCACATGCTCACCATCGGATCTAATAACCAGGTTAGCAAGGAGGCCTTTGCTTTACTCATGTTGTGTGGTCAGGTGAAATGATCCTTCAATCTTTTTACGGTTTGCCAGGATTCGTTTCCCCGTCGGATTTGCCGCCAGGAGACCTTCGTCAGGGAAGGGGTCTTTCGTAAATCGGTCATCAAGATGGGCCTGATCTGCGATGAGGTGCGCTATGCCCTTATTAAGGAGGGTTATTAAAAAGTGAGAGCCCCGGCACAGCCGGGACTCTCACTTTCTGAGGAAGGATTATTTGATGAAATATGTTACAAGACCGGGACGGGAGACTTCTCAATGTCGGGGAAGTTGACTTTGGGCACCCTGGCATCTTGAAGGTTCAGCGATTTCATCACCATGTTGTAATCGGTGAGGTCGAGGGAGAAATCCATGGCAAAGTCAGCCGGCATGACCACAATGCGGAAGACCTGGTTCTGCGATTCAGCAGGCAGCAGGGTGTTGAAAGCGATGGTACCGCTCAAGAAGATCTGGACGTCAACCATGGTAAAATCGTAATTGTATTGCAGGATCCCCTCATCAAGGATGATGGTCTGCGGCAGCAGCCGCCACACATCGAGGTCTTTCCCACCGACTGCGGTCTGTTCCCACAGAATATAAACCAATACAATATCGCTTTCATACACTTTTAAGGTGTTGGGGAATTTAAAGTAAAGCATCCAATCGTTGTCTTCGGTAAAATCACCTTCGATTTCAAAAGCTGATCCGAGGATGTTTACCCCGTCTTTGCCATCGATCCCATCAATCCCGTCTCTTCCGGGAATGCCTTCACAAGCTGCCAGCAGGATCATTACCGCACCAAGGAATAAGGCTTTTATCGTTTTCATTGCTTTGAATTATTAAAGTAGAACTAATCTAAAGGGATCTTAACAACATTGGTGCCAATTTGTATGATGATTCCCCTTACAGGTTTCTTTTTGTTATTTTTTCTTTTTGCAGTACTTGGGATTGTCGTTTTATTCAGGGTTTAAGACCCGGAAGCTGCTTTTTCCGGTGAAGGTACGGCCGAACATATCCGTGGCTTTCACTTCGATGGTATGGTTTCCCTCATCAGCCACGGCGGGCATGGCCGCCTGCCAGAGGTGGGAGCAGGGCTGCGGATTGGAAGGTCTGCGGCCTTTGAGGAGTTCACCGCTGCGGTCCCAGCGCCAGAGTTGCTCCAGGTAGGAAGGGTCTTCCTTTTCGGTATGATTCATGGCGGTCCATTTTCCGTTGTCGATGCGGAATTCCACGGTGTCTCCCTTTCTGCCCATGAAAAAGTTGACGGTGATCGGAGCGCCCGTCCGCTGGTTGTGTGGCACCACCAGGGGGTGGTATATGTTCATCTGGCAGTCCGCATGTTTGCCGGCCGCCTTGTAGTCGATGGTATAACTGTTTCCGTCGATTCGCAGGAAGGAGTAACCCTTGGGGGTGCCGTCATACATGGTAGCCCGGGGAATTCCCCGCTCATCGAGTTCTCCCTTGTGCCAGTCCCCGCAACTGGTCCCGCTGTTGAACTCATGGAGCGGCCTGCTTCCCTGCCATCCGTCGTGGACGCTGTAAAAATTCTGACGCTGCAGGTGGGTATGTGCCGACATCACCAGTACGTGGGGAAAATCTTTCAGGATATCGAAGAGCTGCTGCCGGTCGGCAAGTGAGAACTCTTCGGATTCCGTGCTGAAGAGAGGGATGTGGAAAGATAGGATCACCAGCTTATCCCGGCTGACATGTAGGAGGTCGTTGGCAATAAATTCCAGTTGATCGGGACGGAATCCCCCACGGTAGCGGCTTTTTCCCAGCGGATCGGGAGTGCGGACGTCGTCAAGTAGGATGAAATGGGCTTTTCCGTAATTAAAGGCGTAAGTAGCCGGACCGAAATGCGCCTCAAAGGTTTCATCCGACAATGAGTCTGCCGGAGCATTGTAGTTCATATCGTGGTTACCCATGACATTGTACCAGGGAATTCCCACCCTTTTCACCGATTCCTGGTAGGGTATGTGCAGGTCGAGGTCGTCCCACACCAGATCGCCCAGGCTGATTCCAAAACTAACTCCCTTGATACCGGCAAGTTCATCTATGATTCCCCGGTTGAAGTACTCCACCTCTTCCTTGTTGAGAGGCTGGGGATCTCCCAGTACCAGGGCTGTGAAGTTCTCTTCTTCGGGCGAGGAGATCAGCCCAAAATCTACCGACCGGGGAAGAGGCCCGGTGGGGGAAACGCCGGGGTATTTGTAATTCCCGGGAGAGCCTCCGGGTTTGTGGATATAGAAAAAGCGGGGCAAGTTGAAGTCATTGAGGGGCAAGGTATAATTCCTTGGCTTGATCACGAAAATGATGTTGTCATCACCTACGGGAAGGGAGTATTCTCCCTTGCTGCCCGTAAGCACCACTTCGGTGCCGTTGGATACCGCCACACCCGGAATTGCCTTTTCACGTCGCTCCTTTTTCCCATTCCGGTTCAGATCCTCGTACACGAACCCTGTGACGAAGTTTTGAGCCAGGGACCCGGTGACCATCAGGGCACCCAGAAATAATAATGCCAATCTCTTCATTGGAGTCGATTTTAAATTCAGTGTAAAATTACGCTGATACAAACCTACCATATTTAACTGAATTTGCAGAATGGTGTTTATTCTCTTGCATCTGTTTGGTACCCCTGCCCCTGAAGTACCATCAGGGGCTTTTCAAAGGCGGCATAAGGATTGGCATGACCTGGCAACTTCCCCGGTAGCAGTCGGTTTCGGGGGTTCCCCGTTTCTGTATGGAATGGGCGGGAATGGTGCTCCAGGGCAACGGCCTTGAAGTGGTGTACACGTGGAATCGTCCGTTGCGGATCATGACGTTGATATTGTAAAAGTCGGATATCCAGGGGCGTACATATTCCATAGGGGGAAGGTCATTTCCCGTGAGGATGGCGGCGCGGGTCAGCACCATTTCGGCCAGGCTTACCCCTGAGGGGGTGGGGTGGTCAAACCACGAAGCTCCGACAGGCATGAAATCTTCAGCCCGTGATTCCACCCATTTCCCGTTTTCTCTAAATGTCAGGAGGGATATTGTAAGCTCTTCCATGATGTGGAACCATCTGTCGTTGGTTTCCGCGAGCAGGGAAACCGCCAGCACCAGGGCGGCGATATCGGTGAGGAAGTTGTGATCGTTCATGTGCCCGTTGAAGAGGGAGTGCCCAAGGGAGGTTCCGTGCCGGAAGAGGTCGAGGATGCGTTGCGTCAGAGCCGATCCTTTCTCTTCCAGTTCAGGCCGGTCCAGAAGGCGGCCCGCCTGGATCAATGCTACGGCCACCAGGGCGTTCCCTCCGCTGAGGATCTTGTCATCGCGTGAGGGTTGCGCCCGCTGGTTCCTCAGTGACAGCAGCTTCCTTTCGATCTCTTCCGTTTCGGCATCACTCTTCCTGATCAGGTGGTTACGTCCCTCAAAGTTCCCCTCTTCGCTGATGTCATAGGCTTCCGTGAATGTGTCGAATGCTTCGGGGGTGAGGGTTCCGGCCAACTCTTGCCGGCTCCAAAGGTAGGTGGCGCCCTCAGCGTGCTCCGTATCGGCGTTGAAGGCGGTAACGAAGAATCTTTCATGCAGAAAAGTCTCTTCGAGGCAGGCGAGGGTTTTTAAGGCGGTGGTGCGGTATTCCTCTTTTTCCAGAATTTTAAAGGCCAGGGCGTAAGTCCACAATGCCATGGCCTGGTCATAGAGCATCTTTTCGAAGTGGGGGATGGTCCACTTCCGGTCGGTGCAATAGCGGAAGAAGCCACCTTGAAGGTGGTCATGGAGTCCTTTCATCCGCATGGCGTCAAGGGTCTCTGTACACATGACCCTGATACGCGGGTCCTCTTCCCCTGCCAGCCGGTAGAGCAGGAAGAGAAGTGTTGTGTGAGGCGGGAATTTCTGGCCGCGGCCGAAACCTCCGAAATCATCATCATAAAAATCGGAGAGATCGCTGATCAACGCAGTTTCCCGGGTTTCCCGGGGCCGGGTTTCGGCAATTTGAAAGGGCTGAACGGTGTGGCCGTATTTTGCGTAGTAGCCTGAGATTTGGGCGGCGACGTCGAGGAATGACATTCTGCCATCCTCATGGTGTGCCGGAGCGTAGGTGAGGGCAAAAAAGGGACGCACGCCTGGAGTGAGGAAGACATTGAGGGGCCATCCGCAGGTTCCGTTTTGTTCCTGGCAGAAGTGCATCAGAAACTGGTCAATGTCGGGCCGCTCTTCCCGGTCGATTTTGATGCATACGAAATTCCGGTTCAGAAAGTCAGCCGTTTCAGGATCGGAGAAGGCCCCGGCAGCCATCACATGACACCAGTGGCAGGTGGAATAGCCCGAGGAAACCAACAGCAGTTTGTCCTGGCTGACCGCATGGTCGAGGACCCCGCGGTTCCACTCCTGCCACCAGACGGGATTCCCGGCATGTTGAAGCAGGTAAGGCGATGCCGACCGGTCAAGATTGTTGCGGTCGAAACGGATCCCCGTGCCGGCTTCCCCCTTCATTTGCCTTCTTTTCCCTCCCATGTCACTGAAACAATGATCTCATTCCTGCGGCCAATTCCATAAATGTTCATATTATTTATCTTAATTTTGAACAAATAAGAAGTAAAAAAGTTCTGTAATAAGGCTGGGGGGTTCTGAATTTCGAATCGGCTTCTGGAATTGATTCTGTAATTTCCCGTATTGTTTCATGATATCTGGTAATTTATCCAGCGTGATGACCAGGTCGTGGTGATAGACCTCATTCAGATAGGTGACGTCCGTTTTAAACAGGTGGCGGGTATACCACTGTGTCCACCACGACCACATAACTTTACTTTTGGAAATCAAATGGAAACCAGCGAAGGAAAACACCACATCACTTCTCCTATTGGCTGACTGTAAAACTAACCGAATAATTCCTTATAAGAAAGGCCATGGAGGTCTTTTTTAATTGTGTAATTTTAGCACGCCCTGGTGGCAATTGTACCGGATGAAAACCAACCTGATTCAATGAAAAACGTTAAACATCATGACAAACCGGCGGCAGCAGGCGATGCCTGTTGTTATGTTTAACTTTGCGGGGATGCAATCTGCTGCACAAAAAAGTTCTTATCAATGAAAATACTTTCAATACGATGAAGATAACACGTTTTTTAATGGTGATTGTCATGCTGTTCACTGGAAGGGTGACGGCAGAAGCGTGTACGGCTGCCGTTATTTCGGGGAAGGCTACCCCCGACGGGCGGCCGATGATCTGGAAACACCGCGACAGTAACTATCCGCAAAATGCAATCCGTTATTTCGGGGATGGGAAATATGCATCGATCGGATTGATCAATTCAGCGGATAAAGAGGGTGAGGCGATCTGGGCGGGGTACAATTCCGCCGGGTTTGCCATCATCAATACTGCTTCTTATAATCTCCTTGCTCTTGATGATACGATAGATTTGAAGGACAGAGAGGGGATTCTGATGCGTCAGGCCTTGCAGCAATGCGCCACCGTGGAGGAGTTTGAGGAGTTTCTGAAGAAAGCTCCGAAACCGTTGGGTGTGGAAGCCAACTTCGGAGTCATTGATGCCCGGGGGGGTGCAGCCTGGTTTGAAACCGATCATTTTACCTTTACTAAGCTCGATGTTACCGACCCTTCCATAGCCCCGCAGGGATACCTGGTGCATACTAACTTCTCTTTTACAGGTGATCCCTCCCGCGGAGCAGGCCATATCCGTTTCAATACGGCTCAGAATCTGTTTTTCCAGGCTTCCCAACAGGGAAACCTCACCGTGCGGTGGATCCTTCAGGAGGCCAGCCGTTCCCTTTGGCACTCCCTTACGGGTGTGGACCTTGAACAATCAGACCTTCAGGCCGGAACACAACACTTTGTCCACTTCACCGATTTCATCCCCCGCCACTCTTCCTCCTCTTCCGTGGTGATCCAGGGGGTGACGCCGGGCGAGGAGGTGGCCTTAACCACGATGTGGACCATCCTGGGATTCCCGCTCACCTCCGTAACGTTTCCCCTCTGGTTGGAGGGAGGACAACAGCAACCTTCCCTGGTCACTACCGATGAAAATGGAGTAGCCCCCCTTTGCGAGAAATCCCTGAAACTCAAAGAACGACTTTTCCCGATTCAACAGAACTATGGCGGAAACTACATAGACGTGACCTCCCTGGTTAACCGCAATGGCACCGGAATTCTTCAGCAGCTGAAACCCCTTGAGGATGAAATCTTTGAGCGCTCCTTCCGCAAACAGGAAGCCTGGCGGAAAAACAAGGAACGCTCATGTGAAATCCCCGCTTTTACCAACGAGCTGAATGAGCTCATCACCGAAAGATACCTGACCATGTTTGGATTATAAATCCACAAAATCTCCCTATTTTTGATGTTGCCGGATTCCACCCGATAGAAGCTGCTTTCCGGCCTCAAAAACTAAAAACTCTACTGAAATGCAACTTTTACGTCTTATGTGTATTGCAGCCTTGGCGATGGCATCTGCCTCCTGTTCCAAAAATGTGAAAACGGCCGTTATTCCGGGGGAAGAGCAGTTTCCGTCGCCGCCTGCTGCCATAGCCGATCCCGATACTTTTCATGAATTCGGCCAGGTACGGGTGGACAACTACTTCTGGCTGAAGGACAAGACCAATCCAGAGGTGATTGCCTATCTCGAGGCTGAAAACCGTTATTGTGATACTGTGATGTTCTGTACAATGGACCTCCAGGAAATCCTCTTTGAGGAGATGAAGGGAAGGATCAAGGAAGAAGACCAAACGGTACCGGTGGCCGATAACGGCTATTATTACTACACCCGGACTTTGAAGGACAAGCAGTATCCCGTATATTGCCGGAAGCAGGGGGACACCGCCGCCGAGGAAGAGGTCATCTTCGACGTCAACGGGATGGCGGAAGGGCACAAAGCCTTTATTTTCGCGGGCTACAGCGTGTCGGAGGACAACCGGCTGGCCGCTTACGCCAGCAATACCACCGGTTCCTCGGTCCTTTTTAACCTGAAGATCAGGGATCTCAATACCGGGAATGACCTGGAGGAGTTCATCCCCGAGATCAGTTCCTTTGTATGGGCCAATGACAACAGGACCCTTTTCTATACCACCCTTACGCCGGCGCTCCGGCCTGACCGGGTATACCGCCATACCGTGGGGAGCAGCGATCCCGACCAGCTTGTATTTGAGGAACCTGACGAGCTTTTCAATGTGGACCTCACAAAATCCCGTACAAAAGCCTGGATTTTCATTTCCTCATCGAGTTTCAACACCTCGGAATACCGGATGATCCCTGCTGCGGATCCTCTGGAGCAACCTATCGTCTTCCTTCCCCGCGTGAAGGATGTCGATTACGAGGTTCAACATCATGACAGCTGCTTTTACGTACGTTACAAAACCCGGGATTTGTTGAACGGGAAAATCTTCAAAATGCCGCTTACTGGATACTGCGACAGCACTACCTGGGAAACCGTGGTGGAGCATGATCAGGCCGTGAAAATCCAGGGATATGCTGTCTATCATAAATTTGTGGGGCTCTTTGTCAGGACAGGGGGATTGAATGAAATCCGGATTTTTTATCCGGCTTCCGCGGAAACCCATACCGTGACCTTCCCGGAACCTGTCTATGCCGTTTTTCCTTCCCCTGGACCGGAGTACCATTCTTCCTCCTTTCGCTACAATTATTCTTCGCTGAACCGTCCCCAGACGATCTATGATTTTGACATCAATGCCAAAACGAGTATGGTGCTGAAGGAGCAGGAAATCCCCGGAGGGTTCAATCCTGCGGAATACCGGGTGGAGCGTATGTGGGGCACGTCTGCCGACGGGGTTAAGGTACCGATGGCGGTGGTTTATAAAAAATCGTTGAAGCGCGACAGAAGCAACCCCGCCCTGCTGGAAGGGTATGGCTCCTATGGAAACAGTACTGACGCCACGTTCAGGGTGAACATTTTCAGTTTGGTGGACCGGGGGTATGTCTACGGCATTGCCCAGGTCCGTGGGGGAAGCGAGCTGGGTGAGCAATGGTATGAAGATGGGCGGATGATGAACAAAAAGAACAGCTTCAACGATTTTGTGGCTTGTGCCGAAAATTTGCTGGTGCAGGGACTCACGTCGCCTTCGCTGCTGGGGATCCGGGGGGGGAGTGCTGGCGGACTGCTGATGGGTGCCGTGGTCAATCTGCGGCCTGACCTGTTCAATGTAGTCATTGCCGACGTACCCTTTGTCGATGTGCTCAATACCATGCTGGACGAATCCCTCCCCCTGACAACCCAGGAGTACGAACAATGGGGAAATCCCCATGAGAAGGAGGCGTATGACTATATAAAATCCTATTCACCATATGATAATCTGCAGCCAGCGGTATATCCCAACATTTTGGCGACGGCCGGACTGAATGATTCGCAGGTGAGTTACCATGAACCGGCCAAATGGGTGGCCCGGCTGCGTACCCTGAAAACCGGCAACAATATTGTTTTGCTGAAGACCAACATGGAATCGGGTCACGGGGGAGCCACCGGGCGTTATGATTATCTGAAGGAGCTGGCCTTCCGGTATGCCTTCCTAATCGGCCGGAACGGTAAGTAAGGGGAAGTTTCCCGGAAATTGCCAGCCCCGTAACGGGAAGTGAACTCATTTTTCCCTGAAATTGTCTAACTTGGCGGCAGATTTTAATTATCATGTATTATACTATCCGGGCTTTTCTTTTTACCTCCCTGCTCTTTTGGTTTCTTCAGGTTCCCGGACAGGGTGTCCGGATCAACGAAATCATGTCGTCGAACGGTTCCACCCTTGCGGATGAAGATGGAGATTTTTCGGACTGGATAGAGCTTTACAACTGCGGCGATACGGCTGTTTCCCTTGAGGGGTGGGGGCTTTCCGACAATCCCGGCAATCCTTTTAAATGGGTTTTCCCCGAAGTGGTGCTGGCTCCCCGGGAATATCTGCTGGTATGGGCTTCAGGGAAGGATTACCGGCCGGTTCCCGGCAAATGGGTCAACGGGATCAGGCGTGAGGTATACCCCGGGATTTCAGGCACCACGGTGGAATCCCTGACAGGGCACAAATCCTACCCTAACCAGCCGGGTTCCCGTCAGTTGATCAAACAATATTTCGAAGCTCCCGTTGATGAAGCAAACAACTACGGGCAGCGGATGCACGGGTATATCAAGGCGCCGGTTACGGGTAGTTACGTTTTTTATCTGTCGTCCGATGATAACGGGGAGTTGTGGATAAGCAACGATACAACCACCGTCAAAATGCACCTCATTGCCGAGGTTCCCTCCTGGACCCTTCCGAGGGAATGGGATAAATATCCCGCCCAGCGGTCAGAGCGCATCCCTTTGCTGAAAGGCAGGTATTACTACATCATGGCCTTGGCCAAGGAAGGCACCGGTGGCGACAATTTAGCTGTCGGATGGGACTGGCCTGACGGCACCAGTGAGCACCCGATCAATGGGAGACATGTTTTCTGGAAGGAAGGGGAACTCCACACCAGTTTCAGCATCAGCGCCGGAGGGGAAACCTTGACGCTGACCAACCCCCGCGGGGAAAAGGTAAGCGAAATGCCGGCCATGTCGCTCAGGGCGGACATTTCCCTGGGTTTTTCAGCCTCATCGGAACTGCTTTTTTTTACGCAGCCTACTCCTGGAAGGGAAAACAGCACAACGGGCTTTCGGGAGATCCTCGATCCACCGGTATTCTCGCATAGAGGTGGATTTTATGATCAGCCGTTTGACCTCACCCTTTCAACAACTGCGGCAGGAGCCACCATCGTGTATTCCCTCGACGGCTCCTTTCCGTCAGGGAATAATCTCGCGGGTGCGAGCTACCAGTATAAAAACCAGTACCGCGAATCTCCAGGATCGTCAGCCGGGCCGTTTCTATCCCGTTCTTACCGGACTAACCTTTATACCAGCCCTCTGCGGATTACCGACCGCAGTAATAGTGCCAACCAGATATCCATGATTTCATCCACCTTTAATGCCAGTCCGTGGTATGCCCCTTCGAAACCGATTCCCAAGGCGGTGGTTGTCAAAGCACGGACCGAAAAGGAAGGAGCCCTTTCGAGCGAGGTGGTGTCCCATACTTTTTTTATCAGAAACGGAGGGTTGAATCCGCATCCCCTGCCGGTCGTTTCGATCAGCGCACAGGAAAATGACCTCTTTGATTTTTACCATGGCATCTACGTTGCCGGAAGCGATTTTGAAAACTGGCGCAATTACAATCCAAGCGGAACGGCCAACGGCGGCGTCGACGCCAATTACCACAGATCGGGGGATGATTATGAATTCCGGGGTTCCATTGAATTTTTCGATACTTCTGGAAACCGGTTCCTGGGCCAGGATATGGGGTACCGCATCCATGGCAACTGGTCCAACGCACAACCGTTTAAAAGCCTGCGAATATATGCCCGTAAGGAATATGGCAAATCAACCCTCGATTATCCCTTTTTTAAAAGCCGGAACTATACGTCTTATAAAAGGATCATATTGCGCAATTCGGGGAACGATAATTCGTATACCCTTTTCCGGGATGCGGCCATGCATGAAATGGTAAGTCACATGAACTTCGAAACTCAGGCTTATCAACCTTCGGTGCTTTTCATCAACGGAGAATACTGGGGTATCCATAATATCAGGGAACGTATCGACAAATATTTTCTTTCGGCGAAGTTCGGGATGAACATAGACCAGCTTGACATACTGGAAAACAACATGTCGATCGATGAGGGAGATAGTCAGCATTATGCCGAAACTCTGAATTACATTACCCGGAACGGAGTAAAGAGTGACGAGAATTATGACTGGGTGACCCGGAGGATCGATCCAGGCAGTTTCACGGATTACATGATCGCCCAGATCTTCATGGTCAACACCGACTGGCCCGGGAACAACATCAAATACTGGAGGCTTCAAACCCCCGATTATCTTCCTGATGCAGGAGCAGGCCGTGACGGGCGCTGGAGGTGGATCCTTTATGACACGGATTTTGCCTTCGGAATATACCGGTCTGATGAGTATAGTTATGATATGATGTACTTTACCACCCAAACCGATGGTCCCAGTTGGCCCAATCCTTCCTGGTCAACCCTTCTCTTTCGGGAACTTCTGGCAAACAAAACATTCAGAACAGGTTTCATCAATCGATTCTGTGATCAGCTGAATACTGCTTTCCAGCCGGCGGTGGTTTTGGGAATCATTGATGGGATGAAGTCGGCTATTGAGCCGGAAATGACGCAACAGGTCCAACGGTGGAAAATCCCTTCCAGCGTCAACTCGTGGAATAATTATGTCGCCGTCATGCAGAATTTTGCCAGCAGACGGCCTGCCTATGCCAGAAACCATTTGCGCAATTACTTCGGTCTTTCGGGAGAGTATCTTCTTACCGTGAACATTTCGGGAAGGGGGGAAGGTCATGTGGTGGTCAATACGATTCCTCTTACCGGTGAAACCCGCGGGGTGGCGGCAGATCCCTACCCCTGGCAGGGGCGATATTTCCGGAACCTGCCGTTGCGCCTCGAAGCCATTCCTTCACAAGGCTATGAGTTTGCCAGGTGGGAGTCGGGGAATTACAAATCCGAATCCCGGATTCTGAATCTGCAACCGGCAGGAGACACGTATGTCACTGCCGTATTCCGGGAAGAGGGTACCACAGGGATCCATGAAACGCTGATATCAGCAAATGGCGGAGAGGTACCGGAAGGATCGGTTTTTCCCAATCCTTTTAAGGAATCTGCTGTTTTCCGCCTGGAAACGGCCTGGGGCGGGGAGATTTCCGTAGCCTTGGCTGACATGCAGGGGAGGGTGGTGCGGCAGGTTTACCAGGGGTACGTACCTGCCGGGAGTTTCTCCTGTCCTGTTGACGGAACAGGTCTGGCCCCGGGGGTCTATTTTTTGACCGGCGAAACCCCGGAAGGCATTTTCAGGCGAAAAGTGGTCAGAATTCAGCCCTGATTTCGGTGTACCTGCTGATGAGCCTCTCCCTCTTTTTTATGGCGCTGACCTTTTCTCGATCGAACCGGTTGGAGAAAAACCTGAGGCGGACTTTAGCACTTCCGTTTATCCTGACGATCGTTTCCCTGGTGGCATTTCTGGTTCAATATTGTTGCCCTGCTCATCCTGCTGTTTGCCCTGAAACTGCCCCGGACGACCTGACCTGGTTGTTACGTACGGAAATCCGCTGCGGCCTAGGATATGCTGCCTTCTTGATCCGTGGTTATATTTTTTCGGGTTACGATGGTTTCAGCAGCCGGGCCAACTCCCGCAGGTCAATTGCCGGAGGAGCGGGAATATGAAGCTCTTCGGTGTTCTTCAGTGTGCGGTCGTAATAGTAATACTGAAGGTACAATCCATGAAAAGGTTTCTCGATAGGTTTCACCTTTTGGATGCCCGAGAGGGGGAAGTCCCAGTTGTGAAAGAAACCGTTGACATAGGCAAATTTGCGGCCAATGAGGATGATGCCGTCCCCGGCCAGGTTGCGTTGCCGGTAATAAACGGGCATACTCAGGGCAAAGAGGGAAAGCAGGAGGATGAGCCCCAGGGCCATCAGCGCCATGGCGCCCTTAGCTTCATCGATGAAGAGGATGAAAAGCCCAAAGATGACCACAATCAGAAAGGTGATGATTCCTAATATTCCCAGGTTCTTGCTTCTTTCGAAAGAAAAGAGATAACCGGCATAGGCCGATTTTTCTTCCCGTGAGAGCTGCCAGGCAGCCACGACGTTTTCGCCGCTGATGAGGGTGGCCAGCTTTTTGGCTCTTAGCCTGAAAATCCAGGCGGTGACCAGTCCGCTCAAAGCAATAAAGCCTGCGATGAAGCTCAGGACATGCATCTTATAGAGCGGAGAGCCTTCCAGGATTGTGGCTGCCACCACCGCAACGGCTGCCAGGGTGACCCAAAGGGCGCCCCTGACTATCCGGGATTGGCTGTTTTTCACCTTCAGGTTTTTGTTGATCTGCCCGTAATCAAACTCCTGCCGGGGCAGAGTGGTTTTCTTTTCCGATGAAAAAGCGGAATCTGTCTGAGAGAGGTCATTCGTAGGCTCATTTTTCACCCCTGGAGATGTCTCTTCTGGTTGTCCTTTGATTACCGCACCGGTTTCCGTTTCCTGCCGGGCGCCGCAGTGGCCGCAGAACTTTTCGTTTCCGGCGAGCTCTTTTCCGCAGTTGTAACAGAATTTTGCCATTTTATGCTTATATAAGTTGGTTTATACTTTTTATGACTTTTCGTGGAAGCGCCGGAATAGAACATGCCCTGACCCTGGTTCCGCAGGACGGGCAGAAATGGACCCCGTTGTCCAACGGCTGACCACAATTCGTACAATATACCATATTATTCTCTATTTCAATATTTCTGCACAGAGCAAACCAATGATTTTTCCCTATTTCAGTAAAGGACAACCACGATTCCGGCATACCTCCTCCTCCATCTCATGGAGGAATCCGCAGGCATTACTGAAAATGATGTCGCCGCCCGATTCCCCGTATAGGTAAAAGCCGATGATAGCCGCCAGGACCAGTCCCAGACCAAAGAGAAAACCGTAGTTTTTGCTCTTCTGCCGGTACTGCTCAAAGGCGGGGTTGTGGATTTTCGTTGAGTAGGCCATCGGGTTATTTGTTAAAAAAACCGGAGGCCGGATCCTGGTGATCCTGGGGTTGCCTTCCTTCTGTTGTAGTTTTCCGGTAAAATAGGGAAAACTCCTGAAACAAGTGAACCGGTATAATCACCGGCCAAAGGCTCTCATCAGGTCGTCGATCACTTGGGTGGCATCCTTTCCACCGGTATTCTGTGAAATCTCGCGGTTTATCCGGCTGATGATTACCGGATCGCTTTCCTGGGTGCCGATCTGTTTGATTTTCTGGTTCATTTTGGTCCAGTATTCTTTTTGAGCCTGAATCTGTTTATGTTCAAAACTTCCGGGGGCCGCCATTTTCAGATCGGCATCCAGTTTTTTCATCAGCATGTTGTCGATTTCCTTTGACGCTTCACGGCATTTGGCCTGAAGTTTCGAGGTTCGGGTGAGGAATTTGTTGTTTTCAATGGCTTCCACCTTAACTTTCAGCACCCTTCCAACGCTTGCCACATCGTCGGAAGCCAGGGTGAGGAAATCGGCATTCTTGTCGAGCAGTTTGGTGGTGGAGAAGGCTTCCTTGTGGGCGGAAGTAACCAGGTTCATGTCGGAAAGGGGGGCGCTGACCCCGAACAACTTCCGGTAGCTCTCATTCATTGAAGCCTGGGCGTCGTTCATAAAGGTTTTGATATCCACTTTACTACCGTCATTTTTCATCACCCACATGGGTTCTTTACCCGTAAACCGGTCCACGGGACCCAGGTCAAGGTCCATGCTGGCACTCCCGGCGCTGGTGGGGTTCCGAAACTGTTTGAAATCGAGGTGATCCATCACATACCCCTTGTTTTTGAGGCCCTGCACCATGTCGTAAGTCATATTCCGGTAATTTCGCTGCACATACCGGTCGAAGAAAGCCGTGATTTCAGGGTCCTGCTTATATTTGAACTGCCATTTGGCATAGTAATCCCCGTTCAGGGTGGCTACTTGCTGGCAGATTTCCTTTTCCAGTTCCTGAATGCGTGTCGTATTCCTGGCGCTGGCCGAACGCAGGGTCTGCAGTTCGTTTTTCATATTTTTTAAACTGTTGATGGCATCGGATGCGGCGAGGTAGTTATGTTTTGTGCGCATTTTTTCGGCGGTGGACCTGATTTGTGCATTTACGTTGAATACAGGTTTAAACAAACGGCTATCCTTGCCGAAGATCTGCATGGTGGCGCTTGTGAAACTTTTAATACCATACTGTATGCCCAGTCCGATCGCGTAACCTGTTCCGGCTTGTTTTAATCCCTCAAAGATCCGGGATTTGGTGGTGGCGCCTTTCACCTTGCCTGCCTGGATGTAGGCGTCGGTAAATGTTGCGAGTGCCGCCCCTTTTGGTGACCAGAACATAGCGGCTTGTTTAACTCCTTCGAAAGGACCCCCTGAAATCATGCCGGTAGCTCCGCCGAAGATTGCCCCCAATGCCTGAGTTCCATAGATGGTGGCGGCTGCTTCCGCCCCATAAAGCTGCGCCAGTCCAGTCGACCCCACGCCCATAAAGGCGGTGCCTGCCACCATGATGGTGGCTTGAGCGATAAACTCGTTTTCATCGGCTTCCGATTCCGCCACCTTAGCCATCTGATAATCAAAAGTGGCATTTCCCTCGATCTGGGAGCCAAAGGCATTCCTGAGTTTCAAGGCATTTTCGTAATCCCCTGAAACCACAGCTTTGGCATCAAGGTATCGTCCGGCCAGTTCCCGTGCCTTTTCCCGCTGTTCTTCGGGCAGGAGATTGATCTGGCGATAGATGCGGTCGGCAATCTGTCGGGTGGCATTGACCCTGGCCACATGTACATGGGTGTCATGAATGAATTTATTCCGGGCATATTCATCAAAAGGCTGACGAGTATGCACCGTTTCCCCGGTTTGAAGGGTGGTGATGGCATCCTCTTCGTTTTGCAGGGTTGACTGAAACCCCATGATTCGCATATCGATGTCCTTGATTTGCGCCATCAGGCTTTTCCGCGTTGCATCATCTCTGGCATTGAACAAATCAGTTGATAAACGATTGCGGATTGATTGCTCGCGTAAAATCTGACTGTTTATGGATTCGATGATTTCGCGGCGTGATGCGATGGATTCTTCCTTTGCCAGCTTTTCTGCGGCCAGCGAATCCTGAAGAGCAGTGGCGGTACTGCCTGACTCTTCGGGAGCCTTGTATTTCTCATCGAGTTCGGCGATCTTCTGTTTTTTGACTTTCCCTTTTAATCTTTGGGCATCCAGGTATTCCTTCATCTCGGCCTTCATCTCCTCCAGAAAATCATCGAGAGCTTCGTCGGGGATCGTCCCGCGGGAATCGGCCGGATAATTGGCCCATTTGTTCCCATAAGCCCACAGGAGGGCCCTCTTGAAGAAAAAACCTGCCGTCTGTTTGCGTGCCAGGTAACGGTTGCAGGTATTGGTGAAGGCTTTGCGTTCTTCATAATTTTCATTCTCTTTATTTCCGGGCGCAGCCATATTCGACAGCATCATCATTCTCATGTAGGAGGTTTGCTTAAACTCCGGAATCCGCGGATAGATAACCCGGCGGAAATCGCCATTGTGGGTTTCCATACTTTTGTCAGCATCGGTCACCACCTCATCGACCTGATACACCCTGATTTTGTCGAGCCACTCTTCATCAGATTCCAGATTGTCGGTTTCGATATCACTAAGCCCGATGATCTGGTAAACCTCCTTGTCGTTCACCTTCACCTTCAGTAAGTGTCTGAAGAGGGGTTCGTACAGTTGTTCCAGCCCTTCAGTCTGCACGGGGCTGAGGGTATAGCCTGCCCAGCACTCTCCCAGATCGATCTTCTTTTCCATTTTAGGCAACATCCGCCTGTAGTTTTCGGCGGCAGCACATTTTGCTTCCACCGGATTGGGGGGATTTCCGAGTGCTTCTATCTTTCCGGCCAGAATCGACATGGCATTTTCCAGCAGGTGGAAGGCCGATCCATGAAAGCCCGCTTCATCCATCGCCTTCTCCCAGGCTTCCTGGTCGTCAAGTTCCACGGCATATCCGGCATCAAGAAGGACCATGGTTACCGCCTGCAGGTTGCTCACATAAACTTCGCGGACCGCCAGGAACTGGCTGATAAGCGGATTCAATCGGTTGAGGTAGTCAATGATCTCCTGCGTGGGAAAGTCAAATAACGGCGCCCATACCGCTTCAAACTTCCGGGCTTCCTCATCGGGCATGGCTCCGTAAACCAACCGCATTCCTTCAAAGGCTACCGATACGGCGGCATGGTAGTTGAAATCCGATAATTTGTCAAGATCGGGAATAGGGGGTGGAATAACAGCTTCTATTCCGGAAGGAAGCTGGTTGAGGATTTTCGCGGAAGAAGGCTCCCAGGGGGTTCCCTCTGAAACCATGTTTTGTGGGGCGCAAGGGTCAATGGATGTAAATTTCACTTCGGGAATTCTTCCTTTTTGCACAGGAACTGCCTTTGTGTCATTAATGTCGGGAAGAACGACCGAAGAAGTATCTGGCTTAGAGGAGGAACTGGCAGATAATACTTCAGTCTCCGGCTTTTCTGTGGTGATACCCGGGTTTTGATGACCAGGTTGCCGTGCGCAAACAGAAAGCATGATGATCATCAAAGAAATCAGGATAAAAGTAAACCTGAGAAAAGGAGTAAAAAAAGAAGGATTTGATTTCATGTTAAATATTATTGTGAATGTTTGTGCCGGAAAGAGTGATCTTTTGAATATCGTTTACAACTGGTTCAACCTAGTAATCTTGCATGACTAAAATAACTCTTTTTGATTACTTTTCAATGATGTAACATTTTTACATACAGGAAGTCATCTAAAAGATACTAAAATGGTAATCCGCGAAAAGAAAATCATCGCTGCTTGCTGGTTTCCGGCACCAAATCCTGAAGCTTGCCTCCTCAATTGAAACTCCCCGCCGCAGAGCAGCGGGGAAACGAATCCCGGAAAACCGGGATGAGTTCAACGGGTTTCAGCCTGAAGTTATTATTTTTACGGTATCAGGCAGGGAGGTCCATGCCAAAGTAATACCGCAAAAATATGAAAATCCGTTTTTCAGGTCTGGTATTTGTTCTAGGTGCTTTTTTTTCAGCCGGAACAATGTTATATGGGCAGAATGTCCCGCAGGTGGTGGCGGGATACCCCGTCAATTATGAAGAGGCGCTCACCGGAAACTATGAGCTTCCTGATCTGTTGAAGCTCCGGAACGGGGAGGTCGTTGAAACGCCGGAAGTGTGGTTTGACCGGCGTCGTCCGGAAATCCTGGCACTTTTCAGGGAGTATCAGTACGGGCAAGCCCCGGGAAGGGATAAGCTTACCTTTGAGGTTTTTGACCAGGGAACGCTCGCCTTTGACGGCAAAGCCCTGAGAAAACAGGTTCGTCTGCATTTCACCGGGGATACCGCTGGTCCCGGGGCTGATCTCCTTATGTATCTTCCTGCGGGCAGCCTGAAACCCGTTCCTCTGTTCTTCAACATCAGTTTTTTGCCCAATGCCCTGACGATCGATGATCCGGGGGTGCGGGCAGGCATGATGTGGAACCGGGAAGGCCAGAGGGTCCCGGTCATGCGGACCCAGCCGGGAAGCATACTTCCTGTGGAGCAGTTCCTCGATGAGGGTTTCGGCGTGGCCACGATATATTATGGTGACATAGAGCCCGATTTTGCGGATGGTCTGAAGCATGGCATCCGGGGTTATTTTCTGAAGCCTGGGGCGGAAGCGCCGGGAGCGGATGAATGGGGGGCAATAGCCGCCTGGGCCTGGGGATTGAGCTGTGCCATGGACTATCTGGAAACCGACCCCCTGATCGATGGCCGCAGGGTGGCCCTGTTCGGGATATCCCGCCTGGGGAAGACGGTTTTGTGGGCCGGGGCCGGCGATCCCCGCTTCGGGATGGTGATCGCCAGCTGTTCGGGGGAGGGGGGAGCCGCCCTCTCACGCCGCAATTTCGGGGAGACCATCGCCCACTTAACTGCCCCCTCACGCTTTTTCTACCAGTTCTGCGGCAACTGGGCTTCTTACGGTGGGGATCCCTCGTTGTCTCCCGTCGATGCTCACATGCTGATCGCCCTGATGGCTCCCCGTCCCCTGCTCCTCCAGACCGGCGACAGCGACCTCTGGGCCGATCCCAAAGGGGAATTTTTGGCGGCCAAAGCGGCTGGACCTGTCTATCAGTTGCTCGGCCAATCCGTGCCGGAGGCAGAGGAATTTCCTCCCGCGGGCATCCCCCTGCTCTCCCGGTTGGGGTATACCATGCATGCCGGCGACCATGGGACCCTTCCTGAGGACTATACGGTATTTATCCGTTACATGAAAAAACACTTCTCCGAAACCAGCCTGCCCCCCCAATTCAGCCAGGGGGTTGTGGCTGCCGACGACCAAATGAAGCGAACCTTTATTTCACCGGTGCGGGTGATGTGGACTTCAGATCCCACAGGGGAGAGAATCAGAAACCGGGAAGTGCTTCTGAATCCCGGTAACAGCCAGTCGGAGATGACACAAAGGTCGGTATTTTGTGCGATGACCACTACGGACAAAGATACCGCTTCCATTCTGCTTGACTATGGGAGGGAGTTGCACGGCGGGTTGCAACTGGTCATGGGGGGATCCTCGCGCCGGGAACCCTCCCTGGTGCGGATCCGATTTGGGGAATCGGTGGGCGAGGCAAACAGCAATACCTGGAATTCTGATTGGCTCATGGGTTTTTCGACTGATGACCATGCTAAGCGCGACATCGTCATGGAGATCCCCCGGTCGGGGCTCATCGAAATCGGAAATAGCGGTTTCCGCTTCGTCCGGATCGACCTGCTGCAGCCAAACACCACCATCAACCTGAAAGAAGCCAGGGCCATATTCCGTTACCGTGACCTTGAATACCTGGGCTCCTTTCACAGCAGCGATCCGCGGCTCGACGCCATCTGGATGACGGGGGCCTACACTACCCACCTCAACATGCAGGAATACCTCTGGGATGGCATCAAACGCGACCGGCTGGTATGGCTGGGTGATTTTCATCCCGAGCTGAAAACCATCACCCGGGTCTTCGGCTATAATGAGGTGGTACCCCGTAGCCTTGACCTGGCCTGTGAACAATACCCCCTGCCCCAGTGGATGAACGGCATGAGCTCCTACTCCATGTGGTACCTCATCATTCACCATGACTGGTACATGCAGAACGGCGACCTGTCATTTCTGCGCAGTCATAGCGATTACATCACGGGGTTGATTGATCTTATTGATTCGAAGATAGGGGAGGACGGAACAGAGACCCTGAGCAAATTCCGGTTTCTTGACTGGCCCTCCACGCCCAATGTGGAGGGGGTGGAAGCCGGTTACCGGGGGTTGCTGGTATGGGCCCTGAAAGATGCGGGGGAGATATGCAGAATATTGGAGAACCCGGCATCAGCAGCAAAGTGCGAGAATGCCATCGCCAAACTCAACCGGAAGGTGATGGGCCACAACGGCCTCAAACAGGCGGCGGCGCTGATGGCCGTGGCTGGATTAATGGATCCCACGGAAGCCTGTCGCCAGGTGGTGGCCGTCGACGGTCCCAAACGTTTTTCCACCTTCTACGGTCTTTACATGCTCGACGCCCTCGGCCTGGCGGGAATGCACGACGAGGCACTTGACATCATCAATGCCTACTGGGGCGGGATGCTTGACATGGGAGCCACATCCTTCTGGGAGGATTTCAACGTGGAATGGATGTCAAATTCCACCCGGATCGATGAATTTCCCGTGGAGGGGAAGAACGATATCCACGGTTCTTTCGGGGCTTACTGTTACCCCAGCTACCGCCACAGCCTATGCCACGGCTGGGCTTCAGGGGTGACTGCCTGGCTCTCGGAAAATGTTCTGGGCATTAAAATCGTGGAGCCGGGATGCAAAGCCCTGAAGATAGAACCTCACCTGGGTCATCTGGAATGGGTGGAGGGGAGCTTTCCGACGCCCTACGGGGTGGTTCGGGTGAAACACTCCCGCCTGGCCGACGGCACCATCGATACCCGGGTGGTCGCCCCCGGGGAAGTTACCGTGATACAATGACCTGTCTTTATGATCTATCTTTGATTCAAAGTTGCAAAATAGAGGGCAATCGACTATTTTTAAGCTCTGAATTCCGTCGAGTGAATTGACTATATCCGTTCTTTGTTGAGGTAAGCATTAATGCCTGGTCTCAGCTTATTGCTGATCCGGTACTGAAATCCGTCGAACTCATCCCGGTTTTCCGGGATTCGTTTCCCCGTCGGCTCTGCCGCAGGGATAGCGAGCGAGACAATAAAGAAGTCCTTGACGGAATCGGATTCCCCGCTGCTCTGCGGCGGGGAGTTTCAATAAACCGGAAAACCTGTAAAACCTTTTCTATGGCTGTAATCATTGAACCCTTCAGGATCAAGTCGGTGGAACCGCTGACCTTTACCACCCGTTCAGAGCGTAAAGAGATACTCAAAGAAGCCCGGAACAACCTTTTCCTGGTCGATGCAGACAAGGTTCTGATTGACCTGCTGACCGACAGCGGGACAGCGGCCATGAGCTCCCGGCAGTGGGCGGGCATCATGAACGGCGACGAGTCATATGCGGGGTCGAAAAGCTTTTACCGTTTCAAAGAGGTGGCTGAAAGGATCACCGGATACAGACACATCATTCCGACGCACCAGGGGAGGGCGGCCGAGAAAATCATCTTCACCATCCTGGGTGGAAAAGGGAAGAGTTTCGTGAGCAACACCTTTTTTGATACGACGCGCGCCAATGTGGAGTACTCGGGTGCCGAAGCCCTCGATTTTCTGACTCCGGAAGGCAAGATCCCCCACCTGATCGCTCCTTTCAAAGGCAACATGGATACCGAAGCCCTGGAAGCGTATATCCTGAAAAGGGGAGCCGAAAACATCCCGATGTGCGTGATGACCATCACCAACAATTCGGGCGGGGGGCAGCCGGTTTCGCTTGGGAACCTGCGGGAGACCGCGGCCATCTGCCGTAAATATGGCATCCGCTTTTTCATCGATGCCTGCCGCTTTGCCGAGAACGCCTGGTTCATCAAGACCCGGGAGGAGGGTTATAAAGACAAAACGGTGGAAGAGATCGCCCGGGAGATTTTCGCCCTGGCCGACGGCTGCACCATGAGCGCCAAGAAGGATGCCCTGGTCAATATCGGGGGTTTCCTGGCCATGAATGACGAGGCGCTGGCCCTGGCGGCACGGAACCTGCTGATCATCACGGAAGGTTTTCCTACCTACGGCGGACTGGCGGGCCGTGATCTGGAGGCCATGGCGCAGGGACTGGAGGAGGTTCTGGAAGAGGATTACCTGCGCTACCGTATCCGGAGTATCGAATACATGGGTGAAAAACTGACGGCTGCGGGGGTGCCAATGATCCTTCCCACGGGAGGCCATGCGGTGTACCTTGACGCGAAAGCTTTTCTTCCGCAGATTCCGCCGGCGGAACTGCCCGGGGTGGCGCTGGCCAACGCGCTCTATATAGAAGGCGGGATTCGCGGCGTGGAGATTGGCTCCCTGATGTTCGGCAAGAAAGATGAACAGGGTAACCATGTGGCTCCTCCCATGGAACTGGTCAGGCTGGCAATCCCTCGAAGAGTCTACACCCAGAGCCATATCGACTATGTTTGCGAGATGATTATCGAAGTTTTCCGGAAAAGGGATCAACTCCGGGGTTACCGGATCACATTTGAAACGCCGCTCCTGAGGCATTTCACTGCACACCTGGAGGCTTTATAGCCTTCCCTCTTCGTCAAACTCCAGATAACAATGCCAAAGACCATTCCGGTCAAACAACCTGAATGGCTTTCCGTTCTTCTCCTTGGGGACCATAAAACTGACACTCAGGCTGTTATGATGGTATGATGGCTCCTGTGCAGGGTAAGCTTCCCCCCGCTTTTATCCGAACATTCCCTGATCCTGAATTTTTTCCCTGTCAGGTATGGATTGTTTTAAGATAATAAACGGAGTTCATTCCGGAAGCCCTGGAACGAGACTGCCTGGTTTGTCATTGATTACGGAAGCCGTATGGTGGGTGTAACCCGTAAATATTATTGATATTGTTTATGGGTAAATATAAAAATCTTCCCAACAAGGTGGTTGCCAATTATCCGGATGGTACTCAGAAAGTAATTTTCAATACGACTGAGCCTCACCTGGTGGAAAAGGAAATGTCAGAATTAATTGATTGGACTATTGCTCATCTGAAATCGGGTGAAATTCATCCGTTGGTAGTAATCGGACTGTTCATTTATGAATTTTTGTCCATTCACCCTTTTCAGGACGGCAACGGGAGACTTTCAAGATTGCTGACAAACCTTCTTTTACTTCAATCGGGTTATAAGTTTGTTTCATATGTCTCTTTTGAAAGTCTGATTGAGAAAAAGAAAAAGAGCTATTACGAAGCATTGATGGAAGGAGAGAAAAACAGGAGCACCGGTAATGAACTGATCAATTCCTGGATGTTGTTTTTTCTGGATTCACTGAAAGAAATGATTCAACGACTGGAAAGGAAGTATGATGTTTTCAGGGTTAAAGGTGGTTACCTGAATGAACGGCAAAAGAAGATCAGGGTATTTATCGGGGAAGCGCAGCCTGTAAGGCTGGGTGATCTGGTGAAGTTTATGCCCGGCATTTCCGTCAATACGCTGAAAAAAGACCTCCAATACCTGAAAAAGGAACAGTTCATCGACTCAGCAGGAAAGAACAAAGGGACCGTATATATCATAAAAGGTTAAGAAATGGAAATTGCTACCGCACTAAACGTCAGAAGTCAGGAAAAATATGCTTATCAGAACTGACTATATTTTTAAAATTTCACCGAATATTTTATGCTTGGTATAATGGGAAATCCGCTTTGCTGGTAAAGTTTAACCGGTGCATCGGATTGTCCGTTATTGGAAAAGTAATAAAAAACGGCATTTTGCCTGTTGTATGCATTGTAAACACCAAATGTCCAGATACGTTCCTGGTTTTTCCCCTTTTTGTTTTTTCTTTCTTTTCTGAAATTGAACCCCAAATCGAGCCGGTGGTAGTCGCGCATGCGCAGCCAGTTTTTGCCCGGATACAACGCGGCCTCGTGATAACCCATATCAAAAGGTATATCGGTTGGTGATTCTATAAACCCTTTGGGCTGAATGGCCTGGTAAACTCCGTTGTACAAAGTAGTCGGGTAACCGCTTCCATAAATCCATGTAGCCGAAAAATCGAGGTTCCGGGAAAGTTCACGGTTAAACACGATGGAAAAATCGTGGCGGCGGTCGTATTTAAACGGATAGGGTTTGCCGTTGTTCAGGTTTTGGAACAGGCGGTCGGCTTTCGACCAGGTATAACTTATCCAGCCGGTGGTGCTGCCCTGTTTTTTTTGCAGGAAAAGTTCAAGTCCTTCCGATTTTCCGGTACCGTTTTTTTCCACATTTTGTTCCCAGGGCAGGGTATTTACCAATGGGACGCCCCCTTTTACATCAACCAGTTGTTTCATCTCCTTTTTGTAAAGTTCCAGGCTCAGTTCGTATGCTCCGTTGTCCAAGGATTTTGAGTACCCGACTGAAAACTGGGTTGCCAGGCCCGGGGGAATTTCAGGAGTTGACGGCAGCCAGATATCGGTGGGGAAAGCTGTCCCCGAGAAAGTGAGCATGTGCACCGGCTGCATCATGTGGGTATATCCAAACTTTATGGCGCCGGTTTTTCCCAAATTAAAAGCTGAAAGAAACCGGGGCTCTGCCGAAAAATAGTTTTTGCCGCCAACCCTGAAATTAACCAGCCGCATTCCTGCATTAAAAGAGAACCACTTAAAAGGTGCAAATTCATTCTCGGCATAAACATAAGTGTTTAGTGCATTAGTGCGGTTTTGGGCACCAATGGTTTCAGTGGTTTTTTCTCCGTTTTGGGTAACAGTGTTGCAGATTTTTCCCGGTACAAACCAATTGCCCGAAACCCCTCCGCCAAACCGGGCTGTGTAATTTTTTGCCAGCCGCCAGTTGTAGTCGGCTTTCAGGCCAAAATCGTTCACGCCGGTGGAATACAGGTTGTTTCCTTTAATATCTTTTTCTTTAAAAAACAGGTCGTTTATATAACGGTAGCGGGTGTAAAGCAAGGTAACATCGCTGTTTAACCGGGCATTGTGAATGTGGTTCCACCGCAGGGTTGAAAGCACGTTTCCCCAAATGTACCGGGCGTTGCTGCGGATTTTGTCTTCGCGGATATTAAAAAAGAAACCCAACCGGTCGTCGCCCCCGTACAGACTGAAATAAAACCGGTTTCGGGCATCTGCTTCGTGGCTTATTTTCCCGAAGAAGTCGTAAAAATTGTATCCCATCGAAGCGTGTTGAAAGGCGATTTTGGTAGCGGGCCGCAGCAGCAGGTCGGCCCAAACGCGGCGTGCCGAAACAATAAACGAGGTTTTGTCGGTTTTCATGGGGCCTTCCAGCGTTACATCGCCCGAAATCAGCCCAATGCCGTAGCTGCCCTGGAATTCCTTTTTGTTCCCTTCCTTCATGCGTAAATCAACCACCGACGACAACCTTCCCCCAAACCGTGCCGGAAAACCGCCTTTGAAGAGTTTGATGTTTTTCAGGATATCGGGATGAAAAACCGACACAAAACCCCCGAGGTGATTTACATAATATATGGGTGTTCCGTCGAGCATAAACAGGTTTTGGTCGGGGCTGCCGCCGCGCACGTACAGCCCGCTGCGGCCATCGGCGCCTCCCTGCACGCCGGGAAGCAGTTGCATGGCTTTCAGCACATCGGGTTCGCCCAGCATGGGCAGTTGTTTTACCTGTGCTGCCGTAATCTCTGTCATTCCAAGTTCCAGTCGTTCTTCTACCCGGCGTGTAGCAGTTACTTCCACTTCAGCAAGTTCCAGTCCGGGTTCCAGTAAAATATCGAAACGTAAATTGCCGGTCAGGTTCAGTGTTTGTTGAAAAGGTTTGTATCCTACATGGCTGGCTTTCAGCATTACAGAGGATTGTACGGCTACAATGCTGTAAAACCCGTAAGCATCGGTGCCTGAACCGAAGCCTCCCGGCGAAACCAGTACATTGGCGCCTATCAACGGTTCGCCAGTGGATTTATCGCGCACCAGCCCGTTGATGGTATATTTTTGCTGGCTGTAAGACAGCATGGAAATTAACACCAAAGCCAATATACATAAATTCCTGACCATTATTCGAAGGTTAAGGTTGAATCGGGGTAAACTTCGTACAGTTGCATGGAGTAACCGGCAAAAATACCATACCCGTTTTCGATATTGGAATAGAGCGGCTGCGGTTCGTAAACCTCCCAGAAGTCGTAATCCTGTGTGTATTCGTGTATAAACCACGACTTAACATATTGAAAGGCCTCGGGGGAGAAATTGAAAAAACGGAGCCAGAATTTAGACGGTTTTTCTTTTTCAACGTTGAACCTTACAGTTGCCGGTTGTTCGGTAAAGTTAATATCGCGAAACAGCAGCATTTGGTAAGTATAAAAGTTCCCCAATCCTTCTGAAAGAATAGCAGGGTCGTCGCTATTAAGGTAGCCATAATAAAATTTACTTTTGTTTTCTACAACAAAAATGCTGTCATTTACCTGATGATAGGTCAGGGCATACCGCACAATTGATAGTCCCATATAATCACTTTCCTGCGGGTTATGTAGAATTTTTACTTTCAGGTTTTGCACAGGTATTCGCGCTTCCTCGCCCGTTCCCATAACTGCTTCAGTTTTATGTCCTGCCTTTGATTCAATTTCGGTTACTACAGATGAATTCAGGGGAATAGAGCCGGTGGCGCTGACTTTTTCCATATCCGGTATATTTACCTTCAGGGTATATACAATACCTGCCTGGGGAAAAGCCTGATCTGATAAATAGTTGCCCCCACCATGATGCTGTAATTCAAAAAAAGTTCCATCATTTCCTGATATTGTAACTTCTGCATTTTCAACATTGTACGTAAAGGTATCAATGGAATTCTTCGATAAACTAATATTTATGTTAAAATGGTTGTTTGGAGAGAAAAGGCAATTGACTACCGGTTTTATTTCCATCTCAGGAAAATCTATTTCGATTTCTTTCCGACAGGATGAGAGAACCACCAAAGCCGATAATAATAATCTGAAAAAATACCTCATAATTAAAGCTTCACTTCAACACATATAAAAACGCGATCACTGTTCAAAACACCACCAAAAACTGTTAAAAAGAACTTTTGATTTAGGTAATATTTTAAAACTTATAACGAATTCCCATAAGAATTTGACTATTATTCCAAATTCCCAAATTACTGAACAAATAAAAATTGTTATATACTTTTCTGCTTAATTCAATCCTTGAAAAAATCCGTTTGTGCTTATAAATGATTTCAGAGCCCTGATAATCTCCTTTTTCAACATGATATGTGTAATTTAAATTTAATTCTGCTTCCCATCTATTTTTAAAATTTTCATTATTAATAAACAAGGGAAAAGGTAAAAAACCGGCTTTAAAACCATACAAACTGTTTTTATTTTCATAAATATTGGTGTAATGCTGATAATAAGCCCCCATTTTGATATAATTACCAAAATAGCGTGAGTAACCAAATTCCGGGATAAATGTATCTGGAAATTTAAAATTGCCTGAGTTTATTACCTGAAAAGATAACTCTACTGCATTTCTGTTAGCGTTTTTTAGCTCACCTTTTGATATAAACGGGTGATAAGCAAAAAACAAAAGAAAAAAAACTATCGTGTTTTTCATATTCTAAAATGGTTAAAGCCGCTGCTACCATAGCATTTGTTATCATCTATAAGTAGATTCCTTTTTAGAACGAACGGTAACCCCAAAAATTGAAAAAAAGCCAGTAAAAAATCAATTTGAAATAGTTTTAAATTAGGTTAAATAATGCAACTACCACTTGTACGTAAACGCAACCACGCTTATAATCTCCAAATCGGGTATTCCAGTTTCAGAAAAATTTCCCTGTGCCTTACCGTAACTCCGGAAGAGCTGGTTTCACTGGTTTTAATTCTTTTGTCGATGTCGTTAAATCCTCTGCTATACTGAACTGATATGCTCAAATCATTTAGTTTGTAACCCGCGCCGGCTTGCCAGTTGTATTCCGGTATTTTCTGTTGCGAGAGAGTAGAAACTCCGTCATAATACCCTTATCTGGCGAACCAGGGTTACGCCTGCAGTTAAATAGAAGTTCCACCAGATACATTACTGAATATTTAACGGTATATTGACTGATTGCAACGTATATACTACAGAGATTGACCGAGTGGTGGTCTTATATCTGCAAACGAATTTTATTCTATTACTTGTTAATTGCTAAAAATAATATCTGTAGCTCACTGAAGGCATAACTGGAAATAAACTGAATGAATAAAGCTTTTTATTTCCTGCTTTATCGTTATCAAAATACAAATAATACGTATTGAGCCTGTTATAAGCATTGTACAACCCAAGTGTATATATTCTTAAACCCTCCCTTTTCTTTTCCGAGATATCCAGACTGATATCTAATTTATGGTATGAAGGCGTTCTGTAATTATTTCTTTCGTTATAAATATGCACCTCGTCGTACAAGTACTCAATGTTTCCCCCATCCCGATGTTCCCATCCCATCACATAAAGATTATATTTATTCGCTGGAAGTGTTACTGCATTTCCGGTTGCAAACACCCATGAAGCCGACAATTGATATTTCTCGTTAAACTTGTGACTCATGAATACCGAGAAATCATGCCTTCTGTCATATTTATATGGAAACGGATTACCTGAATTAAGTTCGTCGAATTGCCGCATGTTTTTCGATAAAGTGTAAGATATCCATCCTGTTGTAGCCCCTTCTTTCTTTTGTAAGAGAAATTCAGAACCATATATCGTTCCGCTACCATTCCTGACTATCTTTTTTTTCCAATCGGCAATGCCCGAAAAAAACGAAGCCCCGTCTTCGAATTCAATTAAATTGTTCATTTTTTTGTAAAAGGCCTCAATACTCCATTCAACAGGATACTTGTGGTTGATTTCACCTGCAATTCCGAGGGCAATTTGCGATGATTTTTGAGGAGGGACTTCTTTTGTTGCAGGCACCCATAAATCGGTTGGAAGGCCTGCGTCGTTATTTGACAAAAGATGAAACGGTTGCATCATTCTTGAAAAAGAAGATTTTATTGAGTAATTTTTTGCAACAACGTAATTTCCGGTTATTCGGGGTTGTAAAGAGTAAAACGTATGATTTTTTTCAGTTAAACTGGTAAAATGTAAACCAACATTGAGTAGAAGATTTTCAGTTAATGTAAATTCGTCTTCTGCATATAAAAAAAGTTCCGTCGGCATATTCTTTTGTGACCCAAAAGTTGTATCGATGTTGCTGGCATTCGTACCAACCTGGTAAATATTATTCATGGTTGGCGTAAACCGGTGTTTGGTAATACCTCCGCCAAATTTTATCTGTTGGTTGTTTTTATAAAGGTCAAAATCGGCTTTTGCAAAAAAATCGTTAATTGCCGAGGAAAAATGATTTGACAAGGTGCCAACGGTGTGGCCGGTTTGTTTTTCAATATTATCGATATCGGAGAAAGAACGATAGAAAAAATTTGTATAACCTATTGTAAAGTTGCTGAATAATTTTGAAGAATATATATGGTTCCATCGAAAAGAGGTCGAATAATTCCCCCAGTTTATATCATTTTTGCTCTTAAAATTATATGGATAATCGTCCCGCGTATTGAAGTCTTTTTGTTTTATGAGGATGCGGTCGCGCCCAAAATATGTGCTGAAGTACAACCGGTTTTTTGCATTAAAAATATGGTTTATTTTTGCATTCATATCATATAGGGTATATCCGGCCGAGGTATTATCATTGAGAATTAACTTTTGATAACCTCTGGTAAATACATCAAACAGGCTTCGCCGTATGGAAAATATAAATGATGTTTTATCTTTTTTAATCGGGCCTTCTATTGAAAATTTACTGCTTATAATGCCCACCGAGACATTTCCGGTCACTTCATTCATGTTGCCCTCTTTCATCCTGATATCCATAATCGAGGATAACCTTCCTCCATACCGGGCTGGGTAACCGCCCTTGTATAATTTAATATCCTTAATTACATCCGGATTAAAAACGGATACATAACCGCCGATATGGTTTACATAATACAAAGGAATATCGTCAAGGAGCATCAGGTTTTGGTCGGGGCTCCCGCCGCGCACATATATTCCACTTGTGCCTTCTTTGCCTCCCTGTACACCTGGCATAAGCTGGAATGCCCTCATTACATCAGCCTCGCCCATTAATGCCGGTATTTGAAGCAACTGTTTTGCCGGTATTTTAAGCACGCTCATTTCGGTATTGTTGAAAGTTTTTTGTTTGTGAGTTACAACAACTTCCGCCAACTCGATCCCGCTTTCCAATTCAACATTTAAGTTTATTTCTTTTTCCCCGGAATGGATTTGATTTATCTGCTGTTGATAACCAACCATACTGAATATTATTCGGGCGGTATCTTCTTTTAAGGAAATGCTGTAAAATCCGTATGAATTTGAAACTGTGCCCTGCAGGCTGTTTATATCGTAAACATTTACACCGGGTAAGCGTTCATGTGTGTTTTTATCCTCGATAAATCCGCTGACAGTAATTTGCGAATAACAAACAACATTCGTAAAAATAAATATTGCCGGGAGAAAATATTTCATATATCAGAGTTCTTCAAGTTTATAATAAGTTTGGTTATAAGCAGCAAAAATACCGTAACCACCTTCCACATTGCTGTACATTGGTGTAGGATCACCAATAAGCGTCATAAATAAGGGTTTTTTAACCCTGTTGCCAATTTGCTGGTTATTGCTGTGCCTTATCCAGCTTTTACGATAATTGTAGTAGGCAAGGCTGGTTGTCCTCAGGATGGCATACCTATCTTCATAATTTGTTGGAACAAATTGATTAGCAAATCCCCCTTCGACAGCCGCATCTAAAAATTTATTTTTCATCAGGTAGTTTGTGCCGTTAAAGAAATTATCGGTAAAAACGTAGGTAAAAACCCAGTAATCCAGTTCGCTGTCCGACCTTAAAACAGGGTCTGCAATAACAGGGTACACCTGAAAATGTAAACTATAATCATCACTAAATATATTAGGGGAATTCTGATATATAAAAAACAGTTCATAAAAATTCTTTTCTGGCGGGTCGCTAATGGTAATTTCATAATCATGATGGGGGTCGCCGTATTCGTCGTAGGTATTTCCAGAAGAATGAAAGCCAAAAATTATACTTGTTCTTCGCGGCACTGTATCGGTAGCGCTGATTGGCAGGTAACCTTCTGCTTCTGCAGTAATGGTATAAACACTGTCGGGCCGGGGAAAAACTGTTCGCGATTTATATATGCCATGCTTATAGTATTCAAGTATCTCAACGAATTTCCCGTTACAAAACAACGTAACTGTTGCATTTTCAATTACTAGTATTTCGTCGGACAGTATTGTGTTTGTCCGGCTTAAATGCACCGAAATTAAACTGTCCGGACAAATAAGCCCGTTCAACACAAGCTTCTTTTCTATATGGTTGTATTTAAAATCTATTTCCTTTGAACAGGATAAGAGAAAAATGGCAAGGATGGATAAAATAGAAAGTATTTTCATTATAAATTGTTAAAAATTTTGTTAAAAATTTAAGTATAGCGTTGACAATTTGATTTAATCTCAACGCTATACTTTCCTATTATATTTTACCAATTATATGTAAAGCTTTTTCCATCAATTATGCTGCTAAATGAACAATGCGTTACCATAAAGGGGTCGTAGAACCAAGTTGGAGACGACTTCCATATTCCATGTGGGGTTAAAGGGAGAAATGCATTGTTTACTGTAGGATAATAAGCGCTATGCGGCGATGTTGGGCAAATATAACTGGGTTCTGCCGTACAACTGTATGCAGGTACATAATGTTTCGGACAATTATATACACCACATCCCTGGGTAATAAAAGGGTCGCAGGAAAAATCGTAATACTCATATTCCCATGTTGCATTGAAAGAAAAACTTGGCATATAGGAAGTGTATTTCCAGTTACCCCAGAAATTTTTTTTCATTGCCTCGGCTCTGATATAAAAGGTACAACTAGCGTATTCGCTGCAACCATCTTCGGCATAGGCTCCGGACATTTCCGAGTGGCCGTCAATCCACACTTTAACACGCTTTTTACTGGTAGGATAGTTCCAATTTGCAGTCTTGGTCCAGTTGTTATCTGAAAGAAAGCTGGCACTTTTAAGGTGGTTATCGCCATTAAATACCTTATTATCAAAAACAGCAACAAGTATATTGTCATCCTGATAAGTTTCATTCATTTTTTTAAGCTTTTCAATTTTTCCCAAATCGCCATCTGTAATAAGTTTAATTGCATTATTGGTGTATTGGTGTATTTGTCCTTCAACAATAACCAATCCATCGAGGTTTACAACATTTGCAGCAGTTTTATCACAAAGGTTTAAATCAAAATATTCACCACCCTCGCCATCGGGCAACAATTGTATAATTTTTTCAGATAAAGCCTTTTGATAAATTTCGGAATGAATTTCCGGTTGCGCCCTCCAGTATGCCTGTTCGCTTTCTGGTTAACTTTCATAATAATTGCTTACTGAATCTTCAGCAAAAACAACAGCATAAAAAACACTGGCTGGGGTTTTAATCCCTACACTCTGTTCCCATAAATCAACAGCTTCCCGGTTTGCTGCTGCAATTTCCAGTTTGGTTACATCAAATGCCATTTTACTTTCAAAAACAAGCATGCCATCTTTTACTTCCACATTGTATGAAGGATGATAAGGCATTGTAACCTCTTCCTTTAGCTGTGCATCGACACTTTGATCGATCGGTTCAATACTTTTCTGGCAACCATTAAAAATGAATGGTTAAAGCCGCTGTTACCACAGCATTTGTTATCATCTATAAGTAGATTCCTTTTTAGAACGAACGGTAACCTCAAAAATTGAACAAAAGCCAGTAAAAAATCAATTTGAAATAGTTTTAAATTAGATTAAATATTGCAACTACCACTTGTACGTAAACGCCACCGACGGAATTACCGGGAACAAAGTTATCTGTTTCATCTGGTCGCCTTTTTTGTAGTAATACCACGGATTGAGGCGGTTGTAAACTGAAAAATTCCAGGTATAACTTTTCCCGGCATTTTGCCGCTCATTGCGGTAGGAAGATTGTTTTTAATTAAAAAATATGCTTCTCAGAATACGACATTGATAGAAAAAAGAAGGCTGCTGTTAGGAATAAAGGGATATTGAACTGACCTGTCTGAACTATCTTTAAGTAGAATCCGGTTCCTTGTTATGAACATTACAGAAACCCATATCCAAGACCGGATAACTAACGAAATATTTCCTTTTCGGTCACCAACAAAAGATATTATGGACACTCCATGGGCAGACTTAATCTCAAAATGGAAATTGCTACCGCACTAAACGTCAGAAGTCAGGAAGGGACCGTATACATCATAAAAGGTTAAGAAATGGAAATCACGGGTGAAGATTTCAGGGTATTATTTTGATTTCAACAAGGAAGAACTGGGAGAGGTGATCAGTCCGGCTTAACGGTCCTCTTCCAGCCGGTTATCTTTTATTTCCGCTGAAGAGCAGTTTTAAATCCGTAGAGAGCAGGGCGGCCATTACCAGCGCCGGCAAGTTGAAATACTCTCCCATGATGCGGTTGTAAAGTATCCAGGCCAGCAGGAAAATTTGCCCGAGAAGAAGGATTTTGACCAGCCAGTTCAGGGGCTTGGGTTTGTTTTTTCTGGCCAGTACCAGCAAGAGGATGACAGCAGAGAGGAGCAGGACCCGGCCGATGCCATAGGGTAAACCCCCGGAGATAATTAAGGCAAGGTCACCACTTACTCCTGAAAGGAGTCCCAGGAGGATGGTGAGCAGCAGGAAAATCCAGATCCATCCGCTGACTCCTTTCCCGGAGTTTTTGAGAGTAGCTTCCTCTGATTTGAAGGATTCACTTTTTGCTGATGTTTTCCCGGTTGTTTTCGCGGAAGAAGTTCCGGGTCGTGGAGTCTCAGTTGGCGCCGATCTCCCCCCGAAGGTTTCCCTGATTTCCCGGCCTGAACCGGTGGAAGAGCCTCCTGAAGTGGAGGGGTTGAAGTGATTGTCGAAGATTGCCTCTGCCTGGCGACGGGCTTCCCCGGCTGCCTTTGAAAATACCTTTTTCGCGGCGGTACGGGCATGGCCCTGCAGGGTGGTTTTCAACCGCTGCTCGACCCCTTTGACCATCTTTTCCTTGTAGCCCCGTATTTTGGCTCCAGAAGAAAACCCCGCTACTCTCGTTCCGCAGGAAGGGCAGAAATTAACCCCGATTCCCAGTGGATTACCACAATTTGTGCAAAATGCCATACCAATGTTTATTTCACTATTTCAGCTATGGGCAAACCATAACGTATTTTTCTTTATTTCAGCAACGGACAACCACAATTCCGGCACACCTCTTCCTCTATCTCATGGAGGAATCCGCAGGCATTACAGAAAATGATGTCGTCGCCCGTCTTGTCAAATTTTTCGTACGTGCGCAAGGCGCCGTGGTACCTGACTTTATCTCCCTTCCGGAAGTAATTGAAGAGGGTATCGTCGTCTTCGACGCGGATCTCTTCGGTGTTTCCGTTTTCGCTTTTGATCAGGATGGTAAAGACCATCCGCCATTCCTGTTCTCCGGGCCGGGCGCTTTTTCTCCTTTCCTTTTTCGCGTTCTTTCCTGTGACCACGCCGTCCCATGTGGGGCGCACGTTTTTAGACCTGGCCGCGTACACGCCGATCAGCAGGAACATGCCCCCGATGACGAAGCCCACGGTGACCGCTTCGGGATTTTCCATATCGCCGCCCGATTCCCCGTAGAGGTAAAAGCCGATGATGGCCGCAAGGGCCAGTCCCAGACCAAAGAGAAAGCAGTAGTTTTTACTGTTTTGGCGGTACCGTTCAAAGGCAGGGTCGTGAATTTTCGTTGAGTAGGCCATCGGGTTATTTATTAAAGAAGCCGGCGGCCGGATCGGGAGCGTTGTATTCCTTCAAGTCACCAAAGGAACGCTCCATATCTCCGGCAACGTCGCCGATATTGTCATATCCAAGCTGGTTGAGCTTGTTTCTTACCATATCCATGTATTCGGGCGTGGCATTGGCGTCGACATGGGTATCCTCGATCACCTTCATGGCTTTCTGAAGATTCCCGGGAAGGTCTTTGATTTTCAGGTTCTGTTTCGAATAACCTTCGCGAACCTCCTTCAGGGTCTTGACCGCTTTTTTAGCCTGGGCGTACGCTTCGGGTTCGGTGTCGTTTTTCAGGGCATTTCCCACCTTGTTCTTATACATTCTGCCGGTCTCCTGGGCGTCGATCAGGGTGCCTTTGCCTTCTTTGACGCGGGTGATGTTGTTGTTATTGATTTCGATTTCCCCGGTTTTAGGATTGAAGACATGGTCGGAGTAGTCTTTTCCGGCTTCGGCATCAAATCGGTCGGTGGCTCTTTGCTGGTGCCGTTCGGCCCATTCGGTGGCATCGATGCCGTCGGGTTTACCGGTGACCTCTCCAAAAATTTCATACGATTTTTCCTGCCAATTGCGGCGTTGCAGCTCGATCCAGTGTTCCCGGCCGTCGGCCCCCTTCACCTTCCTGAGCACCCGGTAGTCGCGGTCAGTGTTCACGGAGGTACCCCCTTTGCCGGGCGTCCTGAAGTCGTGGATCTGGATTTCATCGGGCGGCAGGCGATAGGTCTTCGAGATGTAATCTTTCAGCCGGGCGTCGTGCTCTGTATAGATCTTATTGCGCGACCGCTCGAAGATTATCTTCATTTCTGGTGTGCCATGTTTTTCGATGGTGCGCACTTTGGCGGGGTCGCGCATGATTTCCAGAACCTTCTTGGGATCGACTACCTCCTGGCCGTTGACGGTTTTCACTGATTTCATCATGTCATTGAGAACCTCGTCGGGCGTGGAAACCGGTATGTTCCTTCGAAGCGCCTCCTTGTGAAGTTCTGCCGTCAGTTTTTTTATAATCAGTTCTTCGGTGATCTGCCTTCCCGTGATTTTGGCCGCTTCCACCACCGACTTGGTCTGGTAGAGGTTGTAGAGGAATTCGCAGCTTATGAAGATGGTCCAGGCAAGGGGTTTGTTTTTGCCGACGATCATCTCGATGTTTTCGATAGAGAGGATCCTGCCCTTGGCGGTACTCATCAGGATGGGTACCAGGCTCTGGATCTGGCGTGATTTGAATTCCTCCCATCCTTTTTCAGGTTCGTAGATGTAGAAGTTGAGGGCTTCGATCATTTTAGCCTTGATAAGGCCTGCCGCGGTGGCGCCCATCCCCTTGAGGTAAAAGGCAGCCAGGGCGTTGAAGGCCAGGTCGCCCGCCCATTCGGTCCATTCGAGGGTGACGGTGATGGCGTTGGCCCACGCTTCTACCGACTTGTAGCCTTCGGCACCTTCGGCAAGGATCAGGTTGGAGGCTACCTTCCAGATACGGTTCCGCAATTCGGTGAGTCCCTCGGCACCCAGGGTCATCTTCCGCATTTCCAGGAGGTCGGTCAGCTTGATGGCGGGATCTCCCGCAGGAACGTATTCCCTGATGATGTACTTGCACTCTTCATAAGCCTTCACCCAATCGGGGAACTCTTCTCCAATGCCATAGGTTTTCACCCTGAGGGTTAGGGTCTGTTCAAAGAGCTCAGGATGGAGGGCATCGCCGGCAGAAGCTTTGACCAGATAATTCAGGGTATATATTGTGCCGGTGCCGGGAATCTCTTCTTTGGTGGTGAAATGGTACCTGCCGTAAGGAATGTTGGTGACCAGTTCGGTAAATTCAAATTGTGGTTGTAATACAGAGGCCAGGTTGACGATTTCCGTTTCTTCATTCTGAAGTTCAAATTCGATGGCGGCGAGTCCATCCTTGTCGACGGTGATCTGGTTGGTTTCCTTGTCGTAACGGTAAAGGGCCAGGTCGAGGTTGGCCTCATAGGGTTTGTCGGCAAGGATGTTGATCTGGTTCTTTTTATCGGCGCCATTTTTGATGAAGAGGCCTTCGCGCGAGACCATAATATTGAGGCGGCGCTCCAGGGGTTCCTCATCGCCCTGTGCCGCCGAGATGACCAGGGTTTTGCTGATAATCTGTTCCTCTCCCGTGAGTCTGATCAGCGGTCCGGTGAGGGTTACCGTAGCGCGTGTTTCCCCCTTGGGGGCGATGGCGATGGTAGTGAGCGGATCGGTGGGGTCGACGCCATGACGGTATTCCCCGTTGAAACTCCAGCCGGTCTCTTCTTCCCCGTTTTCGATCCAGGTCTCAAAGGTAATTTCACTCGTCTCTCCGGAATCGGGGAAGGAAGCTTCTTCGATGTCGGTTTCGAGGCGGCAGTCGGCCAGGCGGATCTCCAGGTCATGCTGAAGCGGGGGTTCTCCTTCCGGGACGTCATCCATGAAGAGGGTGAGGACCACCGAGGGTGGAACGGAACGCTTACCCCCTCCCGGGGATGGGTTGGTGGCGCCCATGTTGATGGCGATGCAGGGCTCGTCGGGGACCGGTTCCGAGAGGTCGATCCAGTCGCTTTTGGGTTTGAAGACGATCTGTTCCGTGAGTTCGGGAATATCTTTGCCGCTGGCCCCGGTAACCATGGCCCTGACGGTCAACACCTGATAGGTGTCGGGGCGCAGGGAACGCTTGTTGCCGGGCAGGGTCTCCACGGCGATTTTCAGGGCGGTGTCGGCGGTGATGGTAATATTCCTGCGAATCAGGTGGCCACGGGCTTCCGCAGTGACTTCCATAGGGAATTCAGGTTCCCGGGGTTCCTTCTCCAGGAGCAGGGAAGCGGTGAGCTTTCCGCTTCCTGAGGCAGGCTTAATTTTCAGGGCTTTCTCCGGACAGGTAAGGTGAATATCGGCGGGAAACTGTTCCGACCCGCGGGGGGTGATCCGGTAAACCACCACTTCCAGGGTGACGGGCTCCCCAACCTTCAGTGTGAACCGGTCGCGGTTGATGTTGAGGATGAACTTTTCCTCTTCTTCCTTCTCCTCCTCTTCCTGTTTCTTTTTGCCTGACTGGACTTTCTTTTCAGGCTGTTTGGCGGAGGGTTTCCTTTTTATGAGTTTGCGGCCCAGGACGGCAGCCCCGGCGGTGCCGATCAGGCCGATGACCACTTCCCAGGGAACTTCTTCCTCTTCCCCTCCGGAAGTATCCGGAGCAGCGGAAGATGCCGAACTCTCTTCCGCACCTGTGAGTTCAAAGGTGAGGCCATTGAGGTGTTCGTACATCATCTGTTGGTACTGGGCGAAAGAGTAGGGACTTGGAGCAAACGAGCCCTCTTCGAAATAGTTGACCTTCGAGCATATCTCAACGCCGTATTGGTCGGTCAGGAAGACAAAGATGAAATAGTTGGCCTGCCGGCTTTTATCCCGGGTGTCATTGCCGGAATCATTCGAATAAATGGTGGCGTCATATCCTGCAATCTTAATCCTTCTGCTTCCGGGGATATTCCCGTCAGGGTATCTGCTCAGGAAATAGTCCGGCTGCCTGATTATCCCTTTACCGGCCGCTATACTGGCCTTGTTGGCTTCCAGAAATTCAGAGTACTCATTAGCATTGACCCATTCGTGGTAATAGGAACTCAGTTCACTGCCTGTGGCACCGATGGCAATGCCCCCAGGACCGCCCAAATGGGAAAGAAAAAGCTGTGAGTTGATATCATCTGAGGAGGTGGGTTTGGCCGTCAGGTAGATGGAGTAGTGCTCCACGCGGTCAGAACCCGACCCTTCTGAAAAGGTCCATTCACCGGAAATGGCCCCGGGATGGGAAATCAGTACTTTTTGAGCCTCTCCGTGTCCGTAAATGATCAGCGTCAACAGGAGAGCTTGAACGATTCTTACAGGTTTCATATCAGTCAGGCCGCTTTTGTAAAAGGATGATCAGACAATTGTCAGTTCTTATACAAAGAAAACAATCCTGTTTGATTTTTGACGGAAAACTTCTATAATTTTAAACATTTTCCCATTATTTTTAGGCTTTTAAATAGAGAACTGTAAAAGATGAAGCAAAGCAGGACAGGAGGCAGAGGGAGGATTGTGATTTTGTTAATCGGGCTGTTTTTTCTGACTTATGGTCTGATGCTGGTTTCCCTCCTGTTTTTCGGAATTTCCACGGAAGCCAGGCTGACCAGTTACCGGCGGCAGCAGGGGGAACGGAACGAAGTAATCCCGAACCGGTACACCTATCATTTCGGGTATGAATTTACCGTGGACGGTAAGCTTTTTTCGGGTACCGGCCAGCGGGTTGCAGGCCCGGTTTATCTGAAACCCGGTCCCGGAGCTACCATTAGGGTGAAATACCTGCCGGGTTGCCCGTTCATCAGTACCGATACGGAATACACCAAAGAGGGTCCCCGGGCGCTGTTGATTCTGGTTGTTGCTGCCCTTTTGCTTGGATTTTCACGCGTTGGACGACGTGCTTCCCGGGAAGAGGATCTGGTGTGAACCAACCGGATGCCTTAACCGATGGGAACGGACTGTAGATTCATTAGCTCAAAATTTTGCAGAACAATATGAGTTGTACATTACCGGCTCCAATTCAGAGTTGCTTGCAGGAGAGCTGGCTTCCCTGTTGTCGGGAAGGTATGTATCCTTTGAAATCTATCCATTTTCATACAGGGAATATTGCCATTTTCATGCTTATGAACAAAACAGGGGATCATTTCTGGAATATATTCAATCTGGTGCTCTGCCTGATCTTTTTCAACTGAAAGATGTTGATTCGAGGCGGCTTTATATGGCAGCAGTAAAAGATACCATTTTGCTGCGCGATATCATTTTCAGGTATAGCATTAAGGATGCACGACTTTTGGAGGATATATTTCCCTATCTGGTAAATACCGTTTCCAACCTGACATCGGTGAGTAACCTGGTAAATTATTTCGGTTCGAAAAACAGGAGGGTGAATTATGAAACCATATCTCATTACATTCATTATCTTGAGACTGCCTTTTTGGTTCACCGTTCCGTACGGTACCAAATTAAAGGGAAAGAGATTCTTTCAGGTACCTGTAAATATTACATCAATGACCTTTCATTCAGGAATTACCTTTATTCGGGATATGGTTATGATTTGGGATTTCTGCTGGAAAACGCGGTTTATCTGCAACTGAAAGTTGAAGGTTATCAGGTTTATACAGGTGCTTTGCGTAACGGGGAGATTGATTTTGTGGCTGTTAAAGGTGACCATATCTTGTATCTGCAAATTGCGGTTACGGTAATGGATCAGCAGGTTTACGACAGGGAATTCGGGGCATTTAAAACAATTGATGACAACTACGAGAAGTTCGTGGTCACTTTGGATAAATTCGCTTTCCTTCCTTTAAGGGCATAAAACACCTGAGAGCTTGGGAACTGGGTGAAATATTGAAATAGTGATTGTTACAATTTCAGAACATCTTTATCGAAATAAAAGTAGTTTGGCGATGCCAAACTAAAATGGGAAACCCAGGTCGCGAGACACACAAAATGTAACACTACCCACATATGCTGAGATACCTGGAAGGTGAGCCCACAGAAAAGCAGAAAAGTGCAATAATTGGTTCTGACCTTGAACATCTGAAGTCAAAGGCATTATTGACGGGTGTTATTCTCAGGTTTAAAACCCACAAGACACTTATGGGAATTCAAAGTGCAAAAGCCGGAATAATTCTTACCGGGATGAAAACCATTTCACGTACACGGCCTGGCATATCAGGCTTTTCCTGTTACCCTTCTAAGGGTTGGCTTCCGGAGAAGCAGCCCAGGCGGCTCCCTCGGGAGTACGCCGCCAGGCAAAATAAGCATCCAGGACTTTCAGCGCCGCTTCATCGGGAACCGGTCCGGGCGTGACAGTCGACCCTATGTGCAGCACCACGGGATTCTCCTTTGTGAAGGCCGGCCATTCGGGCACCCCCTCCCCGTTGGGATGGCCGTATTTGGCAAAATTGGTCCAGTAGGTGCCCATCATTTGGCTCACCTCCATGGCTTTCTCCGATAGGCCGGATTGATTGGGGTCGAGATGCATGAATACGTAGGCCACGTCGACGCCATGGGGAGTGCCATGGTCGGCCTGGGGAGAGTCAGCCGGGTATGCGGGATGCTGGTCGAAACAGTAATAGTAGACCGGTGACTTTCCGGTTTTGGCCTGAAGGTTGGCCCAGACCCAGGTGTGCCATCCGAAGGCGGCATCGCGCATCAGGTTGCGGGCGCTCCGGGGAACACTGGTTTCCCCGAAGGGATAGGCCGTCATCAGCGTGTCGGCAAAGGGGCCAAACCGCTTCTTCACTCCGGCGATGGCCTCTTCGGGCGTGCGGCCCGACGGGAAGCTCAGCCCCTCGTCGGAATTGTAGCCGATGAGGACGGGAATGTCGTTATAATTTCCGGCTTCGTACATTTTGTACTGGTCGTCGGGGATCACGCAGCCGTCGACGATGGGCCAGGCATTTCCCATGCCCCATTCCATGGGCAGTTTAGTGGCGTCTAAATTCCGGAGTTCCGCCAGGGAGGCCACCCCGCTCTTTTCGACATATTCAACGCCGGCCTGCTCGGCTTGTTGCAGGTTTTTCATGTTTTCTCCCGGAAAGGTGACTGGCCGTGTAGGTCCGAAGGAGCCGCCACTCTGGGCTATGGCCCCGTGAAACAGCCCTTTGGCGAGGGGTGAGGCGCACAGCATGCTCACCGAGATGCCTCCGGCCGACTCGCCGAAAATGGTCACCCGCTCCGGATCGCCTCCGAAGGCCGCGATATTGTCACGGATCCACCGCAATCCCGCGATCTGGTCAAGGATTCCGTAATTGCCCGATACCCCGTTCGGATCTTCGGCGCTCAGCTCAGGATGGGCAAGAAATCCGAGCTGCCCGACACGGTAGGCGATGCTCGCTAGCACCACTCCCTTCCGCGCCAGGTGCTCCCCGTTGTGGACCGGCTCCGACGTGGACCCGAAACTGAATCCACCACCGTAAATCCAGACCAGCACCGGCAACTTCTCCTTCGGCGATTTGGCGGGGGTCCAGATGTTCAGGTAAAGGCAGTCCTCGCTTTTCCCGGAAGGAGGATTCCCGGTCTGCATGGGGGCCGGTGCATATTCTGTGGTTTGCAGGATTCCCTCCCAGGGATTTACGGGCTGAGGGGACTTCCACCGCAGCTCGCCAACAGGCGGAGCCGCAAAGGGAATTCCCATGTAAATGATCAGATCTTCAGTGACCGTACCCTGGATAAGGCCCCCCTCGACACGGACCTGCCCCGGTTGGGGTTTATAACATGAGGTGATCACCAGCAGCACCAACGCCGCGGATAAGAGAATTGAATGTTTCATAGTTCAGTTGTTTTTTAGCTACAAAATGGAAAATTGGAAACTAATTCCAAAAATATCGGATAATATTGGAATTTCATTCCCAGAATACCTTAATCTTATGCTTTCTCCGGTTCCCTTTTCAAATTACACCTATTTTACCTGGTTTAAAATCATCTCCTTAATTTGTTCGCGTAGTGCATTTTTGATCGCTAAATCATTTTTGCGCCCAAAAATGTCCTCAAGGAAAATCTTCAGCGTGAAATATTCTCATCCGGCAGCTTTTCAAATTCAACGAGCAAATCGATGTCACTCTCTTCCGTATATGAATCATCAGAAAACGAACCAAGCAAACCAATCTTGTTCACTGAAATACCTTTGTACAATATATGATCAGTAATGTAGGGGGTGTCTTTTTGCTTTTCTTGTCTGGCAAATTCGTTTTTTTAACTTAATTTTCTGGCGGAAGTAATTTCCAAAGAATCAGAAAATCATTACCTAACCTGATAATAATGAAAAATAACCGATTCATCATTATTCGTAAGGCCCTCCTTGTTTTGGTCTTTCTCTCCGGAATAATTCTTTGGGCATGTTCCCAGCAAAAAACAGAGCCGGTCAGGCATGATTATCTGGTGGCAGCCTATATCTGGCCATCATGCCACGATGATCCGCTGGCCCGCAAGAAGCTGTGGCCCGAGGGCATTGGTGAATGGGAGGTGATCAAAAAGGGGAATCCCCGTTTTGAGGGTCACTACCAGCCACGCCAGCCGCTGTGGGGCTACGAAATGGACAACGACCCTAAAGTGGTTGAACGATGGATCGACGTGGCCGTTGCTCACGGTGTCAATGTATTCGTATACGACTGGTACTGGTATGAGGAAGGCCCCTACCTCGAGAGCGCCCTGAACGATGGTTTTCTGAAGGCCGCCAACAATAGGAAGATGCAGTTTTACATCATGTGGGCCAATCACGATGTAAAACACAACTACTGGAACTACCACCTCTACGGGGATGACACATCAATTCTGTGGGATGCCAAAGTGGACTGGAAGAATTTTAAAATCATTGTCGACCGCGTCATCAACCAGTATTTCAAGCGTCCCAACTATTTAAAGATCAACGGTGAACCCGTCTTTTCGATTTTCAGCATCGACAAACTGATGCAAAGTTTCAACGGCAGTTTGGAGGAAACCCGAAAGGCGCTCGACTATTTCAGGGACGAAGTTAAAAAGGCCGGTTTCCCCGGATTACATATTCAGTGGAACCAGGGTGGGGGATCCCTGATGTCACAACAGCATGCCGGTCAGTTCCGCGACCGTGTCAACGCCATGGGATTCAACAGTGTGGCCATGTACAACATGGGCGGTCTGTCGGAAGACTACCTGGTTTATGGCAGTAATTCGATAAATATCCGCGCACAGATGGATTCTATACTCGATATACCGGTTTTTCCTTGTGTCTCGATCGGCTGGGACGATACTCCCCGTTTCCCTGCAAAAGGGATGAGAGATGTGGTGCATTACCACAACACACCGGCCAGTTTTGCGGCGCTGCTCTCCAAGGCGAAAAACTATGCCGACGCCCACCCCGGGCAACCCCGGCTGATTACCATCAATGCCTGGAACGAGTGGGTCGAGGGCAGTTACCTGCTTCCCGATATGCTCAACGGTTTTGGCTACCTCGAAGCGGTGAAGGATGTGTTTATCCACCGGAAATACGACTCCACCAGGCATTAAGCGCCCTGACCGTTTACCCCTGATAGAGGAACCGCCCGATTACCAAAAAGGCCAACAGGGAGTAAGCCGGCAAAACTTATTATCAGGAATTTTGTGCCCTGTTTCAGAATCTTTCGGAGAGATAATTCTCCTCAGGATCAGAAAAGCACCGGTGATAGCAGGGTAATCTTCCGCAGGATAGGCTGGTTTTACCCGGATCATTTGGCGACCTTCAGACACAGCATACGGCTTTGGTCGCGGATCAGGAGCCTGCCGTTGGACAAGGCGAGCGGCGCCCAGTTCATGGTGCCAAAGCGGCCCGACATCCCTTCCCCTGCCGGAGGGGCGGTCAGCACTTCGGTTACCCCCAGGGGTTTGAATCCCTTCGGGTCAGGTTCGATGAGGTAGAGTTTTTTGGCCCCGTCGGTGGCCAGGATCAACCCATCGGCCAGGATCATGCTCCCCTTGTTGAAATCAGGATTCCGTTTGGTTTTCCACATGACGTTTCCGTCCATGTCCATGCAGGCCAGCCCGTCACGGCGATTGTTGGTGCCATACTGGGCATAGAAATAGCCGTCATGCAGCAAAGGAGGTTTGGTCTGGTCCCCAAATTCCACCGTTTTGAAAAGTTCCTTTGCGCTATAGCTTCCATTCTCCGATTTCTCGACCTGAATCATCAAGGCTCCATATTCATAACCTCCTACCACCAGTATTTTATTATTCCCGGCATCCGCGGCACTGGCTACGGAAATATGGCATTCCCACCCTGAAAAATTCCAGAGAATCTCCCCGGAAAGAGGGTCAATTCCAGTGATATTGCCTGGAGTTTTGGGCAGTTCGGAGCGTCCTACGGGATTCGTGGAAGAGGTCACCATGACGATATGATCTTTGCCGTCGATTTTCACGATGGTTGGACTGACATAGGTTTCATTGCCGAGGTTGGGCGTTTTCCAAACGACCTCGCCGGTCAGCTTGTTGTAAGCTACCACGCCCGCTTGCGGGGCTTGCGAAGCCACGATCACAAAATCACCGTATACCAGGGGGCACTGAGAAATGGCCCAGATCGGGAAATTCCCTCGAATGCCGAAACCTCCGGGTCCGCCACCGGGACCGTCCCCCGTATCTGCGGTATCCGCGTTACCGGGATCACCACCGAAATCAGTCCATACGTTTTTGTTCCAGGCGGGCTTGTGCGTGTTAACGTCAATGCAGTAAAGATCACCGTAAGGGCCGCAGGAATAGACGTAATTCCCGTCGAGTGCCGGAACGCTCCGTGAGCCGGGAAACATCACCGATCCCGGGGCATCGTAACTGTATTTCCAGAGTTCTTTTCCATTAGCCAGGTCAAAACAGCGCATGATATCGCCGGTCTCGTCATTCCGGTCGAGAAGATAGGCCTTTCCTTTGCCGATCACCGGTCCGCCAAACCCGATACCCAGGTTGACAGTCCAGAGTACTTCCGGTCCGCCTTCAGGCCAGGACCGTAAAACCCCTTTCTGAGGCGAAGTGCCGTTTCTTTCGGGCCCGAGAAACTGGGGCCAGTCCAGCATCGTCTGCGTAGTCTGCGCCTTGTTGCATTGGGTAAAAAGCAACAGCGTCAACATTAAAACGAAAAATTGGAATTTCTTCATAACAGGCATATTTTCACATTTGACATTCAAACAAATGGCTTACTTAAAGGTTATCCGTGGCACCCTGTTTTGTGGATTGATAATATTCTTCTTCCGTAACAGGTTGCAGCCATACCACACTCCCTTCGTCGGTATTGACGCTGATGGCCAGATGGGTAAGGCCGCTTTCAGGGGCGGCACCATGCCAGTGTTCCGCATATGGAGGGATTTTCACGACATCCCCCTCTTGAATCCGGCGGGCTTGCATTCCTTTTTCCTGGTAGAATCCCATGCCTCCGGTGACCAGGAGAACCTGTCCGCCCGGATGTTTGTGCCAGTTCGTCCGGGCTTTGGGCTCGAAGGTTACATTTCCCATCGATGTGTTGAAGATGGTGTCACTATTCACAAACATGTGAACCCATGTGGTCCCTGTAAAATTGTTGTTGGTAACCTGATCTCCCTTTGGAAAGAGAGCTTCCGCTTCCTTTTCTTTGCCCGCTTCGGAGGAAGCATGGCCGCACCCGCTCATGACAAAAGCGATGGAGATGATCATCATTATAACTTTTCTTCCCATTTGCGAAAAAATTGCATTGTGATATTGTGTTATGTATTTCAATTCTGAAAATCCAGGTTGTGGCCTTGTTTCAGCAATTATCGGTGAACTATCTTCAGCTGCGGGCAATGCATTATTGCGGTTTTCCGGAAAGGTATAGATTATTGCGTCAGGTTAGTTCCTGTTGTCAAGCAATTCTTCCAGAATTTTACCAGCGGCTTTTGCTTTTTTCTTGCCAACTGTGGATTGCAGAACACCCACAAATTCCTTCAATTGTCCGGAAGTAAAACCCACATTCAGACAAATGGCCAGATGGCTGCGCAGCATAGGCTCTGCACTGCCGATGGCGCTTATGACAGAGATGGTAACTAATTCCCGTTCGGCATAGGTCAATACATCCCTTTCAAAAATATCGGCAAACAGATGTTCTTTAAGGAATACCTCTATGACAGGGGCAAAGGCGGCATAACCGGTTCGTGGTCCGGTCTGTGGCATACCCGTGAGCTCTCCCAAGATCTCCTTGCCCCGTTCATATTTATTGCGGTCCTCCTTTACAGGTGAAGGTTCAACTCCCGTTTCGTCCATGATCCCGTTTGCTTTCCTGGCATCCACCACTTCCATGAAAGTTTGCAGCCCTCTGATGCTCCGGGGGAATCCGCAATAAGCATACAAATGGACCAGCACTTCTTTAATTTCGTTAATGGTTAATCCCGTTTCTAATCCCTTTTCCAGTGCAGGCTTTAAAGACACCAGATCTCCTTTTGCAGTGAATGCTGAAATCGTTATTATGCTTTCCTGCCTCCCGGTTAAGGTCCTGTTTGTTTTTTCTGCAGGTTGCGCATTGAGGGTTCCCATACTGCAACCAACAATGGTTAATATCAAAAACATCCGATTTCCGGTCATTTTCCCCGTTTTCTTCATCCCCTCACAGTTTAATTGTAGTATTTACTTCAACTGTTTTTTTTTTTGAAAAGAAATGATAATTTCCCTCTTTTCAACAGCAAGGCCTGCTCCCTTTATGGTGAATTCCGGCGAGAAGTTTCAATTACTGAGCGACTTTTATACACAATAACCTGCTTTGATCACGAATCAGAAGTTTTCCATCGACAAGTGCAATCGGCCCCCAGTTCTGACCCATTCCGAGGATCTCTGCAGAAGCCAGAGGTTTGAATCCTGAAGGATCGGGTTGTATGAGATAGATTTTTTTACTACCATCGGTTGCCAGTATGAGCCCGTCAGCCAGAATCATGCTGCCTTTATCAAAAGAAGGTGAACGCATTGTTTTCCACATCACCTTGCCATCCATATTCATACAGCACAGACCGTCACGTCGGTTGTTGGTCGAATACTGACCATAGAAATATCCGTTATGGAATAGGGGAGGTTTCGTGTGTTCTCCGAAATCGTTATGTTTAAAAAGCTCAGTAACGCTAAAACTCCCGTCTGGTTTTTTTTCTACCTCAATCATTACGACGCCAAGTTCATAGCCTCCGGCAACAACAATTCTTCCTTCGCCGGCATCAATTGCCGGCGCCGTCTGAATCATATTCTCCCAGTTATTGTATTCCCAGAGAATTTTCCCTGTTTGTGGTTTTAGCCCGAGTATCTTACCCGGGGATCTGTTAACTTCCCTGTGCATAAAGGTATTTGTGGATGAAAATGCCATGATGATATGATCCTCTCCTGTAATCTTTGCGACAGTCGGACTGGCATACGTTTCATTTCCGATGGCTTCCGTCTTCCATTTGATGTCTCCTGTCAGTTTGTCGAAGGCAACTAATCCGGCATAAGGATCCTTTGAGTAAGACACAACAAGCAAGTCCCCGTAGATTAGCGGACATTGGGATATCGCCCAAATCGGCAAGTTAACACCACCGAAATCTTTCATGATGTTTTTGTTCCATAACGGTTTATGTGTGTTGACATCAATGCAGTACAGATCTCCGTTTTGTCCACAGGAATAGACCCTGTTGCCATCGATAGCCGGGACACTTCGTGAGCCAGGATATGAAACAGTTCCAGGAGCATCATAACTAAAGCTCCATAGTTCCTTTCCATTGTCAAAATCAAAACAGCGCATGATGTCCCCTTTTTCATCGTCCCGGTCGAGAAGATAGACCTTCCCGTTACCGATCACCGGTCCGCCAAAGCCTTTTCCGATATTCGCAGTCCAGAGGATTTCAGGTCCTGTCTCAGGCCAGGAACGCAGAATGCCCGTTTCAGGCGAGGCGCCGTTCCTTAGAGGCCCCAGAAATTGCGGCCAATCCTGGGCACATACATTGCCGGCAAAAATCGCCAGAAGAAGGGTAATGCTAATAATCATTTTTTTACTCATATGTCTAAATTTTCGTGTTAATGCTTAAAATCCAGTGAAACAAAAGTACTACCAACCAGACTTGAACCGGTTAAATGCCATTTGTTTGGAGTTTATCTCCCATGTTCACATTAATTCATTTAAATATATATAAAATGCCTTACAAATATTTGCCAAAGAACTCGTTGAGTTTATTCATCGCCAGCTTTACATATTCAGGAACATAATAGGTTTGAATGTGCGTGGCACCTGGAATCAGAAATAATTCCTTCTCTTTTGTTCCTGTGGCGTTATTGAAACAAGCATCAGTCATGTAATATGTGTCGGCTTTACTTCCTGCCATCATCAACAGGGGCTGGTTGATCAGGTTCATGTTTGTGGAAGCATCAAATGCCATCAGATCGAGAAGGCTGCTCATGGTATAGCGAAAGGTCGAATTTGGGTGTTTGTGGGTGTTTCCGTAGTAAATATACCCTTCGCGATATAGGTCATACGGGATTTTGGCCAATTCATCTTCTTGTGTGGGCATCGGACTATCGGCAGCATAAAGCACTTTACCCCCTGCGACTTCCTGTGCCCGTGCATCGGAAGCCTGTTTTAACCGTTCCTGAATGGTAGAGATTCCGGAATTCATGAATCCATTTCGCCTGACCACCCCGGAATTGAACATGCTCAGGGTCGCCACTGCCTTAAAGCGTTTGTCGGTTTGTGCGGTAGCCAGGGAATATCCTCCCCCACCACAAATACCCAATATTCCTAAACGGTCGGCATCAACCCCTGCATATTGTGCAATAAAATCGGCCATCCCTCGAATATCCTCAATTCGAAAGGCCGGCTTATCTACATTGCGCGGCAAACCACCGCTAGCTCCCTGGTACGAAGCATCGGCTGCCATGGTGATGTAACCCGATTCTGCCAGAAGCTGAGCATATAAACCGGCCACCTGTTCTTTAACCCCGCCGTTGGGATGAGCCACCACCACCACCGGATATTCCTTAGACGGATCGTAGCTGGCAGGTGTATAAATATTTGCAGCTATATCAATACCGTTCAGTTTATAGATTACCGGATGAATATTCACCCTGCCGGGCACATTTTCTGTAATGGCATCCTGGTAAACTAATCCAAATTGATTGGTGCGACTGTTTTGAGCCGAAGCAAAAATGGTAGCCGTTATGTACATAATTATCAAAATATTTGCTTTTATTTTTATGTTCATAACCTGGTAATTATGAAGTTGTTAAATATCTGTATATTGCGTCTGGGTTGCGTGATTTCATTTGCTATGTGCGGCCTGTTAAATACCATTTGGTTGTATCTTATCGCCAGCATTCACTGCTTTTTCAATCACGTCGAGTCTTGCCTTTCTGGGATCTGGTTTTGCAACTGCTTTGCCATCGGGCTGCAGATCGAGTATCTCGTTTGTTTTCGGATTGTAAAGCGGCCAGAGCGGAAGGCCGTCACCATTTGGGTTGCCAGTTTTGGCAAAATTTACCCAGTAGCTGTTCATGATCCTGGCTACCTCTTGGTCTTCGGGGTCTGCAGTTCCTCCTTGTGGTACTCTGAGATCATCGAACACGAAAGAAACATCTGTTCCGTGCCCCGGACCCAAACGCATCCTTTCTTTCATTGCAGCGGGTACATAGGAGAAAAGAAAAATGTATGCCGGATCGCCTTTGGCTACTACTGATTGAGCTGCAAAACGGGCTGGCTCAGCCCATACCTTGTCTGTGTTAAATCTTGTTTGAACCTCTGAAAAATCCTTTGTACCATCAGGGTCATAGGCTGCTTTTGCCTCTTCTTTCAGTTCGCCGAACATTGAAAACAGTTCTTCCTTTGAAGTACTTGAGTTAACAAATGGACCGCCTATCTCGGCACTGTTACAGCCTATTATGAGCGGGACTTTTGCATGTCTGCCTGCATTATATGCATCAGTAGAATTTTCAACAACAAGTTTACCGTCCAGAATCGGGCCTGAATAGGTACGGGGTCCTCCCCAGCCATCAGTTTCCTGACCACCGTCTACAATCTCTTCAACTTTCATTGCACGAAGTTTTGCAAGAGCAGCTGCATCTGTTCCCTCGATCCCATGTTTACGCGCAAAGTTAATTCCTATCATTTCTGCTGAAACAGGGTAGTATTGAGATACATTTTCCTTACTTATCGGCCTGCCGGTCAGAACACCATCCCTGCCTCCGCTGGAATGGCCGATTGCTTTATGGAACAGTCCGTGTGCTGATGGTATGGTCATAAGGGAATGTATGGAAACTCCTCCTGCAGAGAAACCAAAAATTGTAACATTCTTCGGATCGCCTCCGAATTCTGCAATATTCTGCTTAACCCACGTAAGGGCTGCAATCTGATCCATGAATGCATAGCTGCCTTTTGGTTCTTCGGGATGTTCTGCAGACAATGCCGGAAAGGCAAAATGTCCCAGGCGGCCAAGGCGGTAATTAATGCTGACAAGGATGACACCTTTTGTAGCAAAGCCATTTCCGTTTGTGTTGCCTGAACCCCCTACAAATGCTCCTCCGTGTATCCAAACCATGACCGGCAGCTTTGCTCCCGGCCTGGCGCCTGCAGGCCTCCAAACATTCAGATAAAGGCAATCTTCAGAGGATCCCGCCTGGATTGATCCGGGAGCTGCACCCCATCCCGCCTGGGCGCATGTAGCGCCAAATTCTTTTGCATCGCGAACTCCCTCCCATGGAGTTACAGGTTGGGGAGGTCTCCAGCGAAATTCACCCACGGGAGGGGCGGCAAACGGAATGCCCCTGAAAACGTCCACATCTCCTTCTTGTACACCACGAATCAAGCCTGAGATGGTTCGGACGATAAGCTTATCCTGTGGAACATTGGTTGCCGGTTTCTGAGCTCTGCACGAGCAGCATATTATGATCGCTAAACTTATTAATGCTGTTTTTACCATGATAATTATTTAGATGTTAATAAATTACAGATTAAGAAGGTTTTATTTCCAGATTAATCCAGTTCTTTTTCTTTTAGCCATTCCGACATCAGATCGGCTATTTCAATATTGTTGAGATCGGAAAACGGGAAGTGCGTATTGCCCTTTATTCCGATTTCTGGCAGATGAACCACTGTAACATCGCCGCCATGACGGTTTACAGCATCCCTCCACAGCCTGGCCATTTCAAGCCGGGCTCGCCATCCGTCCTGCCCCGGATTATCCATCGGTGATTCTGGAATAAAATCACCATAATAAATAATGATAGGTATTCTGGTCAGTTTCATGAAATCATGTAAGGGCACCGCGGAAGCAGAAAGTATTCCATCGACCATAGGGATAGGCTCCGGTACTTCTCCATCAGGGAACACGAATCCGCTTCCGGGCTCATATGAAACAATACCTTTTATGTTCTGATTTTTTATTGCTGTAAGCCAACCCATGCCTCCCGAGTGAGAATGGGATACAAGGATCCCCGGACCGATTTTTGTGAATAATGCCGAAACAGCATCAACATTGATGTTTATGTTTATCGGCCCTATATTGGGCACCATCTGCCTGAAATACTGATTCAAGGTTTCAGGATCCCGGGCAAACTGAACGTCTTCAAAATATTCGGGCCAGATGCCTACACGAAAAGTGCCAAACCACCCCTGTTCATCAGGTGTGGGATCAATGCTTGCAGGAGCTGTGCTTCGGCTGGCGTTACCCCTTCTTGGCTGGTCGATCAGATATACCGGAAATCTCCTGCGCAGAAAGATGTTTTGAAATCCTTCCCTTCCGTCGGGTGTGGTCTCCCAGGTTTTGGAAAACTGACCGATCCCATGCCACATCACCAGCGGATACCGCCGCGCTTTCACCGGAATCTGATAAAAAACGTAGGTATGGTCGCCATGGAAGCTCTGCCCTTCAGATGTTTGGTTATAAGGGTTGAAGGTTCCCGGCTGTGTGATGACACTGCCGCCAACGGCAAAACTGCCCTGCTCCCTGATTTTGAGAAATGTTTGTTTCTGCGAACCTTGTGCTGTTCCGGGAAGAAAAAATGGAAACAGGATCAGCACTATAAAAAGATAGCTGGCAGCAGAGAAGCGCCTCCCATCCTGCCACTTGTGAAAGGGAAACGGCGAATGAAATTCCCTTAAATGCCTTGCCGGAACAGGATTACACACTGACTCTGGTGAGGGCAGATTTAATTCCGGCCGGTATTCTTCAGTTAATAAACATAATGAGGACACGTATTTCTCCATTTGAGGCAATTTTATTACAGGTCACCAAAGACCTGAAAGTATTCACATATTGATCACTTTACAAATCTACGATACCCGGAGCGATAAGTTTGTATACCAATTACTGATTCTTGTACCGAACTTACGGTTAAAGCGTTTCTGATTCAGGACGATACTTAATAATCCATAACTTTGTCTCCGGAACTTCAAATTAAAACTATGGATGACATGATCAGATTGGAGAACATATCCCAGTTCAATGAGTTAAGGGGGATCGAAACCCTGCATCCTCTGGTGAGTGTTTTCGAGTTTTCAAAAATGAAACTCATTCCGGAATCCAGGGCCATCTATGGCTTTTATTGTGTTTTTCTGAAGGAAGCCGTTTGCGGAGATCTGAAATATGGATGTAATTATTACGATTACCAGGAAGGTACCCTTGTTTTCATCGCCCCGGGCCAAGTAGTGGGTATTGGCAACAAACCCGGAAGTCCCAGACCGAAAGGGTGGGGCCTTCTTTTTCATCCAGACATCATTAGGGGTACCACGTTGGGAAAGAATATCAAACAATACAGCTTTTTTTCCTATGAGGCCAATGAAGCCCTGCATCTGTCGGAAAAGGAGCGGTCCACGATTGTGTATTGTCTGACTAAAATCGACCATGAACTGCAGCAGTCGATTGACAGGCACAGTAAAACGCTGATAGCAAACAATATCGAGTTGCTCCTCAACTACTGTCTGCGTTATTACGATCGCCAATTCATTACCCGCAGCATGGTCAACAAGGATATCCTGGTCAGGTTTGAAAGGTTGCTGGACGATTATTTCCAATCGGAAGCCCCCCATCTCCTGGGACTGCCGACCGTAAAATATTTCGCCAATGAATTGCACTTGTCGGCCAATTATTTTGGAGACCTCATCAAGAAAGAAACGGGGATGCCGGCACAGGACCATATCAGACTTAAACTGATCAACCTGGCCAGGCAACTAATTTTTGACCGGACCAAAACTGTCAGCGAAATTGCCTATCAACTAGGATTCAAACATTCCCAGCATTTCAGCCGGATGTTTAAGGCCGCAACAGGCTATACTCCCATTGAATTCAGAACGATGAATTAAAGTCCTGCTTCCTGAGATTTTATTTACCGGCGGGGTTTTTACCTGCAGGGATGAATGCCCTATTCGTTTACCAGCCATTCCGTGCCGGTCGGGATGTGGCCAGAATACCCTGGATTACAGGCACTTTGTTAATAATTTGAGCATCATGCGGAGGATAGGGGTGGTCAGGTATGAAGGTCATAGGTGCGCTTGTGTTTTGGATTACCACGATTTGTGTTAACTTCATGGCCTTACCCAATACCCTGGAAATGGAATTGATTCTGATGATAGTCATTGCGATTCTTTTAATGGCATTTTTGGTGCTGACCACTATCCTTCTTCTGCGGAAGAAAACGGAGGGTTCATCCCTCGCCGAACGAATCAGCGGTGTGGAAACCGCTATGGCCCAACTGGACACTACCCTCTCCCTGCTGCAAGCCTCCCTTGCCCGCCTGGAGAGCGGGTCGCGCGAGGAGTTCCGCATCAGTAGGGAGGAGAACGCCTCCATAGCCCGTGAGAACCGCCTCGAACAAGGCAAAATACTCGGTGATATCAGGAAGGAACTCCTGGAATCCCTTGACAGGCTGACCACCCAAAACCAGCAAGCCTTGCAAGGAATCAACAAAACCCTTTCCGACAGGGTGGAGGCTCTGACCGACCGGATGGCCGACATCAACAAAAGCAACCGGGAGGAACAGGCGTTGAATCTTAAAGCGTTTGCAGCAGAACAGACCAAAAAGTCGGATGAGCTTAAAATCGAGCAGAAGGAGCTGACGCAGAAAACGGTGGAGCAGCTTGAAAAGATCACTGCCAAGGTGGAGGAAAAGCTGAAAACCCTGGCGGAACAGTCGGTGAATGACAACAACCTGATGCGGGAAGCCATGGCTTTGGCCATCAAAGGTTTTGGCGAGACCCTGGAAAAGAGCATCAGCGCCTTCAATGAGTTGCAGAAGGAGAAATTCGGACAGTTGGATGTACGTCAGAATGAGCTGGTGAAAAATACGGAGACCAAGCTGGAGAGCATCAGGATCACCGTGGAGGAGAAACTGGAGAAGACGCTGAGCGAGCGGCTGGGCCAGAGCTTCGAGACCGTGGGCAAGCAGTTGATTGAAGTGCAAAAGGGGCTTGGCGAAATGCAGACCATCGCCACCGATGTGGGAGGACTCAAGAAAGTGCTTAGTAACGTGAAACTTCGCGGGGGTGTCGGTGAGGTGCAGCTTGCCATGCTGCTGGAGCAGATCCTGGCTCCCGGACAGTACGATGCCAACGTGCGCACAAAAGCAGGTAGCGCCGATCCGGTGGAATTTGCTATCAAGCTGCCCGGCCGCAGTGAAGATGAAAACGACTTCGTCTACCTCCCTATTGATGCCAAATTCCCGAAGGATACTTACGAACATCTGATCGAGGCATACGAAAACGCCATTCCCGGCGACATCGAAGAAGCCACTGTCGCCTTAGAGAACACCATCAAAAAGATGGCCCGTGACATCCGCGACAAATACCTCGATCCTCCCAACACCACCGACTTTGCCATCCTGTTCCTTCCCTTCGAGAGCATCTACGCCGAGGTGATCCGCCGTTCCCCGCTGGTCGACCAGTTGCGCGACGAGTTCAGGATCACCGTAGCCGGCCCCACCACTCTGATGGCACTGCTCAACAGCCTCCAGATGGGCTTCCGCACTCTGGCCCTCCAGAAACGCAGTAGCGAAGTGTGGCGGGTTCTCTCCTCCGTAAAAACGGAATTCGAGAAATTCGGGGGAATGCTGACCAAAGCCCAGAACAATATCCAGACCGGCCTCGGACAACTCGACAACGTGGTGGGCGTCCGTACCCGGGCCATCCAGAGGCATCTCCGTAAGGTCGAGGCCCTGCCCGCCGCCGAAGCCCGCAAAATCCTCCCCGACCTGGCCGATCTCCCCGATGAAGGGGTGGATGACGAGGAGGAATCCTGAGATCGTTAAGGGTAATGGAATAGATCAAGACCCCTCGGGCGATGAGCCTTTGGTGGATTATTTGGTTTTACATGAAAAAGTAATTGCTCCCGGTCGGGTTTCAGGATAATGGGAAATATGGTTTACCTTTGCACGTCAAAATCGGGGAGATTCTTTCCCTGACGGACAGGTAAAACATAAAGCAAACGGCAAATGAGTTTACAATGCGGCATCATCGGACTGGCGAATACGGGTAAAACCACCCTTTTTAACTGCATGTCGAACGTGAAGGCAGAGACCTCGCGCTTTGCCTTTACCTCCAACAAGTCGAATCTCGGAATGATCAGGGTTCCTGATCCGCGCCTTGCTGAACTGGAGAAATTCCAGGTCACCGAAAAGCTGGTTCCGGCGGTTGTAGAGATCGTCGACATTCCCGGACTGGCCAAAGGGTCGAGTGAAGGGGAGGGGATGGGCAACAGCTTCCTGGCCGACATCCGCGATACCGACGCCCTGATCCACGTGCTCCGCTGCTTCGACGACGATAATCTGATACACATCGACGGAAGCGTCGATCCCCTCAGGGATCTGGAGACCCTTGACTTCGAACTGCAGGTGAGGGACATCACATCCGTGGAGAAAAAAATCCAGCGTACCGAAAAGCTGGTCAAGGCCGGCGTCAAGGATGCCAAAGCGACCATGGAAGCCCTTCAGAAGGTGAAACAGCATCTGGAATCTTTCAATAATGTGAGGGACCTCGACCTTGATGAGAACGAGAAGAGGCATATACAGGACCTTATGTTGCTCACAGCCAAACCGGTCCTTTATGTGCTGAACGTTGACGATGCTTCAGCAGTGACCGGAAATGCCTATACAGAGAAGGTGATGGAGTTCCTTAAGGGGCAACATGCCGAAGGACTTATCATTGCTGCCAAGCTGGAGTCGGAAATTGCCGACCTCGACAGCGAGGAAGACCGGCACGAGTTTCTCAGCGATGCTGGACTGAAGGAACCAGGTGTCGACCGGCTGGTCCGCTCAGCCTATTCCCTGTTGAACCTCTGTTCATTTTTCACGGTGGGTCCTAAGGAGATCAAAGCGTGGACCATCCGCAAAGGAATGACGGCGCCCCAGGCTGCCGGCGTCATCCACAGCGACCTGGAACGCGGATTCATCAGGGCTGAAGTGATGAAATACCACGATTTTATCACTCTGGGATCGGAACAGGCCTGCAAGGAAAAAGGTAAATTCTTCGTTGAAGGGAAAACCTATGTCGTGGAGGACGGCGACATCCTCCATATCCGCTTCAACGTATAATTGAAACTCCCCGCGGCAGAGCCAACGAGGCAACGAATCCCGGAAAATCGGGATGAATTTGACGGGATTCAGCACAGGATCATCCATAAGCTGAGACCAGCCATTAATGCTTACCTAGCACTGAAAACGGATGTAGTCAATGCGCTCACCGGAATTCAGGCAACATCGCCGGAATCGTGATCACACGAAATGGTTTCCGGAATCACATGTCAACGCCCTGATTTTTCCCTGGAGGAGCTGTCATGGGCGTAGGGTTCCAACTGCCGCAATTCGTCTAGGGAAGAGGCTAAACTGATGCACCTGCTGCTTTAAATGATAATCATAAGGAAAAATGAAACGACTCTCAGACAATCATATCATCCTGATTTGTATTTTTATGCCATGGTTAAGCGGGTACTCCTTTCTGTATGGTTCCTGGGATTGTTGCTAGCTCTTCCCGTGATCTTTCAGTTGCCCGAATTTTTCGCCAAATACAAGATCAGGCAGGTCCTTCAGGAGACCACCGCACAACCGGAAGATTACCGCATTTACTTCAGGGACCTGAACAATGATGGTAAGAGACAAAAGGTCTATTCCTTCAGAAACCAGGCCGGTCAATTGGCCTTTCAGTATTTTGGCGACGAAGGCGGTCTTATCAACCAGATCAACTTCAGCCGCAAGTATTCCCCCAATGTTCCCTGGGTCTATTTCGGAGATGCCAACAACAACGGCATGCTTGAGATTTACGGATTTTCACTCGGACGCGACAGTTTGTTTCTCAACTGGGCGGAACCCTATGGCCCCGATGCCGGTCCCGACAGGACGGAGTCCCTTTTTATCACCAGGATAGGGGTTTTTGACGTCAACAAGTTAGATTTCACGGTGACCCGGTTTAACGTGCTGGATCTGGATCTGGACGGGCAGAGAGAGATCCTCTTTTCCCTGGTGACCGGCTATTCGGAATACCCGAGGATGTTGGTGAAAATCAATCCGGAAACCCTTGAAATAACAACATCCGATGACCTGGGCATCAATCCCTATATCCCGGTTTATCATGACCTTGACAAGGACATGAAATTAGAGATCATTGTCGGGAGCAATGCCTATCAAAACCTGGAGGATTCCCCTGGGGACGGGATCATTTACAGCCGTCCCTATCTGCTGGCTTATGATTCGGACCTGAAACCGATCTGGCCGCCCCTTCCCTTTTCGCCCGGAATAGACAACACCCTGCATGTTTTGTTTAATCCTTCCGACATGAGGGAAATCGTGGTTTTCCAGTTTAACCGAAGCCTTCCAACCGACCGGATGATCGGAATTTTCAGGGTGGATTACAACGGTAACGTGAAGGATTCGACATTTCTGCCTGAGTATGGGAAAAGATTTAAATTCCAGGTTTTTGACGGGGGGGATTTCTTCTGGCTTTATACCGGTGATAAAATGGTCATGATCAATCCGTATCTGAAAGTAATCGGAGAAAAGGATATTGATGTTTCCGCCAAGATGTACCGGAGCCGCGATTTTGAAGAAGGATTCCCCCATATCGCTACCAGTGATTTACAGTCATTAAAAGTCTGCATTTATACCGATTATTTTAACCATAAGGTTGAAAAGGTCTTTAAGGACGAAAAAATTAGGAATATTATCATGGAGGTGGCGATGGGGCCGGAATATTTTATGATCCAGACTGACAGCAACGAATATACCTACCGCTTTGGGAAAAACCGGCTCTATTATCTGAAATTTCCGGCATTTCTGGCTATTTACCTGCTTTCCGTTTTGTTCGTCTGGCTGATTATGCGCATACGTGAAAAACAGCTTACAGAGTGGTATGACCTTCAAAATCAGGTCCGCGATCTGGAAATCAAGTCGATACGCATGCAAATGGATCCCCATTTCATGTTCAATGCTTTTAATTCCATGGCCTTGCTTTTGAAGAACGGGGAGCGGGACGAAGCTTTTAACGCATTTATGAAATTCACCCGGATGGTGCGGTTGAATTTTGACTTTTCCGATCAGATCACCCGGCCGTTATCAGAAGAACTTGAAATTGTCAGGCAATATCTCGACTTGAATAAACTCAGGTTCAAAGACAATCTGGAATTCAGCGTCCATGTCGCCGGGGATGTTCCGATGAGTGTGCCTGTCCCCAAAATGATGCTGCAAATCCATGTGGAGAATGCGTTGAAACATGGTCTGGCGCGGCTGGAAACAACAGGGAAACTGGATCTGTCCATAGTGAAAAGTGGAAACGAAATCAGGGTATCCATCGAAGACAACGGCATTGGCAGGCAAAAGGCGGCACAGTTGAATACCGGGTCCACCCGGCAGGGACTGAAGATGTTACAGGCCATGTATGACCGTTTGAACCAGCAGGGAAAACCTAAGATCTTTCAGGAGATCGAAGATTTGCTGGATGAAAATCAAAAGCCAGCCGGAACCCGTGTGAATATCCGTATCCCTTTCACAGGGAAAGATCCGGCGGTAGCCAGAGCCTGAAAAATCACTATCTTTGGTCGAAACTGAACGAGATGCGACCAGAATTTACCTGCATGATCGTGGACGATGAACCGGATGCAGTTGAATTGCTTACAACCCTGATCCGGGAGAATTGTCCCCTGATAAAAATTGCGGCTACTGCCAACGGCTCGGATGAGGCGATAAAAAAGTACCATAAGAATCATCCCGATCTGCTTTTCATGGATATTGAAGTGGACCGGATGAACGGCTTTGACATCATAAACGAAATTTGCAGGGGAAAATCATCCCCTCAGATCATTTTCGTCACGGGATACAACAAATATGCGGTGGAGGCCTTTAAAACCAATGCGCTGGGGTATTTGCTGAAACCTGTGGACAAGGAGGATCTTATCAAAGCGGTCGAACGGTTTACTTCCGGCAGGGAAGCTGAACTTCAGCAGGCGAAATTATGGCAGTTTATCCGCGATTATTCAGGAAAGATCCGCTTTAACACAACCACTGGATTTAATCTGGTGCATCCCGGAGATATCCTCTATTGCATAGCTGACCATAACTATACCAAGGTATTTACCTCTCCTGAAAGATTCCTATTGGTTTCGGTGAACCTGGCTGCCGTGGAGGAAAAATTGCCCTCCGGCGGCTTTCAGCGTATCAGCCGCTCTATTCTCATCAATACCAACTTTCTGTCGTCGGTCCATCGCCGGAATAAATCCTGTACCCTGAACTGGAATGGGAGGGAAATCGTGTTGCTGGCCAGCAGCGAAATGCTGAAAAAGCTTTGAAAAGAGAATAAAGGCTAAATGCATGCGTTCTCGAATCTGTTTCATTTGTTAAAACTATAGCTTCGTACCCGGAGACCGACCTTTTGTACATTACATCGTTCAGGATTTCCATATTGATAATAATGGTCGTAATTTTACCTGTGAATAGCGATCAGGATATCCGGGGAGCTGATTAACGGGTAACCGTTAAGGCGACCCCGGCCCCCATATCTCAGATACCCGAAGTTACGCACCTCTTTCAGATGTTAACCCCTGAACACACAATTTTTGTGTTTACATGCCAATGGTCTGGCCTTTGCTGTCGCTCTCTATTTCCACCTTGCGCCCCAGTTTTTTTACGCTCCTGCCCTTGGTGAACCGGTAGGAGTAAGAGAACTGGATGAAATTGGCGGCATCGAACCGGGTGATGTTGGTCGAACCAAAGGCGGGGGTTTTGGTTTCTATCCTGTTCAGGTCAATCTCCCCGGAAAAAGGAAGGAGCCAGAAGATCCCGAACGTGTGGTTCTTCAGCTGTTTCTGCCCGCCAAAGCCATACAGGGGAAGGCTGTAGGTTTTACTTTGTGCGTTCATGCTCACTCCGTTATAACTCAGGTAGGCAAATGCTGTCAGTGTCTTTTTCTTGTCGAGTTGTTTAAAAGCGGTGCCGGTAATGCTGGATGAATAGTAATCCGTTGCAGGTATCACGACAGATGAACCCTTGTATTCATTGAAATGTCCCTTGTAGAGCCGAGCGCTGAAGTTAAAGAACCAGAGCATGGCATTGACGCCTCCGCCGGTCTCATATCCGTCGATCAGGTTATAGGGTTTTGTGAGGGTGGTCCAAGTATTGGTGACCGCGGACTTCGTCACTTCGATCTGCCTGCCAACCCTGTCGGCATAAAACTCATGGTACAAATACGGCGAGAAGTAGTTGCTGCCGAAATTCCAGGTGTAGGTCATCTGCAGGCGATCACGGTAGTCGGGTTTCAGGTCCGGATTTCCCTGGGTGACGTCATAATTCTCACCGATCTTGAAATAAGGGTTCATGTCGTAAATCCCCGGCCGGTTGATCCTGCGGTTATAGGTGAATTTCAGGTTGTGGGACGATGAAAATTTATATTGCAGGTTGAGGGAGGGGAGATAGCAGCTATATTTGGGATTGGTGACCGAATCGGCCTTGATTTGGCTGTTTTCAATCCGCAGGACAGCCTGGAAACCTATCTTTTTCAGATTCAGGGTAATTCCGCCGTATACCGAATGACGCATCTCGTTATATTCAAACAGATTGCCCGATTGCTGGCTGTTGGTGGTGAAATCATATCCCAGATTCTGGTAATAGAGCTGGTATCCTGTTTCGATTTTGGCATTCATCCCAACCGGATGGGCATAGTTGAATTTTCCGGAGACGTAATACCTGTCGTTCAGGTCATCTTCGTAACGGCTGTATTTGTTAATAACGGAATTGTCGTTTCCCGAAAACCAGGTGTTGGCGAAATCATTATCCTGCCGGGAATTGAAACGGTAGAGGTTGGTTTCGGCGGTGAACTCTTGCAGGGGTTTTTGAAACTTCCGCTGGTAAAACAGGGAAATAGAACTCTCTCCGCTGCGAAGGCGATAATCGATCACCGATTCCAGGGAATTCCGGGGATTGCCGTTCCTGAACAGCCGGGATTGGTTGACCATGTCGATCTCCTGCCTGATGGGTTGCAGGTTGAGGTTGAGGCTCAGGTTGTTCTTGTCGTTGAGGTAATAATCGAAACCGCCGTTTACTGACGCCATGGAGACGTCGATTGCGCCTTTTCCCGAGGTGTTGTTCAGGGAGTCAATCTTGGCGAAACGGCTATCAACCTGGGTGCCGATGTTGAGCTTCTGGCGGACCGCTAAGCCGGTCACATAAAAGGTGATCTTTCCGAGGCCGTAGTCGAGGCTTCCGGTCAGGGCGTCGGTGGGTTTGTTGAAAGGCTTGGTACTCAGACTGGTGTTGCCGCTTAACCCAAACCGCGCTTCTTTCTTCAGGATGATATTGATCACCCCGTCGATATTCCCCTCATATTTCCCCGAAGGATTGCTGATAATTTCGACGCTTTCGATGTCGGTAGGCAGAAGTTTGGCCAGGAATTCGCGGGTCCGCTGCCTCCCGTCTACCTGGATGATAAAATTGCTGCTCCCGTTCAGGGTGATGTTGTTCTGGAAATCGACGTTTATTTGGGGAATCCGTTTCAGCAATTCGTATCCGGTGGTGACTGTCTTAGCGATGGCTTCCGGAACGGAATAGACCGTGCGGTCAACCATCTCCTTTCCTTTCAGCCGTTCGGCCACCACTTCCACTTCGCCGACTTCCGTGGTGGTCCCCCTCAGGAAGAGAGTGTCCATGACAATGTCAGGAGCACCCGTCACCACGGAAACCGCTTTTTCTTCGGGGTGGTAACCCACAAAGCTGACCCTGATGAGATAATCACCAGGTTTCACATTGTCGATCAGGAAACTCCCGTCCGACAGGGTAATGGTCCCCCTGACCAGTCCCGAATCAGGAAGTTGAACAAGTCCGACCGACGCAAACTGAACAGGGGAGTTATCTTTTTCAAGGCGGACGAATCCTTTAATATTCTGGGAACGGGCTGACAGCGAGGAAATAGTCAGCAAAAGGAGGAGAAGATTCTTCATGTGGATAATTTGTTTGTTTTCGCCAGCCTTGCACGACCGGGCATACAAAGGTTACTTACCCCGGCTGGTGTAATTGATCATGGCTGTCTGATGATTCCGGGGAACTACAGGGCTTTCACCCTGGTCTCGCTGTTGATGGTCATGGGGATCTGCATGCTCACCCCGGGAGCGCTGACGCCCAGGTTCCCCGAAATACTTGTTTTTCCCGTGCTTTCTGCCGTGAATCCCGTATGCTTGTCGACGACCAGGGAAATTTTGCTCATCCCCTTCAGGTCATCATAGGTAACCGTGGCCCCTCCGGAATTGATCGGAGTAGCGTTGGCGGCGGCTTTGATGTCTGACTGGGCAGTGACGGAGACCGCATTTTCCTTTACGTTCTCCAGTTTGTAAATGGTAACAATGTCAAGCTTCATTCCCCCCGAATCCATTGCCTGGAGGATCTGCCAGTTTTCACCTGTGGAAACCTCCTTCCCGGGAAGGTTCCAGGTGATGGCTTCAATCATGTTTTTCAGACCGTTCGCACTCACCATGTTGACAACCTGCTTTTTGATAGCATCGCCCGTAACTCCTGTTACCGTAATCGAAGCAGTATCTTTCAAGATGATGTCGGACAACATTTTGGCGTTGACAATGTCGAGGACATGACCTGCATGGTCGATCTTTACATACAGGGCATTTTGGGTCAGGCGGTTCATGAAACAAGAGAGAACATCTGAAGTCTCTTTCGAGGTGACGTCCCCTTCTCTCACGGAACTGATGACGGTCGTTATTCCCATGGCATTGGTCCTGGTATCGATGGTGTCGAACCGGACTTCGAAGACCAGGAAATCAGGGGTGGAATCCATCTTCTTGAAAGAACACACATATACGCTGTTAGATTCCACATTCTGGGTCATCCCCTGGACGGTCTGGCTGGTGGTCTGTTCTGACGACAGCTTAAAACGGTACACCTTGTTGGTCTCCGGGTTAAGGCTGAGCCTGGCGCTGCTTTGGGCCATGCCGGTAAGCCAGAGAACGGAAAAAACACTGATTAACAAGATCTTTTTCATCATGAATATCTCTTTAATTCCTGAAATTAGTAAACAAAGGTACGATACAATTACAATTTCCCGATAAAATATGTCGCGTTATACGCCGGTCAGTACGTGCAGAAATCGTAACTTTCGACCCTAACCGGCCGGTACGGGGATTCTGAAGCCTCTGATCAGACTTGTCCGGTCCGGGGAGCTATTCTTTATCTGAAAACACGTTTATATGCAATCAAGAGAAAGATTTTGTTCGACCATCAATCACAGACAGCCTGACCGGGTTGTCATTGATTTTGGCTCGACTTCCGTTACCGGAATCCATGTACTTCCGGTAGAAAAACTGCGGAAATATTACGGATTGGAATCCCGGCCTGTCAGAGTGATTGAACCCTATCAGATGCTGGGGCTCATTGAGGATGACCTGATCGCGGCGATGGGTATAGATATTGTCGGGGCCTGGGGTATGAACAATATGTTTGGGATCTACAACCATGGGCCGATGAAGGAACTCACGACCTTTTGGGGGCAAACCGTTCTGGTACCCGATGGTTTCAATGTTACTGACGATGAAAACGGCGATTGGCTGGCATACCCCGGGGGTGATGTTACGGCACCTCCGTCATCCAGGATGCCGCGGGCAGGTTATTTCTTTGATGCAATCATTAGGCAGGAACCCTTTGATGAAGAGACCCCGGATGTCAGGCACAATCTGGAAGAATTTGTGCCAATTCCGGAAAAGGAGCTCTCATTTTGGAAAGAATCGGCCCGGAATGCCCGGGCAACGGGAAAAGCTGTCATCGCTGGATTGGGCGGCACCGCCCTGGGAGATATCGCCCTGGTACCGGCGGTACAACTGAAACATCCAAAAGGTATCCGCGATATTGCCGAATGGTACATAAGCACCCTGATTCGCCCCGATTATGTTAAAGCGATCTTTGAAAGACAAACGGAAATCGCTCTCGGGAATTTACGCAGAATCAATGAAGTGGCCGGGGATGACCTGGATGCTGTTTATGTTTGCGGAACCGATTTTGGAACCCAGGGATCGACTTTTTGTTCGCCTGAGCAATTTGACGATTTGTGGTTGCCTTACTACAGGAGAATCAACGACTGGATTCATTCCAATACCGGCTGGAAGACCTTTAAACACTCCTGCGGGGCGGTGGAATCGCTGATGTCTCGATTCATTGATGCCGGTTTCGACATCATCAATCCGGTTCAGTTATCGGCCGCAGGAATGGATCCTGTTTATCTGAAAAGGGAGTATGGGAAGGATTTGGTTTTCTGGGGCGGGGGCATTGACACGCAAAGAACCCTCCCATACGGAAAACCGGAGCAAGTCAGGGAAGAAGTATTGCGGCAATGCGACATCCTGGGCAAGGATGGCGGCTTCGTCTTCAGTACGGTGCATAATATTCAGGCCAATGTGCCTCTGGAAAACATTGTGGCGATGATTGAGGCAGTCAGGGAATTGGCCTGACCTTAACAGTTGTTCCATGGTACCCGGCAGGCCTTATTTTATACCCTGCACGGTGATTGAAAAAGGGGCGTCTGTGTTGCGGTGACCGGGCTGATCACTCCCGCCAGGATTGTGCCTTTGTGATAGCGACAGCTTTCCCAAAGATTGGTATATTTGGAGTTTCGAACAAAAAATCCTTGAAATGGAGAGGTTTTTCCGTATATCCCGCGCAGCGATCCGGTTGATGGTCATCTGCGCCTTCCTTTTTGGTCCGGTACCGGTGACTGCCCGGATCACCCTCCCCCAGCTGATCAGTGACGGCATGGTGTTGCAGCGCGATGTGCCCTTAAAAATCAACGGTTGGGCATCACCCGGGGAAAAAGTGACCCTTACCTTTAAAAACAAAAAATACCGGGCTACCGCAGGCAGGGACAGTACCTGGCTGATTAACCTGCCTGCCCAGACTGCCGGAGGCCCCTGGGAAATGACTTTTAAAGGGGAGAATACCCTGAAAGTCACTAATATTCTCTTTGGTGACGTATGGATCTGTGCCGGTCAGTCGAATATGGTGCTTCCCATGGAGCGGGTGAAAGAAAAGTATGGCCGGGAAATCGCGGGTGCCAGTTTTCCCGCGGTTCGCCACTTCTTCATTCCCACGGTGACCAATCTCCGGGGCCCTCAGAAAGATCTTCCTCCGGGTAGTTGGAAGGAAGCCAACCCTCGGGATGTGCTTGGGTTTTCGGCCGTCGCGTATTTCTTCGGAAAAGCCGTCCACGAAAAATATGGTGTCCCAGTCGGGCTTGTCAATGCCAGCGTGGGGGGAACACCCATCGAGGCGTGGATCAGCGAAGCGGGATTCCGGGAGTTCCCCGGCATCCTGAAAACCATAGAAACAAATAAGGTTCCACGCAGCCCAAGGTCCGGGGCTTTTAATCCCCCTCCCAGGAATCCCGCAGCTCCGGCGGCCGACCGCGGCCAGCGCGAAGCGTGGCAATCGCCCGATTATATTCCGGTGGGATGGAAACCCTTCACCATCCCCGGTTTCTGGGAGGATCAGGGCATCCGCAACCTCGACGGTGTGGTGTGGTTCCGCAGGGAAATCGATATTCCCGTTTCTATGGCAGGTCTTCCCGCACGCCTCTTCATGGGCAGGATTGTCGACTCCGACTTTCTGTATGTGAATGGCCGGCAGGTAGGTAACATCACCTACCAGTATCCTCCCCGCCGTTATACGGTGCCCGAAGGGCTTCTCAAGGCGGGGAAGAACCTGATTGTCGTACGGGTCACCAACGACTCGGGGAAGGGGGGATTTGTGCCTGACAAACCCTATTTTCTGGAGGCCGGCGGTCACACCGTTGACCTGCGCGGTGAGTGGCACTATAAGGTAGGCGAGGTCTTCACCCCCAGGCCGAGGATACCCCAGTTCAGCGCCCAGAACCAACCCGCGGCCCTCTTCAATGCCATGGTGGCCCCCGTGACGGGCTATGCCGCCAAAGGATTTCTCTGGTACCAGGGGGAAACCAACGCCGGCAACGCCGAAGCATACCGCGAATACCTGCCCGCCTTGATACGCGACTGGCGCAACCAGTGGAATCAGGGAGACCTTCCCTTCCTTTTCGTGCAACTGGCCAACTTTATGGAGGTCGACTATCTTCCTGCCGAAAGCCAGTGGGCCGAACTCAGGGAAGCCCAGCGAAAGGCCCTCGGGGAAACCAACACTGCCATGGCGGTGACTATTGACCTGGGCGAATGGAACGACATCCATCCCCTGAATAAAAAGGAGGTGGGGGAACGCCTCGCCCTGGGAGCTTTCAGGCTGGCTTACGGCGATACCTCGGTGGTCTGGTCGGGACCTCTCTATCAATCCCATACCGTCAGCGGCGACTCGATGCTCCTGGTCTTTGACCATGTGGGGAGCGGATTGGTTTCCCGGGACGGGGAGCCCCTGGCCCGCTTTGAGGTAGCCGGGGCCGACGGAAAATACTTCCCTGCCGAAGCCCGTATCACGGGTGACCGGATTTCGTTACGCCACCATGCGGTGGCCCGTCCCGAAAGGGCCAGGTATGCCTGGGCCGACAATCCCGACGGGGCCAACCTGTACAACAAAGCGGGATTGCCGGCCTCTCCCTTTCAAACCTGGGATGCCGAATTTGCCGACAGCCACCCCTGGCGCGGGAAATCCTGCGCTGTGGTCCTCACCTACGACGACGGACTGAATGTCCACCTCGACCAGGCCATCCGCCAGCTCGACGCCCACGGCATGAAAGGCACCTTTTACATCCCCGGAAATTCGGTGCCCTTCCGCAACAGAAGCTTCGAATGGAAACGGGCTGCCGCCAACGGCCACGAACTGGGCAACCATACCCTGTTTCATCCCTGCGACGCCAGTCTGCCCGGCCGTTCCTGGGTGAATCCCGAAAATGACCTGAGCCGGTACAGCGTCGCCCGCTTCATGGAGGAAATCAAAATTACAAACCTGATCCTGGAAGGCGTCGACGGAAAGAAAACACGCAGTTTTGCCTATACCTGTGGCGATACCCTGGCCGGCGGACAATCCTTTGTGGAGGAGGTGATGAATGAGTTTCCCGTGGCCCGGGGCGTCCGTGCTCAAATGGAAAATATCATGACCGTCGCTCTTCCTTATGTGGGCAGCTTTATGATCAATGGGGAAAGCGGAGAACAGCTGATCGGCCTGGTGAAAAAAGCCATGGAAAGCCACTCCCTGCTGGTCTTTCTCTTCCACGGCGTGGGAGGGGAACACGACATCGACGTCTCTGCCGAAGCTCACCGTGAATTGCTGCAATTCCTGAAAGAGAACGATGACAGGATTTGGGTGACCACCATGCTGGAGGCAGCCACCCATATCACCAAATACCGGAAACATCAGGATTCCACCCCCAAATAATAAGGGACTGAAAATTGTTATTTTTACGAACAAAAAAATAGTATGCAGGACGAACTAAACCAGAAAAAGCGTTTCGGAACGGGACCCGTGTATATCACGGCAATTTCCACCATTCTAGGAGCCATTCTTTTTCTCCGTTTGGGATATGCCGTGGGCACCCTGGGGTTAATCGGCGCGGTACTGATCATTTTGTTGGGGCACCTGGTGACCATCCCTACCGCACTGGCCATTTCCGAACTGGCGACAAACAAACGTGTCGAAGGGGGAGGCGAATATTTCATCGTCAGCCGCTCCTTCGGACTGAACATCGGAGGGACCATCGGCATCTCCCTCTATCTGAGCCAAACTATCAGTATCGCATTTTATATTATTGCCTTCACTGAATCGTTCGAGTTTCTTTTCAACCTTTTTGCCAGTCATTTTGGCTGGGAATTGCCCCGTCAGGTCATTAGCCTTCTGGTGATGGGTATCCTCACCTTTATGATCCTGAAAAGGGGCGCCAATATGGGGATTAAGGTCCTTTATCTGGTTGGCGGTATTATGGTGTTCAGCCTGCTGATGTTTTTCCTGGGAAAGCCCACCCCCAATGCCCTTGCTGAATATCCCGTCAGTAACATAGAATTCCGGAATCCCCAGCTATTTTTCGTGGTTTTCGCCATCGTCTTTCCTGCTTTCACAGGGATGACTGCCGGGGTCGGACTATCAGGGGATCTGAAAAATCCCGGCAGGTCGATACCCATCGGAACCATCGGGGGGACCCTGACAGGCATGGTGGTTTACTTTTTTATTGTCTGGAAACTGGCCTATTCCGCCTCGGTTGAAGAGCTGGTCAACGACCAGTTAATCATGGGAAAGATAGCGATTGCGGGAGCCCTGGTCATTCCCCTGGGACTGGCCTCTTCCACGTTATCATCCGCCATCGGCTCGGTACTGGTGGCGCCCCGTACCCTTCAGGCCTTAGCCGGAGACAGTTTTTTCCCCTCGGAACAGATCAACCGGTGGCTGGCTGCCGGAAAGGGGAAAGAGAATGAGCCTTACAACGCCTCCCTCGTCAGTTGTATCATCGCCTTCCTCTTCGTGGGGCTCGGAAATGTGAACGCCGTGGCTGGCATCATCTCCATGTTTTTCATGGTGACCTACGGTTCTCTCTGCCTGATCTCTTTCCTCCACCATTTCGGATCCTCCCCATCTTACCGTCCCTCCTTCAAATCCAAATGGGCCATTTCGCTGACCGGATTTGTGGCGTCGGTAGTCATCATGTTCAAAATCAGTACCCTCTATGCCATCCTGGCCATAGCGGTCATGCTCTTGATTTACCTCTATATCGACAATTACCACAAGAACAGGAAGGGGTTGGCCAATATTTTCTTTAACGCGCTTTACCAGTTAAGCCGCAATCTGCAAGTTTACATGCAGAAACGGCAGACCCGTTACAGGAGTTCCGAATGGCGCCCCAGTGCCCTGTGCATCTCCACGGAATCCTTCAAACGCGATACGGCCTTCCAGGTCCTCAACTGGATCAGCTATAAATATGGTTTTGGCACCTATATCCACAAAATTCATGGCTACTATTCCAGCGAAACCAACAAAAAAGCGCGTGAAAACCTGGAGACCCTCCGCGAACGCTTCGACTCGGCCACAAACCAGGTGTACATCGACACCCTGATCTCCCCATCCTATACCTCTGCCATCGCTCAATCGATCCAGATCCCCGGAATTTCAGGTATGGAGAACAACCTGGTTTTGCTCGAATTCTTCAAGGATGAACCCGAAGGACTGGACCAGATCATCGATAATCTGGGCCTGATTGGAGCGGGAGGATTCGATATCGGCATTATCGGCTGCTCTACCCAGCCCATCTTTTACAAAGGGGGCATCCACATCTGGATACGGAGTTACGATTACGACAATGCCAACCTGATGATTCTGCTCAGTTACATCATGCTGGGGCACCCGGCATGGAAGAAGTCAGATATCCGTATCTTCCAGATTTACCAGGAAGAACAGTTCGAGTCGCTCCAGAAAGCCCAGGATGAACTGCTTAACATCGGCAGGTTGCCCATCACCAAAAACAATATTGAATGGATCAGGGAAGAACCTCATATCCCGTTTAAAAGCCTGGTGAATGAGCGATCGAAAAATGCCGGCCTTACCTTGATAGGCTTTGGAATTGAACAGGCTAAACACCTCGGAAAGGAGCTTTTTCTGGGTTACGACGGAATAGGACAAACGTTGTTTATCAATTCCAGCCAGGTGCTGGAAATCAGCTGATTTCCGGGAACCCCGGTGTTCCCTTTCCCCGCCGGCACTACAATCTCCTCCCGGAAGCCGGAAGGTTGACGGCTTTTTGCACCAGATTATTCTCTAGGGGTGATCTTCACCAGCACCACGCCGTGGAAAGGCACTTCGGTGTCGAAACTGCCGGTGAAGGTGCCCACCATTTTCTGACGCCAGAGGTCCCTGACCGTGCATTCACCCGTGAATCCCAAGCTGGTCAGGTCTACGGTGACTTTCCGTGATGTATTTTCATTGTCCCAGTTGAACATCGCTACCGGATCGTTGGTCCGGTTCCCCAGGTAGAAGATCCCCGCTGCCGTGCTGCCATCCTCCAGCTCTTTAACCCAGATCTCCACACCGTCCTCCCTGACAACGGGAACGGCCTGTTTCCCCAGCACATCCTGGTTCACAGCAATGACCTCGTCGTTGGTGATCAGGTTCAAGGTAAAGTTGTCGAGGCGCTCCATATCGCAGCCCAGCAGGAGGGGTGCTGCCAGCAGCGACCAGAGGGAGATGTGGCTGTATTGTTCATCAGGGGTAAGCCGGGTGGGGGAGAGGTTGGCACCCCAGCCCACATATCCCAGCACCAGCATGTCGGGGTCGTTCCATGCCGAAGGCCCCGCATACGGGGAGTTTTTATCCTGGGCAAAGCCAATTGAGGAGAGGCTGTTCCACGAATCGCCGATGTCGCCGGTGGTGCGCCATAAGTCGCCGCCCACTTCAGCCCCCCAGGTGGAGACATCCTTCATCCCATACTGGCAGAGGCTGTAGACGATATCGCGGTCGATCCGGTCCAAGGCTTCCCGCATCACCAAATATGGTTTTTTGTAAGCTTCCAGGGAGTTGTCTTCCACTACCCTGCTGTATCCGCACCAGTCATATTTCACGTAGTCAATACCCCATTTGGCCCAGGTGCGGGCATCAAGCAGTTCGTACCGGTAGCTTCCCGGGTAACCGGCACAGGTGGTGGGTCCCGGCGAAGAGTAGATCCCGATTTTCAGTCCTAAACTATGAACATGATCGGCCAGCCCTTTGATGTCGGGGAATTTTTCGTTGGGGAGCAGCTCTCCTTCTTTGGTGCGCCCGCGGGCCTGCCAGCAGTCGTCGATGTTGATATAACTCCATCCGTGTTCGATCAATCCGTTGCTCACCATGGCGTCGGCGGCAGCTTTTACCTTATCCTGGTCTACCGCGCATGCCCAGTTGTTCCAGCTGTTCCATCCCATGGGCGGCGTCAGTGCCAGCTTGTGGGTGCCAATGACGATTTTCAGGCTCCGGGCAGCTTCCCCCGCTTCGTTCCTGGCTCTGATGTCGATTGTATATTCCCCTTCCTGTTTCACTTTCCCGGTGATCAATCCGGTGGTGGTGTCCATTGACAGCCCTGCCGGCAGGTTGGCTGCGATGATGGTCATGGGTCGCTTGCCGGTGATGGGGACTTTGTACATAAAAGGTCTTCCGGGGGTAGCTCCTGTCACCGACGGACCGTTGATGCGGGGGGCATCCCCAGGGGGAGGGGTCAGAATATAAGAATCGGTGGCGGGAGCCGACAGAGCGGGCAGGATCGTGTCACCCCTGATTTCGAATCGGGCATCAGCCCAGTCGGCATGGTCATAGTTGATGTTGTCACCCCCGTCGGTGACCAGCAGGGCCAGTTTCTGAATACCCCGGATGTTGACGTCAACCGGCAAGGCCGCGGTGGTATCGGTCATCACTCCGCTCTGCCACAAGATCTTCCTGTCGCCCAAAACGAAAAATTCAAGGGATGCCTTCCCCGTCACCTCGTCATCTACTCCCACCGAAGCGATAAACCGCCTCCCTTTTCCCTTCAGGTCAACGAGGTATTTGCTGATGGCATGGGTGCCTACACCTCGTTCAAAAACTACGCCATTGATGGTCAGCGGATTCCTGTCCACTGACTTTTTTACGTGATTCGAGCCCCAGCCAGTCTCCATGCTGCTGAGGTCCATCTCATCGAGCCATACGGTTTTTGCGAGTTGCGGGGTGCACCCGGTTACCAGCAGTACCGCCGCGATGGCTGCCAAAAAAATTATTCGTCTCATCATATGGAATTTTGGTTAATTGGGTGGAAACAGATGATCCCCCCGATAATGCGAAGGTAGGGTTTTGTGGTTTTAAGTTGGTTAAAAATCTTGCATTTAAGACAAATTATTGAAAAATTATCTGAAGTACAATGGACCAACCCAAAACAGACCGTTTATTGCGGATCATGAAAATGGTGACAGGAAACACTTCGGCCAACATCGGCATGTTGGCGCGGAAGCCGGGAATTTAGGAGCGGTCGTTTGTAGCGCTATATCGACACCTTCCGGGAGGCGGGCTTGGTGATCCGCAAGAGAGGTGAAATGCAATGCATTAATATGTCATCGCCCTTGCCCTCAACAACTTCATACGGAAGATCTGAAAGAGCCCCTGAACAGCGAAAACAACAGATCTGGAATTACCTTTTCCGGAGGAGCTGATCCGGAGTGAATGATCCGAATATTCCGGGATTGCTTTTCTTCTGGTTTTGTGTTTTACAATTTATTATTAATAAGGGATTTAGATTGAATCTGCCGGTGAATGGCCCGGTATTATCGGTGAATAATTCCGGTTTGGTACGCCATTTGCCTTACTTATAGCGAAGAGATGGTTCTTCAGTAACAAAAAACAAAATGAAAGCTTTATTCACCACCGCAGTTCTCGCAGTCCTGATCGTAACCGGGACAACAGTCAAGGCTCAGGGCTGGCCGGAGGAACACCTGGGACTCCCGGGTGACAACCTGAATCTTTTTGCCGTCATGGACCTGTTCCAGCAGTCGGAAACCCTGGAGGGCTTCGAAATGGCGCTGAACAGCGAGGAATCAGGGATCAACAATCTCGACCTCAACAGGGACAACCTGGTTGATTACATCATGGTTACCGACTATGTCGACGGTAACATACACAATATCGTATTGAGTGTTGCTTTAAACAAGAAACAGCGGCAGGACGTGGCTGTCTTTACAGTAGAGCGTTTCCGCAACGGATCGGTGGAGATCCAACTGGTAGGCGACGAAGCCCTTTACGGCCGTAACTACATCATTGAACCCAATTATGCTGATAACGGAAGAACGGCCAATCCCGGATATTCAGGAAGGCCTGTCAGAAATGTCGAAGTGATGGTGATCTACACTTCCCCTTGGGAGATTGCAGCCTGGCCGATGATTCGGTACATCTATCTTCCTGATTACATGGCATGGCATTCTCCCTGGTACTGGGGTTACTGGCCTTCAAGCTGGTATGCCTGGAATCCTTGGTATTATCACTACTACTATGGTTACCACTACAACTGGCACAACCACTATTACGCCCGCTTCCGCCACTGGGATCACGTGCGCTACCATGGATACTACGATTTCTACTATGCCGGTATAAGGCACTGGTCGAAGGATGTCCACAAGAACATCAGCAAGGGTTATTACAAGGATACTTACTCCCACCCCGAGCTGCAGGATGAAGGCAAGGCCCTTTATGCGAGGGTGGCTACCCAAAACAACCGGACCCGGGTAGAAGCTTCCGGTGGAAGTCGCATCAGAAATTCCGTTCCTGATAATGCCAGGGTTCAATCTACTGCTGCTGTGGCTGAGCGAAGGAATGACATTTCGGTCGCCTCCCGTTCCCGGAGTGAATCGGGAACCTTCCGCAGCGAAGCCAATGCCACTGGCAAAAGTGTCACCCACATTGAGGCTGTGGAGACTCGCAGGTCGGCGCCTGTCACAGGTGCTACCACCTACTCCCGTTCTGCCGCCACCAGGTCAGCCGCCCCCGCCGTCGCCAGCCAAGGCCGCTCCCGCACTTCCGGGGCCGCGGCTCCCGAAGTGACCGGCAAAACTGCTTCCCGTCCCGCTGCCACCGGCACCACAAGGAGCTCCTCCGGGAGTGAGGTCTTCACGGGTGCCCCGGCTAACAGCCGCCCTTCCGCTGAGGTCAACTCAGGAAGCCGTACCCGCACGGAAATGGCTCCCCGCACAGCCCCTGTGACACGGCCTGCAGCTACCAACAGCGGTTCATCCCCAAGTTCCCGGGTATCCAGCCGCCCGATCAACGCAGGTTCTTCAGGAAATGCCGGAATGGCTTCCAGGCCCGCGAGTTCCGGCAACAGCTCCTACGGAAGCAACTCCGGCAGAAGCTCCTCTTCGGTCAGCACATCCCGGAGCAGCGAAAGCATCGGCGAAAGTTCGTCGATCCGTAGCCGCAGATAATACCTTACAATAGCTGTTAAAAGCCACCTTCGTCTGAATGGTGGCTTTTTTGTCCCCATGATTGTTTTTTAACCACTTATCCCTGATTGGTTCTGAAATCGGAACAATGATCAACACTTCCGTGCTGTCGTTCAAGGCCGGTCATTTTCAGAAAACCACAGGCAGCGGGAACCAATGTGATCAGCAGCGGGTCCAACCGAGCCCTCAGCCTGATCCTTCCCGGCAGCGTATAAAGATGATGATTTTCTGAAAATGCGGTTCAGGAGGGGTTAATTTTGAAAAGTGTTAATTTTTATATTAATGAGGCTGCCCGGTCAGATCGATTTTCAGGTGGCCGTTATCGGCGTAGACGGTTTTGTAGCCGTATTTCTGCTGAAGTCCGGCGTCGGACCACACAAGACTGTTTCCATGGTTATAGTTGAAATAAAGGGTCGGTTCTTCCCGTTTGTTGTGAATTACGCGGGCAATTCCTTCCCGGTCGGGGTGGCCATGTCTTTTTCCGTTGGTAGAAACCATGAAATTCCGGCAGTCGAGTGCGCTGAAAAAATCATTGTTGTTGTTGTTTTTGCTTCCGTGGTGGGAGAGTTTAACGGCGCTGAGGGTTATTTTACCGCTGTCTCCCGATATTCGGGAGAGTCCTTCCAGGATATCGCCGGGGAAGGCGTCACCGGTCAGCAAGACCCGCTGGTTTTCATATTCAGCGAGCAACACGATGCTACTGCCGTTAGCGACGGAGTCATCTTCCTCAAATCCGGAGGCGGCCAGGGAGGCCACCTGAATTTCTCTCAAATCCCGGGGTACGAAGGTCTCATCTTCTTCAGGAGCCGTTTCCGGATCCTTGCGGAGTTTGGCAGCTGCTTTCTCCTGTTTGACCACGTTGTCCCACTCCTTGAAGAGCAAATTCACACCTTTGGAATTGGGTCCCAGGACTGTCATTTTCATGCCTCCTTTCAGTCTGATACTTTTGGGTGGACCTGTATCAGGCAGCATGACAGCCTTTCGGCGAAAGGGTTTGTTCCAGAATTGCCGGGCTGTTTTTGCCTCCAATTTTCTCAGAAGATCTGACAGTTCCTCTCCCTGGGTTACCCATCGGGTGCCTTGGGGTTTGATCTGGTCGTAGCCGTTGAACCAGAAATAGTCAAAGCCAAATCCTTCGGGCATGTTTTTCAGCAGGTTGATAATACCGTTGATATGGTCGGTATCGTAATGGGTGACCACAACCAGGTCAAAGCGGCGATCCGCAACGGGAAGCTCTTTGATTCTTTTCCGCAGGATTTTTCCACACCCGGCAAGTCCGCCGTCGATCAGAACCCTGTATCTCCTGCCTCCGGGTTTTCCGTATTCGATCCAGAGGCAATCCCCGTATTCTGCAGGTAGCATTTCAATCAGGAACATGGCAGTTTGTTTTATATTATCACGGATCAGGATATCAAGTTAAGAAATTTTAATGGTTTTACAAGAAACAGCCGGTGAATTCCGGCGAGCGGATTGACTATATCCGTTCTTTGTGCGAGGCAAGCATTAAGCCCAGGTCTCAGCTTATGGCTGATCCGGTGCTGAAACCCGTCGAACTCATCCCGGTTTTCCGGGATTTGAATCCCCTCTGGCTTTTCCGCGGGGAGTTTTATTGTCACGCAATTCACCGGCTGTCCTTTTCGTTAAGGATATCATGTTACGTCCGTTATACCGGAAGCGGATATCCCTTGAGGACTTCCAGATTTTTTGCAATCTCCTCAGCGGGATATTCATAGTCTTTCAGCTGTCCGGTCATATATTTTTCATATCCCACGAGGTCGAGAAGGCCATGTCCGGTAAAATTGAAAACGATTACTTTTTCCTTGCCTTCTTCTTTGGCGATGTTGGCTTCCTTGATGGCTCCAGCTATGGCGTGGGTTGTTTCGGGAGCAGGGATGATCCCTTCGGTTTTAGCAAAGAGTAGTCCGGCTTCGAAGCATTCGCTCTGGTGGACTGCCCGGGCTTCCATGAGTCCGTCGCGCAGGGCGGCGCTCACCAGGGGAGCCATGCCATGGTAGCGGAGGCCTCCGGCATGGATTGGTGCGGGAATAAAGGTGTGCCCAAGGCTGTACATGGGAAGCAGGGGTGTCATCCGGGCCACATCGCCATGGTCATACAGGAAGGGTGCCTTGGTAAGGGTGGGGCATGAAAAGGGTTCTATTCCCACGATCTTGATATCGGCGCCATTCACCTTGTCGTACATGAAGGGGAAGGAGATCCCGGCGAAGTTACTGCCTCCGCCGCAACATCCCACCACCACGTCGGGTTTTTTGATCCCTACCTTGGCAAGTTGTTTTTTGGTCTCCAGACCGATGATGCTCTGGTGGATCATCACATGGTTAAGGACAGACCCCAGGGAATAGCGAGTCTCCCCTTTGGGGTCGGTTACCGCCTGTTCGATAGCTTCGCTGATGGCGATGCCCAGGCTCCCCGGGGTGTCGGGAAATTCAGCCAGGATATTCCGGCCGGTCTGGGTTTCGGTACTCGGACTCGGCACACAGGTGGCTCCCCAGGTGTTCATCATCATCTTGCGGTAGGGCTTCTGGTCAAAGCTGACACGGACCATGAAAACCTTGCATTCCAGACCCAGCAGGGCGGAAGCGTAGGCAAGGGCGCTGCCCCACTGGCCGGCTCCCGTTTCTGTTGTCAACCGCTTGATCCCGAATTGTTTGTTGTACCAGGCCTGGGCAATCGCCGTATTCCCCTTGTGGCTTCCTACAGGGGAAATACTTTCGTTCTTGTAAAAGATCTTGGCCGGCGTGCCCAACGCTTTCTCCAAACCGTAAGCCCTTACCAGCGGAACCGGCCGGTAGGAGGCCAACATTTCCAGGATGGGTTCCGGAATGTCAATCCACCGCTGCTGGCTTACTTCCTGCTCAATGAGGTTCATCGGAAAAACCGGCGCCAACATCTCGGGGGTAATGGACTTTCCGTCGGGACCCAGCGGAGGATTCAAAGGCGTGGGAAGATCCGGGGTTAAATTATACCACTGTTTTGGCAACTCAGAATCTTCCAGCATGATTTTTTTCTGTAGTGTCATCTTCGTAAATTTTAAAGGTTAATATGCGTATTATTAAAACTTGTTTTAAAAAAAGAACTTAAAAAAAGAGGGATCCGCTGCGTAAACAACGGATCCCTCTTCTTCCAGGTGTTTTCAATACGGACAAATTGCTTACGTGTGGTTCACTTCATTGTTCCACCACCACCAATTGCCGCTGTTGAAAATCATGTTGCTCATTCCTGGTATGAATTGTACGGTTCAAATATAAATTGATTTATTTTATTCTGCAACACTTTTATTTTAAAATTTAACAATTTAAAAAACTTCCTAATTGTCAGAAAGTCCTGTACTGGGTTATCACCATATTATTCAGGGAAATAGCTTCGGAGGTCGGTACCGGGCAGATAGTGCACTGATTTCATTCCGAATTCCTCTGCACCGCGGACATTCTCGATGAAATCATCCACGAACACTGTTTCCTCCTTACGGATACCCGCCAGATTCACCACCTTTTCATAGCTTGAAAGATGCGGCTTCCGATCCCTGATGATATGGGAGTAAAAGCTTTTTTCGAATAACGATTCGACAGAATAGCCTTTTTGTTCCTGAAACCGGTTCCTGAAAAAGGCTATGTGGATGGGATTTGTGTTGCTAAAAAGGAAAAGTCTGTAATGTTGTCCCAGTTCTTTCAGAAGAAGGATCTTTTCCTCCGGAATGGTATCCATCATGCTGCACCAGGCGGCGTCGATCTCTTCGTCGGTGACCTTTTTGTTACCCAGGATTTCCCTGATCCGCTTCCGGAATTGTGCCGGTGAAGTGCCGCCGGTTTCAAATGACCGGAATACCGGGTCCTGAATTGCCAACCGGTAATCAAATCCGGCGCTGTTTCCGCCGAGTTTCTCAAATTCCCGGACCGGCGTGGCAAAATCGAGGTCGATGAGCACCCCCCCGAGGTCCAAAATAATGTTTCGGACTCCGTCAAACAGGTTTTGTGTCATGGTTGAAATGTTGTGACGCAAAGAAAACGATCCACTCCTCCATCTTCCGGCAAATCCATGGATGGAAGAGTGTCAGGATTACGGGGAAATCCCTGAAGAGAGAAATCCTCAGGCGGGGATCAATAAGTCAGAATCCAGTTATTCGGGTCTCTCAGCTTAACGTGGATTTTATTGTACACCTCCGGATCCGTGGCAAATTTTGCCGCCACTTTATCGGCCAGGTATTCCGGATTTCTCCGACGGGCCACGCGCATCAGATCAAACCACCGTTTTCCTTCGAAGGCAAGTTCCAAAGCTCTTTCAGCCATGATAAGGTCTTCAATGTAAAGCATACGGGCTTCCGGATTTCTTAACAGGCCTTCGGAGAGTTCCCAGGCTTTTAGATAAACTCTCCCCCTAATGCCGAGGTTGGCCGACCACCGCGAATAGGGGGCGGGTTTGGGATTTACCGCGTTTACGCCATCATTCAGCAGCATCAGGGCATATTTCTGGGAAGTTTCATCACCCATCCGGTTTAAGGCTTCTGCCAAAAGCAGATGAACATCGGCTGCGCGTGAAAGGATGATATCGGAACTCAACGGGTCCTGATCATCGATTTCGTATTTGGTAATGTACGATTCGGTCAGGTAGGTGGAGTCATTGACCTGCATGAGGGTATCGGTTTTTATTGTAATACCCTGTCCCCGCCATAAGTCGCCGGGATTTCCTGCGGCAGGAATTTGCGTTCGGAAAGAATCAACCAGAAGCGCAGTAGGTTTCACCATGTACAGATAATTGCGGCCAATCCAGTATGCCAGCACGTTGTCCTGTTTATTCTCCGTAGAATAGGGGATGACAGAGATATTCTCCACATCGTCACCTTCTGAATTCAGGAAAATGTTACTCCAGCCTGCGTCGCGGTAAGTCTTGTCCACTTTGAGAATGGCTGACTGGTTCAGGTAGCTCTCACAGGCCAGCTTCAGATAGGTCGCCGCATTGGCGTAGTCATTCTTTTCGAGGTAAAGTTCTCCAAGGAGTGCTTTGTTGTTTACACAATATTTCAACCTCACCTCCTGCATTTGTGTTCCTGTTCCCGGGTCGTGAATATGAGGGATCATCTGGTTGATCAGGGTATCCAGCATGGTTTCCCTGGAAAGCATTTTCTGGCTCAGGTTGGCGGGAAGGGAAGTGAGGTTATCCTCCATATAGGCAGCCTTCCCGTAGAGGCGTATCAGGGTAAGGTATGTCCATGACCGCATTCCGACCAGAGCCCCCTTATAGGCTTTGAGCAGCACGGCATCAAAATTCCTGTCGTTTGCAGCAATTTTGTCAATATTGGCCAATACTTCATTCGCATTCAGAATGACCTGGTATAGGCTTGCCGGATTGACGTAGGGATTCCCGGGGGCGATCTCGTGGTTATTGATGTTGATCAGGTTGGCGTTGGCATTTGCCGTGACATCCATCATGTCGGACAGGAGTCCGTCCATCATGATCAGGTTGGGCATGAAATCCTGAAGGGGGATGATGACGCCCTGCAAGGATACGCCGGCATCGATCAGCGTTTTATAATGTTGGTCAGGCGTAATCCTATCCCCGGCTTTGTCGTTGAAAAAATCATCACTGCAACCGTAGCCGAAAACCATAAGTGCCACGATGATGGCCTGAATAAAAGGCGATATTTTGTAACTCTTCTTCATTGCTAATAAGTTTTTCTGTTACAGGTTCAATTTAATGCCCATGACAAAAGATTGGGTATGGGGAATCTTTCCATAATCTATCCCCATGTAATACGGGCTGTTCACGTAAACGTATTCAGGGTCATAACCTGAATAATCGGTGAGTGTCAAAAGATTGGTGGCGGTAAGATAAACCACCATCCCTTTGTGTACTCCCTGCCAGGTCGGAAAATTATAGCTCAGGGTAAGCCTTTCCAGCCGCATGTATGAACCATCTTCGATCCACCGGTCTGAAAAAACGGCGTTTCCGGCAGGATCCCCATAAGAAGCCCTGGGTACGGATGTGCCTTTGTGGGAGGGAGTCCACCGGTTGAGGACCGTTTTGGACTGGTTGGCGTATGAATCCATGGCTTCTGTCCTGTTGCGGACATAATTGTAAACATCATTCCCCATGGTGTAATTGAACAGGGCTGACAGTTCGAAATTCTTAAAACTGAGACTTGTGAAAGCGCTTCCGAAAAGGTCGGGATTGGGATCCCCGATGATCTCCATGTCTTTTTCGTCGATCACAAAGTTCCCGTCCACATCTTTAAACCTGATGTCTCCTTCCTGCATAAGTACGCCTTTCGGACCGGTGTACTTACCTGCATCGGCAGAAGAAATAAGGCCTTCGACCCGGTATCCGTAATAGGAATTGATGGGCTTGCCCGCCATGGTGACAAATTGAGCGTTGTTTACCGGGGTTACGATATTTTTAGTGCCGGGATTCAGGAATGTCAGTTCTTTGACTTCTGTGGCCTGTTTGTTAACGGCTCCCCCCAGAAGCCAGGTAAAATTACCGAAGTGCAACCGGGCATCTGCCGCCACTTCCAACCCTTTTATCTGCAACTTGCCGCCATTGTCAAAATATTCGGTATAGCCGAATGTTTCGGGAATAGATTGCTCAATGACGAGGTTGTTGACATTGGAGTTGTAATAGTCGACGTGGATGTTGAACAACTGTTTGAACAGGGAAAGGTCGATGCCGGCATTGATGGTGTTCTTTTTTTCAAGTTCCAGTTCGTTATTGGGGATGATCTCCCGCAGGAGAACACCCGTTCCGTTCATCCTTCGGGTGGTGTAGTAGAGTTTGGAGTAATCATAAACAGAGCTGAACATATTGCCGGTTACTGACCATGATCCCCTGAGTTTGAAATCATCGAGCCAGCGGGCTTCATTGAGAAAGCCCTCAGCCGATAACCGCCATGCGGCTCCCAGGGAAGGATAGAAATTGTACCGGTTGTCCTTGTTGGTGGCCGAATTCCCGTCGTATGACAAATTCCCCAGAAGGAAATATTTGTTTCGGAAATTATAATTCAGGTTTCCAAAATAGGATATCCAGGTCAATCCTCTGTTGTCGCCCGTGGTGGAACGCAGAAAGTTGTACTGGGATCCGTCGCCAAGGCTTTTGAAATCGTCAGAAGCGGTATTCAGGTCGAGACTCAGGTTATGTTTGTAGGAGTTTTTCATGTACCGGAATCCTCCGTTCAGGATAAACGAGTGCCCCGATGCGGTTTTGTTGGTATAGTTCAACTGGGTGTGGTTCTGCATGGAGCGGAATTCATTCACGAAATCGCCCGGACTGTTAAAGGCGGAGTCAATCTGGACGATTCCGATATCGGGCAGAAAGATGTTTTCGCGCGCATTGTTAAAATTGATGCCTACCAGGGTGGAGACATTGAAATTGGAATTGATCCTGTATTTTGCCGTGATAGAACTGAGGAAATGATAGTTCCGGTTGCTGCCCTGTGCATTTTGGACGATGACGGTAGGGTTGCTGATGTTGAAGGCCCCGACATCATCGAGGTAAGCAAGGTCAGCTCCTGTCAATTCGTCTTTGGTGTAAGAGGCCATCAACGGAGATTTCATGAGGGATGCCAGAATCGGATTTTTCCGTTCCATCGGGCCATGGTTGGCAAGTTTGCTGTCGGCCAGTGAGAGTTTGGCATTTGGGGTAATGGAAAACCTGTCGGTAATGTTGATTTTCCCGTTGATTCGCAGGTTAAACCGCGTATAACCCGACTTGTCATAGATACCTTCGTGGGAAAGATAACCGGTGGAGATGTTATAAGTAGCAATATCATCACCCCCTTTGATGAAGAAGTGGGCTTTGTAAAGCGTGGAGGGCTTGTAGATTTCCTTCTGCCAATCGGTATTGTTGTTGTAACGATAAAACTCATCGGCCGATTGGTTCCCGTCGAGCCAGGGATACATGGTATTGATCTGGCCGGGATTGTACCCCTGTGAACTTAAAATATCCTTGAAGTACCCCTTGAATGGGGTTGCATCGAGGAGGTCTTGTCTTTCAGGGCTTAATGAGATACCGCCGTAGGCTGATAATTTGATCACCGTACTTGCTTCACTTTCCTGTTCCGTATTCACGTCGATCACTCCGTTTGACCCGGCAGCTCCGAGAAAGGAAAGTCCGTCCTTGAGGAAGGTAACATCGGAGATATCGTCGATATCAACCACGTCAAGCGGATTTAGTGCAAAACCTTCCATCAGGCTCTTAGTGGCATAGGAATAATCGTAGATCATGCCGTCAATGAACAAAAGGGGTTCCGATGCCGCATAAATGGAGCTTATCCCCCTGATGTTCATGTAAGTTCTTTGCCCGGGCATTCCTGACTGTTCGGTGACCGATAATCCGGGGACTTTTCCCTGAAATGCCTGATCGAATGAGGAGGCCCTGGTATGTTTCAGATCATTGACTGTCAGACCAGTTACCGGAAAGACCGCATCCTTCAGGGTTCGTACCCCCAAGGGTGAATTGTAGGAATCGTCAAGTGATTTATAGATGATGGGAACCATCGACAGGGAGATGAACTCCCTGTTTCTCAAGAAAATATTCCGTTTTACATAGCCGGGCAGGTCAAAAATCAGTTCTGAGTGCAGATCCGGAACTGAAATGGAAAATTCTCCTTTTTCATCGGTTGTGGTGGAAGCCCCCGTAGAGGAAACGGAAATAAATACCTGTTGCAGGGGAAGTCCGGTCCCCGATTCTGTAACCATACCAGAAACGATTTTACCGGGTGCCTGTGCCGGCAGGGGTTGCACCGCAAAGGTGAGACCCAGGAACATAAATGACAGACAGGTTAGGTAATAGTATCTTTTTGTCATTGCAAAGCTGTATTTAGTTATTCGACAGTTTTAGATATAAGGAAAGGAGTAAATGTTATATAGGTGTAAATTCTATATAGTCCCAGAAAAGTAAACCAACCGACGTATTGACAACTTTAATCTTATGTGTTTCGGTTTTGGTCCACTCTATTTCTGCCCAAGGGGTGGTTCTCGTAGGGTCACTCTTTTTTATCAGCGCAGTATTCACACCATCTATGTAAACCAAATAATCAACTTGCCCTTGCCAAAGATATGAAGTGATCCTGTACCTGCCTTTCATAATTTTCGGGGTGGTCACTTCTATCCACCACCATCCGCTCATGTTCAGGCAATCATAACCATCCATTACCTGGGTGTCATGATCTTTATAGTAGTATTGCAGATAGTCGCCGCCCCATTTGATGTTTTTGAAAGTATTCTCACCGTCAAACCATTTCATATAGTATTTCCCGAAATAATCACCCATTTTCAAATCAAAATGATCGGTCACTTCCCAGCGGATGACGGACGGAGCTGGACTGTATACCGGAAGAAGACCCTTGATAGTGTGAATCGCCCCGTTTTTTGCGGGATAGTTGGACTCTTCCACCAGGAATCCGGTATAGACATTCGTTTTTTTGTCAAGGTTCAGTTTATAATCATCATCCACCGTTACGGAAACGTTGTTATCGTACGAGAGAATCGGGAAAATTCTGGTTTCCAGGTTATTCAGGTAATAGGTTTCGGCCAGGCAATGGTATTCCATATACCTGTAAAAACCGTTGTTTATGTCAGTGATTGATCCGGGGTCATCAGTAAAATAGGCGATCAACTGGTCGATATTCGTGATGCCGTATCGGTTAAACGTGGTGTCGGGTACGGCCAGAATCGTGTACCTTGTCCGGGCCTCCCTCTTTCCGAACGGAAACGAAATGATCTGAAGGGTATCTTTGAGATTTGTACGTCGTAATCCTTCAGTGAACAAAGAAAACGAAGGATTGTCGGCCAGGACTTCAATGACGCTTTTGTTAACGGGCTCGATTACTTTGTCAATGTGGTGGATGACCCCGTTGGCTGCAATAACGTTCCGTTTTATAATCATGCTCTTTTTGTTGATGATGATGTCAGACCCGGAAAACTCCGTAACGAGGAAATCACCCAGGGCATTTTCCTCCATAAGGGCTCCCAAACCGATTTCACCGGTTCCGATCTGTGCGGGTACCACATGGTTCCTGACCAATTCATCGGCGATCTCCTTGCTGAGGTCGGTTCCTGTCTTAATCCCTTTGGAGGCATACCAGGCAGCCATGGCCTCGTCGGTAGGCAGAAAGAGAGTAAAAGGCCCGCGCACGGAAAGAAGACTGCCTAGTCCGGTATAATCCAGCAGCTTGGCAAATTCAGAGAATTCCTTTTTGCTCTGCACATATTGGGTGATAACCTGGTCTGTAGATTTTACATCCCATAAAATTGCATCTTCACTGCAGCTAAACAGAAACAACGCAAGCAAAATAAACTTGCCCCCTTCTGTCAGTATTGATTTCAATGAGTTTTTCATAGGATTATGCTTTTAAATTATTTGTCATAATATGGATTCTGGACCAGATTCTGGTTATAAATCAGTTCATGTTCAGCAATGGGCAGATAGTAGCTGAGGGTATCGTAAACTTTGGTTTTCAGGATTGCCTGCTGCTTGACATCAGCCCCGGAGAGGATCATCTCAATGATGATCTGTTTATTTTGGAACTTGTTCCTTTTCGCAGCCCTGAGCATGTCGAACCACCGCTTGCCCTCGAGCAGGAATTCCCTTCCTTTTTCATCCAAAAGGACTGTCCTGAGGCTTTTTACATCGTATACTTGTTCATAGGGCATCCCTGCTCTCAGCAATGTTTCCCCGATCAGCGTATTGGCGGTTTCCAACTGGCCAAGTTCAATGCAGGCTTCCGCTTTTATCAGCAAAATATCGGCAAACCGGTAAATGATCCAGTTGCCATCCCTTTCCGATGACGTTCTTTCAATAAGGCCCAGCTGATCTTTTCCCCGGTATTTCCAGATTGCCGATTTCCCTGAAAAATTGCGGGCATCTTGCTTGTTCAGCAGGGTATTTGTTTTCATCGTTTTCAGGGCGCAGTTGGTTGTTCCGTAGGTGGTGATCAGGTTGTCGTATATCGGGCTGTTCTGCCCTTCAAGCCGGTCATCATACTGAAACTCCATGATGGCCTCCAGTGGAGAGTTCCCAGGATAATAGATCTTGAAAAAGTTGTTGTTGTCTTCCAGTGCGTACAAACCGGAGTTGATGATCGAATCGCAGTAGTTGACGGCTTCCTGGTACTGTTCATTCCACAGGTAGACATCAGCGAGGAGGGCCATGATGGAGAATTTGTTGGCGCGTCCGTAGAAGTAGTCGGTCCCCCTGAATTCCGTGGTGTAGGCCATATTTTTGGCTTTCAGAAGGTCCTGGATGACTTGGGCGAGGACTACTTTTTCAGTACTTTTTGGTAAATAGAGATCGGTAGTGTCTGAAATGGAAGGTTCCAGTACCAGGGGTACGTCCTTCCAGAGCCGTACCAGGTAAAAGTAGGCAAGAGACCTGATAAAGAGGGCCTCGGCGTCTACGGCGTCCATGATGTCCTTGGTGAAGGTCTTGTCCAGTTTATGCACTTCTTTGTTATAATGCATCAGGGTATTGGCCAGGTTAATGGCTTTGTAATAAGCCTGCCAGGAAACGGCTCCGTTGGTGGGGCTGATATTGCTTTCGGCAATTTGCGCGTAATTGTAAAACACACTACCCGAAAAACTGACCAGATCGGCGCGGCATTCACCCAGGATCAGGGAATTCATATGTGCATCCCGCATGGCATTGTAAGTGGCTGCCAATGCTCCGTTCACATCATCGGTCTTCTTCCAGAATTTCTCTTTAATCAGGTTGTTTGCCGGCGGAACTGTCAGCCAGTCATTACAGGCAACAAAAACGACCATGGCCAGAAGAAGGGCGATTCTCACCGGATATTTGGAATATTCTTTCATGACATTGAAGTTTTTTAGATTAGAAGGTAATGTTTAAACCCAGCATATACTTTCTTCCGGGAGGCGTCTTGCTGTAGTCCTTGGGCAGGGAATCAGGCCTTGAAGGAGGCGCGACGTCGGGATCCTGTCCTGAATAATTGGTCCAGGTATACAGGTTATAGGCGGTAAAGAAAAGTTTCATGTCTCTGATATTCAGCCACTCAGTAGCTTTTTTATTGAAAACATAACTCAGTGAAATCGATTTCAGACGCAGATAGGAGCCATCTTCCACAAAACGGTCCGATCCCAGCCAGTTGTATCCCGTATTGTACAGAGCCCGGGGCATGTCGGTTACGTCTCCCTCTCTTCTCCAGCGCCAGTTGGTAGCGAGGCTCTGGTTGTCGAAGTTATACATCTTTTCAGTGTCCATGCGGGTTTGGTTGATGATCTTCTGACCCACTTTATAGTAGAAAAAGGTATTGAAAATAAAGCCCTTGTATTGGAGCCTGGTGCCGGCTCCCCCCATAAAATCGGGATTCAGGTCACCCAGGTAGACCAGGTCTAGTTCATCAATTTTCCCGTCATAATTCTGATCTTTGTATTTGGCATCTCCGCCTTCGAAAACATAACCTGAGGGACCGCCCATGATCATGGTCAGCGGTTCATCAAGGTTGAAGCCGTAAACCGGATTTCCGTCTTTGTCCCTGACTATGGCATCGGCATCTGATTTGTAAACTCCGAGGTATTCATACCCGAAAAATCCCCCCAGGGTTTGTCCGGGAACCACGCTGATTTTGTAATTCCCGTTTTGAAGCATGTTGCCATATTCGAGGCTGTAGTTGTCAGGAAGCCTGATCACTTTGTTCTCGTTTCTCGAGACGTTCATGTTGAAATTAAAAGACCAGTCTTTCCGTTTAACAACAGTGTAGTCAATCAGAAACTCGAATCCAACATTTTCCATTTCCCCGTCATTGCGGTTCAGACTGCCGAATCCTGAATGATATGGGATTCCTGAACCCTGCAGGTAAAGGTTGAGGGTTTTTTTCGTATAGTAGTCAATTTCAATGTTCAGCCGGTTATCATGACCCGTGAAAGAGATCCCGGGGTTTAGCTGATCGATGGTTTCCCATTTCAGATTGGTGAGTTCCAGTCCGTTGGGCTGCACGCCCTGCATATCCATATAGGCTATGTTTGTTCCCGCGGAGTAAGTATTGTAATAGAGGTAATTCTGGGAAGGCGAGTTCCCGCTTTGTCCCCAGCTGATCCTCAGTCTCAGGTCGTTGATGAATTTTGCGTTCTGCATAAAAGGTTCTTCCGATATCCTCCAGAAGGCCGAAAAGGTGGGGAAGAGTCCCCATCGGCTCTCCTTGCTGAATTTTGAATTTCCTTCATATTTGGCGCCCAGCATCAGGCTGTACCGGTCTTTATACTTGTAGGTACCTGTAAAGAAAAGCCCCATGGAGCGGTATTCATTCAAACTGGCGCCGAAAGAGACCAATCGTTTGTCATTGACAGGTTCAGTAAGAAAAGGGGATGCCGACTGGCTCGATTCTGTGCTATAATATCTTGAGTTGGAAGACTCGGTATCGAACTGGGTCATGAAGTTCAGATCGTGCATTTCTCCCAGATCAGGCCTGTATAAAAGCTGGTTGATCGTATAAATGGAGCTTTGTTTTGAAAATGTATTTACGGCACGGTTGGAGATGTCATTGTTGAGTTCAAAGCCGAGAGCTTTGTACGGCAGGAACCTGCTGGTTTTGCTGTCGAAAATGTCAAGGGTGACGGTGGAGTTGTAAATGATACGGGGGGTAATGAGGTACCTGACCGTAAACAGCGCGCGTGCGTTGTCCCTGAACTGGTTCTGTGATCCCAGTTTGGCATAGGCCACCGGATTGAAAACACTCTGGGCGTTGCCCTGCAGGGTGGAAACGGGAGTGAAATATTCTCCATAGTGATTGCCCAGGGTATCCCGGTCATAAACGGAGAGGTTCGGCATTTTGCGGTATGCAACCCCCCTGACGTCGCCTCCATAGTTGTTTTCCTGGTCATAGCGGGTGAACATAATGTCGGACCTGAATTGGAGCTTGGTGGAGAGGTCGTAGTCAAGAGAGCTGCGGAGGTTAAGCTTTTTCAGGTTGTTTCCGATGGTGGTCCCGCCTTCGTCGTTATAACCGATGGACATGTTGTATTTCGACTTATCACCGCCGCCTCTGACCGAGAAGTTGTGTTCCTGGGTATAGGCTACCTGGGTGATCTCTTTTATCCAGTCCGTATTTTGGGAGTAGTTGTAATACTCTTCCCATTCAGGGTCAAAGGCAATCTGTTTATAGTTATCGGTTGCCATAAACGTATTCCGGCTCACATTGAAATAAGCTTCCGAAATGAGCCGTGCGTACCCGGCCCCGTCGAGCATGGGGATGGGTTTGGGCTCGTGTGAGGAGCTGAATTTTGTGGTATATTCAAAAATAGGTTTGGACTTGGAACCCCGTTTGGTTTTGATCATCAGCACCCCGTTGGAGGCTCTTGAACCCCATACCGCCGTGGAGGCCGCATCTTTGAGAACTTCAATGGATTCAATGTCTTCGGGAGAGACGTCGATCAGGTTGCCGAATTTTTCAATATCAGCGCTGGCAAGGTCAATACCTCCGAGATTGGCATCATAAGGGATTCCGTTAACGACGATCAGTGGTTGGTTTTGGGCATTCAGGGAGGCTGTTCCGCGGATTCTGATGTTCAGACCGGATCCGGGGTCTCCCGAAATAGAGGTGATGTCGACATTCCCCAGACGCCCCTGCAACATGTCTTCCACCGTGGTGGACATGACCGATTTCATGTCGAGGAATTCAATACGCTGTACCGACGTTGCCCTGTCGCGTACCTGCGTAAATCCGTCGTGCCCCATTTTTGCACCTACCACGACCACATCTTCAACGGAAATCGCCTCCGGTTCAAGCTCGATGTCTATTTTTGTCCGGCCTTCGACCTTGAAATTCTGTTTTTTGTAGCCGATGAAAGATACCTGTAAGGGATTGTTGACGTCGGTGACTTTAATCACATAGTTGCCGTTGAAATCGGAAGTAGCCCCCGTGATAAACCTGCCATTTTTATCAATCTCAACAATGTTGACCGAAACGAGTGTTTCCTTGGTTTCGGCATCTATAATTTTCCCCTGGACGATCGCTGACTGACCATGTGTTTTGTAAAATCCTGACAACAAGCATGCAAGTAAAATTGCAGGCAATATGTTTTTTTTCATTGCAGATCTGGTTAGATTTAACTAGTTGTAATAATTAAGTACGGTATTGATTTTATGAATCACGCCTTTTCTCACCAGTATGTTGGCGTTTGCATGATCAACCTGAACAATCTGTCCCGAATTATCCTTTATCGAAAGATTGTTTGGCGAATTCATAATTTCTATCTTGGCGTTCAGTGTTTTTGTTGCATCAAGCGGATCTTTGTAAGTGAAATAAGTGTCAAATATTCCTGAAGCCTTCCCGTCGTCAAAGATGACGTTGTTAATCACAAAGTGGTATTTGAGGAAATTGTTGACGGAATCCCTGCCGGTCGTTGTTTTCGGCCAGCCTGGAGGAATGATTCCTTCGGCCCGCGCTTTGGCCATGGCTTCGTTGGTGGGTATAAAGGCGGTCCATTTTTTGTATGCTGCCAGGAACTTCAGGTTGGGGATATTCTCTTTTGTGGTTGCATCCCTGAAACGGGCATCCAGCATATTGGCGCTGACCAGCAGCTTAGAAAATTCCGAGAGATCGGGATCTGAAAAGTCGACGGAGTTCGAGAACTGCCCGGAGAGTACCCGGCCCATCACCACCCGCGATTCAATGGGTTTATCCACCTTGACCAAAAATCCGTTGCGTTCGTTCCGGATAACTTCCTGGACGTTTGCGATTGCATTTGTGGCCTGGTTTTCAGCTGCGTATACCTGGTTCCCGCCGTAATAGATGTAATTCTGGGAGAGCATTTCCGCAAAACCACCCGGGCCGCCCAGATCGGTGAGCAATCCCTTGTGGATCTGATCCTGGGCAAAGGTCTCCAGTTCCAGGGTATTCATCGTTCGCCAGATCCCATCGACGGGTCCCCGGTTTTCAATGACATCGTTGGTGGCATTGTACCGGATGCCATATTCCTCCAGCTTTTCGTTCGTCGCGGCAAAAAGGGTAACGTTGGATTCAGGATTTGCCAGGGAAGAGAGCATACCAGCCTTGTCGAGCACAAACAACAGGGTTGAATAATCCTTGTTGATAAAAAGCTCTCCCGGCACACAGGTAAAGACATTGGGTTCAAGCACCCGTTTTGATTCGTAAACCACTCCGTTGCTGCACACATAACTGTCCGCAACATCGGCACGGGATACTTCAGTGTCATCACCAAAGAAATTAAAGTAACTTTTTTCCATTTTGGAGAGAAGGGCCACGTTGGCAGAGAGTTGTGTCTGCAGGATGTAGTACAAGGTGACCCTGGGAGCACTGTCGATAGATGAATAATATTTTAATACGGTATTGTCAAGATAGGTCTGCAAAACATCGTTCGTCGGCACAAAGGCCGTCCACATATTCTGCGGAGGTACCGCCGGATCTGTTGAAGGCCCCCTTTCCAGGGCAAGGTCAGAGATCAGGTCATATGATTTTTTATACAACACCCTTTTTTGTTCATCCACCCTGGTGCTGGGATAGGTGGCGAACCGTTGCAGAATATCGTAATACAAACCGAATTTCTGAGGATTATCCTTCAGGTACTGGTCGATGGTCGGCATGGGGGGAACCACCCTGTCGAGAAAATAGATGAATCCGCTGGCCGTACGGACTTCCAGTTCATCGGGGATCTCCGGATTGGGGATCACCATGGCGCTGTGCCAGTTCATCCCTTTCAGATTGCTGGTATACCCTTTTCTCCACGTACTTCTGGGATACATAAACAAATAGTCAGAGCCGTCTTCAGCACCGCCATAGTCGTTGAACCATTCCGCAGTCCACAGCGGAACATATTTGTTGTCGGTAAAGACCAGGACCGTTTCACCGATTCTTCCCGGAAGGTAGTTGATCTTTTCGGAATAGGGAATAGTAGTACTGGACGTCAATTTTCTGTGGTAAAGGGAGGCATATTCCCCTTTGGGCCCCTGCAATTCGTTCCACGCATATTCATAAACCAACTGGAACCTTGACAGTGGATTCCTCAATACATGAAGTGTAAAGATCTCGACCGCCTCTTCTTTGGTTAGATCATCTACAGAATTTATCCCGACCGATTTGAAATAGGCATTAAAGGCCGAATCACTTGGAACAAACAGCGTGAAGAGCTGTTTGGAAACAGGTTCATAATAATTGGCCTTTTCCATCAGGCTGAGGAAGATGTTGTATTTTCCCCTCTCCTGCAAGATCTCAATACTGGAACCTCCCAGCCACGGGGGTTCTTCAAACCGCTCCTGATGATCTTCGGTGCAGCCTGATATTCCAGATAGACCGGCAACCACTATGAATGCCAGTATTAGTCGTAAAATCTTTTTCATAGGTTATGAAATTTAGATCAGAACAAATTTAAAATATTGCGTGAGAAATCAGCCTGCGCAATTTAATAAAATTTAACACAAATAACATATTTTTAAGTGTTCCTTTTTTCTGCGATTCCGAAGAAATTAAAGGATTAAATATGAAGATGATACCCTTCCTCCCGATGGCTTTTCCAGATTTTACGGAATGATCAGCCTGATAAGCGGATAAATAAGAGCGGGATTTCTTACCTCAACGAAATAGATCCCCCCGGGCAGCCCTGACGTGTCGATGACCACCTCTTCCTCCCTTTCTGACCAGAATTTTTTCACCGGTTGGCCGATGCCGTTGAATACTGTAATTTCCTCATTGCCGGTGCCGTCATCCGGCATCTTTAAAACCGTAAAGCTTTTTGCCGGATTGGGATAACAAACCAGTGCCGGTGGCCGGAGGTTGCTCTTTACGGAAGTTCCATAGTCGGCCTGGAACCAGTTGGTATTAAATTCACCTGATTTCACAAACATACGGAGCATATACCTTCCTTTGGGGAGATGGAGTTCCGTTGACAGGGTTTTCCAGGTTTGCCAGCCCCCCGTTGACGTAATATTCAGGGTGTCAAGGCTGGTAAAGCTGTTATCTTCCCCCGCCATGATGATCAACTGGCTGGCGGCGCGGATGGTGGCGACCCTGAAAGAGAAGATGTACTTCCCTGCTTCCGGAACGTAAACCCGGTAATCCAGGTAGTCGCCCGGAGAAGCATATCCCATATCCCATCCTCCTCCGGTGTCGGAACATTTTTCCGATGCCAGCCCGTTGTTTACGGCAAAATCTTCGGACTGAATCCGGCCCGGGAGGGTGAACCGTACCGGGAGTCTGTTGATGACGGCGACATTGGCAATTGATTCCACTGGCTGACCGGCACTTTGAATGTCATTGCCAAGATAGGAAAGCCTGATGACTCCGCCGTAATACAGAGTCTCTGAGAGGTGCAGAACAAGGGTCTGACCAGTGTCCCCCCCATTTCCCACGGAAGTCACCCTGACGGGAATATTATCGCAGGTCACTGTGAAATCACCGGGAAGAATTTCCTCCTGATGTGAGGTGACCGGTTTGTTGAAGGTAAGCAGGATGCTGTTCCCGTCGGCAGCTGATTCCGTAAAGATCAGGTTAAACGGAACGGTTTGGCTGCTCATCGGATCGGTAAATGAAAAGTAATTCAGATTGGATCCCCCTTTTTCAAAGACAAAGCGAATTTTCTGGTTTCCCCGGGGAAGGATGACTGATTTAAAAATGGTGGTCTGCCATTTTTGCCATCCTCCGGTTGCGGGAAGGCTGATCACCGGGGTGATTGGAGTCCCGTCAAGTTTCAGAAGGATCCGGGATCCGCCCGATCCGGAAGCGGAGCGGATATTGAAGGTATAGGCCGCGGTCGAATCAATGCTGATGGTATATTCCATCCATTCCTGATCGCCGGTCCATCCCACATTATACCCGTTGGATATCGGGATGTCGGTGCATTTTTCAATATCCACGCCATCGTTCCGGTAACTCCACCCCTGGTTCCAGTTGATAAATTCTCCCGTGCTACCATGAAAGTCAGCCGTATCGTTGTCAAAATAGGCAAATCCGTTTCTCCCGAGATCGTAATTCACGGCAAAGACCGGTTCTCCGGCCTGCACCCGGGAAAAAGGGATGGTCTCCACGGTATGCGGCTGTCTGATCATTGCATCCACGACGTCTTTCCGGAATTCACAATTTTCGATGCGGTGGTTCCGGGCGAACTGCATCACCGCTTCAAAAGCGGCATCGGCACCCGGATTTGAGGCCTGGCCTTTCCAGTAATTCACCAGCCGGGTATATGATTCGTTGACAGAAACACTTAGCGGATTGTTGATTCCCGGCTTTTTTACCGGCCACCAGGACCACCCTATCCGGTTTTTTTCACACAATTCGATCAGGCTGGTGAACCAGACATTGGAGTTTTCACCGGTTTCTCCCAGCCAGATGGGTATGTTGTAGCTGTTTCTGAGGTTTAAGGCAAAATTGATCGATTCCGTTGTATTATAGTTCCAGTATTTGTGGAAGCTATAGGCCATGTTGGAGTCCCAGGGCGGGGTGAGCCCCGAAAAATCGTTGGCAAATCCGTTTCCTTCAATAAAGATCAGGTGGTTTTTATCCACCTCCCTGATGGCTTTGGTGATATTAACCATCAATTCTCTGAGCTTTGAGTTGTTCCCTTCCGGAAAAGTCCAGTTGGTCTCATTGATCAGGTCATATCCCCCGATCCAGGGTTCGTTACAGTATCGTTCAGCCAGTTTTTTCCACAAGGCTATGGTTTTATCCTTGTTAGCCTGGCTTTCCCACAAGGAAGGTTTTGAAGGATCATAATCGGAAATATTGGAATCTTTCCCCTGTCCCCCTGGAGCTCCGTGGAGATCCAGGATCAGGTACATCTCGTTATCGCCGCACCAATCCAGCAATGAGTCGATGAGGGCAAACCCTTTCTCGGTCCAGGTGATTTCTCCGGCAACAGGTTCCTCCCCGACAGGGGGTGTAAACCATATGTAATGCATAGCCACTCTTACACTGTTGAACCCCCAGGATTTCATAGAATCGACATCGGCCCTTCCAAAGTGGGAAGTAAGCCATTCCTCATAGAAGGCGGCGGTTTTTTCCTCCCCTATTATGGCTTCCAGTTTAGCCCTGAATTCATGCTGTGATCCCGCCACTTCCGATGTCTGCATCATGTAACCTTCCTGCAACATCCAGTTCCCTGTTCCGATACCCCTTAATATGACTTCTTTGCCCGATCCGTCATAGATATACCTTCCTGACCGGTGGAGATAGCCCTGTGCATAGACCGGGACCGACATGGATAAAACGAGTAGGAGGATGATAATCCTTAATCCGGAAGGAAGGTTATCCGTAATGAAAGGGCGGCAAAGAGCAATCTTCGATTGTATACGAAATTGTATAAATATGTTGTGAAATTGTTTCATCTGTTATCAGTATTAACCAGGAGAGGGTCATGGCGCAATCATCAGCTTACGGGAGGTCGATGAGGATGCTGACTGGCATGTCAGGATGTAGAGTCCGGGAGATAAGGTAAGATTCTCCAGGGGGATGGTCTTTTGGTGTTCGCCTGCAGGAAAATATTGACTGGCCAGGGATTGGATGATTCTGCCGTTCATGTCATACAGCCTGACATCGGCATTTTCGCCCCGGGGCACTGAGAGTTGAATGGTCACGGAAGTTTTTGCCGGATTAGGGTATAAGGTCATCATCAGGCTTTTGCCGGAAGAAATCGCGGAGGGCAGAACGGAAGAGATAATGTCGTCGGCTGCAGGGGAACCGTGGGTATTGCCCGAGGTCGTCCAGTATTCGGGGTAACCGGGATTTCCCTGCGGATTCCGCTCGACTGAGACAAGTGAAAAACCATCGCCGTCGGCTTTCTCAGGCCAGGGCGGGGTGTCGGAATATGTAAAAGAAATGATCCTCTCTTTATCGCCGGTCATCAGTGTGATTTTCTCTCCGGAATTGGAAAGGTTTCCTAAATATGTGCCGAAAGGGGAGAATCCGTAGAAATTTCTGAAAGCTTCACCGTTTGAAGCCAGCACGATAAAGGATTGCGGCGGCAGAAGCGTCCCTTCCGGAAAAGTATACCGGATGCCTTCGGTAAAGGCAATTCCCGACAGATCAAGGGTGGTGTTTCCCGTGTTTTTTAATTCAATGAACTCCAGTTCGGTGCCCGGATAATTCCCCTGATCCAGGGGGTGATAATGGAGTTCCGTAATTTTCAGGTTGCTGAACAGTGATTCGTCCTGGAAATGGACTTCGTGGAGTGCGCTCCACACAGCGCCGTATTTAATCCTGGCTTTTAGCTTTTGTCCCGGATGAATCACCAGTTCTTTGGATCTCCCGCCGTTCAGGGATGTGTTCGATTCTGCCCCACCGACAGCCCTGGGGTCTTTGCCATCGGTGGTGTAAATAATGGAGCCGGTCTGATTCGGGTTCTCCATCAGCAGGGTGTAGTCTCCTGCGATGGTCAGCCTGTACTGCTCAATGACGGATCCGCTGTTGGTAAAAACCGGTGGCTGCAACGATCCGTAAAGCTGTTCATCCTGCAACTGTTTTAATACGATGGCGCTCCTAAAAGGGATGTATTCATAGACGACCTGGTTCACTGCCGGTAACCAGTCATCATCTTTTGTCCGGGCCGGCCAGCTGCCCTGATCCCCCCAGCGGGCCGATTCGGCAATGATGGCAAGCTCCAGTTGATCGGAGGTTTTCCGGAAACGACGGACGCAGGAATCGGGATGGAACACCCCGCTGTTGAAAAAGTGACGGTACACCCGGTCGGCAAACCTGATCCTGTATTCTACATTCTGGGAAAGTTTGAAATGAAGCCATTGCGGGTGGAATCTTTGGAAGCTGGTGACGTTCATTGTCGGAGATACACGGCCGATGTTCACCCGGTTTTCATTAATGCCAACCCCGGGGCCGACCGGATCGGTAAGGAGGGTGTGTTCTGAATCGTGTTGGAGAAATTTAAATCCTTCCCGCTTTTGGTTTCTGTTGTATATGGCATAGAAATTATTCGGGTTGTAGTTGCTTGAGAACTTGGATACCGGCGCGTCAAAATTCCCGGTATAAAAAATGATCAGCATGTAATCGATCAGGTTATCAATATCGACCCATACCGTTAGCGAAGTGTCTGCTTCTCCGAATGAATTGGATCCTATCAATTTATAATAGTTGGCGTTTACCGCAAATCCCTGCAGGCACATTTCCCAAATCCGTTGCCAGGCATCCGTATTTCCATTCGTAGCTTCGATCCCATAATTATTAAAATCATCGCCGATATTAACTTTGATCACGTCATAATCTTCCTCATCTCCTCCGAAATAGGATTCAGCGAAGGATTCTTCGGCCCGTTCCTGGGTTTGGTAGATCCCCCAGTAGAGCCCGTTCAGGTACAAATGATAATACCTGCTTCGAGTGTAAGGCTGAAGCATGTCCCTTTGGCAATCGCGTGAGAAAACATCCCTGTTCATGGTACAATAAGGGGCTTCTTCTCCACCCTTGCTCCAGGAATAGTTCTGGCTGCATCTCAGATCCACCTTGTCAAATTCATTGACCCCTTCATCCCCGAACAAGGGGAACCTGAGTTTGCGTTCTCCGTATTCCGACCTGAAAAAGAGCCTGAAAGCATGTTTGGCAAACTCATCGTGGCGACTCCATCCTCCTCTGATCCGGAGCCCTGCATTTATGTTAAATCCCGGACTTCCGTCTGGATTTATCAGTTCCACATTGGCGAACCGTTCCCAGGAACGCCCGTGGTAACTTGCATTCACATAAATTCCATAGTTCGGGTTGAACAGATCCCCCGGATCAACGACCAAAGAGAGGGATGGCAGGTCCAGCAGCGCGTCATCGATCAGGCTGGCATACCGGCTGTCGTTGATGATTTTTGCATCCATCGGCAAATCGATAACCTGTCCGTTTACCCCAGATGCAGGCCAGTTTCCCCCGGGGTGGGCGGTCACTTCCTTCACCCGGTCAATAAAAATATAAGAACGGGTAACCGGTTTGCTGGGATCGAAACCCTCTTCAAATTTTGACGCTCTCAGTATGACGACACCGGTTTTCGCTCTTCCTCCCAGGGTTGTTGCGGGATCTATCGTCACTGAGACAGGGGAAAAAGCTTCAATAGCAGTTGCTGAAGACCTCGGATCACTCCCGTCCAGGGTGTATTTTACCGTTTCACCCCCGAAAAGCGAACTGATCTTTGCCACAAAGGGAGTGGTGTAAAATCCGCTGGGTCGGTCGCAGTTCACACCGGTGGTTTCCGGCAGCCATTTTACACCTTCCATTTTCAGGTCCAGGTAAAAATCGCTGCTTGATTTTGAAAGATTAAATCCCTGCACGGCAATCAGATTCGCTCCTTCCGCCAAAGGCAGTTGCTCCTTCCTCAGGGTATAGCGTTCAAACTCACCCGACTCGTGAGAGTTAATGGCGCCCTGGGTGTATGCATAATTCGAAGGAACATTGCTTTGCAAAATCTGAACGCCATTGATCCATAAGACAAAACCATCATCATAATCCACATCGATCCTCAATTCGTCGATGTTGTCCAGGGTTTCGACAAAAATCTCTTTCCGGATATAAAAAGTGGTGTATTTCCCTAACATGTCCGTGAGCAGGGTTCCGCCTGTTCCGTCACCATACCGGAAAGGAGCATTACCTACTGCCCATCCTGTTGCATTGAATCCGGCGGTTCTCCAAAGATCAATGGGTTGGGAGGGCTCTGAAATCCCCTTGAAATAAGACCATTGGGACCCCCAGTCCACAAAGAGCTGGGCAGAGACTTCCACCCTGATAACAAGGACTAACAGAACCAAGCATGTAATGATCCTTCGCATTTTTTGTACTTTAATAAGAAATATCAAACGTTTATTCCCCCTTTTTGTCGTACGTCAAAAATAGATAAAATTATTCAGCATTTCTGTTGATTCCATTTTAGTTGACACCGTGAGGAATCTTATGTCATAACAAACTGTTTTGCGTATTCTTTGCCAGGCACCGAAATCAAAATAATAGAACACTATTGTATGCCGGAAAAAATTATCTTTACCGGATATTCCATTTTTCAAACATTTTTATAACTTTACCGCTTATTACCTGAGAAAGACATTCTAATACTGAAACAATAATTACTAATCTTTAAAAATGAAGCGTATGAAAAGAATCTTTACTTTATTGGTTTTGGCTGTAATCATGACTGCTGCCTATGCACAGAAGCCTGAAGGTGTTGTCATGAAGGCTGAAACTAAGCCTGTGATTGACGGTGTCAGGGATGCTGCTTATGATGTGGCCAATAAGTACAACATTGACCAGCCTTTTGTCGGCAATACCGCCCCGGCTCCAGCTCCGGCCACAATTGGTGCACCGGGTGAATCCACCTGGGAGATGTTGTGGGATGCAGACGGTTTTTATGTTTTTATTACGGTGAAGGATGACGAATGGTATCCTGCATACGCGGCCGGAGCCGCCAACCATTGGGAATATGACAAGGTGGAGATCTATTTTGACGTAAACTACGTCCTTGAGGATGGTCTTGGCGGTTCGTCTGAAAACAAAGGTGGCAATCAGGGGCATTACCAGTTTGCTCCGGTACCGGTGCAAGCAAAGATCGACGGCACACCCACTACGGCCACCTCCGGATGGGTATGGGCTTACAAAGTGGAGAATCCCACATGGACCTGCGAGTTTTTCGTTCCGTTCAGCCTGATGACCGATAAGGAAGGTGTTGCCATGGACAGGTCGGGTATTCTCGGATTCGATGTGACCGTCTGTGACAAAGAGTCTTCCGATCCCACACCGTCGAGTTCGAACCGCAAACGCGCCGTATGGGCCAATACCGGTCTTGTCAACGAGTCTTACTCCAACATGGATGCATGCGGGTTGATTACGCTGGATGGCGTGGGTGACAAGGTGTATATCGATGCCATCACCCTTACCGGGGGAACCATTACCGAGGACAACGGGACCCTGCAGATTGTCGCTACCATTGATCCCCCTGATGCAACAGAACAAACGTTGAGATGGTCGGTGGAATCGGTGACGGGAAAGGCAACCATAGACCAGACCGGTCTATTGACAGGCGTTGCCGACGGGGTGGTCAAGGTGAAGGCTGAGGCTGTCGACGGTTCTTACGTGGATGCCGAAGTGGAAGTCACCATCAGCGGACAAATCCCGACCGTGTGGGAGTTGAACCTTATTAAAAACGGCCTTTTTGACCAGCTGAACGAAAACGGTCAGCCCCTATTCTGGGGCGGATGGGTTGACGGAGTATATGGTCAACCCTGGACGGTGATAGATGGTTATGTTGTGTGTCAGGTGGATACCGCCCATTCCACCGAAAACTGGCACTACCAGTTCAACCAGACAGGTCAGTTTACAGCACTCCCCGATATTCCGTACATCTTGAAATTCGTTGCCTGGGCGGACAGAGACAGGAATATCTGCGTCGACTTTGAGGATACCGGAGCGAATAACTACAACCGCTACGGTGCTTCCGGCGATGAGCATGCAACGAATGGAAGATCGGAATGGACCTTCCCGGTTACCACGACACCCACCTGGTATACCTTCCATGTGACTTTCGATCAGATAATCCCGACTACCGTACAGAAAATCCAGTTCATGCTTACCCAGGCAGTGGGTACGGTATTCCTTGACAGCATTTTGCTGATTAGTGAAGCGGATTTGGCCCTAACGACCAGTGCGGCCATGCCTGAAATGGCCTCCTTCAAGGTCTACCCCAATCCGGCCGTACGTAATCTGACCGTTGAGCTGAATGCTCCCAATACCCGGGTCACGATCTACAACAGCCTGGGGGTTAAAATGGAGGAAGCGCTGGTTCCCGGAACACGGCATACCTTTGATGTCAGTTCCTACACCAAAGGTTTGTATTTTGTCAAGGCGGGTAATGTCGTTGTGAAATTCCTGAAGTGAGCACCTCAGGGTGTTTATCAATAACGAAAAAAGGCTGTCCCGCAAGGACAGCCTTTTTTACCTTCACCGGCAACGGAATGCCGGAAACCCCTATTTCACCGTCATTGAAAGATGTTGTTTCATATAGGCCGTGTCAACTCCGGCAGCCAGCCCGGCAGGGACGGAAGGTCCAAGGATGGTATTTCGTATGGCGAGCGGGGAAACCTTTACTTCGCCGGTAATCAGTTCGGGAATGTTGTAGTTTTTGATAAAGGTCTGGTAAAATCCGGGATCTTTCTGGGGCATCACAAAAGGTTTTGAGGCATTGCCGTTTTCGTCGAGGAAGGAGAAGAAGGGACGGGCAAAAAGGCCGTCGAGGCGTTTGCTGGTAAAAACAAACCACCTTCCGCTGCTTGAAAAACTGTGGTAGCTTTCGGTATGGGGGCTGTTGATCTCCATTTTCCGGTATTCCCCGGTCTCCAGGTTCAGCAGGTTCAGGTCGCTCATAGGGTGGTGGATGGTAAAATAACCGTTGTCGCTGGTGCAGAACATCAGGAATTTCCCGTCGGGCGATACTTTGGGGAAACTGATGCTTTTTCCTAACTGCCGGTGTGAAAGGACCGTATCAACGGTTCCCCAGGCGTGGGTGGCGACGTCAAAACCGATACGCAGCAGATCGTACCGCTCATGAATCCGGTCATTCAGACCATTCACCGGAGGCGAACTGGTAAAGTAAAGGGTTTTCCCGTCAGGCGACCATGCCGGCAGATTCTCCCGGTTGGCCGTCGACACCGCGGGCGAAGTGGTGACGATGTCTTCCTGGGAATCGTACACAATGAGGTCTGAATATGCGTCCGACACTTCAATCCGAACCTCCCCGGTGCAGAAATTCTGGCCGATGTTGTTGACGGAATAGGCAATGTGCCTTCCGTCGGGATGCCAGCTGGGATATGCTCCGGCGCTGACGGTATAGTTGGTTTTGGTGTCCACCTTTTTCATCTCCCCCTTACGGTTGATAAAAGTCCCCCCGTGAATGGCCCGGATATGGATCATCATATAGTCAGGATCGTTTCTGCTGAATGCATGGCAGTTCATACACCCATATTCGACCGATTTGTTTTCCAGGATGGGCTTCTCATCGAAATTCTCAAGGTTGCGCTGGTAAATTCCCAGCTTATTCCACAATACATAGCCGGTATTGATCAGCCGGTAAGCCAGATGGCTGTCAATTTTCTCAGTGCTGATTTCGTTGACAATGGAGCGGAATTTTTGCCATTCTCCCTGCTCTGACTTCACAAATACATCAATTTGCAGATCGGAGCCAGCTCCCTGTTGCAGCATTTGGCGCCATTTGCCCAGGTCAATCCTGATGGATGATTTGCCGCTCCTGACCACCAAAGGCTTTTCCCCGCCGGCTGTGAACCTCACTTCATAAGCCTTCCCGGGTTCGTTGATTTTGAAATTGAGCGGAGCAATATTGGGGGGAATAGTGATGCCCGTATAATCGGGAAAAATAAGGGGCAGCCTTGGGATTTCGACGAACGAATCGACCCTGGCCTGGCACGAAACCAGCCATGCCGCCACGAATCCGATTGTGAATTTCAGCAAAGTTTTGTTCATCTGATGAGGGTTTTATTTTTTAACACCTGGGTGACTTTGGGATCCAGGTAAAGAATGTAGTACCAATAGGTCTTTTCGAAATCCTTTTGCAAGGCTGACCTGGCGGCCTTTACGTCATTGTTGAATTGCTTCAGGATGGCATTGAATTTTCCGAAACGCTGCAAGGTTTCGTCTGTAAAGGTTTCCGGGGTAATGAAATCGGGGAACGATCTGTTTCTCATGATTTCGACCGCCAGCATCTCTTCCCAGGACCGGGGCAGTTTTTGCAAGCCAAAGGAGGTGTACCGGGGCAGGTAGGTCATGAAATCGGTGAAATTGGAGGACAACTGGGTGTGGGTAATAAGATAATCATAGGCGAACCGGTTTTCAGGATTAGTCTCAAGCAAAAATTTCAGATCGCTCAGCGGATCCAGGTGAATGAACTCCCTGGTCGGGTTGAATAGTCGTTTTTCGGCGATCAGGTTATCTTTCGCTGCCAGGGCAGTGTCGGTGAGATAGGGGCGGTATCGGGCGACCCAGTCACGACAAAGCAGGTTTCGGTCCAGAACTGCCAGAAATTGTTCGGCCTGTTGATATTGACGGTTCACGAGACTGGCCATGACCAGGCGTTTTAATATCCTTGGGCTGTTGGGCATCAGTGTTTGGGCTTCATACGCCCAATGCAACGATTCACTCATCAGTCCGAGGTCAAAATAGAGGTCGCTGTTGGGCATGGTCAGACTGCCGTTGATGGTGGAATTGTCATAAAACAAGCCATAAACACCCAGCAACTGCGGATAGGCGAACAGCCTCTCCGGGAGTTGCCCCAGGTGGGCATAGGCCCTGTTTACCTGGAAATTCACCCGGAAGTCATATCTTTCAGTTTTTTCGACAGCCTTCAGTAATTCGTTCCATTGCCCGTTTTCGGCAAGATATTCCACCTGAAGCACCCGTTTCTTTTCGGGATCGAATGATTTGACGAACAGAAAATAACCGGCTGCCAGCAAGATGACCATTTGAAGGAGATGAACACCGTATGCCGTTTTGAAGATGGCCACTTTGGACGCAGTTTCCCCTTTGACCTGTTTGGGCGTCGTTTCCCCCGTGACCTGTTTAGGCTCCGGAAGCAATTCTGGTTTTTGTTTTACAAAGAAAAAAATCAGCAGGATAACCGGAAGGAGCGAATAATAGATGTATAGCTGGTAAAAAGTGGTATAGGCCAGCAATTCGGGATGCCTGACCACCACCAACTTGTAAACATCGCCCAATGTTACCGGATACAGGAACCTGTAACCCAGGAAAGGAAGGAAGGCTGCAAAAAGGAGCATGGCAGGGATTACCGCGGCCCGGTATTTCAAGTCCCGGGAAGAGAGGATGATGATGCTGGTTGAAAGGGAAAAGACGAAGAGTGCCGGACCGCTGGCGAGGTAAAAGAGAAGAAACGCTGCAACCGGCCATATGAAGAGGCTTCCTTTTGGATTTTTCCGGTGAAGCAGGGCGAAGACCCAGGTGAACACAAAGGCACATAAGAGTCTGACGGTGGCATAATAGGGGTACCGGTAATCCGTCATGACCAGCACGCCAAAAAGCAGGATAACGCCGAAAACCGATATTCCGTATTTCCTCGTACAGGAGGTTCCGGTGGCCAGGTCCATGGCCAGGAACCCCGGTAAAGCAGCTACCGCCACGACCAGAAAGCTTCCCGATAGGGGATAGAAAAAAAACTGAGAGATAAATTCGGCCATGTAATCAGCCCATCCCCCCGGATAGGTGGTATAGCTCCGGAGAAAATCCCGGGAGAACAGGAATCCGGTTTGTTGCGAATGATAATGCAGGAATGGCTCAATCCAGTATGCCGTGATCAACCAGGCTGCCAATATCAGCACCAGGACGGAGAGATTCCGGAGATTTAAGATATTCTTTATCATAGCTCTATGTTTCAAAGGCAGGTTGATGGAACAGTCACGTTCACATCACTTTTTCACTGACCAGCAATTTGGTGGTTGACGCAAAATCCCTTCCTGAGATCTGAAGAAAATAGACTCCAGGGTTCAGGGGTCCTGATTCCTTCAGATTGATTTGAAAGCCTGACCGGTTAACTCTGACCGATTTTCGGTATACCTGTTCTCCGGTAATGGAGTACAGGGAACAGAGGTAATCGCCTCCCGGTTGGGCGGGACTCAATTCAACGGAGAGGATGCCGTGGGTGACGGGATTCGGGAATACCGCGGCCTTATGCAGGGCAGCCCTCCGGATGCTGGTTGTATTGTCCGTGATACTGATCCAGTTGATGTTAAATCCGGCATCTTTAATCACCATCTTCAGGAGATGCTCTCCCTCCTCAAGTTCAATGGACGATGAAACGGTTGTCCAGGACTGCCAACTCCCGGTAGTGGGGGTGTTCAGGGAGGCCTTTACCTGGTTGTCAACGAGGAACTCCATCTTGCCGGGATTTGTTCCGGCTACCCTGGCTGAAAGTTTATAGGTGCCTCCTTTAACGACCTGAATTTTATATTCCGCCCAATCATTAACATCAGTCCAGCCGATGTTTAAAAAACCATCGGTGTCTGATGCCGGTTCCGCAAAAAGCCCTGACATGCGATAGTATTCTTCCACCTCTATCCTTCCGGGAATCTGAAACTTCATGTCAGGATCATACACGGGGATATCCATGTACAACTCTCCCAGTTCGGTCAGCATGCCGTCCGCCCCGTAGAGGTCTATATAAGGGTAGGTGGTTTGGCCTGTTTGCCGGCGGCCGATAAACCAGGCATAACGGTAAACATCCGGGTCGCGTTCCAGGAAATTGGTGGTCCCGGCGAGGTATTTTTTCTGATCCCCGGGGTTGTTCACGGAGTTATCCCAGGCGGCAAATTCGGTCACCCAGATCGGTTTTCCATATTTCCGGCCTTCTTCGATGTATCCGGCCATGGAATCCCCTCCGCCATACCAGTGAAGGGCGATATGGTCCACCCGGCAACTGTCGCACGCTTTGAAAAAATCGTCGAGATAAACAAAAGGATTGGTATAGGTGATCCCGTTTTCAGACACGCAGTCGCCGCAATAATTAACCGCCGGACTTACCAGCTTCAAATCATACTGGTCGGCGATGGCTTCCAGATAAGGCCATGCTTTGGCTGCGGCGGTGGGAGTCATATTGGCCTGGGTCTTGAAATTGGGTTCGTTGAACCCCAACACATAACGGATATTCGTGTCCTGCCTGGCCCAGTTGAGAACCCCGTTGATCCCGCTGCTGTTCCAGGCCATGGGCACAAAATCGACATTGTAACCCGGATAGCTCTTCCGTACCGGAGACTCGGGTACCGGAGACCAATTGTACCACCAGGAAATATACGGGGAAAAATTCTTCAGATCATTATCGGAATGGTAGCCATAAGAGACTCCTCTTTTGTAACTTTTTACCTGCGACATACTTTCCGCAACCAGAAATGACAAAAGCATTACGAGGATCCATTTTTTTATCATTGCCCTTACTTAAATAATATTCCAAAAATAGCAAATCCTGTTATGTTTCAGCATGTCGGGGTTCTGATTTTAAACGGTATGCCTCATTTACCCCGGTGACCACGACATACTTTCAAATCTTTTCCTAATTTTGAAGGGAGAGGGTTTCTTTATACCGCACGGAATGTCCCAAAAGGAGAAAATGCTTTTGTTTGTGGTTTTGCCGGCAATATTTCTTGTTTCGGCTTTTCTTTATATTGTTTTCATCGTCAGGCCTGTGCTTATCTTTCATCATGTACAGCCCCCATTTCTTCTGGACGCCGGTTTCTTTGCCGGCCATACCGATCTTCCCGGAGAACTCATCGGGTTGTTTGCAAACTTCCTGCTCCGTTTTTTTCAGTTCAATTTTTCAGGTTCTGTGGTACTCTTCAGCGTAGCCCTTCTTACCGCCTGGTTGGTTTACTCGCTCCTCAATTGTATTAACAGAACCAAGGTGAATCTGATCCCTGCCCTGATGCTTTTCAGCATGCAGGTGATCCTTGCCGGCAATTACGACCTCCCGTTTTCCGTTCACCTGTCGGTACTTGCGGTTGCCTTCTGTTTATGGCTTTTTGCAAAACACCGGAACGGTTGGCGACAAAGTCTGGCATACTATCTGGCAGCCGCCCTGGGAGTCTGGTACCTCTGTGGAAGCGGATACCTGTTGCTCTTTTCGGCCGGAGCATTGTTGCTTTCAATGGACAGAAAAACAGGAAAACCACTCTTCCTGATCCTGTTTATCGGGGCGTTTGCCGTTTTATTCCCTGTATTTGCCTACACCCGTTTGTTTGTCTTGCCCGAAGCGCATAAATATCTCTATTTTTTCCCGGCGGAGATCTATTTCAAAGCGTACTCTCCAGGTCCTCCATTTTACGGATATGTTGCGCTGATCCCGGCTTTAATCCTGACATCATTACTGATAAAAGGGGGTCATGCCCTGCGTGCCGGCTTCCGGGAGCCGTCTCTTGCCGTCAGAAGCATTCCTTACCTGCTGTACCTGCTCCTTCTGGCGGTGGTTTTCCTGACACATACGCATGCTTCCGTGAAAGATGACCGATACATCGTGGCAAGTGATTATTACTGCTTTGTGAACGATTCCCGAAAAGCGACCACCGCTGCCAAAAGGGTGCGGGACTATAGCTTTCATGCTAACTTCAACCATAATCTGGCTCTTCTGAAATCGGGCAGGTTAAGCAGGGATTTTTTTGACTTTTTCCAGATTTCAGGTACCGATGCGATCTGTCCCGATTGTGAATTCCTGCCTGACAGGTCATTCGTAATTGCCGATTTTTATTATCACCTGGGTTTTATCACCGAAGCCCGGCATTGGGCATATGAATCGCTCGTTTATTATCCCTACAGTCCGAGAGCCATGCAGATGCTGGTAAGGGTTCATCTGGTAACCAGGGAATACAAAGCCGCCGCCAGGTATCTGTATCTGTTGAAAAAGGGGTTGACAAACCGGAATTTCGTACGTGAATTTATGCCTTTGGTGAAGGATACCCTTCTTGCTGAGGCGCATCCCGAAATTGTTGAAAAAAGAGGTTTCATGCCTGCGGAAAATGAGCTTAGTCCTTTTGCGGAACAACGGTTCAGGGAGTTGCTGGAGGCGAACCCAGACAATAAAAGCGCCTATGAATGCCTGATGCTTTATTACCTGCTCGATGACCAGCCTGAAAAATTCTTGGTCCTGTATGAAGAAGCCGGAAATTACTTTTCTTCCCCGGTGGAGATGTATGAGGAGGCTGTATTGATGTATGGTGAAAAAACCGGCACGGAGGTGATCTCCCGCTACAACCTCAGCCAGCCGGTCATCGGCAGATACCATGATTTTATGGCCGGGGTGGCCGGGGCTGGGGGAAGTGTAAGGAAAGCCAGGGATCTTCTTTTCAAAGAGTATGGGAACAGCTATATGTACTATCTGAAATTCATATATCCGCGGATTATAAAACCCGAAATCATTCCCGGAAGCGATGAAGAACAACCGATTTAAGCAATGCCGGCTTGCCGGCAATATCCGTCATTCGAAGGTATTGCTGGCTTTTACAGTTATCATGACAACCCTGGTCAGGTGTTCCATGGGGACGGGTGACTTTGCCGCGACGAATTCTGATGCACCCATTTTCCCTGAATATTACGGGCTGACCCTTCCGCCCAATATTGCCCCGCTTAATTTTATCATTAAAGGCGCGGGGTGCCGGTACCGGATCGAAATTTCCTCTGAAAAGGGAAAAGCTATTGTCATCAACCAAAAGTCACCTCACGTTGAAATTCCGGTCAGGGAGTGGCACCGGCTTCTCGGGTCAAATGCCGGCAAGGATCTGCGGGTGGACATCCGGGAGTATGCTGATAAGCAGTGGAAGCGATACAATGTGATCACCCATCATATTTCAGCGGATTCCATAGATGCTTTTCTGGTTTACCGGCTGGTTCATGCGGTTTATCTCCTTTGGCGTGATATGGGGATTTATCAGAGGAATCTCACGAATTTTGATGAGATCCCTGTCATCGAAAACAGTTCGACGGATTACGGATGTATCAACTGCCACGCTTTTGCCGGCCGGGATCCTTCCCGGATGATGATTCATTTCCGTTTACAGCATGACGGGACATTGGTTTGGAACAGCGACTCTTTATCAGTCATCAACACAAAGGATCCCTCTACCCTTTCGGGGGGTGTTTATCCGTCCTGGCATCCCGGCGGAAAGCACATCGCCTTTTCGGTGGGCAAACTCAATCCGCATCTCACCACCCGTTCCGGAAAGACGGTGGATGTGTCGGACAAGGTTTCCGACCTGATGATCTATGATCTGGAAAACCGCCGGGTGATCACTTCCCCCCGGGTATCAACCTCGCGGCGGGAAAACTTGCCGGTATGGTCGCCCGACGGAAAATACATCTATTTCACATCTGCGCCGGAGGCAATTACCGGGGATAAAGAAAGCAGGCTGCATGCAAAATATGATTTAATGCGGATTGCCTTTGACACACAAAGCAATGAATGGGGGGAACCGGAAATGGTTCTCAGTTCCGGAGTGACCGGGAAAAGTATTTCCATGCCGTCAATATCTCCTGACGGAAAAATGATGGTCTGTGCCATGACGGACTATGGCTATTTTACCATTTTTCACAAAGAAAGTGATCTTTACCTGGTTAACCCGGCAACCGGGGAGTACCGGGAAATGGAAATCAACAGCGGCAGTGCTGAGAGTTATTCGTCGTGGTCTTCCAACGGCAGATGGCTGGTATTCAGCAGCAAACGGCTGGATGAGGTTTTCACCGTCCCGCACATTGCTTACATCGACAGCAGCGGAAACACCGGCAGGCCTTTCGCCCTTCCCCAGAAGGACCCGGGAATCTATCTCAGGACCCTGGCCAATTTCAACCGTCCCGAGCTGATAACGGGAAAAATTGAACTGACGCCCCGACAGATCAGGGACGCGGTGGTCCGATAAACCGGAATGCCCGCCTGATGTGCACGGCAATGGCTGCTTCAGTCCACTTCCCGTAATCATGGCATGGCATTTGCACTTATCTTTTCAGGTTCTATAAGAAGAACGCTTTTCTGTTGGTTCTGTTTATTTTCTGCCATTTGCTTCGTTGGCCAAATAGGGCGGTATCGGAGATACCGTCTTATTTGTTTGGGAACAGGTGAGCCTTGCCAGAAAAGATAAAAGACAAATCAGTATTTTCGATGGTAAACCCAGGCTTCTGTTTCCGGATTCAGGGAGTTGTAAACGTTAGCCGCTCTTACGGCTTCCCTTTCCGTGGCAAAGCTGTCAATGGCCACCAGGTAAAAATTGCCGGTCAGGCCCAGATGAACGGGATGGTATCCTTTTGCTGTCAACAGGTTAAAGAATTTATCGGCATTTTCGGGCGATTTGAAACTGCCTCCCACGGTATAGTAGGATTCTGTATGGGGAATGACCACCCCGCTGCTGTCGGCCGGAATGATCATTGCATGACCGGATTGGGTATCCAGGGTATCGGCCGACTGATGTTGCACCGCAGCAGAAACGGAATCCGTTTTTTCCGCAACGGCTGGTCCGGTGACCAATGAAGAGGGCTTTTTGTGCAGAAAGAGAAAGTACAGGGCAGCCAAAGCGGCCAGCAGGGTGAAAAACCCGGCAATCCCTGCAGCCATAGTTTTTCTCTTTTTATATTCTTTTTCAAAGGTTCTGCCAGAGGCCGGGATTGTCAGCACGGAGGATTCCGGAGTGGTGACGGTCAACGGTTGCAACCCGAAGGAATCGGCAAGCTCCCCGCTTTTCTCTTCAGGAATGAATTCGATCCCGCCTTCTGTGGGGACCAATTTGCCCAGTTCTTCAAACCTGACAGTCTCATCATGTTCAAGACGGTAAACCACGTCATCGGCAAATCCGCTGACGATTTTTGTGGCCCGGGAGGCTGTAATTTTCAGGCTGTGGGCAAGATGGCCGGCCAGGGCGCCATCATTTTTTTTCAGGCCGGGATTGAAGGAGACCTTCCGGGAAGGCGGAACCATTTTCTGAACCCCTTCATCGAAGTGCGCCGGCCGGTATTCCGCCAGAAAAGCACCTACGCCGGGGAGAATGACATACTCGTTTTCTTCAAGTAATTCGGCAATAAATCCAGAAATATTCACCGGTTCTTTTTTTTTCAAAAGTAGTGAAAATTTGACCATGCCCTGATCCCGGGAATCGGAGTGTCATCAACCCTGTTTTTTTGCCGGACTGCGGTATCGGCCCAGTAAAAATGCTCCCGGATATGGTCATTATTTGGAATATGCTACATTTGTAATAAAAAAAGAATGACCGGAAAAATATTGGTCACAGGCGGAACCGGATACATAGGTTCTCATACGGTGGTTGAACTTCAGGAAGCCGGGTATGATGTGATTGTCGTGGACGATCTTTCCAATTCAGGGATTGACGTATTGGACAATATCGCGAAGATTTCAGGTACAAAGCCCGCATTTTCAAAAATCAACCTGGCGGACGGCGTAAAAACGGACAATTTTTTCAGCCGGCACCATGATATTGTGGCGATTATTCATTTCGCCGCTTCCAAGGCGGTGGGGGAATCGGTGCAGATTCCGCTTCACTATTACCGGAACAACCTGGTTTCAACGATGAACCTGCTGGATTGCCAGCTGAAGTACGGCATTGCCAACATTGTTTTTTCCTCCTCGTGCACGGTTTACGGCCAGCCCGACAAACTCCCCGTCACGGAAAGCACTCCCCGGAAAGATGCTGAGTCACCCTATGGGAATACCAAAAGGGTTATAGAAGATATCCTGCGTGATGCCATCCATGCTTATCCCCAACTTAGGGGGATCGCCCTCCGTTATTTCAATCCCATCGGGGCCCATCCTTCGGCTCTGATCGGGGAATTGCCCCTGGGAGTGCCGCAAAACCTGGTTCCTTTCATCACCCAGACGGCGGCGGGAATCCGGAATGAGTTGAAGGTCTTCGGGAGTGACTATGATACCCCCGACGGTTCGGCCATCCGCGATTACATCAATGTGGTCGATCTGGCCAAAGCCCATGTGATCGCCATCGAACGCCTCCTTCACAACAGGAATAAGGAAGGGTTTGAAGTGTTTAACTTGGGAACGGGAAATGGCTCTACCGTGCTGGAAATCGTCAGGGGATTTGAAAAGGCCACCGGGGTTAAGCTAAATTATAAAATCGTAGACCGCCGGCCGGGCGATATAGAAAAAATATGGGCTGACACCACCTATGCTAATGAAGAACTGGGATGGAAGGCCCGAATCGGGCTGGAGGAGACCCTGCTCTCTGCCTGGAACTGGGAAAAACGGATCAGGGGCATCGGGGATTGAGGTTGAGGTTAAGATTAATGGCATAATCGGCTGGTATTTGAGAGTGAAAGGGGCTAAAGTTGAGATTAATGGCAAAAACAAAGGAAATGAAAGAAATATTGATAACGGGCGGTGCGGGTTTCATCGGGTCGCATGTGGTCCGTTTGTTCGTCACGAAATACCCGGCTTGCCGGGTGGTCAATCTCGACAAACTGACCTATGCCGGCAACCTGGCAAACCTGAAGGATATCGAGGATATGCCCAATTACCGGTTTGTCAGGGGAGACATTGTCGACGGGGATTTTGTGCAGCAATTGTTCAGGGACCATCAATTCGACGGGGTCATCCATCTGGCTGCCGAATCGCATGTCGACCGGTCGATTTCCAATCCAATGGAATTTGTTTTCACCAATGTGATCGGCACCGTCAACCTGCTGAATGCCGCTCGTCATTGCTGGGGCGATTCGCCGCAGGGGAAGTTGTTTTATCATGTTTCCACCGATGAAGTATATGGTTCGTTGGGGAAGGAGGGCATCTTCACCGAAGAGACCCGCTACGACCCGCACAGTCCCTACTCTGCCTCCAAAGCGAGTTCCGACCACTTTGTCAGGGCATACCACGATACCTATGGCTTGCCCGTGGTGATCTCGAATTGTTCCAACAATTACGGATCTTTCCAGTTTCCCGAAAAACTGCTGCCGCTTTTCATCAACAATATCAGGTATAACAAGCCGCTGCCCGTATACGGAAAGGGCGAAAACGTACGCGACTGGCTGTGGGTGGAAGACCATGCCCGGGCCATCGATCTGATCTTCCACAGGGGAAGGGTGGGTGAAACTTACAATATCGGCGGACATAACGAGTGGAGAAACATAGACCTGATCAGGCTGATGTGCCGGATCATGGACCGCAAACTGGACCGCACACCCGGAACCTCCGAAAAGCTGATCACCTTTGTGAAAGACCGGGCAGGTCATGATCTCAGGTATGCCATTGACTCCTCCAAATTACAGCGTGATCTGGGCTGGACCCCAAGCGTGCAATTCGAAGAGGGACTGGAAAAAACCATCGACTGGTACCTTTCTCATGAGGAGTGGCTTAATAACGTGACCAGCGGCGATTACCTCCGTTATTACGAAGAACAATACGGGAAAAGATAAATCCCCGAAAACCATTTGCTGGTACACCGGTTAATTTCATTTTTCTTTCCGGAACCCCTTTTTTGTTTATCGGTTGAATTCTCTGTTTACCGGTAAAACTACCCACATTTACTGGATTTCTATGTCTTTCAGCTTATTTGTATGTAACATTTGTACCTGTAATCAGTCTATTACAGTGAACGAAGCAACAGAAACAGAAAACATAAAACAGGAAAGCCATGAAAACAAGAATTTTATTGATCCTTTTGGGTTTGGTCCTCACATCTTTCTTAAGTACCGGAACAGTACATGCAAAAAACAGGGCGGCTGTCACATTCAATGAAAGTTATGCCGACGCCCGGGATACGGAACTGAACCTTGAAAATTGGATGGTGAATGAGTGTTATTGGAAATGCATGGAATTCAACTGTCTGGCAAGGGACTTTGACGAAGCCCTTGTACTGGAAGAGTGGATGACCGGCATCGAAACATGGGAGAGCCGTATTTATGCCCCGGTTGAAGAAGAAACGGCGCTTGTGCTGGAAAAGTGGATGACGGGCATCGGTGCGTGGGAGAGCTATGTCTATGCCCCCGCGGAAGAGGAAGCAACTCTTTCGTTGGGAAGCTGGATGACCGACGGCCGGTTTTGGAACAGAGGCGCTGGAAACTATGCAGCCATCGGGGAATGACAGGATAGAACAGTGCTTCCGGTCAGGGAAGCGGAACAGGAGATACGACGGACCTTTTTCAACGCATCAGTGGTGAGTGAAACAACCCGGCTTCAGGAGAGATCATACGTAGCGGGGTCCTGACTTGATGAGTACGTCGTTGACGAACTGCCTGATCTGCTGTTCATCCTCACGCCGGCAAACCAGGAGGGTGTCGTTTGATTCAACCACGATATACCCTTCCAATCCCTGAAGAACGGCAATTTTATGGTCAGGGAGGTTGATGATGGTGTTCTTGCAATCATAGGTAAAAACATGGTTCGCTGTGATCACGTTTCCGTTTTCATCCTTTTCCTTATTGTCATAAAGCGATCCCCAGGTTCCCAGGTCACTCCAGCCAAAGTCGGCAGTCAGCACGAAGACGTTGTCCGATTTTTCCATGATCCCGTAATCAATGGAAATGCCCATGCATTCCGAATAAATCTTGTTGATAAAGGGAGTTTCATCAGGGGTGTTGTACAGGTGATCTCCCTGGGCAAACAAGGCGGCAACTTCCGGCAAATGGGTTTCCAGGGCGGTCAGGAAGGAGGGCAGTGACCAGAGGAAAATCCCTGAATTCCAATAGAACTCCCCGCTTTGAAGGAAGACTTCCGCCATTTTCAGGTCTGGTTTTTCAGTGAAGGTTTTTACGTGAAACAGGTTGCCGGTTTCTTTGAATTTCACCTGTTCGCCGGTCTGGATATATCCGTATCCTGTTTCAGGCCTCGAAGGGTGGATGCCAAGGGTAAGCAGGACCTTTCGTGAAGCGACATAATCGAGGCCGGTATTGATTTGGTTCAGAAACTCATCTTCCTTGAGGATGAGGTGGTCCGAAGGGGCCACGATCAGGTTGGCTTTGGGATTGATGGTTTTAATTTTGTTGGCTGCATAGGCCACACAGGGGGCGGTGTTTCTGCGGAGAGGCTCGCTGAGAACCTGGTAGCTCCCTATCTCCGGCAGTTGTTCCTTTACCAGGGAAACATAATCGGAACTGGTGACGATATAGAAATTTTCCTTCGGGATAATTTTCGAGAAACGGTCAAAGGCTTGCTGAAGAAGCGTCCGGCCGGTTCCCATAATATCAAGAAATTGTTTGGGTTTCGATTTCCTGCTCAGGGGCCAAAACCTCGATCCGATCCCCCCTGCCATGATGATACAGTAATTATTGCTCATGATTCATCCGTTGGTATAGTTTTCAAAAGTATCCAAATTTTCGGTATTCCTGCACGAAAATAGACCATTCGACGGGGTGGAATTGAGAATCAGGGGTTAAAAGTTTTTTCAGGGCGATTAAGTTTGTATTTTTAGGCAAATTTTAAAGAAGATGGATTGGCTTTTTCATGTCGGACGATACTTCTGGATGCTCGGAAAGACCTTTTCCAGACCGGAAAAGTTCAAAATGTTCGTTCGGCAGCTCTTTCATGAAATTGAGGGACTGGGGGTCAATTCCGTAGGGATTGTGGTGATTATATCCCTCTTCATCGGAGGTATCCTGACCATCCAGCTGGCCTATAACCTGATGAATCCCCTTCTCCCGGTGTACCTGATTGGTTTGGGAACCCGCGATACCCTGATCCTGGAATTCTCCTCCACCATTCTCGCGTTGATTCTGGCCGGGAAAATCGGGTCGAACATCACCTCTGAAATAGGGAGTATGAAAGTGACCGAACAAATCGACACGCTGGAGGTGATGGGAGTCAACTCCATCAGTTACCTGATTTTGCCGAAGATCGTAGCGGTGGTATTTATCTTCCCCTTTCTGGTGATTCTCAGCATTTTCTTTGGTTTGCTGGGAGGGCTCATCGTGGGGCCGTTTACGGGTGTGGTGTCCCTGACCGATTATATTGACGGGATACGCTACCTTTTTGTGCCTTATTATGTCACCTTCACCCTGATCAAGTCGGTTTTTTTCGGTTTTCTGGTAGCTTCGGTTCCTGCCTATTATGGTTATTTTGTCCAGGGGGGCGCCCTTGAAGTCGGAAAAGCCAGCACCAAGGCGGTGGTGAATACCAATATCCTGATCCTTTTGTTCGATTTAGTTTTAACCAGGCTTCTGCTTACCGCATGATTGAAGTAAGAAATATCACCAAGATTTTCGATGGGAAAGCTGCCGTGAAGGATATTTCGATGCAGTTTCCCGAAGGGCAGGCCAATCTGATTATTGGGAGGAGTGGTTCGGGAAAGACGGTTTTGCTCAAGTGCATCCTGGGACTTTATGAGCCCGACAGCGGAGAAATCCTTTACGACGGTCGGAGTTTTACCCGGATGAAATCCGCGGAACGGAAAACAATACGTCGTGAAATGGGAATGGTTTTCCAGGGCGGCGCTCTCTTTGACAGTCTTACCGTAGAACAAAACGTACGTTTTCCCCTCGACATGTTTACTACCAAAACCTCTGCGGAAAAAGCCAACAGGGTCGACTTCTGCCTTGAGCATGTGGACATCAGGGGAGCCAACAAGTTATTCCCTTCTGAAATCAGCGGCGGCATGCAGAAAAGGGTGGCCATAGCCCGCGCCATCGCCCTGAATCCCAAATATCTGTTTTGTGATGAGCCCAATTCGGGGCTCGATCCCGAAACCGCCACCCTGATCGATGACCTGATCCTGATGCTCACCAAAGAGTTTAAGATGACCACCATCATCAATACCCATGACATGAACTCCGTTATTCAGATCGGGGAGAGTGTGCTTTTCATTCACCAGGGCGAAAAATGCTGGCAGGGAAACCGGGGAAATATCCTTCATTCGGAAAACAAAATCCTCGAAGATTTCATTTTTGCCAATAAACTCTATGCCCAGATGCGGAGGGAAAAGACCGGGATGATCTGAGCTTCCCGAAAGTATCCGTTACCGGCAGACAGTCAGGAACCTTCCGTCATTTCTTCGGTGACAGGGTGACTACGGGAATGATGATTTCCTCGAGTGAAATCCCCCCATGCTGGAAGGTGTTCCCGAAGTAATTGGCGAAATAGTTATAATTGTTGGGATAGACAAAGAAGTCGTTGTTCTGGGCGAAGATATAACTGGTGCTTACATTCCGTGATGGGAGGAAAGCATCTCTGGGGTTGGTCACCTCGAAAACCTGCTTTGATTTGTAATTGAGGTTTTTTCCCAGTTTATACCTGAGGTTGGTATTGGTTTCCCGGTCGCCGATTACTTTCACGGGGTTGTCCACCCTGATGGTACCGTGGTCGGTGGTGAGAACCATGGTGATGTTCAATGCCGAGAGCGATTTCAGCAGGTCGAGGAGCGAGGAGTGGTTGAACCAGCTTAGGGTGAGGGAGCGGTAAGCTTTTTCGTCGGATGCCAGTTCCCTGATCATGTCCATTTCGGTACGGGCATGAGAAATCATGTCGACAAAGTTGAACACCAGCACCGACAGGTCGTTTTCCTGGACTGCCGTAACCGTTTCCGCAATTTTTTTCCCGCTTTTCAGGTTTGTGACCTTGTCAAAGAAAAGCTTATCCTTTCGTCCGAGGCGGCTCAGCTGTTTCCTGAGCAGTTCCTCCTCATGCTGGTTTTTGTTTCCTTCGTTATCGTCCTCTTCCCACAGAGCGGGAAAGAGTTTTTCTATTTCCGAAGGCATGAGGCCGGCAAACAAGGCATTCCGGGCATACATGGTGGCAGTAGGAAGAATGCTGTAATACAGGGTTTCGTCTTCGACCCGGTAATATTCGCCGATGATGGGGCTCAGGGTTCGCCACTGGTCGAAACGGAGGTTGTCAATCACCAGAACAAAGACTTTTTTAGACCTGCTCAGCAAGGGGAATACCTTTTGCCTGAATATGTCGGTTGACATCAGGGGTCTTTCGCCCAGAGGTTTCCCAAACCATCTGGTATAGTTGTCTTTGATAAAGCGGGAAAAAGCCTGGTTGGCCTCGCTTTTCTGAAAGCTGAGGATTTCATCCATGGTTTTGTCATCCGATGTGCTCAGTTCGAGCTCCCAATAGACCAGTTTCCGGTAGAGTTCCGCCCATTCGCCGGGGGTGAGCTGGTCGTTCAGACGGGCTCCTATTTCCCGGAACTGCGACTGATATACCGAGGTGGTCTGGGCTGTGATCAGCCTTTTCTTTTCGATGTTCTTTTTCAGGGAGAGCAAGATCTGTTTGGGATTGACGGGTTTGATGAGGTAGTCGGCGATGCGGGAACCGATGGCTTCGTCCATGATGCTTTCTTCTTCATTCTTGGTGATCATCACCACCGGCACATCGGGATTCAGGGTTTTCATCCTGGCCAGCGTTTCCAGACCACTGAGTCCGGGCATGTTTTCATCGAGGAAAATGATGTCGTAATGGTTCTTTTGCACCAGGTCAAGGGCATCGGTGCCATTGCTGGCGGTATCGACATCATATCCCTTCTCCTTCAGGAAAATGATATGAGGTTTCAGGAGGTCAATTTCGTCATCGGTCCACAGGATGGATATTTTTCTCATCTTACGCTTTTTCTAAGGGGTTAAGATAGTAAAAAAGGGATTCCCGGAAAACGGGTTAACAAACTTTAACCAGCCGGAGGCACTGATCAGGGTTGTCGGGGTTCGGGATAGGCCACTTTGACAAAATCAAGGTATTCAATGATATTTTTCCGTTTCAGGAAAGTCTCATAGTTCCGTGGAGTGATCGCGAAGTGGCGGTAGGTGAGGGTGCCGAGGGGTTCAAAAAGGGTTCGTCTGACAGAAATTTTCCTGTTGTAGAGGGTTGCCGCGGAATCGTCGGGAAATTCCGTGATGCGGATGATACTACGGAATCCGTCGAGCGGTTCTTCGTCGATTTTCAGCATGAGATCCCGGAATTCCGATTTGTTAAATTCATTGATCTGATTCAAAAGGTTATCCTTTCTGAAGCCTTCGAGGGGCACGATGAAAAGATAGTGGTGGATTTTTTTCACGTCAGCATCATATGGTCCTGCGTAAGGTGCAGGGGTGGTGACTTCCTGTGAAGGCTCTCCGGGGCTGATCCCGGAAGGAGCGCTGTCAGCGGCGGGGGGCGTCAGGGATTGTCCGGCACTTTGAATATAACGGGTTCTGAAGAATTCGAGGTAGTTGTCGACATCGCCTTTCTGCATCAGTAGTTCCAGGTTTTTCCCGGTAATAATGAAACTCCGGTAGACCGATTGACCCAGATTCCTGAAGAGCGACCTTTCCAGGATGACCTTCCGGAAGTAAGAGAGGCTTTCGGTAAAACCGGGCAGCCCCTGAACGACCAGGAGCTGGTAGTCGCCTGCCTGTTTGAGTTGGAGGGCCAGGTTCCATATCCTGAAGTTATTGCGGTTGAAGTCACTGAACTGTGCGATGACAGGCCTGAGCGACAGGTTTTTGTCCATCACCGCCAGGACATAGCTCTGGGTGGTGTCAACGAAAGAGGAGAAGCGTCCCAGGGTTGCCGGAACATCCACGGTGACGAACCTTCCCCGTTCCTGTAAGAGTTCATCTTCACGCTGTGCCCGGGCCATCAGTTCTTCGGGTGACTCTTCGGGAGCGCCGTCGGGACTGAAATCGGGGCCGATGAAACGGCTGTAATTGGTGAGGTAAAATTTGAGATAATCGGAGGTTGATTTTTCTGAAAGGATTTGCCGGTAATTGGTCGATGAAGCTACGAAATTGACATACCTGGTATTGCTCAGCGTCCTGAAGACTTCAGGCTGTCTGATGATTGCCCTGAAATAGATCAAAGCCTGTTCTTTGTTAACGAGCGACCTTACCAATATCAGATTGTTTGCCGCATCGAGGTTTTCCTCTTCAATGTCGAAGTCCAGTTTAGTATAGTGGTCGAGGTTGTAATTGGCAATGTCAAACTTGAGCCGGTTGACATCGATCCCGGCATTCCGGGGGTAGGCAATGACGAAATAATGGAGCAGGTCGTCATCGTAGCTGAATTTGCCGCCGAATTCGTCGTTTTCAGGCTCGTTCCCCGGTTGCAGTTCGTCGTTCCGGATTTCATCGTGGAGGTATCCCATCTCCACCAGTTTCTGGTAGTCGTCGAGGGTGTTTTCCTCAATGAGGGCCAGGATTTCTTTGGCCAGGGGCGTGGTTTCCGCCTTGGGATAGGAGGAGATATATCCTTTCAGCCCGTTTCCAAAGGATTGCATGTCAGAGAGAACGCCCTCGGCCACGGTATGCATGAAATCGATTTTGGAAAGCAGGAAGGTGTCGGGTTCCAGTTGTTTCATTTGCCTGACCCGGGGAATTATTTCCCGGTATCTTCCTGCCTTATAGCTCCGAAAGGTCTCCTGGTAAATGTTGTTGAGTTCATTTTTCCGGGCTTCCATTTCGGCGAAGAAATTGGGATTTTGCAGGTACCTGGCATATTTGCTGTCGGGGAACCGGCTGATAATCAGGTCGCGGTACCGGTTGGACAAGGCCGTGTTTCCCATCAGATCATATACGTCGTAGAGTTCGAAAAGGGCGGAGAGGAGGTAGATATTTTCAGGATACCGGTTGTTGAGGTCTTCAAAGGTTTCGGCAGAGTGAGGGTAATCGCTGAAGTCGCTTTTGAATATTCTTCCCGCGTTGAAGAGGGCATCTCTGATTTTGTCGTGGGAGATGGCCATCAGGGTGTCGTTGAGCGGCAGGTCCTGGATATAGTAATTTCTTTCAAGGGGATCATCTTCCCTGACCACGGCCCTGGTCGAATCGGCAAGTTCGGCGAATTCCTCCATTTCATCGGAGGAGACGATACTTTTATTTTTGCGTCGCCAGTTGTCTTCCAGTTTCCGTCTTCCCCACCGTTGCTGAAACTGTGCTTTTCCAAAGGAAACAGTCTGTGGATTGTAAAAATACCAGCCTCCTCCCTGGCTGGCGGAACCCATCCCGAAACGGTATTCGTTGGCACGGTAAAAGCCGCGTTCCGACTGTTCCCTTCTGGCGATCAGCTCCTCCTGGCGCTGTTTTTCCTTTACCTGGGCTATCCATTTATCGATCAGTGTGTTGCGTTCGTTCTCGGGCATGAGGGCTAATTTCTGGAGACTGTCCTGAACTTCTACCACGGTAAGGTTTTCAACCAGGCGGGAAAGGCTGGCATGCCGCTGGCTGAGCTGGTCATATCCCGGATAATCCTCGCTGATCACCATGACCGCCGTGTCATAATATGCCTGGGCTTCTTTGTATATCTGATCTTCGAAATAGAGGTCGGCAAGCGTTATGGAAGAATGGGCGAGCTGAAATGAATTGTCGACACTCGAAGAAACTGACTTCCGGTAGTTTTCAATGGCCTGCTGCCGGTCTCCCTCCCGGAAATAGAGGTTGGCGAGGGCGAAATAGATCTGGTCGCGGAATTCGATATTTTTCTCATCGCGCAGCATCTTCCGCAACTCTTTTTTCAGCTTTACGGGATCCCCCTTTCCCGAGAACATGCCGGCAGCGTTGATTCGGGCGTTGAAATCCATCTTGAAAGGTGGATTGTATTTTCTGACTTTCCGGAAAGCTTCGGTGGCTTTGTCCTCATCGCCCGTTTCATGGTAGAGCTGCGCCAACACGTATTGCATCCGGGCTTTCTCTTTCCTGCTGAATCCCTTTTTCATGGCGATATCCAGAAATTTTATCGCTTCCCGGTAATCCTTTTGTTTCATGTACATGTCAGCGGAGGTCCTGGCCAGCTCTTTTTCCAGTTTCCGGGGGAAGAGCTTGTCAGATTGCAACAGTTGGATCAGTTCCGTGGCTTCATTGTACCGCCCCTGCTCACTGTAGCTCCTGATGAGCCAGATCATGGCGTCATATTTGATTTTCTCATCGGGAAACTTCCGGAGAATCAGGGAGAAATTTTCAGAAGCCGACACATAATTGTGCTGGTAGAAATAGGCTTTCCCGATCAGCATATAGCTGTCGTCCACCCATTTGTTGAATTCTTCCCGGCTGGCAAACTGCTGATAACGGCGTGTGCGCTGCTTTTGCCGTTTCGGTTTTTTGGTGATGGAATGGATCTGGATCAGCTTGGTGCCTTTTAACACGGCATTGTCCATGTCGGCCCGTGAGGTGTTGCCCGCTGTTGCATAACTCTCCTTGAAGATGGGGATGACCTGCGTAAAGTCATCTTCCACGCTTTTTTCGATGCGGTCAACGCCTGCCTTCAGGCTCTCCTTTCCGTTGAAGTAGATGTTGTACTTGGAGGTGACATTATGGTAAGCCCGGGATGCCCGTGTGTTTTTCTCGGTGGAGCACCCCGACACCATTCCGGCCAGAATAAAAAGCAGTATTGTATGTAAAAATCCTCTCTTCAAACAGTACCTTGATTTTCCTGTACATTAAACTCTCCTGTTCAGGAAATATTGCATGCGCAGAAAGGAAATTCCTTCCCTCGCCGACGTTGCAATATTACAAAAAAGCCGGTGTTATTTCCGGGTTATGATCACTTTTTTGGTAGCTTCTCGGGTTTCGTTCCTGAGATTGGTTTCCCCGATGATCTTTCCGGCGAGTTCCATAAAGGCGGCACCGGTGACGGTATCGGGCCGTGCCGCTGCTGGAGTTCCTTCATCTCCGCCTTCCCTGATGCTCTGGACCAGTGGAATTTGCCCCAGCAATACCAGCCCCAGGTTGTCGGCGAGTCTTTTCCCCCCTTCTTTCCCAAAGATGTAGTATTTGTTTCCGGGGAGTTCCGCAGGGGTGAACCACGACATGTTTTCGACAATTCCCAGGACGGGCACGTCAATTGATTTGCTCTGGAACATGTTGACCCCCTTCAGGGCGTCGGCAAGGGCCACATCCTGCGGTGTGGTAACAATGATAACCCCGGTAACCGGGATAGTCTGCACCAGGGTGAGGTGAATGTCGGAAGTTCCCGGAGGAAGGTCTATCAGCAGGTAATCCAACGCTCCCCAGTCACCGTCGGCGATCAGCTGCTTCAGGGCGTTGGAAGCCATGGGTCCCCGCCAGATCAAAGCACTTTCGGGGGCCACGAAAAAGCCGATGGAGAGAAATTTCACGCCGAATTTCTCCACCGGAACGATCAAGTCGCGGCTCCCTTCTTTTCTGGCCTGCGGCCTCACATCTTCGGTGCCAAACATTTTAGGGATGGAAGGGCCGAAAATATCGGCATCGACCAGTCCCACCGAAGCTCCGGTATTGGCAAGGGCCACCGCCAGGTTGACGGCAACGGTCGATTTACCCACTCCTCCCTTTCCGGAAGCTACGGCGAGGATGTTTTTCACACCGGGAAGCAACGGCCTTTCCATGTCGTGGATGTATTTCACGGCAATGTTGCCCTTGATTTCTGCCTCTCCCCCCAGATAACGGGTAATTGCCTCCTCACATGAGGCGACCAGCGCGGAAATGGCCGGATCATCGGAACGCTGGAATACCAGCGTGAAGTTGATACGTTGGCCGGCGATCCTGATTTCCTGAACCATGTTCAGCGTTACGACATCCTCGTTGCTGCCTGGATATTTAACGGACCTTAATGCATCGGTGACATTTTTGGGTACGATCATTTTCCTTGGAATCTCATTCATAATATTCTGTAAGTTCTAATTGTTGTCGTTTAAAATTCTTTCTTCTCAATTCCCGGTTCTTTCAAAGGATTCCAGAAAACTTCGCTGAAATTGACGATCTGGTCATTGATGACGGTTAAGCCTTCGTTTTCAAGCAATTCCCGCATGGTTTCCGGTGTGGCGAAATGATGTTTTCCGGTAAGCATACCGTTTCTGTTAACCACCCTGTGTGCAGGAATGAAAAAGGGAAGGTGGCGGGATGCATTCATGGCCCATCCCACCAGCCGGGCGCTGCCTCGGGATCCGATACAGGAAGCGATGGCCCCGTAAGAGGTGACCCTTCCTGCCGGAATCTTTTTCACAATCTCATATATGTCAGCGTACAGGTCGTTCATTGTTCAGTTTAGTTACGGGCACTCCGGCCAAAACTGCGATAGGGGTCCTTTTCAAACTCCTCCCCGGGTTCGATCAGGGGAACCCAACACCCGGGTGCAAAAGCCAGGTATTTGATGGGAATTCCCCGTTCGAGCCACTGTTTTTCGTAAAATGTCCTGATCGACAATGTTTCATCGGGTATTTCCGATGCATACAGATCACTGGTTTGCGCCAAGACGCTGAAATGGTTCAGTTGGACCAGACGGGAAGTGTATGCGAAGAGAAATGCGGAATCGGTTTTCAGGTGGATGATCCCGCCAGGTTGCAGAAAGGAGGAGTAAATGTCCAGAAACCGGGTGGATGTGAGTCTTTTCCTGCTGTTTTTCATCTGCGGATCGGGGAAGGTCAGCCAGATTTCGCTGATTTCCCCGGGAGAGAAAAGATGAACGCAATTTTCGATTTTGGTTCTGACAAAAGCCACGTTGTGCAGGTTGTTGACCAGTGCCTGCCGTGCCCCGGTATACATTCTGGCTCCCTTGATGTCAACGCCGATGAAATTCTTCATGGGGAACCTTTCCGCCAGGGTCACCGCATATTCTCCCTTGCCGCACCCGAATTCTGCCACGATGGGATGGTCATTCAGGAAAAAACGATCCTTCCACATTCCTTTTAACGGAAAACCCTCCTCTGTCATTTCCTCGAACGAAGGCTGGAAGACATTTCTGAAATGTGCCATTTCGGCAAATTTGGCTAGTTTATTCTTTCCCACGCCGGATACGTTAATTGACTTTTTCGATTCTGATCCCGATATCGGTGATTCCTTTCAGATCTGCCGGGCGCATGCCGTGTTTTATGTGGATGGCGTAAACGCCTGATTCGGGGAAATAAACATTCCGCCTGTAAATAAACTGGTTGTCATAAGTCCCGCTGATTCCTCTTCCCAGCCATTTCCCTGCCGGTGTGGCCAGGGTTACCTGCACCGTATCAACGATTGCCTTCCCTGATGGGGGAACGATGGTTACGAAAAGCCACAGGTTGCTGAACGGATAAGAGCGGTCGTTCCTGACATTGAAATAGATGTTGTTGTTCTGGTTCGTTCGGGCAATGCTGAAGGAGAAAGTTTGCGCTGAATCAGCAGCCCAACTATTTCCGGGGATGGTATGGTAATCGTCGATGACCCTTCGGGGATCGCAGGACAGGAATACTACGGCCATCATAAACCACATCAGGAAAAGCGCCGGACCGGTTTTCATCGGGGACCCCTCCTGAAGTTCGTTTTTTTGGGATTTTTTTTCCTTCTGCGCATGGAATTCGATTTATCGAACCGGTTAATGCTTCCCTGACCTGCCATGTTCTGGAAGGTTTCCTTTGCATCGTGTGACGGGGCTGTTATTTCGACCGAAGTTTTATCGGCCCGTTTCCCGGCATTGTTGAGTCTGAGGATTTCCTTCACCTTGCTTACCGGAATGGGGATCAGGCTGGTGGCTGTTTCGCTGTTTTGTTGGGAATACCAGTAAATCCCCCCGAGAATATCGGCTTTTTGAAAAATAAACCTGCCTTTTTCCGTTTCCAGGGGTATGTTGGTAGGCGGAAATTCACGCTGGGCATCGAGGTAGGTGTCCACTTCGAAATTCAGGCAGCATTTTAGTTTTCCGCATTGTCCGGCAAGTTTCTGGGGATTCATGGATAAGTCCTGGTACCGTGCCGAATTGGTAGTGACGGAGATAAAACTACTGATCCATGTAGAGCAGCAGAGTTCCCGCCCGCAAGGCCCGATTCCGCCGATGCGGCCTGCTTCTTGCCGGGCACCGATCTGTTTCATCTCGACGCGGATATGAAACTGGTCAGCAAGGATCCTGATGAGCTGGCGGAAATCCACACGCTCATCGGCGATATAGTAAAATATAGCCTTGGTCTTGTCGCCCTGGTATTCGACGTCCCCGATTTTCATGTTCAGTTTCAGGTCAGCCGCTATTTGGCGTGATTTAATCATCGTGGTATGTTCCTGCAGGATAGCCTCCCTCCATTTGTCGATATCGGCAGGTTTCGCCAGGCGGTATATTTTGCGGAAATCCCCGTTGATGAAAGATACTTTGTGTTTCTTCATCTGTTCGAAGACAAGATCGCCCGTGAGCGATACCACACCGATGTCATGCCCCGGATTGGCTTCCACAGCCACCAGATCTCCCGGAATGAGCTTGAGATCGTTGACATTCCTGAAGTAGTCCCTGCGTGTGTTCTTGAACCTGACCTCAATAATCTGACACGGGTTCAGAACATTGGGAACATCATGAAGCCAGTCGGTTATCCCCAGTTTCGAACAGACCCGGGCTTTATTCTTACATACACCTCTATCTATGCATTCTATATTCTTCATAGTTTCCTTTTTACAGGCACAGCCATTCGCAAAGGGGTTTTCTGCTCCCTGCGCCGGTACAAAATTAATAATAAACTGATGTCAGTAAACAGTTTTGCCTCAAAACAACCTGACATTCCGGGGGCCTTTCAAAGGGTCACCCCGAAGAAAAAAACGTTCCGGGGGATTACTTTCTGATTAGCCTGACCACTTTCAGCAGGGAATCTGTGAAAATGATTTTGTCATTTCCGTTCATGGCGATGTGCTTGTATCCCTCTTCGAAAACCTGTTTCAGGGGAATGACATTTCTTTCGTTGATGAAGGGGGAAAACTTGATCCCGAAATTGCGTTCTTCGCGGTTCAGGTAGTTCAGGGCTGGTTTGCCGAAATTCATCATAAAATACTCCCTGACCAACTGAAGGGCGTAGAGGAAGAATTCTTTCTGGCGTTCCCGGCCCAGGTCGGCGAGTTCCTCAGCCAGGTTCAGCAGTTCAATGATACGGGCAGCGTATGAGAACCGCATGATTTTTTGAAAGGTCTCGAAGAAGAAGCGTTTATCTTCTCCGGGGTTGGCATAATCAAGGGCTTTGAGATAACTTCCGCCTGCACGGTGTACCATTTCGGCAATGGTCTCTGCATCGAAGCGTTCCTGTCTGAGAAGCTCATTTTGCAGGTCCTGATCGCTGATTCCCGGTACCCTGATGATCTGGGTGCGCGAAAGGATGGTGGGAAGGATTGACTCTTCATCTTCGGTAACCAGCAGGAAGAGGGTTTTTGCAGGCGGCTCCTCGATCATTTTCAGGAGTTTGTTGGCGCAGGCAGAATGCATTTTTTCAGGGAGCCAGATAATCATGACCTTGAATTCAGCCTCGAAGGATTTGATATTCAGTTTCCGTAGGATCGATTCGCTTTCATGGGTGTAAATGATTCCCTGGGCATTATCCGCTTCAATGGCATCCATCCATTGGTTCAGCGTGAAATAGGGCGATTGCAGGACAATATCCCTCCACTGGGAGATGAAGTCATCGGAAAAGGGTTTCTGCACGTTTTTTGTACTGAAAACCGGGAAGACAAAATGGAGGTCGGGATGCTGGAGTTTTCCGTACTTCCGGCACGAGGGGCAAACTCCGCAACTCTCATTCCCATCCCGGTTTTGGCAGGAGATGTACTGGGCATAGGCAATGGCGAGCCCCAGTTTACCGGTGCCTTCAGGCCCTGAAAAAAGCTGTGCATGGCTGATCCGCTCTTCGGAAACCGATCTGACCAGCCGTTCCTTGATTTTCCCCTGTCCGACAATATCCCTGAAAAACATCTGCTTATAAGATTGGGAGGCTTCCGGAAAATCCGGAAATTCCGCGACGCTCAAAAATAGCAGTTTCCTCTGAATATTGATAGGTTATTTGATCATTAAATACTGAAAAGCTTCGGGTGCAGAAACTTCTGAATCATATGTTTTTGATTACCTTTGATCAGAAAATTATCTAAATATCAGGTTTTATGCAAACAATACATTCTTACGATTTTACAGGGAAAAAAGCGTTGATCAGGGTAGATTTCAATGTTCCCCTGGATGAAAATTTTGTAATTACGGATGATACGCGTATTCGTGCAGCGTTGCCTACGATCAGGAAGGTCATGACAGGGGGTGGATCGCCGGTGATCATGTCGCATTTCGGACGGCCGAAGGCCGGGCCGGAGGATAAGTTTTCGATGCGTCATCTTGTGGGGCATCTGAGTGCTTTGGTAGGGGTTGAAGTCAAGCTGGCCCCTGACTGTATCGGCGAAGAGGTAAAAGAGATGTGCCTTGCCCTGAAACCCGGGGAAGTGCTTCTTCTGGAAAATCTCCGTTTTCATAAGGGAGAAGAGAAGGGTGATGTCGAATTTGCGCGTCAGTTGGCTGACAACGGGGATTGCTGGATCAATGACGCTTTTGGGACCGCCCATAGGGCGCATGCCTCCACAGCTGTCATGGCGCAGTTCTTCCCCGAAGACAAGATGTTCGGGTATCTGATAGAGAGTGAACTGGAAAGTCTCGACAAGGTGCTGAAAAGCCCCCAAAGACCTCTGACAGCCATCATGGGCGGCGCCAAAGTCTCCACAAAGATCACCATCATCGAGAATCTGCTTGGGAAAGTGGATAACTTGATATTGGGAGGGGGGATGACTTTCACCTTTGTAAAAGCCAGAGGTGGCAAGATCGGCAATTCCCTGTGCGAGGACGAATTCCTTGAAACCGCCCTGCGTATTGAGCAGACTGCGAAAGAAAAGGGGGTTAACATCATCATGGCCTCCGATGTGGTGGCTGCGGATGCTTTTTCGAACGATGCCAATACAATGGTGTGCAAAGCCGGTGAAATTCCCGAAGGATGGATGGGACTGGATGCCGGCCCTGAATCCATTGCCTATTTCAGGGAGGTCATCGGAAAATCAGGCACTATTTTGTGGAACGGCCCCGTAGGTGTCTTTGAGATGGAAAAATTTGCCGCCGGATCCATAGCCGTTGGCCAGGCCATTGTCGATGCCACCTCCAAAGGAGGTTTTTCCCTGGTGGGTGGCGGAGATTCCGTGGCTTGTGTCAACCAGTTCGGTTTTTCCGAAGGGGTTTCTTACATCTCCACCGCCGGCGGTGCGCTCCTGGAATACCTCGAGGGGCGGGAACTTCCCGGCGTAGCTGCCGTTAGGGGAAACTAACTCCTTTTTCCGAACCATATCCTGAAAATGACGTTTCATCAGTTGATAAATTTCATCAGCCATAACAACTTAATTTAAAATTACCACGCTGAAGAAAATTAAACTTCCGGCGTATCTTGTTAAAGAGGTTGTTCCAAATCCGGGACAACCTCTTTATATTTGGAGAAAATCTGTTTGTGATGAGAAAAGAGAACGTTTTCATTTTTTTAACCGCTGTATTGCTGGCATTGATGCCGGGCTGTAAGACAGGCAAACAAGAAGTGATGAGTGAATTTTTAATCACCGATGGCTGGGAATTCCGCCAGGCGGGGGAGACGGAATGGCTTCCGGCGACCGTTCCCGGCACTGTGCATACCGACCTGATGGCCAATGGGAAAATCGAAGATCCTTACTTTCGTCTGAATGAGCACCAGGTGCAATGGGTTGACAAGGTGGACTGGGAATACCGCACCCACTTTGATGTTGCTCCGGAATTGCTGGCCATGGACAGGGTGGTTCTTCATTTCCGGGGACTGGATACGTATGCCGAAGTGAAGGTCAACGGCTATGAAGTTTTAAAAGCTGACAACATGTTCCGGGAATGGACGGCTGATGTGAAAGCCGTATTGAAGGAAGGAGAGAATGAGCTTTTCATTCTTTTCCGTTCTCCCATTACCGAAGGGATAAAAAAATACGATGCCTATCCCTATGTGATTCCGGTGTCGGGCAATGACCTGGCGGAGATCGGCCAGGTGGAAGGGGGCAAAATGGTAAGTGTCTTTACCCGCAAGGCCGGATATCATTTTGGCTGGGACTGGGGGCCCAGGCTGGTCACCAGCGGTATATGGCGTCCTGTGCTGCTGAAAGCGTGGAAGGATGCCCGCATTACAGACCTTCACTTTGAACAGCTCAGCGTGGGTGCTGACAAAGCCTCTTTCAACGCTCTCTTTGAAATTGAAGCGGAGGAAGATGGCCTTGCGGAAGTGCGTGTCGAAAACGACGGCAACCTGCTGGCTTCGGCCCAGGTAAACCTGATGGCAGGAATTAACAGTTACTCCGTCGGCTTTGAGATCGTCAATCCGCGGCTCTGGTGGACCAACGGATTGGGAGAACCTTATTTGTATAACCTCACGGGAACACTGAAGGTTAACGGCATCGTATCGGAGGAAAGCAAAAGGATAGGGATCCGTACCCTGGAACTGGTCAGGGAAAAGGATGACAAGGGGACCACCTTTTATTTTAAACTGAATGGTGTTCCGGTTTTCATGAAGGGTGTCAATTACATTCCCAACGACATGTTCCTGCCGAGGGTAACAGAGGAGAATTACCGCAAGGTGGTCCGTACGGCGAAGGTGTCGAACATGAATATGTTCCGGATATGGGGCGGGGGTGTCTACGAAGAGGATCTCTTTTATGACCTGTGCGATGAGGCGGGCATTCTGGTATGGCAGGATTTCATGTTTGCCTGCGCCATGTTTCCGGGTGATTCCCTTTTCCTGGAGAATGTGCGGCGGGAGGCCATTGACAACGTGAAAAGGTTGCGTACCCATCCCAGCATAGGTTTGTGGTGCGGGAACAATGAGATTCTCATCGCCTGGCACAACTGGGGTTGGAAAAAGGCTGAAGAAGCCAAAAACCAGGAAAATGCGGATAAGATCTGGAAAGCCTATGCCGATATTTTTCATGATGTCCTGCCGCGCGTGGTCAGCGAACTGGATCCGTCGAGGAGTTACTGGTCATCGAGCCCCTCTTCGGGAACGGGAATTGTTCCTGACCTGGTGAACGGGGATGAACATTACTGGGGCGTCTGGTGGGGCAAGGAACCCTTTGAGAACTATGCCACCCACATGGCTCGATTCATGAGCGAATACGGCTTCCAATCCTTCCCCGAAATGTCAACGGTCCGCAAATATGCCCTGCCCGAAGATTATGATATCTATTCCGAGGTGATGAAATCGCATCAGCGCTCCTCGATCGGAAACGAAACCATTGAATACTATCTGCTCAAAGAATACGACCAGCCGAAGGATTTCGAATCGTTCCTGTATGTGAATCATGTTTTACAGGCCGAAGGGATCAAATTCGGACTGGAGGGTCACCGCCGGGCAATGCCGTATAACATGGGCAGCCTCTATTGGCAGATTAATGACGTGTGGCCGGTGGCATCCTGGAGCTCGACGGATTATTACCAGAAATGGAAAGCCCTTCAGTATTTTGTGAAGAAAGGATTTGAACCCCTTCTCGTATCTCCTTATAAAGAAGGAACCGAAGTAAAAGTTGCGGTTATCAATGATCATCTGACTGAGAAACAGGGATTGCTGAAACTCAGTCTCCTCGATTTTGAAGGAAAGGCACTCCGTAATTATGATGCCGAAGTCACCATCCCTGCCAATTCCAGTACGCTGGTATTTTCCGAAAACCAGGAAAAATTTATTGGAGGCGGGGATCCCGGAAGTGTTTTCCTGTTGGCGGAACTGGTTGCGGGAAACCAGGTGCTTTCATCGAATGCACTCTTTTTCAAACCCTTCAAGGAGCTGAACCTGCCTGACGCCCATGTGGAATATTCCCTTGAAAAAACGGACGGCGGCTTTGATATCACCCTGTCTTCAAATACCCTGGCCCGGAATGTCTATCTGCAAACTGGGGATGAGGAAGGTTTCTTTTCAGACAACTACTTTGATTTGATACCCGGCCGTCAGGTGAAAATCCACCTGGAGACCGGTTTGCCGGAAGTGGAACTGAAGCAGGTGCTCACCCTGCGGACGATGGAAGATGCCTTTTAAGCGTGGTTCTAAAAACGGAACTGACATAAAAAGGTAAAGGCAATTCGGTTTTCATCGAAATATGTAATATCTTTGTATTACTTCACGTCAGATATAGATCTGACATTGTGTGTTTGGGGGTTAACATTTGAAAAAGGGGAGCTGTTGAGCTCCTCTTTTTTTCTTTAACGGGGCGGATTAGTATTTTTTACTTATGCCGGCCATTTTCCCCGGGGTAGCTTCTTCGACGGGGATGAGTGTAAAGGTGTATTCGTAATTCCGTCCCGAGGGGTAGCGATATTTTTCGAGAGGCAGGGATCCCCAGCTGTCGACTCCGCCGACACCCCGCTGACCGAGATCGATGTTCCAGCGAACCAGGCTCCGGGGTTTTACGTCGGTGGCATGTTTCTGTTCCTTTTCAATGGGGCCGTAATCCATGCCGCTGCGGGCGTCGAAATCCTGTGACAGGTAGGGCATGGCGGTCATTTCAAATCCTTCTCCGGGTGTGTTGCTGACGGCCAGCCATCCCGTGCCTGCGGCATTGGTAAGGGCTGCCCAGCGGACGTGGGTTTTGTTGCCGTTTTCCTGAGGCCTGACATAAGGAACCATCTGGTCGGCTGCATTTCCGGAATAAAGGCCCACGAAGGCCGATACGTTGCGGTCATTGTAATTCTCATGGGGTCCCCGGCCGAAATAGGTCAGCTGATCGAATTCCGCCGGAAGGCAAAGGACCATGCCTACACGGGGAATGTCTGATTTTTCATTCCCTGACGCTTCCAGGATATTGGTGAACCTGACGGAACCATCGCCTTGCACTGTGTACCGTGTGGTAAAGGAGGAGGAGGTTTCTGAGAGGTCCCAGACGGCGGTGACCGAATAGCTGCCATTGTCGTTTTTTGTGGTGGTCAGATTCCGGAGTTGGGGATTCAGAGTCGCCTTTTTCCAGTTGATATTGCGAATGGGCATCCGGTTGCCGAAGTCGTTGTCAGTCGGGGCCCGCCAGAAATCGGGTTTCGGGCCGTAACCCTGCAGGATCAGTTCAGCGCCTTTGTAGAGGTAGCTGGTTAGTCTGCCCTCTTGCTTGCTGAAGGTGGCCTTGAAATCTTTACCGGTGATAATAAGGGTGTTTTCGTTTTCCTCGAAATTGAGACTTCCGCCGGGAGTTGCAATCTCCCTCTTTTTATATCCCGGAAGCCTGATTTGTTCATGTGCGACCAGGTGATTTGTGGGGATTCCCGGGGAGGCATGACGGGTGCGGGCCTCCAGGAGGAGGAAATATTCGGTGCCCGGCTCCGCGCCGATTCCCTGAAGGTCAATTTCAGTAACCCCTCCGGAGTGTGGAGGAATGTCAAGCCGGGGGATTTCCAGGTTTTTCAGGATCTTTCCTTCAGCCATCACGGAGGCTTCGATCCTGAACTCTCCCAGGGAGGTGAAGTCATAGAGGTTCTCGACCTGGATGCGGGCCACCTGGTCGCGGTAACGAAGCAGCCTGAAATTGATCCATTCGTGGCCCTTTTTGACTTCCGCCAGTTCGGGCTGGGGGGTGCGGTCGGCGTATACGATGCCGTTGATCAGGAAGTTGCCGTCGCTGGGCATTCCTGTACCGTAATCCCCGCCGTAGGCATAGAAACGTTTGCCGTCGCTGCCGGTTTTCCAGAGGCCCTGGTCCACCCAGTCCCAGATGAATCCTCCCTGCAGTTGTGGATACCTTTCGATGATATCCCAGTAATCCTGGAAGTTACCCCCGCTGTTTCCCATGGCGTGGTTGTATTCCGAAGGGATAAAGGGGCGGTCGAGCACCCTTTGTCCGAACCATTCAAAGGTTTGGGGATCGGGGTACTGGGGCACGATGATGTCGCTGTTCCAGTCAAATTCCAGGGCAAAGCGGCTGCCAATTTCGGTCCGTTCATATTGTACCGGCCTGCCGGTGCGGTCATGGGCTTTCATGGCCCTGTATCCGGCATAGAAGTTGACGCCGTTGCCAGCTTCGTTTCCCATGCTCCAGATGATCACCGAAGGGTGGTTCTTGTCGCGCTGCACAAGGCGCACCATCCTGTCGACATGGGCATGTTCCCAGTCGGGATCTTTGGCCAGTGACCGCTCGCCGTAATAAAGACCGTGCGATTCTATGTTGGCTTCGTCGACGAGGTAAATGCCGTATTCGTCACACAACTCCTGCCACCGTTCAGGCTGGGGATAATGGCTCGTGCGCACGGCATTGATGTTGTTCTGCTTCATCAAGAGGATATCCTTCATCATCAGCTCTTCGGTCACTACGTGGCCCGTTTCAGGATTGTGCTCCTGCATGTTCACCCCCTTGAGGGTTATGGGCACCCCGTTGATCAGGAGAAGTCCCCGTTTGATTTCCACACTCCGGAAGCCGATTTTTGTGGTGATGGTTTCCAGGAGGGTCCCGTTTGCATCGCGCAGGGAGAGGGTCAACTCGTAAAGGTTGGGAAATTCGGCACTCCAGGGTTTGATCCCGGTGAGTGGCATATGGTTCTGCAAAACCTTGTCAAAATCGACTTCCGCTTCTCCAAGGTCGGCCACCTCAACCATTTTCCCCACAGTTAACAATGGATGCCCGTTTTCGGAAAGTACCACATCGATCGTCCCCCAGTGAGGGTTGGTATTGCGGTTCTGTAATGAAACATAAATCCTGAGGATGCCGTTCCTGTAAACCTCATCGAGGGTGGAGACCACTTCAAAGTCACGGATGTGCAATTTCGGACGGCTGTATACCTCCACACTTCTTTCGATGCCGCTCATCCGCCAGAAGTCCTGGCATTCGAGGTAACTTGCCGTGCTCCAGCGATATACTTCCAGGGCCACGGTGTTTTTCTTCCCCGGGATGACATACGGAGTGATGTTGAATTCCGCGGGGAGTTTGCTCCCTTCGCTATAGCCTGCTTTTTGCCCGTTGACCCAGATGTAAAAGGCCGATTTCACCGATCCCAGGTAAATATAGGTCTCCCGGCCCTCCCAGCTTGCCGGAACCGTGAAGTCACGGCGGTAGGATGCCACGGGATTGTAAGTCAGGGGCACTTTCGGAGGTTCCGGTCCATTGCGGAATTCTGTGATCGGGGTGCGGGCATCGGCAAACTCATAAGGGTGATTCACATAAATCGGAACGTCATGCCCTTCCATTTCCCAGTTGGCGGGAACGGGGATCTCTTTCCAGCGTCGTACGCTGAAGGAAGGGAGGTAAAACTTTCCGGGCCGGGTGTCAGGATTGTGCGATAGCCTGAATTTCCACATCCCGTTGAGAGAAAGCCTGTAGGTTTCTCCTTCCGGGGAAACAGGGGTGAAAGCGGCCCTGCCTTTCTCCTTGTTTATGCCGGTCACCGCGGGGTTCTGCCATTCGGGGGTCTCTTGCGCCACCGCCATCCCTCCCGTGAGGAGTATCAGAAATCCTGCCGAAAGGGCAAGGAATTGTGCTGAAATAAAACTTTTCTTCATGGTGGTAAGTATTGTTTTTTTAGGTGTTGAAATCCGGTAAGTGGTCTGGTTGATCAGGTAACCCTCCTCATGAGATCATTGCCCTGTCAGGAGGGCGCGGACGATCAGCAGGTCGGAAGGCCAGGTGATTTTAATGTTTTCCCGGTTTCCCTGGGCCAGACGGATGGTCTCTCCGCTCTTTTCCAGTACCGAAGCGTCATCGGTAAATTCTGGAAGGTAATCCTGTGCGTAAGCTTTTTTGATCAGGGGGATCCGGAAGGTTTGCGGGGTCTGGATCAGGAAGAGTTTGTCCCGGTCAAGCGGGTGGCTTGACATTCGGTCACTCCACCGCACCGACTCAGTGACGGGAACCACGGGAATGGCATTGCCGTGGAGCACCGCCATGTCGTAGCATTGTCCAAGGGTCGCCTGGCTGACCAGCGGCCTGACGCCATCGTGGATGAATACAATACCCTCATCCGGAATCACCGACAATCCGTTTTTAACTGATTGAAAACGGGTTTCACCGCCGGAAACCATCCGGACAGGGTGGGCAAAGCCCTGTTTTCTGCAAAGGTCAGACCACAATGGGATGTGTTCTTCGGGAAGGATCACGACGATTTCCATGGCGTGATCAAAGTGGATAAAGCATTCAAGGGTGTGCATCAACACCGGTTTTCCTGCGATTTCGAGGAACTGTTTGGGGTGCTGATGACCCATCCGGATCCCTGAACCTCCTGCAACCACCAGGGCGATTTTTTTCATTTGCGTAGAAATAAAAGGGTAAAAAACCCGTATCTTGCAAAACAATCACAAAAATAACATTCTCCGTTAAATGAAAGCTATTCTGGCCTTTTTGGACGATCTAAAAAGGAACAACAACCGGGAGTGGTTCCAGACCAACCGTGAGCGTTACGAATCGGCGCGCGAAAAGGTGTTGTTCATGACAGAACTTCTGATCCGGGAGATCAGGAAATTTGATTCTGACATTCCGCTGATGGATCCGAAGGAATGCCTGTTCAGAATTTATCGTGATATCCGTTTTTCGCCCGATAAGCGTCCTTACAAGACCCATTTCGGCAGTTATATCGGAAGGGGAGGCTTTAAGAGCAATCGGGCGGGTTATTATTTTCACATCCAGCCGGGAGAACATTATCTGGGCGGGGGAATATGGATGCCCCCGGCCGATGTGCTGAAAGCCATCCGGACTGCCGTTTATGATCAGCCCGGGGAGTTCAGATCCATCCTGGAGGATCCGGGATTCAGACGTTATTTCACCGGTTTCGATGGGGAGATGCTTAAAACTGTCCCGAAGGGATTTCCGCCTGATTTTCCCGATATCGCTTTGTTGAGGCCTAAATCGTATGCCTTTGGGGTCACCCTCACCGATTCGGAGGTGCTGGATAAGGGATATTTGAACAAGGCCGTGGATCTCTTCCGGGAGTTGTATAAAATGAACCGCTTTCTGAACGAAGCGCTTGATAATTATCTTTAAAAGATCGTAAGGCATATGACACTGATAAAATCCATTTCCGGGATTCGCGGAACGATCGGAGGAGAACCGGGAACGTCGCTTACTCCTCCTGATGTCGTCAGGTTCACGGCCTCCTATGCCAAATGGCTAAAGGAGTCTTCAGGGAAAGAGAGGTGCATGGTTGTTGTGGGGCGCGATGCCAGGATCAGCGGAGAAATGGTGAGGGCCCTGGTATGTGCGACGCTTTCAGGGATGGGGATTGATGTGGTGGACATCGGACTGGCTACCACGCCGACGACTGAGATTGCGGTTACCGGCGAGCATGCCGATGGCGGGATCATCATCACTGCCAGCCATAATCCGGAACAATGGAATGCGCTGAAGTTGCTGAACGGGAAAGGGGAGTTTCTTTCTGCGGAAGAGGGTGCCGTCATCCTCCGTTATGCGGAAGAAGGAGATTTTTGTTTTGCAGAAGTGCATATGCTGGGAAGCATGATTGCAAAAGATTACACCGCTGAACATGTGCGGCAGGTTCTGGCCCTTGACCTTGTGGATGCGGAAGCCATTTGTGCGGCCCGTTTTTCGGTGGCCTTCGATGCGGTCAACTCGGTCGGGGGAATTGCCATTCCTGCCCTCCTGGAGGCGATGGGGGTCAAGAATATTCTAGCGATCAACGGCGAGCCCACGGGCCATTTTGCCCATACCCCGGAACCCTTGCCGGAAAACCTGACGGAGACCTGCGAAATTGTCAGAAGCAGTAATGTGGATGTCTGTTTTGTCGTGGATCCCGATGTGGACCGGTTGTCAATCATCAGCGAAGACGGTAGCTTGTTCAACGAAGAGTACACCTTGGTGGCCGTCGCCGATTACGTGCTCTCACGAACACCCGGCAATACAGTCTCCAACATGTCGTCAAGCCGCGCTTTGCGGGTGATCACCGAAAAATACGGAGGCAGCCATGCAGCCTCCGCGGTGGGTGAAGTCCATGTGGTGGCGAAAATGAAAGAGACCGGGGCGGTGATCGGGGGAGAAGGAAACGGGGGGGTTATCTACCCCGCCAGTCATTACGGCCGCGACGCCCTGGTGGGCATCGCCCTTTTCCTGACCCATCTCGCCAAAACCGGATTGAAATGCTCGCAACTGCGCAAAACATACCCCGATTATTTCATTTCGAAAAACAAGATAGAACTGACGCCTGATATCGACATGGACCTGGTCCTGTCAAGAATTGAAAAGATCTACGAAAAAGAGGAAGTCAGCACGATCGACGGAGTGAAAATCGATTTTGCCGATGAATGGGTTCACCTGCGAAAATCCAATACCGAGCCGATCATCAGGATTTATGCGGAATCCTCCACTCTGCAAAAGGCTGAAAAACTGGCCTCTGAGATTATCGCTCTGATCAGGCAAAACATTTAGAAGGACCGGAATATGCTCTTCTGGTAGGATGACGGAGGTTTCCCTAAAACACTCGTCAGACGTTGTACTATTTATTTTGGTTAACAATTCGCATCACCCTTTCCACGGCATCGTCGACCTGGGCGACGGATTCCATTCCGAGGGTCATGGCGTGGATATTCCCTTTTGTCACGGCATAGCGGATTGATTGTTCCCTGTCGGTGTCCGAAATTTTATCCCCGTTGCCGAATATTTTCATGCCGATGATCCCTTTGCCGTTGTCTTTTGCCTTTTTCAGGAGTGCCGAGACCTCTTCGGGGGTGTTGTCCATATGGACGCCGAAGGGGTTGATACGCGCCAGGATCACGTCGACCCAGGGGTCTCCGGCGGCTTCGATCATGGCCTGCCAATTGTGGCAGGAGACGCCTGCCGCTTTTATGATCCCTTTTTCTTTGGCTTCAGAGAGCCCCTCGATGAAGATTTTCTTTTCTTCCCGCCAGTTGGGTCTGACCATGCAGTGCATAAGCAGGATGTCGAAATAGTCGCTGCCTGTTTCCTGTCTGAAGCGGTCGAGGGTTTTTGCCACGTCGCCGCTTTTTTGCCAGTTGGTATCGCCGGTCCACATTTTGGACATGAGGGTGGTTTTTTCCCGGGGAACCTCTTTCAGGATATCCCTGACAAAGGTGTGGGATCCGTACGAGTCAGCCATGTCAAAGAAGCGGATTCCGCGATCCCAGGCATGCCTGGCCAGTTTCAGGAAATTCTCCCTGCCCAGGCGGGTCTGGTTCGATTGCTGGTTCCCTCCGATGGAGCCTGTCCCAAGCGCTACCCGGGGAATGGTAAGCCCGGTTTTTCCAAGGACGACACGGTCAACAGCAGCAGCCATCAGCACATCATTTCCGAAAAACGGAAGTTCGGTCGCAGAAACCGGAAGTGTAGCACCTGCCAACGTGAACCCTGCCAGTCCGGCAGCACTGGTTTGAATAAACCGGCGACGATCAAATTTCTTCATTTGCGCTCATTTAAATTGGGTTTCAAGATACGAATTTTTTAAATTAGCTTTTTGATGAACTTTTGTATAGGTGATATATTCCCTATGACATTTTTAACAGGAACGCTATGAAGAGGTATTTGTTTTTACTGCTGTTCAGTCTTTCAGGAATCACTTTGTTCTCCCAGAATCTCCAGTTGCATTATAATGTGGGTGATGGACGCAAATACCTGACTTCCATCGTGGAACTGTTTAGACCTGACCGGCATGGTACTTTCACCTGCTGAACAATAAGATCTTCTTTTGCGGATTTGCCGATTTCTGGAGGGAGGATAATCTTTTTGATCCCGGTTTTCCGCCCATTTTTTGCTGAAGTTCATGCGCTGAGAAAAATTTTCTCCCGGAATCAATAAAATTGTTTATTTTTGCACCGCAATAGGGTTGTTAGCTCAGTTGGTTTAGAGCATTACCTTGACAGGGTAGGGGTCACTGGTTCGACTCCAGTACAACCCACAAAATGCGGTCCTACCGGAGCCGCTTTTTTTTATATCTTCAGGAATATCTTCCGCCGGTACAGGATCCACAGTATGAGGAAGATGAGTGAAACGTCGGAGAGGGTGATCAGCGCAGGATAGAACTCGCCGAGGTACTGTTTGGTGCCATAGAGCAGGGAGCGGGAGATGCTACCGAAGTTGATGACAGAATAGAGCATATAGGCCGTAATGGAATTCATTCCATAGATCTTCAGCCAATTGAGATATTTCCCGCCGTTGCGGATGTCGACCAGGTAGTAAAAGAGCGCCATGAGCAGGAAGCAGAGGCCGCTGCTGTAAAGGGTCATGGAGCTTGTCCAGATCTTCTTGATTACCGGCATCTGGAAGCCCCAGAGGAGTCCGGCCACCACCATGGCTATGCCGCCAATGATCAGCCATTGTACTTTCTGCATTTTAGGGAGATTCCCCTTGAGGATCTGCCCTGCGAAGACCCCGGTCATGACGGTAACTCCGAAGTTGAGGCTGCTGAGGATCCAGGTGTAGCGGTAATTCCCGAAATCAAGACCCGTTTCGGTGACGGTCACTCCGTCGCGGAAGCGGCCCAGGACGATGCGGTCGACATATTCGGCCAGGTTGTAGTCGGGGGTGAAGTTGCCGCCCCCGAAACTGCCGGCCTGCACGAAGGTGAGCAAGGCCCAGTAGGAGAGCAAAAGTCCGGCTGAAATCACGATCTGCCACCTCAGCCGGAGGTGCAACAACAGGAGGGCCGATATGAGATAACCCACGGCGATGGCCTGCAGGGTGTTGGAGAAGAGGTATATTTTCTGCGGATCCAGGCCCAGGAGGTTCCCCTGGCAGACCATACCCAAGATCCAGAGCAGGAGAACCCTTCTGAGGATGCGACGGTACAGTTTTTTCCGGTCGTCGCGGCGGGTGTATTTGGAAAAGGCGAAGGGCATGCTGGCCCCGGTAATGAACATAAAGAGCGGCATGATAATATCCCAGAAGGCAAAACCCTCCCATGCCACATGCTTGAAATGGGGGGTGATGGCCCGGAAAAAGGGCAGGTCGGCGGCCTGGCTCACCTCCATTAGCACCGGCTGGAAAAAGACCAGGCAGAAAAGGTCAAAACCCCGCAGAACATCGATTGAGCCCAGGCGGACATTCTGAAATGGTTTCTTTGTCATGGTTGTTTATTTAGTTGATCCTGGTACTCCCGATACCTTCCTGTAATCCTTCCGACTTTGCCAGAACGGTGATTGTTCCGGCCTTTTCCGGCCTGACAATCACCTGGCATCGGCCCCGGTAGCTGTTTACCAGGGGCTGCTGAAAGCTGTGCATGTCCTGCGGATTATCATTGCCCACGGCCTGCAGCCGGCCTCCGGTGATCTCCAGCTCCACCGGCAGTTGACTGTGGGGGACTACCAGCCCGTTTTCATCCACAATCTCAACATTGAAATAGGCCAGATCGTCACCGGCCATGGAAAGGCTCTCTTCCTCGGGGGTCACCCTGACGGAGAAGGGTTTCCCGGTGGTTTTCAAAACCTGGCGGGCGACTTCCATTCCATCCGAAAGAGCGATGGCCGTGAGTTCACCCTGCTGATAGGGCACTTCGAACTGTGCAGTGAGTCTGGTGCTGTCCGATACTTCCTTTGTCGCGATCACCTCCCCGTTCAGTTCGAGGCGCACCTGTTTGCAACGGGTGTAAACCGACACCAGGAAGTTCTTCCCTTCGTGGCCTTCCCAGTTCCAGCATTTCCACTCGTCGGGCCACCCCCAGTAACTGACGAACTCTTTTTTACCCTCCGGAAGGGGGGCGTGGACCATCATCTCAAGGGGGGAGTTGCGCCACACCACATCACGGAAATACATCTGCGGTTTTTTAACGCCGGTGATGCTGATATCGCCGCAGTTGGCGTTGAACCAAGGCCAGGGGGGTGCGAAAACTGCCCGATCGCCTTCCAGCCAGGTATGGCCGATCCCCGACTCCCCGAGATAGTCCATGCCGGTCCACACGAAATCGCCGATCACATAAGGCTGTTTTTCCACCATCTGCCAGTTTTCAAAGGCCTCTTTGGGCACCGATTCCGTGCCGAGTATGATTCTTTCCGGAAATTTCAAATGGTCGGGTTCATACTGCTGCCACTGGTAATTGTAACCGTGGACGTCCAGTTGGGCAAACGCGGGCGCGGTATCGTCCCAGATTGTTCCCGGGTTATCCCAGAAACCGCAAACAGCCTGGGTCACGGGACGGGTGGGGTCAAGCGATTTGACCTTTTCCGACAGCATCCTGTAAAGGGCCTGTCCGGAGGAGTCGGCACGTTCCTGAATTTCGTTGCCGACGCTCCAGATGATGATGGAAGGGTGATTGCGGTCGCGCAGCACCATCGCTTCGATATCCTTTTCCCACCACTCATCGAAGAAACGGTGGTAGTCCTGTGGGTTCTTGGGTTTTTGCCATTGGTCGAAAGACTCATCCATGACAAGCATCCCCAGTTCGTCACATGCATCAAGGAAGTGCTGCGACGGGGGATTGTGGGCGGTGCGGATGGCGTTGAAGCCTGCCTCCTTCATGGTCTTCACCCTCCGGAATTCGGCCGTCCGGAATGCCGCAGATCCCAAAGGACCGTTGTCGTGGTGGAGGCATCCCCCTTTTAACAGTACAGGCTCCCCGTTCAGGAGGAAACCTTCTTCCGCGGAAAAGGCGATGCTTCGGATGCCGAAACGCTCTTCCACGGAATCAAGCACCTTATCACCCTCCCTGATCTGTACCTCCAGGGTATAAAGGTTGGGATCTCCGGGGGACCAGAGGGCAGGGTCCGCCACTTCGGTTTCCATTTGGACGGCCCGGGTCTCCCCCGCTTTGACGGCCACTTTCTGTTCATCCGCCGCCACTTCCCTGTTAGCACTGTTTTTCATTCTGATGGTTACCAGCACCTCCTTATCTTCCACGGAACCATTAATGGCGCTGACCTCTGTTTTAATCAGTGCTTTCTCAGAAGTCACAGAAGGCGTGGTGATATAAATCCCCCACAGAGGCAGGTGGACGGGATGGGTTATAATGAGTTTCACGTCGCGGTAAATGCCTGATCCGCTGTACCAGCGCGAGTTTTTCCCTTCATTTTTAACCTGTACAGCCAGCAGGTTCTCCTCACCCGCGGGAAGGAGATGGGGGGTCAGGTCATAAGAGAAGGCCGTATAGCCATAGGGATGCTTCCCGAGGTGGTTCCCGTTGATCCATACATCGGCATCCATGTAAACCCCATCGAAAAGCAGGGTCACCAGTTTGTCCTGATCCTCCTTCCCCAGGGTGAAGTGTTTGCGGTACCAGGCTGTACCGCCCATTACATGGCCGGTAGATGCACTGCCGGCACTTTTCTCCGAGAAAGGTCCGATCTGTTTCACCCCTTCCTGTGGAGGAAGGTCCTCGATGCTGTAATCATGGGGCAGGTCGAGGGTGCGCCAGGAAGAATCATCCAGGGTTGGATCCTGACCATTTTCCACGTCGGCGCGGAGAAACTTCCAGTTGGCGTTAAGGACCACCTCGCGTGAGGAGTCAGGTTGGGCACAGGCCGTAATCAGCAGACCGGCGATGAAGAGGGAGAGCAAATGCTTACGTTTCATATTGTTTCAGGTTAATTCTAAGGTTGAACTTCTTATTCTTTAGGCTGTTATTCGCTTGGCAGCGGGTGTGAAGCCTGGATTTTCAAAAACTGCAGGAAGTTGGAAGTCAATTCATTGCTCTTGTAATGGTCACCCCACTGTTCCGGCGTAGATCACCAGGGCCAGTCCGGCAAGGAACAGGGCAAACATAGCGGTGAGCATTCCGGAAGTGCCTTTGGATCCTTTGAATTCCTTCCAGATAAAGACCCCCCAGAGTGCCGCCACCAGGGTGGCTCCCTGTCCAAGACCGTAAGAGATGGCATAGCCTGCTTTTCCGGCGGCAATAATGCTGAACATCATACCGGTGCACCAGATCATTCCTCCCAGGATTCCCGTGAAGTGCTCCCTGGCAGCTCCCCGGAAGTAATCACGCAGGGGAACCGTTGATCCTTCGAAAGGTCTTTTCATGATCAGGGTGTTGAAGATGAAATTGCTGGCGAAGATTCCGAGGGAAAAGATGAAAACTGCCGTGTAGGGGGTCAGCAGACCTGCTTCGGGAGTCTCATATACCGGCGCCATGGAGCTGGCTACGAACCGGTAAAAGAGGGCCATCAGGATCCCTCCTATCACCGACAGCAGAATTCCCTTAGCCGGAATTTTGCTTGACTGGACAGCTTTTTTCCGGTAGGCCGCAGCATCGAGGATGATGGCCATGGTGATCAGGGCGATGCCGGTGAAGAGCCAGAAGGGGTTCCCCTGTGGTGTGGCCAGGTAGTTGATGACCACGCCCAGCACCAGCGCGATGCCAATACCCACGGGAAAGGCTACCGACATTCCAGCGATGGAGATGGCCGCAGCCACAAGGATGTTGGCGGCATTGAAGACAATTCCACCGAGGAAGGCATTCCCCAGAGGCCTCATGCCGGCCTGCGCCAGATCCTCCGGGAAGCTGCGTCCCTGAGATCCCAGGCTCCCCAGGGTGAAGGCAAAAATAAGGGACATCAGCACGATCCCAATCACATAATCCCAGTAAAAGAGTTCGTAACGCCACGATTTCTGCGCCAACTTCTGGGTATTGGCCCAGGATCCCCAGCACAACATGGTCACAAAACACAGAATGATGGCCAGGGCATAAGAATTGACAATGTACATATGATTTAAGTTTAGATTTCAGATTTCAGATTTAACGGGTTGTTATTCAGGACAATATTTTAATAAGGTTCAGATATCATCATTACTGAAAGGAGAATCGGTGGGTTTTGCTGGTTTTTGGGGCGGTGTTGAATACCACGGCCTCTGAAATATACACTCTCGCTCCCTCCGATTCGGCACATTTTTCTCCGTTTACCTCCAGCTGAAGGGTGTGGATCCCGGCAGGGAGTCCGGTGATATGGAAAAGGTCCATGTTAAGGTGTTGCTGGCCGGCATGGTTGAAAAAGCAGTCAATGCGCCGCCGGAAAGTTCCGTCGATATAAATATCGGCGATGCCTCCGTCTTTCACCCAGTTGCCCACCAGGGAAACGCCGGTTCCCTGGAAACGAAAGGTGAGTTTATCCCCTGCATGGCTGCTGAAGATCGCTTTTTCTTTCAGCGGTTCCGAAGCATGGGTGTTGGTGAAGCCATATTTTTCCCATTGACCTTCGGGTTGCCAGTGACTGCTGTCGGAAACCGGGACCCTTTTTGCGAACACCAGATCGGGGAAAGATTCTTCAAAGGGCAGGGGTTGCGGATCCTGGATGCTGATCCTGAATGTTTCGCCGGTTTGTTCCCCTCCGTTGGCGATAATGAGTTGACCGGCATATGCCAGAGTCTGATCCACGGCTTTGTTGAAGGAGTAATCCGTATGGATGAAAAGGGAGTCTCCGATGGACTTTACCGCTTCCTGCCACTCCAAAGGAAGTCCGCCGAATCCTGTGATCAACCCCAGTACCGCCATGGCGTTGGAGGGGTTGCAGTCGGAATCCTGTCCGCAGCGGGTAGAAATTTCCATGGTTTTCAAAGGATCTCCCTCCCCGTAAAGCAGCCCCATGACAATGTAGGCTCCGTTCAGCTTGGCGTCGATATTGAAAGAGGTTCCCGATTCGCAGATTTGTACCTTTCCCCATTTGGTCTCCAGTTCGTTCCATGCCTCCCGCCAGTCGGAAGGAAAGTGGTGGTGCAACAGGATCACGTCCCTGATGATTTTGGCATAGTCGCTTTCCGCAGGAATGGAAAGCAGCGCTTTTTCGATGATCTTCGGGATGTCATTTTCAAAAAAGGCTTCGGCATAAAGGGCGGCCACGAAGGCTCCGCCATACACTCCATCGCCGTAATTCATGATATGTCCGGTTTTATCGGCCAGCTGGTTAGCGGTGACCGGCATTCCCGGGCACATGAATCCGATGTAGTCGGCTTCGATCTGGAAGTCGATATCATCGGCATGGAGGTTATAATCGGGGTGTCCCGACCGGGGCGGGAAGATGCTGTCGAAAAAGTTCTTCCGGGCCTGCACATTGGCGTGCCAGAGGGGGTAGCCTGCCTTGGCGAGGAGTTCCTGGGTTTTCTTTGCCGGGGCGTCCGTGCCATAGCGGTCCATGGTCATCAGGAAGGTGAGCTGGACATAGATGTCATCCTGCCAGAGGGCGCCTTTGACGTCGCCGGGAATCCAGTGGATGGAATCTTCATAGGTCTTTCCCTGGGCCCTGAATTCGGTTGGGGCGCCATAGGTCACCCCGATCATTTTGCCTGCCCAGCCTCCGGCGATTTTGTCCTTCAGGGCATCCGCTGGGATTTCCCGGAATTGACGTGATGATTCACGGATGCAGGAGGTTATCAGGAGCACAGAGCAAAAACAGAGAAATGTGTAATGGTTCATCTTTTAAAATTTTTCTGAAAACAAGGTTTAGAAGAAAAACGATGAAATGACTTCGTTTCTGAAAGGTATGGAAGCCTGTGCTCCGGGGCGGGTTACGGAGATGGCGGCAGCCCGGTTGGCAAAAAGGATCGACTCTTCCAGGGATTTTCCTTCGGCCAGGGCGACGGCCAGCGCTCCGTTAAAGGTATCCCCCGCGGCTGTGGTATCCACCGCCGTCACCCGGGGTGCAGCGATGATCCCGCTTTTCCCCTCTGAAAGGAAAAAGGCTCCTGCGGCCCCCAGGGTGATAATCACGTTCTCCACTCCTTTTTCGTGAAACAGGGAGGCTGCTTTAAGCGCCGACGGCTCACCGGTGACCTGAATGCCAGTGAGCAGCGAAGCCTCGGTCTCGTTCGGGGTAATCAGGAATAGCGTCTTCAGCAGTTCATCAGAGAGAGGGGCTGCCGGGGCCGGATTGAGGATTACCCTGGTTTTCATGTCGCGGGCCTTTCGGGCGACATATTCGACCGTTCGTATGGGGATTTCCAGCTGCAGAAGAAGAAAGTCGCACTGTTGCAGTTCCGGCAGGGCCCTGTTAAAGTCTTCAGGGGAATAGGTGCCATTGGCCCCCGGAGCGACCACAATCGTATTTTCACCCGCGGAATTCACGGTTATCAGGGCCACGCCGCTTGGGATGACCGGGCCGACCGTCATGCATCCTACATCGATTCCCTCCTCCCTGAGGAGGTTGGTCGCCTGCTGTCCGAAGAGGTCATCCCCCGTTTTCCCGGCGAAAATGACATCACCCCCCAGCCTGGCTGCGGCGACGGCCTGGTTGGCCCCCTTGCCGCCGGCATTCATCAGGAAAGCCCCACCCAGGATGGTCTCTCCGGGAGTGGGGAAATGTGTGGTGCGCACCACCATATCGGTGTTGCTGCTTCCGCAAACCATGATCCTGGGACGTTCCATCTACTCTTTCATTTCAATCCTGATTACCGTGTCGTAGGGAAGCGGCTTTTCCGGAGAATCGCCGGTGTTGATAAAGAGATTCCCCTCATCCATGTTGCCCCACCAGTTTTTTACCCAGGAGAGTTCCGCTCCCGAATGAAGCATGAAGATGTTTTTTATCTTGTCGTCAGGAACGCCTTGGGCATTCAACTGCCCGATATTGGGATGCATCCAGTGGACGTACAGGTTGTTGCTTTTGCGGGTATATCGGCCCCAGTCGGGTTTGGGGAGTTTACAGGAACCTGCCCCATAGATGCTTTCGCTGTTGCGTTTCATCCATTTTCCCACCTCTTCCAAAATCGCTACGCTCTCGTCGGGGATAAGACCCCGGGCGTCGGGGCCCACATTGAGGAGCAGGTTGCCGTCTTTGCTGACGCAGTTCACCAGGCTTTGGATGACCAGTTCGGGCGATTTCCAGTTTTTGTCGAGTTCATGATACCCCCAATGGTTGTTCAGGGTCAGGCAGGTTTCCCAGGGGATGGGATTCCCATACTGGTCGAGGATGGGCCCGTCAGGGATGCCCTGTTCCGGTGTTTCGAAATCGCCCAGGAGACTGATATTCCGCTTGCCGGCAGTCAGTCCGACATGAGCTTCAAGGCGGTTGTCGAGGATGATGCCCGGCTGGTGTTTGCGCACCATGCTGATCAATTCTTTGGCTTTCCACTTCTCCCCGCTGTAGTCGTCGAAGGAGTAGTCGAACCACATGATGTCGAGTTTGCCGTATTGGGTGACCAGCTCCTCCACCTGTCCGTGCATGTATTTCAGGTAGTTGTCCCAGTCGAATTTCTGCTTCGCATACTCCTTGTCACCTCGCTGCGGGTGGTTGCCCACGTTGGGATAGTCGGGGTGGTGCCAGTCGATGATCGAAAAGTAAAGGCCAACCTTCAGTCCTTCGGCCCGGAAAGCATCGAGGAATTCCCTGACCAGGTCGCGTCCGTCGAACCGGGGCGTGAGTTTGTAATCGGTCAGCTTGCTGTCGAACAAACAGTAGCCGTCATGGTGTTTGGCGGTGAGTATGGCATATTTCATGCCAGCGGCTTTGGCCAGGCGGGCCCATTCCTTCGCATCAAACTGCCCGGGATAAAAGGCATCGATATACTTCTGGTATGCTTCGGAGGTAATGCGCTCGTTCGACTTTACCCATTCCCCACGGGCGGGCACAGCATACGCTCCGAAATGGATGAACATCCCGAATCGGGCTTCCCTCCACCATTGAGTTCTCTCCATCACCTTGCTGTAGTTTTCTAGGTACTCCTTCGTGGGTTGATCCTGGGCTACTGCCAATGTTCCGGAGGCGGCCACCAGAACCAGTAGAATAAAAATCACTTTTTTCATATGGGAAAATATTATTATGGTTATTAAAATCAGTTTGTTCCCCGGGGAGTTGTCTTTTCCGGATATTCCATACGCTTTGACTGTAATTGGCATAAGGTACGAACAAAACAACAGTTCCCGGGTGAATTCGGGTTTGAATTTACTTTAAAAGTTGATTCCGGAGAAGTCAAAGAGGCAAAAAGGAGGGAAATCTCAAATCTCTTTGCTATTTTAACGCTCTATTTTTAAATGACAAACTTATGAAGACATCAAGAAGGGATTTTCTGAAAACAGGGGTTTTTGCCGTTGGAGGAATGGCATTGTTGCCCGGACTCTCCTGTTCGGGAGGTAAAAAGGGTGCTCCGGTCGTTGCTCCGGAGCGGATCATCGCCTTGCAGCTCTATGGTGTGCGTGACGAAATGGGGAGTGACCCCCTGGGAACGCTGACCCAATTGGCTCAAATGGGGTATACCCATGTGGAGCATGCCAACTATGTGGATCACAAATTCTATGGATGGACAGCCGAAGAGTTCAAGAAAGTATTGGATGACCTGGGGTTGAAGATGCCCTCGGGCCATACCGTGCTGGGGAAAAACCATTGGGATGAGGCTACGCAGGATTTCACCGACGACTGGAAGAAGCTGGTCGACGATGCGGCCTACATGGGGCAGCAGTACGTGGTGAGTCCCTGGCTTGACCAGAGCATGTACAGCGACATGGATACCCTCCTGAAATATATGGAGGTCTTCAACAAATGCGGGGAGCTCTGCCAGAAAGCGGGCATGCGTTTCGGGTACCACAACCATGACTTCGAATTCAGCCATAAGATCGGTGAGGAGATGCTCTTCGACCTGATTATGCAGCATACCGACAAGGACAAGGTGGTGTTGCAGCTCGACACGGGCAACATGTACATGGCCGGCGCTTTGGCCAAGGATCTGCTGGCCAAATATCCGGGAAGGTATGACAACATCCACATCAAGGACATGATCGCGCGAGCCGACGGGAAGGGGTATGAAAGCACCATCCTGGGCAAGGGGGTTCTTCCCATCAAGGAGATTACTGACATGGCCCGCGATTCAGGAACCACCCTTTTCGTCATTGAACAGGAATCCTACCAGGGCCTTGCACCCCTCGACTGCATGAAGGAAAACCTGGCAGTGATGAAGGAGTGGGGGTACTGACGATATTGGCCTGGCTCTTCAGAGTACCTGCGTCAGTTTAAAAGTCCAGGCGTGCTGGCAGGGCATATTGCCGGGGTGGATGGCCGGCGGGTTGATGGTCAGCTTTCTGCCGGAAAAGGAGCTATTCACCTTAACCGGGCTTCCCAGCAAACTTACCTTTCCCGGTTTGCCGATGCCGGGGATGACCACCGGTTTTTCAGGCCAGCGGGTGCAGATCACATAGAGGTCGTTCCCTTTGGTCGTATAATAGACGACCTGTTCCTTATTGACGGCTGACTCCTTCTCTGCTGTCAATCCCTTCTCTGCGGACGGCCGGTTTTTCCAGGGCTGAGTGCCATAGATAGCCTCTCCATTAATCTTCAGCCACGCTCCCATGTCGAGGAGGCGCTGCTCCATAATTACCGGGATAAGGCCGTCGGCCGTGGGGCCCACATCCAGCAGAAGGTTGCCCCCTGCTGCCACTTTCTCCACCAGCAGCCTGACCAGGGCGGCGGATGTCATATAGTGTTCCGTGGTTTCGATGCGGTTATACCCGAAAGAGGTGCCGATACCCCTGCATTCCTCCCAGGGGTGGTGGATGTCGTCCAGTTCTTTGTTGTTGTGAACCATGTCATACTCGGTGGTGTAATATCCGCCGTGGACGCTGCGGGTCTCTTTGCCCCACCGGTCATTGACCACCAC